>Ga0209148_1000048_pt1 | contig 430913 bp, 345 predicted proteins | sample AraplaCol_mMF_r2_2_FD_184288 | JGI IMG/M metagenome (GOLD analysis project Ga0209148, IMG submission 184288) | Arabidopsis root microbial communities from North Carolina, USA - plate scrape CL_Col_mMF_r2 (SPAdes) (version 2) | ecosystem: Host-associated > Plants > Roots > Endosphere | place... | reverse complement strand
GAATCTGCTGGATTGAGGAGCCACCGAGAGGTGGCGCTACGAGGTGGGGCCGCGTTAGCGACCCCGTAAAGCCGCTTTGAGCGGCTCACAACGTTAAAGCCCCCGGCTTTGCCGGGGGATACTTACTCCAGCGAAAGCTGGAATCCAGTGCCTTCTCGACCTAAAGTCGCTGGAATGACGAGCAAGAGTTTCCGGCGTTATGTTCAGAGCATTGCCCAATCCTCCCCTGCAAGCAGGGGAGGGGGCGGCGTCAAAGCGTAATGACTTTCTGCCCAGCCGCCTTCAACTTCTCGTTGAGCGCCGCCAGATCCTGCTGCTTCAACTTCTGCCACTCATCCAGCGTCGAACCCAACGTCTTCGACAACGTGGCATACGACGCCTGCGCATCCGCGCTCGGATCCGCATCCGCACCATCCACTGCCGCAAGCAGCGTCTCCAGATTCATCGACAAGGCGCGCAGGCTATCCGTACGGCTTGGCGGCGATCCGATCGTGTTGCGCGGATCGGCATGCAACGGCATGCCTGACACATCCGACGCGTGCGATATCAACGCCGCAACCTGATCGTGCACGGCGCCACTGGTATGCGACTGCCGATCATCCAGCGCCTGCAGCAACTGTTTCGCCTCCGCGCTGGCCTTCGCCACCTGGCCCGCAGCCGTTTCCACCTTGATGGCCAACTCGAACTCGCGCTGCATCGCCGCTACCGAAACAGTCACGCGCGGATCGGGCTTGATGACCAGCGGCTGCCGGTAAGTGCGGCCATCGACGGATAGCTCCACCGTGTAATTGCCGGGCACGGCCCACACGCCATCCTTCTGGTGGCGGCGTCCTTCTTCGCCCTTGCCGGCGTAACGCAGGTTCCAAACGAAGCGATGCATGCCGGGCGTGGTATTCACCGGTGTGGGAATCGGCACCCATTCCGGCGCGAATTCGAGTTTCGCCGGATCGAGCATCGGCGGCTTGTTGTCGCTGCTGAAGCTGCGCACGGTGTTGTTCTGCGCATCCCGAATCGTCAGCGTCACCGGGCCTTTGACGTGCTGCGGCAAGGCGTAGTCGATCATCGCGCCATCGGGCGGGTTTTCTGCCAGGGGCTCGTCCTTCGGCATCGGCGTGCCGGTAAATAACGGATGGCGCACGCGATACGCATCGGCCGGTTTGAACAAGGTGGCCGCCTGCGTGCTCGTGCTATCCATCTGCCGCAGCGCGGTGATGTCATCCATGATCCAGAAGCCGCGGCCGTGCGTGGCGATCACCAGATCATCCTGATGCACGTCGATATCACGCACCGAAGTCGATGGCAGGTTCTGCTGCAACGGCTGCCAATGCGCACCGTCGTCGAACGACACGAACATGCCTTTTTCGGTGCCGGCGTAGAGCAAGCCTTTGCGAACCGGATCTTCGCGCACCACATTCACGAAGCTGTCGGCCGGAATGCCGTTGTCGATGCGCTGCCAACTTTTGCCGCCATCGGCGGTGCGATAGATATACGGTGCATCATCATCCAGCCGGTGACGATCGATGGCGAGATACGCCACGTCCGCGCTGAAATGCGACAGCTCGATACCGCCCACTTTCGACCATGGCGTGAGCGCGCTCGGCGTGACGTTGCTCCAATGCGCGCCTTCATCGTCGGTGCGCCATACCAAACCATCGTCCGTGCCGACCCATAGTGATTTTGCATCGAGCGGGGAGGGCGCAATGGTGTAGATCACGCCGCGCTGCTTGTCGATGTGGTTATCGTCCGCGGCCGTCGGTGCATCGAGCGTGGCCGGCACGCCGGCATCCGGACGCGTGAGGTCGGGGCTGATCGGCGCCCAATGCTCACCGCCATCCGAGGTGCGGAACAGGCGCTGATTGGCGAAATACAGCACCTTGTGATCGCGCTTGGAAAACTGCAGCGGCAGCGTCCACGCCGCGCGGTAATGCGCGGCAGGGTAAGCCAGCGTGGGATCGACGCTGCGCACCTGCTCGGTACGCATATCGAGCTTGTCCACGCGTCCACCGTAGACGATGTCGTGATCGTCCGGATCGGGCGCAATCATGTCGCTCTCGCCGCCGGGCGTGAGTTCATGGAACTGCTGCATGGTGATGCCGTCGTGGCTGCCGCTGCGGCTGGGCAGCGACACCGCGCCGGAATCCTGCTGCGCGCCATACACCCAATACGGAAAACGGTTGTCGGTGCTGACGTGATAAATCTGCGCGGTCGGCTGGTTGTACCAACTGCTCCACGTGGTGCCGCCGTTGAGCGTGATCAGCGTGCCCTGGTCCACGCCGAGAATCTGTCGGTTCGGATTGGTCGGGTCGATCCACATCTCGTGGAAATCGTCACCGGTCGGATCGCCTTTCATGGCGATGAACTGTTTGCCGCCATCGTCCGAGCGCAACACGATGGTGTTCATCACGTAGATGCGATCGGCATTCTTCGGATCGACCGTAAGGCGATTAAAGTACCACCCGCGCTGCCAGATGCGCTGATCGTCCGTGATGTGCTTCCAATGCGCGCCGCCATCGTCGGACCGGTAGAGGCCGCCTTCACCGTTCGCCGCATCGATCAATGCATAAACGCGATTGGGATCGCTGGGCGCGGTCGCCACGCCGATGCGGCCGGGGTGTGCGGCAAAGCCATTGCCTTGGACCTGCGTCCAATGCGAACCGCCATCGTGCGACACGTACAAGCCGCTGCCCGGTCCGTTCGAAGGCGGATACACGCTCCACGGCGGGCGGCGCGTTTGCCACAGCGAGGCATAGATGGTGTTGGGATCATCCGGCTTGAACGCCATGTCGATCGCGCCGGTGTCGTTGTCCTTGAACAACACCTTGTCCCAATGCTGGCCGCCATCGGTGGAACGGAATACGCCACGTTCCGCGTTCGGGCCGTAGGCGTGGCCGAGTGCGGCGACGTACACCACGTCCGGATTATGCGGATCGACCAGGATGCGCCCGATCTGGCGTGTGTCGTCCAGGCCGATGTGCGTCCAATGCTTGCCGCCATCGGTGGATTTGTACATGCCTTTGCCATGCGCGATATCCGAGCGCATGTCCGCTTCGCCGGTGCCGACGTATACGGTATCGGGCCGGGATGGCGCGATGGCAATGGCGCCGATCGAGCCGACGTGTTCCTCATCGAAGATCGGCTGCCAGGTGCGGCCGGCGTCGTTGGTTTTCCACACGCCGCCATCGACGGCGCCGAAGTAGAAATGACGATCATCACCCGGAATGCCGGTCACGGCGAGCACACGGCCACCGCGGAACGGGCCGATCAGGCGCCAGTGCAGGTCTTGGAATAAAGAAGAATCGACAGTGGCGTGGGCAGCGAGGGCGGTGGTGATGCCGAAGGTGAGTAAAGCAAGGCGGCGCAGTTGCACGGGGCGGTATCTCTTAGCAGTAAGCACGGGAATGCGCGATGTATTTCCTCTGACCGAAGCCTCACTCTCCCCCCCCCCTGCTTGCAGGGGGAGGCCGGGAGGGGGGAACACTTGCGGGAATGCCTCATGCAAGTGCCTGACCCCACCCCAACCCTCCCCTGCAAGCAGGAGAGGGAGCAGAGCTGCGCTCAGGGAGAGGGAATGGCTGCTGCACTGTAACGCTGTGTTCCACGATCCCAAAGGGTAAACCGATGGCATATAGCCAAGCCCAGTGACATGCGCGATAAGGGGCGGCTCTATCGCCGTTGCCTGGATACCGCATGTTGCCGTTGCGCCGCGCCGCGCTGCCGTCTGCTTTATTGCTTTCACTGCTACCCCTGTGCGCCTTTGCGCAAGATGACGACCAGCCCGCCGGCAGCCACAAGACGCTGCCCGCGGTAAGCGTCCACGCCAACGACTGGCGGAAATACCAAAAGGCCAAGCTGCAATATCAAATGCCGGAAGTGGATGGTCCCAAGATCACCGTCACCAAGAAAACCACGGTGACGCATCTGGAAAACCAGCCCACGGTGATCGGCAACAACCTCAACCAGGCACTCGCGCGCACGCCCGGCGTGCTGGTTTCCGAACAGCCGACGCCGACGCAGTTCAACTTCAGTTATCGCGGCATCGGTAATCCGCAGGAATCGGAATTCGTGCTGGTGATGCAGGATGGCATTCCGATGGAAGGCGATTGGATCGGCTTTCCCACGCTGTATGCGTTTCCGATGACGCAGAGCCTGTCGGAGATCCAGCTCATCCGTGGCGGTTCCAGTTTGCTTTATGGACCGGAGCCGGCGCCGGTGATCAATCTGGTTTCCAAGCGCCCGGCACCCAACACGCCGCTCAGCATGAGCACCGAAAACGTGGTCGGCGAGCACGGCCTGTTTTCCAGCTACAACGTGATCGAACGCAATCAAGGCGCATGGGCATTTCGCGCCGATGCGGGCTATGTGCATAGCGATGGCACGCGCGCGAATGACGGTTCGCAGCATCGGCAAGCTGATTTTTACCTGGCCTACAAACCCGACGAACATCAGCAGTGGTGGCTGGATTTCCACGCGATCAGCGCCGTCTCCAGCGATCCGGGACGCTTGAGCTACACGCTGTGGCAGCGCGATCCGCGCACCGTTACCACGCCGTACAACCGCGACTGGGTAAACCGCGACCAGCTGGTGTTTGGCCACACGCATGATTTTGGCAATCAGTGGTCACTGGATGCCAAGCTGTGGTTCACCTACCAGGACCTGGTCAGCCGCGCGGCGAAAGCACAGTTGCCTGGTCAACCGCCGTCGAGCAGCACCACCTTGCAAGACGAAGCTTTCCGCACCTACGGTGCCGACGTGCGCCTGCGCAAAAACTGGGGCCATGGCAACGCCTTCACCATCGGCACGGTGATGTATTACGGCAGCGATCCGTTTCGGCAATGGAGCAGTGCGGATTTGACGGTGGCGCCAGATGACCGCAGCGGTAAACCCATCCTCAACCAGCGCCGCAATTCGCAATACAACGCGGTGTTTGCCGAGAATGTGTTCCGTCTGCCGCATCGCATACATATCGTGCCGTCGGTACGTTTGGAGCGCGAACGTATTTCCATTGATGAAACCGTACGTCCGCCGTTCCTGTCGCGCCCGCTGATCAAGGAAACCGATACGCGCCACCTGCCGTTGTTCGGCCTGGGTCTTGGTAATGATTTCGGTCACGGCAACGAAACCTATTTCAACGTGTCGCAGGGTTGGCGTCCGTTGCGTTTCTTCGATGTCGCACCGCCTTTCAGCAACCTGCTGGAAGGCCACGCCGCGCAGTTGTCCAAGTCGGTGTCGTGGGAGGCTGGCGTGCATGGTGCGCCGGTCACCGGCCTGTATTACGACGTGAGCGTGTTCTGGATCAATTTCCGCAATCGCCTGGAAACGCAGTACATCAACGCCATCGACACCGTTTACGTCAACACCGGCAACACGCGCAGCCGTGGTTTGGAAGCGCAGCTTGATTACGATTTCTTCGCACCGACGGAGCTGGCTACCGAAGGCCAGCATCTGGAAACGTTCTTCAACGCCAGTCTGCTCAATGCCAGGTTCGTCGCCAGTGCCATTCCCGGCCAGGTCGGCAAAACACCGGCGTTTTCGCCGGACTATCTGATCAAGACGGGCGTAACCTGGCGCAACGAGCGCGTAAAGCTCAGCCTCACCGCGGTCTCATCAGCGGCGCAGTATTGGCAGGATTCCAATCAGCCGTACGGCAGCGGCGTCACGTATATGCCGGCGCGCATTCCTGCGTATACGGTGGTGGACGTGGCGTCGGATTGGCAGTTGAATCATTCGCTGCGTTTGCTGGCGGGTGTCAGCAATCTCGGCAACCGGCATTATTTTGATCGCGTTTGGCAGAATGGATTGGAGCCGGCGTTTGGCAGGACTTGGTATACGGGGTTTGCGTTGAGTTATTAGGGATGCTCTGAATTCTGCGCGGCGGTAGTGTCTGCGTAGGCTGGGATGAAATCCCAGCATAGGGCGGCAAAAATGCTGGGATTTCATCCCAGCCTACATGCTTAAGGTCTTTCAATGGCGGGAAACTTTTGCTCGTCATTCCAGCGAAAGCTGGAATCCAGCGACTTTGAGGCTGAAAGGCACTGGATTCCAGCTTTCGCTGGAATGACGGACTGGGGTTCACGGCAGTGGAAGAAACCTTCATTTTGGAGCATTGACCTCAGTCCTCCCCTGCAAGCAGAGGAGAGGGCGTATTCCCGCAGGCATTGAGATGCGGGCCTCAGTTGGTGCTATTGCATTCGGTCTTGGTTGTCATCACTTCGCAGCGGGAGTTCACATGTCCACACGCGCTCTTCTTCGCCCACTTTCCGCACTCGCCTGCGCCTGCCTGCTCGCCAGCGCAGCTCCGTTACAGGCGGATACGCCACCAACACCGAACCATGCCAGCGATGCGCTGCAATGGCGCCTCGTCGGCCCCTTCCGTGGCGGCTGGGCCACCATGGCCGCAGGTGATCCCAGCAAACCCGACACGTTCTACATCGGCACCGCCGGCGGCGGCGTGTGGAAAACGACGGACGCCGGCCGCACCTGGCAATCGATGTTCGACAACGTGCGCACCGCGCCGATTGGCGCCATCGCCGTTGCGTCTTCCAATCCCAACGTGATTTACGCTGGCTCCGGCCAAGTCGCCGCGCGCTACGACGTCGCTGCCGGCAACGGCATGTACCGTTCCGACGATGGCGGCAAGAACTGGCAACACATCGGCCTTACCGAGAGCAAACACATCGGCCGCATCATTGTCGATCCGCACGATGCCAACACCTTGCTGGTCGGCGTGCTCGGCCATTACTTCGGGCCGAACAAGGAGCGTGGCGTCTATCGATCCACCGATGGCGGCAAGACCTGGCAGCAAACGCTGTTTGTCGATGCCGACACCGGCGTGGTGGATCTGGCTGCCGATCCGTCCAATCCGAGCATCGTCTACGCCGCCACGTGGCAGGTGCGCAACTATCCGTGGCTGTCCTACTTTCAGCCGAACGCAGGCCCGGGCAGCGGCTTGTACAAATCCACCGATGGCGGCATAACGTGGAAGCGCATCAGCGGCAATGGTTGGCCCACCGGTACATTGGCGCGTATCGGCATCGCTACCGCGAGCGGCAATCGCGTGTATGCAGTAGTGCACTCCGCCAATCCGCGCAAGGACAGCGGCCTTTATCGTTCCGATGATGGCGGCGCCACGTGGCAGGCGGTAAGCCATGAATCCTGGCTGCCGAACGATTACTTCAGCCGTATCACCGTCGATCCGCAGGATCGTGATCGCATCTATTCGGCCGGACAATCCATCCGTCGTTCCGACGACGGCGGCAAGCATTGGACGATCTTCAGAGGCGCACCCGGCGGCGACGATTATCACTTCCTGTGGATCGATCCGCGCGATTCGACGCGCATGATCGCCGCGAGCGATCAGGGCGCCGTTGTCACCGTCAATGACGGCAAGAGTTGGAGCAGTTGGTACAACCAGCCGACCGGCCAGTTCTATCACGTTGCCACCGACAACCAGTTTCCTTATTGGATTTATTCCGGCCAGCAGGATTCCGGTACCGTCGGCATTGCCAGCCGCAGCGACTACGGTTCCATTTCTTATCGCGATTGGCGGCCCGTTGGCGGTGATGAGCGCGATTACGACATTCCGTACCCGGACGATCCCAATATCGTGTTCGGCTCGGGTCTTGGCGGACGTGTATCGCGCTGGGATCGCCGCACCGGCGTCGTGCAGAACGTGACGGCCTGGCCGGTGAGCAGCTACGGCCAGCGTCCCACCAACTTCAAATACCACTACACCTGGATCACGCCAATCGCCTTTTCCGCCAAGCCGCCGTATGCGCTCTATCTCGGCGCGCAGGTGTTGTTCCGCAGCACCGATCAAGGCCAGCATTGGGATGTGATCAGTCCCGATCTCAGTGCAAAGAAAGAAGGCGCCACCGAAGGTTGCCAAGGTAATCCCAATGCGCAACAAGCACGCGATTGCGGTTACGGCGTGATCTACAGCATTGCGCCATCGCCTTTCAGCAACGACGAAATCTGGATCGGCACCGATGACGGCTCCATCCAGTTCACGCGCGATGGCGGCAAGAACTGGCAGAACATCACGCCGCAAGACCTGCCGCATTGGGGCATCGTCAGCTCGCTCGATCTGTCGGCGGTGAAGCAAGGCACCGCTTACGCCGCGGTCGACAATCATCGCCAGGATGATTTCCGCCCGCACGTGTGGCGCACGCGCGACTACGGCAAAACCTGGACCGATATCGCCGCCGGCTTGCCGCAAGACGATTTCGTGAGCGTGGTACGCGCCGATACGCAACGCGAAGGCTTGCTGTTTGCCGGTACCGATCGCGGCGTGTACGTGTCGTACGACGACGGCGCGCACTGGCAATCGCTGCAACGCAATCTGCCCACTGCATGGGTGCGCGATCTGACCATCCACGACAATGATCTGATCGCCGGCACGCAGGGCAGGGCGATCTGGATTCTCGACGACATCACCCCGCTGCGTGAGGCCGGTGCCGACAACGCACGCAAGACCGCGCTCTACACACCCGCTGATGCCGTGCGCGTGCGCGCCAACGAAAACAAGGACACGCCGCTGCCGCCCGACGAGCCGCTCGGCCAGAACCCGCCGGCCGGTGCCATCATCGATTACCAGTTGGCGAACACTGCGAAAGGCCCGGTCACGCTGGACATCCTCGACAGCGATGGCAAAACCGTGCGCCACTTCTCCAGTGCCGACAAACCGGAAAACCTGCCCGCCGAACGTTACTTCCAGGAAGGCTGGCTGGGTACACCGGAAAAATTGGGCACCAGCGCCGGCATGCACCGCTTCGTGTGGAACCTGCGCTACCCACGCCCGGAAGCACTGCTCTACGGCTACAGCATCGCCGCCACCTGGGATTCTGACACGCCGCTCACGCCCGAAGGTCCGCTGGCGCTGCCGGGCAAATACGAAGTCGTGCTCACCGTCGACGGCAAATCCTACCGCGCACCGTTGAACGTCGTGCCTGACCCACGCGTCACCATCGACCAGCACGCACTCACGGAAGGTTTGGCTTTCTCGCGCGACGTCGGCACAGCGCTGCAACAAGTGTGGCAAACCCATGGCGAAGTCGATGCCGTACGCAACCAACTCGACGACGCCGAGAAAAAAGCCGGCAGCAACACCTCGCTGCACGAAGCGATCGACAGCTTACGCAAGAAGACCGACCCACTCGTCTCCGGCGACAGCGAAGACTCCACCAACCTCGAAGCCATGAACGATGCCCTCACCGCCATCGCCAGCGATGTCGAAGGCGCCGATCGCGCGCCGACCGATGGACAGCGGCAGGCGTTTGCCGAATACAAGGCGAATCTCGATAAGGCCGCTGCGCAATGGCAATCCATTCGCAGTGCAGATCTGCCCGCGCTCAACGCAAAGCTGCACGCGGCGAGTATCAAGGCGATTGCGGTGCCCGCAACCAATCAGCTTCACGCCGAAGCACCCACTGATTCTGACTAGCGTTACGCCAACTCCCTCTCTCCCAACGCCGGAGAGAGGGACCAGGCTCGCGAATGACGTAGGCTGGGATGCAATCCCAGCACCACCATGCATGATCATGCTGGGATTGCATCCCAATCTACGTCGCGTGCTCGATAAAAATGACCTGTTGTTCTAGTCATAATTTGAGCTAAAATTATGACTACATCCGATGGCTGCAGGAACGATGATGGAGAGCAATCAGGTTTCCAAGTCTGAATTCAAGGCAAAGGCGCTTGAATTTTTCCGCCAGATTGAGGCGTCCGGTGAGAGTTTGGTTGTCACCGATCACGGCAAGCCTGCCCTGGAAGTTCGTCCGTATCGCGGCGGCGACCGCAATCCACTTGATGTGCTACGCGGCTCGGTTATCCGTTACAGCAATCCGATGGCGCCGGTAGGGGTGAGTTGGGAGGCGGCGCGGTGATCGTTCTTGATACGCACGCGCTGGTTTGGTGGGTGAACGGCGATGGTGCCTTGAGTGTTAAAGCCAAAAGGGCCATTGAGCGTGAGTTGGATGGGGGCGAGATCGTGATTTCTGCCATCTCGGCCTGGGAAATAGCGATGCTGGTAGAGCGCGAAAGGCTTGTGTTATCGATGGACGTCGAGAGCTGGCTTAGCACCGTGGCGCAAATCGAGGCGGTTCGTTTTATTCCTGTGGACGTCGAAATTGGCGTGAAATCGGTAAATTTGCCCGGTGAATTTCATAATGATCCAGCCGACCGCATGATTGTGGCGACCGCCCGTAAGCTGGCGGTTTCACTCGTGACGCGTGACGAAAAGATTCGCAATTACAAGCATGTCAAAACCATTTGGTGATCATGCACAGGCTGGGATGCAATACCCGCACCACCATGCATGATCATGCTGGGATTGCATCCCAGCCTACGTAGCGCTTTCCCACAGCTCTTCTGCCTAAAACTCCGCACCGACGATGCACGCCGCGCTGCTGCGCAGCAGCAGCTTCCATAGGTATCAAGTTTGTAACCTTTCTTCCCATGTATTTGAGCTAGAGTCAGGCAGTCGCTAACGCGACAGGTTGTCTTAATCGAATCATGGGGAAGCGAGCATGACAGTAGTGCCTGAATCTGTACCGGCGTCAGGGGGAGCGGCGTCAGGTTTGTTGGCAAGGGAACGCACCATCGCAGGGCCTCGTTTCAATCGCTGGTTCGTGCCGCCGGCGGCGTTGGCCATCCATTTGTGCATTGGCATGGCTTACGGTTTTTCGGTGTTCTGGCTGCCGATGAGCAAGCTGGTGCCGGGTGCGCCGAGCTGCGAGAGTCTTGGTTTTTTTGCGCAGCTGTTCGCAGCATCGTGCAATTGGACGGTGCCTGCGGTCACGCATATCTTTGAAACCTTTATCGCCATGCTCGGTATCTCCGCCGCGATCTGGGGTGGATGGCTGGAGCATGCTGGCCCGCGCAAGGCTGGCTTTATTGCGGCGTTGTGCTGGGGCGGTGGCCTGGTGATCGGTGGCATCGGTGTGTCGATGCATCAGTTGTGGCTGGTGTTCCTAGGCTGCGGGGTGCTCGGTGGCATCGGCCTTGGCTTGGGTTACATCACGCCGGTATCCACCTTGATCAAATGGTTCCCTGACCGCCGCGGTCTGGCGACCGGTTTTGCCATCATGGGTTTTGGTGGTGGCGCCATGATCGGTGCGCCGATCGCCGTGGCGTTGATGGCGCGCTTCGCCCACGGTGAAGTGGCGGGCGTTGCCAGCACCTTGGTGGTGATGGGCATTCTGTATTTCGTCGCCATGGTCGCCGGTGCGTTCGGTTTCCGCGTGCCGCCCAGCGGCTGGAAGCCGTTGGGTTGGACGCCGCCGCCGGCTACCAACACGCTTATCACGACCAAGCACGTGCATCTGAATGTCGCGTGGAAAACCCCGCAGTTCTGGATGCTGTGGATCGTGCTGTGCATGAACGTCACGGCGGGTATCGGCGTGCTCGCCATGGCCAGCCCGATGTTCCAGGAGGTCTTCGGCGCTCGCCTGCTGGGTGTCGATACGGCTACCGCGCTGACGGTGGCGCAGAAGGCGTCGATCGCGGCGGCGGCAGCGGGCCTGGTGGGCCTGATCAGCCTGTTCAACAGCCTGGGCCGTATCTTTTGGGCGTCGGCGTCGGATTTCCTCGGGCGCAAAACCACCTATGTCGTGTTCTTCGTGCTGGGCATCCTGCTGTATTGCAGCCTGCCTTCGCTGGGACACATGGGGCTGGCTGGTGTGTTCATCATTGCGGTGTGCGTAATCCTGTCCATGTATGGCGGCGGCTTTTCCACCGTGCCGGCTTACCTGGCGGATATTTTCGGTACCCAAATGGTGGGCGCCATCCACGGGCGCCTGCTGACGGCATGGTCGGTGGCGGGTGTGGTCGGCCCGTTCCTGATTGCCGCCTTGCGCCAGGCGCAGCTGGATGCCGGCGTCGCCAAGAATCTGGTGTACGACCGCACGCTGTATATCCTGGCGGCCTTGCTGCTGATTGGCCTTATCGCCAATTTAATGGTCAGGCCGGTCAAGGAAGCGCACCATATGACCGACGAAGAACTGGCGCGCGAACGCTCGTTGCAGCATGAAGCGCCAAGCGTCGTGGCCAATGCCGACCTGGCGGCGCGTGGCGGCTTCGGTATCGTCGGTGTGCTCGCGTGGGCAGCAGTCGGGATTCCGTTCCTGATTGGCGTGTGGATTGCGCTGAGCAAGGCGGCTGCGCTTTTTTGAGAACTTTTGATTGGCCATGAAGGTTGGTAACACGTGATCTGCTCCCTCCCTTGCTTGCAGGGGAGGGTTGGGGTGGGGTGAGTACTTGCAGGAAGCTTTCCCGCAAGTGTTCACCCCCTCCCAACCTCCCCCTGCAAGCAGGGGGAGGGGCGAAAAGCGTGGCTCAACTATCCGGTGAGGATTGATTGGTGATGAAACCCGCAAAAGCCATCGCATCGCTGCCGCCGATCGATGACAGGATCCGCGACGCCGTCCTCGATGTCACCGCCAGGCTGAAGGATCAACCGGGCGCCTTGCTCCCCATCCTGCACGGCGTGCAGAACGCGCTGGGTTACGTACCCGAGGAAGCCATCCCACTGATCGCGCGCGAACTCAATCTGTCGCGCGCCGACGTGCATGGCGTGGTCACGTTCTATCACTACTTCCGCACGCATCCGGCCGGCAAGCGCACCATCTATCTGTGCCGCGCGGAATCCTGCCAATCGATGGGCGCGGCCAAGCTGGAGCAGCACGTAAAGCAGCGGCTGGGCGTGGATTTCCACCAGACCACCGCAGACGGTGCATTCACACTGGAACCGGTGTATTGCCTCGGCAACTGCGCATGCTCGCCGGCCATGCTGGTGGATGATCAACTGAAAGGCCGCATGACGCCGGAAAGCTTCGATGCATGGCTGCTGTCGGAGGCAACATGAGCATCACCGTTTACGTACCGGGCGATGCCAGCGCCATATCGCTGGGCGCTGATGCCGTGGCCAAGGCGATCCAGGTCGAAGCGGCGTGTCGCGACGCCGACGTGCACATCGTGCGCAACGGTTCGCGCGGCCTGTACTGGCTGGAACCGATGGTGGAAGTGGAAACACCCGCCGGTCGCGTTGCTTATGGCCCGGTGCAAGTGACCGACGTGCTGGGCTTGTTCGATGCCGATTTTCTGCACGGCGGCGAAGATGTCTTGAAGCTGGGCCTCACCGAGGAAATCCCCTGGTTGAAGAGCCAGCAACGATTGACGTTCGCGCGCGTCGGCGTGGTCGATCCGCGCAGCCTGGATGATTATCTGGCGCACGACGGTTACCGCGGACTTGCTGCCGCCTTGAAGATGGAGCCGGCGGCCATCGTGCAAGCGGTCACCGATTCCGGCTTGCGCGGGCGAGGCGGCGCTGCGTTCCCGGCCGGTATCAAATGGAAAACCTGCCTGGACGTAAGCGCCGATCAGAAATACATCGTCTGCAATGCGGATGAAGGCGATTCCGGCACGTACTCCGACCGCATGATCATGGAAGGCGATCCATTCGTGCTGATCGAAGGCATGACGATTGCCGGTTTGGCGGTGGGCGCCACGCGCGGCTACATCTATCTGCGCATCGAATACCCGCACGCGCAACGCGCGCTGCAAGCGGCGATCGATGCCGCCACGGCGCGCGGTTATCTCGGCGACAATATCTGCGGCAGCGGCAAAGCCTTCCATCTGGAAGTGCGCATGGGAGCGGGCGCTTACATCTGCGGCGAAGAAACCTCGCTGCTGGAAAGCCTGGAAGGCAAGCGCGGGCAGGTGCGCTTCAAGCCGCCGCTGCCAGCCATCCAGGGGCTGTTTGGCAAGCCCACGGTGATCAACAACGTGATCACGCTGGCGACGGTGCCGATCATTCTCGATCGTGGCGCGACGTTCTATCGCGATTACGGCACGGGTAAATCACGCGGCACGCTGCCGCTGCAACTGGCTGGCAATGTAAAGCAGCCGGGATTGGTGGAACGCGCTTTCGGCCTCACGCTGCGCGAGCTGATCGAAGGTTACGGCGGCGGTACGGCTACCGGTCGTCCCGTGCGCGCAGTGCAGGTGGGCGGCCCGCTGGGTGCATATATCCCCGCGTCGCACTTGGATACGCCAATCGATTACGAAGCCTTTGCGGCTATCGGCGGCATGGTGGGCCACGGCGGCGTAGTGGTGTTCGACGATACGGTGGATATGGCGGCGCAGGCGCGTTTCGCGATGGAGTTCTGCGCGATCGAGTCGTGCGGCAAATGCACGCCGTGCCGTATCGGTTCCACGCGCGGCGTGGAAGTAATCGATCGCATCGTGGCTGGTGATGCGGCGGAGAAGGTGCGCAACGAAGTGTTGTTGCGCGATCTGTGCCAGACCATGGTGGCCGGTTCGCTGTGCGCGCTGGGCGGCATGGCGCCGTTTCCGGTGCTGAGTGCGTTGGATCATTTTCATGAGGATTTTGAAGGTGAGAAGCAGCAGGCAGCTCCATGAGGCATGTGCTTCCAATGATGGGCATTTCATTGCCAGAAGCCCCAACTCCGTCATTCCAGCGAAAGCTGGAATCCAGTGCCTTTCACGCCCAAAGTCGCTGGATTCCAGCTTTCGCTGGAATGACGAGCCAGAGTTCTAGGCGATTGGAAAAACCTTAAATTCGAAGCGCTAAGTGCGTAGGTTGGGTTACCCCGGACTTGATCCGGGGGTAACCCAACATTTCGAGGCGGCATTGTTGGGTTACGCTGCGCTAACCCAACCTACTCGCCCTCCTGCAAGCAGGGGAGGGAGTATGAAAATCTGAGGAGGTAGTACCGTCATGTTGTCCATCGTCGAAATCGACCGCGGCACCCCCGCCGTCACCTCGGACAAGCACGTCACCTTGGACATCGACGGCCGCAGCATCTGCGTGCCGGAAGGCACGTCCGTGATGCGCGCCGCCGCGCAAGCCGGCATCAACATCCCCAAGCTGTGCGCCACCGACATGCTGGATGCCTTCGGCTCCTGCCGCCTGTGCCTGGTCGAAATCGAAGGGCGCAAGGGCTATCCCGCCTCATGCACCACGCCGGTGACGGAAGGCATGAAGGTCAGCACGCAGACGCCCAAACTGGCCGAGATCCGCCGTGGCGTGATGGAGCTCTACATCTCCGACCATCCGCTGGATTGCCTCACCTGCCCGGCGAACGGCCATTGCGAACTGCAGGATATGGCCGGCGTGGTGGGCTTGCGCGAAGTGCGCTACGGCTACGACGGCGCCAATCACGTGTTCGCGAAAACGAAAGAGGGCGAGGTCAACCCGCATTTCGCAGCGAAAGATACATCCAATCCCTACTTCACTTTCGATCCCTCCAAGTGCATCGTCTGCTCGCGCTGCGTGCGCGCGTGCGATGAAGTGCAGGGCACGTTTGCGCTCACCATCCAGGGGCGCGGTTTCGAATCGAAAGTATCGGCCAGCCAGAACAAACCGTTCCTCGATTCCGAATGCGTGTCCTGCGGCGCCTGCGTGCAGGCTTGCCCGACCGCCACGCTGTCGGAAAACACGCTGATCGAACGCGGCCAGGCCGAAAACAGTGTGATCACCACCTGCGCCTATTGCGGCGTCGGCTGCAGCTTCCGCGCCGAAATGAAAGGCGAGGAAATCGTGCGCATGGTGCCGAACAAGGACGGCCAGGCCAATCACGGCCACTCCTGCGTGAAAGGCCGTTTCGCCATCGGCTACGCCACGCATCCCGATCGCATCCACACGCCGATGATCCGCCACAAGATCACCGACCCGTGGCGCATTGCAAGCTGGGACGAAGCCATCGCGCACGTCGCCAGCGAGTTCAAGCGCTTGCAGGCGAAGTACGGCAAGTTCGCCGTCGGCGGCATTACCTCGTCACGTTGCACCAATGAAGAAACCTACCTGGTGCAGAAGCTGGTACGCGCCGGTTTCGGCAACAACAACGTCGATACCTGTGCGCGCGTGTGTCATTCGCCGACCGGCTACGGCTTGAAAGCCACGCTGGGCGAATCGGCCGGCACGCAGGATTTCGATTCCATTGAGCAGACCGACGTGGTGCTGGTGATCGGCGCCAATCCCACAGATGCACACCCGGTGTTCGGTTCGCAGATGAAGCAGCGTCTGCGCGCGGGTGCCAAGCTGATCGTGATCGATCCGCGGCGCATTGACCTGGTACGCACGCCGCACATCAAGGCGGACTATCACTTGAAGCTGCGGCCCGGCACCAACGTGGCCGTGCTCAACGCGCTGGCGCATGTGATCGTCACCGAAGGGCTGGTCGACGAAACCTTTGTCGCCGCCCGTTGCGAAAAGCCAGCCTTCGAAAAATGGCGCGCGTTCGCCGCACAGGAAAAGCACAGCCCCGAAGCGACGGAAGCGGAAACCGGTGTACCCGCCGCCATGATTCGCGGTGCGGCGCGCTTGTACGCCACCGGCGGCAATGCGGCGATCTATTACGGCCTGGGCGTGACCGAACACTCGCAAGGTTCCACCGCCGTGATGGGCATCGCCAACCTCGCCATGGCCACCGGCAACATCGGCCGCGAAGGCGTGGGCGTGAATCCGCTGCGCGGACAGAACAACGTGCAGGGTTCGTGCGACATGGGTTCGTTTCCGCATGAATTCCCCGGTTATCGCCACGTGGGCGATGCCGCGGTTCGTGCATCGTTTGAGCAGGCCTGGGGCGTGCATCTGCACGACGAACCGGGCCTGCGCATTCCCAATATGTTCGAGGCCGCCATCGACGGCAGCTTCAAGGGCTTGTACATCGAAGGCGAAGACATCGCGCAATCCGATCCGAACACGCAGCACGTCACCGCCGCGCTGGAAGCGATGGAGTGCGTGGTGGTGCAGGACCTGTTCCTCAACGAAACCGCCAAGTTCGCGCACGTGTTTCTGCCGGGTTGCTCGTTCCTGGAAAAGGACGGCACCTTCACCAACGCTGAGCGCCGCATATCGCGCGTGCGCAAAGTGATGGAACCGAAGAGCGGTTATGCGGACTGGGAAGTAACCCAACTGCTGGCCAATGAGATGGGTTACCCCATGCACTACACGCATCCTTCCGAGATCATGGATGAGATCGCGCGCCTCACGCCCACGTTCCATGGTGTGAGCTTCGAAAAGATCGACCGCCTCGGTTCCATCCAATGGCCCTGCAACGAACAGCACCCGGACGGCACGCCGGTGATGCACGTGGAAGAATTCGTGCGCGGCAAGGGTCGCTTCATGCTGACCGAATACGTGCCGACCTCGGAGAAGGTCAACGCGGCCTATCCGCTGATCCTCACCACCGGCCGCATCCTCAGCCAGTACAACGTCGGCGCGCAGACGCGCCGCACCGCCAACGTGGCGTGGCACGACGAAGATCGACTGGAAATCCATCCGCATGATGCGGAAGAACGCGGCATCAGCGAAAACGATTGGGTCGGCATCGAAAGCCGCGCCGGGCAGACGGTGTTGCGCGCACGCCTTTCCGAGCGCATGCAGCCGGGCGTGGTGTATACCACGTTCCATTTCCCTGGCTCCGGTGCCAACGTCATCACCACGGAAAACTCGGACTGGGCCACCAACTGCCCCGAGTACAAGGTGACGGCGGTGCAGGTGACGCGCGTCAATCAGCCATCCGAATGGCAGAAGCGCTACCAGGCGTTCTCGCAAACACAGCAGGCCTTGCTGGATGCCGCCGAACTCTCCTGATAACCCCCGTCGTGATCAAGCTCGTGGCTATGTAACTCGCCAGGTGGATCGCTACCGCCACGGCGAGCACCAGCAGGTGAGCGATGCCATCACCGAAGAAGTGCCCGTGGCGATGCTCTATAACGATGTGCCGTTCGCCGTGATGATGGTGACGCCGCTCGATCTGGACGATTTCGCGCTGGGTTTCTCCTTGAGCGAAGGGTTGGTAGCGAAGCCGCAAGACTTGCTGTCGATCGACGTGCATCCGCGCCTGGAGGGCGTGGAACTGGCGATGCAGGTGGCAACCGATACGGTGAAGCAGCGCGCAGGCGAGGGCGGCGAACGCTTGCTGCCCGGCCGCAGCGGTTGCGGTCTCTGCGGTGCACGCATGCTGGAAGATGCCGTGCGCCACCCCGCCCCGGTAGGCGATGGACCGCGCGTTGCCGCCGCCGCGCTGGAACATGCCCTGGATGCATTGCAATCCATGCAACCGGTGAACAGCGCCACCGGCTCCGTGCATGCCGCGGCGTGGGTCGGTGTGGATGGCGCCATCCGGCTGGTGCGCGAAGACGTCGGCCGCCATAACGCGCTGGATAAATTGATCGGCGCGATGGTGAAGGCAGGTATCGATGCGCAGCAGGGCTTTCTGCTGGTCACCAGCCGCGCCAGCTACGAAATGGTCACCAAGGCCGCGAGCGCCGGCATCACGGTGATGGCGGCGATTTCCGCGCCCACCGCCTTGGCCATCCATCTGGCCGAAAGCACGCACATGACCCTGGTTGGCTTCGCGCGGCCAGGCAGCTACGTCGTCTACACACATCCGCAGCGCTTGTTGCACGAGGCTACCGCATGAATATCGAACGCCTGGTTTCGATGGCCAACGACATCAGCCACTACTTTGAATCCGAGCCGGATCAGGCGCTGGGCGTGGCGGGCGTCGCCGATCATTTGAAGCGCTTCTGGGAGCCGGGCATGCGCAAGCAGATTGTGGCGCACCTCGCGGCAGGCGGCGAAGGGTTGGAGCCGTTGGCGAAGAAAGGCGTGCAACGCTTGATGGAGATTGATGCCAAGTTGCATGCGTGAATGCATGGCTTGCCGTGATGGGCGGTCGTCGCCATACCCCCTCCCCTGCGGCAGTAGGGGAGGGCTTGGGTGGGGTTGCTTGGGCTTTAGCGTACGAGCGAATGTCGGCAAACAGTCCATGCTTGAGACAGCATGCGAGATTATGTATTGCTGCGACGTATAGCTCCCGCTGCTCGCTACGCTCGCGCCCCACCCTAGCCCTCCCCTGCAAGCAGGGGAGGGGACGCATCACCTAAGGACATGCAGCGCTTGTTCAAAAAAACCGCCACCGGCACGCACACGTATGCCGGCAGCGGGAACGGGGACAGGCAAACATCAAGCAAGCTTGCTTGTCAGCCGGGGAGCATCAGAAGTTGGCGCGAAACACCAGCTCGTAACGGCGATCGGTCATGAACAAGGCGCGCGTGTACAAGCGCCAATCCGTAAAGCCGTTGATGTACGTGGTGGGGCCCATCAGCACCTTCTGTTCGGTGTTGGTGAGGTTGTTCATCTGCAGGCCCACCTGCAGATTCTTGTTGAGGTGATAGAAGATCGACGCGTCGAGCTGGCCCGACGCACCGTTCCACATCGGCAGATAGGTATCGCCCGAATCGACCGGCGTAATCAGATAACGGCTGCGCCACGACCAGGCCACGCGCGCGGACCAATTGCCGTGTTCGTACATGCCGGTGACGTTGTAGTTGTGTGGCGACAGGCCTTGCATCGGCAGGCCGGGATTGGTGACGACGTCGGTCGACGGGCAGGAGCCATTGCCATGGTTCGGATCGCACGAGGTGGTGCCGTGTACCTTGCTGCTTTGAAGAAAGGTGTAGTTGGCCTGCAGGCCAAAACCCTTCAACGCGCCCGGCAGGAAATCGAAGAACTGCGAGTAGCCCAGTTCGGCGCCCTTCACCGTACCCTTGCCCGCGTTGGTGGGGCCGCTCACCGCCACCGGCACGCCATCGATGGTCTGCGTGTGCACCTCGGTAGTGACGTAGTTGGAGATGTTCTTCTTGAACACTGTGGTGTACAGCTCGCTGGTGGGAGCGAAGTACCATTCCAGCGCGGCGTCGAACTGGTTCGCTTCCATCGGCTTCAAGGTGGGATTGCCGCCGGTACTGGCGTTGAACCCAGCAAACCTTGCCTGCTGGCCGCCACCAGCCGCGGTCCACGATGTGCCGATCACCATGTACGAATTGAGCTGGGCGATGGTCGGTCGAGTGATGGCCTTGGACGCGGCCAGACGCAATTGCAGGTCGTCCGTCAGCTTGAAGCGCAGGTTCAGGCTGGGCAGCAGGTTGTGATAGCTGTACGCACCATTGATCGGTGTGATGGTGCCGTTGAACAGCGCCATCTGCGCGGGCGTGATGCCCACCGGATTCTGGATGGTGTCAGACGAGGGGTAGGTGACCGAACCGTTCGCATTCAAACTGGTGCGCACGAACCGCAGGCCGATGTTGCCATCGACGGGAATGCCCAACGCCGTGTCGTTACCGAAGTACAACGTAGCGTAAGCTGCTTGCGTCTTTTCGTGCATATAGTCCGCGCTCATGCCCGCGCCGGGATTGCACACATCACCTTGCGCCGTGCTGAAAATCTGCGGACACCAACCGCCGGCCCCGCCGGACATTTCAAGCGCGCGCAGCGCCGAAATCGCACCGTAGTAATTGCCCACCAGCGCCATGGTCGGAAACACCAGCGTGCTAGGCAACTTGGTCTGGCCGCGGAAAAAATTACTGAAGGTGAATTGCTGGTTCATCCACGCCGGGATGGTGTTGGCCCAATCCAGCGAAGCGGGGCCGGTGTAGCCGCCTTGCCAGACCTGGCTGATCGGCCCCCAGTTGTAGCTGCTGCTGTTGTTGCTGCTGTACGTGTTGTGGCTGGTGAAGCGCAGGCCCATGCGGAAATACTGCAGCCAGTTGTTGTCCTGGAAGTTGTATTCCAGATCGGTGCGCACGGCACGCAGCATGGCGTAGTCGTATTCGAGATGGTCCAGCGCGGCGCCGAGATAGTAGTTGGCGTAGTTGGTGAGGCTGTTGGGATTGGTGGTGTTCGAAGGAATGTATTGGTACGTGTTGTTGTTGAGCACCGTAAGGCTGGGCGTGCCGCCGCTCATGTTCACCTGTGACGGCGGCATGTAGAACTGGTTGTACACCGTAAAGTCCAGCGTGTTGGCGGTGGACTTGACCAGTTGCACACCGCCCGACCAGATCATGTTCTCGCTGATGTTGTATTTGAACGTGTTGGTCCAGTCGGTGGTGCGCACAAACTGTGTTTGCTGGCGCGTAAGGGCGTAGTAATTCGGCCCGCCGATCGGCGGGTAGCCCGTATTCAAGGTGGCTTTCGCGGGGCCGGTGCCACCGCCTTGCCACGAGGCGGACACCATGTCGCCGTTCTCATACACGCCGTTGTCGTAGCTAAACGACGTACCCGGCACCGGGATCATGTTGTAGTAGTTGCCCTCGTTGGCCTGCACCTCGTGTTCTTGCCACTGCAGGCTGTAGTTGGAGCGAAAGAAACGCGATTCGAATTCCAGGTTGTTGGTCGGTCGCCACTGGAAGGCGCCGTAGATACCGGTGCGCCTGCGCTGCAGGTCCATCTGGTAATAGTTGATGTCGCCGGGAATGGCCACGTTGCCCGCGGTGGTGGCGGGTTCGCACGGGCAATTGCCGAGATTGTTCTGCGGTTCGAGCAGGTAGGGGTTGATCTGGATGCCGTCGGTGCGCGAGGCCAGTTCGGAGAACGACACATCGAATAAAAAGCCGAATTCGCCCAGGTTTTCGGTCTTCCAGCGATTGCTGTAGAGGAACGAAGCGGACGGTTTGCTCCGCTTGGACATGTCGCCCTTGTTGATGCCGGTGGAGAAGGCGGCGACCTGGCCCGGCGCATCGAACGGCATGCGCGTGCGCAAATCCACCGTGCCGCCGATGCCGCCTTCGATAAGTTCCGCGGACGGGTTCTTGTACACGTCCACGCCCTGCATCAGCTCTGCCGGCACGTCTTCAAAACTCAGCGCGCGGCCATTGTTGGCCGAGAAGCTTTCGGCGCCGTTGAGCAGGCTGGCCACATAGGGCAGGCCGCGAATCAACACGCCACTGCCTTCGGCGGAAGGGTGGTCGGGATCGTCATCGGCCAGGTAGTGATCGACCGTCACGCCGCTGATGCGCTGCAGGGTTTCAGTGACGCTGCGGTCGGGCAGGGCGTTGATGTCGGTGGCGGTGACTGAATCGACGATCTGGTCGGCGTTCTGTTTCAGTGATTGCGACGATTCGAGGCTGGCGCGGATGCCGGTCACGGTGACGCCGGCGAGATTCTTGATGTCGTTCGGTTGCTCGGTTTTCTTCTTCTTGGCGGAATCGGCCTTTGCATCGGCAGGGGCCGGCTTCTGTGCGGGCGTATCGGCGGCGGGACCGGTGTTTTGAGCGAGAGCCATTGCCGGGACATCCAGCAAGGCCAAACCCAATGCGACAGCGACGGCCAGTCGTCGGCCGGACAACAAAGCGGCGGCAGATGGATACGCGCCATGCTGCAACCCCAACGTTTGCCTCGTGCTCTTCATTGCTGGTCACTCCCCTCGTCGGTATGCAAAGTGCCGTTACTGGCGTATGCCAGCCGGCTTATCTGTTTTTCATCGTCATGCCGGACTCGACCCGCGAAACATGTGGACAAAGCGCCCCCCGGCACCCTGTCTTGGGTTTGGCGTAGTGGATATGACGGGTTATGCAGGCACAATTACGAAACAGCGGATGGACTTTAATGATTTTTCGTTTGCATCCGCCGCATTGGGTTAGCGCTACCAATGTCATGATTTATAGGGTGAAATGTATGACGCGATGCAAAAATGTTGTGCAGGCATGCATGTGGGCAGCACGCAGAGGTACGTGACGTCTACGTAAAAGCGAGTGAACTGAAGGCGGTTCTACGTCGCAACGGAGTGTTTCACGAAGCTTCATTTTGCGTGCGCAAATTCGTAAAGCTACGGACGCATCGCGTAAGAGGGTGGTGCGCGCAGATAGGCGGCGCGGAACCTGAGCAAATGGGTTGATCGGCATTCGCCGTTGTTAGGTGCTGCCGCTTTCGCTGGAATCACGGCCAGAAGGCTACGAGTGCCGCTTCCACCATCGAATCGCTTCAGCTGGCAACTGCACGGCGACTGGTTCGGAAACAACCTGGTCAACGGGCGCCGACACCCACAACCGCCCTTGGCCGCATCGCACACCCAACTGCAGCGTGCGTCCCATGACATGCCGTACTTCGATCGATACTGCAGCGGCGTCAGGCAAATTATCGCGTGCATGCACGAGGCGAATCGCATCGGGATCGATCGCCCAATCGACTTCCCCCTCAAACGCGCCGCTATTGACGGGAAACGCAATGCCACCGTCTTGCCACAGCAACCGCCGTGCACCATCGATACGCCCGCGGTGCACATTGCGATGCCCAAGCAAGCGCGCTGCGGAACCATCGACAGGGTTGGCATTGACCTCGGCTGGCGAGCCGATCTGGATGATGCGTCGCTCATGCATCAACACCAATCGATCCGCCACCGCCGCCAGATGCGGATCATGGCTGACGGCCAGTGCAGGGATGCCGAATTCATGCACTTCACTGATCAATTCCGCAATGACGTCATCACGCGTGACCGGATCGAGTGCGGAGGTGGGTTCATCCAACAACAGCAATTGCGGCCGACGCGCCAACGCGCGCGCCAGGGCCACGCGTTGCTGTTGCCCGCCCGACAGTGTGGCCGGATAACGTTCGGCAAATTCCGCCATATGCACGCGCTCCAGCAGTTGCAGCGCTTGCGCACGTCGCTGCGTGCGTAACGCAAAGGCCACGTTCTGCCACGCGTTGAGATGCGGAAACAAGGCATAGCCTTGCGGCAGATAGCCCACGGCACGATGCTGCGGCGGCATGCCGCCGAACGGCTCGCCTTGCGCAGGCGTCAGTCCCGCCATTGCACGCAGCAGCAATGACTTGCCCTCGCCGCTGGCGCCAAGCAGCACCGTAAAACCTTCCACGTCGAAGGCGGCATGCAAGGTGATGGGGGTGTCGATGCGGTAATCGATACGCATCAGATCAGTCGCCTGCGGCGTGCGGCCAGGCCGAGGATCAACGGCAGCGGCATGGCGACCAGGAAGAATACCCACAACAGTGGATAGACCGCGTCCAATCCGATGTTCTGCAAATTCACCCACAGCTTCACCGGAATGCCTTGCGGGTAATACGCCACGATCAACACCGCGCCGAATTCACCCAGCGCGCGCACCCACGCAAGTGCAATGGCCGCGGCCAGGCCGAGCTTTGCCATGGGCAGGCTCACGTGCACGAAGCTGCGCCACGGTGAATGCCCAAGCGTCAGCGCGATCTGTTCCAGTTCACGCGGCACGCTTTCGAACGCGGCGCGCGCGGCAATCACGTAATAGGGCAGGGCGCTGTAGAACTGCGCCATCACGAAGGCCGGCCCGGAATTGGTAAGTACCAGGCCGGCGCGTTCCAGCATGCTGCCGGCCGGCGCATAGGGGCCATACATGGATGCCAGCAGCAAGCCCAGCGCAAGCGGCGGCGTGAGCAAGGCGAGCAGCAGCAATGCATCGATCAGCCATTGGCCACGCATGCGATGACGCGCCAGCCACCAGGCGAGCGGCGTGCCCAGCGCAATGATCAGAATCAGCGCAAGCACGCTGTAGCCGAGCGATACGGCGATGGCGTTGCCATCACCATCGGCGAAACCAAAATGTCGCCACGAGGTGGCGAAGGCGAGGCCGATGAAGGGTGCGGCGAGCAGCAGCAGTGTCGCCGCGCTGATGAAAGCGGATATGCGTGACCGCGGCGCCGTGGACTTCATGCTTGCGAGACGTAACCCCTCCCCCTGCTTGCAGGGGGAGGTTGGGAGGGGGTGAATACGTGCGGGAAAGTCCGAGGCAAGGGTTCACCCCACCCCAGCCCTCCCCTGCAAGCAGGGGAGGGGGCAGATCGTCGCGAGCCACAAATCACAAGCCATTTCCGCGTGGCGCACTGTAGCCATGTTCGCGAAAAAGTGCCTGTCCTTCGGCGCCCTGCAGAAAGCTGACAAAGTCACGCGCCAACGCCGGCTGCTGCGCATTGCCCAGCACGCCCGCGTAGAACACCAACGGCTGCACGCGCAAGGTCTTGCCGTTGTCGAGCGTGATGGACGCACGGTCGTACCAGGCTTTCTGCATATCCGGGTTGCCGAGATTGATTTCATCCGGCAGCGCAATCGTCGGGAGATGATGCGATTGCGCGGCGCTGAGATAACCGATGGCGGCATCGATCTGGCCCGCTTCCAGTCGGGACATCAACGACGGTTCGGTAAAGATCTGCGCCGGGTTTTCGGTGGCGCCGGCGATGGTCTTCAACAGATCGGGCTGATGGTAGTAATCCGCGGCCAGCTGCAAGGTCAGCAAGGCGTTAGCGCCTTGCGGATCGACCGCCGGATCGGTGCGGCCCAGGCGCAGACCTTTTTCGCCCAGTACGTCGTACCACTTCTTTTCACCGCGCGATGCGGCGGCAAAGTCGCTGGCGAAACGGCTGTGCGGGCTGTAGATCACCACCATCTGCGTGCTGGCGATCGGAACTGCACCGCTGACCAGGCCAGCCTGTTTGAGCACCTGCATGGGGCCTGGCGTGATGGTGACGAATACATCCGCCTGCAACTGGTGTGCGGCGAGCAGGCGTGCCAAGGCGTAGGACCCTTGGCCGATGCCTTGATAAGCAGTGTGATGGGCCTTGGCGAAGGTGGGGCCGGCGGCGTTGTCCATGACCACGCCCATGGAGCCGGCGTAGGCGATGCGCAGAGTAGGGTTGGTTTGTGCGAGTGCTGTTGCGCAGACGAGGCTTAAGAGCAGCGCAATCAGCCTATGCATGCATGATTTCTTCATCCCGGCGAACGCCGGGGCCCAGTGTTTTGAGGGCACGCCAAAGTCGCTGGGCCCCGACGTTCGCCGGGGCGACGGGTGGGTATGCATCATCACGCGGCGGTTCCTTCCGAAGGTTTATGCAAACGCTTGCGAGCGCTATCGCGCACATCCACGTCGAACAGAATCTGCAGCGTTTCGCCGCTCGGCGTGGACAGCGAGAACTGCAAGCCATCCCGCGTCGGCAGCCGTTCGCCAAGCGCGCGCACGTCTGGCTCCGGTAAACAGATGTGCAGCACCGGGCCTTCGCGTCGCCATTCGATCCGCGGCGACAGACTCACTTGCTGTATCTCGATATGCCCATCGGGCAGGCTGGTGCGATTGTCGGCACAGCCGCCTTCCAGCAATCGGGCCAGTTCGTCTTCATCAATGCGCAGCCGCAGACTCTGGCCTTCCAGTTGCACTCTCATGCATTCACCTCTCGCCAGGTTTCTTCCGTATTGCAGTCGATCAATTGTGCCGCTTCGTCCACCGACAAGGGGAGCTCCTGCACGCCGACGCGTTCCTGCAATGCGCGCAGGGAACGTGCGCGTTGATCATGCGAGGCCAGCAGTGTGTGCAAGGCATCGCGGCAGTGGGCATCCAGTTGCAGGCGCATCGGCAGCACGTGATCTTTAAAGCGCACGCAGCCGGCCACGGATGATGCATCGCGAAGACGCACAAGCAAGGATGGCTGCAGGCGTGGCATGTCCACTGGAACAATCAGCAAGGCCCCATCCGGGCAAGCTACGGCGATACCCGCGATACCGCCGAGGGGACCCGCCTGTGGCACCGGATCGGCCACGCCCTGGTAGTCAGGGCGATTGCCGCTGACTTGCACGGCCTGTACACCAGCGGCCAGCATCGTGTCGATCTGATGTTCGATCAGCGGACGGCCATGCCAAGGCAGCAAGGCCTTGTCGCGTCCCATGCGCGAGGACAGACCACCGGCGAGCACCACGCCGATCAAAGGCATATGTTCAGTGCTCGTGCCCGTGGGCATGCGTTTTTTTGCCGGGAGCTGCCGCGCGTTCGGCTTCACGCTGCTCTTGTTGGCGATGGTCTTCGCACAAGGAGCAGCCTTCGCTCCATGCGCTGTCGCCGTCGATGTAATGCTCCTGCTTCCAGATCGGCGCTTCGTGCTTCACGGCTTCGATGGCCAGGCGGCAAGCGCGGAAGGCTTCATCGCGATGCGGCGTGCCGGCGGCGACGATAACGGCGATTTCGCCGATGCGCAGTTCGCCTTTGGCATGGGCGATGTAGAGCTTCATCGGCCCACCGATTTCCTTGCGTGCGCGCTCGCCGATTTCCTGGAACGTGCGTAGTGCCAGCGGCTCGAACAGGTCGTAGCTGATGCCGGTGACGACGCGGCCGAGATTGTGCTCGCGCACCTTGCCGATGAACATGTCGATGCCGCCGAAGCGGCGATCGGAAACGAAGGCGAGCGCGGCGGCGGGATCGAGTTGGGCTTCGCAGATGTCGATGACGGCGGTGTGTAGGTCGGTCATGTGTGTCAGTGCTCGCAAATTTCTTTTACTGCCGTCATTCCCGCGAAAGCGGGAATGACGGCCATGAGGCTGTGCGTTTCATATCAACCACCACTCACCGGCGGCAAAATCGCCAACTGCCCATCCTCCGGCAGCGCGCGATGGTTATGCAGAATTTCGTCATTGCTCGCAAACGCCGAGCGCTGCACCAACCCCGCGCTGATATGCGGCGCATGCTCACGCAAATGCTCCCGTAGCAAATCGCGCAACCCGGCGATGGTGCAAGCCTCCGGCGCGTCCAGCTCGATAAAGCCGTGCGGATCGGCATCGCGCAATGCACCGAACAGGGCGATACGAACTTTCATGCGGCACTTCCATAAGGCAAGGGAAACTCAAGGTGCCCAACGCCGAATACGTCGATCAGCGCGCCAGCGGGCAAAGCGTCGACGTCGGCGGGCACCACGGCCCACGCATTGGCGTCGGCCAGCGGGCGGATGCGGTAAGACTCCTGGCCTTCCAACACTTCCACGCCCAGACGGCCCTGCGCATCGACGTGCAGGCGGCTCTTGAGATGAAAACGCAAGCGCGGCTTTTTGCTGTATGGCTTGAGCAGCGCAGCGCGGCGCGGTGCTTCACGTGGCAAGTCCAGCATCACGCGCAGCGCCGGTTCCACGAAGAAGCGCAAACCCACGGCGACCGCAATCGGGTTGCCTGGCAGGCCGAACAGCAGCACGTCATCGGGCAGGCGCGCGAACAGCAGCGGTTTGCCTGGGCGTATGGCCACTTTGTGGAACAGGGTTTCCGCGCCGAGCCGTTCCAGCGCCTGCGGCACGAAATCGTAGCGGCCCATGGAGACGGCTCCGCTGGTAATCACGATCTTGGCGCCGGCATGCAGTGCGCGGCGCATCGCTGCTTCGAACGCATCCACATCGTCGCCCACCGTTTCCATGTGCACGACCTCGGCGCCGGCAAGTGGCAGGCGTGCGGCGAGAAAGGGGCCGTTGGAATTGTGGATCTGTCCAGGCATTAACGCTTGCGCGGGGTCATCGACCAGCTCGCGGCCAGTACAGATCACGGCGACGCGCGGTCGCTTGGTCACCGATACATGGGCAATACCGAGCGCCGCCAGCAACATCACATGCTGCGCTTGCAACGCGGTGCCTGCATCCAGCATGTTCTCTCCGCGCGCCACGTCGGAACCTGCCGTGCGCACGTTCTGGCCGGGTGTGACATCCGCCAGCAAGCGCACGCGCGATGGTGCGAAGCGTTCCGTCTGTTCAACCGGGATCACGCGATCGAGTCCGTCGGGAATACGTGCGCCGGTCATGATTTCCCATGCGCCGATACCCGCATGCGTCACGCCATCGCCAGCGGCTTGTTCGCCTTCGATGACGAGTTCGGTACCGGCCGGAACGACAGAATCACCGCGCAATGCAAAACCATCCATCGCCGAGTTGTCGAACGGTGGCAGGTCGACGGTGCTGATTACCGGTTCGGCAAGCACGCGGCCGAGGCATGCGTTGATCGAGCAGTTTTCCACACTGAGTTTCGCGCTGGCGCTGAGCACGATGCGCAGGGCTTCTTCGTAGGCGAGCGTTTCCTGGCTCATGCGTGTCCTCCACCCGCAACCATGCTTATCGCATGCGCAAGGATAGGTGCCAGGATGTCCATGCCTTGCGCCACAGCTTTCGCACTTCCAGGCAACGCAATCACCAAGGTGCTGCCGATCAACACGGCTTCCGCACGACTCAGCCACGCCATCGGCGTGTGCTGGCTGCTTTCACTGCGGAACAGTTCACCGATGCCATCGACGTGGCGATCCGCCACCATCGTCAACGCCTCGGGTGTGCGATCGCGCGGCCCCAGGCCGGTGCCGCCGGTGCAGAGAATCAACTTCACGCCGCTGCCGGCAAGCTCGCGCAAACGCGCGGCGAGCGGTTCGGGTTCATCCGGATGCAGCTCGACGTCATGCACATCTGCGCCCAGTTCGCGCAGGCGCTCCACCAGCAGCGGACCGGACGCATCAGCATATTCACCACGGCTGGCGCGGTCGCTCAGCGTGATCACGGCGGCGCTGATGCCATCGAGCTTGGCGATGCCGCGTGGCTTGTAGTGCTCGCGCTCCGCATCGCTCATGCCGTCCGGATGCAGCCACAAGCCTTTCTTGCCGCCCTCCTTGAACAGCAGGCGTACACCGCCGAAGGAAAGCGCAGGTTCCACCGGCTTGGTCAGATCGTAGAGCGTCAGCAATGCCGCGCTCGCGCCGGCCAATGCTTCCATCTCCACACCGGTGCGCGCGAACGTCGCCACTTCGCAATAGACGCGGATGGCGTGGCGTTCGCTTACCGGTTCGCAGCGCACGTCGATGTATTCCAGTGGCAGCGGATGGCATAGCGGCATCAGCTGCGAGGCGTTCTTGGCGCCTTGCAGGCCGGCGATTTCCGCCATCACCATCGCATCGCCCTTCGGCAGGCGGCGTTCGACGATTTGCACAAACGCTTCGGCGCCTGCGCTCAGCTCACCAACAGCCACGGCGCGACGCGCGGTGATGCGCTTACGGCGCACATCCGCCATATGAAAATGCGCGTTATCGCGCTCTTGCATGAATCAACCCCCGGTAGATGCGAGATGAGGCGTGATGCCGGTGCGCCCTTCGTGCAGGAAATGCCCCTGTTCCTTGCGCCCGATCTGGCCGCCAATGGCGCGCATCAGGTCTTCCAGCTGATCGTCCGACTGCAGCAGCGGGCGCAACGGAATGCCGAATTCGCCAAACAGGCAAAGCCGCAAATCGCCGGCGGCCGTCACGCGCAGGCGATTGCAGCCAGCGCAGAAGTCCTTGGAATAGGGCGCGATGATGCCGATGCGGCCGGCGTAGTCCGGATGGCGGTATTCGCGCGCGGGACCGGCGTCGGCGGCGCGCGGCAAGACTTGCCAGCCGTGCGCCAGCAGTTCGGTTTCCAGCGTTTCCGCGCGCACGTGGTGATCGCGGAAGAATGGCAGGTTGTCGCCCGTCTGCATCAGCTCGATAAAGCGCACGCCGATGCGGCGGTCGCGCAGGTAATCCAGCCAGGCCGGCAGTTGCTTGTCGTTGACGTCACGCAGCAAGACGGCATTGAGCTTGACCGATGGCAGGCCGGCTTCCAGCGCCATGTCGACGCCGTGCAGGATGTCGTCCAGCCGGTCATACCCGGTGATGCGCGCAAATGCCGCCCGGTCCAGGCTGTCCACGCTGACGTTGATGGCGTTCAGCCCGGCATCCATCCATTCATGCAGGTGGCGGCTGAGCAGCGTGCCGTTGGTGGTCATCGCCAACTTGGTGATGCCAGGCACGGCCGCGGCGGTGCGCAGGATGTCCGTGAGGTCTTTGCGCACGCTCGGCTCGCCGCCGGTGATGCGCAGCTTGTGCATGCCCATTTCGGTAAAGCCGCGCAGCAAGCGCGCGATCTCCGCCAGCGACAGCGGCGCGGCGGCGCCCGCGGCGGCGTGATAGCCGTGCGGCAGGCAGTACGTGCAACGGAAATTGCACGCAGGGATGACCGATAACCGCAAATACGGAAACCGACGGCCGTAACGGTCAGCCAGCGGGGACATGCATCTTTGCTCCTTTCCAAAACGGGGAGGCGGCCGCGTTTCCGCGTTCACCCTGGTGGTCCCTTTTGGGGATCACGGGCGCCCGGCCGTAGCCCTTGCGGGGCCTTAGGCCAGGCGTCTCGGAGTTGTGTGGTGTTGCGCTCAGAGGTGAGTGTAACTATCCACTGATTGGGGGTGTTCGTCTATGACGGTTTTGTCATGAGCGGGGGTTTGTGCAGGGGGCGTGGTGAATTGTGTACTGGGCGGTTTGATGTGTTTTGCGACACATGGGTTTTGTAGGCTGGGATGAAATCCCAGCATGGATAGGCATGGCGATGCTGGGATTTCATCCCAGCCTACGCGCACTTGCTTGTCATTCCGGCGAAGGCCGAGGCGCTTTACAACAGCGAAGCTGGTCAATCCATGTTGAATCTTGCGTGGAGTTTTGGTTTGTCGTGGGTGGATGCATTGCCTGCGGCGCTTTCGGTCGCGAAGCGACCGAGTCACTTCTCTTTGCGTGCCCAAAGAGAAGTAACCAAGAGAAAGGGCACCCCAGTGGGTGCGCTTGGCAGGCATCCCTGCCTGCCAAGTCCGTGAAGGGCCGGAGGGGCTTTTCGACAGCACATCCTGTGCTGGCGAAAAGGCATGGGCATCCTTGCCCATGCCCCCTACGGGGCCTTGTCCTCCGTCCCTTCACCGCACCCGATGGGGCCCGGGAAGAGCGAGCGCGCATCCATGCGCGCTGACACCGGCGCACGCGCCGATGTCGTAGCGCGTGCTTTTGTAGGCTGGGATGAAATCCCAGCATGAATAGGCATGGCGATGCTGGGATTTCATCCCAGCCTACAAAAGCTAGGAGAAAGTGACTCGGTCGCTTCGCGACCGAAAGCACCGCAGGCAATGCTTCAATCTGCGTAACGCCCAAACTCACCACATACAACAACAACGCAAAGAGAAAACATCACCCATTGCGAATATCCCGCACCACACTCCCCAACCGATCCCGCTGCCCCAAGATCAACCCCAACTGCCCCAACACCAGCCGCGCCACCTCATCATTCACGGCATCCGCACCCGGCATCACACTCTGCTCCGCCTCACTATCTGCTGGCAGCGCTCCGCTCACCAGCAGTGCATCCGCCAACTGCTCCAATCGGGTCACCACCAGATTGCCGGCCAGCGTCACCGTATCGCGCGCCTCCGTGCATCCAATCGCCTGCCGATGCGCGCCCAACGCGGAGATATGCCCAAGCATCGTGTGGGCGATGGTGAGGAAGCGCAGCAAGTCTTCGTTGCCGCGTTGGCGGCGCCCGGGTTCGCGCAGCATGTTGGCGAGCATGCCGCTCAGCGCGGCGTCGGCGTTGTGGGCTTCGCGGCGGGCGATGCGGTAGGGCAGGTCGTCGCGCTTGCCGTGCACGTACTGGGCGATCACTTGCTGCAGGTAGCGCGCGTCGTTGCGCAGCGTGTTGGACAGCACCTGGTCGAGCTGGCGGCCTTGCCAATCCGGTAGCACCAGGTAGATCGACAACGCGGCAATCGCCGCGCCGATCAGGGTGTCGAGCAGGCGCGGCCACATCACGTCGTAGCCGTTGCCGGCCTGGCTGAAGCACAGCACCACGAACACCGTGATCGATGCGGTGGCGAGGGTGTAGCGCCGCAGTCGCGCGGCGAAGAACACCACGCAGGAGAGCACGATCAGCAACAGCGGCCATGGTTGGGCCGGCAGCAGGCGCAGGGTGGCCCACCCGATGACCACGCCGATCACCGTGCCGGACACACGCTGCAACATGCGTGTGAGGGTGGCGCCGTAGCTTGGCTGGCAGACCAGCAGCGTGGTGAGCAGGATCCAGTAGCCATGCAGCGGATGGATCAGGCGCAGCACGCCGAACCCAACCGTCAACGCCAGCGCCAGGCGGATCGCGTGGCGGAAGCGCGAGGAGCGCGGCGTGAGCTGGATGGTGATGCGGTCCCACACTTCACCCAGCGTTTGCGGCCCCGGGTTTTGCAGGGCGCCGTCTTCGCCCTCAAGCGTCATCGGCGAATGTTCGTTTTCCAGCAGCGCCTGGATCGCGGTGATATTGCGCAGCAAGGCATCGAGTGAGCGCAGCAGTTGTTCGGATGCAGGATGAACCGTACCGCGCACGGAGTAGATCGCCTCGCGCAGATCGCTTTGCGCGGCCCGCAGGTCGGCGGCGGGTGTGGGCGTGGTGCGCAAGCGCAGCGCTTCGGCTTGTCCGCGGCATTGGCGTGCCTGCAAACGCAGGATGTGTTCGCAACGGAACAGCACGTCGCTGTGATAGAACGCCTCGGCCAGCTCGACATATGGATAGTGCGCGGAGCTAACGCGCTCGTGGATGTCCTGCGCCTTGAAGTACAGCTGCAGGCGCGCCGCCGTGGCGCCACGCGGCCGACGCATGCCGATGCGGTCGATCAGCACGATGCGTGTGTCGTTGAGCGCGTCCACCACGTGTTCGTTCTGCATCGCCAGCGTGAGCAGCAAGGCGTTTCGGTCGATGCCATGCACAGGCGTAAACAGTGCCGCCTTGGTTTCCAGATAATCGCCCAACGCATCAAACACGCGCGCCAAGGCATGCCGCACGGCAAGTTGCGGCGACAACACGCTCCACAGCAACGACAACAATCCATACCAGGCGGCACCGGCCAGCAACTGCAAGGGCTCGGCAACCAGCGAGGCCGGTGGACGCGGCTGGTCGGTGCCGATCATGGTGTACACGGCCAGGATCAGCGTGCCGCCGGCGATGGTGGCGTAGCGCGCGCTGATCGAGCCGAGCATCACCAGCACGAAGGTCATCACCGCCAAGGCGAATGCGAACGGCCATGGATGCGGCAGCAGCCATTCCACCGTAAACGCCACCCCGGCAAAGCAGCTCAGCGTAACCAGCAGCGTGAGCGAACGGCTGCGCCAGTGGTCTTCGGTTTCGGCCAGCGCGCAGGCGATCACGCCGAGCATGGCGGGGATCATCGCGGCGTGTTGATTGCGCCACACGCAATACAGGATCACGCCGCCAAGCGCGAGCAGCACGCGCTGGCATTCGGCGAAGCGATCCGAGCCGCGCAGGCGGCGCCAGTAGTGGAGCAGGGCGGGGTGGCTGGGCATGCGGGTAAGGATACATGCTGCTATGCAACATGAGCCTTTCAGTAGAGTGGCCATCCACGCGAGAAGCTGCTCCCTCCCCTGCGAGCAGTGGAGGGAGTGGACTTCGCGCAAACGGGAAAGACATGCGCAAGCACCACCACGCATACGTTAGATTCAACCCTCCGCCGCCAACCCATCCCTCGCATGCCTCCCACCAGCAACGCCTCTCCCGAAGCGTTCGAGCTCCGCGGCGTCAGCAAGCGCTATGGCAGCGTGATCGCGCTCGACGACGTCAGCCTGCGTTTTCCCGCCGGCAGCAACACCGCCTTGATCGGCAGCAGCGGTTCGGGCAAATCGACTTTGCTGCGTGTGCTGTTGGGTCTGGAATGGCCGGACCGCGGCGAGATCTGGGTGGACGGTTCGCAATTGGCACCGACTCAGGTGCTGGCGCTGCGACGGCGCGTGGGCTACGTGATCCAGGAGGGCGGCCTGTTTCCGCATCTCACCGCATTGGGCAACCTGGCCTTGCTGCCACATCACCTGGGCTGGAGCCGCGAGCGCATTCGCCAGCGCGCGGAAGAACTGGCCGCTTTGACACACTTGCCGGAAGGCGTGCTGGAACGCTATCCCGCCGAACTGTCTGGCGGCCAGCGCCAACGCGTGGCACTGATGCGCGGCCTGATGCTCGATCCCGATGCCTTGCTGCTCGACGAACCGCTGGGTGCGCTCGACCCGATCGTGCGCCATGAACTTCAAGATGAGTTGAAAGCGATCTTCAACCAGCTCGGCAAGACCGTGATCGTGGTGACGCACGACATGGCCGAAGCCGCGTGGTTTGCCGATCGCCTGGTGCTGATGCGCAACGGCAAGGTGGTGCAGGATGGACGGCTGGATGATCTGTGCGGTCGCCCGGCCGATCCTTTCGTGACGCGTTTCGTGGCCGCGCAGCGCACCTTGCAAGGGGTGTCGGCGTGAAGCGCGTGTGGTTGGTGATAACCGCCTTGCTGCTGTTGCCGGCATACGCGCATGGCGCGCCGGTTCGCATCGGCTCCAAGCAATTCACCGAGTCGGTGATCCTCGGCGAAATGGCGCGCCTGGCCGCGCGGCAGGCGGGCGTACAGGCCGTGCATCAGCGCGAGCTGGGCGGCACCGCCATTCTGTGGAGCGCGCTCCAACACGGCGATATCGATGCCTATCCCGAATACACCGGCACGCTCACGCACGAGCTGTTGAAGAACGTGCCGCCGGATGCGGACATTGCCACGTTGCGCGCCGCGCTCAAGCCGCTCGGCATCGGCATCACCGATTCGCTGGGTTTCAACGACACCTACGCCATCGGCATGCGCGCGGATCGCGCGGAGCAGTTACACATTCGCAGCTTGTCGGACCTGGTCGCGCATCCGGATTTGCGCCTGGGTTTCTCTAACGAATTCATGGCGCGCAGCGATGGCTGGCCGGGTTTACGCCAACGCTACGGGCTACCGCAAAAACAGGTACGCGGCCTGGATCACGCGCTTTCCTATCGTGCGCTGGCCAGCGATGCGGTGGACGCCATCGACCTCTACAGCACCGATGCGGAGATTCCCTACTATCACCTACGCACGCTCGATGATGACCGGCATTATTTCCCGCACTACGACGCCGTCTATTTATATCGGCTCGATCTGCAGCAGCGCGCACCAGGTTTCATCCATGTGCTGAACAAGCTCGCCGGCCGGATCGATGCCGACGCGATGCGGCAGATGAATGCGATGGTGAAACTGCATGGCGAAAAAGAAACCGTCGTCGCCGCGGATTTTCTCGGCGTGCAAGCGGATGGCGATGGCGCAGGCCTATGGACGCGGTTGTGGCAGCGAACGGTGGAGCATCTGCGGTTGGTATTGATCTCGCTGATCGCCGCGGTGTTGCTGGCGATTCCGCTGGGTGTATTCGCAGCGCGCGCGAAACGCCTGGGCCAGCTGGTGATGGCGCTCACGGGTGTGTTGCAGACCATTCCGTCGCTGGCGATGTTCGTGTTCATGATCCCGTTCTTTGGCATCGGCACGTGGCCCGCGATTGCTGCCTTGTTCCTCTACAGCTTGCTGCCGATCGTGCGCAACACCTACACGGGGCTGGTCGGCATTCCACCGGATCTGCGCGAATCCGCGGCCGCGTTGGGCTTGCCGCGCGGCGTGCGCTTGCGCCAAGTGGAACTGCCGATGGCGACGCGCTCGATTCTGGCTGGCATCAAGACCGCGGCGGTGATCAATGTCGGCACCGCGACACTGGGGGCGTTGATTGGCGCGGGTGGTTATGGTCAACCCATCGTGACCGGTATTCGCCTGGATGATACGGGCCTGATTCTGGAAGGTGCCATTCCTGCCGCGTGCATGGCGTTGGTCGTGCAAGGCTTGTTTGAAGGGGTGGAGCGCTGGCTTACACCGCGCGGCATGCGCCTGGAAGCGCGGCAATGACCATCCCTAACTAACGAGAGCGGCGCGCGCCAAAGGTTGAACCGCCTTTGGCGGCATCGATGCTACGTTGCACATCCTCTTGCGATCCATGCCCCACGGATGGCCACATGGCTGGATCTTCGCGGCGCTGTTGGCTTTGTTCGTGCGAACGCACGGAACTGGCGCCGGCACCATCAAGCAGCGCGCACACCTCGTCCATCGACATCTCGCCACGCAGCTCAACCACCAGTGTGGCGTGTCCGATCAGGCTGGAATCAGGCAACTGCGTCGGTGTGCGATCAGATGACGATGTGCGTTTGGGCTTGTCCCGTCCGGTGCTGGTATCGATGCGTCCGGTGTGGCTGGCTTCCGAGACCACCGTGGTCGGGGCACTCGAACTGGAAGGTGCATGTCCCACGCTTTCGTCGAAGCTCAGGACGATTTGTTCACGCCGCAGTCCGCGGGACAACAATTTTTCGGCGGCGGCGTTGGCATCGAATTGCGTGTCAAAACAGGCAACGACAAGTTCGGTCATGACCTTGGCTCCATGACGTTCACTGCGAAGCACTGTAGAACCTTGGACATAATCTGCACGTGAGCATGAAAACGAACGCGGCATGAATCACGCATGGAATGCGCAAGTTCTCTCGATCGATACATGCGCGATACGTGCGAGTCACGCCATCGATGCTAACTATGCGATGACCCATGCGTTGGAGATGCGAACATGTCACCGCTGAAACTTTCCCTCGTGCCGTTGCTGATGTTGTCGATGGGTTCGCCCGCCTGGGCGCAGAGCGGGGCCTCGCAGGCGTCCACACCGGCGACGGGTGCTGTCGGCACGCATACGGCACAGGACGTCCGCTTCGTCACCGCGGCCTCCGCCGCCGGCGATACGGAAATCATGGCGGCACGCCTGGCGCAGGCGCAGGCGCAGTCAAGCAAGGTCAAGTCGTTCGCAGCCGACATGATTCGCGACCACGGCAAAGCCAACGACGAGCTGAAAAGCGTGGCGCAAAAAGACGGCTATACCCTCTCGATGTCACCTACGCCCGATCAGCAGAACAACCTCGCCAAATTGCGCTCTTTGCATGGCAAGGATTTCGATACCGCGTACGCGCAGATGATGGTGAAAGACCATCGCGACGCGGTGGCGTTGTTCCAGGCGGAATCCGCATCGGGGATGGATGGTGATCTGAAGACGTTCGCCGCGCAGACGTTGCCGACGTTGCAGCATCATCTGGCATTGGCGAATGCGTTGTAGTTCGCCCGCGTAGAAATATCGGCGACTGACGGATTGGCCGTAGGTTGGGTTAGCGCAGCGTAACCCAACGAATCGCTCCGAAAACGTTGGGTTACGCTGCGCTAACCCAACCTACGCCCGTTCGTCATGGTGGGTGTCGCGGCGCTGCATGACTGTTGTGGTGAGGCATCGCCGACCCCCAACATGGCTGCCGCCGCGTGATTCAAATCAACGCCTGTGGCACCGGTGGGGTACCGACCGGATCGCCAATCGGTGCCGGTGGCGGTTCCGGATCGGTCAGCGGCGGACGTTCCGGCGTCGGCAACGGCGGTTGAGGACCAGGGTCGGGAATGCCAGGCGATGGTGAAGGTGCCGGCGGCTTTCCGGGTTCTGGTTCGGGAACTTCTGCATGGATGCGCGATGCATGCCGTGTCATAGCAATGCGGTTCATAAATGCTGCCTCGCCGGCTGCAACGGTTGAGCGCACTGTGAGCGAGTGCGCGTGCACGAGCAACGAAATCCGTGTGAGGGCTGCCGCATCCGTTTAGCTGCTTGTTAGATGCGTTCACAGCGTTTCGACGGTTTCTCACAGAAGCCAGGGCGATAGTGACGTCCCATCGGACAGCCGCAAAGGAGTCTGTATCATGAGCAGTGCATTTGAGATGGCCATGCCCTGGTGGCAATTTGTGTGGCGTGGCATCGCCACGTATCTTGCCGCGGTATTCATGATGCGCATCGTCGGCAAGCGGTCCTTCGGTGACATGTCCACCTTCGACATCATCGTGCTGGTTCTGGTGGGTGGTGTGTTGCGCAATTCCATCATCGGCCATGATGGTTCGTTCCAGGGCGGGCTGATCGCGGTGGCGTCCATGCTTGCGGCGGATCGCGCGGTGGCATGGGCATGCACGCGTTCGCCCTGGTTGAATCGTTTCGTGGAAGGCCGGCCAACCATTCTTGTGCACGATGGCGAACTGGTGCCCGGCTCACTGGAACGCGTCAGCCTGCCCAAGGCTGCATTCCGGCGCGCCTTGCATGCGGCAGGACTTGAGGACACCAAGAGCATCAGCATCGCCAGGCTGGAACCGAATGGGCGCATCACGCTTATTCGCAAGCATGAATAGCGGATGTTTTTTGGTTTGAGCTTTGACAGCATGTCGACGCAAACGCGAGTAAAGCTGGTTGTGTCTGCTCACATCGGAGATACGACATGCCCGAGAAAAAGACGCGGCAAGCAGCTGCCCGAGACAAGCGACAAGGCAAGTCATCCAGTACCCAGGCCGGCGAATACGTGCATGAAGAAATCGAGCACGTGCGCAAAGGCAAGCATGGCGCACGTTCGCCGCAACAGGCCATTGCCATCGGGCTTTCCAAAGCGCGGCGTGCGGGCGTAAAGGTGCCGCGGAAGAAGTCGTCCAGCAAGAAAGCTGCGAGCAAAAAGGCCTCGAGCCGCAAGCGCGCCAGCACGGGAAAATCCGCATCGCGTAAACGCGCTACTGCCAAGCGTTCGAGTGCGAAGCGTGCCAGTGCGTCATCGCGGGCCTTGCGCCGGGAAGGGCGGGGTGCGGCATCGAAGCGTGCGTTGTCGAAGCAGGGCAAGCGCGCGGCGTCCAAGCGCAGTTCCGCGTCGCGTTCGGCGGCGGCCAAGAAGGCGGCGCGTACGAAGGGTGCGCGGGGTCGTTCCGCTGCGGCGAAGAAGGCGGCGAGGACGAGGAAGCGAGCGTAGACCCAACGAGAGAGACCTTCGGTTCGAGATGCGCCAGGTTGCGCTGCGCTAACCCCAATGGCGCTGACTCAAGCCGAGAAGCTTGATGCTTGCCGAGATATGCTCCCTCCCCTGCGGCACAGGGGAGGGTGGGGGTGGGGTTGCTTGGGCTTTAGCGTGCAGCCAAATGTTGCCGTGATCTTTGCTGATAAGAACCACGCGATGATGTCCATTTCCCCGCGGCGTCGGCTCCGCGCCGCTCGCTGCGCTCGCACCCCACCCTAACCCTCCCCTGCATGCAGGGGAGGGGACATATCCTGCGAGATTGAAGAAGTACGCAACCCACGAAGCGCGCGTTGCCTCATCCTTGCTCTTCACCCACCGACGCATTCAAGGCCGCCGCCACCGCCGCATCGCCATTGATCAGCTCGGCCCACTTCAACTCGATGCCCCTGCGGTGGGCTTTGCGCGTGATCTTCAATCCCTGCGCGTCCATCACTACCGTGTAGGGGTGGCCTTCAACGTCGATTTCGCGCCTCAAGGGTTTTTCAAGCGTGGTCGTCATGAGTGGTTCTCCGGGATGGATGGAACAGAAGTCACAGCTGCTTGTGCAAGGTTTCGAGTGCCGTATCCAGGGATTGCTCGATGGTGTCGATGCCCTCCCATGGGTCTTTGCGCAATCGCGCCAGGCGCTTGGGCAGAGTGTGGATATTGAAAGCGTCGCCGCGGTCGATCTTCGCCAGTTCTTCCCAGCGCAGCGGCACCGCGACGGGCGCCCCCTTGCGCGCGCGTAGCGAGTAGTTGGCAATGCTGGTGGCACCGCGGCTGTTTCGCAGGTAGTCCACGAAGATCTTGCCGCTGCGCTTGGCTTTGCTGGCGGTGTCGATGAATTCATCCGGGTACGCGCTCGCCATGGTGCTGGCCACGGCATGCGAGAAATCCTTCACCTGCGACCATGGGCAACCGGGATTGAGCGGCACCACCACGTGCAAGCCCTTGCCGCCGGTGGTGCGCAGGAAGGATTTCAGGCCGATGCGATCCAGCCATGTCTTGAGCAGGCGCGCTGCGGCGACCACGCGTTCCCAGCCCACTTTCGGTGCCGGGTCCAGATCGAACACCACGCGGTTGGCCTTGTCCGGGTTGTCGGCCATGCTGCCCCATAGGTGGAATTCCAGCGTGCCGAATTGCACCAGCTCCATCACCGAGTTGGCGTCTTTTGCGTAGATGTAGACGGCTTGCGAGCCTTTCTCTTCCTTCAGGCGCACAAAGCCCACGCGATGCAGGCCTTGCACCGGATGTTTCTGGAAGAAGCAGGTTTTTTCTGCGCCCTCCGGACAGCGGATGATGGAGAGCGGACGCCCCAGCACGCTTGGCAGAAACCACTGCATGATGCTGCTGTAGTAATCGGCCACATCCCGCTTGGTGATTTTGTCGCTGGGAAAGACCACGCGGTCGGGATGCGTGATGGTGACGAGACTGGTGTCGGTGTCATCAGTGGCTGAGCGCGCGCGCGCCGTCTTGGCCGGCGCTTTTTTCGCAGATTTCGATGTTTTTTTTGCGGGCGCGCGATCGCCATTACGCAAATCGTTCGGTGTCTTGTCCATGCGCAAGGTCTTCAGGCTGGGTTGCCGCAGCAGGTTGTTGTTGCCCATGCCGCGGTAATTCACTTCCACCACCAGGCTGGGTTGCACCCACCAGGCATCGCGCAACAGGGGATCGATGTTGCGCAGATTCGGCGGCGTTTTGCGCGACGCGTTCTTGGTGACCAGTGCGGCGGTCTGCGCCAGCGATTTATCGGTAAAGCCAGTGCCGACGCGCCCGGCGAACAGCCAGCCACCGCGATGATCCGGATCGGGCTTGGCCAGCAGCAAGGAGCCAAAGCCATGGCGGCTGCCCTTCGGCGGCGTGTAGCCGACCACCGCAAATTCATCGCCTTCCAGACGCTTTATCTTGATCCAGTCGCCACCGCGTCCGGCGTGATAGCCCGAATCGACGCGCTTGGACACGATGCCTTCCAGCTGGAATTCCACAGCGCGCTGCATGGCCTCCACGCCATCGCCTCGCGTGTGGGAGCTGAAAGCCAGGTGCTTGCGGCCATGTCCCAGCATGCGTTCGAGCAGCGCCTTGCGTTCCAGCAGCGGCGTGCGCGAAAGGTCATAGCCTTCGAAATAGGGTAGGTCGAACAGCACGTAAACCAGCGGATGCTGTGCTTCGCCGGAGAGGGTTTTCTGTAGCGCATTGAAATCGCTGCGGCCTTGGCTGTCGGTGGCGATCAGTTCGCCATCGAGCCGCGCCGAATCCAGCCCGAGCGATTCGACCGCCTGCAGGATGTCGGGAACCTTGTCGTCCCAGCGCAGCGCGTTGCGCGACCACAGCGCCACCTTGCCCTTGGCGATCGTTGCCAGGATGCGGTAACCATCCCACTTCACCTCGTGGATCCAGTTGTCGCCAGCCGGTGGCTCCAGCCGCAGTTGCGTCAGCGCGGGCGCAAAGAACTCAGCGCTGGCTGCGGCTTTTTTTGCGTTCGGCAGCGCCTTGGCCCGGTTGACCAGCGAGGTTTTGCTGAGCTTGCGTGCGGCCGGCGCCTTGCGCACACGGGCGGTGGATTTCTTTGCCGCGATGCGCGCACTTTCGGATTTCGCCGCCTTGCGCGTGCTCTCGCGCATCTTGGTATCCAGCAGATCATCGGCCTCGACGTCGCTGGCGAAGGCATCGTCCTCCTTGATCAGAAACCAGGGCTGCTGACGTTCCTTGCGTCCGCTGCGCACGAGATGCCAGCCGCCCTTCAGGCGTGTGCCGAACAGTTCGAAACGCAGATAGCCTTTCTTCAATTGCGCCATCGGATCGCCGTCGGTGGACCACACGCCACGATCGAATTGATCCACATGGCCTTTGCCGTAGCCTTCTTCGATCTCGCCTTCGAAATCGGCATAGGCCACCGGGTGATCTTCCACTTCCACGGCAAGGCGCTTGGTGTGCGGGTTGTAGCTTGGTCCTTTCGGCACCGCCCAGCTTTTCAGCGCATTACCTACCTGCAGCCGGAAATCGAAATGCCGGCGCCGAGCGTGATGAAGCTGCACCACGAACAGCGCACGGCTGCCGTCGGGAACGGCCGCATCCGGCTTGGGTTCCCGCGTGGCTTTGAAGTTGCGCTTGCGTTGATATTCCCGAAGGCTCACGTCTGCTCCGCCGCGGCGGCACGTTGAGGGAAGACCTTGCAACGGGATATGTCAACAACAAGGCAAGTGAATGTGACCAGGATGTTGGATGGGAATCGCGTTCAGGGCAACGTAGGTTGCATGAAACACGTCGCCGCCTCAGGGTCGTCATTCCCGCGAAAGCGGGAATCCATTTTCAGGGAGGCATCAGAGCAAATGGATTCCGCTTTCGCGGGAATGACGGCAGTGAGGGTTACGATAGCTTCTCGATCAACTTATGCGCATCGAAAGGCGCTTTGACCTTGGTGTCGTTGTCGAAGTAACAATACACGTCGCGGCTGCCTCGCTTGCGTGGCTTCTCGTCGCTGCAGCGCCTGGCGTCTTTCGGCTCGCTGCCTTTGCGCCACGCATCGATGTGCCTGCACCAACGGTTCAACGCAGCATTGCTGTAGCCGCTGGCATACAGCACCTTGTCGCCATGCAGCCGCAAGTACATGAAGCTGGCGGTGACGTCTTCCAGGAAAGGCCATTTGCCGGCGGTATCGGCCACCACCAGCGCCACGTCGTGGCGGCGCAGCTGGGCGATAAAGGTTTCGTTGACGAAACTGGTATGGCGCACTTCCATCGCATGCCGGATCGCGCGCTTGCGATCGGCCTTGACGATCACTTTTTCGACGGTGCCGTCATGCTCGCGTGCCATGTCGGCCAAGGTTTCGCTATTGCGCGGCAGTTGCTTGAGGAAGGATTCCAGTTTCTCTTCGTCGTAGCGCAGGCTTGGCGGCAATTGCCACAGGATGGGGCCGAATTTTTCCTTCAAGGCCAGCACACCGGAGGCAAAGAAATTGGCGAGGCCTTGTTCGGCGTCTTTCAGGCGCTTGATGTGCGTGACATAGCGCGGCGCCTTCACCGCGAAGACGAAGCCGCGCGGCGTTTCGTCATACCAGCGCTGATAATTGGCCGGGCTTTGCAGGGAATAGAAACTGCCGTTGATTTCGATGGTGTTGAACTGGCGCGAGGCGTAGTGGAGTTCGTCGCGTTGGCGTAGATCCTCGGGGTAGAACACGCTGCGCCAGGGGGCGTAGCGCCAGCCAGAGATGCCGATGCGGGTTTTTGCCATTTGAAACCTCGCCGAGAATTATTTCCTCGTCATTCCGGCTTTCGCAGGAATGACGGGATGAGGGATCATGGTGAATGTCAGCTTGCCCTGCGCCGCGCTCCACTCTTCTTCGCCGCCTTGCCCTTCTTCGCCGCACGCCCCGACGGCTTCGGCTTCGCCTCCACTTTCGCCGGCGTGCGTTTCTTCGTATCGATGCTCTTCTTCAGCAGCGCCATGAAATCCACCACGTTGGTGGTGGCCTCGGCTTCCTCTTCGGCCGGCTCTTCAATTTCAGCCAGCGCGCCCTTGGCCTTCATGCGCTTTTCGATCACCTTGCGCAGCCTGTCGCGGAATTCATCCTTGTATTCGCCCGGGGCCCACTCACTGGTCATCGATTCGATCAGCTGCTCGGCCATCGAAAGTTCCCGTTCGCTGATGCGGTAGCTCTTGATGTCGTCGCTGGGTATGGAAAATTCTTCGGCATCGACCAGCTCTTGCTGAAAGCGCATCAGCACCAGGATCAAGGCATGCCCGCGCGGGATCACCGCGGAAAGGTATTCGCGCGTGCGGATCACCACGCGGGCGATGCCGATCTTGCCGGTGCGTTTCAAGGTTTCGCGCAGCAGTACGTAGCCTTTCTCGGCCTTCTTGCCGGGCACGAGGATATAGGGCTTCTCGAAATACTCCGCGCCGATGTCGGCAGCATCGACGAAGGCTTCCACTTCCACCGATTCGCGGTTCTCGGAAGCGGCGGATTTGATGTCCTCCGGTTCGAGCACCACGTAATTGCCTTTCTTGTATTCGAATGCCTTGACGATTTCCTTCCACGGCACTTCCTCGCCGGTTTCCGCATTGACGCGCTCGTAACGCACGGGTGCCTTGTTGCGGCTGTCCAGCATGCGGAAATGCAGGTCGATGCCGCGTTCGCCGGACATCAGCGAGACGGGTACGTTCAGTAGTCCAAAGGTCAGGTTGCCGGTCCAGATGGGACGTGCCATGACGGCCTCCCTCTTGCGGGGATGGGTGCTTTATTCCGGATCGCGTGTGATGCCAACGCCAACGCGCGTACTGCATCAGATGATCCATGCTTGTTCGCAAGGTGACCTGGGAGTGAAAGAAACATCTCGCCCAAGTATCGATGGTTGTCATCCGCCTGCCTTCGCGCTGGTTTCGAAGGGTGGTTTGGCAAACCATATCGCGATCATGGCAAAGCCGAAGATCAGGCTGAAACCCCAGAACACATCGTTGATGGCCAGCGTGCTGGCTTGGTTGGTCACCACGCGGTTCAGCGCGGCATAGGCTGAGCTGTCCGGCACGCCGAGCTGCTGGAGGCGGCTCAGCCATTCGCTGGTCGCGCGTGCATCCGTATGCGTGTGCTCGGCAAGCCTGGCATGGTGATAGATGCCGCGATGGGTATACAGCGTAGTGCTGGCCGCGGTGGCGACGCTCATGGCAATGGTGCGGAAGAAGTTGGACAGACCCGACGCGCTCGCGACCTTGTCCTGCGGCAGGCCGGAAAGAATCACCTGGTTCACCGGCACAAAGAACAAGGCAATGCCGAACCCCATCAGCATGCGCGGCAACACCAGCTTGAAGTAGCTGGCATCCGCATTGAAATGCGCCATCCAGAACGAGCAGGCGGCGAAGATCGCAAAGCCGCAGGTGATGATCAGGCGCATGTCGAATTTATGTTGATACCGCCCCACCAGCGGCGACATGAAAATGGCCGGTATGCCGACCGGCGCCACCACAAAGCCGGCCCAGGTGGCGGTGTACGACATCACCTCCTGCACCCAGTTGGGCAGCACCACCGTGCCGCCGAAGAAGGCGAACATGCCGGTGAACAGGCACAGCACGCCTACCGCGAAATTGCGCCGCTTGAAGAGATACAGATCCACGATGGGATGGTCGTGCATCAGTTCCCAGGCGACCAGGAACGTCAGGCACACGCCGGCGATCAGGGCCAAGGTAAGGATGATCTTTGACGAAAACCAGTCGTAGTCGTTGCCGTTGTCGAGCATGAACTGCAGACAGCCCACGCCGACCGCCAGCAGGAACAGCCCGAGGCCGTCCATCTTCACCACCGAGGTCTTGCTTTCGCGGCTGCGCAGCAGCATCCAGCTGATCAGCAAGGCGAACGCGCCCACCGGAATATTGATGAAGAAGATCCACGACCAGTTGTAGTTGTCGGTGATCCAGCCACCCAGGATCGGACCGAAGATGGGCGCGACCACCACCACCATGGCCCATAGCGCCAAGGCGATGGGGCGTTTTTCGGCAGGATAATTGTTGAGCAGCAGGGTTTGCGACAGCGGCACCATCGGGCCGGAGACGGCGCCCTGGCACAGGCGGAACACGATCAGCATCGTCATGCTGCGCGACAGCCCGCACAGCGACGAAAACACCACGAACAGCAGCACGGATGCGGTGAAGGTGCGCACTTCGCCGAAACGCTTGGCGATGGAACCGGTGAGCGGCTGCATCACCGCGCTGGCCATCGAATAGGCGCTGATCGCCATGGTGCCTTCGACGCGGCTTACGCCGAGATTGCCGGAGATGGTGTAGACGGCCACGTTGACGATGGAGATGTCCAGCACTTCCATGAAGGTGGCGAGTGCCACGCCGGCGGTGAGCAGCACCAGCGCGCCGCCGGTGAAGGGTGCTTGGGTGTCGTCAGCCATGGGTTATGGCCTGTCCGCTTCGTTATCCGAACGAAGCCGCGTGGGCTGGGATGAAATCCCAGCATAAGAAGCAGAAAAGCTGCTGGGATTGTCATCCCAGCCTACGCGGCTTGCGATGGGAAACGTGAACATCACGGCCCCTCCACCGTATTCTTCAAAATAATCTGCTCTGCCTTCTCATCCGCATCGCGCACCTCGCGCTCGTAAACGTCGGTGCTCATCAACGGTTTGTTGCGCACCTGCGTTTGCAGCATCGTGCCTTGACGGTTGTGCGTATCCACCTTGACGTCGGTGGACAGGCCGATCATCAACGGATGCTGCTGGAGTTCTTTCGGATCGAGCGAGATGCGCACCGGCAGGCGCTGCACCACCTTGATCCAGTTGCCGGTGGCGTTTTCCGCGGGCAGCAGTGAAAACGCGCTGCCGGTGCCGGCGTTGAAGCCCACGACCTTGCCGTGGTACGTCGCGTGCGAATACGTGTCGGTGGTGATGGTTGCCGGCTGGCCGACGCGAATGTTCTGCAGCTGGGTTTCCTTGAAGTTTGCATCCACCCACAGGTCGGTCAGAGGCACGATGGTGAGCAGGTCCTGGCCCGGTTGCACGCGCTGGCCGACCTGCACCTGGCGGCGTGACGCGATGCCATCGATCGGCGAGACGATGGCGTCGCGATTGTTGTTGATCCACGCATTGCGGAACTGCGCACGCGCCTGCACTACCGCAGGGAAGCGGCGTACGTCCGTGCCGTCGACTTGCGCATGCGCAGCGGCGGCCTGGTGTTCGGCCTGTTGAAGCGCAGCGTACGCGGCGCGCATCTGGCGGCCGGCGTTATAGGCTTCTTCCTTGGAGACTGCATGTGCGCTGATCAGCGGGAAGCGGCGTTGGTAGTCATCGCGCTCCGTTTCGTATTGCGCGCGTCGCTGTGTTACGGCGGCATCCGCCTCGGCCGCTTGCTCCATGGCCTGCTGCGCGTTGCGTACCGCCTGCGCGAGCTGGCCCTCCGCGTTCATCAGGGTGACTTGCGCATCGGCGGGGTCGAGGCGGATCAGAACTTGGCCTGCATGCACCAGTTCGGTTTCGTCGACCGCGATTTCCACCACGGTGCCCGGCACGCGCGGCGAGATGGTGACCATGTTGCCGCGCACGTAGGCATCGTCGGTGCTTTCGCGCTGGCTGAAAACGAAGAGGTAGAGCAGCAGCCAGATCAGGCCGGCCAGCAGGAATACGCCGGCGATGATGCTCATCACGATGATGCGCTTGCGCTTTTTCCTGCGCTGCTGTTCGGCGTCCTGTTCCTTTTGCTTGTCCTCTTCCTGCTTTTTGTTCTCTTCTTCCTTTTTCTTGTCTTCGTCGCTCTTGGGCTCGTCCTTTTCGTCGCCGTACTTGTACAGGTATTTGTAGCGGTACCGGTATTGGCCGGGGTTTTCGTCGCTGTGTTCGTGGTTGTCTTGCGCCGGACTCATCGCGAGGCATCCTGTGCGGTCGGCCCGGAGGGCAGAGTGGGGACGTTGGTGTTGTGATAGCCGCCGCCGAGCGCGTAGATCAGCGCGAGGTTGGCAGTCAGCAGCTGGCTGCTTACCTGCACTTGCGCGTCGCGTTGCTGGGCGAGCTGCATTTGCAGGCTGAGCCAGGTGCGATCGTCATCCAGGCCTTGCTGGCGACGGCGGTCCGCACGCTGGTTTTGCGCACTGACGTCGGCGAACTGGCGATCGGTCTGGACCTGTTGCGCCTGCAGTTGCTGCATGGTGGCGATCTGTTGGGCGACGTCGTGCGCGGCTTGCACGACGGTGCTGTTGTAGGTGGCAACCGCGTTATCCAGGTCCGCCTGCCGGCTTTCCAACTGCGCCTTCAGGCGCCCACCGCTGAAGATCGGCAGGCTGACCGAAGCGCCGACATTGCCGAGTCCGATGTTGGCGCGCGTGCCGGAACCAAGGTTGGGATACATGCGCAGATAAGCGCCCAGCGCCAGCAGGCTGACGTCCGGATAATAGGCAGCGCGCGCGGCGTCGATGCCTTTGATGGACGATTCAATCTGCCAGCGATTGGCGACGATGTCCGGCCGCCGCGCGATCAGTTCCAGGCCCGCATAAGGCGGAACGTGGGTGTCGGGAACCGGCAATGCGCGGGCTTGCAGCGTGCCGAGTTCCTGCGCGGAAACGCCGGCCAACGCCGCCAATTGCACCAGGTCGAGCGAACTGGCGCCTTCCAGCGTAGCGATGTCACGCTGTCGCGCTGCCAGTTGCGCATCGGCCTGGTCGAGCAGTTGCGGATCATCCAATCCCGCATGCACGCGCATCGCCACCAGGCTGCGATAGGTCGATGCATCCTGTGCTGCCTGCTTGGCAAGCTGCAGCCGAGCCTGTTGGCTTTGCCAATCGAAATACGTGCGCGCGACGTTGTAGTGCAGCGAGTTGGCCGCCATGGCGCGTTCGGCGTTGGCGGCATTGGCCTGGCCGATCGCCTGCGCCACGGCATCTTTCTGCTTGCCCCACAGGTCCAGATCCCAAGTGAACAGTGCAGCGGCGAGCCCGTCATTGGCCCAGCTGTGCTTGGGGTTGAGGTTGATGCTTTGCGCGCTGCCGCTGCTCGGTTGCGCATGCGTCACGATCTTGCTGTAGGCGTGCGCACCGCTGAAGTAGCCGCGCACTTGCGGATTGAGCTGTGCTTTTTGCGTATCGACGGCACGTTCCGCGGCGGTGTAGCGTGCTTGCGCTTGCTGCAGATCGGGCGAATCGCGCGTGGCAAGCGTCATCAGGCGATCGAGTTGCGGATCGTGATAGTGCTTCCACCATTGCTCCTGCGGCCAGTTCGCCGTACCGGTAGGTGTGCCTTCCAACGGCACTTGCTGCCTCGGCGCAAACTGCGGCGGACGCGCAGGCGGCGCACACGCGGCGATCAACGAAACACCGAGAAGAACGAGGCCTCCTTGCCATAAGGGATGGCACATCCGTTGTGCTGTACCGATACCTGTCACCATCAGTAAACAAACGGGTAAATAAATGCAGCGGTGTGCTCGTGCGGACTGGCGTTGCAGATGGGAAAAGTAGCATCCGTTCGCGTGGTCAGGGTGTGACGGCAGCTGTTCACGCTGATGCAACGTGCCGTGCAGCGTTGCGTCACATCGATCGACTTGCATGAACCGCAACGCACATGTCGCCATCACGGCGATCCGATCTTCACTTCAGGCAAACCAGTGTCATTGCATGGTGAGGTTTCAAAGCATCCTGTGCACTTCAGACCAAAGGCGATATCCGCATGGAGATCGATCACAAATGTGCCTATGGGCCATGCCAATGCAAGGTGGCGCAGTTAGGCGAGTATTGCAGCGAGCACTGTAGCCAGGCGGACAAGCTGCGCGCCGAAACCACGCAATGCAGCTGCGGACACGACGCCTGCAAAGCGGCCGGCAACCCCTGACCTGCATTCGCTCGAATACCGAAAATCATGTCACCCGAACTCGATCAGAAATGCATCGACACGATTCGTTTTCTCGCCGTCGACATGGTGCAGAAGGCCGACAGCGGACACCCAGGTTTGCCGTTGGGCGCTGCGCCGATGGCGTATGTGTTGTGGGATCGCCATCTCAAGCACAATCCGCTCAATCCGCATTGGCCCGATCGCGATCGCTTCGTGCTATCGGCCGGACACGGTTCGGCACTGCTGTATGCGTTGCTGTTTTTGAGCGGCTACGGCCTCACGCTCGAGGACATTCGCCAGTTCCGGCAATGGGGTAGCAAGACACCCGGGCACCCGGAACGTGGCGTGACGCCCGGTGTGGAAGTTACTACCGGGCCGCTCGGGCAGGGCTTCGGCAATGCCGTCGGCATGGCGATTGCCGAAGCGCAGTTGGCGGCACGCTACAACCGCGATGCATACCGTCTGTTCGATCACTACACCTATGTGCTCGCCAGCGACGGCGACCTGATGGAAGGCGTGGCCTCGGAAGCCGCATCGCTCGCCGGCCATTTGAAATTGGGGCGGTTGATCGTTCTCTATGACGACAACAGCGTCACGCTGGCCGGCAGCACGGACGTCACGTTTTCGGAAAATCGCGTGCAGCGTTTCCAGGCTTATGGCTGGCACACCACCACAGTGGAAGACGGCAATGATCTGAATGCCATCGACATGGCGATCAGCCAGGCGCGGCGCGAGGTGGCACGCCCTTCGCTGATTCGCGTACGCACGCACATCGGTTTCGGTTCACCCGAGCAGGACAGCTACAAGGTGCATGGTTCGGCGCTGGGCGAAGAGAGCGTGCGCAAAACCAAGGAAAAACTCGGCTGGCCATTGGAGCCGGATTTTCTGGTACCTGATGACGTGTTCGCACACATGCGCAAGCAGCCTGCGCGCGGGCATGAGCAGGAAGATGCGTGGATGAAGCTGCTCATGAATTACCAGAATCATTATCCCGATCTGCACCAGGAGCTCGACACGCGCATGCATGATGTGCTGCCGGATGGATGGGATGCGGATATCCCCACTTTTCCACCGGACGAAAAGGGCCTGGCCACGCGCGAATCCTCCGGCAAGGTGATGAACGCCTTGGCGCCGCGGTTGCCTGCATTGGTGGGCGGCTCGGCCGATCTTGATCCTTCCACCAAGACGGCGTTGAGCACGTTCGGCGATTTCCGCCCACCGCGTACCGGCGAAACGGGCGAGCGCGATGCGGCAACCGAACATGGCGATTACACCGGACGCAACATCCATTTCGGCGTACGCGAACACGCGATGGGCGCGATCGTGAATGGCCTTGCCGCGCATGGCGGTTTCATTCCCTATGGCGCGACGTTCCTCACGTTTTCTGACTACATGCGTCCGCCGATCCGCCTGGCCGCGTTGATGGGCTTGCACGTGGTGCATGTGTTTACGCATGACAGCCTTGCGCTGGGCGAAGACGGTCCCACCCATCAGCCGGTGGAACATCTCGCTGCGTTGCGCGCGATACCCGAGGCGATCGTGATTCGCCCGGCGGATGCCAATGAAACGGCAGTGGCATGGAAAGTCGCGGTGGAGACGCGCAACCGTCCGGTGCTGCTGGCGCTGAGCCGGCAGAAGTTGCCGACGCTTGATCGCAGCCGCTACGCCAGCGCCGAAGGCTTGCGGCAGGGCGCCTATGTGCTGGCCGATCCACCCGATCGACAGCCTGCCTTGATCCTGATCGCCAGCGGTTCGGAAGTGCCGCTGATCCTTGCCGCGGCCACCCGCCTAGGCGAGCAGGGCATCCCGGTGCGCTGTGTATCCATGCCCAGCCCGGCGCTGTTTGAAGCCTTGCCGCAAAGCGAGCGCGACAAGGTGCTGCCACCCTCGATTGAGGCGCGCCTGGCGGTGGAAATGGGCGTGCCGCAGGGCTGGGACAAATACATCGGGCCGCGCGGCGCCATGCTCGGCGTGAACCGCTTTGGGGCCTCGGCGCCCGGTGAAAGGGTGGTGCGCGAATACGGGTTTACGGTGGACCGGGTGTGCACACTGGCCCGGTCGTTGCTGACGTGATGGCCAGTCAGTGCGACCACCCAGGCCCGACAGGCCGCTAGAAGGAGGAAACGGATGCGCTGAGGTTTTATTCATCAAAGGCCCGTTTTTAATGGGCCAGGAGACAGATTGTCGGTTTTTATTCGGTTTTTGAAACAGGACTTTGACAATTACTCCACAAAATCTTGCATACAAGGGGATCAAGGTGAGGCTTGTAATCGTCATGAGATGCAGTTGATCCGGCGATGCACGATTACAGATCCACTTGGCTCGACGCGAAAATTTCCATGTCACGTCAGGAGAAAATCTCATGAATCGCACGACACTTGCTTTGACCGCCGCTTGCCTGGGTTTGGCCCTGGCCGGTTGCAGTAATAACGGCGAGAACAATCCCAGCGGCAACGCACCGGCGAATCCTTCCACGGCGAGCAGCCCGGCGGCTCCGGCGCCTGCCACGCCGGCACCTGCGCATACCGCCGCCATGCCACCGGCCACGAGCGGCACCGCGCCGTCACCGGCTACGCCGTCCACGGCGGGGCATTAGTAACAGCGAAGTAACATCGTCGTCCCGGCGTTCGTCGGGGCGACGAGTCATGCCGCGTCACCTTATGGCCGTCATTCCCGCGAAAGCGAGAATCCATTTGCTCTGATGCGAAAGCGAAGGCGGATGATTCGCTCCGCTCACCCCTTTGGGACCGTCCATTCGGACGTTCTCCGCGCTGCGCGCTACGTCCCGCTTTCGCGGGAATGTCCGCCATGGGCGCTACGCTCAAGTCTCCGCAACCCTTTCCCCCGTTCGCATCACCTACGTCGCAAGCCGAAAATTTTTACCTCGTTTCCGCTCGCCATGTACGCGCGTGGATTCAAGATCGGCGTTCGGGTGGGAGGAAGCTTATGAACGCGGACGGTGACATCGACATTCTCAATGACCTCATCGGCGCCACCATGGACAGTGCCAGGCATTACCACAAGGTAGCTGGCAATGTGGGTAATCGGAGGCTTCGCGCGCAGTTTGAACATCTGTCAGTCCAGCGCAAGCTGATCGCGCAAGCGTTGCAGGACCAACTGGTGGCGATCACCGGCAATCCGCAACGCGAAGGGATGGCGCCGGCCCATCCTTTGCGCCTGTTCGGCAACCTTCGCTTGCTGATGGATTACGGCTATTGCGCCTTGATCGATGAAGTGGAACGTTGCGAAGGACGCGTCAAGGCGAAATACGAGCGTGCCTTGCTGGATGATCGCCTTTCCAGACTGTCACGCCAGGTGGTGGAGCGTGCCTATGCATCGGTGCAGGAAGGCAGCGCCGGCATGCATGCGCTAAAGCGCTATCCACGCGCCGAACAAGGCCGTGTCGAGCGCATGGAGCAGCCGTGGTAGCGTCGCGGGGAAAGAAATCCTCAACGGTAAGGCGGCGAATGTGGCGTGGGCGGCCGGGCTTCCTCCTGGCGCATGGCGCGATAGGCACCGGCGAGAATGATCCCCGTCAGCAGCAGCACGAACACAATCCAGCCTATGCGTTTGAGCATGTGGGTCCATTACACCCGAAACTATTTGCGACCTAAACCAAACTAGTCAGGCATCAGTTGCAGGCATGTGAACGAATGCATGCCGTTGACGAAAGCAGTCGCCCGCGTTGACTCCACCTTCACAAGTCTCCGCGCGGTTTTGGTTATTGTCTCCGTCAGCGGGATGTTCATTGTCCGTTGTACTGGCGCCGAATACTTTTCGGCGGATCGCCGGATTCGGCATATGAAGTCGGGTGGGGATGGCATGAAGACAGTTCTGCTCGTAGATGACAATCGAGATGTGCTCGAGGTGACCGCGTTCATGCTTGAGGACGCCGGTTACGAGGTGGTAGCAGCGGCGGGTCCCGAACAGGCTTTGCAGGTGGCTTCGGTGCGCCCGGACATCGGTGTGGTGGTGACCGACCTCAATTTGAAAAAGGGGATGAGCGGCATCGAGATGGGCAAGGCCATGCATGAAGAAGGGCTCAAGTGCCCCATGATCGTGATGTCCGGCGAAAGCGAACCGCCCGAGGAAGAACTGCAATCGTGGATGAAATACCTGTCCAAGCCTTTTGACCGCAAAACACTGCTGGCGGCCATTACCGAAGAGGCGTAAGCCAAGGCCGGTGTGCAAGCACCGGCTCACCGGTATGGAAACCTGAGTGCCGTAGACGAACAAAAGCAAGGATGCGAGCCTGCCATCCGGCTTGAGTCAGCTTTGACCAAAGGCTTAGGTATGGAGCACGAATCAGCACGGGTACGTATCCGGCTCGGGCTTGTCGGCGCATTTGCCTTGCTGTTGTGCGTATGCGCGCTGGTCATCATCGCTGCCTTTTCCAGTTCAGGGGCCGATCGGCTGGTCGAGCATTCCATGCTGGTGCGCCAAACGCTGCAGCAGTTGCTGGTCACCGTGCAGGAGGCCGAATCGGGACAGCGCGGTTATCTATTGACCGGCGATATCAGTTACGCCGCCCCGTTCTTTCAGGCTCAAACACAGCTGCCCGTACTGGAAGGTCAATTGCGCCAGTTGACCGAGCAGAACGCGGTCCATCAGCAGCAATTGAGCCGACTGTATCCGGCGATTGCGGCAAAGATGGACGAGCTGTCCGGCACCATTCAGCAGCACCAGCGCGGGCATGCGGCCGCGGCGATGGAGTTCGTCAATTCGCATGTTGACCGCAACCTCATCCAGCGCATTCATGAGTTGATCGACGATTTCGATCGCAGCGAACTGGATATGTTGCGCGAGCGCAGAGCGGCGGCGGCCATGCATCACCGGCTGCTCACCACGGTAGCCGTGCTGCTGACCCTGCTGACGGGCTTGCTGGGAGGCATCGTGGTGTTGAAAGCCCGCCGTTATGCGTGGGACATGCGCGACAAGAACCGCGTGCTGCGCGAGGAAATCGTGCAGCGCGAAGCGGCCGAACAGCAATGGCGCCAGTCGCAGAAAATGGAAGCGCTGGGCCAGCTCACCGGCGGGGTGGCGCATGACTTCAACAACATGCTGGCGATCATCGTCGGTAATCTGGAAATACTGCTCAGGCGCCTGCCGGAAAGCGAAGCCCGTTGCCGCACATTCGCCAGCAACGCCTTGACCGGTGCGCAGCGCGCGGCCGAGCTGACGAAGCGACTGCTGGCCTTTTCGCGCCAGCAGTCCTTGCAACCCAAACCGGTGGACGTGCATCAGTGCGTGCAGGATGTCTCCGTGATGCTGCATCGTTCGCTTGGCGAAAACATCGAGATCGAAACGGTGCAGGGTGCGGGTCTATGGCGCGCGTACGTGGATCGGCCGCAGCTGGAAAGCGCGCTGCTGAATCTCGCAGTGAATGCACGCGATGCCATGCAGGGCCACGGCAAGCTCACCATCGAGACGGCCAACGTTTTCCTGGACCGCAGCTATGCCGATGTGCACAACGATGTCGTACCTGGCCAATACGTGATGATCGCCATCACCGATACCGGCGGCGGCATGTCGGCCGAGGTATTGAGCAAAGCGTTCGATCCGTTCTTCACCACCAAAGAGGTGGGGCAGGGCACTGGTCTTGGCCTCAGCCAGGTGCATGGCTTCATCAAGCAATCGCATGGTCACATCAAGATCTACAGCGAGCTGGGCGTAGGCACCACGGTCAAGCTCTATCTGCCAAGGAATACCGAGAACACCGAGGAACAAACCCTGCCGTCCGCCGAGTTGGACAAGCCGCTCACCCCGCAGCGCAAGGTGCTGGTGGTGGAAGACGATGCGGACGTGCGCGAGTTTGTCGTCACCGTGCTGCAGGATCTGGGGTACCAGGCCCTCTCCGCCAGCAATGCCGAGTCGGCGCGCAGTGCATTGGCCAGGGATCGGCACATCGACGTGATGCTGACGGACGTCGTGATGCCAGGCATCAATGGCAAGCAACTGGTCGACGATATTCGGGAAATACGGCCAAACATGGCCGTGCTGTTCATGACTGGCTATTCACGCAACGCCATCATGCACAACGGTGTGCTGGATTCCGAGGTTCGCCTGATCACCAAGCCGTTTACGGTGGATGAGCTGTCGCGAGAATTGCGCGCGGCGATCATGGCCAACGGCTGAAACACATGGGTGCCAGCTGAACGCGCTCACATAGCGCAGACCTGTTGCTCACCTTTGCCGAAAAATAATGCGCTCGTTTCAACCGGAGGTGATGGCGCATGAAAATGCATATATCCGCAAACCTCGCATTGGCCGCATGCTTGATGATGACGGGCATCGGCACGGCTTCAGCCCAGGACAGCGGCCACGTCAGCGACCATCCGCATCGGGTCTGCCACCGCGTGCGGGTGCAGGACACGCCGAAGGACAAGCACCAGATCGCGGGCACATTGGTAGGCGCGGCGGCAGGTGGTCTGGTTGGCAATCAATTCGGCGGCGGCAAGGGCAAGGTGCTTACCACGGCTGGTGGTGTGCTGGCCGGTGGTTATGCGGGCAAGAAGGTGCAGGAAAACCATCAAGAGAATCACGCCACGTATCACTACGAAGAGCGCTGCCACGACGAGTAGATTGGAGTGATGCGCAGCCGGACCCCAACATGGCGCATGTCGATTACGTGTCTGGAGATGTTGGGGTTCGCGTTCGCTCACCCCAACCGTCATGCGGCTCCGAGGCACCCACCATGATCAATGAGCGTAGGTTGGGTTAGCGCAGCGTAACCCAACGAATCTCTTCGAAGCTGTTGGGTTACGCTGCGCTAACCCAACCTACAGTCAGCCCGCCAGCCGCCGACATGCATGGCAACCTACGTGCTTAGGGCAATGGATGCCCACCAGTCACGCCATACACCTCCGCCGTCACGTAACTCGATTCCTGCGAAGCAAGAAACACATACACCGAGGCCAGTTCCGCCGGTTGGCCTGGCCGCCCAAGCGGAACGTTCTTGCCGAACTCCTTCACCTTCTTCTGTGGCTGGCCGCCGGAAGGTTGCAGCGGAGTCCAGATCGGGCCGGGCGCTACTGCGTTGACGCGAATGCCGCGGTCGACCAGCTGTTTGCCCAGCACCTTGGTGAAACCGACGATGGCTGATTTGGTGGGCGCGTAATCGCCCAGAATGGGCGATTGATCGTAAGCCTGGATCGAGGCGGTATTGATGATCGTGGCGCCGCGCGGCATGTGCGGTACGGCGGCCTTGCAGATCCAGAACATGGCATAGACATTCGTCTTGAATGTCTCGTCGAATTGCTCGGTGGTGATGTCCAGGAAGCTGTCCTGATACGCCTGCTTGCCGGCGACGTTCACCACGATGTCCAGGCCGCCCATTTCCTTCACCGCGGTTTCCACCAGCTTGTTGCAGAACGCCTCGTCCTTGATGTCGCCCGGTACGGTATGCACGGAGGCGCCGCTGTCGCGAAGGATCGGCAACAGCTCCTGGGCGTCGGCTTCTTCGTCGGGAAGGTAGTTCAGTGTGAGGTCCGCGCCTTCGCGTGCAAAGGCGATGGCGACGGCGCGCCCAATGCCGGAATCGCCGCCGGTGATCAGCGCCTTGCGGCCTTTCAGACGGCCAAACCCGACATAGCTGTCTTCGCCGTGATCGGGGCGTGGCGCCATTTCCTTGGCCAGCCCTGGCGCTGGTTGCGGCTGTTCTTCAAACGGCGGGCGCGGATACTGCGTTGTGGGATCGCGCATGGTGTATTGGTTGGTCGAACTCATGAGTATCTCCGGTCGGCATATCGCCATGGATACGCTGCGTATCGTCGAAGAGGCGTGTGTTTTGTGTCGGGTGCCGCGTTGATGTGGCGCATGCGCTTTCTTCAAGCACGAAGTGGCAAGGTAGGCGATATGAATATGACGCGCAGAAAACGGATGCGCTTGCTCGCTGCATTGCTGGCAGGCACGTACATGCTTGCGCTTGGCGCCTGTCATGATCGCGATCCGGCCTTGCAACAGCCGTATGGGCCATCGACGCCCTCCACTTCACCGACTTCGACGCAACCGCATCAGTGGCCTTCGCCAGCGAAAAGCGTGCGCAGTCCATCCAAGCCTGAGCCGGCTGGGGCGCGCTCGTGAATCAGGTGCAGAACAAATACTTTGGCGATCGCTCGGTACCGAGCAACGGGTGTTGCGATCGGGGGATGCTGGTGGTCAGTAGCGATCCGGCGTTGTTGGCGACGTTGCATTGGGTGGCGGATGATCATTTCGTGGGGCCGAAGTTGGAATCGGCGTTAAGTGAGTTGTTGCATGATGTGGCGTTGATTTGAGGCCAAACACTGGCGCCTCCCTTGCACCGTTCCCTCCCCTACTTTGCAGGGGAGGAAGCTGTCCGCGGCAGGCTAAAGACACAGATAAGATTCGATCTTTCGCGCAACGCAAACAATCGCTGCGCGATGTATCGGCACCACATTCACCCCCACCTCACACCTCTTTCAAGCCTTCCGACTTAGCGTGCCAACACGCTCTCCGCAGGAAGCTCAACCATGAAAAAGCGAGTGGTATTCAGCGTCGACGACATGGCAGGGGCGCGTGTCGCGATGGATCAGTTGCGTGCGGCAGGCATTGCCGATCAGAGCATTTCGCTGGTCGCGCGTTCCGACAAATCGGACATGATTCCCGACGATCGAAAAATTGTCGAAGGCGATTTCTATCCCGCTGCGGCGAAAGGTGCCGCGGGTGGTGCGGCGATGGGTCTGGTGGCCGGTCTGGTAGCTGTGGCGATTCCGCCGTTGGGCATCACCTTTGCCGGTGCGCTAGCGATGGCGGTGGGTGGCAGTGTGCTGGGTGCGTGGTCCACGGCGCTTTCCGGTTCCGCGCTGGAAGATCCGGTGCGGCGTCAATTTGAAGATGAAGTGGAAGCGGGGCGCATTCTGGTTGTGGTCGATGCGGAAGAAGAGCAGGTTGCACTGACGTAGCGCACCATGGTGGCAAGCGGCGCGAAGCCGCTGCCGTTCGAAAAGCCGACGGCCATCACCTGAGTGTCGACGCGATAGCGTCGAATTGCCGACTGCGCATTCACTTTTCGCGGGATACGGTCGTGCAGTTAGGCGGCGATCTGCGTCGTAAGCCGCGCGAGGATGACAGCACGTTGCCGCCAGCATGAGCCAGGTCTTTTCACCAAGTTTTGGGCTGTACATCAAGCTGGCGTTGCTTGGCTTCTTGCTGGTGGTGGTCAGTGCAGTGTTTGCGTGGCGTGGCGTGGTGACCGATCCGCATCGGCTTGGCGAACCAGTGAACCAGCCGGTGCCTTTCAGCCATAAGCATCACGTGGACGATGATGGTATCGATTGCCGCTTTTGCCACACGAGCGTGGAGACTTCCGCGTTTGCCGGCATTCCCCCCATCGCTACCTGCATGACCTGCCATTCGCAATTGTTCACTGACGCGCCCGTGTTGAAGCCGTTGCTCGATAGCTGGAAAAGCGGCGTGCCGTTGCGGTGGAATCGCGTGTATCAATTGCCTGACTTTGTTTATTTCAACCACAGCATCCACATTGCCAAGGGTGTGGGCTGCGTGTCTTGTCATGGACGCATCGACAAGATGCCTCTGACCCAGCGCGTGGCGCCGCTGTCGATGGAATGGTGCCTGGATTGCCATCGCCAGCCGCAGAAATTCCTGCGGCCGCGCGACAAGGTGTTCGATCTTGCGTGGCAACCGAAGGATCAGAAGACCCTCGGCGTGGAACTGCTGCACCAGTATCACATCGACACCGGCCGCATGACGGATTGCTCGCTATGTCATCGCTGAGGATCGAGCATGCTGCCGCATTGGCGCGTCGCAAGCTGGGCGACGCGACCGGTCCGCGCTTTTGGCGAGCCTTGGAAGAACTGGTGGACGATCCTGGTTTCAAGCGCGAATTGGTGGGAGCCCTGCCGCAGTTTTCCGCCTTCGCCGCGATGGATCGGCGCCGGTTTTTGCAATTGCTTGGCGCATCGCTGGCCTTTGCCGGTCTGGCTGCATGCAGCGGACCGCCACCGGAACAGATCGTGCCGTGGGAAACGCCACCACCTGGCGTGACACCGGACACGCCGCAGTTCTACGCCACCACACTGGCTTATGCGGGTGACGTGATTGGCGTGCTGGTTACCAGCCATATGGGTCGCCCGACCAAGATCGAAGGCAATCCGCTGCATCCGGCGAGCCTGGGCGCCACCGGACCGATGCCGCAAGCGGCCGTGCTGGACGTGTGGGATCCGGATCGTTCGCAGCTGCCGTTGTATCGCGGCCATGCAGCGACCTGGGATGCGTTTGCGGCGGACGTGGCGATGTGGCCGGCGTCGTTTGCGCACGACGGCAGTGGCTTGCATGTAGTGAGCGATCGCGTTGTTTCGCCCACCTTGCGTGCGCAGCGCGAGCGATGGTTGCTGCGTTATCCGCGCATGCATTGGTACGAACATGCGCCGGTTGCGCAGGATCATGCCGAACAAGGCGCAATGCTGGCGTTCGGCAAGCCGGTCGTTACGCGCTATCACTTTGAAAAGGCCGACGTCATCCTGTCGCTGGAAGCGGATTTTCTCGGCAGCATGCCAGGGCGCGTGGCTTATGCGCATGCGTTTGCCGAGCGCCGCAAGCCGTCTGCGTCGGCGGGCATGAATCGGCTGTACGTGTTGGAAGCCACGCCCAGTATTACTGGCAGCGTGGCCGATCACCGCTGGATGATGGCCTCATCGTCCATCGTCCTGTTTGCGCTTGAGCTGGCGCGTGCACTCGCCATCGACACCGACGCGCCTGGCGCAGCCAGCGGCCTGTCCGCGAAACAGCAGCAGGTATTGCAATCCGATCTGCTGGCGCATCGCGGGCGCTGCCTGATTGTGGCGGGAGAATCGCAACCGCCGCAGGTGCATGCCATCGCGCATCTGCTCAACGACAAACTCGGCAACGTCGGGCATACGGTCGATTACGTGGACGTACCTGAGGACGTCACCAAGCGCGAGCCCTTGAGTGCGTTACGCAACGCGATCGGGGCCGGGCAAGTGCAACGGCTGGTCGTGCTGGACAGCAACCTCGTTTACAACGCGCCCGCCGATCTGCAGCTGGCGCAGCTGCTCAAGCAGGTTCCGCACGTGGTGCATTGGGGCTTGTATGTGGACGAAACGGCGCAGCTCGCCGAATGGCATCTGCCGGCCAGCCACGCGCTCGAAAGCTGGTCCGATGCGCAGACCGATGATGGCGTTGCCAGCATCGTGCAGCCGTTGATCGATCCTTTGTATCAAGGGCGTTCGGTGCATGAGTTCCTGGCATTGCTGATGGGCGAGCAAGTGCGGGAGGGCTTGGCGATCGTGCAGGCGCAGTGGCGTTCGCAAAATCCGTCGATGGTATGGACGGACAGTGTGCGCACGGGCGTGATCGCGGGTAGTGGCGGCAAGCCTGTGCAGACGGAGGTTCGCGCCGATGGCTTGCATGGCTGGTCACCGCAAGCATTGCAACACGATGCGCTGGAACTGGTGTTCCGCCCCGATCCCACCGTATGGGACGGACGCTACGCCAACAACAGCTGGCTGCAGGAGCTGCCCAAGCCGCCGACGCAGCTCACCTGGAGCAACGCCGCACTGATCAGCCCGCAACTGGCAAAGGAACGCGAACTTGCCAATGGCGACGTCGTGGTGCTGGCGTGCGAAGGGCGGCGGGTGGAAGCGCCGGTGTGGATCGTGCCGGGGCAGGCTGAGCGTAGCGTCACCGTGCATCTTGGTTATGGACGCAAGCGTGCCGGGCGCGTCGGCAACGATCTGGGCTTTGATGCTTATGCATTGCGTACATCGACCCAGCCCTGGATGGTGCAAGGGCTTACGCTGCACAAGACTGGCCGCTCCGTAAAGTTGGCGAGCACGCAGACCCATTTCGCGATGGAGACGGAAGACAGCAAGCCGCCGGTGCGCAGCCTGAAACTCGCAGATTTCAAGCACGATCCCGATGCGGCGGAGGAAGGTGACAAGACGCCGCGATCGATCTATCCCGAGCAACCGCAAGGTGAATATGCCTGGGCGATGGCGATCGACCTCAACGTGTGCATCGGCTGCAAGGGTTGCACCATCGCTTGCCAGGCGGAAAACAATATTCCGGTAGTGGGCGCTGACCAGGTGCTGCGCGAGCGCGAGATGCATTGGATACGCGTCGACCGCTACTACTCCGGTCCGGCTGAAAACCCCACGACGTACAACCAGCCGGTGCCGTGCATGCATTGCGAGCACGCGCCGTGCGAACTGGTCTGCCCAGTCGGCGCCACCGTGCACGATGACGAGGGTTTGAACCTGCAGGTCTACAACCGTTGCATCGGCACGCGCTGGTGTTCGAATAACTGCCCGTACAAGGTGCGTCGCTTCAATTTCCTGCAGTTCAGCGATCTCACTACTGAAACACTGAAGGCACAGCGCAATCCGGACGTGACGGTGCGCAATCGCGGCGTGATGGAAAAGTGCACGTACTGCATCCAGCGCATCGAGCAGGCGCATATCGCCGCCGACCGCGAGCAGCGCCGGATCACGGATGGCGAAATCGTCACCGCCTGCCAGGCCGCCTGTCCCACGCAGGCGATCACCTTTGGCGACCTGCGCGATCCACACAGCGCCGTGAATCGCGCCAAGGCATCGCCGCGCAACTACGAACTGCTGGAGGAACTCAATACCCGTCCGCGCACCAGTTATCTCGCGCAGGTGCGCAATCCGCATCCGGATCTGGAGGACGAGGCATGAGCGCGTCGATGCACGACGAGCGTCTGCTTGCGCGCGAGCATACGTACACCAGCCTGTCCGACAAAGTTGGCGAACTGGCGTTGCGTCCCAACGGCCGGCTCTGGTTTATCGCCTTCATCTGCTCGTTGCTGCTGACCTTGCTGTTTGTCGCCGGCGTCGGCGAATTGCTGGCGAAGGGCGTGGGCATCTGGGGCATCAACATTCCGGTGGCCTGGGCGTTTGCGCTGATCAACTACGTGTGGTGGATCGCGATCGGCATGGCCGGTACGTTCATTTCCGGAGCGCTTTATCTGGCGCGGCAGAAGTGGCGTTCGTCGTTGAACCGTTATGCAGAAGCGATGACGGTGTTCGCCGTGTCGGTGTCGGGCCTGTTCCCGATCTTCCACTTGGGACGCCCGTTCTTCTTCTATTGGGTGGCTCCCTATCCGAACCGCATGGCGGTGTGGCCGCAGTGGCGCAGCTCGCTGGTATGGGATTTCCTGGCCATCGTCGCCTACCTGCTGGTGTCGATCATGTTCTGGTACGTGGGCATGCTGCCGGACCTGGGAAGCTTGCGCGACCAGGCGCGTACGCGCGGCAAGCAGATTTTCTATGGATTGCTTGCATTGGGTTGGCGCGGCGAGGCGCGGCATTGGAAGCGCTTCGAATCGCTCAATCTGCTGCTTGCAGGACTCGCCGTGCCGCTGGTGTTTTCCGTGCACAGCATGGTGGCGCTGGATTTTTCGGAAGGTTTGGTGCCGGGCTGGCATTCGACCCTGTTTCCGCCGTTCTTCGTGGCGGGTGCGCTTTTTTCGGGTTTCGCGATGGCCTTGGCGCTGGGTATTCCCATGCGCCGCTGGCTGGGTCTGGGCGACATCATCACGCCGAAGCATCTGGACAATCTTGCCAAGATGATGCTCGCCGCGGGTCTGTTCGTGGCCTACAACTATGCGGTCGAATTCTTCATGGCGTACTACAGCGGCGATCCGTATGAGATCACCGAGGTCAGGGACCGGCTGGTGGGCCCGTATGCATGGGTTTTCTGGACGGTCGTGTTCTGCAACGTTCTTGCGCCTCAGTTGCTGTGGTCGCCGCGCATCCGGCGCAACACGGTGGCGTTGTTCGTGATCTCGTTGCTGGTGCTGATCGGCATGTGGTTCGAGCGCTTCATGCTGATCGTCAACAGCCTGTTCCGTCCGCATTTGCCATCCAGCTGGGGCATGTTCTATCCCACCTTGTGGGATCTGATTTTCCTGTTTGGCTCGGTCGGGCTTTTCTTCTTCATGTTCACCTTGTTCGTGCGCTGGTTGCCGATCGTGGCGACATTCGAAATGCGCAAGCTGATCCATGAGCTGAAGGAGTCCGGCTGATGGCGAAAGAACAAAAACGCTACGGTTGCATGGCGTTTTTTGAAACGCCCGAAGCATTGGTGGAAGCCGTGCGCAGCGTGCGTACGGCCGGCTATGCGGACACGGAAGCGTATACGCCATTTCCGGTGGAGGAGCTGGACGAAGCATTGGGCATCTCAAGCACGAGCGTGCCGCTGGCCACCTTCGCGGGTGGCGCGATCGGTTTTGTCGGCATGTTGGTGATGCAGTACATCGCAGCGGTGGTGAATTACCCGATACGTGTCGGCGGCCGTCCATTCGCCAGCTGGCCGGCGTTTATTCCAGCGGCGCTGGAGGTGACGTTTCTGCTTGCGGCCACGGGCGGTGTATTGGCGATGCTGATGGGCAATCGGCTGCCCAAGTTTTATCACCCGGTGTTCAACGTGCAGCGGTTCGAGCGGGCGAGCCAGGATGGGTTTGTGCTGGTGGTGCGGATGGAAGAGGGGGATACGTCGCGGTTGCGGCAGATGTTGCAAGGATTGGGTGCGGTACAGGTGGATGAGGTGTCGGTGTGAGATTCGCACGCTTGCCACTGTCGCGCGGCACGTTCTCCCCTATCCCTTCGGGAAAGGGGCTCGTGTTGCGCGGCGCATTCTCCCCTCTCCCTTTGGGAGAGGGGCCGGGGGTGAGGGTGCGTGCGAAGCGTGGGGTTGGGTTTTTTCTGAGGTCTTTGTTGTCTCGCTCCGGACGTACCCTCACCCCAACCCCTCTCCCGGGGGGAGAGGGGCTTATGGTGCGCGTTGCAGGTGCTGCGCTGGTTTGTGCCTGCTTGCTCACCGGCTGCGAACGCGCTATGCACGACATGTACAGCCAGCCAAAATACAAACCCGGCTCACCCAGCCCGCTATTCGCCGACGGCAACGCCGCAAGGCGCCCACCCGAAGGCAGCATTCCCATCGCGCAAGGCGAGCTGGCCGGTCCCTCCAGCGGTCGCCTGGGGCATATCGAACCTGCGCCCGCTACGTCATCGAACAACAATCCCTATCCCATCACGCTGGCATTCCTGCAGCGCGGCCAAAACCGTTACGAGATCTACTGCGCCGCCTGCCACGGTCTGACCGGCACGGGCAACGGCATGATCGTGCAGCGTGGCTTTCCGAAACCACCGTCGTACCTGGACCCGCAACTGGTGCATGCGACGGATGCGGAACTGGAACGCTCCATCAGCCATGGCTACGGCGTGATGTATCCCTTCGCGGGCCGCGTGGATGAGCAGGATCGCTGGGCGATCGTCGCCTACATTCGCGCGCTGCAGCTCAGCCAGAACGTGCCGATCGATCGTCTGGCGCCGCAGGACCTGCATGCACTCGGCGCAGGAGGCGCGAAGTCGCCATGACGCGCATGACGCTGTCCAGCCTGGTGGGAACCTTGGTGGCCTTGGCGCTGCTGGTGCTGGGCTTTTTGTTCGCCGCGGGCCATATGCGCCACGCCTTGTTCGTGTATCTCGCCAGCTGGTTGTTCGTGCTCGGCGTGGTATTGGGCAGCATGACGCTGATGATGATTCATGCACTGACCGGCGGTGCGTGGGGCGTGCGGCTGGGCAACGAATGCCTGGCGGCGACACGCTTGTTGCCTTATGCGGCGTTGGCGGTAATTCCGCTGCTGATCGGCATGCACGTGTTGTTTCCCTGGCTACGGACGGAGCCGGTGGATGATCCTTATCTCGATCACCAGCGTTGGTATCTCAATGCGCCCGGTTTGATCGTTCGCACCGTGGTGGTGTTCGCGATCTGGGCGTGGATGGCGTATGGCGTGATGCGCGCGGCCGACAGCGGCCGGACGCTGCAGCCGCGGTTTGCCGCGGGCAGTCTGGTTGCGATGTTGCTCACCATCACGTTGGCGGCGGTGGATTGGGTGATGTCGCTGGTGCCGCACTGGCACAGCACCGACATAGGCCTGTTGTTGTTCACCAGCCAGTTGCTGATCGCCTTTGCACTGGCAGTGTTGATGCATCTGGCGCGCGATGTCGAAGTCAGCGCTGCGCCGCCACGCCTGCTGCGCGACTTTGGCAATTTGATGCTGGTGATGGTGCTCGGTTGGGCCTATGTCAGCTTTATCGACTATCTCACCAGCTGGGTGGCGGATCTGCCGGCGGAAACGGCGTGGTATGCGCCGCGCCTGCTGACCGGCTGGTGGTGGCTGGGCGTGATGGTGGCGTGCCTGGGCTTAGGTATACCGTTCTTCGCGCTGCTGCTGGGCAAGGTGAAAACCTCGCTGCGCGCACTGTGCATCGTCGCGGTGATCAGTCTGTTTGCGCAGTGGCTCAACCTGATCTGGCTGGTGCTGCCCAGCGGCGCGTTGCAGGGCGTGAGCTTGCACTGGACCGATCCGTTGATCTGTATCGGCCTGCTGGGCCTCTGCGCGATGCGTTATCGCGCGGGCTTGCACGAAAGAAGGAGGGTGGGCGATGGGCAGGGCGCATGAGCCGCATCGCATCGATGCGCCGGCCCTGCACAAGCTGGGCGGCTTGTTCGTGGCGGTGTTCGTCTTAATCCTGGGCGTGATGTACGTGTTGTGGCAGCACGTACATTCGCCCACGCTCAACCTGCCGCCGCCGGTGGTGCCGCCGCAGCCGCGCCTGCAGGTCAAGCCACCGGCGGATCGCGCCACGCAGTACCGCTTGCAGATGCAGCAGCTCACTACCTACGGCTGGAACGATGCCAGCCATCGCACGGCGCATATCCCGATCGAGCGCGCGATGACGTTGCTGGTGCAAAAGCAGCAAGCGAGCGGGAGTTCGTCGCCATGAACCGGCTGATGCGCGTGTTGCTGCTGTTGCTGGCGTGCGGGTTATGCACCGCCGAAACCGCGCCACCGCCGCCACCGCATCTCACCACGCGCGCCGATTTCCAGCAGAAGCTCGGCGCCACGCTGCCGATGGCGGCAATGTTCACCGATGCATCCGGCAAGACGGCCAGCCTGAAGCAATGGATGGATGGGCACCCGACCCTGCTGATGCTTGGTTATTTTCGCTGCCCCAATCTTTGCGACGTGGCGGAACAGGGCCTGGCGCATGCGATAGCGCAGTCGGGGTTGCGACCTGGTAGCGATGTAAGCGTGCTGTTCGTCAGCATCGATCCGCGCGATACACCTGCCGTTGCGGCAAGCAAGCAGCACATGATCGCGAGCATGCATGGTAGTGACGCGGATGCGTCGGCCTGGCATGTCCTGGTTGGTAGCAGGGCATCGATCGATGCGCTGGCGACGGCGATCGGCTATCACTACTTCTACGATGCGCGGCTCGATCAATACGCGCATCCGGCCGGCCTGGTGATCAGCACCGCGGAGGGCCGTGTCAATCAATACCTGATGGGCGTGAACTACGTGCCGCAGACCTTGCGCCTGGCGGTAGTGGCGGCATCGCATCACACGCTCGGCAGCGTGGTCGATCAACTGGTGCTGCTCTGCTGCGGCTATGACCCGGCCACCGGGCGGTATACGGTGACGATCACGCGCATCATGCAGGGCTTGGGCATCGGTTTCGTGATGCTACTGCTGGGAATGTTCCTGTTGCTGCGTCGTCGCACGGGAGCGCCGCCATGAGCATCCAACCCCCCGAGGCCTCCAATTTCGCTGCGCCGATTGACCACATGTTCGACGCCATGCTGGTGCTGTGCGGCGCGGTGGCGCTGGGCGTGTTCGTGGTGATGTTCTGGTTCTGCATCAAGTACCGGCATGGCAGCGATGCCAACCGTGAAGGGCGGCAGAGCACCAAGCTGGGCCTGGAAATCAGCTGGACGCTGATTCCGTTCCTGCTGTTCGTGGGCATGTTCGCGTGGAGCATCAACCTGTGGACCTTGCTGCGCACCCCTCCGGCCAACGCCATGCCGATCTATATCGTGGGCAAGCAGTGGATGTGGAAAGTGCAGCATGCCAACGGGCGGCGCGAGATCGACATGCTGCACGTGCCGCTGGGTGTACCGGTGCGCCTGATCATGACGTCGCAGGATGTGATCCACAGCTTTTACCTGCCGGACTTTCGCGTAAAGCAGGACGTGGTGCCGGGGCGCTATACCGCGCTGTGGTTCACGGCGACGAAGCTGGGCAGTTTTCCATTGCTGTGCTCGGAATATTGCGGCACCGACCATGCGGCGATGATCGGCACGGTAAAGGTCATCTCGCGCGAGGATTACCAGAAGTGGTTGAACGAGAGCACGGCGTTGCCGCTGGCGAAACAGGGGCGGCAGCTGTTCGTGCAGTTCGGCTGCAGCGGTTGCCATGATCCGGGTTCCGGCATTCATGCACCGGATCTGCGTGGTCTGTACCAAAGCCGCGTGGCCCTGGCCGACGGTTCCACGGCCACGGCGGACGATCGCTATCTGCACGACGCCATCACGTTGCCGGCCACCCAGCGGGTGGCGGGGTACGCGCCGATCATGCCGACGTATCAGTCGCGCATCGATGAAGAGGACGTGCTGGCGTTGCTGGCTTATGTGAAGTCGTTGGGAGTTGAGCATGCACAGCGTTAGAGGGCCGAGTCGTAGCGCGCCCTCGTCACCGCGAGAGACGGTCCCCTCCCCTGCGTGCAGGGGAGGGTTAGGGTGGGGTGCGAGCGAAGCGAGCCGCGGGATGCTGGTGCCGCCGCAAGTTATCCATCTTCGAAAAAATCAGCCGCGCGCTAAAGCACAAGCAACCCCACCCCAACCCTCCCCTACTGTCGCAGGGGAGGGAGCGGATTGTGGCAAGCGTCGAGATACACGCTCAGAAAACGCCATGTACGCAAATGGCGAGGAGATATTTCTATGAACGCAACAGCCACCACCGCCGACATCGAATCGATGGGCTCCGGTTACCTGGTCGAAGGCGGCCGCACGCTCTGGTCATGGCTGGGCACACGCGACCACAAGCGCATCGCGATCCTGTACACCATCGCGATCACCACATTCTTCTTCATGGGTGGTGCGGCGGCGACGCTGATACGCCTGACGCTGATCCATCCAGACGGCCGCCTGCTCTCGGCTGAAACCTACAACAAGACCTTCACCTTCCACGGCGTGGTGATGGTGTGGTTCTTCCTGATTCCTTCCATCCCATCGACACTGGGCAATTTCCTGCTGCCGCTCATGATCGGTGCGCGCGACATGGCGTTTCCGCGGCTGAATCTTTTCAGCTGGTATCTGTACATGATCGGCGGCTTGTTCACGGTAGCCGCGCTGGTGTTCGGTGGCGTGGATACCGGCTGGACGTTCTATACGCCGTTTTCCACCATGTTCTCCAACACCAATGTGATTCTTGTGGTGGTGGGTGTGTTCGTGGTCGGCTTCTCCACCATTCTCACCGGCATGAATCTGATCGTGACCACGCACATGATGCGGGCGCCGGGCATGCACTGGTATCGCTTGCCGTTGTTCGTGTGGGCGATGTACGCCACCAGTGTGGTGATGATGCTGGCCACGCCGGTACTGGCGATGACGCTGGCGCTGATTGGACTGGAACGGCTGGCTGGCGTGGGGATTTTTGATCCGGCGCTGGGGGGCGATCCGATCCTGTTCCAGCATTTTTTCTGGTTCTATTCGCACCCGGCGGTTTACATCATGATCCTGCCAGCCATGGGCGTGGCGAGCGAGTTGATCTGCAATGGCGTGCGCCGCCGCATCTTTGGCTACAAGTTCATGGCCTGGTCGATGTTCGGCATTGCCTTCATCGGCTTCCTGGTGTGGGGACACCATATGTTCGTAGCCGGGCAGTCGATGTATGCCGGCATCGTGTTTTCCATTCTCAGTTTCGCGGTGGCGGTGCCGTCGGCGATCAAGGTATTCAACTGGCTGACTACGCTGTACAAGGGCGACATCCATTTTCATGCGCCGATGATCTATGCGCTCGGCTTCGTCGGTTTGTTCACGCTCGGTGGCATGACCGGTTTGTTCCTGGCCGCGGTGGCGTTGGATGTGAATCTCACCGACACGTATTTCGTGGTGGCGCACTTCCACTACATCATGGTCGGCGGTTCGGTGATGGCGTATCTCGGCGGCATCCATTACTGGTGGCCGAAAGCCACCGGGCGCATGTATTCGGAAAATATCGCCAGGTGGGCGGCGATCCTGATGTTTGTCGGCTTCAACCTGACGTTCTTCCCGCAATACATATTGGGCTACGAAGGCATGCCGCGGCGGTATCACCAGTATCTGCCGCAGTTCCAGGAGCTCAACCTGATTTCTTCGATCGGCGCGTTGATACTGGCCGTGTCGTATCTGATGCCGCTGTTCTATCTGGGGCATTCGTTGTTTCGCGGCGAACCCGCGGGCCCGAATCCGTGGCGTGCCACCGGCCTGGAATGGACTGTCGCTTCACCGCCACCCGAACACAATTTCCATGAAACGCCGGTGGTGACCAGCGACCCTTACGATTACCGCGACTGATGAATGCATTCATGCCAGCAGCGGCGGTGCAGCAGCAATTCGACGATGCACCCCAGCAGAAAGAGGCCGCCGTGCTCGGCATGTGGGCGTTCATCGCCACGGAGGTGCTGTTCTTCGGCGTGCTGTTTGCGGCCTATGTGACCTGCCGCTGGCGTTTTCCGCTGGCCTTCGTCGAAGGCAGTTCGCAACTGGATTTTCCGATGGGCACGGCGGAAACAGCGATCCTGCTGACGAGTGGCTGCCTGTCGGCGATCGCCTTGCGGCAGATCCAGTTGAACAAGGCGCGGCAAAGTGCGGTGCTGCTGCTGGTAACCAGTTTGCTCGGCGTCGCGTTTTTGGTGCTGCATGGCATGGAATATCACGACGAATTCAAGGAGGGCTTGATTCCGGGTATCCGCTATCTGGAAACAGGGCCGAGCGCGCACGAGATGGAATTGTTCTTCAGCCTCTACTACGTGACCACCGGCTTCCATAGCCTGCACGTGCTGATCGGCGTGGTGTTGCTGCTGATCATGGCGTTGCGCACCTGGCGAGGTGCGTTTTGCGCGCAGTACCACACGCCAATCGAAATCACCGGCTTGTACTGGAGCCTGGTCGATGTCGTGTGGATCTTTGTCTATCCGGCGTTTTATCTGGTGGGGAATGCGGGATGACGCAGCAGGAGATTCCCACGCTGCGCAGCCAGCTGCTGGTGCTGGGCGGCTTGCTGATATTGCTTGCGCTTTCCGCCGGCTTGTCGCGCGTGCCGCTTGGCTGGTGGGTACTGGTGATTACCGCGAGCGTGGCGGTGAGCCAGGCGCTGCTGGTGATGGTGGTGTTCATGCGGCTGAAGAGCGGCCATCCCGCCTTGCGGATAATCGCCATGCTCGCCTTTGCCTGGCCGCTGATTCTGGTGGCGCTGACGCTGGGCGATTACTTCACGCGCTCACTGCTGCACGCGGCCTTGCACTGAACGTTCAGTCCAAACCCTTGCTCGGTACAAAGCTGGATACCGGATCGCTGGCGGGGAAGGTTTCTTCCAGCCCATGATCGTGGTTCTCGCTTTCGTGCAATTTGCGCCGCTCGCGCGCTTCGCGGCTTTCCGCACGTTGCGCGCTGCTGTCGGAGGGATGAGACGAATCTTTACGGTCGTGCGATGCCATGAGATGTCCTCCGCGATTGTGAAAAACATGCTGCTACTTTGCTTGTGATGCGCACATGGAGAAGGCGTAAACACGAGCTTCGTTGCCGTTGAGTCATCAGCATGACGGCGGCATCAGCATGGGCGCGGCAGATGTTCACGCGCGAACGCGGTGCCATGGTGCAAAGTTTTTTGCACCAACCTAAGCAACGCGTGATCGAACCATGGCAGAGCATCAAACCACCAAACCCCCATACAACTCCGGTTATCCGGAGCAACGACCGGAACCCAACAAGCAACATCAGCAGGAGCCGGATTCCAAGACGCCGCACGAGCCACAGAACGTGCCGCACAACAAGCCGTATCCTTCCTCCTCATCATCGGGTTGAGAGCCGTGCAGATCGAAACCTTCCTGTTGGAGAAAAACGCCTGGATGCCGAACAACCCGCGTTTTCCCGCGGTGTTGTATCGGCAGGCTGTGGCGGGCGAATCGATAGGTGCCAAGGACATGGAGGCGCTGTTTGCGCGCAACGGTTGGCAAGCGCGCTGGCGCGACGGTGTCTATGGCTACCACCACTATCACACCACCGCGCACGAAGCGCTGGGCTTCGCCGGTGGTCATGCGCGCCTGATGCTGGGTGGTCCGCGTGGACGTGAAGTGGAAGTGAGCGAAGGCGACGTACTGGTGTTGCCCGCGGGTGTCGGGCACTGCAGCGTCAGGACCGACAAGCATTTTCTTGCGGTGGGTGCTTATCCGCCGGGACAGGATTGGGATCTGTGCAAGACGATGGCGGATGAAGCGGCGCTCGAGCGGATTCGGCAGTTGCCGGCGCCCAGCTCGGACCCGGTGGAGGGCGAGCAGGGCATCCTGCTGGACTTGTGGCGCTAGTTGCCCACGTAGGCTGGGTTAGCGCAGCGTAACCCAACCATGAGGCCATCCAGGACAGAGCGTTGGTTACGCAGCGCTAATCCAACCTACATTGCCGCACGGGTGTTAACGCCGTCTTGCGCATTCTTAGACCTGCCATCCACCGCCTGACCCACTAGCATCTGTTTTTTAAACGCCAAGCCTGGCAACACTCGAAGGCGGTGCGTGTCATGAGCGATGACAACCATGGTATTTCAACCTCGCGCAGGCGGCTGATGCAGGGAGCTTCCCTGGGTATGGCCACCGCCGTACTCGGCTCGGCGCGAGGCTCGCAACCGGAAGATCGAAGCGGCGCAAGTCAGCAGGCGCTGCCGTTGAAAGATCCCCGCCAAGGTTTTCCACATCCGCCGTTCGAGGCGCAATCGCAGCCGTGGCCCGGGCTGGCCGGCAAGATGCGGCCGCGCCCGGACCATGGCGAAACCAGCTATCGCGGCAGCGGCAAGTTGCTGGGGCGCCGCGCGCTGATTACGGGCGGCGATTCGGGCATTGGCCGCGCCGCGGCGATAGCCTTTGCGCGCGAAGGCGCCGACGTGGCGATCTCCTATCTGCCCGCCGAAGAGCCCGATGCGCAGGAAGTCGTGGCACTTATCCAGCAAACCGGGCGCAAGGCGCTCGCGCTGCCGGGCGACATTCGCAACGAGGTGTACTGCCAGAGTATGGTGGCGCGGGTGATCGATGCGTTCGGCGGCATCGATCTCTTGGTGAACAATGCCGGGCGGCAGCACAGTGCCGAATCGATCCTGGATATTTCCACCGAGTATTTCGACTGGACCTTGAAGACCAATCTCTACGCGATGTTCTGGATCACCAAGGCCGCGGTGGCGCACATGCCGCCGGGCTCGGCCATCATCAACACGGCCTCGGTGAATGCCTATGATCCTTCCGAGAATCTGTTGGATTATTCCTTGACCAAAGGTGCCATCGTCACCTTCACCAAAGGCCTGGCCAAGCAGATGATCAAGCGCGGTATTCGCGTCAATGGTGTGGCGCCAGGACCGTTCTGGACGCCGTTGCAAGTGAGCGGCGGGCAGACGGAGAAGAACCTCAAGGAGTTTGGCGAGACCACGCCCATGGGGCGCCCGGGACAACCGGCGGAAATTGCGCACGTGTATGTGCAGCTTGCCGCGGCCGAATCCAGTTACGTAACAGGGCAGATCTACGGCGAATCCGGTGGGCGGGGACAACCGTGATCAGGGCGCGCGCGTTCGCATCGAGCCGCTTTCCGTTATTGCTGTGTTTTGTCGTGCTGCCTGCGGTCGGTTTGGCGCAAAAGCCAGCGGCATCGAAGTCACCCAAACGCAACCCACATCCACACACCCTTGATGCGCGCGAGCAGGCGTTCATCGCACAGGCGACGGCCGATGACGACATGCAGATCACGCTGGCCAAGCTGGCGATGGGGCGATCGGATAATCCACGGATGAGAGCGTTGGCAAGCCGGATCGTCAGCGACCACACGGCGCTCAATCTGCAATTTGCGCAGTTTGCGGCGACGAAAGGCAGCAAGGGCCACGCGCATGGCGTGCCGGTGCAGAACATCCGTGCGATGCAAGCGCATTTGCAGTCATTGCATGGCGAAGCCTTCGACCAGGCGTTTGCCGGCATGATGGTGAAGGAGCACCACAGCATCATCGCGGCGTACGAAACGGCCGCCAAAACCGCTGCGGACGATCGCCTGAAAACCATTGCCGCGCGCGGTCTGCCCGTACTGCAGGAGCACTTGGCTGCGGCGCGTGCATTGATGACGGAAGGCAGTCCCGCGCAGCAGCGGCGCGAAAATCAGTAGGGAAGAACTACCACTCCGCCCAGATGGCGTAGCGGCGGCCGGCGTATTCCGTCTGCAGCAACGCGGCGTTTGTATGCCGTTTGCCGCCCTGGCTTGCCTTGCCTGCGCGACGGCGGCGTTGCGCATCCGCAGCGGCGCGCTCCTGCTCGGACAGGCCGATCGTGCGTTTGCGTCTGGCGATGGTGGCGTTGCGAATGCTCATGACTTTTTAGGTGAAGAGGTGAATGTTCGGCACTTTCTCAGAGGATGCTTGAAAGAGCGCGCATGCCACGTCAATGCATTTCTTCACAGAAATAGGGCGGCAAGGGGCGGCGCCATTTTCGGATCTAGCATGCTTGATCGATATGTCAGTTGCATGAAACGCACGCGTGGGTCATGACCATAAGCGACGGCGCAGGCGCTTTTCTGCGAATGTTATTGACATTTCACTGCACAAGGTTCGATGCGTGTTTCACCGCTGACTCGATAGATTCGCGTTTCATTTCCAAGCAACCAGCAGCGCGGTGACACATTTGCGATCACTGCGATATTGACGAGGTGCAATCATGACTAGAGGTGTAGGCGGTAACTCCCCCGCGAACGTGCAGAAGTATCTACGCGACGTCGGCTATCCAGCCACCAAGGACGATTTGCTCGCGCAGGCCACGCGCAATGACGCGCCTAAGGAAATCATCGATACGCTCGCGCGCATTCCAGAAAACGAGTTCGGCGGTCCGCAAGACGTGATGAAGGGTTACGGGGAAATCGAATAAACCCGCATCGGTAAGAGGTAAGTGTTATGACGAAAAAGCAAACCGAAGACACCGGCCGCATGACGGTGCGCGAAGCCGGCCAGCGAGGCGGTGAGGCCCGCCGCGAACAGCTGGGTCCGCAAGGCTATTCCGAGCTTGGCAAGAAGGGCGGCGAAGCGCGTAAGGCAGAGCTGGGACCGGAGGGTTATTCGGCGCTCGGCAAGCAAGGCGGCGAAGCCCGCAAGCAGGAGCTGGGGTCGCAGGGTTATGCGGAGCTGGGGCAGAAGGTCGGCCATCGAGTGCGCGAACTGGTCGAAAAGGGCAAGCAGTCGTAGGCTGGGATGAAATCCCAGCATCGTGATGCCGACCGTGCTGAGATTGCATCCCAGCCTACGAGTCCCGCCGCACCCAACAAAAAAGGCCACCGAGAGGTGACCTTTTTTTGAAACTGAAGTGGTGGGCGGTACAAGGATCGAACTTGTGACACCTGCCGTGTGAAGGCAGTGCTCTACCGCTGAGCTAACCGCCCGCCGGGAACGCGCAACTATACGGACCAGGGGTGGAAACGTCAACCATCCGTGGGGTAGTTGCGTTGATAGGGATGCTCTGATCTATTCCATGCACCCGTCACCGCACTGTATGCGCGCCTCGGTTTGCACCGACGGGGAAGGCATACCGGTGGTATGTCGAGACGGCGGGGCGAAGCGAGGCGCGCGTACAGTGGGGCCCCAACATGTTGAATTCATAAGATGGGGTGACGTCCAGAAGGCCCGCAGGCTGCGCCGCGCGGCTTGAACAGACGGCCAGTCTGCCCTGCGCCACGCGACACACCCTGCGGGCCTTCTGGACGTCATGCCGGGTGCATGGAATAGATCAGAGCATCCCTAAGCGTGGGCTATCGCCTCCGGGCGGCTAAAATGGCCCGTTTCCCTTTTTGCCAAGCGGCCACCCATGCATTTCGATCTCTCGCACATGCTGCATGCCCTGCAGAATTTCCATCTCACGCCCTGGAAGGTGGTCGGCTTTTTGGGCACTTTCATGTTTACCGGGCGCTGGTTTGTGCAGCTTTACTACACGCGCAAATACAAGCGGGTGGTGATGCCGCTGTCGTTCTGGTGGATGTCGGTGTCGGGCAGCGCCTTGCTGCTGGCGTATTTCGTATTCGGCAAGAATGACTCGGTGGGCATTCTTTCCAACTTCTTCCCCGTGTTCGTATCGGTATACAACTTGGTGATGCATATGCGGCATCACGGCAGGGATGAGGTTGGGGATAAGGCGTAACACTCTCGGCCGTCATTTCCGCTTTCGCGCACTGCCATCGGGCAAGATTTTTGCGTGAATCGACCCATCGCCTCATGGCCGTCATTCCCGCGAAAGCGGGAATCCATGGTGCTCTGATGCATCCTTGAAAATGGATTCTCGCTTTCGCGGGAATGACGGCCGAGAGGGTGGCGTTATTCCGGGTCGTAATCGAGGTTCGGCGCCAGCCACCGCTCCGCTTCTTCCCGCGTCCAGCCTTTGCGCTTCGCATAATCTTCCACTTGCTCGCGCGTGATGCGGCCGACCACGAAATACTGGCTGTCCGGATGCGAGAAATACCAGCCGGATACCGCTGCGGCCGGATACATCGCGAAGCCCTCGGTCAATTGAATGCCGGCATTGCGTGTAGCGTCGAGCAATTCGAACAGCGCGGTTTTTTCGGTGTGATCCGGGCAGGCGGGGTAGCCTGGAGCGGGACGGATGCCGCGGTATTTTTCGTCGATGAGCGCTTCGTTATCCAGGGCCTCGTCCGGCTGATAGCCCCAGAACTCGCGCCGTACGCGTTCGTGCATGCGTTCGGCGAAGGCTTCGGCGAGGCGGTCGGCGAGTGCCTTGAGCAGGATGGCGGAGTAGTCGTCGTGATCTGCCTCGAAACGTTTGACGTGCGCCTCGATGCCGATGCCGGCAGTCACGGCGAAGGCGCCGAGCCAGTCCTGCTTGTTGGCTTCTTTCGGGGCGACGAAATCGCTGAGGCAGAAGTCGGGACGCTCAACCGGCTTTTCGGCTTGCTGGCGCAGGTGGTGGACGCGCCGCTTTCCATCCGCGAGCTGGACTTCGATATCGTCGCCAACACTATGGGCAGGCCAGAAACCGATCACCGCGCGCGCCGTCAACCAGCGTTCGGCGATGATCTTGTCCAGCATGGCCTGTGCATCGGCGAACAACTCCGTGGCCTGCTTGCCGACGACTTCATCGTTGAGAATGGCTGGATAGCGCCCAGCCAGTTCCCATGCCTGGAAGAATGGCGTCCAGTCGATATAGGCGCGCAGTTCGGCCAGATCGTAGTCGTCGAAGACGGTTATGCCGGGTTTATTCGGCTGCGGCGGCGTGTAGCTCTGCCAGTCGCAGGTAAAGCGCTGCTTGCGCGCATGCTCCAACGGCACCAGTGTTTTCGCAGCGCCGCGTTGCTTGTGGCGTTCGCGGATGTCGGCGTATTCGGCGCGGATCTTCGCCATGAAACCGTCGACCAGTTCCTTGCTAACCAGCGATTGCGCTACGCCGACGGCGCGCGAGGCATCTTTCACCCACACCGTGGGCGACTTGTAGTGCGGTTCGATCTTGAGCGCCGTATGCGCGCGCGAGGTGGTGGCGCCGCCGATCAGCAATGGAATCTGGAAATCCTGCCGCTGCATTTCGCGGGCGACCTGGCTCATTTCTTCCAGTGACGGTGTGATCAGGCCGGACAGGCCGATGATGTCGGCGTTGTATTCGCGCGCGGTGTCCAAAATCTTTTGCGCGGGCACCATCACGCCCAGATCGATCACTTCGAAGTTGTTGCAGCGGAGCACCACGCCGACGATGTTCTTGCCGATGTCGTGCACGTCGCCCTTTACCGTTGCCATGACGATGGTGCCGTTGTTCTTGCCGGCATCGCCAGTGCGCAGCTTTTCCGCCTCGATATACGGCAGCAGATAGGCCACGGCTTTTTTCATCACGCGCGCGGACTTCACCACCTGCGGCAGAAACATCTTGCCGGCGCCGAACAGGTCGCCGACGACGTTCATGCCGTCCATCAGCGGACCTTCGATCACGTCGAGCGGACGCGTGGATTGCTGGCGCGCTTCTTCGGTGTCTTCGTCGACGAACTGGTCGATGCCGTGCACCAGTGCATGTGCAAGGCGTTCGCGCACGGGCTTTTCGCGCCAGGCGAGGCTTTCGGTGGCTACCTCGCCTTTCTTCGCCTTGTAGCGGTCGGCGATTTCCAGCAGACGCTCGGTGGCGTCGGCGCGGCGGTTGAGTACTACGTCTTCCACGCGTTCGCGCAGTTCTTCCGGCACGTCGTCATAGATCATCAACGCGCCGGCGTTGACGATACCCATGTCCATGCCGGCCTTGATAGCGTGGTACAGGAATACCGAATGGATCGCCTCGCGCACCGTGTTGTTGCCGCGGAACGAGAACGACACATTGGACACGCCGCCGGACACATGGCTGTGCGGAAAGCGCTTTTTTAACTCACGCGTGGCTTCAATGAAGTCCACCGCGTAGTTGTTGTGTTCGTCGATGCCGGTGGCAATGGCGAAGATGTTGGGGTCGAAGATGATGTCTTCGGGCGGGAAGTCCAATTTTTCCGTGAGCAGCTTGTACGCACGCGAGCAGATTTCCACCTTGCGTGCGCAGGTATCGGCTTGGCCTTGTTCGTCGAACGCCATCACTACCACGGCGGCGCCGTATTCCATGACCTTGCGGGCGTGCTCCAGGAAGAGTTCTTCGCCTTCCTTCATGGAGATGGAATTGACCACGCCCTTGCCTTGCAGACAGCGCAGGCCGGCTTCGATCACCGTCCATTTGGACGAGTCGACCATCACCGGCACGCGCGCGATGTCCGGTTCGGCGGCGATCAGGTTGAGGAAGCGCGTCATCGCCGCTTCCGAATCGATCAGGCCTTCGTCCATGTTGACGTCGATGATCTGCGCGCCGTTGGCGACTTGCTGGCGCGCGACTTCGACGGCTTCTTCGTAGCGGTCTTCCTTGATGAGTTTCTTGAATTGCGCCGAGCCGGTAACGTTGGTGCGTTCGCCGATGTTGACGAAGAGCAGGTCTGGCGTAATGACGAGTGGTTCGAGGCCGGAGAGGCGGGTGTGGCGAGCGATGTTCATCCTTGCTTATGCCGCCTCTTTCTTCTCAGTCGGGAGCGCACGCGGCGCATGCTTGCTGACCGCTTCCGCAATCGCCCTGATGTGCGCGGGCGTCGTGCCGCAACAGCCGCCTACCATGTTGAGCAAGCCATCGCGCGCAAAGCCTTCGATCACCGCGGCCATCTGCGCCGGTGTTTCGTCGTATTCGCCAAACGCATTCGGCAGGCCAGCGTTGGGATGCGTGCTGACGTAGCAATCGGCCGTGTTGGCCAATGTCTGAATGTGTGGACGCAGATCGGCCGCGCCGAGCGCGCAGTTCAAACCGACGGACAGCGGCCGAATGTGCTTGACCGAATAGTAGAACGCCTCGGCGGTCTGGCCGGACAGCGTGCGACCGGAGCGGTCGGTAATGGTGCCGGAGATCATGACCGGCACGCGGCTGCCACGGGCGCGGAACAGTTCGCTCAATGCGAACAATGCAGCCTTGGCATTGAGCGTGTCGAAGATGGTTTCGACCATGATCATGTCGGCGCCACCGTCGAGCAAACCGCTCGCCGCCTCGGTGTAGTTGTCGACCAGTTCTTCGAAGGTGACGTTGCGAAAGCCGGGGTCGTTAACGTCCGGCGATAGCGAAGCGGTGCGGCTGGTGGGGCCAAGGATGCCGATCGCAAAACGCGGCTTGGCCGGGTTCTTGGCCGTGAACGCATCGCAGGCGGCACGCGCGAGCTTGGCGCCTTCGCGATTCAATTCGTACGCCAGATGTTGCAGGTGGTAATCGGCCTGGCTGATGCGTGTGGAGTTGAAGGTGTTGGTTTCGACCAGGTCGGCGCCGGCTTCGAGATAGGCCTCGTGCACGCCGCGGATGATCTCCGGCTTGGTAAGGGTAAGCAGATCGTTGTTGCCTTTCAGATCGCAGGCGCCGGGATGATCGTGTGCATGCGTGTGCTCGCTGTCACGGCCTTCGGCGAAACGGTCGCCGCGAAAACCGGTTTCATCCAATTGATGGCCTTGCAGCATGGTGCCCATGCCGCCGTCGAGAATCAGAATGCGTTCGTGCAAGGCGGCCTGGAGCGCGGCAACGCGGTCGGGGTGGCGCCAGGGGAGGGTGCTCATGGTCGTGCTCCTGTGCGTAAAGCTTCAACGCCGTCATTCCGACGAACGCCGGAATCCAGTTCAAACACGCGTCCGAAGGACACAAAACTTATATCGAGTGCCTCGCACGGCGTATTTAGCCCGGATTGATCAGCATTCGCTGTTGTAAAGCGCTTCGGCCTGCGCCGGAATGACGAGCGGGGTGTGGGGTGCGTGGTGGGATTCATGGCTTGCGGGCAAGCAGATTGATCACTTCGAAATGCGGCGCCTTGCGCTCGCGACTCAGGCGGTTACAGCTCAAGACCTCAAGCTTGGCCTGCGTGGCCAGCCTGGTGAGTTCGCTTTCAGTGAAACCAAGATTGCGATGATCGAAGGGTTCGACAACGGCACGGTGGTCGTGCTTGCCCAGTGTGGCGGCCAGCAGCTTGCCGCCGGGACGCAACACGCGCGCGGCTTCGGCCACGGCCTTGGCGGGGTGTTCGGAATAGGTCAGTGCATGCAGCATCAGCACCAGGTCGAAGCTGCCTGCTTCCAGCGTCAGGGCATGCATGTCGCCCTGGCGCACGCTCACGTTGCTGAAAGACGCAAGCCGTTTGGCCGCCGCTTCCACCACGCGCTCGCTCGCATCCACGCACACGATGGAGCGTGCATGCGGCGCCAGCAATTCGGCAGTGACGCCGTCGCCGGAGGCGATGTCCAGCACGTCGCCGGTCTCCAGCAATTGCAGCAGCGCGCGGGTGAGTGTTTCCCATGTACGTCCCGGCGAGTAATGGCGTTCCATGTCGCCGGCCACGGTGTCGGCCCAGCCGTGTGCGCTTGCGCGCTGGGCGAGTACGGCGGTAAGGCGCGAGGCGTCTTCGCGCAGTAGGGCATCGTCGATGCTTTCGCGCAGGGAGCGGACCAGCGCGTGCTGGCGCTCATCGCCTTCGCTGTTGGCGCGGTAGTAAGCCGAAACGCCGGCGCGGCGATCGCGCACCAGCTCGGCTTCTTTCAGTTTGGCCAGGTGCGTGGAGACGCGTGGCTGAGCCAGATGCAGCACGGCGGCCAGCTCGGCGACGGTCAATTCCTCCCGCTCAAGCAGGGCGAGCAGCCGCACGCGAGTGGGATCCGCCAGCAGGCGCAACACGCTGGAGGCGGTGGCCAAGTCCATCGTGCATCCTTATATCGCGATAGAGAGATGGGTAAGGGTAGGCGCCGTATGACGAGGCGTCAAGGGTTGGATGCAACGGCTCGTTGATCAGCGGGGTTGCCATGAAAGTGCATGCCCCCTCTGATCCGTCACCCCGGCGAACGCCGGGGCCCAGCGACTTTTTCGGGTGTACCTCAAAAGCAAAGACACTGGGCCCCGGCATTCGCCGGGGTGACAGAGATGGGAGCAACTTTTCATGCTGGAAGGCGTCGCGACCCTGCATGACTGTTGGGTTGGAGCAGCACCATCCAACGCTTTTTCGTGGCAACTCTGGGTACTCTTCTGCTGCCCCGCAACAAGGCCAATCCATACCCCAAGCTAAAATAAGCGGCTTTCCCCACCTCTTTCCCCCGGAGCCGCTCATGGATTTCCGTTTCACCGAAGACCAGTTGTCCATCCAGTCCATCGCGCGCGATTTTGCGCAGCGGCGCATCGTGCCGGTGGCGGCCGAGCTCGATGCCAAGGGCGAGTTTCCATTGGAGAACATCCGCGAGATGGGGCAGCTCGGCCTGATGGGCATCGAGGTGCCGCATGAATACGGTGGTGCGGGGATGGATCCGGTCGGCTATGTGTTGGCGATGATCGAAATTGCCGCGGCCGATGCGGCGACGTCCACCATCATGTCGGTGAACAATTCGCTGTTCTGCAACGGCATCCTCAAGCACGGCACGGAAGAGCAGAAGCAAAAGTATGTGCGTGCGATTGCGCAGGGTGATGCGATCGGCGCGTATGCATTGACGGAACCGCAGTCGGGTTCGGATGCATCGGCCATGCACACGCGTGCGTCGAAGAACGCCAACGGCGACTGGGTGATCAACGGCAAGAAGAGCTGGATCACCTCCGGCCCGGTGGCGCGCTATATCGTGCTGTTCGCTATCACCACGCCAGGCATCGGTGCGAAAGGCGTGTCGGCTTTTATCATCGATACGCAACGGCCTGGTTTCCATGCGGGCAAGACGGAGCCGAAGCTTGGCATTCGCGCTTCGGCCACCTGTGAAATCGAATTCAACGATTATGTATGTCCGAAGGAAGACCTGCTCGGCGACGAAGGCAAGGGCTTTTCCATCGCGATGGGCGTGCTCGATGCCGGCCGCATCGGTATCGCGTCGCAGGCCGTGGGTATCGCGCGCGCAGCGTATGAAGCCACGCTGCAATGGTCGCGCGACCGCAAGGCGTTCGGCCATCCGATCGGCACGTTCCAGATGACGCAGGCCAAGATCGCCGACATGAAGTGCAAGTTGGATGCCGCCACGCTGCTCACGCTGCGCGCAGCATGGACGAAGGGCGAAGCGGAAAAGAACGGCGGACGCTTCGGTACCGAAGCCTCCATTGCCAAGCTGGTGGCTTCCGAAGCAGCGATGTGGATTACGCATCAGGCCGTGCAGATTCACGGTGGCATGGGTTATTCGAAGGAGATGCCGCTGGAGCGTTACTTCCGCGACGCGAAGATCACCGAAATCTACGAAGGCACCAGCGAAATTCAACGCCTGGTGATTGCGCGCGCGGAGACAGGTTTGCGCTGAAAAGCCCGGCTTTATCAAAAAAGCGCGGCATGGCTATGCCGCGCTTTTTTTGTAGGCTGGGATGCAATCCCAGCACCGTCATGCCTATGAATGCTGGGATTTCATCTCAGCCTACGAAGCGGGACAGGGCGATGAATGCCTGCGCGATGCCGAGACCACGCCTCGATAACCCGCGCAGGTGTACTAACGCACGGCTTGGGTTTGTTCCGCTTGTGGCTTTTAGTGATGTTGCGCTTGTTCCGGCGAGGCTGAACCGGTCTCGTTGGCAGTGTCGTTTGTCTTTCGGTTTTGCATTGCTTTGATGATGTTCGAAACGTTTCTGCGGTTATGGATCACTGCAGCCGTCTGAAATGCCTGCAGTGGTGTGAGTCTCTTTACCTTTTTCTGGAGGCTTTATGAAACTGCATCACAGCTTTTTCGCATCGTTAAGCACATTGGCGGCCGGCATTGCCTTGGCCGGTGCAGCCAGTCCCGCTTATGCGGGTTGGAATGATGAAGGTACGTCGCTTGGACCGCAGTGCAGTTCGGTTGACGTGAACGACAACGGCGTTGTCGTCGGTAATTGCCTTTCCAACGCCTATTTTCGAGAGCCGTTTGTCGCAACCAGCCCAGGCAGGCCCGTGGCGCTGGCACCCTTGACCACGGCAGGGAACGGTGGCGAAGCGTGCAAGGTAGGAGGCATCACCAATGCGCCGACCGTCAGTGGCGTCATCGTGGGCAGTTGCGAGGATGCCAACAATGTGTGGCAGGGGGTTTATTGGAAACCCGGCAATCCAACTATTCCGCCCGTGCAATTGCAGCCACTGCCTGGGATTGCCGGCCTGCTGGCGGACGTCGAAACCAGCGAAACGGCCGTCAATGCGCAAGGCAACATTATCGGCACCAGCATCAATGGCACGGGAAACGTGACGCCGGTGATATGGAATACCGCTGGCATACCTACGACCCTCCCTCCACCTCTGCTCGGTTCGAACACGAACTGCATTCCTGTCGACATCAATGATGCAGGAACACCCTCCATCGTCGGCAACTGTCCCGCAGGTGCGGCTGGTAATGGTAAGAATCTGGCAGTGCTCTGGCTCAACGCTGCAAGCGCTTACATCATTTTGCCTGTGCCGATGGGGGCCAGCTATTGCGCGGCCAAAGAAGTGAATGCGGCCGGCCAGATCCTGGGCGAGTGTTTCTACCTCGGCACCAATGGCGCCACGCCCGATACCTTCAAGACGGTGGTGTGGGGGCCAAGCGGCAGCGGGCCGACGGTGCTGTTGACGGTCAACGGCGGCACGTCGTTGCGTAATGTGGGGGTGGATATGAATGCATCGGGTCAGGTGGCCGGTACTCGCCTGGTTGCGGGCGGCTATACCTCTGCTTTCTTCTGGAATCCGTCCATGGGGTCCAACGCCACGGGCATTGCTGAACTTCCCGGCGGCTCTCGCGCAGTTGCCACCGGCATTGCGGACAACGGTGACATTATCGGCAATGGCGAAGCCAATGGCCTCAACGAAGGCTTTGTCTGGCATCCGAACAACACGTTAAGCGTTGTGCCCTCTTTGCAGAGCGGCGGCAATGATGCCATTGGGGCCATTTCCAAAAGCGGTAACAATATTGCAGGGAGCAGTGAGACCTCGCACGACGGCACAGGCGAGGAAAACGATGCCACCGTGGAGGCAACGCCATGAGCAAGGTATTCGATATGAGCCGCGTGGAGTGTGTCAGAGGCAACTTACGTTCTGCCCGGCAGAAAGCTGCAAACATCGCGTCTGCGTTAATCGTACTGACGGGTGTTCAATGCATATCCGCGGCTTGTGCAAAGAATACTGTGGTTTATCCGCTTACGCAGGATATATCTATGGGAGCTGTCTCGTACGTTAGTTGGACTACGTCAGAAATTTATCCGTATGTTTCGTCAGGAACGGGTACGAGCCAGGCTGGCGTGGAGAAGCCGAAGAGAGCTGCGGCGCCCCAGGTAGAAGATCAGCCGTGCCGCGAGCACCAGGAGTTGTCATGGACCACTGTTGATTGCGGATCGACGTACTCCGTATACACCGTCACACATTGGTAAAATGGATATGGTCATCAAAGATGCCTGATGTGTTCAAACACTGTTGATTGAAGCATGTAGGCTGGGATCACATGCCAGTACTTTTGGCTCCCCATGCTGGGATTTCATCCCAGCCTACAACTGTCCTTTGCCCTTGAGTTAGGCCAAAGCCAACCAGGTACGGTTATTTGCCTCGCATAGTTTATTCATTTCGCAATAACGTAAAGCGTGCTTTTCTTGCGTTCGATAATCGCTCGTTTTTTAGGTGGTTATCGTTGAAAGGGGATGGATTATTGCGAATATCCACGCTTCGAATCATGTAATTCCGGTGCACGCAGAACGAGACGGTCACAGGGGGTTCTGCGCAACGTCGTCAGACAACTTCGACAGGAGTATGCATCATGCGCATGACTTCACTCAAAGCATTGCTGGGGCTGTTGTTTCTTGTGTTCTGCATGTTCTCCACCAAACCCGCTGCTGCACAAACATTCCAGGTAGGTACTTGTGCTGGTGCCGAGGCGTTTACCTTCACCCCTGGATTGACGAGCACGCCAAGAGCCCAGACCTTCACTTATCAGGGTATTTTTACCGGTTGCGTGTACGTTGCGAATTTACTTACAGCACCGGTCCCCGCGTATGCAACCTGGAATTCGTCCATTACCAGTGGCGGCTGCTTGACCTTGAACACCAATCCAAGTCCAGGCTCGGGCACGCTGACATGGACAGATAAATCAACCAGCACGGTCGTGCTCACAGCCGCACCGCTCAGCATAGGTATAGCCGGCATTTCACCCACGGCGGCTTTTTTCTCGATTACAAGCGGGACAGGAAAAGGCGGCTATCTCATTATCAATGCGGACTTGCTTCCTAGCGTCGCGGAGGTCACGTGTTCCGACGCAAACCCGGTTTACATTCTGACCGGCATCAACGTGCCTGTTTTGGTTGCCTTGCCGGAAAATCTCCTCTGAGCCATCGGTGACACTAACTTGGCCGTGTCAGATTGATGATGAAAAAAAGCCCCGGCAATGCCGGGGCTTTTTTGTTGACGCTTCAGCGATCGCTACTAGTGCTCATGCCGAGCCAGCTTATGCGTCGCCTCATCCATCTTGTCGCCAAGCATGCGCCGCACGCTCACATAGAACACCGGAATCAGCAGCAGGCCGAGGAAGGTGGCGAACAGCATGCCGCCGATCACGCCGGTGCCGATTTCGTGGCGGGAGTTGGCGCCGGCGCCGGTGGACGTCACCAGCGGCAGCACGCCGAGGATGAAGGCCATCGAGGTCATCAGGATCGGGCGCAGTCGCAGGCGGGCGGCGGTGACCACCGACTCGAACAGCGTCTTGCCTTCGGCCTGCTGTTCCACCGCGAATTCCACGATCAGGATCGCGTTCTTCGCGGCCAGGCCGATCACCGTCACCATGCCGATCTTGAAGTACATGTCGTTCGGGAAGCCGCGCAACATGGACGCCAGCACCATGCCCAAGAGACCCAGCGGCACCACCAGCAGTACGGCTACCGGAATCGACCAGCTTTCATACAGGGCCGACAAGCACAGGAACACGATGAAGATCGACAGGATCATCAGCAGGGTGGCCGAGTTGCCCGCCAGCAATTCCTGATACGACTGGCCGGTCCAGTCCGCGCCGAAACCGTGCGGCAAGTCGTTGCTCACGATGTTCTGCAAGGTCGACATGGCCTGGCCGGTCGAGTAGCCCTTGGCGGAATCGCCCACGATTTCGATCGCCGGATAGCCGTTGTAGCGCGTGAGCGACGGCGCGGCCATGCTCCACGTGGTGTGCACCACGGTGGACAGCGGAATCATGTTGTAGGGGCCGTACGGCGAGTTGTTGCCCGACGCCGTGCTTGACGCGCTCGACGCGCTGCCGGTCGTGCTAGCGGTGCTCAGCGAACTTGGCGTGTAGATGTGGCTGAGTGCATCCGTATCCATGCGATACGGCGCATCGGCCTGCACCATCACGCGTTTGACGCGGTCTTCGTAGATGAAGTTATTGATGTAGACCGGCGCCAGCATCAGCTGGATGGCGGTGTACACGTCGCTCACCGACAGACCCAAGGCACCGGCCTGCACGCGATCCACGCTGAGGTTGTACTGCGGCGCATCCGGCAGGATGTTCGGGCGGGTGCCGAACAAGGTGGGGCTCTGGGCCGCCTTGCCCAGCAGCATGCCCATCGCCTGGGCCAGCTCGGCACGCGACTGGCCGTTGCGCGCCTGCAGGTACATGTCCAGGCCGCCGAACTGGCTGAGGCCGCGGATGGTCGGCAGGTTCACCACGAAGATCATGGCGTCGCGAATGCCATGCAGCACGCCATTGGCTTTCAGGATGAAATCGTCCGCGGTGATCGAGCGTTCGCTCCAGTCCTTGAGCTTGATAAATACCATGCCGGCGTTCTCGCTGCGGCCGACGAAGCTGAAGCCGCTGATCTGGTACATGCCGACGTAGTCGTCTTTCAACGCACTCTTGTCCAGCGTGTCCTTCACCTCTTTCATCACCTGCTCGGAGCGTTCGAGCGAAGCGCCCGGCGGCAGCATCACGATGGCCAGCGCGAAGCCCTGGTCTTCGCTGGGCACGAAGCCGGTGGGCAGTTTGGTGTAGAGAAAGCCAGCCAGCCCGGCGATCAACGCGAACACGATCATCCAGCGTGGCGCATGGCGTACGGCGCTGCCGATGTGGCCCTGATAGGTATGCGTGACGCGGTCGAAGATGTTGTTGAACGCGCGATAGATGACGTTCTTCTTGTGCTCGTGCGTGGGCTTCAGGATGGTCGCGCACAGCGCCGGGGTGAATGACAGCGCGAGGAACGCAGAGAAGCCCATCGACACCGCGATGGTCAACGCGAACTGCTTGTAGATCACACCGGTGGCGCCCGGCTGCAGCGCGGACGGTACGAACACCGCCGCCAGCACCACCGTGATGGCCACCACGGCGCCGGTGATCTGGCTCATCGCTTTGCGCGTGGCTTCCTTCGGCGGCAGGTTTTCCTCGGTCATGATGCGTTCGACGTTTTCGATCACCACGATCGCGTCGTCCACCACGATACCGATGGCCAGCACCATGCCGAACAAGGTGAGCTGGTTGATGGTGAAGCCCATCGGCGCCAAACCGATGAAGGTGCCCAGCAGCGCAACCGGAATGACCAGCGTCGGGATGATGGTGGCGCGGAAGTTCTGCAGGAAGATCAGCATCACGAAGAAGACGAGGATGATCGCCTCGATCAACGTGTGCACCACCTCATTGATCGACACGCGCACGAACGGCGTGCTGTCGTAGGGCGCGAACCAGGTAACGCCCGGCGGGAAATCCTTGGCCAGCTCGTCCATTTTGGCGCGCACGGCTTCGGCCACCTGCAGCGCATTCGCACCCGGCAGCAACTGCACACCGAAGCCGCCGACCGGCTGGCCGCTCCAGGTGGAGGCGAAGCCGTAGGTCTGCGAACCGAGCTGGATGCGCGCGATGTCCTTCAGGCGCACCGTAGTGCCGTCCGGATTGGCGCGCAGGATGATGTTGCCGAACTGCTCAGGCGTGGAGAACAAACCTTCCGCCGACACCGTGGCGGTGAAGCTCTGTCCATTGGGAGCGGGATCGGAACCCAGCGAGCCGGCGGCGAACTGCACGTTCTGGGCGGAGATCGCGCTTTCCACCTGGGAAGCGGAGAGGCCGTAGCCCTGCATCTTGTCCGGGTTCAACCAGACACGCATGCCGTACTCGGAGCCGACCTGGAAGGTGCTGCCCACGCCGGGAATACGGCCGATGGTGTTGATGACCTGCGAACCGACGATGTCGCTGAGGCGGCCGCTGTCGATCTCCGGATTGTTGGAGATCAGGCCCACGAACATCAGGAAGTCCGGGTTGGCCTTGGCCACCACCACACCTTGCTGCGTCACCGCGGCCGGCAATTGGGGCTGCGCCAGCGACACCTTGTTCTGTACCTGTACCTGCGCGATGTCAGGGTCGGTACCGGTGGCGAAGCTCAGGGTGATGGTGGACGTACCGTTCGAGTTCGACGCCGAACTGAAGTACAGCAGGTTGTCCACGCCGGTGAGCTGCTGCTCGATCACCTTGGTGACCGTGTCTTCCATGGTCTGCGCGCTGGCACCCGGGAAGGTGGCGGTGACCGTGACCTGCGGCGGCGCGATGTTGGGGTAGGACTCCACACCCATGCCCAGCACCGAAATGATGCCGACCAGGGTGATCAGGATGGCGACCACCCACGCAAAAATGGGGCGGTCGATAAAGAAACTCGGCATCCGTGTTCTCCTTACTGATGACCGGCGGCAGGAGCCTGACCGGCCGGCGCCTGGTCAGGCTTCCATGGGGTGGCCTTGGCAGGTGCCCCCGGCTTGACGCCCTGGACGCCCGACACGATCACCTGATCGCCTGCGGCAAGTCCGCCGGTGACGATCCAGTCGTGGCCCAGCATGTTGTCGGCGGTGACGCGCTTTTGCTCGACCTTGCCGTCCTGGCCCACCACCAGCGCATAGGCACCCACCGGATCGCGCTGAATACCGGCCTGCGGAATCAGGAAGATCTTGTTGAGCTCACCCATGTTGGCGGTGAGCGTCACGTACATGCCCGGCAGGATGCGGCGGTCGGGGTTGGGTACTACCGCGCGCAGGTTGATGGCACCCGTGGTCGGATTGACCGACGTGTCGGAGAAATTCAACGTGCCTTGCTTGTCGTACTTGATGCCGCTGGGCAGCGTGATCTGCACGGTGGTCTTGTCCGGATCGGCAAGCTGCACGTTGCCCTTGGACTGGCTGTGGCGCAGCGTCTCGAGATCGGCCGCACTCATGGTGAAGTTGACGTACAACGGATCGAGCTGGTCCACCGTCGTCAGCAGGGTCGCGTTGGCGCCCCCATCGGTGGTGCTGTTGCCGACGATCGCGCCTTCCGTCACCTGCTGCTCGCCGGCGCGGCCGTCGATCGGCGCGGTCACGTTGGTGTAGCCGAGATTGATGCGCGCGGTCTGCACGTTCGCTTCGGCCTGCCTCACCGCGGCCTGTGCGGAGCGCTCGTTGGCTTCATCGGTATCGAGCTGCTGGCGCGAGATATAGCCTTGCGGCACCAGCTGACGGTCCCGGTTGGCGATCACGTGCGCATTGGTGTAGCTGGCCTGGGCCGATGCCAGCGCGGCTTCGGCATTGGCGAGGGCGGCCTTGTAGGGCACCGGGTCGATCTGGAACAGCAACTGGCCTTGTTTGACATCCGTGCCTTCGGTATAGACGCGCTTGAGCAACACGCCCGATACGCGGGCACGCACGTCAGCGCTGCGGAAGGCGGACAGGCGTCCTACCAGGTCTTTGGTCAGTGGCACGTTCTGCGGCTGGGCTTCGATGACCCCCACCGTCGGCGGTGGCATCTGAGGGGGACCTTGCGTCTTGCTGCTGCAGGCGGCAAGTGCCAGCAAACTCAGGCACAGCACCGGTGTGCGCATTGGCGTCGACTTCATGAGGGCTCCATGGACTTGCTTGAATCGGATGGGTGGGTACGGCACGACCTGCCGAGGCCCGGCTGTACTTGCCGGAAATTCTTACGTTTATCGGATCAAGGCCGGTTTGTCCTGTGTCGTTGGTCCCTGCACGACAGGGTTCGTGAGCAAGACTATACCGGCCAGTTTACAATTTCTGCAGTGCGGGAATCCAGCCTTTCGGGCAGATGACGAACGGCACAGGCGCACCGGCCCAGGCTGTGAACAACCCTGCGAGTGCATGTCACTGCCATGGCGGTGTATTCCCGCCGCCATCATGTCGACGCAGCTGGCTTCTACGTTGTTTGCTGGTGACCCGCAACGATGAGCCGATTGCTTTTCGTTCTTGCTTTCGTAGGCATGACGATCGCGTATCGATCCGTGCCATGCACATCGCATGGTTAATCGCGCATGACACGCGTTGCTGCGCTGCCGATGGATTCGGTGCAGGGCGGAGCGTATGCTTTTAAAGCTTTCTAACCCCATCATCTCCACTTCTTAAGTAGAAGCCATGAATGCGATCCGTGCGGCCAACGACATCCCCCTCGTGTCTGTCGTGCTCGAAGAGTTGAAGAAAAACGGTTATCCGACCAAGCGCCTTGATGAGGCGCAATTTTTTATCAGCGCCTTTTTCTCGCGCATCGCCAGCACCGACATTGACCTACACACGCCTGCCGCGTGGGCGCAAGTGGTAGCCGGCCTGCTTGATTTCCTGCAACAGCGCACGCCGCACCGCGCCGCCGTACGTGTGACGAGCGCCGCGCATGCCGCCCGCAACGCGGTGGAGATCATCACCGACGACATGCCGTTCCTGGTCGATACGGTAAGCATGATCCTTGCCGAGTACTCCAGCATCCACCTCGTGCTGCATCCGGTAGTGAAGGTGAGCCGCGATTCCAACGGGCAGCTGCTGCATCTGGGCGATGAGCATGGCGCCTCCGAATCGGTGATGCATTTCGAAGTGGACAGCATCGTCGACGAATCCATCCAGGCGCAGCTGAAAAAGCGCATTGAAGATGCATTGGAAGACGTGCGCGCCGCCGTACGCGACTGGAACACCATGCGCGAGAAAGCGCTGGCCATCGCCGCCGACCTGCCGAACCGCAAACTGACGTTGGACGCGGCGTCTATCACCGAGGCGAGCGAGTTCCTGCGCTGGCTCGCAGAAGACAACTTCACCTTCCTCGGCTACCGCGAATACGAAGTGGCCAAGACCGACGGCGACGAAGTGCTGCGTCCGCTCGAGGAATCGGGTCTGGGCATCCTGCACAAGAGCGAGCGCTCGGTCGCGCCGCGTTCGCTGCGTTCGCTGGCGGCGCACGATCTGCCGCAGTCCGGCTCGTACGACGCCATCATCCTGACCAAGACCAATGCTCGCTCGCACGTGCATCGCGCGGGCAACATGGATTACGTCGGCGTGCTGAAGTTCGACGCCAACGGCGCGCCGATATCCGAACAACGCTTCCTTGGGCTGTTTACGTCCAACGCCTACATGATGCGTCCGCAGGAAGTGCCGCTGGTGCGCCAGCGCGTGGAAGCAGTGCTGGTTCGCTCCGGCCTGAAGCGTGATGCGTATTCCGGCAAGGCGCTGCGCCATATCCTGGAAACGCTGCCACCAGAAGAACTGTTCCAGAGCACCGAGGACGAACTGTTCGCCACCGCCATGGGCATCCTGGAGTTGCAGCAGCGCGCCCGTACGCGCCTGTTCGTGCGCCGCGATCGCTACGGCCGCTTCTTCACCTGCCTGGTGTTCGTGCCGCGCGAGCGTTTCAACACGACGGTGCGCGAGCGCATCGAAGCGATGTTGCGCGAGGTGTTCCACGGCGAGAGCCTGGATTCCAATGTGCTGATGGGCGAATCGGTGTTGGCACGGCTGCACGTTACCGTGCGTCCGCATCCGGGCGACCATCCCAAGTTCAATGCGCAAGAGCTGGAAACGCGATTGCAGCACATCGTGCGCAACTGGCATGACGGCCTGCGCGACAGCCTGATCGGCAAAGCAGGCGAAGCGCAGGGCGTGGCCTTGTTCAATCGCTTCGGCAAGCTGCTGCCGGCTGGCTACATCGAAGACGTCGCGCCCGAGCAGGCCGCGCTCGATGTGATCGCGCTGACCACGCTCAAGAGCGACGATTCGATCCACTTGCATCTGTATGAAGATGCGCGCGACCAGAGCCTGCGCTTCAAGGTGATCCACGTCGGTGCGCCGATCTCGCTCTCCGACGCGTTGCCGATGCTGGAAAACATGGGCGTGCGCATGCTTGCCGAGCATGTGTACACCTTGGAAAGCGAAGGCCGCACGCTCACCATCCACGATTTCGAGCTGAAAACGAAGGCGCCGCTGAAGTTCGACCTGGCGCATCTGCGTGATCGCTTCGAACGCGGCTTCGAAGCCTTGTGGCGCGGCGATGCCGAGAGCGACGGCTTCAACAACCTCGTGCTGCTGGCGCAGGCCGACTGGCGCCAGGTGGCTACCTTGCGCGGCTACTGCAAATACCTGCAGCAGGTCGGCATTGCGTTCTCGCAGAGCTACATGGAAGAAACGCTGATTCGCTATCCGGCCATCGCCGGTTTGCTGATCGAACTGTTCAACGCCAAGTTCGATCCGCGTCGCGAACTGCTTTCCGCTTCCGAGTTGGAAAAAGCACAGGCCGACCTGCGCCGCGAGATGCAGGCGCTGATCTCATCGGACACGCAGAAGGCCAAGCCGGAGCTGATCGACGAGATCGTCAACGTGCTGGCGGAAAAGCGCGACCAGCAGGTGCATGTGCTGTGGCAATCGCTGAAGTCGCTGCTCGATGACGTCGCCAGCCTGGATGACGAGCGCATCGTGCTGAGCTTCATGAACACCATCCGCGCCACGCTGCGCACCAGCTTCTTCCAGTTGTGGGATGGCGCGCATCGCCATTACATCAGCTTCAAGTTCGATTCCAGGCAAGTGCCGGATGCACCCAAGCCGGTGCCGTATCGCGAGATCTTTGTCTACGCGCCGCGCGTGGAAGGCATCCACTTGCGCTTCGGGCCAGTTGCACGCGGTGGCCTGCGCTGGTCGGACCGCCGCGAAGACTTCCGCACCGAAGTGCTGGGCCTAGTGAAGGCGCAGATGGTGAAGAACACCGTGATCGTGCCGGTGGGTTCGAAGGGCGGCTTCTTCGTCAAGCATCCGCCGGTCGGTGGCGATCGCGATGCGCAGCTGGCCGAGGGCATTGCCTGCTATCGCCTGTTCATCAACGGCCTGCTCGACATCACGGACAACCTGGTCGAAGGCAAGGTGGTGCCGCCGCACGAAGTGATCCGTCATGACGACGATGATCCGTATCTGGTCGTTGCAGCCGACAAGGGCACGGCCACGTTCTCCGATATCGCCAACGCCATTTCGATTGAACACGGCTTTTGGTTGGGCGATGCGTTTGCATCCGGCGGTTCCAACGGTTACGACCACAAGGGCATGGGCATCACCGCCAAGGGTGCATGGGAGTCGGTGAAGCGCCACTTCCGCGCGTTGGGCCGCGATAGCCAGAGCGAAGATTTCACCTGCGTCGGCATCGGTGACATGTCGGGCGACGTGTTTGGCAACGGCATGTTGTTGTCGCGCCATATTCGCTTGTTGGCCGCGTTCGACCATCGCCATATTTTCCTTGACCCCAATCCGGATACGGCCAAGTCTTTCGCCGAGCGCGAGCGCATGTTCAAGCTGCCGCGTTCGAGCTGGGAGGACTATGACAAGTCGCTGATTTCCGCCGGTGGCGGCGTGTGGCCGCGCAGCGTGAAGTCGATTCCGGTTTCGCCGGAAGTGCGCGCCGTGTTGGGCATCAAGGCCAATGTCGAGCATCTTTCGCCGAACGAGCTGATGAGCGCGATCCTCAAGGCGCCGGTGGATCTGCTGTGGAACGGCGGCATCGGCACCTATGTCAAGGCCAGTAGCGAAACGCATGGCGACGTGGGCGATCGCGCCAACAACGCACTGCGCATCAACGGCGCGGACCTGCGCTGTAAGATCGTCGGCGAGGGCGGCAATCTGGGTTGCACCCAGAAGGGCCGCATCGAAGCCGCGCAGCATGGCGTGCTGCTCAATACCGACTTCATCGACAACTCCGCCGGCGTGGACACCTCCGACCACGAGGTGAACATCAAGATTCTGCTTGGCGATGCGGTGCAGCGCGGCGAAATGACCACGGATGATCGCAACCGCCTGCTGGCCTCGATGACTGACGAAGTCGGCCAGCTGGTGCTGTGGGACAACTACCGCCAGAACCAGGCCATCACCTTGATGGAACGCCAGTCGGTAAAGCGCATCGGCTCGATGGCGCACTTTATCCGCACGCTGGAAAGCGAAGGTCTGCTCGATCGCCAGGTGGAAAATCTGCCGAGCGAAACCGAGCTGTCCGATCGCAAGGCGCATGGCAATGGCCTGACTCGTCCGGAACTCTCGGTGCTCTTGTCGTACGACAAGATTCGCCTGTACCAGCAATTGCTGGAATCGGACGTACCGGAAGATCCGTACCTGTCGAAAGAGCTGGTGCGCTATTTCCCCAAGCCGCTGCACGATGCCTATGCCGCGCACATGCAGCGCCATCGCCTGAAGCGCGAAATCATCGCCACCGCGGTGACCAACTCCACCCTCAACCGCATGGGCGCCACCTTCATGATGCGCATGCAGGAAGACACGGGGCAGGGGCCGGCGGCGGTCGCCAAGGCATACACGGCTGCGCGCGAAATTCTGGGTGCGCGCGAACTGTGGGCAGAGATCGAAGCGCAGGACAGCAAAGTTGCCGAAAACACGCAGGTCGACGCGATCATGCAGGTGTGGTCGCAGCTGCGCCATCTCACGCGCTGGCTGCTCAATCGTCCGGGTGGCACATTGGACATCGCCGCGAACGTGGAGCGCTACCAGGCCGCGGTGGCCGAACTCAGCGATACCTTGCCCGATACGCTGACGCCAGCCGGCAAGGCCGACTTCGCCACCAGCCAGGAAAAGTGGGAAGGCTTAGGTTTGCCCAACGATCTCGCCCTGCGCCTGGCCAAACTGCCCGAACTGCGCGCCATGCTCGACATGGTGGAAGTTGCGCAGCAGACCGGCCAACCGATCGCCAAAGTTGCCAACGTGTTCTTCGAGTTGGGCCAGGCACTGGATCTGGAATGGCTGCGCGGACAGATCGAAGCTTTGCCGGTGGACGGCCATTGGCATGCGCAGGCCCGCGGCTCGCTGCTGGATGAACTCAATCACCAGCATCGCGCCTTGGCCACCCAGGTGCTTGCGTTCAAGAGCGGCAACGGCAGCGCCTCGCCGGTGCAGGCATGGTTGGAGCGTGACGATCCCGCGCTCAAGCACACCCGCAGCATGCTGGCGGAAATCCTCACGCAGAATGCGGATTACCCGATTGCCTCGGTGGCGGTGCGTCGCCTGGCGCAACTGGCGCAGGTGCCGGTGGCTTGATGGTGTAAGCCCTCTCCCTTCGGGGAGAGGGTTGCCATGAAACATGCCCCCGCCTTAAGGCCGTCATTCCGCGAAAGCGCGAATCCAGTTTTAGGATGCATCAGAGCAAAATGGTTTCCCGCTTTCGCGGGAATGACGGCTCTTCGGAAAGTTTCATCATAGCGGTGCCGCGGAGGCGCAAGACTGTTGAGGTCGGGCATGGTCAGCCCACTCTCCGTGTCGTAAGCTCGACCATCAAAGCATCAACAGATGGATCTCCACCATGCGTCTTGCGTTCGTCGCCAGCGAAACCAGCGTTGCCCAGCAAGCGCGCCGCAAACTCGTGGAACGCTACGGTGACGTACCAGTCACCGACGCCAAGGTGATCGTCGCGCTGGGTGGCGACGGCTTCATGCTACGGACCTTGCATGCCCACCGCGCCGTGGCGGTGCCGGTCTATGGGATGAAGTTGGGGCGTGTGGGTTTCCTGATGAACAAGCACCACCACGAAGAACTCCCCGAGCGTATTGCGCGGGCACATGCCGCCGAATTGTTCCCGCTGGAAATGGAAGCGATCGATGGTGATGGCCAGACACACCAGGCACTCGCCTTCAACGAAGTGTCCTTGCTAAGGCAAACCAATCAGGCGGCGCATGTCGAAGTCAAACTCAACGGCATCGTGAAACTGCCAAACCTGGTGTGCGATGGCATCCTGGTTTCCACGCCTGCCGGTTCCACCGCTTACAACCTTTCCGCGCACGGCCCCATTCTGCCATTGGATGCCAACGTGCTCGCGCTCACGCCGATCAGCCCGTTCCGCCCGCGCCGCTGGCGCGGCGCGATCCTGCCTCATCGCACAGTGGTCAGCATGCGCGTGCTCGATCCTGTCAAACGCCCCGTGAGCGCCACGGCGGATTTTCTAGAAGTACGTAACGTGCGCAGCGTGGACGTCCGTCAATCGCGTGAGCAGGGTGTGCGTCTGTTGTTTGATCCAGAACACAATCTGGAACAGCGCATCCTGGACGAACAGTTCGCCGCTGACTGACGCCGGTTAGCGTGAAGGTCATTTCATCACCTCACAGCCGTCATTCCCACGAAAGCGAGAATCCATCTTGCTCTGATGCATTCTTGAAGTGGATGATTCGCTTCGCTCACCCCTTCGGGGCCATCCTTCGGATGTTCTCCGCGCTGCGCGCTACGTCCCGCTTTCGCGGGAATGACGGCCTCGCGGGTGGTTTTCGTTATCTTTGGTGGTGCGCCAACCTCAATTAATGCTTTTGCGTTAAATTGACGTCATGGCTCGCCCCACCAAAACCGCTCACGACCCCGCTGCAACCGGCGACAACCGACTCGTTGTCGCCATTTCGTCGCGGGCCTTGTTCGACCTCGGCGACAGCCACGCCTTGTTCGAGCGCGAAGGGTTGGACGCTTACCGCGGCTTCCAGATCGAGCATGAGGAAGAAATCTTGCCGCCGGGCGTGGCGTTCCCACTGGTGCAGAAGTTGCTGGGTCTCAACAAATTGGCTGGCGATGTGCCACCCGTTGAGGTGATCCTGCTGTCGCGCAATTCAGGCGACACGGGCCTGCGCATTTTCAATTCCATCCAGCACTACGGACTGGAAATCAGCCGCGCGGCTTTCACCAGCGGCGCCCCGACTTCCGATTACATCGCCCCATTCAAGGCGGATTTGTTCCTTTCCGCCAATGCCGAAGATGTGGGCCGTGCTTTGAAAGCCGGCGTCGCCGCCGCCACCATCCTGCCGTCGACGGCGCCACCGCGCGCGAGCGAACAGTTGCGCATCGCCTTCGACGGTGACGCAGTGATATTCGGTGATGAAGGTGAACGCGTATCGCGCGAAGAGGGGTTGGAAGCCTTCCATCGCAGTGAAACCGAATTGGCTGAGCAGCCGCTATCGGTGGGTCCCTTCCGCGGATTCCTCACCGCCGTCCATCGCCTGCAAGCGGCATTTCCCGCAGAAAACTCTCCGATCCGCACCGCGCTCGTCACCGCACGCTCCGCACCTGCGCACAAACGCGTGATACTCACCTTGCGCCGCTGGGGTGTGCGCATCGACGAAGCGCTCTTTCTCGGTGGCCGCGATAAAGGCCCGTTCCTGGACGCCTTCGGCGCCGACATCTTTTTCGACGACTCACCCGCCAACGTGGAATCGGCACGCAAACATGTGGCAACCGGACACGTGCCGCATGGCGTGAGCAATCCGTAAACCAGCTTTTGTAGGCTGGGATTTCATCCCAGCTTACCTTCAAGGTACCGAATGGCCTTTGCTAGCGGTCCAGATGGCATACCAATCTTCCGCATCCAGCTGTACGTCCAGCGCTGCCACGGCATCACGCAAACCTTCGATACGTCCGGTGCCAGTAATCGGATACGGCCGTGACGAGTGCCGCAACACCCACGCAAACGCAAGCGTGGTCAACGACACACCATGGCGTGATGCAATCGCCGACATCTCCGCCCGCACGCGCTGTGCCTGCTCATCGTCGCCCGTAAACAGGCGCCCGCCGGCGAGCGGTGACCAGATCATCGGCCGTAATCCAAGTTGCTGCGCCTGATCGAGCGTGCCGTCATCCAGCGCGCTCATCTGCAGCGGCGAAAGCTCCAGTTGATTGGTGATCAGCGGATGGTGCTGATGCAATAAGGCGAACTGGCTGGTGGTGTGATTGGAAACGCCCCAGTGCGCGACTTTGCCTTCGCGCGTGAGCGTGGCGAAGATGTCTGCCAACGGGGCGGCATCCATCAGATAATCGGGACGATGGATCAGCACAAGATCCAGCTGCTCCGTATGCAGATTGCGCAGCGATTGCTCTACCTGTGCTCTGACGTAGGCGGTGCTGGTGTCGTAGTACGTGATGCGATAAGGCTTTTGTGTCGAGCGCAGCCGAATGCCGCACTTCGTCACCAACTGCATGCGGCTGCGCAAGCTTGGCGATGTATGCAGCGCTTCGCCGAACAACGCCTCGGCGCGGTAATCGCCATAGATATCCGCGTGATCGAACGAGGTGATGCCAAGCTCCAATGCCTGCTCGATCCAGCGCACGCGTTCGGACACGCTCAGTTGCCATTCGGTGATGCGCCACAGGCCTGCGACGATGGGTGAGAGTTGCAGGGAGTGAGTTTGGGAGGACATGGGCATGATGACTACTGTTGTAATTGCGTGATGTAATTTTTATAGCTGAATTGCTGATTGCGCAGTCTGCCGGTTGTTTCCTCCAATATCCCGATTCCTTGCAGCACTTTGATCGCCGTGCTGGCGGTGGGGAAAGTTACCTCAAGTGCACTGGCAGCACGATCCACCGTAAGGCGAGGCATGGTTGGCAGTAACTCGAACAACCGGATGGCTTGGACCGTACCGCCTTCGGCTGTCATCACTTTTTTGCGGTCGCGCGCGATCAGTGAGGCGATGTCCACGATGCTGCGTTGGGCGTTTTCCGCTGCTTCGGCGACACAGTCGAGAAAGAAAGTAACCCAGCTCTCCCAGTCGCCACTGGTGCGAATTTCCGTCAGGCGCCGATAGTACTCAGCCTGATTGGCCTTCAATTGGCTGGACATGTAGAGCAGAGGTTCGGGCAGAATCTCCCATCCTTCCAAGAGCGCCGCAATGAGCAGGCGGCCAATGCGGCCGTTGCCATCCAGAAATGGGTGGATCGTCTCAAACTGGGCATGCACCAGTGCTATGCGCACCAGCGAAGGTAGCCGAGATGTCTGCTGATGGATGTACTTTTCCAAGTCAGCCAGCAGACCGGGTACCTGCTGATGGGGAGGCGGTACATGAACGGCATTGCCAGGTCGGGTACCACCGATCCAGTTTTGGGAGGTTCGCACCTGACCAGGTTGTTTACCGTTGCCGCGCACACCCTCCATGAGAATGGCATGGGCTTGGCACAGCAGCCGCGTCGAGATAGGCAAGCCAGTTGGGGAAGCCAATTCACCACGCACGTATTGGAAGGCCCGGAGGTAATTCGTGACTTCCTGCACATCGGCGGTGTTGGCAACTTCCACTCCCGCTTCTTCGTCGAACAAATCGGTCAGGGTGGCCTGAGTGCCTTCGATTTGGGAGGTAAGCAAAGCTTCTTTGCGAATGGCGCTATAGATCAGCCATTCGCTGGATGCGACCAGCCCGGCCATGGCGGCAAGCCGGCTTAGCGATTGCTCTGCCTTGGCGTTACCTTCCACGTAGCTGGCTGGGTCCAGGTCTGGCTCGGACGGTGGCAGCGGAGTCGGCACGAAGGCCTTGACGGTCTCGCCACCTGTGGTCGAGGGGACGTAGGTGCCAGCGACTCGGCTCATTAAAGCCTCCTTTAATAGAGGACTGCATTATTAAAGGAAGCTTTAATGAGCATGCAAGCCCTTGTCTTTTCCAGCCAGAGAGATGTGCATGCCAAAAGTCACGACTTGACCGAGGCGTGATCATCGGGCTACGGCTCTAGCGGCAGGGTCTTTGCCTAGCTGATCAGCCGACCAACCGCCGCCCATATCGCCGATCAACGATACCGTATCGAGCAGCCGTTGTTGCGTAATGCTCAGCGCACTCTGCTGTGCGCTCAGGCTGGTGGCTTGCGCGGTGGCTGCGGTGGTGTAGTCCACGGTGCCGGCTTGATATTCATTCAGAGCAATTTGCGCACCCTGCGATGCATCGCGCACCACCGCATCCTGTACCTCGGCTTGTTGTCCCAGGATGCGCAGGTTGGAGAGGTCGTCCTCCACATCCTGCAAGGCGGTCAGCACCGTGCCGCGGTAATTGGCGACGGCGGCTTCGTAGGATGCCTTGGCCGCAGCAACCTGCCCGTGGCGGGCGCCGAAGTCGAACACGGTTTCGCTGGCGTCTGCACCCAGCGACCACACGTGGTTGGCGATGTGCAGCAAGCCGGCCAGCGGCGCCTGCGAAAAGCCATCGGCGGCGGACAAGGTGAAGTCCGGATAGTAAGCGGCAACCGCTACGCCGATCGCTGCGTTCTGTGCAGCCATCTGCCGCTCAGCGATGGCGATATCCGGGCGGCGTTGCAGCAGCGTGGACGGCATCACCACGGGAACCGTCGGCAGTGCCGGCACGCTGGTGCTGTGGGGAATATCCAGTTCTTCCGGCGTTTTGCCGACGAGTACGGCAATGGCATGCATGTCCTGTGCACGCGCGACGCCCAACGCGATCAAGCTGGATTTGGCGTTTTCCAGTTGCGTGCGTGCTGTGATGACATCTGATGGCGCGGTGGTGCCGGCGGCGCCCTGGTTTTCCACGACACGCAGAGATTCGGTAAAGGCATCGACGGTTTTCTGCAGCAGATCGATATCCGCATCGGCGATGCGCAAGTCGATCACGGCGTTGGCCAACGCGATCTGTTCGGAGAGGGTGGCGTTGGCAAGCGTTGCCTGGCTGGCCTGTGCGGTTGCCTTGCTCTCTTGCACCTGTCGCCGCACCTTGCCCCATAGATCGGGCGCCCAGCTTGCGCTGCCTTCCAGCGAGCCGGCTGTGCTCACTGCACGCCGCGACGAAAACGTGTTGAGCGTACTGCCGCTGGCGCTGCGTTGTTTGGTGGCGGAACCGGTGATGCCGAGCGTGGGAAACAAGGCGGCCCGTGCAACCTGCACATTGGCCAGTGCTTCCTGGTAGTTGGCGTATTGCTGCAACACGGTTTGGTTGGAGACCGACACCATCGGCTCCAATTGATTGAGCAGCGGATCGTTGAACGACGTCCACCAATCGCCTTTCGGCGTGGCATCCGCGTCCGGCGACGCGGCGGTCCAGCCGGGCAATTCCTTGTACTGCGCAGGCATCGGCACCTGCGGACGGTGGTAGTCCGGGCCGACCATGCAGCCGCCGAGCAGCAATGCCAGCGAAGCGGCCAACGTTGTGGGCAAAGTTTTCATAATCATGCACTCGCATCCGACCGGTTCCACGGCAACGTGGCTGACCAACGGGCCAGGCGTGCGCGCAGACGATCAAGGTAGAGATAGATCACCGGTGTCGTGTACAGCGTAAACACCTGGCTGAGAATCAAACCGCCCATCACGGTGATGCCGAGCGGTTGCCGCAGCGATCCGCCTTGGCCGACACCAACGGCTAATGGCACCGCGCCAAGCACGGCGGCGGCCGTGGTCATCATGATCGGGCGCAAGCGCATCACCGCTGCATCATGGATGGCTTTGACTGGGTCGTAGCCGTCATCGCGCTGCAGATGGATCGCCACGTCGATCATCATGATCGCGTTCTTCTTCACGATACCGATCAACAGGATGATGCCGATCATCGCGATCACCGAGAACGGCGTGCCGAAGATCAGTAAGGCCAGCACCGCGCCGATGCCGGCGGAGGGCAGGGTGGAAAGAATGGTGATGGGGTGCACCGTGTTCTCGTACAGGATGCCGAGCACGATGTAGACCGCGCCGAGCGCCGCCAGAATCAGCAGCGGCATGGTCGACATCGATTGCGAATACACCTGCGCCGCACCAGCCGTTGCGCCATGAATGGATGCGGGCACGCCGATGTCCTGCATCGCCTGCTGGACTGCTACCAATGCTTTGCTCAGCGAACCGCCAGGCGGCAGGTTGAACGAGATGGTGCCGGCCACCAGCCCACCCTGATGGTTCACCTGCGTTGCCGTGTGGTTGTTGGTGTACGTCATCATGGACGGGAACGGCACCATGGTTTCCGCTGCCGTGCTGTCGGCGCTGCCGCTGGAGCTACCGCCCCTGGCGTTGGAAATGGCATTGGTGAGCGCGTTCGCTTCGGCATTCGCGTTGAGCGAGTTGGTGTTCGACGAGGTGCCGGACGATGCGCTTGTCGCCGCAAAACTCTTTACGCCTTTGACCAGGCTGCCGGACATCTGCGTCTGCTGCGTGCCAGTGGGGTTGCCCGCTGCCGCGCTGAAGTACATGCGGTTGAGCATTTGCGGGTATTGCCAGTATTTCGGTGCCACTTCCATCACCACGTAATACTGGTTGAGCTCGTTGTAGATGGTGGATACGGTGCGCTGGCCGAACGCGTCGTACAGCACGGCGTCAATCTGGTTGGGCGCAAAGCCGTAGCGCGCCATGGTTGAGCGGTCGAAATTGACGAAGGTCTGCAAGCCGTTCTGTTGCAGATCTGAATTCACATCCACCAGTTGATCACGATACTTGCCAAGCTCCGTGACCAGTTTGGGTATCCATGTATACAGCGCATCTGGATCGTCGCTGGTGAGCGTGTATTGGTATTCGGATGCGGATGATCGGCCACCGACGTGCAGGTCCTGCGATGCCTGCAGGAACAGTTTCGCGCCGGAAATTGCGTTGAGCTTCGGTCGCAGGCGCTCGACCACCTGCGCAGCGGATAGCTGGCGTTCGGCGATGGGTTTGAGTTCCACGTACAGGTTGGCGGTATTGAGCGCGCGGCCACCGGCGAAACCCGCCACGGATGCCACGGCGGGATCCTTCTGCACGATCGATTGCAACTGCGCCAGCTTCTTTTCCATCGCCTGGAACGAGATGCTCTGGTCGGCAATGATCTGGCCGATCAGGATGCCGTTGTCCTGTTCGGGAAAGAACGTGGAGGGCAGCAGCTTGAACATGAAAGGGTTGAGCAGGATCAGGCCGATCAGCACCAAACCGACCAGAGCGGAATGGTCCAGCACCTTCGTCAGCGACAGCGAATACGCGCGCTTGAACCGATCGAACTGCCGCTCGTACCACACCGCCCAGCGCGCCTTGGAATGCAGCCCTTGGCCGGGGCGAAGGATATAGGCGGCCATGGTGGGCGTGACCGTCAGCGAGATCACCATCGACAACAGAATCGCAATCGACAGCGTGACGGCAAATTCGTGGAACAACAAACCGATGATGCCCGGCATCAGCAGGATCGGCGTAAATACCGCGATCAGCGACAGGCTCATCGAAATGACGGTAAAGCCAACCTCGCCACTGCCTTTCAGCGCCGCCTCGCGCACGTCCATGCCGGCTTCCACATGGCGCGCGATGTTTTCCAGCACTACCACTGCATCGTCCACCACGAATCCGGTGCCGATGGTCAGCGCCATCAGCGACAAGTTGTCGATGCTGTAACCCATCAGGTACATCGGCCCGAAAGTGCCGACGATTGATAGCGGCAATGCCACCGACGGAATCAGGATGGCGCGCGGCGACTGCAGAAACACAAACACCACGCCGATCACCAGCAGCACCGCCACGAACAGCGAGCGCTGCGTATCGCCAACCGCTGCATTGACCGATTGCGAACGATCGATCGCGACGCCGAGCTTGATGCTGCTGGGCAAGGTGGCTTCGATCGCCGGCAGTACGTTGCGAATTTGCGCTACCGTCTTGACGATGTTGCTGCCTGGCAGCGGAAAGACGATCACCAGCACGGCGGGCTTGCGGTTGTACAAGCCCATGTTGCGGATGTTTTCCGCCGAATCTTGCACGTCCGCGACATCGCGCAAATGCACCGGGGAGCCATTGCGGTAGGCGATGACCAGATCGCGATACGGTGCGGCCCGGTTGATCTGGTCATTGGAGGTGACTTCGTAGCGCAGGCCGTTCTGGTCGATGTGGCCCTTCGCACTGTTCGCGTTGGCCGCGCTGATGGCTGCGCGCACGTCTTCGAGCCCGATGCCGTAACTATTGAGCTTGTTCGGCTCCAGTTCCACGCGCACCGAGGGCAGGGCGCTGCCACCCAGCGTGATCTGGCCCACGCCATCCACTTGCGACAGCTGCTGTTGGATCACCGAATCGGCGGAATCGTAGAGCTGCGCACGCGTCAGCGTATCGGAGGTGAGCGCCAACACCATGATCGGCGAATCGGCCGGGTTGTATTCACGGTAAGTGGGGTTGTTGCGCAGCGTGGTGGGCAGATCGGCACGCGCCGCTTGAATGGCCGCCTGTACGTCGCGCGCCGCGCCGTTGATGTCGCGGTTGAGGCCGAACTGGATCACGATCTGCGATGAACCGACGTAGCTGGCTGACGTCATTTCCGTCACGTCGGCAATCGCGCCGAGGCGCTTTTCCAGCGGCTCGGCCACGGTGGACGCCATGATCGAAGGGCTCGCACCAGCCATGTTCGCCTGCACCACAACGACCGGATAAGTGACGTTCGGCAGGGGTGCTACCGGCAAGCGGAAATACGCCAGAAAACCGGAGAGCAGGATGGCGAACGCCAGCAGGGTGGTGGCGACGGGGCGGCGGATGAAGAGGGCGGAGATGTTCATGCGCGATTACCCGCTGCAATGAACTGGCTCCCTCCCCTGCGTGCAGGGGAGGGTTGGGGTAGGGTGAGTACTTGCCGGAAACTGTCCCGCAAGTATTCACCCCCTCCCGGCCTCCCCCTGCAAGCAGGGGGAGGAGCTTGTTTGAGGACTCGTTCACTTGCGCGCATGCTCACGGCGCACTATCCCCCCGCCGCCAGCGACGGCTTGGTATGAAACCGCTGCGCCAACCGATCAAAGAACAAATAGATCACCGGCGTGGTGAACAACGTCAGCAACTGGCTCAACATCAAACCGCCGATGATCGCCAGGCCCAACGGCCGGCGCAGTTCCGAACCCGTGCCGGTGCCGACCAGCATCGGCAACGCGCCGAGCATCGCGGCCAAGGTCGTCATCAAGATCGGGCGGAAACGCAGCAGCGACGCTTCAAAGATTGCCTCCGCCGGCGGCTTGCCGTGATCGCGTTCGGCTTCGAGCGCAAAGTCCACGATCATGATCGCGTTCTTCTTCACGATGCCGATCAACAGCACGATGCCGATGATGCCGATGATGTCCAGGTCGGCGCCGGCGACCATCAACGCCAGCAAGGCACCGATGCCGGCCGAAGGCAGGGTCGACAGGATCGTCACCGGATGGATGAAGCTTTCATACAAAACACCCAGCACGATGTAGACGGCGATCAGCGCCGCAATCAACAGATACACCTCGCTGGACAACGAATCCTGGAACGCCTGCGCCGCGCCCTGGAAGGATGAAGTGATCGAAGGCGGCAGATGGATCGCCTGTTCCGCCTGGTTGATCTCCTGCACCGCCTTGCTAAGCGACGCATCCTTGGCCAAATTGAAGGAGATCGTCACCGAGGGGAACTGCGCCAGATGGCTGATCACCAGCGGCGACTTGGTCACTTCGATGTTTGCAATGGCCTTCAGTGGCACCTGGCCGCTGCTTGCCGTCTGGCTGGGCAGATACAGATCACCCAGCGATTGCAGCGTCGGCAACTTTTCCGGTTTGGCCGCCAGAATCACGCGGTACTGATTGGATTGGTTGAAGATGGTCGACACGATGCGCTGACCCAGCGCGTCGTACAGCGCATTGTCGATGGTGGCAGGCGTAATGCCGAAGCGCGCTGCCAATTGGCGATTCACATTGACGTTGACGCTAAGGCCCTGGTTGTTCAAATCGCTGGTGACGTCGATGATCGAGCTGATCTCTTTCATGCGCGCGACCAACGCAGGCACGTACTGCTGGAACGCTTCCTGGCTCGGCCCGCGCAGCACGAACTGGTATTGGTTGGGCGATACGGTGGTATCCAGCGTCAGGTCCTGCTCCGGTTGCAGGTAGAGCCTGATGCCGGGAATGTTGGCTACTTCCTGGCGGATGCGCCGCGCGATGTCGGCGGCGCTGTCGGAGCGGTCATCGCGCGGTTTCAAGTTGATCAGGAAGCGGCCATTGTTGAGCGTGGTGTTGGTCCCATCGATGCCCACGTACGAGGTGAGATTGGTAACGTCCTTGTCTTTGAGAATCGCCTCCGCCAATTGCGCCTGGCGATCCACCATGGTGTCGTAGGACACGGAGTTGTCGGCGATGCTGATGCCTTGCAGGACACCGACGTCCTGCATCGGGAACAGGCCCTTCGGTATCACCACGTACAGCACCACCGTGATGGCCAATGTCAGCAGAAAGGTCGCCAACGTCGCCGTCTGGTGATCCATGACGAAACGCAGACCGCGTTCGTAGGCATGCAAGGTCTTGTTGAAAAGCCCTTCACTGATGCGTTCGAAACGGCTTGGATGGCGCTCGGCCTGCGCACGCAGAATGCGCGCGCACAGCATCGGCACCAAGGTGAGCGACACCACACCGGAAATCACGATGGTTATCGCGAGCGTGACGGCGAATTCGCTGAATAGACGTCCAATCACGCCACCCATGAAAAGCAGGGGAATCAGCACGGCAATCAGCGATACCGTCAACGATAGGATGGTAAAGCCGATCTGACCTGCGCCGATCAGTGCGGCGTTCAACGGCGTTTCGCCTTCCTCCAGATAACGCACGATGTTCTCGATCATCACGATCGAGTCGTCCACCACAAAGCCGGTGGCGATGATCAAGGCCATCAACGAAAGGTTGTCGATGGAGTAGTTGAGCTCGTACATCATCGCCAGCGTGCCGATCAACGACACCGGCACGGAGATGCTGGGGATGATGGTGGCAGGCAAGTTGCGCAGGAACACGAAGATCACCAGCACCACCAGCACCACCGCCAGGATCAGCTCGAACGCCGCATCGGCCACCGAAGCGCGGATCTCGCCGGTGCTGTCGTTGACGATATCCACGTGCATGCCGGCGGGCAGGGTGGATTCCAGTTGCGGCAGGATGCGCTTGATCTGGTCGACGGTGGCGATCACGTTGGCACCGGGCTGGCGCTGCACGTTCAAAATGATCGCCGGCGTGTTGTTGTACCAGGCGCCTTGCTCGGTGTTCTGCGCCGATTGCGTCACGCGCGCGACGTCGCGCAGATAGACCGGGGCGCCGTTCTGGTAGGAGACGACCGTATTCAGATAATCCTTGGGATCCTGGATCTGGTCGTTGCCATTGATGGTGTAGTCGAGATCCGGACCGTCGAAATTGCCCTTGGGCTGGCTGACGTTGACGTTCGCGAGCAGCGAGCGCAGGTCGTCGATGTTGAGGCCGTAGGAGGCAAGCTTCTGTGGATCGGCTTCCACGCGCACCGCGGGCACGTTGCCGCCGGCAGGCGTCACCAGACCCACGCCGGAGACTTCGGAAATCTTGGTGCCCAGGCGGTTGTTCGCGACATCCTGCAATTGCGTGAGCGACATCGACTTCGACGTTACCGCCAGCGTAAGGATCGGTTGATCGGCGGGATTCACCTTCGCATACGTCGGTGGCGCGGGCAGTCCGCTCGGCAGCAGGCTGTTGGCGGCATTGAGCGCTTCCTGCACGTTCTGCTCGGCCACGTCCAGATTGAGCGCAAGATTGAACTGCAAGGTGATCACCGATGCGCCAGCCGAACTGCTGGACGTCATCTGCTGCAGGCCGGGAATTTCACCAAGCTGCACTTCCAGCGGCGCGGTCACCGTGGTGGCCATCACCGAAGGGCTGGCGCCGGGATAGAAGGTCTGAATCTGGATGGTCGGGTAATCGACGCTGGGCAGCGACGACACCGGCAGAAAGCGCATCGCCACCAGGCCCACCAGCACCAGGGCAATCATCAGCAGCGATGTCGCCACGGGCCTGAGTACAAACAGGCGGGAGATATTCATCAGATCAATGCCTGTCGCTTACGACGCGGAAGAGGTGGAGCCAGTATCCGCAGCGGTTTTATGCCTGCGCTTGCCACCCGTGTGCGATGCCGCTCCCGGCGACAACGCTGGTTCACCGGTGCTGCTTGCACCAGCAGGACGTGCCTGAGCAATGCGAATTTTCGCGCCTTCGCTCAAGCGATCCGTGCCATCTGTCACGACCGTCTGGCCAGCGGAGAGGCCGGCCAGGATGGCCGTCTGCTTGCCGTCGCTAGGCCCCAGCGTGACCTTGTGTACCGATACGGTGTCATCGCTGTTGACCAGATACACGTAGTTGCCGGGGGCACCCGTCTGCACGGCCGGTGTCGGCACCAGCACGGCGTTATGCAGCGTGTCCACCAGCAATTGCGCGTTGACGAATTCGTTCGGATACAACGCTTCGTCATCGTTGGGAAAGGTGGCGCGCAACGTGACGGTGCCGGTACTGGTCGCCATCTGGTTGCTGATGGCGTACAGCGTGCCGGTGGCAACCTGCTTGCTGTTGTCACTGTTGAACAGCGTGACGGGAAGCTTCGCGCCGGTGTTGTAACGATCCAATACTTTGCCGAGCAAATTCTGCGGAATGGTGAACTGCACGGTGGTCGGCTTCATCGTGGTGATCACCACGATGCCGGTGGAGCTGGAGGGCGTCACGTAGTTGCCCGGATCAACCAGGCGCAGACCGACTTTGCCATCAACCGGCGCGGTGATATGGCAATACGTCAGATCGAGATCGAACTGCGCGATATTTGCCTGATCCGCTTTTACCGCCGCTTCGGATTGCTGGACCAGGAACTTCTGGTCCATGTACGTCTGTTCCGCGATCGATTTCTTCTGGTAGAGCTGGGTGAAGCGGCCAAGATCGGTGCGGGCTTGGTCGAGCGTTGCCTGATCCTTCGCCAGCTGCGCTTGGGCTTGGCTCTTGCTGATCTGGAATTGACGCGGATCGATCTGTGCCAGGAACTGGCCTTTCTTCACGTCCTGGCCTTCCTGATAAGCCACCTCGGTGAGATAGCCGCTCAGCTGGGGCTGCACCGTGACCGTGGCCAGTGGTGTGACTGTGCCGAGTGAATCGATGGTTTCAGGCATGTCACCCAGCCTGACGGTGGCTACGCTCACCACCTGTGCGGGCGTACCGATGCGCTCCTTCGGACGATTGAGCAGATGGAACACAACCACGGCGACCACCACGACGGCGATCGCCACGGTGATCCACAAACCGCGCTTGCCGCGCGAGTGTCCGGCTGTTCGCGGAGTATCCGCACTCATAAACCATCTCCAGATGCCGGCTCCTGACTAAAGCAAGAGCGCTTTCGTTTTCAAAGGCAGGTCACCAACGATTTCGGGTGACAGCAGTCCGTCAACGCGACGGTCGGATTTTCCTTAACGGCCTGTCGCTGGCATGGTTGACACTGTCCGGTGCTCACCTTGTTACAAGCGATGAATTAACGCATTGGCACGTGTGGACAAACATGTCCTCTGGGGCTTTTTGCAGACTCCATCTTGTGATAGCGCGCGTCACGAGCGTGCACACGCCTGCAGCAACGTAGCTGCCGTGTCTTAGGACTGACTTAGGTTCGTCGCTGGGATGGCAATCGTAGGTTGGGTTTGCGCAGCGTAACCCAACATTGCCGGTGCGATTCGTTGGGTTACCCCCGGATCAAGTCCGGGGTAACCCAACCTACGAACTCAGACGATTTTCTGGCGCCGCCACCATGGCGTGACTTTCTCTTCGCGCACCAGCGTGAACAGGCCGGCGCCGAGAATCATCACGATGCCGATCAGCATCGGCCAGTCGAGCTTGTCGCCGAACAACCAATAGCCGAGCCCGATGGCCCACAGCATCTGGCTGTATTGCGTGGGCGCCACGCGATTGGCGGGCGCAATCAAGGTGGCGTACATCAGCAGCACGCCGGCCAATGCGGCGAGCAGGCCATAGCCGGCAAGCAAGCCCCACTCATGCAGGTTCGGCCAGTGGAAATGCGACAGCATCAACAGGCCGCCGATGATCAGCGGACCGATCACGCCCGCGCCATACAGGCTGATGCGTTTTTCATGCGGACCGGCCATGCGCAGCGCGACGACGGATGCAGCGGCAAACAGCCCGCATACCAGGCCCGCGATATCGCCCACGCCCAGTGCACGAAAGCCCGGCCGCAGCACCACCAGCACACCCAAAAAGCCCACGAACACCGCCGACCAGCGGCGCCAGCCGACGTGCTCCTTCAAGAAAATCACCGACAGGATGGTCACGAAGATCGGCATCAGAAAGATCATCGTGAACACTTCCGCCATCGGCAGCAGCGTGAACGCCGTGACCGACGCGATATTGCCGCCAGCGCCAGCCAGTGCGCGCACCCACCACAGCGAAGGGCGTTGAGCCGTTACGGCGTCGCGCCAGCGATCGCCTTTTTTCATGATGAAGGGCAGTGCAGCCAGCCCGAACACCGCGCCAAAGAACACGGATTCATAAGGCGGTACCGAACCGTGCAGCGATTTGACGAACGCGTCGCTGATCGCGTACGCGGCGAAGCTGGCGAAGCCGAGGAGGATGCCTTTGATCATGCAGATTCCGAGGGTAAAGGCAGGGTAGGCGCGTACGACCGGCAGCCATGCGGATGTCCATGGATGCCGCATCGGCCGGGCGTCAAGAACTCCCTGCATGTTGCAGGTGCAGCATACCGTGGAAGGCGGGAATGACAAGGCATAGGTGCGCCCTTATTCATTCTGCGACGGTGTGCCTACACACCTGAGAGTCGGTGACGGGTATCACCTGACAGGCAAGTTGCCGAATGCACAGTGCAGACGGGATGGCCACTCCCTTCTACACCCTTCGGGGGACGCATCATGGTCGCTACGAAAAGCAGGCTGGGATGAAATTCCGGCACTGCCATGCAAGGCAAGCCTGGCTTTGTCATCCGAGCCTCATGCGCAGGATGCGTCGATCCATTGTGCCAGCGAAGAACCCGCAAGGTTTCAGGATGAAGGATCACATGCATAAAAGGGCATGACGGGCAGCGTCTGACAGTTGAGTAAACGAGCATGGTTTTGGAGACCTGGCTCAGTCGGGGGCACGGTCAGCTGCCGCCATTGTTGTCCTTTACTCATCTGCAGGGACGCGATTGAAGTGATTCGTAGACGTTTGCCAATACGTTTGACCGGGGCGCTATTGCCACTGCTGTGTGCATTCAGCTCGACCGCTTTCGCCATCAAGGTGACGGACCATTGGGATGTGGGCGGTGCCGTGCGGTTCCGGGCCGATCACGAGAGTCGGCGCAACGTTCACAACATCGGCATCGACACGGTCATCTTCAATACGGCTTACAAGTCCGATACGTGGATCGGCGCCATGAGCTATCGCTGGTACGGCGTGCAGTACCCCTACCAGTACACCAATCACTTCGGTGACATCCAGTTTTTTCAGTACGCCTGGATCGGATACAAGTTCGATGCCGACAGCGAACTGCATGCAGGCTTGAACAAGGTGCCCTTCGGCCTGCAACCGCTCTACACCAGCACGTTCTACGAATCGCTGGGCAACCTGATCGGCATGGAAGACATCTACATGGTTGGCGGCAAATATGTACACCGCACGGACGAGTGGAATCTGCAAGCGGGCTATTACGCGCGGCCCATGTGGCCCGGCAAGGGCACCAGCAAGGGCTCGACGTATTCCGTTGTCGTCACGCCTGCCGATCCCGGCGTGGCCGGCGGCAATCGAAACCAGGAACGCAATCTGTTCGTTGGCCGACTCGCGCGCAATGTGACGCTGGGTGATTGGAAGGGCGAGGCTGGCGTGTCGCTGCTGGCTTCCGATCTGTACAACTACGACACTCACCGCAACGGACATCGGTATGCCTACGCCCTGCATTACGCGGGCACCAAAGACGGATGGGGCGTGAAATTGCAGTACGCGCGCCAATCGATGGCGCCGAAAAATCCCGGTAGCGAGCAAGCCATTACCGTCGGCGGATTTGATGGCACGTTCAATGTGGCAACGCGCGGCAATTTCTATGTGGGCGATCTGAGCTACCAGCTTGCGGACAGCTACCTGGATGGCTGGCTCCGCGATGTGAAGTTCTATGGCATGTACAGCATGTACGAGAAGTCCAATCCGGATTTCCGCCATTCGCAGCGCTTCATCCTGGGTACGTCGTTCTCGGTGAAACCGTTGAGCATTTACATCGAATGGCTCAATGGCCGCAACGACCCATACATCGGCGGCAGCAGCTACACACAAAGCTTGGCTGCGGGTGGCTTCGACCATTGGCGAAGCAAGCTGTACATGAACATCGCTTATTACTTTTAGCGAAATGAATGAGCATTCGCGTTGCGGAGCGGCTCCGTTGCGCACCGGAAAAAATTGAACTGGAGTGGCTATGCGCAAGGAATTGAGCTACATCAACGGGCATTTCGTTGCACGCAATGATGACGCATTCATCGCCGTGCAAAACCCGGCAACGGGGGAGATAGCCGGGCGGGTCACCGAGGCGGACGACGCACAGGTGCACCTGGCCGTTGCAGCAGCGGTGCGGGCTCAGAAGCCATGGGGCAAGCTGCCTGCCGTGGAGCGCGCGGCTTATTTGCGCAAGCTGGCCGATGCATTGGGGGAGAGTTCGGGCGTTATTGGCGAAGTGCTTGCCAGCGAGTCGGGCAAGAGCATCGAAGACGCCAGCAACGAGGCTCGCTATGCCGCGGAAATTACCCGTTATCACGCCGAATGGGCGCGCCGCATCGAAGGCGAGGTGATTCCCAGCGATAACGCCGACGAGACCATTCTGTTGCAACGTGAGCCCATCGGGGTGGTGGCCTGTCTCATTCCCTACAACTACCCCGTCTACACGTTGATGCGGAAGATCGCGCCCGCGTTGATCACCGGCAACACCGTGGTGGTTCGCCCGAGCAACAACACGGCGCTGAGTGCCTTCGATGTGGCACGCGCCGTCGAGAAAGCCGGCTTTCCGCCTGGCGTCGTCAACATCCTGGCCATGCAGCATGCGCAGGCGGCAACACTATGCACGCATCCCGCGGTGGGCATGATCACGCTCACCGGCAGCGTCAATGCCGGACGAGCCGTACTCGAATACTGCAAAGCAAATATCGCCAAGCCGTCGCTCGAGCTTGGTGGCAAGACACCGGCCATCATCGAACCCGATGCGGATCTCGAGCAGGCCGCCCATGCCATCGTCGCTTCCAAAACGACGCACTGCGGACAGCTATGCACGGCCATCGAACGTGTCTACGTGCATGGCAATGTGCATGACCGCTTCCTTGCCTTGTTGCGGGACAAATTCGCCGCCGTGCGTATCGGTAACCGCGCCGACGATCCCGGTTGCATGGGGCCACTGGTCAGTGATCGCGCTCGTATGGACATTCACGCCAAGGTGCAGCGTGCGGTCGCTGAAGGCGCCGTGCTTGAGTCGGGTGGTTTCCTGCCGGATGGCGAGGGCTTCTTCTATCCCGCTACGTTGTTAAGCCATTGCCGGCAGGACATGGAAATCGTGCAGGAGGAAATCTTCGGGCCGGTGTTGCCTGTGCTTCGCTACGACACGCTCGATGAAGCCCTGCAGATGGCAAACGATCACCAGTTCGGCTTGTCGTCGGTGCTTTATACCGAGCAATACCGCGTGGCCTTGAAGGTTGCGCATCACATCGAAGCTGGCGAGCTCTACATCAATCGCACGCCTGCCGATCCCTATCAGGGTTTTCATGCGGGCTGGAAGCGTTCCGGCCTGGGTGGGGATGACGGCAAGCACGGCATGCTCGAGTTCACCCAGACGCGCCTGGTCGTGATGAGGTATTGATGCATGGATACGCAAGTAGATCGCGTGGCGCACGCAACACCCACTCAGCAAGACAACAAGTTCTACCGTTATTCCCAACTGGCGTTGCTGGTGGTTGCGGCCGGCACCATCTATCCGGTGCTGTATCTGCGTCAGATCTATCAGAGCAGCATGCTGGTCGCGCTGGGTATCGATAATCAGCAACTGGGTTATCTGTATTCCGGCCTTGGCATCGCCTTCGTGGCCAGCTATTTGCCAAGCGGCTGGTTGGCCGATCGCTTGCCGCCGCGGCTGTTGATCTGCATTTCGTTGCTGGGCACCGGCTTGCTTGCCATGTGGTACGCCACGTATCCAAGCTACGGCTATCTGCGCATCATTTTCTTCGGATTCGGCATTACCACCGGGCTCACGTTCTGGGCGGCATTGCTCAAACGGCTGAAGACGCTGGCCACCAAGGACGAGCAGGGACGCTTCTTCGGCATGCTTGATGGCGGGCGTGGTTTGATCGAAGCCTCAGTGGCGACCATCGCACTGACCATGTTCACCTATTACACGCAGAAGCAGGGCCAGTCGCTTGGCGACGGCTTTCAGCGCGTGATCCACTTGTATGCCTATCTCTGTATTGCCCTTGGCGTCGTGCTCGCCTTCCTGCGCGATCCAAAAAAAATCAGTCCTGCCGAGCAGGCCACATCGCAGAAGAAAGGCAAGCTGCTCGCTGATCTGCGGACACTCGCCAGGCTTCCCGAGCTGTGGCTGATGACGGCCATCGTGTTCTGCGGTTATCACCTGTTCTGGGTGACCTACAGTTTTTCCGCCTATCTCGAACAAGGCAGCCTGGGCCTGACTGCGACCGTGGCCGCCACCATTACCACCGCAAAAATGTGGATGCGGCCGATTGGCGGCATTGGCGGTGGCTGGTTGGGCGATCGCTTCACGCCGTTGCGCATGCTCACGATCGTGATGATTCTTGCGACGACGGGCGTTGTCGGGTTGATCATGGCCTCATGGCTGAGCAACGTGGTCATTGCTGCTGGCCTGGTTCTGTTCATCGGCTTGATGGCCTACGGCATTCGCGGTTTGTATTGGGCGATTCTCGACGTCTGCAACGTGCCTGTGCACATCACGGGATTGGCCATCGGCATCGTATCGGTCATCGGCTATTCGCCGGATATCTTGCTGCCGCTGATCAACGGCTGGGCTACCCAGCATTTTCCGGGCACGACCGGCTATCAGATTTATTACTCCTATATCGCCACGGTGGGCATGCTCGGCGTGATTGCCGCTCTCACTCTCAACAAGCGCATTGCCAAAAGGAAGGCTGCATGAAAATCGTCTCGCTGGAAACCCACGTCGTCGCCGTGCCGCCGCCGCACATCGGTGGCATGTACTGGCTGTTCGTGACATTGAAGACCGACAACGGCATCGAGGGCGTTGGCGAAATCTATTCGGCCACGTTCCATCCGAAAGCGATGGTGCCTGCGATCGAAGATACCTTCGAGCGATATCTGCTCGATCACGATCCGCATCACGTGGAACGTTTCTTCCGCCAGGCGTATTCCAGCGGTTTCACGCAGCGTCCCGACCTCACCATGATGGGCATTGTGAGCGGCCTGGAGATGGCGTGCTGGGACATCATCGGCAAAGCGGCCAACAAGCCGGTGTATGAACTGCTAGGCGGCAAGGTCAACGAGCGCCTGCGTTCCTATACGTATCTCTATCCGATCAACAGCAAAGGCGAATACGACTACAGCGATCCGGACCTCGCTGCCGAATACGCCGTGCGCGCCGTCGAGCAGGGTTTTACCGCGGTGAAGTTCGACCCGGCCGGCCCGTACACCGCGTACTCGGGCCACCAGGTTTCGCTGGAGGTATTGGAGCGTTGCGAAACCTTCTGCCGCACGATTCGCGAAGCCGTTGGCAACCGTGCTGATCTGCTGTTCGGTACGCACGGTCAGATGGTGCCTTCGTCGGCGATTCGTTTGGCCAGGCGGCTGGAGAAATACGATCCGCTGTGGTTCGAAGAGCCGATCCCGCCGGGCCAGGAAGATGCCATGGGGCAGGTGGCTGGCAAAACCACCATCCCGATCGCCACCGGCGAACGCCTTACCACCAAGTATGAGTTCTTCAAGCTGCTGCAGGCGGGGGGCGCATCGATTCTGCAGATGAACGTGGGCCGCTGCGGCGGCCTGCTGGAAGGCAAGAAGATCGCCAGCATGGCCGAAGCGTTCTACGCGCAAATCGCGCCGCATCTGTATAACGGCCCCGTCGGCGCGGCCGCCAGTTTCCAGCTCGCTGCCTGCACGCCGAATTTCCTGATCCAGGAAAGCATCGGCACGTGGGATGGCTTCCACGCCGAGGTTTTGAAGAGGCCGCTGCAATGGGAAGACGGCTACATCATTCCGTCCAGCGAACCGGGTCTGGGCGTGGAACTGAACATGGACGTCGTGCGCGCGCATACGCCTTATACCGGTGAGCGCCTGCATCTGCAGATGGCGCCCGCACCGTTCGACGTGAAAGACAGCGCGCCCGCCCGCGGCTGATCCGACCCGCATTGGATAGCTCATGACATACGACTACATCATCGTCGGCGCCGGCTCCGCCGGCTGCATCCTGGCCGATCGCCTCAGTGAATCCGGTCGGCATTCCGTATTGGTGCTGGAAGCTGGCGGCAAGGACGATTCACCGTGGATCAAGATGCCCGGCGGTTTTGTAAAGCTGTACTACAACCCGCATTACAACTGGATGCGGTATTCCGAACCGCAGCCACGGCTGGCAGGACGCAAGCTTTATCAGCCTGCAGGCAAGGTGCTGGGCGGGTCGGGGTCCATCAACGCCATGATTTACGTGCGCGGGCAGGCGCACGATTTCGACGACTGGGCAGCGAATGGCAATGATGGCTGGGCATGGCGGGACGTGCTGCCTTACTTCCGCCGGCTGGAAACGCACCCGGCGGGCGATACCGAGTATCACGGTGGCAGCGGGCCGATCCACATCAGCACGATGCGTGGCAAGACGCATCCCATCTGCGACCGCTTCCTGGCTGCCTGCGATGAACTGGGTTATCCACGCAGCACCGACTTCAACGGCGCGCAGTTCGAAGGCGCGGGCATCTATGACATCAGTACACGCAACGGCCAGCGCTGTTCCAGCAACGTGGCTTATCTGCATCCGGCCAAGGCGCGCAGCAACGTCACCGTGGAAACGAATGCCACGGTCGTGCGTGTGTTGTTCGACGAGCACAAGCGTGCCATCGGCGTGAGGATGCGACAGCATGGCGTGGAGCAGGATATCTACGCCCATTGCGAAGTGGTTCTGGCAGCCGGTGCGGTCGGTACGCCGAAAATCCTGCAGCTCTCAGGCGTCGGTGACCAGGCGTTGTTGCATCAGCGCGGCATCGAAACACTGCATCATTTGCCGGTGGTTGGCGCCAATCTGCAGGATCATCTATGCGTGAGCTACTACTACAAGGCGAATGTTCCCACGCTCAACGGGTTATTCAGTTCACCATGGAGCAAGTTGAAGATTGGTTTGCAGTATGTTTTCACGCGTGGCGGCCCGCTGGCGATGAGCGTCAATCAATCCGGTGGTTTCTTCCGTGGCGATGCGTCAGAGGCGTTTCCCAATCTGCAGCTCTATTTCAACCCGCTCTCTTACCAGATACCCAAGAGCAGCCGAGCCACGATCAAGCCCGAGCCCTATCCCGGCTTTCTGCTGTGCTTCAATCCGTGCCGTCCGAGCAGCCGCGGCACGGTTCGCATCGCTTCCCCTCATGCGGAAGATGAGCCGCTGATCAATCCGAATTACCTCGGCACGCAAAAAGACATCCGCGAAGCCATCCAGGGCAGCCGCTTGATTCGCCGCATCATGCAGGCTCGCGCGTTGCGCGCCATCACCGTGGAAGAAACGCTGCCCGGCGCGCAGGTGGATGACGATGCCTCCATGCTCGATTACTTCCGCAACCACTGTGGCTCGATCTATCACCTGTGTGGAACGTGTGCGATGGGCAGCGATCCTGCCACCTCGGTAGTGGACAAGCGCCTGAAGGTGCATGGGGTGCAAGGCTTGCGCGTTGTCGATGCATCGATCTTCCCCAACGTCACCTCCGGCAACATCAATGCGCCGACGATGATGGTGGCGGAGAAGGGCGCCGCGTTGATTCTCCAGGACAACCCTTGAGCCTCACCACGCCTTCGTAGGCCAGGCAAAGCTGGGATTGTCATCCCTACCTACGAGCCGCAATGTCTGCGTAGGTTGGGTTAGCGCAGCGTAACCCAACGAACCGCCTATGAAATGTTGGGTTACGCTGCGCTAACCCAACCCACGCCATTCGCCTTGGGCAGACCTTTGGATCGTGCGACCTGGCCTGTCTTGCCAGCCGGCTTGCCCCAGCCTGACGACTGCTGCACCCCGGCATGACCGGAATAAGCCGCCACCGCTACAATGTAGGGCTTCCCCGACTGTTCCTGGAACTCCTATGGCAGCCCGTTTGAATCCGCTCGACCTCTATGACGTCCGTTCCCTGCTCACCGACGAGGAGCGCATGGTGCAGGACACGGTGGGGCGTTTTGTCGACGAAAAAGTGCTGCCCATCATTGGCGACTGCTTCGACCAAGGGCGTTTCCCCGGCGAGCTGATTCCGGAAATCGCCAACCTTGGCCTGCTCGGCGCCACCATCCCAGAGAAATACGGTTGCGCCGGCATGAACGGCGTCAGCTATGGCCTGATCTGTCAGGAACTGGAGCGCGGCGATTCTGGCCTGCGCAGTTTTGCATCCGTGCAAAGCTCGCTGTGCATGTACCCCATCTACGCCTACGGCAACGAAGAACAAAAAATGCAGTACCTGCCGAAAATGGCGGCAGGTGAAATCATCGGCTGCTTCGGCCTGACCGAACCGCACGGCGGCTCCGATCCAGCCAACATGAAAACCAACGCCAAGAAGGACGGCGGCGACTGGATCATCAACGGCGCCAAGATGTGGATCACCAACGGCAACCTCGCGCACATCGCCATCGTGTGGGCGCAGACCGAAGACGGCATCCAGGGCTTTATCGTGCCGACCGACACCAAGGGCTTCACCGCGCAGGAAGTGCACAAGAAGATGAGCCTGCGCGCATCCGTGACGTCCGCGCTGTTCTTCGACAACGTGCGCGTGCCCGACGCTCAGCGCCTGCCGAACGTGAAAGGCTTGAAGGGCCCGCTGGGCTGCCTTACGCAGGCGCGCTACGGCATCACCTGGGGCCCGATCGGCGCCGCGCAGGCTTGTCTGAAGGAAGTGATCGATTACACGCAGGAGCGCGTGCTGTTCGGCCGGCCGCTGGCCGCAAATCAGGCGATCCAGTTGAAGCTGGCCGACATGGCCCGCCGCATCACCACCGCGCAATTGCTGTCATTGCAGCTCGGCCGCTTGAAAGATGCGGGCAAGATGGAGCCCACGCAGGTGTCCTTGGCGAAGTGGAACAACGTGCGCATGGCGCTGGATATCGCGCGCGAGTGCCGCGACATGCTCGGCGGCGCCGGCATCACGGTGGAACATTCGGCCATTCGCCATGCGTTGAATCTGGAATCGGTGATCACCTATGAAGGTACGGAGACCGTGCATCAGCTGGTGGTCGGGCGCGAGCTGACGGGCATCAACGCGTTCTGAAAATTTCCACACGAAACCGTCGCCCGGCGAACGCCGGGGCGACGATGTAGGAATAACAGAGCAGCTCTCGTTCAAGCGGCAACCAGCGGCGCTCAAAACGCCTGGCCAAGCGCCCGCACGATCACTTCGCTGACATCAACGTGCTCGGGCTGCTGAAGAACCCATAGCACCACGCGTGCCACATCGTCGGCTGACATCATGGCATCGGGCCGCTCGGCCCACAGCGGCGTATCGACGTGACCGGGCGCTATCAAGCTTACGCGCACACCGGTTCCCCGCAGCTGCTGGCGCAGACTTTCGGCCAAGCCGGTCACCGCCCATTTTGTCGCCGTATAGAGGTTGCCCGGATAAACCTTGCGTCCGGAGGTGCTGCCAGTAAAAAGAAAATGCCCGCGAGTTGCCATCAGCGCAGGCAGCGTCGCCTTGATCAGCAGGGCAGCGCCAAGCACGTTGGTCATGACCATGTCGCGCCACGATTCGGGATCGCCGGTAAGCAGATCGCCGCGTGAAGAAAATCCGGCGTTGGCGAAGGCGACATCAAGCGTTCCGAAGTGCGTCTGGCAGGCTTGCACGGCACGCTGCGTCTGTTCCCAGGACGAGGTATCCACCACGTCGCCGGCAATGCGGCCGCGCGATGGCTGGTCGAAGGATTCCAACAACGCGTGCAGCCGTTCCTGGCTGCGTCCGGTGACGTAGACGCGATGGCCCTCAGCGATGGCGTGTCGCGCCGTTGCGGCGCCGATGCCGCTGGTGCCGCCGGTGATGAATATCGTCTTATGCATGACCGTCCTTGTGTGTGGGGAGCTTTCCATTCTCAGGCCCGGCACGTGTAACATGAAGGACTTCGCATCGGCCTTACATGAAGTCATGGCGATACCTTACGTTCGAGTATTCATGCACCGCAGCATGGCCCGATGCATGTGTTCTTCAGGCCTTTCGCTCCCGTAACGGTTTGGCACTGCCGGATCCACTACTTTGAAGACCAGCGCCTTGCTCACCCACGACATTCGCATCGAGACCGATCGCCTCGTGCTGCGTCCGCCCATTCATGCGGACTTCGACGCTTACGCCGCCAACATGGCCGATCCCGATGCGGCGCGTTTCATCGGTGGCGTGCAATCGCGTCCGGTCGCGTGGCGCGGTTTCCTCTCGCTCGCCGGTGCCTGGATGATCCAGGGTTTCTCAATGTTTTCCATGATCGAGAAATCCACCGGCCGTTGGATCGGCCGGCTCGGTCCATGGTATCCAGACGGATGGCCCGGCAACGAGGTAGGTTGGGCACTGGTGCGCGATGCATGGGGCAAGGGGTACGCGTATGAAGGCGCGGCGGCGATCATGGACTGGTCGTTCGAACATCTGGGATGGAGCGAAGTCATCCATTCCATCAACGCCGACAACCAGCCGTCGATTGCGCTCGCCAAGCGCCTGGGTTCGCGGTTTCAGCGCCACTCGAATCTGCCGGAACCGTATCAGGACGTGCGCGTCGAAATCTGGGGACAGACGCGGGAAGAATGGTTGCAGCGGCGATGAGCGGCCTCATTCTGCCAGCCACGCTTACGTGTCCACACTGTGGTTGCTGTGGACGGCGTGATCATTGACCATCATGACGTTGCGTCCGCTCAACGTGGCATTGCATGAGGCGATAGTGGCAAGCCTGCCGCTATTGCATGTGCATTGTCGCGATCCGTGGGTAGTGATTGGCAGCGCCGCCTGCGCGCTGGCAGGTGCTGATGTGGAAGTCGCCGACCTGGATCTGCTCACCAGCACGGCCGATGCCGAGCGCTTGATCGCCCTGTGGCCGTCGCGCCTGGATACCACCTACGTGCCGGCAGGCGCGCATCGCTTTCGCTCGCGTTTTGCACGTTTCCTGTTTCCCGGCATGCCGCTGGAAGTGATGGGCGATCTTGAGTTGCACGACGCTGATGGCTGGCAACCTGTGCAAGTGAACGAAACCACGCACGTCACGGTGGCAGACGTCGCCGTCGCCATTCCATCGCGTGATGAACAAATTCGTATCTTGAAAAGCTTCGGCCGCCCGAAAGACCTGGCGCGTGCCGAATTGCTGCGTGCCTTGTGCAACGGCGCGCCAACCGATCATCGTTAGAGAACCTTCGCCATGTCCGCCACACCCATCGCCGCCCGCCACAAGGGCTTCAACCGCGCCGAAATCGTCGACCAGAATTTCACTGAGTTCGTGCAGCTCTGGCGCGGCGACGTGCACGCCCGGCCGCACGACAACGAGTCGGTGCTCCCTGGCAGTTCGCTGGATGCACGGGGCTTTCGCGAACTGTTGGAGTCGCAGCTGATCTCTCGCCACCTCGATCTGATGGCGCGGGTACTGCGCGTGCAGAACAAGGTGTTCTATACCATCGGCAGCTCCGGCCACGAAGGCAACGCAATGGTGGCGCGGCTTACGCGGCATACCGATCCGGCCTTCCTGCATTACCGCTCCGGCGGCTTCATGGCGGAGCGCTTCCGCAAGTTGCCGGGCATGGATCCGATCATGGATTCGGCGCTGTCGTTCGCCGCCAGCAAGGAAGATCCCGCTTCCGGTGGCCGCCATAAAGTGTGGGGCAGCAAGCCGCTGTGGGTCTTGCCGCAAACCTCCACCATCGCCTCGCATCTGCCCAAAGCCTTTGGCACCGCCGTCGCCATCGAACAGGCGCGCCGCATCGGCCACACGCTGCCGATACCGAATGATTCCATTGCGATCTGTTCGTTCGGCGATGCATCCAGCAATCACGCCACGGCGCAAACGGCTTTCAATGCGGCTTCGTGGACCGCGTATCAAAAGCTGCCTGCGCCGGTGCTCTTCGTGTGCGAAGACAACGGCATCGGTATTTCGGTAAAGACACCCAGCGGCTGGGTGGCGAACAACTTCCAGCATCGCCCTGATCTGGATTACTTTTTTGCCGATGGCCTGGATCTGGCGAACGGCTACGAGCAAGTGCAGCGCGCGGTGAATCATTGCCGTGAAACGCGCCGCCCGACATTCCTGCATTTGAAGACCACGCGCATCATGGGCCATGCCGGCACCGATTTCGAAATCGAGTGGCGCAGCATCGAAGAACTGGTCGCGGTGGAAGCCTCCGATCCGCTGTTGCGCTCCGCAGCGATTGCGCTGGCATCGGGCCTGTACAGCAAGGACGAATTGCTGGCCTTGAACGACAGCATCCGCACGCGCTGTTTCGCGGCGGCGGAAGAAGCCGATCGCCGGCCGCGTCTGCAAACGCTGGACGAGGTGATGGCGCCGCTCGCGCCCTACACACCGGATGCGGTAAAGGCCGAAGCCGGGCGTGCCGATTACCACGACAAGCGCGTCGCCGTGTTTGGCAGCGAAGACAAGCTGCCGGAAAAACAGCCGCCACGTCACTTGGCCATCCAGATCAATCAGGCACTGCACGACTTGATGGCGAAGTACCCAGAGTCGCTGCTGTTCGGCGAAGACGTCGCGCAGAAGGGCGGCGTGTATACCGTTACCAAGGGGTTGCACAAGGCGTTCAAGGGCAACCGCGTGTTCAACACGCTGCTGGATGAAACGGTGATCCTTGGCCTGGCGCAGGGCTACGCCAACATGGGCATGCTGCCGATGCCGGAGATCCAGTACCTGGCGTACTTCCACAACGCCTGCGACCAGATTCGCGGCGAGGCGGCGTCGCTGCAGTTCTTCTCCAACGGCCAGTACCGCAATCCGCTGGTGATGCGTGTGGCGTCGCTGGGTTATCAACGCGGCTTCGGCGGTCACTTCCATAACGACAATTCGATCGCCGCACTGCGCGATATTCCAGGGCTTGTAGTGGGTTGTCCAAGCCGTGGCGATGATGCGGCAACCATGCTGCGCACACTGATGGCGCTGGCGAAGGTTGATGGTCGTGTGTGTGCACATCTTGAACCGATTGCCTTGTACATGACCAAGGACCTCTACGAGGCCGGCGATGGTCAATGGCAGTTCGCTTATCCGGCACCAGGCGAAGCGATGCCGCTCGGCGAAGGCCGTGTCTACAACGCCGATGCCAAGGATCTGGTGATCTTCACCTTCGGCAACGGCGTGCCGATGGCGTTGCGCTCGGCGCGCACGGTCGAGAAGGAACTCGGCTGGAAGGTGCGCGTGGTCGATCTGCGCTGGCTGGCGCCGCTCAACGATGCCTTTATCGCCGAGCAGGCGAAGAGTGCCAAGCGCATCCTGGTGTTGGATGAAGGCCGCAAGAGCGCGGGTGTGGGCGAGGGCATCATTACCGCCGTGGTGGAAGCGGGCTTCGGCAGCACGCCGCTGGAGCGCGTGGTAGGAGCGGATACCTATACGCCGCTGGCCGGTGCGGCGTTTCTTGTTTTGCCGGGTGATGCGGACGTCGTTGCGGCGGCGAAGAAGCTTGCTGCACGGTAACGCGTAAGGCTGCTTGGCGTAGGTCGGGTTAGCGCAGCGTAACCCAACGCTCCGCAGCGGTATCGTTGGGTTACGCCGCGCTAACCCAACCTACAAAGGCCGGCGTGGTGGGGTGGTCATCATGTCCGCGCGCCGTTCATAGGCGTGCACCTGATTGCGCCCATGCAGCTTTACGTAATACATCGCCTGGTCCGCGCGTTCGATCAGCGTTTCCAGCGTGTCGCCCATGCTGCGCATCGCCAGCCCGATGCTCACGCTCAAGCGCAGATCATTCAAGTTCACCGGAATTTCCATCCGATGCACGCGCCGGCATAGCCGCGTCGCCACATGCATGGCTTGTTCCTGGTTCACATCATGCAACATCGCCACGAATTCTTCGCCGCCGTAGCGGCCCAGCAGATCGGTAGGGCGAAGCTCGTTGCTCAGCACTTCGGCCACGGCAACCAGCGCACGATCGCCGGCTGCATGGCCTTGCAGATCGTTGAGCGTCTTGAAGTGGTCCAGATCCAGGAACAGCATCGCGATGGAGCGCTCCGGATTCGTGGCCAGCATGCGATTGGCCGCTTCGGTCCACGCACGCCGGTTGAGAATGTTGGTGAGTGCGTCGTGGTCAGCCAGTACGCGCACCTGATCGCGATCGCGACGCATGGTCAACGCGCGATCGGCCAGCCCCAGCGACAGCACGACGGCCTCGAACGCTCCCATGCCGATGCTGGCGTCGTTGAGCCAATCCAGGTTCGGCAGCGCGCCGGTGATCTGCGCGCTGGCCATGGCAGTGAGCGCCAGCAGCGGCGTCCAGCCGGCAAGGAAGAACCACGCCTGGCGCGAACCGCGCACGCCGGCGGTCAGCGCCGTGACGAGCAGCAGCAAGGCGCCGAGGATCAGCACGGGATTGACCAGCGTTTGCGCCATCGCCACCAGTGCATCGATACCCGTGCAACGCAACACCACGATCAGCGGCATGGCAAAACCCAATGCCACCACCGGCACTCTTAACGCCGGTGCATAACGTTGCACGTCGCAAAAGCGGCTGATGAACAGCGAGGCGAACGATACCGACAGCGCCGTCGCCGATGCTCCCACCAGCACTTCCGATCCAGCCAGCCAGCTCAGGCCGAGCGGATGGAACATAAAGCCAGTCTGCACGCCTTGCACAATCACATAGCAAAGTATGTAGCCGGTGTACCAGGCGAAGGTTACGTCACGCAGCATCACGGCAAAGCACGCTGCCATCAGCGCCATCGCCACCATCACGGCGAAGCATGCCGTCGCAAAGGCGAGCCAGTCGGAATCCTGCAGCAGAAAATCATCCAGGCTCTGCAGTTGAAAACGCTCGGGCGCGGCAAGCGTGGCGCCGGGTTCCAGCTTCAACAGAATCGGCGCCGATAGCGACGTGCCTACCGGCAGGCGAATGGCCAGCCGGCCATGGCCGTGCAGCGCCTCGTCGGTGTCGCTCATGGCATAGGTGCGAATCGGTCCCTGCTTGCCATAGAGCATGATGGCGCCTAGCGGAGCAGGGTAGATCGATAGCACGCGCTCTTGGTCGACATCGTCAGCGTCGGGTTGCAATACCACCCAACTGCCGAGTGCGGCGTGCGGAAACCGGTGCAGCAGGGCAGCATTGAAGGTCGGGAGTGTGCCTGCATGGAACGCGGCGAGGATGGAGGCCGGGGTGTCTCCCCGAGCAACCTCGCGCCAGGTACCGTGTAGAGGAGTGCTTTTTGCGCCGGCCATCGCCAGAGAAATCCCCAACAGCCAAACCAGGGGCAAGGCGGCCAGCAGCCACCTGCGGTCCAAATCTGGTTTGGGCCATGCCTCCCCTGACACTTCATCCCCCATACCATGAAGTGATAGATGCTTCCGCTTCGCTACGCCAAATGCCGCCACGGCCATCGGCAGGTTTCTTTGACCTGCTCGTTCCTTGCCTGCTGCGGCATGATCGGCTTCCTGGGTCGAACGGTACTGCCTTTCTGTTGCTTAATGAAAGCCTCAACACCCGTGGCAAGCAGGACATGTGCCAGGGACCATGGGTGCTTCCTCCGGTCGAGATTTCACGCCAACTTACACGGCGCCCGGGCATGTTCTTTGTCTGGCTTGATAAAGGTTCCCGAAGAGGAGAATGGCATGTCTGCAATCAAAGTGGCGGTGCTGGTCGGCAGCCTGCGCAAGGACTCCTTCAATCGCAAACTGGCAAAGGCGGTGGAACGGCTGGCGCCGCCTGAGTTGTCGTTCGAGCACGTGCGCATCGACAACCTGCCGCTCTACAACCAGGATTTCGACAGCGATTACCCACCGGTTTGCCAGCAGTTGAAGGCGCAGATCAAGGCGGCCGACGCGCTGTTGTTCGTGACGCCCGAATACAACCGTTCGATTCCCGGCGTGCTGAAGAACGCCATCGATATCGCCTCGCGTCCGTATGGTTCAAGCGCGTTCGCCAACAAGCCTGGCGCGGTGATGGGCATATCGGTAGGTGCAACGGGCACGGCATTGGCGCAGCAGCATCTGCGCAATGTGCTCGCTTATCTGGATGTGCCGCTGATGGGGCAGCCTGAGGTGTTCCTCAAGTTCAGCGATGGGTTGATCGATGATGAGGGGAATATCGGGGTGGAGAGTACGAAGAAGTTTTTGCAGGGGTTTGTCGATCGGTATGTGGCATGGGTGAAGCGGCATGTGCATGCGTGACGTTACACCGATCGAATCGTCGCCAAGTATGGAATTTGTTGCTTGCCGTGATCAGCTCCCTCCCCTGCGATAGTAGGGGAGGGCCGGGGTGGGGTTGCTTGGGCTTTAGCGTGTAGCCCAATGTCGCGATGAACGGCGGCGACGTGACTCATGCGGTGACATGCAACATTGCGGCGACGTGTAGTCACCGCCGCTCGCTTCGCTCGCCCCCCACCCTAACCCCAATGCTCCGAACTTAAGGATGTTTCAGCCGCCTCAGATTCAACATTCGTCATTCCGGCGAAAGCCGGAATGACGAGCTGGGGTTCTACGGCGGCGGGAAAACCTTAAGTTCGGAGCATTGACCCTAACCCTCCCCTGCAAGCAGGGGAGGGGACGAATTCCGGTGAATGCAAACACTAAGGGATTGCGCAACAACTACATCAAGGCGCCGCAGGCGCCCCAACGCCACAATACTTCTCCAGCAACTGTTGCTGCACATCGTGCGTTGCCTGCCCATCGCCCGGCTGCAAGCGCGAATAGTTGCCATCCGTGTGCAGTTCCCACGTAGTGGTGTTGTCGGTGAGGTAAAGCTCCAGCTCCTTGCGAATGCGCTGGCGCAGCTTTTTATCCTCGATCGGAAAGCCGGTTTCGACACGGCGATCCAGGTTGCGTTCCATCAGGTCGGCGCTGGCCAGGTACATGCGTTCTTCGCCGTCATTGGCGAACCAGTACACGCGGCTGTGTTCCAGAAAACGGCCGACGATCGAACGCACGCGGATGTTGTGCGACACGCCCGGAATGCCCGGCCGCAGGCAGCACATGCCGCGCACCAGCAGATCCACTTTCACGCCGGCGATGCTGGCCTTGTACAGCGCACGGATCATCTTCGCATCGGTGAGCGCATTGATCTTGATGATCATGTGCGCCGGCTTGCCCGCTTCGGCGTGCGCGGTCTCGCGCGCGATCAAATCGAGCAGTGACTTCTTCAGCGTAAACGGAGCATGCAGCAGCTTTTTCATCTTCAGCAGCTTGCCCATGCCGGTGAGCTGGCTGAAAAGCTTGTGCACGTCTTCGCACAGCGCCGGGTCGGAGGTAAGCAGGCTGTAATCGGTATACAGGCGCGCGTTGCCGCTGTGGTAATTGCCGGTGCCCAGATGCGCGTAGCGCTGCAGTTTCTGGCCTTCGCGGCGCTGGATCAGCATCATCTTGGCGTGCGTCTTCACGTCCACCACGCCGTAGATCACCACTGCGCCGGCCTGTTGCAGACGCTGCGCGAGGCTCAGGTTGGATTCCTCATCGAAGCGCGCGCGCAGTTCCACCACCGCGATCACTTCCTTGCCGGCGCGCGCGGCTTCCACCAGCGCGTCGACGATTTCGGAATTGGCGCCGGTGCGGTACAGCGTTTGCTCAATGGTGAGCACGTCCGGATCTTTCGCGGCCTGGCGCAACAGGTCAACCACCGGCGCGAACGATTCATACGGGTGCAGCAGCAGCACGTCCTGCTTGTTGATCACCTGGAACAGGTCTTCGGCTTTCTTCAGTGCCTTGGGGATTGCCGGTACGAACGGCGGGTATTGCAGGTGCGGGCTCTGGCTGCGGTTGATGATGCCGAACAGGCGCGTGAGATTGACCGGGCCGTTGACTTCATACAGCTCCGCTTCGGTCAGGCCGAACTGTTTGAGCAGGTAATCGGTGAGTTTCTTCGGGCAGTTGTCCGCCACTTCCAGGCGCACGGCGTCGCCAAAGCGGCGCGAGAACAATTCGCCGCGCAGGGCACGGGCGAGGTCGTCCATTTCTTCCGGATCGATGGTGAGGTCGGCGTTGCGCGTAAGGCGGAACTGATAGCAGCCGCGCACTTCCATGCCGGGGAACAATTCTTCCGCATGCGCGTGGATGATCGAGGACAGCAGCACATAGTTCTCGCCGCCTTCGCAGACCTCATCCGGCAAACGCATGATGCGCGGAAGCACGCGTGGTGCCGGCAGGATGGCCAAGCCCGAATCGCGGCCGAACGCATCCACACCTTCCAGCTCGACGATGAAGTTGAGGCTCTTGTTGACCAGCAGCGGAAACGGATGGGTGGGATCAAGGCCGATCGGTGTCATCATCGGCGCCACTTCCTGGCGGAAATAACGCTGCACCCAGCGTTTCTGCGCGGCCGACCAGTTCTCGCGGCGCACGATGCGTATGCCGTGCCGATCCAGCTCGGGCAGCAGGCGCTCGTTGAGGATGGTGTATTGGCGAGCGATCTGGCGATGCGCGATGTCGCTGATCTCGGTCAACACTTGCTTGGGTGTGATGCCATCCGGTCCCACGATTTCATGGCCGAAGGCCAGCTGGCTTTTCAGGCCAGCGACGCGGATCTCGAAAAACTCATCCATGTTGCTGGAAAAAATCAGCAGGAACTTCAGGCGCTCCAGTAGTGGCGTGCGCTCGTCCAGCGCCTGCTCCAGCACGCGGTTGTTGAATTGCAATTGCGACAGTTCGCGATGGAGGTAATGCGTTTTGTCGTTGAGGTCGACCGCAGGCGCGGCGTCTGCTGTTTCCGTGGCGGGCAGGGTGGCTGCGGACATGGCGTCCTCGGTAAGGGGTTTGCGGGCGGAACTAGGCATCGATTTCGTACTTGTACGTGGCGTTGCCCAGCATGCCACGGCTTGGCCATGGTGCGGGACTGCGTTGACATGCTTATGACATGCGTCGCGCCAAGACGACGTTGTGATCAGTCAGGAGATGCCGCCGGACATCAGGTAATGACTAGGTGCCGTTCCCAACGTGCGCCGGAATGCCGCCGTGAATGCGCTGGTGCTGCCATAGCCCAGTTCCATCGCCACGCGTGTGACCGCCTGCCCGCGCCCCAACCGCGTCAGGGCCGCCATCAGGCAGGCCTGGTGGCGCCAGTCGCTGAAGCTCATGCCGGTTTGCTCGCGGAACAGGCGGGTGAAGCTGCGCCGGCTCATGCCGGCTTTATGGGCCATCAAGTCGATGTCCACGTCCAGCGAAGGCGATGCGAGCAGGGCCCGGCACAGCTGTGCCAGCCGGGGATCTTGCGGCATGGGCGTGCTGAGGGACAGGGCGGGCATGCGGGCGAGTTCGGTCACCAGCAGGCGCATCACGTCATCGTCGCGGCTGCCCAGTTCGTATTCGGTAGGCAGATCCACGGCCTCGGACAGCAGCGCGTGCAGCAGGGGCGATACGCTGACCACCGTGCAGCGCCCGGGCAAGCCGGCCCTGGCTGCCACCTCCGGCAGCACGTACGCGCTGCGCGTGCTGGTAGGGCCGCCCATATGTACCGCATGGATGACGCCGGCGGGAATCCATAGCGCCCGATAAGGCGGCACCACCCAGCTGCCTTCGCTGGTGGTGACGGTGAGCACGCCGGTGACCGCATACAGGCACTGCCCGCGTTGGTGTCGATGACCGGGTAGGGACAGGCCGGCGGCGTAGTCGTTGCCGGTGGCGACCACGTCGCGTGGCGTGTCTTCGTAGCCGATCACTCGCGTGTTGCGCACGCCGCCTCCCGCTTGGCCCAAAATCGATAGAACTTGACCCGATAGTGCATGCAGGCCGAAGGTGGCTACTTTAAGGTGGCATCCCCAGCCGGGCAATGTTGCCCGCTGCCCCACCCCTGAGGGACCCATGCAGAACTCCGCAGAATCGGTTTCGCTGCCGTCGACCGCGCCACGCACGGACTACACCATCCTGGGTGCGATCAGCTTTTCGCACCTGCTCAACGACATGATCCAGTCGTTGATCCTGGCGATCTATCCGCTGCTGAAAAGCGGTTTCCACCTCAGCTTCACGCAGGTGGGCCTGATCACGTTGACGTATCAGGTCACTGCATCGTTATTGCAGCCACTGGTTGGCATGGTGACGGATCGCAAGCCGATGCCTTATTCCTTGCCGGTGGGCATGGGCTTCACCTTGTGCGGTTTGTTGTTGCTGGCCACTGCGCCGAATTTTGCGGTGCTGCTGGTGGCGGCGGCCTTGGTCGGTACGGGCTCATCCGTGTTTCATCCGGAGTCTTCGCGCGTGGCGCGCCTGGCGTCGGGCGGGCAGCACGGCTTGGCGCAATCGCTGTTCCAGGTGGGCGGCAATACCGGCTCATCGCTGGGGCCGTTGCTGGCGGCGTGGATCATCGTGCCGCACGGGCGCGGCAGTGTGGCGTGGTTTTCGCTGGCGGCGTTGTTGGCGATGGTGGTGTTGCTGCAAGTGGGGCGTTGGTATCGCCTGCACCACGTCACGCGCAGCAAGGTGGTGCATCACGCTGCAGGCGAAACGCTCAGCCGCAACAAGGTTTTTCTGTGCCTGCTGATTCTTGGTTTGCTGATCTTCTCCAAGTATTTCTATCTCGCCAGTATCAGCAGCTACTTCACGTTTTATTTGATTCACACCTTTGGCTTGTCGGTGCAGGCCGCGCAGATGCATCTGTTCGTGTTTCTGTTCGCCGTGGCGGCAGGCTCCTTGATCGGCGGGCCGATAGGTGACCGCATCGGGCGCAAGTGGGTGATCTGGGTATCGATCCTCGGCGTGGCGCCCTTCACGCTGGCCTTGCCGCATGCCAACTTGTTCTGGACCGGCGTGCTGTCGGTGGTGATTGGCCTGGTGCTGTCGTCCGCGTTTTCCGCGATTCTGGTTTACGCGCAGGAATTGATTCCGGGGCGCGTGGGCATGATTTCCGGTTTGTTCTTCGGCTTCGCCTTCGGCATGGGCGGCATTGGTGCCGCGGTGCTTGGGCGTGTGGCCGATGCGCATGGCATCGACTATGTGTATTCGCTGTGCGCGTATTTACCGTTGATTGGCGCGCTGGCGGTGTTCTTGCCGGATTTGGAGAAACGTCAACGGGCGTGAACCGTTGGGGTGAGCGGAACGCGAACCCCAACATTGCCGGATGTTTGCGGCCTGACTAAGGGCTGTCATTCCCGCGAAAGCGGGAATCCATTTGCTCTGATACCAGCTGAAAATGGATTCCCGCTTTCGCGGGAATGACGGCCAGGGGAGAGTGAACCGTAGCGATGCGTTGTTTGATCAATGCTTCGCCGGCGTCGGCCCTTGCACCACCTGCATCAGGTGATCCGGCTTCAAATACTTCTTGAACGCCGCCTGCACCTGCTCGGGTGTGAGCGTGAGGTAATGCTTCGCGGCGATCATCGGCTGATCCAGCGGTTCATCGTGCCAGGCCCAATTGAGCAGCGCGCGCGCGATGTTGTTGATGCTGGATACGCCCACTGGGATGGAGCGAATTTCATATTGGCGTGCGTTGTCCAGTTCGCTCTGCTTGATCGGCGTGCTCTGCATATCGATCAGGTTCTGGCGGACCAGCGCATTGACGGGCGCGACTTTGTCCGGATCGCTGCCGTACTGCACGAAGAAGATCGAACGCGAGCGATTGAACTGCATGCCGGAACCCGCGCCGTATGCGTAACCGTGCTTCACGCGAATGTCGGTCATCAGGCGCGAGGCGAAACCATTGCCGCCCAGCACGTTGTTGCCCAGCTGCAGGGCATAGCGATCCGGATTGTGCATGGTGAGATCGAGCATCTGGCCCATCAGCACCTGGTCCTGCGAGGCATAGGAGTTCTCGATCACCACGTAACCGGGCGGATTCACCGGCACCGGTTTGGAAACCACGTCGGGCTTGGCGCCTTGCGCTTTCCATTGGCCAAAGTAGCGTTCCACCGTGGCCTTGGCCTGTTCCGGCGTGACATCGCCGACCACGACGATGGTGGCGAGATCAGGGCGATAGTTCTTGGCGAAATAATCCTTCACGTCCTGCAGTTTCAGGGCGCTGATGGACTCGGGCGTGGGCAGGCGCAGATCGGGATCGCCGACGGGCAGCAGGCCGGCGCGTAGCGCTTTCATCATTTTGTATTGCGGCGATTGCATTTCACCTGCAAGTGCGCGCGCCAGTGTTTCCTGCTGCACGGTAAAGCCTTGCTGAGGCAGGGCAGGGTGAAGTTCGTTGTCAGCCAGCAATTGCATGGCGCGGTCGAAGTGCTCGCTAAGCGCCGCTACGCCAAAATCGGTGCCGCCGGTTTCGCTGGCGGAAATATCATCCAGCGCCTTGTGGTAGGCATCGCGATCCAGCGTGCTGCTGCCGTAATCGAACAGCGTATCCAGCAGTCGTGCCACGCCTTCCTTACCGGCGGGTTCCTGCAGCTTGGGGTTGTTGTCGATGTGGCCGACCACCGTCACCGTCTTGCTGATGTTCGACGGCTGCACGATCAGGCGAATGCCGTTGTCGAGCTTCATGTCCACCGGCGATAGCGTCCAGCGCGGCATTTCCAGCTTGCTGAGTTTTTGCGCGGCCCATTCGGGCAGCGGCGCGTCCAGTTTCTCATTGCTGTTGAAAGATTCGGAACCACCGAAACCGCCACTATCCGGCGGACGCTGGCCGTTTTCGTTGGGCGTGAGCACCACGGTCACGCGTTCGTCCGGTTTCAGATATTGGCGGGCGACGCGGTTTACATCATCGACGGTGACTTGGCGAATCTGGTCTTCGGCTTCTTCCGGTGTGCTCAAGCCCATCCAGGCGATCGCTTGCGACCAGGCGCTGGCGAGGGTCACGGCGCTGTTCTTGTTGAATTCGGCTTGCGCAATTTCTGCCTGTTTCGAGGCCTCGACCAGGTCGGCCGGCGCGCCGTTCTTCAGCAGGTCATTGATGACGCCATCCAGATCTGCTTGCGTTTGCTTGGCATCGCCGCCCTTGGCAAAGCCGGCTTCGATCACGCCAACGCCGCCGTAGCTGAAAGGCTGCAACTGCGCGCTGGTGCTGAGCACTTTGCCCTGTACGGCCAATTGGGAAAGCGAACTTCGCGCATTGGTGAGTACATCCAGTAGCACCTGCGCGGCGGCGTTGTCCTTGTCCGTCATGCCCGGCATGCGATACATGAACTGCACCGAGCCGGTGCCGCGTGGCGTGGTGGAGGCGATCGTTTCCGGCTTCACCGGCTGCAGTTTCAAAGGCTGGTGCGCGGGCAGGGTGCGCTTGGGAATCTTGCCGAACAGCTGCTGCACCTTCGCGAGCGTCTGCTGTGGATTCACGTCGCCCACGATCACCAGCAGGGCATTGTTGGGCGCGTACCAGTTCTTGTAGAACGCCTGCAAATCAGCAGCCGTGGTCTTGCCGAAGGAGGACCGCGTGCCAAGCGGATCCATCGCGTAGCCGGTGCCCGCATAGAGAATGCTTTCAGCCTTCTGGAAGGCGAGGAATTCCGGCTGCGAAATATCGCGCGACACTTCCTGCTCGATCGCGCCGCGTTCGCGTTCCCAATCCTGTTGGTTGAGCAGCGCACCGTCCATGCGCGTCGATTCGATGTGCAGCAATAAATCCAGATAATTCGACGGCGCCACGAAGTAATACTGGGTGGCGTCGTTGGTGGTGAAGGCGTTGTTGTCCGCACCCATCTTGCCGGTCATTTCGTTGAGCTGCGCACCGGTCATGCCCTTGCTGTCGCGGAACATCATGTGTTCCAGCGCATGCGCGGTGCCGGGGAAGCCATCCGGGGTCTGGTAGCCACCGGCCAGATAGGTGATCTGCGTGGTCACCATGGGCGAAAGCGTCTCGCGCACGATCACGACGCGCAAGCCGTTGTCGAGGGTGGCTCGCAACACATTGCTATCGTTGGCCACGGCCTTGGACGCCGCAGGGGCATCGGCGCGCGCCGGGATGCTGGCGCTCACCAGACCCACGCCAAGCAACACACTCCATGCCAATGTCTTGAAAGGGCTCGACATCATGTTCGGGTTCCTTAGGGAGGACAACGGTAGACCGTGGGATGGTGCCATAGTGCCGCCCATTCACCTATGCCCAAAGAGACATGCACGCGGCGGTAGAAGACGGAGTATCGTGCGCACATCGCAAGTTCACCCGAATAAAGGAGCGAAACTATGTTGGTGGTGACGACCGAGAATGTTCCGGGGCATCAGGTGGTCCAGGTGAAGGGACAGGTGTTCGGTGTGGTGGTGCGTAGCCGTGGCATTGGCGGCAACCTCGTGGCGGGTTTGCGTTCCATCGTCGGCGGCGAAATCCACGAATACACGCAGATGCTCGAGGAAGCGCGCCGCCACGCGCTGGATCGCCTGGTGACCAACGCCAAGGCGATGGGCGCCAACGCGGTGGTGATGATGCGCTTCGACTCGGCCGAAATCGGCCAGACCATGAGCGAGATCGTGGCCTACGGCACCGCCGTGGTGCTTGATCCCCCGACCTGAGCGCTGCCATGTTGCCGATCATTCTCTATGTGATTGGCGGCCTGATGCTGGTGGGCGCCGGCATTGCCGTCCTCACCGGCGTGATGGTGGCCTTGCTGCCGCAGCTGATTGTCGGCGGTTTGCTGCTGGTGGTGGGGCTGGCGATCGAGCGCTGGCGTTACAAGCCCTTGTTGCGCGGTGGGCCTGACCCGCGCTGGAAGGACACGGGTGAACGTTTCGTCGATCCGGGCAGCGGGCAGCTCACGGCGGTGTATTTTGATCCGCGCAGTGGCGAGCGGCATTACATGGCGGTGGAAAAGTAGGCTGGGATGAATCCCAGCACCGCCATGCCGACTGGTGCTGGGATTGTCACCCCAGCCTACGTAAGATCAGTTTTTCGTCATCGATAGATTCAACAAGGAGCACCTATGGCATCCGGAAATCCTGTACTGCGCGAGAAGGCATTCCAAGGCTTGCCCGTCACTGGCGAGCGCATGACCTTGAATGGCACGGTGACACGCACTGCATTGTTGCTGGTGCTGGCGGTCATCACCGGCGGTTGGACGTGGCAACGGTTTGCTGATGTGGCTGCAGGCGGCAGCGTGGAAGCGGCGCTGGCGGCGATCAGCCCCTTCATGTGGGGCGGTTTGCTGGTTGGATTGGTGCTGGCGCTGGTGACGGCGTTCGTGCAGCGCTGGGCGGGTATCACGGCGCCGTTGTATGCGATTGCGGAAGGCTTCGCGCTCGGCGGTATTTCGGCCGTGATGAATTTGCGCTTCCCTGGCATCGTGCTGCAGGCGGTGATGCTGACGGTGGGCGTGCTGGCGGTGATGCTGGTGGCCTATCGCTCGGGCTGGATCAAGGTGACGGACAAGTTCCGCCTGGGCGTGGTGGCCGCTACCGGCGGCATTGCGCTGCTGTATGTGGTGGATATGGCGCTGCGTGCGTTTACGCATATCCAGATTCCCTTCATCCACGAAACCGGCGCGATCGGCATTGGTTTCAGCTTGTTGGTGGTTGGCTTGGCGGCGCTCAATCTGGTACTGGATTTCGACATGATCGACCGTGCCGCCGAGGCTGGCGCGCCCAAGTACATGGAGTGGTACGGCGCGTTCGCGCTGATGGTTACCCTGGTGTGGCTGTACATGGAATTGCTGCGCTTGTTGTCGAAGGCTCGCCGCTGATACGCCTGGGTGGGTTGGGATGAGCGCAAGCGAACCCCAACATTCGTGCTAGCGATTCTATTTGGGCTACCTCAAAAGCAAAGACACTAGGCCCCGGCGTTCGCCGGGGCGACGGTTGAGGGGACTCACGCTTCCCGGCAATCTGCGCGCGGACGGGCCGCAATGCTACCCTTGCCGTTTTTCCAGCAACCCAGGCAACCATGACGAAAGACGCGGGCCGCGGCCACGCTTTGCTGGTCGGCGCAGGCATTCTTTGCAGCCGCCTGTTTGGCTTGGTGCGGCAGCGGGTGTTCTCGCATTTTTTTGGCCTTTCCGACGCGGCCGATATTTTTAGCGCCGCGTTGCGCGTGCCGAACTTCTTGCAGAACCTGTTCGGGGAGGGCGTGCTTTCGGCTTCCTTCATTCCGGTCTACGCGCGCCTGCTGGCGCAGCATAAGCAGGAGGATGCCGATCGCCTGGCCGGGGCGATCTTTGCGATCCTGGCGTTGGTCATTTCCGTCATCGTTGCGCTGGGCATTCTCGCGACGCCGTATCTGCTCTGGGCGATTGCCCCCGGTTATACCGGCGAGAAGCGCGAGCTGACCATCCTGATCGTGCGTATTCTGTTTCCTGGCACCGGCATCCTCGTGTGGTCGGCGTGGTGCCTGGGCATACTCAACAGCCATCACAAGTTCTTTCTTTCGTATGCGGCGCCGGTGATCTGGAATCTTTCCATGATCCTGACCATGTTGGCGTTCCATCATCTGGATGCGAATCGGCTGATCGTGTACCTGGCATGGGGCACGGTGCTGGGTTGTCTGCTGCAGTTTCTGGTGCAGTTGGGGCCGGTGTTGAAACTGGTGCCGAACTTGCGTCTGCGCCTGGATATAAAAAGCCTGCATGTAAAGCAGGTGGGTGGCAGCTTCATGAACGTGGTGATCGGGCGCGGCGTGGTGCAGATCAGTGCGTTCGTCGACCAAGCTATTTCCACCTTGCTCGGCAGTGGCGCGGTGGCGGGTATGACCACGGCGGCATCGATCAATCTGCTGCCGGTAAGCCTGTTCGGCATGGCGATTTCGGCTTCAGAACTGCCGACGCTGTCGCGCATGGCTGGCGAGCATGTGGACGAAGAGGTCGCTGCGAAACTCTCTGCGCGCTTGAACAATGGCCTGGAGCGCATCGCCTTTTTTATCGTGCCGTCCGCGATGGCGTTCTTTGCTTTGGGCAATGTGATCGTGGCAGCGCTGTATCAGTCCGGTGCGTTTACCGCCAAGGATTCGTATTACGTGTGGGCGATTTTGGCCGGCTCGGGTGTCGGTTTGCTGGCATCGACGTTCGGGCGGTTGTATTCGTCCACCTATTACGCGATGCGCGATACGCGCACGCCGCTGCGTTATGCAATAGTGCGGCTTGTGTTTACGGCAGTGTTGGGTTTGGGCAGCGCGCTGTTGATTCCGAAGTTGCTGGGTATTCCCATGCAGTGGGGCGCAGTCGGGTTGACTGCTTCCGCAGGCGTGGCGGGTTGGGTCGAGTTTCATCTGTTGCGCAGGAAGATGAATCACAAGCTTGGCCGTACCGGTGTGGCGGTGTCGATGATGATCAAGCTATGGGCGGCAGCGGTTGTGGCGGCGTTGGTGGCGTGTGTGGTCGAGCACTTTATGCCTGCGTGGGGGCCGATCTTGACGGCTGCGCTAGTGTTGTCGACGTATGGTGTTGTGTATTTTGCGGTGACGTTCTTGCTGCACATCAGAACGTGCAGGGATGTTGTGCAAAAAGCCCTGCGACGGGTCGGGCTTGATTCGTAGGTTGGGATGATTTTGTGGGTTGGGTTGGCGCAGCGTAACCCAACAAATCGCGCCGGAAGTGTTGGGTTACGCTGCGCTAACCCAACCTACATAATCCCAGTTGCCCAACATGGTGGTGTCAGCGGCGCAGATTGCTGCGCGCCAGCTCGATCAATTCATCGCCTCGACCGTTCATCACCGTGCGTAGCGCCCACAGGCTGAAACCCTTCATCTGTTCCAGCTGAATTTTCGGCGGCATGGACAGTTCCTGCCGGTTCGTCACCACATCGATCAATGCCGGACCGTTGTGGGCGAAGGCATCGCGTACGGCACTTTCGAGATCGCCGGGATCTTCCACACGTACGCCGTAGATGCCGGCTGCTCGCGCCAGGGCGGAGAAATCCGGGTTGTCCAGCGAAACACCCGTCGGCAGAAAACCAGAAGCTTTCATTTCCAGTTCGACGAAGCCCAGCGTGCCGTTGTTGAACACTACGATCTTCACCGGCAATTGATGTTGCACCAGAGTGAGGATGTCACCCATCAGCATGGAAAAGCCGCCATCGCCGGACAGGCTCACGATCTGTCTATTGGGAAAGGCCGTCTGCGCACCGATCGCTTGCGGCATCGCATTTGCCATCGATCCATGCACGAAGGAACCGAGCAGGCGGCGTTTGCCATTCATCTTCAAATAGCGTGCGGCCCAGATGGTGGGTGTGCCGACGTCGCAGGTGAATACCGCGTCCTCGCTGGCTACGTCGCTGACTACTTTGGCGACGTATTGCGGATGGATTGGCTTGCTTCCGGCCTTGCCGGTGGCGAGATCGTTCAAGCCCTCGCGCGCTTTCTTGTAAAGCTGCAGGCTGTTCTTCAGATGATTGTCGTCGGTGGCGGCCTTGAGGCGCGGCAGCAGTGCTTCGATGGTGGCGCCGACGTCGCCGACCAGGCCTAAATCCAAACGACAACGGCGGCCGAGGTTTTCGGCGCGCAGATCAATCTGGCAGATCTTGGCGTCTTCAGGAAAGAACTGGCGATACGGAAAATCGGTGCCAAGCAGCAACAAGGTGTCGCAGTTCATCATGGCTTCGTAGCCGGAGCTGAAGCCGATCAGGCCGGTCATGCCCACGTCATAGGGGTTATCCCATTCGACGTGTTCCTTGCCGCCCAGTGCATGTACTACTGGCGCCTTGAGTGTTTCGGCAAGGCGAATCAGTGCGTCATGCGCGCCGGCGCAACCGCGGCCGCAAAACAACGTTACCTTGCGGCCGCTGCCTAACAATGAGGCGAGTTGGTCCAGCTGCGCATCCGATGGAATGATTTTCGGCGGTGCGGGTAACAGGCCTGCGCTTGTCAACACCGAACCGCTGGCTTCGCTAAGCGCCACGTCGCCGGGAATCACCAGCACGGACACGCCGCGTTGTCCAACGGCTGCACGTATCGCCGTGGCTGTCGCTTGGTGGATCTGCGATGCGCTGCTGATGAGTTCGCAATAATGGCTGCATTCCTGGAACAGGTTTTGTGGATGGGTTTCCTGGAAATAACCGCTGCCGATTTCAGCGGAAGGGATGTGCGCGGCAATTGCCAGCACCGGCGTGCGCGAGCGATGCGCGTCAAAAAGGCCGTTGATCAAGTGCAAGTTGCCAGGTCCGCATGAGCCGGCACACACCGCCAGCTGACCGGTCAATTGCGACTCCGCACCGGCGCCGAAAGCGGCGGATTCTTCATGACGGTAATGAATCCATTGCATGTCCTTGCGACGTCGCAGCGATTCGGTGATGCCGTTGAGGCTGTCGCCAACCAGCCCGTGAATGCGTTTCACTCCAGCCTGTGCCAGTGTTTCGACCAGGACATCGGCAACATTGCGAATGCTCATGACGCGGCTCCTTGGTGGCAAGGAGCGCATCTTGGCAAAGGGATGCTTTGCTTTCTGTAAAAAGCCGTGTGACGCTCAAGCAGCTTAGGTTGGGTTACCCGGACTTGATCCGGGGTAACCCAACGTTTTTGGCAAGAGTTGCGTTGGGTTACGCTGCGCCAACCCAACCTGCAGTGCCATATGGCTAGCCGATGATTATTGGCTCCGGTTCCAACCGCACGCCAAAGCGTGCATGCACACCATCGATCACGCGTTGCGCGAATGCCCAAAGCTCCGGGCCGCTGGCCTTGCCGTGATTCACCAATACCAGCGCATGCCGGTTGGAGATGCCCGCATCGCCTTCGCGCATGCCTTTGAAACCAGCGGTTTCAATCAGCCACGCCGCGGAAAGTTTCCAGCGTGCGTCATTGCCGGGCCATGCGACGAGTTCGGGGTATTCGCGCTTCAACGCTTCGCCTTGGGCAGCGTCGACGATCGGATTCTTGAAGAAGCTGCCTGCGTTGCCGATCACCGCAGGATCAGGCAATTTGCGCGTGCGAAGATGTACCACGGCTTCGGCTACGTGGAATGGTGCGGGGTTGGTGACGCCCATGCGTTCCAGTTCGTCGCGGATGCCGGCGTAATCCAGGCGCAACGCATGCTGGCGGGGCAGGGCGAAACGTACGGCGGTGACGATGAAACGATCCGGTTCGTGCTTGAACAGCGAATCGCGATAACCGAACGCGCAGGCTGCACGATCCAGCGTGACGACACGTCGTTCGACACGATCCCACGCTTCCACGCTTTCGATGAATTCGGCCACTTCGGTGCCGTAGGCGCCGATGTTCTGGATTGGCGCGGCGCCGACGGTGCCGGGGATGAGAATGAGGTTTTCCAGCCCGGCAAAGCCTTGGCCGAGCGTCCAGCGCACGAAGTCATCCCAGCGCTCACCCGCGGCAACGGCGATCCGGGTGAGGTCGCCTTCCTGCTCCACGTGCACGCCGCGCGTTTCCATCGCCAGCACCGTGCCATCCACGTTACCAGTGAGCAGCATGTTGCTGCCTTCGCCCAATACCAGCAGGCGGCCGGCGCGGATGGCGGGGAAGTCGAGCAGCTCCGGCAATTTGCTGGCGTCGCGTAGTTCCGCCAGCAGCTTGGCGCGTGCATCCACGCGCAATGTGTTGCGCTTGAGCAGCGAGGCGTTTTCGATCAGCGTGTAGCCGCCCATGTCGACGCGGTCAGCGTGCATCCGGATGTTCCTGCTGGCGGCGGATTTCATTGACGCATTCGGCGATCAGTTCCGGGCCGCGATAGATCAGGCCGGAATAGATTTGCACCAGCTTGGCGCCGGCGTTGATTTTTTCCACGGCATCGTCGCCTTCAACAATGCCACCCACGCCGATGATGCCGATGCGATCGCCCAGGCGCTGGTGCATGCCACGCACGACCTCCGTGGCGCGCGCACGCAACGGCTTGCCGGAGAGTCCGCCAGTTTCGTTACCGCGCGGATCGCTGGCGACAGCGGAGTGATCGATGGTGGTGTTGGTGCAGATCACGCCGTCCACGCCGGCCGCGAGCAGCACTTCCGCCATGCTGTCCAGCTCGGCTTCGGAAAGATCGGGTGCGATCTTCAACAGCATCGGCTTGCGCTTGCCTTGTTGCGACCCTAGCCGCTCCTGCGCCTCGCGCAGCGTTTCGATAAAGCGGCGCAGCGTGGCTTCTTCCTGTAGATCGCGCAGGCCCTTGGTGTTGGGCGAGGAGATGTTGACGGTGATGTAGCTGGCATGGGTGTAGACGCGTTCCAGGCAGAACAGGTAATCGTCCACCGCTTTTTCGTTGGGCGTGTCCTTGTTCTTGCCGATGTTGATGCCCAGCACGCCGCGGTAGCTGGATGCCTGCACGTTGCGCACCAGCGCATCGACGCCGCCATTGTTGAAACCCATGCGGTTGATGATCGCCTCGTGTTGCGGCAGACGGAACAGGCGCGGGCGATCGTTGCCGAGCTGCGGGCGTGGCGTCACCGTGCCGACTTCGACAAAGCCGAAGCCGAGTGCGCCGAGTGCGTCGAGGTGATCGGCATTCTTGTCCAGGCCCGCGGCAAGGCCGACGGGATTGGGAAAGTGGATGCCGAAGGCTTCTACAGGCAGCTCCGCAGGGGGCGCCGCGACGAAGCGCATCAGCTCGCTGCGCCAGGCGACATCCAGGCCATACAGCGTCAGGCCGTGCGCCGTTTCGGCGTCAAGTTGGAACAACAGCGGGCGCAGCCAGCGATACATCAAGGAACCTCACCTACATAAACACGGGTGTCGTAGTCGAAGCTTATCTGACCATTGACCGCGCAGGCATCGAACAGTCGGCGCAGTGCGTCGATCATCGCCTCATGCTTGGGATGGCCGGCCTGGGGCGCATACGAGGAAGACATCAACCGTCCACGCAAGGCATCGAAATCCAGCAGCTGGCGATGATCGAAACTGGCCGTGCCGCGCCACCCCTCGCCAAACCATTCGCGCATGCGCGGCTCGTCGGCATAGCGCTCGGCAACGCTGGTGTAGTCGGTACCGTAGATTTGCAGCAAGGTTTCGTAGCCTTCCAGGAAGGGCGTGCCGGTCAGGCGGCGCGAATTCCAATAGATCGCCGCCAAACCGCCGGGGCGCAGAATGCGATGGAATTCGCGGCGGGTGCTGGCGGGGTCAAACCAATGGAAGGCTTGCGCGACGGAAACAAGATCGACACTGGCATCGTCCAGGTTGGTGGCATCGGCACGGCCATCCACCGCGAGGAACTTGGGATGACTTCCCAGCCATTCGATCGCCGCGGCGCGCATGGCGGCATTCGGTTCCACCGCGATCACCGTGTGGCCTGCATCCAGAAACAGCTTGCTGGAAATGCCGGTGCCAGCGCCGATATCGGCCACGCGCCAGTCTGGCGTGACGCCCTGCGCCTTGCGCAGCCAGTCGACCAAGGCTTGAGGATAGGTGGGGCGATAGCGGACGTAATCGGCAACGCGATTGCTGAAACGTTCGGTGCTGTTGAGATCGCTCATGGCCTCCACTCCTTATCGATTAACGGGACAACTGCTGTCCACCGTCGACGCACAGAATCTGTCCCGTCACCCAGCCGGCCCACGGTGAGGCGAGGAACAGCGCCACGTGCGCCACTTCTTCCGGCGTACCGTAGCGGCCGAAAGGGATTTTCGACAGCACGGTGGCATAGCGCGCGGGATCTTCATGCTTGCAGCGATCCCACAAGCCGCCTTCGAATTCGATGGAACCCGGCGCGATCGCATTGACGCGAATGCGTTGCGCGGCGAGCGCCAGCGCTTGCGAGGTGGTGTAGTGGGAGAGTGCCGCTTTCATGGCGCCGTACGACGGCATGTTGGGACGCGGGTGTAGCGCGGCGATGGAACTGGTGTGCAGGATGCTGGCGTGCAGTGACTTCGAAAGATGTGGTAATGCGGCGCGCGAGGCACGCACGGCTGCCATCATGTCGATATTGAACACCGCCGCCCAATCTTCTTCGGTATCTGCAAAGCCGTAGCCGCTGGCGTTGTTGATCAGTACGTCGATGCCGCCGAGTGTTTCGGCTGCGGCGTTGATATAGGTATCGATGGCGGAGGCGTCGCCGAGATCGCACGATTGCGTGTGTACCGGTACGCCATGCGCGGCGATGGCTTCGGCGGTTTCATTCAGTGCGGCTTGCCCGCGAGCGCAGATGGATACGGCAGCGCCGGATGCGGCGAAGGCAAGCGCCATGCTGCGGCCGATGCCTTTGCTGCCGCCGGCGATGATGATGCGGTAGCCGTGGAAGTCGAAGGGGGAGGACGAAGTCATGGCGCTTGATCTCGCATGGAGTCTTGGCCGTCATTCCCGCGAAAGCGGGAATCCATTTGCTCTGATGCCTCACGGAAAATGGATTCCCGCTTTCGCGGGAATGACGGCCCAATGGCGGAGACGTGTTTCATGGTAACCCTCTCTCCGAGCGGAAGAGAGTTCATCGCTTTTATTTACAAATCGAACTTGATCCCCTGCGCCAACGGCAGCGCATCCGAATAATTGATCGTATTGGTCTGCCGGCGCATATATACCTTCCACGCATCCGAACCCGACTCGCGACCGCCGCCGGTTTCCTTCTCGCCGCCGAACGCACCGCCGATTTCCGCACCCGAGGTGCCGATGTTGACGTTGGCAATGCCGCAATCCGAACCCGCTGCCGACAGATACTGCTCGGCAGCCTTCAAGTTCTCCGTGAAGATCGAGGACGAAAGCCCCTGCGGCACGCTGTTCTGCAGCTCGATGGCTTCATCCAGCGTCTTGAACGGTATGACATAGAGAATCGGTGCGAAGGTCTCCGTCTGCACCACGTCATCGCTGTTTTTCAAGCCGGTGACGATGGTTGGCAACACGAAGTTGCCTTTGCGGTCGCTGAGCGCCGCACCGCCGGTGCGCACCGTGCCGCCGCTGGCCTTGGCTTTTTCAACCGCAGCGAGATAAGCCGTTACCGCGTCCTTGCTGTTGAGCGGACCCATCAGCGTCGTGGCGAGCGTGGGATCGCCGATCTTGCCTTCCACTTGCTTGTATGCGGCAACCAGCTTGTCGGTCACGTCATGGATGATCGACTCATGCACGAACAAACGGCGCGTGGTGGTGCAGCGCTGGCCGGCGGTGCCGACGGCGCCGAACACGATCGCCGGAATGGCGAGTTTCAGATCCGCGCTGGCGTCCACGATGATCGCGTTGTTGCCGCCCAGTTCCAGCAATGAACGGCCCATGCGCTTGGCCACGCGCTCGCCCACGTGGCGACCCACCTTGGTCGAACCGGTGAAGCTGATCAGCGGAATGCGATGGTCGTCGACGAATGCCTGCGACAGTTCCGTGCCGGCATCGTTGAACAGGAAGAACAGATCCGGGAAACCGCCGGCCTTCAGCGCTTCGTTGCAGATCTTCATCGTGGCGATGGCCGACAGCGGCGTTTTCGGCGACGGCTTCCAGATACAGATATCGCCGCAGATCGCAGCCAGCATGGCATTCCACGCCCACACGGCAACCGGAAAGTTGAACGCGCTGATGATGCCGACGATGCCGAGCGGGTGATACTGCTCATACATGCGATGGCCTGGGCGTTCCGAGTGCATGGTGTAGCCGTACAGCATGCGGCTCTGGCCCACCGCGAAATCGGCGATGTCGATCATCTCCTGCACTTCGCCGTCGCCTTCGGGCTTGATCTTGCCCATCTCCAGCGCGACCAGCGAACCCAATGCATCCTTGTGCTTGCGCAGCGCTTCGCCGCACAGGCGCACCGCTTCGCCGCGCAGCGGGGCAGGGGTGGTGCGCCATACCTTGAACGCTTCCTGCGCGCGCTTGACGATGATTTCGTAGTCGGCGGCGCTGGAGGCATGGACGGTGCCGATCACCTCGTTGGTGGCCGGGTTCAGCGGCTGCAGCGTGCCGGCGTTGGTGGTCTTGGACCATTCGCCGTTGCCGAGGTACGTGCCCGACTGCTCGCCGGTAAGACCGAGCGCCGTGAGGATTGCGTGGGACATGCGGACTCCTGAGACGTGGCGTCAGAGCGCCTGGATATGAGGGAAACGCCTATTCTATCAGGCGGGCTGATGCCGGCCGAGGCGGGAACGCCGCCGGCTTGCTCGCCACGGTGGCGCATCGCCTATACTTCCGGTCCTGCGCATGCTGGTTTGCAGCATGCGGCACCGCCCTTCAGCCCTCGTAGCTCAGTTGGATAGAGCGTCCCCCTCCTAAGGGGAAGGTCGCACGTTCGAATCGTGTCGGGGGCACCATTCTCTTATCGCTACACGGTGCACAAGGCTCGCCAGCCAGCGTGGCAAGCCACGATGCGATGCGTAAGCATCCTTACGCGAAACCTTCTTCGCAACGCAACATAATGGCCAGCTGAATCAATCCCGCGCGCGTCAGTGCACGGGTCAACGCGGGCCATGGCCATTCGTTCTTGGCGTCTGCGGGGGTGAGGGGAACGCGATGGCGCAGGACGCTACAGGAGACACCATCGGCAGCACGCAAAAAAGATGATCCCACTCAACGCATGCATGCGCCTTGCCGGAAGCGACAAGGCATCCATTCCAACGAACGTCCGCTAAAACATCCCGAGGAAATGCCATGAATGCAAAGTCGAAGCTCATCATGTTCGGTCTGGTCATCGGTGCAGCGATGGCATCCGGCACCGTGCTTGCGCAAACCGATGTTCCCAATCATCCGCGCGTCAACGAAGTGAATAATCGCCTGGAAAACCAGCAGGATCGCATCAACAACGGTTTGAAGAACGGCACCATGACGCAGGCCCAGGCCGCGCGCGATGAAACGCACGATGCCAACATCGCCCGTCGCGAATCGGTCGACGAAGCCAAGCACAACGGCCACCTGACCAAGCAGGAGCAGCGTAATTTGAATCGTGCCGAGAATCACAACAGCAAGCGCATTTACAAGCAGAAGCATTGATTGGCTAGGTGATTCCAAAACCTCCCGTGCTCGCGGGAGGTTTTTTTTATGGTCGCGCAATAACTGTTGCCGTCATTCCTGCTTTCGCGCACTACTGTCCGGCAAAAAATTTGCGTGATTTCCATAACACCTCAAGCGGTCATTCCCGCGAAAGCGGGAATCCATTTTTGGCTTTTGCGTCAGAGCAAATGGATTCCCGCTTTCGCGGGAATGACGACCGTGGGGCTTATGGCGCGCTTTGTGAGTCTCGGCGGCGGCAGATGGCGTCGAGTGCACGCCTCTTCGCATTTTCGCTACTGTCCGCAAAGCGTGTGCCGGACAGTAGTGTGCTTTCGCGGGAATGACGGCATGGGGTTACGTCTAGATCTTAGGCGGCGCGCCGGTCGACTCGCGCAATTGCAACGAATAGGGCACCTGCACGAGCAAGCCCGAACCCTTGCCTCGCAGCAATTCCATCAACTGCAGCGCCGCCAGCTTGCCCATCTCGCGCGCGGGTTGGCGCACTGTGGTCAATGGCGGCCACAGCTGGCTCGCCAACGGCGTATCGTCGAATCCACACACGGACAGATCGCGCGGCACCTTCATGCCACGCTCGTTCGCGGCCCACATCACGCCGGCCGCCATATCGTCGTTGGCGGCGAAGATGGCGGTGGGTGGTTCCGGCAACGCAAGCAGCTTGCGTGCGGCGGCCACGCCAGAGCCGAACATGAATTCGCCTTCCACCACGTAGTCCGGATCGTAAGGAATGCCTGCGGCCGAGAGCGCCGCCTTGTAGCCGGCATGTCGCCAGCGGGTGGCGCCATGATTGGCGATACCCAGCACATGCGCGATACGGCGATGACCCAGTTCGATCAGATGGGTAACGAGTGCCTGCGCCGCATGCTCATCGTCCATGCACACGCCGATGGTGTCGCTGCGGTTTACCGGCGATACGCTGGCATGGGGCACTTCGCGCTCGCGCAAGCGGCGAAGCAGCGGGGCATAGTCGGTCAAGGGTGGCGTCAGCACGACGCCATCCAGGTGATGGTCGGAAATCAGCGCATCGACGCGGCGAATGAAGTCGGGACCGCGCGTGCGCAAGGGACACACCATCATGCTGTAGCGGTTGGCGTCGCAGGCGTCGAGCACGCCGTCCTGGATTTCGGCCAGATAGGTCGAGGCCGGGTTGTCGTTGTTGTCATAAAGCATGGCGACCAGGAACGAGCGGCTGCCAGCCAGGCCGCGCGCCGAAGGGCTGGGCCGATAATTCATCGACTCCATGGCTGCGAGCACGCGTTTGCGCGTGTCTTCTTTGACGTACGCCTCCTCGTTGAGGACGCGCGACACCGTCTTGGGCGATACACCCGCCGCGCGTGCGACATCTTCCAGGCGTACCCGCATGCATGCTCCTGACATCACCGTATTGCGCAGTGACTATGCCGTGCGGGCCCGTTTGTTTACAAGCGTTATGACAGTATCGGACCTGCGGCACGCAAAGATGGAAAGAGGGCGCCTCCGGGGAGGGGAGGCGCCACGCCGAGCAGGCGGGAGTGTTTCCTGCTCAGAACCACACTCCCAGTTCGACACCGTAGGTACGCGGCGGCAGATACTGGGAGACATACACGAAACTGCCATTGGCTTGCTGGAAGCGCATGGCGTTGGTGCGCACCTTGTCGTCCGAGAGGTTTTGCACGTAGGCATTCACATACCAGCGATCCTGCGGCTCGGTGTAGCGCAGCGAGAAATCGCTACGCAGATACGCCTTTTGCTGGTCGCCGGAGCCCAGGTTGAACACGCTCAGCCACTGCATGGTCTGGTACTGCGTGGAGACGCGCGGGGTGAGGCGGCCGCCGTTGGACAGATGGAAATCGTGCTCGTAGATGGCGGTCAGCGAGGCGTCCGGTGCATGCGGCAGCGTGTGGCCGGTGATGTTCATGCAACTGGCCAGATTCGACTGCGGCGGACAGGCCGGCAAGCCGGCGTAGTCGTTGCTGCCGGCGTAGAGCAGAGTACCCAGTTTCTTCTCCGGAATCGCTGAGAACACCAAGTTGGCGCGGTCATCGGGCGACTGGTAAGCCAGTTCCGATTCGAAGCCGGCAACCTTGGTGCTACCTTGCACGTTGGAGAAGCCCAAGCCGTGATTGCCATCGGGGTAGACGATGGGAGCCGACAGCTGGAAGTTCTTGAAATTCTCGTAATAGGCCGCGTTGTTCCAGGTCAGGTGGCCGTCCAGGAAAGTGAACTTCGCGCCGATTTCATAGTTGGTGAGGCTCTCAGGCTTGTACAGCGCACCACCGTCCTGCGTGCCGCCTGATTTGTAACCCGTGGACACGCTGACATAGGCCATGGCGTTCTTGTTGAAGATGTAATCGGCGCGCGCCAGCCATGTCACCTTGTTCTTGTGATACCTCGCGTCGTTGTGCTGGGACACGCTAAAGCCTGCATCCTGGGGCTGCACGCCGGGCGAGATCGGCACCTGCGGTACGGTCGGGTCGTAGGCCCAGCCCCAGTTGATGCCGCCTTCGTTTTTCCTGCTGTCATCGGAGAAACGTGCGCCGGCAGTCACGTTGAAGGCATCCGTGACGTGCCACACACCCTGGCCGAAGATGGCTTCCGATTCCACCGTTTCCTTGGGCTGGATGAACGAACCTTGCCAATTCACCGTACCCTGCTGGGTACCGTTCATGATCGGAATGTCGAAGCGGATGTTGTTGTCTTCCGCGGCGTAATAAAGGCCGAGAATCCAATCGATCGTGTGGTGACCGGTGGATTTCAAATCGAATTCGTGGCTGTAGCTGGAGTAGTTGGAATAATTGGTGCGATCGTCCTGATACACGCCGCCGGTCGTGAAGCTGGTGGGCAGAATCGAGCCGGCATCCTGGTCAAAGTTGCTGGCGCCGGAAAAGCGGTTGTAGCCGGCGATATACGTGAGTGCGATATCGTCGTTGATCTGCCAATCCATGCGGCTGCGCACCGTCTTGGAGGTGCGGTGCAGATAGGGGGCGACATCGAGCAGCGCAGACCAGAAATCCTGCCCAGGGCGCGGATTCTGCATCAGGTTCATATCCGGGGTGCCGCGATCGAGGAAATACTCGTACGACAGATTCCACTTGAACGAATCGATTGGTTGCCACAATGCGCTGATGCGCGCTGCCGACTGGTTCTGCGAGTTGTATTTATCGCCGCCTTGCGTGTACAGCGCCTGGTTGATCGGCTGGAAATTCGCCAGAGTGCCGCCGCTGGCCAGGTACGTGGCCTGCTGTTGCGCCACGGATGGCAATTCGCTCGCCGGGTTCTGGTAGTTCACGTAGCCATCGTGCTGCTGGTGCGCCACGGCCACGCGCATCGCGAACGTGCTGCTGATGGGCAGATTGATCGCGGCTTTTTCACCGGTTTGGCTGTAATTGCCGAGCGACATCTGCGCATTGCCGTAGAAGCCGCCTTCCAGATCGGGTTTCACGGTTTCAAAGTCGATCGCGCCCGCCGTGGAGTTGCGGCCCCACAGCGTACCTTGCGGGCCACGCAAGACCTGCACGCTGTCAATATCCAGCAGCAAACTGGTCGCCGATTCCGCACGCGGTGCATAGACACCATCGATGAACAGGGCGACTTCCGGATCGGCATATTCGGTCTTGGCGCTGTCGTTGCCGATACCGCGCATGGTCAGGGTGGTGACGCCGTGGTCGCCTTCGCTGGTGCCCTGCAGGCCAGGTACCAGCTTGGTGATGTCCTGCACGGTCATCACCCGCTCTTTGTCGAGCGCATCGGCGGTAATCGCCGTGACCGCGACCGGGGTTTGTTGCAAGGGGGTTTCGCGTTTGGTGGCACTGACCTGGATGGTTTCGAGGCTTTTTACTTTTTGCTTGGACGATCCGCTGTCTTTGTTGGTCGAGGCCTGGGCGGTCGCGTCCTGGCTCATGGCCAGGGCAGGGGCCGTGGCAAGCACAGCAGCGAGCGCGACGTACATGGCCGAACGGTGAAGCGTCATTTCGTTCCCCTCCGAAAAAAAATGAATTCGCGTTGTAGGTGGAACCCGCCTTTCCCAATCCGCCCGGCTGATCCCACGGAAGCGACAGTGCTGATACGCTATGACAGCGCTGTCATATGTAAATAGTAGGCGGCTTTTGACGTAGAAGCTTGACGCAGAGCAACATGACGAACGCCCGGGGAGGGGCAAAGCACATGGCACGTTTGCAAAGCATTCTGGTGGTAGGTGGTGGTGCGGCAGGCTGGCTGGTGGCCTGTTATCTGGCTAAACATCTCAACGCCGCTGCACCGGGCAGCGTTCGCGTGGAACTGGTGGAGTCACCCGGTATCGGCTTGCTGGGCGTGGGTGAAGCCACGTTTCCGTCGATTCGCGGCACGCTCGCGGCCATTGGATTGGACGAAGGACAGTTGCTGGTTGGCGCCAACGCCACCTTCAAGCAAGGCATTCGCTACGACCATTGGGTGCGTCCGCCCGGTAGCGAAGGGCGGTCGAGTTTCTTCCATCCCTTCAGCCTGCCCAGCCAGCGCCCGGGTTCCCCGGAACTGCTGCCGTATTGGCTGCTTGGCGGTGCGCCGCAAGGCATGCAACTGGCGGAAGCGGTCACCATGCAATACCACCTGGTTGCGCAAGGACATGGACCCAAGCGCGCGAGCGATCCCGATTTCCAGGGTCCGATGAATTACGCCTATCACTTCGACGCCGCGCGCGTTGCGGTGGTACTGGCCGAACATGGCCAGAAACTAGGCGTGAAGCGTCACGAAGCCACGGTGGAACGCGTCGAACTGGATGCACGCGGCGCCATCGCAAGCCTGGTGACGACGGAATTGGGCGAGCTGAAAGCGGACCTTTACGTGGATTGCACCGGCCTGCGCAGCCGGCTGATCGGCAACGCCATGCAGTCACCGTTCCGCAGCCGCACCGACGTGCTGTTTGTAGATCGCGCGGTGGCAATGCAGGTGCCGTATCCGCGCGCCGATTCGCCGATCGCGTGCTACACCATCGCCACCGCACAGGAAGCTGGCTGGACGTGGGATATCGGCCTGCAGCAGCGGCGCGGCGTGGGATACGTGTATTCCTCCCGCCATTCCGATGCCACGCGCGCGGAGGAAGTGATACGCCAGCACCTGGGCAGTGCCGCCGACGGATTGGAGCCGCTGCACATCAAATTCGAAACCGGGTATCGCCCCGAGCACTGGCGCTCCAATTGCGTGGGCATTGGCCTCGCGGGCGGCTTTGTCGAGCCGCTGGAATCGACCGGGATTGCTTTGGTGGAACTCGGCACGTATCTGCTCACGCATCTTCTGCCGATGGATCTGGACGACATGGAACGCGCGGCGAAGCATTTCAACACGATGATGTGCGCGCGCTACGAGCGTGTGCTGGATTTCATCAAGATGCACTACTGCCTCACGCAGCGCACCGACAACAAGTTCTGGATCGACAACACCGATCCGGCGAGCATCCCGGAGATCTTGCGCGATCGCCTGAAGGCTTGGCGTTATCGCCCGCCGCATCGCCTCGATTTCGTGACCGATCTGGAAATGTTCATGCCGTCGAGTTGGCAATACGTGCTTTACGGCCTGGAATTCCGCACGGATATGGATGCGATGCGCAGCAGCTATCCGCGCATGGACGAGGCGCGGCGTGAATTCGCGGCGATCCAGCAGGTATCGGCGCATGCGATGAAGGATCTGCCGAAACACCGGGAATTGGTGGAGCAGATGTGCCGGGCGTATCTGCAGCGTGGCGGGGCAGTGCGCAGTGAGATGCCCGTAGCCGGGTGAATGCCGGCGAGCAGGTTGGGGTGAGCGAACGCGAACCCCAACAATCATGCGGCTCAGAGGCACCCGTCTTGATGAAACCCTCTCAGGGCCGTCATTCCCGCGAAAGCGGGAATCCATTTTCAGGATGCATCAGAGCAAGATGGATGATTCGCTACGCTCACCCCATCGGGGCCATCCTTCGGATGTTCTCCGCGCTGCGCGCTACGTCCCGCTTTCGCGGGAATGACGGCCATGAGGTGTGAAGGTGTTTCATGGCAACCTGCACACGATTACTGACTGGCACACTCCACGCTGCGATCTGCATTGGTCGAGAGCGTGACGGAGGCAATCGAAATCGCGGTACCGGGTGCGCTACGCAATACGAACGGCCGGTCGATATGGCTCATATCCGCGCCGCCCTTCTGCAAGCACTTCAGCGGCACGCCCAGGCGAATCCATTGGCCTTTCTGCAACGAAGCCAGCGCTGCCTGTACCGGAACCTCGGCGTGGCAGTTCACGCCGCAGGCCACGCCAATCGTCGCATCGCCCTTGCCAAGCTCGTCGACGCGCAAGGTTGCCACGACGTCCATGTCGCCGTTGGCCTGGCGTGACACGTCCTGAGCGTGATCGGCGATGAGCGCGAGCTGCGCCGCTTGCTTGCCCATCCATGCAAAGCGCCGTGCATCTTCCTGCACGTGGTAGTCCACGGCCGTGACGCGCAGATCATCTTGCGGGCTGCTCGCAGGCATCGCGGTCACCGGCTTGGTATCGCCGCCCGCATCAGTCAATACCAGCGAGAAGCCTTTCGCCGGCTTGCCGCGCATGAAATACACGCCACTTTGCGCATTATCCAGGCTGATGCCGGGATCTTCGGATAGCTTCGCCAGATCGCCGTTATCCGCGTAACGCAAGCCATAGCCAAACGAGAACAGCGGATTTGGATCGGCCTGGTTCGTCTGCGCCGCATTGCGCGGCCATGCGTAGGAAAGCTTGCCGTGGAAGTCGTACTGGATGCCGCCATCGCGCTTGCGCAACAGCACGTCGGCAATGCCGCCGCCTTCCGAACCCGGCAGCCATGCCGCGACGAAAGCGTCGGATGCGTTGATTTCCGGATTCACCCACAACACACGGCCGGACAAGAACACCGCCACCACCGGTATGCCTTGCGCATGCAAGTGCTTGAGCAACTGCAGGTCGCTGTCGTCGCCCGGCTTGTAGGCGAGGTTGGGAACGTCGCCCTGGAATTCTGCATACGGGTCTTCACCGAACACGACAACGGCGACATCCGGTTTCTGGGTAAACGATCCGTCAGTAGAAAGCGTAGCCGTGCCGCCAGCGGCTTCCACCTGTTGCTGGATGCCGCTCCAGATCGATTGCGCATGCGGGAAATTGGCGCTGGTCGTGCCGGTGCCTTGCCACGTGAGTGTCCAGCCGCCGCTTTGCTTGGGGATATTGTCCGCGCCGTCGCCCGTGACCAGGATGCGTTTGCGTGGATCGAGCGGCAGCAAGTGATGCGCATTCTTCAACAGCACCAGCGACTCGCGCACCGCCTGGCGCGCCAGCGCACGGTGCGCCGTGCCGCCCAGTACGTCGAACTTGCCCTCCAGCGGTTGCGCGGGAGGTTTGGCATCGAGCAGGCCAAGCCGCAGTTTTACGCGCAGCACGCGCGTGACGGCGTCGTCGAGACGCGCCATGGGAATCACGCCGCTGTGTACTTCCTGCAGCATGTGCTGGTACAGACCGCGCCAACTGTCCGGTGCCATGTACATATCCAGACCGGCATTGATGGCGGCGGGGCAATCGTCGTTACTGCAGCCGGCAACCTGGCCGTGCGCGTTCCAATCACCGACGACGAAGCCGTCGAAATGCATGCGGCCTTTCAGCACGTCGGTGAGCAGCCCTTTGTCGGCGCTCATCTTCACGCCATTCCAACTGGAGAAGGACGCCATCACGGTTTGCACGCCAGCATCGATCGCCGGGGGATAGCCCGCGCCGTGAATATCGCGCAAGGCGGCTTCGCTGATCTGCGCATCGCCTTGATCGACACCATTGTGCGTGCCGCCATCGCCAAGGAAGTGCTTGGCGCTGGCGATCACGTGATATGCATCGAGAAATGCCGGTGTGCCCGGTTTGCCTTGCAGGCCTTCTACCGCTGCGGGGGCGTACTCCGCCACCAGCTGGGGGTGGGATGAAAATCCTTCATAGCTGCGGCCCCAACGCACGTCTTGCGGCACGGCCAATGTCGGCGCGAACGCCCAGTTCAGGCCAATCACGCGGACTTCCTCCGCTGTCGCCGCACCGATCTTGCGAATCAGATCGGGGTCATGCGCGGCGCCGAGTGCCACGTTGTGCGGAAAAATCGTTGCGCCGACGACACCGTTGTTGCCGTGCACCGCGTCGATGCCAAACAGCAGGGGAATGGCGGGGCGTCCTTTCGGCACGTCCAATGCGGCTTTTTCATAGGCTTTTGCCAATGCAAGCCACTGCGGCCCATCGGCAACGCGTGCGCCGCCGGGTTTGGAATTGCCGCCGGCCAGCACGGAGCCAAGGTGATAGTTGCGCACGTCGTCCGGCGTGGCGCTGCCGATATCCGCCTGGATGAGCTGGCCCACTTTTTCTTCCACGCTCATCGACGCCAGCAAAGCTTGGATGCGGCGCTCTCCTTGCGGGTCGGGCGGCAGCGGCGAGTGCGCGGTGGGCCAGGTTTGCGGGTGCACGGTTGCGCTGCCAGCTTGGTCCTGGGCCATGACGAAACAGGGCAGGGCAACGGCGAACGCTGAGAGACACAGGAAACCCAGACGGAACGAACAAACGCCTCGCGTGTGATGCATGCGCAATCCTCGGTGGGTGGGGCGCCGGCTGGGCAGGGCCCCTGGAATTGGCGGCCATGTTCTTGGGATATGACAGCGCTGTCAATTATCTGGACAGGCCGGCATGGGCGGTCATGACAGGGATGGCGCGAGCTGGGTTGGTGGTAGCCAATAAAAAAGGTGGCGATCCATGGATCGCCACCTTCTTGGTGGAACCGCGGGTATCTGCGCTTAGCGAGCGTCGGACACCGAGGTCACACCTTCCTGCACCTGCACGCGGTTGCCCGGGTCATGATCCATGCGCGTGGTGCGGGTGACGCCGTTGTAGACGTACTGCACGTCGTAGCCGATCACACGATCGCTGGATTCGGCCACCGTCTTGCACTCGTGCTCGGTGGTGGAGGTCACCTGGCTCTGATGGTGGGCGTTTTCGATGCGGTTACCGGCGTAGCCGCCTGCTGCCGCACCGGCCACCGTCGCCAAGGTGTTGCCCTTGCCATGGCCAACCATGTGGCCGAGCAAACCACCGGCCACGGCACCGATCGCGGTACCGGCGATGTTGTGCTGATCCTTCGGCGGCTCGGTGTGGTTGACCACCACGTCCTGGCAAACCTGATGAGGGGTATTCACTTGCTGGTGCACCGGCGTCACGCTGACCACCTGCGCATATTGCGGGCCTGCTGCCTGTGCAGCCTGCTGTTGCTGCTGCGCATCCAGCGCCGGATCCGCGTTGGCCTGGTGACTGCAACCCGTCAGGCCGGCGACAGCTGCCACGGCAACCGCGGCGCAAAGAGTCTTGATTGCAAACTTGCTCATCTTTGAATCCCCCAATCGGTAATCGGTCACTAAATCGAACATGCGTTCACCCCTGCTTTCCATGGCGCTCATTGAATGGCGACAAGGCTGAATGATACCCGCATAAGTCGTTAGCCAATGCTAAACGGCGTGCAATCCAGCTCGCTTTTCTACTCGAAAGCATGCAGCTGTCAGGAGCGGCAGCATCGGTGCACATGATGCCGTGTGATGCGGAGCAGAGTTTGGAACCCAGTCGCATATGCAGCATTAAGGATGCTCTGATCTATTCCACGTATCCGGCATGACGTCCAGAAGGCCCGCAGGGTGTGCTGCGTGGCGCCGGGAAGACTGGCCGTCTTGCCAAGCCGCGCGGCGCAGCCTGCGGGCCTTCTGGACGTCGCCCCATCGTTTTAATTCAATCTGCTGGGGCCACACTGTATGCGCGCCTCGCTTCGCCCCGTCGTCTCGACATACAACCAGTATGCCGTCACCGCCGGTGCATACCGAGGCGCGCATACCGTGTGGTGACGGGTACGTGGAATAGATCAGAGCATCCTTAAAACCTTCAGTGCTTATTAAGCGCGTCGGGCAGAGCATCAACGCCGACACCAACGGAGGTCGTCATGAGCAAGCACGTAGCAGTCAGTCGTATGTTGATGGGTTTGGCCGTTGCCGCAGCGTTGGTCACGCCGCTGGCTGCGTCAGCGCATGATCACGATGGTTGGGGGCATGAAGGTTGGGGGCATCGCGGCGATTGGGATCGCGGCGGCTGGCATGATCGCGGCTATGACCGCGGCTGGCACGACCGCGATTGGCATGATCACGATGATTGGCACCACCGCGGCGGTTATTGGAGCGGCGGTCGCTGGATTGCGGGTGCAGTCGTAGCAGGCGCTGTGGCTGGCCTGGTGGAAAACGCCGTTGCGCCGCAGCCGGCTTATTACGCACCGGCCCCGACCGTGGTATATGAGCCCGGAACCGTGGTGTATGACGCGCCGCCACCGCCGCCAGTCGTTACTCGCACCGTGGTCTACACCACGCGTTACTACGGCGAATAACGCAATCAGGCATCGGTATCGAGTTGATGAAAAGCCCGGCGAAACGCCGGGCTTTTTTCGTTGTTGTGACCCTGGTGCATGCGAAAACAGGCGTTTCATCCGTTGCTGCAAAAGTCATGACGCATTGTCTCTTTGTATACGGAACCCTCGCTCCCGGTAAGCCGAATGCGCACGTGTTGGCGAATGTTCCGGGCAGTTGGGAGCCTGCAACGGTCAATGGCCGGCTCTATCAGGAGGGTTGGGGCGCGGCGGCTGGCTATCCTGGCATCGTGCTGGACGAACAGGGCGACGAGGTGCACGGACTCGTGTTCACGTCGAGTGAGCTTCCGGCGCATTGGCTGCGGCTGGATGAATTTGAGGGTGAAGGTTACGCGCGTGTGTTGATGTCGGCGCGGCTTCGGGATGGCGCGCGAGTGGACGCGTACATCTATCAGCTGAGTGGCCGAAATGAACCGCGCTCGTGACGTAGCCACCGTTGCTTATGCCATCATTCATGCATGCAGGGCGTACCTCATTCCTTCGATAGCTCCGCGGATACCGCCGAATTTCGTTGCCCGGCGCATCGTCCGGGTGTCGAGCTGTATCGCGCGCACATCGTGCGGCATGCCTTTGAGCCGCACGTGCATGAAAGTTTTGGCCTGGGCGCCATCGAATTCGGTGTGGAACGCTTTCGGTATCGAGGCGCCGAGCATCTGGCACCGCCCGATTCGCTGGTCTTGATGAACCCGGATGAATTGCACACCGGCTGCGCCGAAACCGATGGCGGTTGGCGCTATCGGATGGTCTACATCGATCAGGCTGTGGTAGCGGAGATCGTCGGTGAATCCGGCTGGTGGTTTAGCGATGCGGTGCATAGCGATGCAGCGGGTGCGCGGTACATCACGACACTGCTTGATGCGCTATGGCAGGCGCGCGACCCGCTTGCTTTCGACAGCTTGCTACTACGGCTTTTAAATGAATTCCGCCGCCATGCACGTGTGCCGCGTGCGGCGCATGTCGAAGCGCTCTCTCGCTTTGTGCCGGTGATCGACTACCTGCGCACGCATCTGGCCGAACGCATCACGCTGGAGCAACTGGCCGCCGTGGCGGGCTTGAGTCCCTTTCATTTTTTGCGTCAGTTCCAGGCACGCCATCACGCCACGCCACAGCAAATGCTGATGGCCTTCCGCCTGTCCGCGGCCAAGCGCTTGCTCGCAGCGGGTACAGCACCGGCCCAGGTCGCCGCCGCCACCGGACTGACTGATCAGGCGCATCTCACGCGTGCTTTTGCACATCGCTACGGCACTACGCCGGCACGCTATCAGCGCGCGCTGCAACGATAGCAATCTCGTACAAGACAGCCGCGGGCCACGGCAACAATGCTGCACGCCATGTGGACAGGAACGCTTTACGCACTCATCGCCGGTCTGATGTGGGGGCTGGTTTTCATCGGCCCGTTGCTGGTGCCGGAATACCCGGCTGCGCTGCAGTCGGTGGGCCGCTACCTTGCCTTTGGCCTGATCGCGCTGCCGCTGGCATGGCTGGACCGCGCCGCGTTGCGACAACTGACGCGTGCCGATTGGTTGGAAGCGTTGAAGCTCGCCATGATCGGCAACCTCCTTTATTACGTGTGCCTGGCCGCAGCGATCCAGCGTGCCGGTGCGCCGCTTCCCACCATGATCATCGGCACGCTGCCCGTAGTGATCGCCATTGCCGCCAATCTGCGCAATGCCCGCCGCGACGGCCAGTTGCCATGGGCGCGCCTGGCGCCGTCACTGCTGTTGATCGCCACGGGCATCGCTTGCGTCAATCAGGCGGAGTTCTCCGGATTGAAAGCCCAAAGCCACGGCGAATTTTTACGCTATGCCAGCGGCGCTTTGCTCGCCTGCGTTTCCGTGGCGTGCTGGACGTGGTATCCGCTGCGCAACGCCGATTGGCTCCGTCATCATCCATCACGCAACCCGCGCAGCTGGGCGACGGCACAAGGCGTCGCCACCCTACCGCTTGCAGTTATCGGCTATGTGCTGCTGTGGCTGGGCATGCGCGCCAGCGGCAGTCACTTCCCGATGCCATTCGGTCCGCGCCCCGTTGTCTTCATCAGCTTGATGGCGGTGATCGGCCTGTTCGCCTCCTGGCTGGGTACAACCTGCTGGAACGAAGCGAGCCAGCGACTGCCCACCGCAATCGCGGGACAGCTGATCGTGTTCGAAACACTGGCGGCATTGAGTTATGCGTATGCGCTGCGCGGAAAGCCGCCGGGCATGCAAACTCTGATCGGCGTAGTGCTGCTGGTGGCAGGCGTGGTGTGGGCGGCGCGCGTGAAGCCGGTGCCGCTGGAGTACGTGGAGGCGGAACGGTTGTAGGCCGGGGCGAGCTGCATCCAAATCCGAACATGGCATGCAAGCATCGGAACGTTGGGGCAATAAAAAAGCTCTGGAAGCGAGTTCCAGAGCTTTTTCAATATCGAGCTGGTGCCGGAAATAGGAATCGAACCTACGACCTACGCATTACGAATGCGCCGCTCTACCAACTGAGCTATTCCGGCGGAGCCGCCTAGTTTAAGGGGGTGTGTTGCGGCCTGCAAGCTCTAGCGGGTGGGCAGGATTCGGACCGCAGCGTGGGGCGATGGCCGACTGACGTGGATGCGGCTCTGCGGCGACAGTGCGGGGAGGTTCTTAGGGAAGGGTGCCGATGCCGCTGTCGTCGCGTCCACGAGGCGTCACATTGATCGAAGTACTGGTGGCCATGCTGATTTTCAGCCTGGGGCTGATCGGGGCCGGGGGTTTAATGGCGATGGCTGCGCGCGCCAATCAGGCGGCGTATTTGCGCACGCAGGTGAGTTTTCTGGCGCAGAACATGGCCGAACGCATGCGGGCGAACCTGATTGGTGTGTGGCAGGGTGATTACGACGGCGACTATCCGGATGCCAGCGCGCAGGATTGCTCCACTGGTTGCACGCCCAGCCAACTGGCGCGGCATGATCGGCAGCGTTGGAGCGGGCAGCTCCAGACCTTTCTGCCACCCGGTCCGAAAGCCACTCTTCGATGCGACCAAAGCGGCGTGCCACACGCACCGTCGCGCGAACAAATTGCTTTGAGGCCGCCTTACGGTGGTCATTGCCGAATGAGCATCACGTGGGCTGAGCGAGGCTCCGTCGATGCCAAGGCTTTACCGCATACTTTTACCTGGGAGTTTCAGCCGTGAACCGCTGCCGCGGACTCTCGCTGATCGAGTTGATGATTGCGATGGCGCTCGGTCTGGTGGTGAGCCTGGGCATCGTGGCGGTATTTACCTCCACCTCGAACCAGCGTCAGGTGCAGGAACAGCTGGCGCGCTTGCAGGAAGAAGGCCGTTTCGCCATCACGCAGATCAGGAACGACCTGGCCATGGCGGGTGCGCCGTATTGCAACGGCAGCGGTGGCGCGGCGCATGCGAGTGCTGCCGGTCCTTATCTGGATGGGCTACGGACACCCACCATCTATGCCAGTAATCCGGACTTGCTGATGGGCGCATTGAGTGACGTGAGCACGCGATGGGGCGGGGCGTATCCATCGCCGCCGACGGAGCCTTATTCCCTGCCTTCGTTCCTGACGATGCGCGGCTACGACTGCACGGTGAGCAGTTGCACGCCGGTGGAACCGAGCAACAAGCGCAACCCGGATGGTTTCAGCATTCCTGCGATGGGCAAAGGCGTCGATAGCCGCGTGATCGGCGCGTCGGTGCTTACGGTGCGCTATCTCAATGCGGCGGGTGGCTGGGCGATCATGCCTGAGGGAAGTGCGAGTGGCAGCACGCTTTTCAATCACGCAGATGGTTCGCTGACCATTCGATTGAGTCCGTCGTCCGGTGAACCGAAACCCAGTGATGTGAAGGATGACGCGCCACTGATGATGCTCGCGGATTGTTCCAGCGCGCAGATCTTTGCCGTCACGGGTATGGGTAGCCACACACTGACATCTACCGGCGATAATTTTGCGCAACCGCATGTGTTCCGGAACATGGCGGCGCCAAAGCTATTCAGCGTCAGCCGCGACATGCGCACGGTTACTTACTACTTGCGCGTGGTGAACAACGGCGACGGCATGGGACACACCACCGGCGCCTTGATGCGACGGGTCAACGGCGGCTTATCGTCGCAAGGCGGTGTGGGCGAAGAAATCGCCCGCGGTGTGGAGCGCCTGGATTTCAAATACGGCGTGCAGCAACCGGACGGCAGGTTGCGCTATTACACCGCCGAGCAAGTGGACAACAGCACGCGCGCCGATTGCCCTGCGGTGCCCGTACCGATTCCAGGCAGCAGCGATCGTGGCTGCCTGTGGGGAGCGGTCAGCGTGATTGAAGTCGACTTGCTGATGTCCGGGCAGAATCCGCTCTACTCACTGACGCCGGATGAGTTGGCCTACAGCTATGCGGCGGACGGGATATTCACGCCCGCAGCACCCACGGCCGATGATCGAAAGGTCACGCCAGTGCAGCAGGGATTTCCATTGCCCGTGTTGCGGCGTGAATTCACGGCTGTGGTTGCCGTGCGCAATGCCAATCCGTAGATAGTGAGGGTGCAGGGATGCGAATGACGTTGAAAACTTTTGTTACCGTGATGAATACCCGGACTCAATGTCTCGATCGAGAGACAAAGGCGCTGGGTCCCGGCGTTCGCCGGGACGACGAGAATGAGAGTCCTCGTCACATTGGTGGAAGGGAGCACCTTCGCAACACACAGCGCGGTTTCGCGCTGCTTATGGCCCTGATCTTCCTCGTGCTGCTAAGCATGCTGGCCATTGCCGCCTCCCAGCATTCACTATTGCAGGAACGCATGGCCGGCAGTTTTCGCAACGCTCTGCAAGCACGTATGAGTGCGGAGACGGCACTGCGCGGGGCGGAATACAAACTGTGGTCATTGGCAAGTCAAGCGGGTGCGCGTCTGCATTGCCAACAAGCAGCCATCAGCCGGGATGACGGCTGCATCATCTATCGCCCCGATAGCGGGCCTTACGCCGCAAACGGGTCCGTCACCCGCTTCCAATCCGCGGCAAGCTGGATCGACGGTATCGGCGTTCCATACCTGGGGCCTCAAGGCACTGGCTACACGCCCGCCTTGGCGAAGAACCCCGTCTACATCATCGAAGATCTCGGCAGCGAACGCCCGCCGGGTGTGGGCGGATTGCACGAATCCGGTAATACCGGCCCGAACAACGGCGGCCAGGTCGACGTGCATGTTTATCGCATCACAGCACGCGCCACCGGCGGCAGCGTCAACGTGATGGCCGTGGTGCAGAGTACGTTCAATGCGCCGTTGCATCCTTAAGCGTGGCGGCAAACCGCTAGCGTGGGCGAGCGTTCTGCTGATTTCCACGTTGCAGGCGGCAGAAGTCGGTACCGTGGAGTTGAGTCCGTTGCCACTGGACCGCTCGCGAGCATCCCCGTCATTGGCAACGCTTGCCGTAAGCAACAGCGTGTTGACGGATGGCACGCTCGCTTTTCTTGGCGGTTACGACCTCGCCGATGGGTCCGGCGTATTGAAGGCCGCCACGTTGAATGCGGATGGTGCGATGGCGAACACGGTGTGGGATGCTGGATCGCTGCTCAGCCAGCCTTTGGTGACATCACCTGCCGGACGCACCATCCTCACCGCAAGTCGAAAGGAAGATGGCACGCTTGCCGGCATGGCATTCGAACTTGCCGCATCGTTCGACGAAGATGAAAAGCGCGGCTTGATGACACCGCCAGCGGAACGTTCAGTCGATACGTTGGCAGCCCGCGTCGATTACCTGCGCGGCGTTCGTTCGCTGGAACTCGATGGCAGCCTGCGCCCGCGGGGCAGTGTGTTGGGTGCGATCGTGCATTCGCAAGCGGTGTATGTGGCTTATCCCACCGGCAACTATGTCGACACATGGCCAAAGGCCAGGACCGCACCGGAAATGTCGGCCGGCGCGCAAAGCTATGCGCAGTTTGTGGAGAGGTATGCCGATCGCCCGCCCATGCTCTACGTTGCCGCCAACGACGGCATGTTGCATGCGTTCCACGCACCCTTCCCAACATGCAAGGAACAGGATCAACAAGGTCTTTGCGCCGCTTACGCAAGCACGCCCGATGCAGGCAGGGAGCGCTGGGCGTACGTACCGCGCGCAGCGTACGGCAATCTCGGCAATCTTACGCAGGCACGGGATTTCCAGTTCCACCCGACCGTAGATGCCACGCCCGTGACGCGCGACGTGTTCTTCAGCAAGCATGGCCGGCACGAATGGCACACCCTGCTAGTCGGTGGATTGGGACTTGGCGGTCGCGGCGTGTATGCCTTGGACATCACAGACCCCACGGCGATCAGCGAAAACTCCCCTGAGCCCACCGTGCTATGGGAATTCGATGCCAGCATGCCCGAGGGCGAAGCGGAAGCCGGAGCGACGTATAACCCGGCAGACCTCGGCTATACCTACGGGCAAGCGGCCATTGCGCGGTTGGCAAACGGCCGCTGGGCGGTGCTGGTGCCCAATGGTTACTTCGCCGATTGCAGCAAACCGGTCAAGCCTGCCCGTTGCGAAGAAGCAACCGGCACGCCGCCCAGCTACAGCGCCCTGTTTGTGCTGGATGCGCAAACCGGTGCCGTAATCGCCGAACTCAAGACGCCGTCCATCCCCGGCATCACCAGTTACGGATTGAGTACGCCAGTGCTCGGCGACTATGACAACGACCAAGTCGATGACGTCGCCTTTGCTGGAGACCTTGCCGGCAATCTGTGGCGTTTCGATCTCACCGCATCGAACCCATCAGCATGGAAGGTGAGCCTGGCCTACCGACCAGCGCAACAAGGGTCGCAGCCGATCACCGTCATGCCGCGCCTTTTCCCCGATCCCATCACCAACCGATTCATGGTCGTCTTCGGCACCGGTAAATACCTTGGCGAGGACGACAAGAGCGATACCAGCTTGCAGGCGATCTACGGCATACGCGATCGGGCGGATAGCCAAGGCGACGCGACAACCCTGCTGCACGATAGCCTTCAGCAACAGGTCCTGAGCGAGCAAACAGTCACCGATGCTGCTTCCGGCAGCAGTGCGAGCTTGCGCACAATCACGTCGAACCCGGTTTCGGCGCAGGCCGGTGGTTGGCGTATCGATTTGCACCTCGCGGCGGGCGAACGTGTCGTGGCGACACCCACGGCCTTGTTCAATACCAACGCCGTGCTGATAAGTACCTTGATTCCCGATGGCGATACACCGTCCGGCGCCATCATGGCCATTGACGCCGCCACCGGTGGCGCGCGGTCGATCATTGGTTTTGGCGGGAGTTCATATGCCGGTGCCTTGGTAGCAAACCCACCGACGGCAGGCAGCCTGCCGATGGTGATGCCGGCGGGCGGCGGCAAGCTGGTCCTGCCCGGTATCAAGTTGAAAGGAAGCGGCAGTGCGCTTGATATGCCACTTACCTTGGACGGTCCGATGTGGCGTCGCCGTTCATGGACTTTGTTGACGCCCGATTCGTAAGGAGCAGCGATGGAGCGCATGCGTGGTTTCAGTTTGATTGAACTGCTTATCGTGATGGGGATAGCCGCGATCCTCGCGGCATTGGCGTCGCAATCCTATTCCCGCTATGTGCTGCGCTCGCATCGTGCGGACGCGCATCACACCTTGATGGCGATTGCCCAGGCGCAGGAGCGTTGGTATGCCACCCATAACCGCTACATCGATGATCTGAGCAAGCTTGGTTACGCCGATTCCCCGTTGTCGCCAAATGGCTATTACGCATTGGCGATGAGTGTGATGGATGATGACGGGCAGGGTTTCAGAGCCACGGCTACGCCGGTCGGTCCGCAAAATAACGACGTGTGCGGGAGCTTGTCCATCGACAATGCGGGACGCAAGTTGCCGGGCAGGGATAGTGACCTGAATACCAATGGCAACTGCTGGTAGCGAATCCCCGTAGGTTGGGTTACCCCGGATCAAGTCCGGGGTAACCCAACCTACAGTCATTCCCGTCAGCCATCGACGTATGCGTTGATCAGCCTTTCGGCCAATCCTGAGTAACGCCGCGTTCGCTGCGCCAGCGCATGCTCGATCGCCGCTTGCGTGCCCACCAAGGTCAACCACCGGCGTGCGCGTGTGATTCCGGTATACAGCAATTCCCGCGTCAGCACCGCGGGCGCATCGTCCGGCAACACCAGCGCGGTATGTTCAAATTCCGAGCCTTGCGACTTGTGCACCGTCATCGCGTAAACCGTTTCCACATCGCCCAACCGCGATGGCAATACACAACGCACCTGTGCGCCATCATCCAGCGCGGCGGAAGATGAAGTCTCGCGCGTCATCGGAAACGCCACGTACAAGCGCAGCTCACCATCGGCGCCACGCATGCGCAACGTGATACCGACATCGCCATTCATTAGCCCAAGGCTGTAATCGTTGCGCGTCATCATCACCGGCCGGCCTTCGTACCAGCCGCGGTCGGATGCAATCAGGCCGGTAGCCAACAACAGGCCGGCAATATCCCGGTTCAATTGTTCGACGCCCGCGGGTCCGCGGCGCACGGTGCACAACACCTGAAACCGATTGAAGGCTTCCAGTACGCCGTGCGCCCACTGCCGATACGCTGCATCGTCGGCATCCAGCGCGGGACGCTGCTGTTGCAACCATTCCAGATAAAACCGGAAACCTTGGGGCCCGTTTGCCGTTGTCGGATCAGCCTGTCCATCGATCGCCCATGCTACGTGGCTACTGGACGCTATCCAGAAAATATCGCTCGATGGCGCGCTGAGCAACGTATTTACGGCAGCAAGATCGCCATCATTCACCGCCGCAGCAAGCTGCCCGATACCGCTGGCGGTATCGAAGCGATGACTGCTGCGCAACATGGCGATGTGCTGATCGAGCGCTTGCGCATCATCGCGAACAAATGCGGTGACGTCGTCGCCGCTCGCTGCCTGCAACCATTGCGCGGTGGCAGCGGTATAGCAGCCCTGCTCGGCGCGTCGTCCCAATTCGCCCAGCACCGCACCGGCTTCCACCGACGCAAGCTGATCCTTGTCGCCGATCAGGATCAGGCGTGCATGCGGCGGCAATGCATCCAGCACGGCGGCCATCATTTCCAGATCGATCATCGAGGCTTCGTCGATCACCAGCACATCCACGTGCAGAGGATGGCGACTGTCGTGCGCGTAGCGGCGGCTGTCCGGGCGTGCGCCCAACAGGCGATGCAGGGTTTCCACTTCGCGCGGAATCGCGGCGCGCACGTGATCAGCAACGTCGAGCGAGGCGATCTGGCGGGCAATTGATGCATTCAAGCGCGCGGCGGCTTTACCTGTCGGTGCTGCCAGCCGGATGCGCAACGGTGTGTCGTGACTGCGCAAATGCAATGTTTGCAGCAGGCCGAGCAATCGCACCACGGTGGTGGTTTTGCCGGTACCGGGCCCGCCGGTGATCACGCTGAAGGCGCCGCGTGCTGCCAAGGCGCACGCTACGCGCGGCCATGCGATGCTGCTGTCGGTGGTGGGAAACAAGCGCTGCAACTCATCGTGCAACGCTTCCGCGGGCAACATGCTGTCGACAAGCCGCGCCGCAATTCCAGCGGCAACACGGCATTCGTAGTTCCAGTAGCGCCGCAAATACAACCGCTGACCATCCAGCACCAGCGGCGCTTCGACAGGCAGACCATCGGCACCGGCCAGTAATGGCGATGCCGGCACGGGCGTGCTGGCAAGCAGCTCAAGCCATGCGGCCGGCCATTCCTGTTCCAACGCCAGGGCATCCAGCGCTTGCAGATCCAGGCATGGGTGGCCGTCCCCCAGCTGCCGGCTTGCCAGCGCTGCCATCAGCAGCAGTGTGTAATCGGCGTGCGGATCGCACTCGACAATAAAGCGTGCAAAGGCCAGATCCAGCGGACGCAACACGCGCCGCGTTACCGCATCGGCCAGCATCGCGAGCAAGGCGTCACGCGACATGCGCGGTTGCCTCTTGCGCGAACAGGCGATCCATTGCATCGATCAAGGCCAACGGCAGGCGTTCCATGTGCATGCCATGTCCGGCCTGATCCACGCCGCGCAGATACAGATACAGCACCCCGCCGACATGTTGTTCGTAGCGATAGCCAGGCAGCCGCGCACGCAGCAGACGATGCAATGCCAACGTGTAAATGGCGTACTGCAAGTCGTAGCGTGATTGCAGGGTGACCTCGCGCATGGCTGCGGTGTCGTAGGCTACGGTGCTGTCGCCCAGCCAATTGGATTTGTAATCGATCACGTAATAGCGCCCCTGCTGCTCGACAATCAAGTCGATAAAGCCTTTGAGCATGCCGTTGACGCGGTTGGGCGGCAGCAAGGGGCGCGGCAGGCCACCCAGTGTGTGGCGGGTGACCAGTTGATCCAGCTGTTGCGTATCCACACGATGGGCTTCAAACCAGAACTCCAGCTCGGCCTGATAACGTTTGCGGTCCGCCAGTTGCGCCAGCGTCAGCGTATGCCCATCAGGCAATGCCAGCGGTGTATGCAACAGCGCAGGCAACCATTGGCTCAACGGTGCGATCCACGCCTGCCAGCCGCGCCGCTGGCAGCGGCGTGCAATCTGCTGTTCCAGCTCGGCGGTGTGGCTGGCGACGGTGGCAAAGCCGGCCTCGGCGATCCATTCCAGCAGGTCATGCAGGAACGTGCCGGCGTCCGCGCCGCGCGGAAAGGCGTGCATGCCGTAATCGATGGCGGGCGCAGTCCATTCCACCGTTTCGCGCACGGCTTCCACCAGCACGTCCTGCGTGGCGGTTTCCGGTGCGGTCTGCCGCATGGCTTCGCCGTCGCCGTGCGTCAGCGCGCTGTAGCTGGAGATCCACCACGGTTCGGGCGGCGGCAAGCTATAGACGCGCGCCTGGCGTTCGCTGCTCGGGCGCAGCAATGGTCGATAGACGCGTACGCCTGGCGCTTCTTCAGCAATGTGCACGTCGATGTCGTGCGAACCATCGCGCAGCGCTTCCAGGCGTGCGAGCAGATCGAGCGGCTCGATGGCTTGCTCACCGCCGGAAAGCACGTAACCGAAGGCAGACCGATGCAACAAAGGCTTGTTGCGATCGGCCACGCAAGCCACACCTAACCAGCACGCATGTTCCGCGCGCGTCAGTGCTACATAGAACAGACGCAGGTCTTCTTGAAGACGCTCGCGCTCCATGCGTTGCTGGGCAAGTGCATCGGGTTGCAGGTCGATCCAGGTCTTGCCAGCATCGTCGTGCCAGGGTTGCACGCTGCCGCGTGGCGCATCCTGGAAGCGGCTGATGAAGGGCAGCATCACGATCGGGTACTGCAAGCCTTTCGACTTGTGGATGGTGATGACTTTCACCAGGTCGGCTTCGCTTTCCAGGCGCACCACATGTTCTTCGCCGGTTTCCGCCTCGCCTTCGCAGGCGCGTGTCATCTGCGAGGCGAGGTAGCGGATCAGTGCGTATTCACCATCGAGATTGGCCGCTGCGTGTTGCAGCAGTTCGGCCAGGTGTTGCAGATTGGTCAGTGCGCGTTCGCCGTTGCCCGTGGCGAGCAAGCGGGCCGGCAAGTCGAAGGTATGCAATAGATTGTGTAGCATGGCCAGCACACCGTGCCGCTGCCAAAGGGCTTGCAGTTCGCGGAAGCGTTCGCCGCACCATTCCCAGTAAGCCTCGTCATGATTGAGGCGATCGAGTTCTTCCAGGCTGCGCTGCATGGTGGTGCTGGCAAGCGCGGCGCGCATGGCACGATCCGAAGCCGGCATGGCGCAGGCTTGCAGCCATAGCAATACATCCGGCGCCTGCTCGGTGGCGTACACCGAATCGTTCTCCGATAGATAAACACTATGCACGCCACGTTGGCGTAGGGCCGTGCGAATGCACGCCGCTTCGCGTCTGCTGCGCACCAGCACGGCGATATCGCGTGGACGCAACGCGGTGTGCGCACCGTGTTCGTCCACGAAACCGCAACGCCCGGTTTGTGCGGCTTCCAGCAAATCCACGATATGCGCTGCCGCGTGGGCGGCAGCCGTTTCCATGTATGCACCCACGCCCAGCGGCTTATCGCTGGGAAACACTTCCATGCGGATCGCCGCTACCGGCTTTCCATCGTAACGAAGGCTGCGCTTGCTGCCGGCTGCGTCTATGGGGTGGAACGGCAACCCCTGTGTGCCGTGACCGAATGCAAACGCACCTAGTTGCCATTGGTCGGCGTGTTGAAAGACGCGATTGACCGCAGCCACCAATGGCGAGGTGGAACGGTAATTGGTGGCCAGCGTCCACGTGGGCGATTGCGCCTGCTCGCGTGCGGCGAGATAGGTATGGATATCCGCGCCGCGAAACGCGTAGATGGCTTGCTTGGGATCGCCGATCAACAGCAGGCCGGTAGTCGGCCGATCCGCGTAAATACGCTGGAAGATCTGCCACTGCAGCGGATCGGTGTCCTGGAATTCGTCGATCAAGGCCACGGGATATTGCGTGGCGATGGTATCGGCGAGCTGGCTGCCATGCGGGCCGTGCAAGGCGGCATCAAGCTGGCGCAGCATGTCGTCGAAACCGGGCTTGGCCTGGCGTTCGCGAATCTGATCGATACGCGCGGTGATCCATGGCAGCGCGTGCGAAAGCAGCAAAGGCTCCAGCGGCGGTTCGGCGTTGAGCGTGTCGACCAGGTTCTGGATGGCGGCAAACACCGGATGCGCCGGCGAGGGATTGCCCTTGCTGACCGAGCCATCGAGCTTGGCCTGGGTATAGCGCTCCAGCGTCGCCGGATCGATCTCGGCGCCATGCGCCCATTCGTGCAAGGCGGGCAGTTCGCGTTCCACGGTCTTGGGCTGGAAGATGTTGTTCTTCAGCGCTTTGGTCTGCACCGCCGTGCGAAGCATGGTTTCAATCGCTTGCGCATCGCTTTGCCACAGGCTGCGCGCAGCCTGTTCCGCCTGCCGCCGCGGCGCCTGATGCTGGCGCAGCGCTTCTGGCAGATCGCCAACCTCAGGCAACGGACGGCCTTGCATGCGTATGCGCTGCAGCGGCAGTTTCAGCAACGGACGCAGGGCGCGTTGCAAGGCTTGCGGGCTGCGCCATTGCTTGGCGATGCAGGCGGCTTCGGCTTCATCCAGCGGCGCATAGAAGCGGCGCCAATAGTCGCGCACGGCTTCGGCGAGTCGCGCGTTTTCATCGGCTACATCATCAGCTGCCTCGCTGGCTTCGAATGCATGCTGCGCGAGCATGCGTTGGCTCCAGCCGTGGATGGTGTAGATGGCGGCCTCGTCCATCCATTGCGCAGCCAGATCCAATTGGCGCGCCGCGGCGGCGCGATCATCGGCATTTGCATAATCGTCGATCAAGCGCTGCAGAAATTCGTCCGGCTGCTGCTGCCCACGAAAGGCGGCTGCCGCCGTGGCGAGACGTTCGCGGATGCGTTCGCGCAATTCCGCCGTCGCGGCGCGCGTGAACGTCACCACCAGGATCTGCGCTGGCAGTTGCGCCGGCTGGCCGCCGTGGCCCAGCACCAGCCGCAGATACAGCGCGGCCAGGGTCCAGGTTTTGCCGGTGCCTGCACTGGCTTCGATCAGGCGAATGCCTTGCAAGGGCAGATGCAGCGGATCGAGTGGCGCCATCTCGCTCATGCGTCGCCCTCCACGCTGGCGGCATCCAGCAGCGGGCGATACAACGGCAACCAATGTTCGAAGCCATCGGCATGCAGCGTGGAAAAACTGCGCCATGTGCGCGCCAGCGTCGGTTCGCGATTCACTTCGCCGGACGGTGCGCCTGGCGCATCACTGCCTTCGTAGCAAAGCCGCGCGGCGTCGGCGGGAATCTTTTCGTTGCGTTCGGCCAATAGCCATGCATAGGCAGTGAGCCGTGCCATGGGCAGGGGTTTTTGCATGCCTTCCTGCCAAGCGTCCAGCAAAGCATTCAGCAGCGCGGCGGCTTCGCCACGATCGAGCGGCTTCAATACCACGGTAGCATCCGGCGCAAGAAAGCGGCTGGTCATGGCGACACCATTGGCATTGGCCAGCAACTGCAACACCCACGGCTGCAACAGTTTGTCATAGCGAATGGCCTTGCCTTGGCAAAGCTGGCCGGCCATCGGCAACAAGCGCACGAGGCTGCCGTCGTCGCTGGCGCGCAGATCATCAAGCCAGCCTTCCACAACGAGTTCGCCATGCTGGTGGCGCAATTCCTGTGCGGGCACAAGCGAGTGCCAATGCGCCAGCGATGCCTGCCATCGGCGCAGAATGCGATGCACGTCGCCGCCGATATCCTCCACCGCCAGTGCACCGAAACCGCCTGCGGGTACCACGCCTTGTTGTCGCAGGCGCGATGCGGCATGGAGCAGGGCAGGCTCGGCATTCGCCTCGTCCGCGTTCAATGCGCATTGCAGCAGGGTTTGCGTGGCGGCGTGGTTTTCCAGGCCATCCAATGCAAACGGTTCATCATCATCCATGCCGGTGTCGACGTCTTCGAAACGTACTTTCAGCCGTTCGCTGTAGAAGCATGCCGCTGGCCGAGCGAGAAAGCGCTGCAGTGTGCGGATGTCCAGCACGGATTCCGTCTGCCATGGCGACAGTAGTGCGGGCTCACCATGCGTCTCCGCACGACGCGCCTTTGCCCATTCCGAAGCATACGTAAAAAGCGGAGAAGCACCCTCGAAGTAGCGTTCGCTGAAAGCCTGCAAGGGATGCTCGGTGGTAATGGCATCCAGGAGCTGCTCGCCATGGTTATCCGGCAAGCGCCAACCTGTGGAGAGATAATCGCGCAGCTGGCCTACCAGCACCGACGGCGGCAACTCGCTGTTGTCGCGCACGCTGTGCCCCACCCAGCTGATGTGCAGCACATCGCGCGCGGACAGCAGGGCTTCCAGAAACAGATAGCGGTCATCTTCACGGCGCGAGCGGTCGCCGGGCCGGTGCTGGCTGGCCATCGCCATCAGGTCGAAGTCGGGAGGTGAAATGCGGCGCGGGTAGTCGCCATCGTTCATGCCGAGCAGACAGACCACGCGGAACGGAATGGCGCGCATCGGCAGCAAGGTGCCGAAGTTCACCGCGCCACCCATGAAGCGTTGCGAAAGATGATGCTGGTCGATCGCCTGCAACCAATCTTCGGCCACGATGGCAAGAGGGATGGTTTGCGTAAAGCTTGCCTCCTGGCAGGCATCCAGCCAGTTGTCGAGCGCATCTTCCAGGCGGCCGACGCGCAGGGTGTCGTTCTCGTCGCCGTGCGTGTCGAAGCAGTCGCGCAGCAGGCTTCGCAATCGTTCACTCCATTGCATTGGCGTTGCCGGCGAGGCGAACAGTTGCCAATAGCGTTCCAGTATTTCCAGCAATTGGCTCAACGGGCCGATCAGTTCGGCATCCAAGCCGCCGATGTCCGCATAGGGCGCGATCTCATTGAGCGAGGGGCCGTCAGCTGTCGCATAGCCCAGCAGCATGCGACGCAAGCCGAAGCGCCAACTGTTCTGTTCGTCCGGTGGCAGGCCGAAGACTTGCTTCTGTTTACCATTCAGGCCCCAGCGGATGCCGGATTCGGCGATCCAGCGGCGCAGGGTGGGCAGCTCGTCTTCGCTGATGCCGAAACGGCGGCGCAGTGAAGGTACGTCGAGCAAGTCCAACACGTCGCTGGCGGTAAAGCGCGATTCGGTCAGCGAGAGCAGCCGTTCCAGCGCGGTGATGAGTGGCGAGGTGTTGCGGCCCGATTGGTCGGCGACGTGATAGGGCAGGTAGCGCGGATCGTCGTTGGCGATGCGCCCGAACACGGCTTGCACGTGCGGGGCGTAGGTGCGGATGTCCGGTACCATCACCATCACGTCGCGCGGCGACAGCGGCGCGCCCTGGCGCGCGGCCTGTTCGAACAGCGCAAGCAGCTGGTCATGCAGAATTTCCACCTCGCGCTGCGGGCTGTGCGCGACATGGAAATGCAGCGAGCGAGTGTCAGGCAGCGGTTTGCGCAATGCCGGATTGGCGGGTGCCGGTTCCAGTTCCAGCACAGCCTGCTGCACTTGATGCAGCAAGGAATCGCTGCCGTATTCGCGGAACAGATCGATGCTGCGCTTGATGGAGGTGAAGCGCTCGCGATAGCGCTCCGGCTGATCGAACGCGTCGAGTTGGCGAATGAAGTCACGCCCTTGCTTGCCCCACGCCGCCAGCAGTGGATTCGCATGCAGGTGCAGATCTTCGAAGCGCGGCTCCGGCGGCAGGCCGGGTTTATTGGCGTGGCGGCGATGCTCGGCAAGCAGCAGCTCGCGATCCTCAATGATGTCAGCCCAATAGTGTCGACACGGATTGGTGACCAGCAGCAGCACCTGGCTGTAGCGCCCGAGCGCTGTCAGCGCTTCCAGTACCTGCGGCGGCAGCGAGGTAATGCCGAACACCACGATGCGCCGTGGCAATGCCTCCGGCCGCACCGAGGACGCCTGCATTTGCTGTATGAAGCGCCGATGCACGCCCGCGCGATGGCTGTGACGCTGCTCGGCCGGAACGTCATCCAACAACAACCGCCACAGCCTGGGTTGCCAACGCTGTGCTGGCGGCAACTCCTTCACCCGGTTGCGCACGCTGTCGCGCAACACGTCGTTGCGATGTTCCCAATCTTCCAGCCAATCAGCGCGGAACACCTGGTATTGATCGAACAGATCGGCCACTTGCATGGCCAGACGGTACAGACGCCGCCAATCGCCGGTGTCGCCAAGCAGCGCGCGCAAGGATGCGAAAGCCGGTTCAGCCAGGCAGGACGGCAGCAAGCGCAGCAGGCGCCATACCAGGCGGGACTTGTCGAACGGCGAAGTGGCAGGCACGGCGGCCTCGCCCAGCACGGCGCGATACACCGTCCACAGGAACCGGCCCGGCAATTGCATGTCGATCGCGGCGCTGATACCTAAGCCGCCGGCCGCTACCGGACGCGCCAGCGCCAGCTTCAGCCACTGGGCAATGCCGTTGCTCTGCACCAGCAGCAATTCGTTTTCCAGTGGTTGCAGCGGCGTGCGTTGCAGCCAGGCTGCCAGCAGGTCGCGCAGATCTTCCTGGCGATTGCCGTGGATCACCATCAGGCCGGGTTCGACGAAGGGCAGGTGAGGCTGTTGCTCGGATGCACTCACGATGGGTTGCGCTTCCTTGTTGTGAGGTTATTTGAAGACGGCTTCACCTTAGGTCGCGCGGCTTGCGGTCACCTGCATGGCGATGGTGCGGGTGCCGGGGGATTTTAACGTCAATTGCTTTTGTGCGCTTTCGTGCGGCGCGCCGGATGTGACTCGCTGGCGTGAGCGATTGGGTAAGGCTGAACATCCGGTCTTGCTTCGATCCCTGTGATATGCATCGCAAAAACACAAAGGCGGGCCGCGCATTGTCTCGCGTGACAAAAGCTTGCTGCGCAGGGGGCATGCCGTTTCACCACAGTTTCACGCCTTCAATCCAATGATCGCTTCGCGTTTGGACGTCCAGCCGACGCCGCGGGGAGCCAGTCAAAACATAAGATGGGGTGATCGATGGGGCAGGGACTTTGGGAGAGTCAGAGACCTTGGGTTCGCCATGTTGCCGTGGCTTTGGGCTATGGCCTTGCATACTTGGTGTTCCGCGCTTTGTCGCCTCCTCAATGGCAGATTACGGCTGGGCTGAGGTTCGCGGTGCTGTTGCTGGCTCCTTATCGCTATTGGCCTGCATTGATCGTTGGCGAGTCAGGTTGGTATGTCGGCTTGGGTTATATCTGCGCGCCAACATGGGGTGTGGAATGGGGAATTGCCAACGCCATACCACCCATCACCTATGTGGCGCCGGCCGTTTACTGGCTACGCAAACACTGGCCGCCAGTCCTCACCAACGCAACGCATATGAACATGGGCAGGCTGCTCAGTTGTGCCTTGCTGATCGCTGTGATCGTCATGCTGCGCGATTTTGGCGTGCTTTTGACCGCAAAAAACCTTCCGCCAAATTATGATTTAAGTTTTTTCAAGTGGGGTCCGCGCTACTTTGTGGGTGGCTTCTTGGGCATTCTCACTGTCGTGCCGATTGCTTTGCTTGGCCATCAGAAGCTCGTCATTAGGAGCTGGGCTGAACTGCAAGGCAAAATCGAAAACAGTCGTCTTCTGTTCGAGAGTGTTTGCCTGGGTTTTCCCGTTCTTGCCCTGCTGTTGTGGATTGGATATGGCGCAGCACCTAACGCCCCAGTACGGCAAATGGCTCAAGTTGCCATGTTTCTTCCGGTGGTTTGGTTGGCGTTCCGACATGGATGGCAGGGGGCCGCAGTCGGGGGAACAGCGGCAAGCTGTACGGTAATGTTGCTGATGTCGAACGCAGTATGGGACTTGAACACCCTGCAAGCTGAATGCATTTTGTCGTTTGCTATTTCGACCATGTTGATCATGGGCGCGCGTATCGGATCGCTCGATCAGTATGCTGAGCGCGACCGCATGGAAGTTCTCGCAGCGCTAGCTTTGGCCCAGCGCAGCATCTATTTGAATGAAATGCAGTTGCGCATGACGTCGACGGCGTTGGAGCAGGTCAGAGAGGATGTCCAGGCTGGGTTTACGATGATGATGGGGCGCCTTCGCCATCTGCAGCCCGCGATTGACGATCGTGGATATCGGCGGCATGCCTTGGTTGCGCAAGATCAACTTCACCGCTTGGCTGACGGCCTTTATCCCGCCGCGCTACGGGAAAGAGGCCTTCCCAGTGCTCTGCAGGAAGGTGGACTGCCACTCATGCTGAAGGAAGCGGGCCTGACCTACGCCTGCGATTTACGCGGGCCGGTAAGCAGGCTTTCCAATGCAATGCGCATGAACATCTATCGCATTGTTTTGGAAGCCGTGGCTGATGCTTGTGCGAAGAAAAATGTGAGCGATATACGCATTCAATTGCGCGTTGCGGAAAGACAAGGACGCGTTGGCGTCTTGATTGTGGCGCGTTTTCGAGCGTATCCCGCGCAGCTTGCTTTTGTTGATTGGGAGGCTTTGCTTCCGCGCCTGGTGCGTGGGACCAGCGGCCTTGGCCTGCGAGCGGTACAAGACAGAGCAGCTGTCTTCGAGGGCCGCGCGCGGACGCGGTCCATATCCCATGGACATCAGATCACCATTCTGCTGCTTGATCCCATCGTACCCGGCGTTGCGACCAGCCCCCGCCGGGTGATGGGTAGTGTGCGGGCGTCAGTGGCCGGGGGCGAGTGAACTGCAGGAAGACGGATCCTGGCATATGGCCGAGGCACTTAGCGTCGTCACACCATTGCTCTGCGGCGCAGCAGTGACAACCGTTGCACTATCCCGATAAACCGTCGTTGGCGACGCTGCGTTTATCGTAGATGTATTGGCCGCCCGCTGCTGCGGCGTCGACACGTACTGTGCATCCTCCCCAATCGGCAGCGTAATGAACTGCCCACCCGCTGTCCCCACTGCGCCAATGACATTGCCATTAATGTCATTAACCTGGATATATTTGACCCCATTCAAAACGAACACATAAACGTGCCAGTGCGGGCTCAAACTGACATCCACGGCATTGGGCCATGCCTGGCCCAAACCTGTTGCAGCCGGTTGCGCTGCCATGCTTAATCCGGAAAAGCCAAGGCCCACGAAAATACCCAGTGCTGCACGCGTAATCGTATGCATGATGTTTCTCCCTTGCATGATGGAAGGTTGGTTGAAGTGCAACGCAATCTAGTCCCCCGCCTGCGCTGGAAAAGTGACGAGCGTGGGTGTCGAATGCGCCAATCAGCAGGCCATAGAGGGCTGTGATGAACTTGTGAAAGCAGTAGTTAGCGGCTGCTATAGGTGCGGCGGCTTCCTTCCCCCTCAGAACCCCAACTCGTCATTCCAGCGAAAGCTGGAATCCAGTGCCTTTCCGCCTTAAAGTCGCTGGAATGACGAGCAAGCGTTTCCGCTTAAGCTCGGTCATTGGGGAAGGGGGCTTCATGAGCACAGACACTGTAGCTGTTTCGCCGCCGATGGAAAACCGCATCCAGCATGTCTTCGTGCTGATGCTGGAAAACCGATCGTTCGACCATCTGTTTGCGCTGTCGGATATACCGGGTATTGCCGCCGCCACGTCGAGCAACACAAATACCTACGGTGGTACGGTTTATGCGTTCGGCGATGGCGCGCCCACGCAAATGCCTGCCGATCCCGGGCACGAATTTACGGATGTGCTGGAGCAACTGTGCGGCGCTGGTGTCCATCACCAACCCGGGCAGGCTTATCCATCCATCGACAACTCCGGTTTTGTCGCCAATTTCGCCACCACCAAGGACGAAGGCACGCCCGCACAAGCGAATGAAGCCGGTGAGATCATGCGTGGTGCCGATGTTCGCTCGCAGTCTCCTGCGCTCTATCAATTGGCCACCGAATTTGTGTTGTGCGATGGCTGGCATTCGTCGCTGCCGGGCCCGACCTGGCCGAACCGGTATTTTGTGCATGGTGCTTCATCGGCGGGACTGGATCATTCGCCGACCTCGGCGGAGATGAGCGAGTGGGAATGTGTCGATGGTTTCCCTTATCCGAAGGGTTCGGTCTTCGATGCGTTGGGCAAGGGTAATTACCGCCTCTATCAGGATGATCTGGGTTCGGCGCTGGGGCGGGTGCCGCAAGTGGCATCCATCAAGGGCATCAGCTTCTTCGATATTGATGACCTGTCGCATTTCGAGAGCGATCTTGCGAATGGCTATACCGCCCGCTACACCTTTATCGAGCCGAGCTACGGCGACATCGTGCACGATACGTACGAGGGCGGCAGTTCGCAGCACCCCATGGATGGGCTAAGCGGCGGCGATCAATTGGTGGCACGCATCTATAACGTCATTCGCAAGTCGCCATTGTGGGAAAGCAGCCTGCTGGTGATTCTCTACGACGAGCACGGCGGTTTTTACGATTCCGCCAGGCCCGGCAAAGCCGTGCCGCCGAATGACGGCACCGATCAGTCCTTGAACACCAACGGCTTCTTGTTCGATGTGTATGGTGTTCGCGTGCCAGCCATTGTCGTATCGCCGTGGGTAGCGCGTGGCTATGTCGACCATACGGTGTATGACCATAGCTCCGTGCTCGCCACCATCGAGCGCCTGTTCAATCTGCCTGCACTCACGGATCGCGACAAAAACGCTAAAGACCTGCTCTCCCTGATTACCGCCACCTGCCGTGCGGATTGTCCGCAAGGAATCGGATCATGAACCAGGTACCCACCCCAGACCCGCGCGATAACGAGCCCTTGCGCGACGGCAGTCCGCTGATGGGCTACCTGCATATATTGCGAAAGGCGCACATGGCCTTGGTGGGGCGGGACGAGGCGCATCGGCGCTTCCATCTCATGTCCACTCGGGGGCATGCCAGGAAGTACATCGAGGAGCTAATGCCGATGCTGCTCAACGAGCGCGTCAGGCACCGCCTGAAACGGCACGGAGCGCACGGACACTGACGAGGAATGTGACAGGAAAAAGTCGTTTGCAGGCTGCCGACCGTGCCGTGCATCTGGCGCCAGTCCGCGTGCTAATGTTCCGGCCGCGGGAGCACGGTCAATCATTCTGACGTCTGGTCAAGGCAGTGCCTTTTTTGTTTGAGGGCACTGCGCACAGGGGGGAAAGGATGTTCGACGGAGAGCTGACTAGCTTCTGGAATTCGCTGCAGCGGGCCGAGCAGCGAATTGAAGCCGAAGCCACCGAAGCAGAGCGGCAAGTCTATAGAACCATCTACGGCTACAAAAGCCGCGTGATGCGTCTGCGCGCCGCCTTGGCCGCATCCGGCCCTATCGCACGACAAACGGTGGCCAGGAAGCTGGAAGGCATCAAGCTGGATGCCATCTGGGACATCCTGTTCGCTGCCGTGCGGGACATGGCGCTTTACTACGGTGGCAGCGTCGTGCTCGGCACGGCCGTCGGCGCCGGGTTGGGTTCACTGGCCGGCGGCGTCGGCGCCATTCCAGGCGCCGCCATCGGCGCCGAGGCAGGGAGCCTGCTGGGCGAATGGGTACTGATGTTTCTCGGCCTGAAGATGCTCGCCGAAGGATTGGTCAACACCATTCCGCCAGCGTTGCGCCTTTACGTGCAGGGCTTCCGTATCGCATGGGGACCGGTCGACAGCGACCGCCCCGACGCCCGCTACAGCGCCGACTATCACCACGGCGAAGACATGGCGGCGCATCGCTTCGCTGATGGGCATGTGCTGCTGATCATGGCGATCCTGATCGCGATCGTGGCTTATCTGTTGCGCGGCAAAAGCGAAGAAGCGCTGATGCAGGCGGTGCGAAAGAGCGAACGCCTGGGCACGAAGATGGCGGATTGGTTGGCGGAGAATAAGGATAGGTTGCTTAAGGAGGAGAGTTTGAAGCCGAAGGTGGCGGAGAGGGCGCCTTCGCAGGAGGCAGTGTCAGATCCGCTGGGTAAAAAGCGAAATGTACCTAATCCACCAAAGGCCCCGGCTGCTTCAAATTTGGCAGATGTATGGAAGATGAGACCTACGGAGCGTGGTAAAGCTATCGAATCCTATCTTGCGGATACCGAATATAGTGATGCTAACGGTTGGTACCACATAGGCGCCGAAAATAACGGCTATTTCCCGCTTGTGGATTTCCAGCAGGGTGACACGTTAGTTAGCCTGAAGACCGTAAACACGAACGGTTCCTCTTGGATGGGGGATATGCAAACCCACATCGATGATCTCGCTTATAATGGCGCCACTGTTGACGGTCGGCCTGCCAACATGGTCCTTGATCTAAGAGTTCAGCCAGGTGGGGCTCAAGACGCTGCATCACTCGTGCAATACGGGCAACAGCAAGGTGTAACTGTCCTCATTAAGGAATTTCCATAATGCCCATGGGTGCTGACAAAGTCGAAATGGTTTTCAGGCTTGATTCGCTAAACGCTGTAGATGTGGCTAGACAGGGCTTGGATGCTCTTGGTTTGCAAGATGCGCAAGTCAAGCTTTATGGAAAGGGGATGAATGCCAACACTGCATTGCAGAAGATTGCGAAAGACGGCAAGCCTTTTTTTAATATCGAGACGGACAGTGCATCAATCCATTTCTCGACAATGAAAGCCTATCAACAGCAACTCCTTACTATATATAAAAAAGCCGGACTTGAACTCTCTGCCTGGGAGAAGGTTGTGGAGTCTTTCATGGGCTACGAGGGTTTTACGCTAGCCTGTCTTCAAAATGATGAATACATGCTCTGGCAGAACGCCGCAGACCCTCTTCAATATCAGGCAGCCGGCAGGAGCTACAACCACCTCCCGCTCATATCAAACGGACTGCCTAGTCCGCTGCAGAAGTTGGTTGTTGATACGTCACGTAATCCTGGTCGAAGGATTATTAAGATCGGCTACGTAGAAATGGTTGGCCATGTGATGTGGTTTGGCAGGCCGTTCTGGAGCTTGGTGGGTGAGCGTCATCGCGAAGCTGTGCTTACTTCCGTTGCATATCAAATCACTCAGATGCCAAACGAGATCGTTCGCGTAATCGCCTCGAATCAACCGTTTAGTGATGACACCAGTAAGGCTGAGCAAGAAGATCTTCGGCGGCTTCTTTTTAGCACGTAGGCTGGGATGAAATCCCAGCATTGAAACTCTAACGAAGCTGAGATTTCATCCCAACTTACGCTCTTGATGTGCCTGTTCAAGCGAATCCAGTGCCGCAAGTTGTTCTTGATGCCGCGGATAAAGCGGGTGTGATAATCAGAGATGTTAACGGGACCGTTTGCTATACTAAATGAAAGATTCCATCACTTATTGCAAATCATGGTTCCGGGCAAAGAAGCGGCCAACGGAAATATGGTCAGAAGAGAAGGCCAGGGCGGCGCATACGTCAAAACAGCTTTACACGGCTCTGATAGGTTCTCCAGGAAATCCTTCTTGCTTTTTGGAGATAAATGACAAATTTGTGGGCGTTGGATTCCTCGATGAAAATTTGAGGGAGTATCTTTATTATTCTTTTAAAGAAGTAGAGCCCGGCAAGCTATTTTTTAATATGGCGACGTATAGGGAATTTAATGGCGATACCGATAAGGTGCTTGCGGGTACTACCTACATCTTTAATCGCGATGGATCGGTCAAGGTCCAACGGCAACACTTTGAGCCAAATAAAATTGAGGCCATGGATACCTCGGCGGACATCTCTGGCAATTATTCGTCCTGGCCGGAATTCGGAAAATATGACGAGCTGATTCGGGTCGAGCGTAACATTGCAAGTAGTTGAATCAGTCCGTAGGCTGGGATGAAATCCCAGCACCAGAACCCGAGCAGAGTTGGGATTTCATCACAGCCTACGCGCTGGAGTCCTTGAAATGCTTCTTTCCATGCAGAGCCTAAGCGTCAGTTGCTATTGGTACGACAGGCCTTTGTCTGGCAGGCAGTTCCTGGATCAAGTAAAGCTTTTTTTGGAAAATATCCGCGAGGCTTTTCCCGGCCTATCTGTGCTGAAAGTTGTTCGTGATCCCAAGAAGTCGACTGGAGTTGTCAAACAGGATTTTTCTAACTTTGACCACGAGGTCGTGGCGTCCTTACCCAAGGATTGGGCATACATAAATGAAAATCCGGAAGATAAAGAGTTCTCCGATAGCTGCCATCCTGCTATCAGTTTTCGGACGGCGTTCGTGTTGGGCTCGACTGGCGAGAATGCGGAGCTTTCAGTCCAGGTCAGTATAGGAAGCAATGGCCGGAATGCAGACAACGCCATTATTCATATCACACCCGAGTTTGAATCGGATGATGTAGCTAGAAAGTTGCTGGATATTGCTGTTTCATTTTGGAAGCCCCATCATGCGACCGTTACGCGGTCAGAAATTGATAACCTGCTTCGCCAACCCATTGGCGACGTGCGTATAGGGTGGCTAACCTATTTTTCGGATGCCGGCGTTTTGAATCATTTTCCATCTGATATGCGAGCAGAAAAATTTCATTCTGGCGTTCTCGTCCAAATGATTACGGGACCCATATCGGCTGCTGATAAAGATGGGGTTGATAGCCTCAGAGAGGCCATAAAAAGGCTCCAGCCCACTGGCATTTTGATGAATCCGAAGAAGGTCCAACTAAAGCGAGCTTCCAGCGATGTTAGCCATAAGCCGTGACTTTTGGTGATTGCAACCATGTGGACTGGGGTGAAATCCCAGCATCAGACTCCGAACAAAGCTGGGATTTCATCCCAGCCTACGCGCTTATTTGCCGCTGGCGAGCCCCTCGTTTGACACCTTGGAGTGATAATGATGTCGCCGCAGCAACTAGAACTAGACGACGCCATACATGCCGAAATCACTCGGTTATGTGAGGAAGGCGACAGACTTGCGGGTCATGCTCAATATGAGGCAGCGGTGGCTGAATACAACAGAGCGTGGAAGTTGGTGCCTGAGCCCAAAAATATGTGGGAGGCATCAACATGGATCCTCGCAGCTATTGCTGATGCCTGCTTCTTAATGGGTAAGCGCAAGTCTGCTAGGCAGGCCCTCGAATACGCGATGACTTGTCCTGGCGCTATAGGAAATCCCTTTCTTCATCTACGGCTTGGTCAGGTTCTGTTTGATGCAGACGAGAAAGATGCTGCTGCTGATGAATTGATCAGAGCCTATATGGGAGCTGGAGCTGAGATATTTGAAAAGGATGATCCTAAGTATTTCGAATTTCTAAAGACTAAAGCCAAGATCTGAGGCCGGTGGGAAGCCCGTAGGCTGGGATGAAATCCCAGCATCAGAACCCAACCGAAGCTGGGATTTCATCCCAGCCTACCCGCGCAATCAGCGATTCGAATAAATCGAAGCAACCCTAAGCTTCGATAAGCAGCGAACGAAGCAAGCGCTGACCTTCATCCCAACGGCCAAGCCCACTGGCGGCATTGATGTGACCTGCGCGGCCGATATTGATAAGCCGGCTTCCCCACGCGTCGGCGCATTGCGTGGCGAATGCGATGTCGCTGTAGGGATCATCACTGCTGGCCACGACAATGTTGGGGCAGGGAAGTGGATCCAACGGCACGGGATGGAAGCCCTTTGCCTCAGACGGAAAACTCGCCCCGCTCGGATCAGGCACCGCGACAAGAAGAGCGCCTGCAATGTGAATGGAAGTCCGCGCCAACCAACTTGCCACCACCAGGCACCCGAGACTGTGCGCAGCAATCAGCATGCCCGGCTCGGCACGTTGAGCGGCAAGCTCCAGCGCGTCTACCCACTCAGTACAGACAGGATGCTCCCAATCGTTCTGATGAACGCGGATATATCCATCCTGTGCGGATTCCCAGTAGCTCTGCCAATGCGTTGGGCCGGAATTGCCTATGCCAGGTACCAGCAGTACGCGGCTTGGTGCGGTGTCATGGGTCTGTTGGGTTTCGTGCATGCTGCCATCCTCGATGAAAGACCGATGCCGATCGTGTAGCCAACATTCGCTTCGAAGTGATGATCAATCACGCATCTCCCCAAAACAAAACAGCGCTTCACGCCGCGAGGCATAAAGCGCTGTTCTGTCTGAAGGGAATTGGTGGAGCGGAGGAGGATCGAACTCCCGACCTTCGCATTGCGAACGCGACGCTCTCCCAGCTGAGCTACCGCCCCACGCGAGCTGCACATGTTAGCAGCGGCGCCGGGGAAGCGCCAAGCCCTCGTCAACCGGGCAGCAGGTCGGTAAGGCCGTGATACAGCAGGCCGCGGCGCCAGCCTTCCAGCGAATCGGGCCATTGTGCCGTAACCACGAATTCTTCCAATACGCGGCGCGAGCAGAGCAGGCCGGCAGGTAGATCGAGTTCGGCAGCGAGGCTGTCCACGTATTGCTTCATGTTGGCCAGGGCTTGCTTGGCCTTGCCTTGGGGAATGGGCGGGATGGGACGGGTGCTGGCGATTTCTTCGGCGCTGACGGCTGGCTGCAACAGCTCGAACAAGTCGGCGCGTTGCGGGGAACGCAGGGCGCGCTGGCCGGAGCAACGGCGATCCAATTCTTCCTGATGTCGCGGCGGCTGCTGGGCGAGGCTGAGCGCCAGCGCATCTTCCAGCAGCCAAGGGCGCGGCTTGTCCAGCAGCCGTGCCGTGGCATCGCGCCAGAGCAGGATGCGTCGCAAAAGCGCCTGCTGTTCGCGTGGCCATTCGGCGGCGCCGCGATAGGCAAGCTGCGGTTGTGGATCGCCTTCGCGCTGGCAGCTTTTGCGCTTGAGTCGTTCGCAATCTTCCGCGTGCCAGGTGGTGCGATCGCGTTGCGCGAGGCGTTCGGCGAGTTGTTGATGCACCGTTTCGAGATGGACCACATCCAGCGTGGCGTATTCGCGCTGTGAAGCGGTAAGTGGGCGTTGCAGCCAATCCGAGCGCGTTTCGCCCTTGTCCAATTCGGCGCCAACCAAATCCGCCACCAGCGCGCGATAGCTCATGCCCAGCCCCATGCCGACGAAGGCCGCGGCAATCTGCGTATCGAACAGCACGCGCGGGCCTTCCGGCAGGTGGGGCGACAGCGTTTCCAGGTCTTCGCTGGCGCTGTGCATCACGGTGATCACATTCGCCTGCTTGAGCGGCTGCAAGGCGTTGCCGATCTCAAAGGCGACTGGGTCGACCAAGGCATAGCGGCCGTTCAAGCCGAGCTGCAGCAAGGCGAACTGCGGATAAAAAGTATTGCGCCGCATGAATTCGGTATCGAGGGCAAGCACGCCGCCGGACGAAAGCTCGGCCAGCCACTGTTCGAGTTCGTTGTGTTGGCCGATCCAGTCTGCCTGGGGCGGCGGTGAGAGCAGGGGCATGTGCGTTCCTTCGAGATCACGGAACGAGCGATTCGCGATTGCTCCGTCATCGGTGGTGCCATATGGTAAGCAGCGAACCATAGCAGGCCAGCCGCGGAACGCCCACCATGCCGAGCAAGGAAACCGTACAACGCCAAGGGGTATTCGGCGGCGCGCTTGGTGTGCTGGTGCTGGCATTCGGGCTTACCTATCACTTCTTCCCCGAGCTTTTTCACGTCAGCCCGGAAGAGGTGGCCAACCCCAGCGTACCCGGTGTGGGCCGTGCGGCACCGTCGATCCGCGCGCAGGCAACGCCCGTGGCGCCTTCCGTGCAGGAGGAACTCAACGCCGGCCCGCCGTTGACGCTGGCTCCCACCGCAGTGATTGCCGCGCGCCTGGCGCGAAAGCCGGCGCCGTTGCCCGAGCAGACCAGCGCCGATCCACCGGAAGTGAAGGCCTTGGTGGAAAAGGCGGACAAGGCATTCGAGGCCGGACATATTGCCGGCGACAAGAACAGCGCCGCCGCTTTGTATCTGGCAGCGCTCAAGCTCAAGGCGGATAGCCGCGCCGCCGTGCAGGGCCTGGATCAGGTGCGCACGCATTTGATGGCGCAGATCACGCAGGACATTGCCGTCGGCGATTCGGAATCGGCCGGCACGCTGCTGGATAACCTCAAGGCGCTGCCCAATACCGCTAACGACCTCGCACCGCTCGAAGCCAGCATGAAGACGCTGCTGCAAGTGCGCCCGATGCTGGCGCAGGCAGCGTCGTTGTTGCAGCAAGGCAAGGCGGACAAGCCGGCCGGCGACAACGCGCTGGAAGTGTATCGACAGGTGCAGAACCTCGATCCGCAGAACGCGGTCGCGGCACAAGGCATTCTGCAGGTGCAGCGCGTGGTGCTCGATCGTGCGTTGGCGGCGGTGGCGCAGAATGATTTTGCCGGCGCCGAGCAATCGATGACCGAGGCCACGCCGATCCAGCCCGATTCGCCGCAACTGCACGACGTGCGCAATCAGATCGACAACATCCGCCAGCAGCGTGCCGCCAACGTACTGGCCCAGGCGCGCTCGGCGCTGGACGCCGGCAACATCGATCTCGCCAAGCAACTGGCAGGGCAGGCGCAATCAATCAGCCCGCAGCTGGCGGGGTTGGATGAATTCGAAGTTCGCCTGACCAATGCAAAGCTCTACGCCAGCTTCAAGCCGGGGCAGGTGTTCACCGATCGCTATGTCGACATGAATGGCCAGTCGCCCACCATGGTGGTGGTGCCAACCGGCAAGTTCATGATGGGCGCGCCGGAGGACGAGGCCGGCCGCACCGACGCACAAACGCCGCAACATGAAGTCGCCATCGACAAGGGTTTTGCGATCGCGCAAACGGATGTGACAGTGGGGCAGTTCCGCGAATTCGTGCGTGCCAGCGGCTACAAGCCCGATTCCGTCACGCAGGGTGGCGCGAGCGTGTATGACGAGCGCACCGGTGTAATGCGCGACGTCTCCAACGCCACTTGGGAAGACGACTATGCCGGCCATCCCGCCGCGGACAATCTGCCGGTGGTGAATATTTCCTGGCACGATGCGCATGCCTACGTGGAATGGCTGAGCCAGCGCACCGGCAAAAAATACCGTCTGCCTAGCGAGTCGGAATTCGAATATGCGTTGCGCGCTGGAAGTACCTCTCGCTACTGGTGGGGCAGTGGAACCCCCAAGACCAAAGTGGAAAATCTCACCGGCTCACTCGATCGTTCGCCTAGCGGACGGCGCTGGAGCCACGCTTTCGACAACTATGGCGATGGCCATTGGGGTCCCGCGCCGGTGATGAGTTTTGCGCCGAATGCATTTGGTCTGTATGACGTGGACGGCAACGTATCGGAATGGATGGCCGACTGCTGGCACGATAACTACGTTCGCGCGCCGGTGGACGGCAGCGCATGGATCAACCCGGGTTGCTCGGTGCGCGTGATACGCGGCGGCTCGTGGGGCAGTTCGCCGGAGCAGGCGAATTCGGCGTATCGGCAAGGTGCGGATGCAAGTATTCGCAGCGGTCGCGTTGGGTTTCGCGTCGTGCGGGAATTGTAGGGATGCCTGGATTGCCGCGCGCTTTCGCCATGGCATTCAGCGTTAAGATGCGGCCGGACCTCCTCGAAAGGTGAATCATGATCACCTGTTACGTGCGCTACGTTATCGACCCTAACTTGCTGGCTGAGTTTGAAACCTACGCAAAGATGTGGATCCCGCTCGTCGGAAAGTTTGGCGGTCAGCATCATGGTTACTTTCTGCCCTCCGAGGGCGCCAACAACATTGCGTTGGCGTTGTTCTCCTTTCCAAGCCTCGCGGCGTACGAACAATATCGCCTGGATTCTCAGCAGGACCCGGACTGCCAGGCCGCCTTTGCTTTCGCGGCGCGCACGCATTGTGTTTTGAGTTACGAGCGCAGCTTTTTTCGCCCCGTGCTCGACTGACACTGAAAGGACGATCGGCAAGCTGGTTGCGCAGTTTCGTAGGTTGGGTTACCCCGAACTTGATCCGGGCGTAACCCAACCTACAGTAGCGCATCACGGCAACGGCACACCCCATACAGCCGTCACATCACCACCCAGCCGCCATTCGTTGAATGGCCGGCGCGGCGCGATCAACGCAGGCAGCCGTGGATCTTTCGTGTGCGCGTAATACGGTTCCATCCACGACAACTCATCCTGGAACGTCCACGGAAACATATCCTGCTTGACCGGCGTGATCTTCGCAAAGCTGGCCGGATCGCGCACGGCGTCGATCACCAGATTCGCCAGGCGCCCGATCGCATGGTTGTTTTCCTGATAAAGATCGATATGCCGGCGCTGCACGAGTTCTGCCGTAAACACCAGCGGCAGCAGCGCAAAGGTGTGATAGTGCAGGGCGCGGTCGCCGCGTTTCACTTCGCGCTCGAGCGCGCCGTTCGGTTCGATGTCGTGGATACCTTCACGCGCACGTATCAGCCCTGAATCGATGAGATCGGGTTGATTTGTTACCGTGCCAATGGCAACCAGATTCAAGCCCGCCCAATAGACGAGATTGTTGTGCAGATGATTGATGGCCTCCGCATCACGCGTGGCGATGGCGATGCGTTGCAGCCAGGGATCGATCACGGCGAATTTGTCGGCGTTGGCGGCTTTTATTTCCGCCGGCATGCGCAGGATCACCAGCGCAAAATCGGTGCCCGCCCAGGAGCGCTCGTAATACCCCTGATAGCCGGTGATGGGCCCCATCAAGGCATTGCCGCGCGCCCATGTCGTCAGCAGGTCGAGCGTGCAGGACCATTGGCCTACTTCGGCGGATTTGTTGACTTTCGCAATAAAGTCGCGCATCGGCTTGACGGCGTTGGCATAGCCGGTGGCATCGTCATAAAAACCAGGCGGGTCGATGCTCTTGAGCGGTGCGGGCACGTCGCATGCCTTCGCTGTACCTGTCGCGCTCCAGGCGAAGCCTGCGGCGAGCAGGCATCCAACCACGATTCGAAACACTCGCTGATGCATGTCCCATTCCCTTGCTGCGGCGTACACGGCTTTGTCATCTCTCGTTCTACGAGAGCTTTGTTGCAATAAAACAGCATCAAGCCGTCGCGAAGATTACGACGCAGGCGTTCAATGCGGCCATGGGTTCATGGCATGACGGGTTCGCTTCGCGCCGTGCGTGCACTCAGCACCGTTCCGGCGGACGCCACGATAATGGCTGCAATGGCAAACCACTGCAGCAGGCTGAGGTGTTCGCTCAAGAAAATCATGCCGGCCAAGGCGGCAAAGGCGGGTTCCAAACTCAAGAGCGTGCCGAAAGTGCGTGTCGGCAGGCGCGTCATGGCCATCATTTCCAGCGTATACGGCAGCGCGGAACTGAGTATTGCGATGCCCAGCGCGGGCAATAACAAACCGGGCGCAAACAACGCATGACCCGCGTGTGCCAGGCCGATAGGAAAGGCCACCAGAGCCGCCACCGACGTGCCCCATGCCACGGCATCGGTGCCATACACTGCACCGGCTTTCTGTCCCAGCACGATGTAGCAAGCCCAGCCGACGCCCGCAGCCAACGCGTAAAACACGCCAATGGGATCTAGCCGGGTTGGCGCATTGCCGGGCGGCAACAACAACAGAAGACCGACCACCACCAAGCCGATCCACACCACATCCAACCATCGGCGCGAATGAAACAGTGCCAACGCCAACGGCCCGGTAAATTCCACGGCCACGGCAATGCCTAGCGGTATGCGCTGCAAGGCCAGATAGAAGACGAGGTTCATCACGCCAATCGACAAGCCGTAACCCCACAGCACGCGCTTGTTGCTTGCCGCATGCCGCGAACGCCACGGCCGCCGCAGCACCAGCAAGATCACCGCGCCCAGCACCAGGCGGTACGCCGTCGCGCCTTGCGCACCCACCATCGGGAACAGCATCTTGGCAATCGCCGCGCCGCACTGATACGACGCCATGGCAATCAGCAAGACGCCAACGGCGAACAAGGCGGGAGCCATCGATGAATGGGACCGTGGCATGCGTGTGGGGCCGATGTCACTGAGAGGCGATCATGATGCCCGTGAAATCATGCGCAAAGATAGCCTTTGTGCGACAAGTCATGGCTGAGCACGTAGGCTGGGGTGCTATCCCAGCTTGCGTACCTAAGTCTTCAGTTACCGGGCTCGGCCACGCGAGCGGTTTGGTCTGGCTGCCGACGTCCCCGTCGCGTGTGCGGCACGCTTGCGAGCAGCAGGCTTGGTATTAAGCCTATGTGCTCTAGCAGTAAGGTCCAGGCCCAGTGTTCCCATGACGGCCAGTACGGTCTTCAAGGTAGGGTTGCCATCATCACTGAATGCGCGATAGAGCGATTCGCGGGAAAGCCCCGTTTCGCGTGCGATTTGCGCCATGCCTTTCGCGCGGGCCACCACGCCTAAAGCATGAGCGATGTAACCCGCGTCTTGGGTTTCAAAGGCGTCAGCCATGAAGTCGGCTATAGCCTCCTCATCGAGCAAATCTTCTGCTGGGTCATAAGCCGTCAGCTTTTCAGTCATGTGTTTGCTTGTTTGCTCCATTTTTTTGCCAGTTGCTTGGCGAGCTTGATGTCTTCGTCCTGTGAGCGTTTATCGCCACCGCACAACAGAAAGATGAGCGTGTTGCCTTGGCGCTTGAAGTAGACGCGATAACCGCGGGCCATAGTCGATGCGCAGCTCGCTGATGCCTTCACCGACGGGTTTTACGTCGCCATAGAGTCCGTAGGCGAGCCGACTAAGCCGCTTCGCGAGAATGCTGCGGGCGCGTTTGGCTTTGAGACCCTCACGCCATGCCCTGAATACTTCCGTTTGTTTCAGCTCCATCATGGCAGTGACGTAGCTTAAAAGCTACATTGATCGCAATGCCTTGTTTGAAGATACCCTTCGTATAGCGGGCAGTACGTGGCACCGGGATGCCGTCCTAGCTTTAAGCTCATGGTGCTGGGATTTCATCCCCAGCCTACGTAGCGAAGGCGTGGCCACGAAAACGCAAACGCCAAATACAACAAACCCGGCTGGCGCCGGGTTTTTGTCTGCTGGAAGCTGTGCTTCGCAGCGATGTCTTGGTGCCCAGGAGAGGACTCGAACCTCCACGGTTTTACCCGCTAGTACCTGAAACTAGTGCGTCTACCAATTCCGCCACCTGGGCAGGTGTCGCGTGGCCTTTCGGGCTGTGCGAGCCGCGTAGAGTAGGGGTGGGAGGACATATTGTCAACTATTTCTTCATTGTCGTTACTGCGCTCCGCAAACACGCACTCAACCATTTATCGAACACGTGTATCGAGGTGATACTAGGGCGTGAGCAAACAAAAGAACCCCCCCAAGGAAAAGGTGCCGCGCAAGGCGGCCAAGGCCCCGAAAGTCCATGCGGGCGCGCCCAGGCAGGCGCGTCGTCGCGGAACGGAAACGGGTGACACCACAACATCCAAACGGCAGCACGATCCGTTTGCCGAGCGCGAAGCGCAGCGCTATGAGAAGCCAATTCCAAGCCGCGAGGCGATCCTCGCGCTACTGGAAGAACGCGGTGAGCTGCTGACGCAGGCGCGCATTGCCGAAGCGCTGCAGCTCTTCGACGAATACAGTATCGCCGCTCTCACCAAGCGCCTGACGGCGATGGTGCGCGATGGCCAATTGCTGCTTGGCCGGCGCGGAGGTTATGCCCCGGCACGCAAGCTGGATCTGATTCCCGGCGTGGTGCTGGCCAACGCCGAAGGCTACGGTTTCCTGCGCCCGGACGAAGGCGGCGACGATCTGTACCTGTCGCCCTACCAGATGCGCAGCGTGCTGCACGGCGACCGCGTGCTCGCCAGCGTGGTGGGCGTGGATCGGCGCGGGCGCCGGCAAGGCGCCATCGTGGAAGTGCTGCAGCGGCGCTCGCCGCGGCTGGTCGGCCGGGTAGTGATCGAAAACGGCGTCACCCTGGTGGTGCCGGACGATCGCCGCCTGCACCTGGACATCATGATTGCGCCGGGCAAGGAACGCGGCGCGCGCTCCGGCCAGATCGTGGTGGCGGAGATCACCGATCCGCCGACTGCTTATCGCGGCCCGCTGGGCATCATCCGCAGTGTGCTCGGCGAGCGTCTGCAGCCATCGTTGCTGGTGGACATGGCGATCGCCAGTTACGACCTGCCGCACGAGTGGCCGCCGGAAGTGCTGCGCGAAGCCGAAGAGGTGGAGCCGGAAGTCACTGCCGCCGAACGCGAAGGCCGCGTCGACCTGCGCAAGTTGCCGCTGGTGACCATCGACGGCGCCGATGCGCGCGACTTCGACGATGCGGTATATGCCGAACCCAAGCGTGGTGGCGGCTGGCGATTGATCGTCGCGATTGCCGATGTCTCGCACTACGTGCCGGTCGACAGTCCGCTCGACAAGGAAGCCTACGAACGCAGCACGTCTACCTATTTCCCCGGCTTCGTCGTGCCGATGCTGCCGGAGACCTTGTCCAACGGCATCTGCTCGCTCAATCCGAAGGTGGAACGCCTGTGCATGGTGTGCGACATGCAGGTAAGCGACGACGGTGAAGTCAGCAAGGCGAAGTTCTACGACGCCGTGATGCGGTCGCATGCGCGCCTCACCTACGACAAGGTGTGGCAGGCGATTGGCGTGAAGGACGCCGACGCGCGGGATGAAGTGGCGGACGTGCTGCCGCAATTGGAAAACCTGCACGCGTTGTACAAGGCCCTGGCCGAACAGCGCCGCCGCCGTGGCGCGATCGACTTCGAAACCGCCGAGGTGAAATTCCGCCTCGACGCCACTGGCGAAGTGCAGGCCGTCGGCGCAGTGGAACGCAATGACGCGCACAAGCTGATCGAGGAATGCATGATCGCCGCCAACGTGCAGGCGGCCACGTTCTTGGCCAAGCGCAAGATTCCCGCGCTGTATCGTGCGCACGAATCGCCGCCGGCGGAGAAATACGAGGACCTGCAGCAGTTCCTGCGCGAATTCAAACTGCGCATGCCCCCGGTGGACGAGGTCACGCCGAGCGATTTCTCGGACGTGCTGCGCATGGTGAAGGACCGCCCCGAGCGTGAATTGATTCAATCGGTGCTGCTGCGCGCGCAAAGCCTGGCGGCGTACCAGCCGGATAATCGCGGCCATTTCGGCTTGGCGCTGGAAGCGTATGCGCACTTCACTTCGCCGATCCGCCGCTATCCGGATCTGCTGGTGCATCGCGCGATTCGCTATGCGCTCAAGGGCGGCAAGCCGTCGGCGTATCACTACAGCGAAGCGACCATGGCCGCGATGGCCGTGCATTGTTCGCAGCGCGAACGCCGTGCCGAAGAAGCCGAGCGCGATGTGGACGAACGTTTCCGTTGCGCGTGGATGGCCAAGCACGTCGGCGAAGAGTTCGACGGCGTGGTCACTGGCGTCACGTCGTTCGGTCTGTTCGTGGAGCTGGATGAGTCCAAGGTGTCCGGCTTGGTGCATATCAGCCAGTTGTCCAACGACTATTACCACTTCGATCCCATCCGCCATCTGTTGAAGGGCGAACGCACCGGTTTGCAGTTCCGGCTTGGCGATCACGTGCGCATCCAGGTGCTGCGTGCGAGCCTGGAAGATCGCAAGATCGATTTCCGCATGGTGCAGCCGAAGAAGAAAAAGGAACCGGAGCCGACGGTGCAAGGGTTTGCGCCGCCGACGTCGTCGCGTGCTTACGATAGTGCTGGTGCGGGCGAGCGGTATTCGCTGCCATCGGGGCGCAAGCCGCTTCCTGCGCTGCCGCCGTTGCCGGGGTTCGATAAAGCTGGCGCGAAGAAAGGCGGCGCGGCCAAGCCGGGCAAGAAAGCAGTCATGGATAAGACTGCGGACAAGCGTAAAGGCAGGGCCGGTGCTAGCAAGTCGCCCAGTAAACGCACTACTAAGGCGCCGAAAAGCAATGCGCCGAAATCGAAGGGCAAGCGATGAGCGAGAGCTGGATCGTTGGCATCAACCCGGTGGAAGGCGCCTTGAACAACGACGCCGAACGCGTGCGCGAAGTGCTGGTGGAAAACGGCCAGCGCAATCCGCGCGTGCACGAGCTGGCGGAAAAAGCCAAGGCGCTGAAGATTCCCGTGCATCATCGTCCGCGCGAGCAACTCGATCGCGTGGCGGGCGAAGCGCGCCATCAAGGCGTGGTGGCGCTGTACCAGGCACCGCCGCTGGCTGACGAACACGATTTGCCCGAGTTGATCGAGCAAGCCGGAAGCAATGCGCTGGTGCTGGTGCTCGACGGCATTACCGATCCGCACAACCTTGGCGCTTGTCTACGCAGTGCAGCGGCTGCGAAGGTGACGGCGGTGATCGTGCCGAAGGACCGCGCCGTTGGCATCACGCCGGTGGTTCGCCGCGCTTCAGCGGGTGGCGCCGATCGGGTGCCGCTGATCGCAGCGACCAATCTGGCGCGTGCCTTGCGCGTGCTGAAGGACGCCGGTGTGTGGATCACCGGCCTCGCTGGCGATACCGAGCAGTCCATTTACGATATCGATCTCAAAGGTCCAGTCGCACTGGTGTTGGGCAGCGAAGGCGAGGGCATGCGCCGACTGACACGCGAGACCTGCGATTTCACGGCAAAGATTCCCATGCCGGGTACCATGGAAAGCCTCAACGTATCGGTGGCTACCGGTATCGTCCTGTTCGAAGCATTGCGTCAAAGGAGTGTGCGATGACCTTGTACTGGCATGATTGGACGGGCTACGTCGGCGTTGCGCTGATGCTGCTGGCCTATTTGCTGTTGCAGGCGCATAAGCTGCATGGCAATGGTTTGGTCTATCAGTTGATGAACGTGCTCGGCGCGATCGGCGTGATGCTGTCGCTGCTGTTCGGCGCGTTCAACGCCTCGGCGTTTTTTATGGAAGTGGCGTGGCTGTTGATTGGTATCTACGGTATGGCGCGTAGTGCACGGGTGCGTAAGCAGGCGCGCGAGGCTGGGCACAACGTGGGGCTCAATTAATCCGCGTAGGTCGGGGTGCAAACCCCGACGTCGCCATGCCGATGATTGCGCCATGTTGGGGTTCGGCTGGGCCTTACCCCAACCTACAGACGGCGGACGTCGTAGGTCGCCGTTGATGGATTGAAGGTCACTACGATCCGATCGCCCAGCGAATGCTTCCGATCGGCGTTCATTCCTGCCGGCAATGACGGAGGTGTATTGATCGTCGCAGGCGTCGCCCGCAGAAACACGAATGCACTCGGCTGCGATTTCCACGTCAGCCAGCTCAAGTCATACGTCACGAATTCCTGGATGACCACTTGATGATGGGCGACGCCCTGCTGACTGACGAATTGCTTGGCCAGTGCCAGCGCGCGTTCTTCATCGGAGAGATCGTGCAGCACCCAGCCAAGCACGGGGCAGGGGCTGTCTGTCTGCGAGGCTTCCGCGGCATGCTTCAGCCAGTCATCGGGAAAGTAGGCATAGGGCCGATAGTTGGGTGGCAGGTAATAACCGTAGTAGTTGCGCTCGACCATCGCGTGCACGCCGGGCGTCATGCCCACGCCGTAGGTGCCGGGATACGCAATCACCGGCAGCGTGGCGCCCGCGCAGCCTGGCAATCCCTTGATGTAGGCCGCCGACGCGCGCCACGGCTCGTTGGAGGGCAGCAGGCGTCCGCGCATCAACGCGATCCCCTGCGAGCCCAGCAGCGCCACGATGATGGCCGCCGCGATGGCGCCCTGGCGTGTCGTCGTCCGTGGCCCGGCGGCGTCATACAACCGGGCAAGCAGGAACCAGCCGAACGGCGCACATACCAGCACATTGCGATACGAGAACGAGGGCGCCACCAGCAAGGACACGGCAATGCCGCTAAGGATCACGCCCACGCAGACGACACCGCAAAGCTGGGTTGCCCAACGCGTGATGGGCGTTACATCGAATTGCATTGAAGCGGTGCGCGAGCGGCGAAACCACAACACCAGCAGCATCGCGACTACCACCAACAACGCCTGCCGGCTCATGAAATGAAACACGACGCGGCGCAAATGCGAACCAAAGAATTTCGCGCTGTTGGTAAACCACGCGCCCTGGAAACCCTGCTTGCCGGCGTGCGTCATCAACCACAGCAGGCCGACATAAATCCCCAGTACGACCAGCCCTGACAGAGCCACGGCGATGCGCTGTGGCCAGGTGCGCGAGGTGATCAGCAGAAACAGCAGCACCATGCCCACGGTGAGCAGCATGTAGGGATGGGATTGACTGCCGGCGATGCCGAGCAACGTAAGCCCCAGCCACGTGCCGATAGGCGCGCGGTTGCTCGATAACACGTGCTGACGGAAAGTGATGGCGGTTGCCAGCAACGCGGCGGAGAAGGTGATGGATAGCGTGTAATCGCGCGCATTCTGCGCTTGCGAATACCAGAACAACGAAGTGGTTGCGACCGCGCACGCAAAAGCTATGGCCGTGGGCGTAAACCGGCGGCGCATGCCCAGCGCGAAGATTCCAATGCTGAGCACCGCCAGGATGGCGCTGAGCAAACGTACGGCTACTTCGCTGGTGCCAAACAGTGCGATCCAGGGGTAGAGCAGAAAGTCGTACAGCGGTGGATGCACGTCGGCCAGCACGCGCCGGAACACTTCGCCCAGGCCCATGTGGTGATCCACCACCTGCATGGTGAACAGCTCATCGGCCCAGAAGCTGTTGCTGGAGAGGCCGATAAAGGCGAACAGGCAGGCGAGCAGGGTGATAAGGGCGTAGAGCTTGCCGGGCCAGCCGAAGGTGGCGGACCCATCGCGGGTAACTTGAATAGCCGAAAGCGCCGGTGTCACTGCGGAGAATTCCGTGCGTAGGTTGCCACTGAGCGTACGCAACCTCAACGCGGAATGCACCGGTCTCCGCGCACGTAGGTTGGGTTAGCGCAGCGTAACCCAACGAATCGCTCCGAAAATGTTGGGTTACGCTGCGCTAACCCAACCTACGGCTACGCGGCTCGTCCGCGACATCAATCCGGCCGATGGCCCAACTTCACCGGCTCCGGGCTGGACGTCAAATCGCGCTTGTCGCGCTGTGCCGTCAGCGGTTCGCCCTTCACCAGGAACCACACGTTCTCGGCGATATTGGTGGCATGGTCGCCGATGCGCTCGATGTTCTTGGCCATGAACAGAAGGTGCGTGCAGGGCGTGATCACGCGCGGATCTTCCATCATGTAGGTGAGCAGTTCGCGGAAGTAGGCCGTGTAGGCTTCATCCAGCTCCACGTCGTCCTGCCATACCTTGTAGGCCAGCTCGGCATCGCGGTCGCGGTAGGCGCGCAGCACGCCACGCACTTCTTCGGCGGCGAGTTCCGCCAGATGGGCAAGGCCGCTGGTCGGCTTCAGCGGAGCGGCCATCGACAAGGGAATCGAGCGCTTGGCCACGTTGGCGGCGTAATCGCCGATGCGTTCGATGTCGGCGGCGATGCGCAACGCGGCGAACACGTGGCGCAGGTCGCCGGCGATCGGCGCGCGCAGGGCGAGCAGGCGCACCACGTCGTGGCTGATGTCCTGTTCGAGCTGGTCGATGGCGTCGTCGTTGTTGACGACGTGCTGGGCGGCGCGTTCGTCGCGGCGGTCCACCACGTCGATGGCTGCTTCCAACTGGCTGACTGCCAGCTCGCCCATGCGAACCAGTTCGCCGGTCAGGCGCAGCAGTTCGTCGTCGTAGCTCTTGATGATGTGTTCCTTGCTGCTGCCGCTCATGGGATGGCCTCTGTTGTTCGGTAGATAGGGGAGGGAATCTTTCGCGAGGTTGGCCCTCACCCCCAACCCTCTCCCACAGGGAGAGGGAGAAAGAAAAGATCAGCCGAAGCGACCGGTAATGTAATCCTCGGTCTGCTTCTTGCCCGGTTTGGTGAAGATCTTCTCGGTATTGTCGAACTCGATCAGATCGCCCATGTACATGAAAGCCGTGCGATCGGACACGCGTGCGGCCTGCTGCATGTTGTGGGTGACGATCACGATGGTGTATTCGTGCTTGAGCTCTTCCACCAGCTGCTCGATGCGGCCGGTGGCGATCGGGTCAAGTGCGGAAGTCGGCTCGTCAAGCAGCAACACCTCGGGGCGCAGCGCAATGCCGCGCGCGATACACAGGCGTTGCTGCTGGCCACCGGAGAGGCCCAGCGCACTCTGCTTGAGCTTGTCCTTCACTTCGTCCCACAGCGCGGCACTGCGCAGCGCCTGCTCCACGCGGATTTCCATGTCCGCACGCGACAGCCGCTCGTGGTGGCGAATGCCGTAAGCCACGTTCTCGAAAATGGTCATCGGGAACGGCACCGGCTTCTGGAACACCATGCCCACCTTGGTGCGCAGGCGGTTCATCGAATAGCTCGGGTCGAGGATGTTCTCGCCGTCCAGTTCGATCGAACCTTTCGCTTCCAGCTTGGGATAGATCGCGTAGATGCGATTGAAAATACGCAGCAGGGTGGATTTGCCGCAACCGGATGGACCGATGATCGCGGTGACCTGCTTCTCCGGGATATCCATGTTGATGCCTTTCAGCGCATGGTATCCGTTGTAGTAGAAGTGCACGTCGCGCACTTTCAGCTTGGCGGGCGCGTCGGCGCCGGTCAGGGGAGCCGCGGTAGCGGCGGCGAGGTCATTCATAACTCACCTTCTTGCGCGAAAACATGATGCGGGTCAGCAGGCTCAGCGCCAGCACGAACAGGGTGATCAACAGCGCGCCGGCCCAGGCGATCGCATGCAGCGCCGGATTCGGATCGTTGGTGTACTGATAGATGGTGACCGGCATGCTGGCCATCTTGTTTAGCGGATGCACGGTCATGAAGTTGTTGCCAAAGGCGGTGAACAGCAAGGGCGCGGTTTCACCGGCCAGGCGGGCGAGCGCCAACAGCACACCCGTAAGAATGCCCGAGAACGCTGCGCGCATCAGCACCTGCACGGTGAGCTTCCACTGCGGAATGCCAAGCGACAGCGCCGCTTCGCGCAAGGTGCCAGGCACCAGCTGCAGCATTTCGTCGGTGGTGCGCACGATCACCGGCAAGCCGATCAAGGCCAGCGCCACGCTGCCGGCAAAGCCGGAGAAGGTGATGCGGCCATCGGTGAGTTCGGTGGTGGGAATCACCACGATCACGTAAACGAACAAGCCGAGCACGATCGACGGCGCCGACAGCAGAATGTCGTTGAGGAAGCGGATCGTGGAACCCAGGCGCGTGGAACTGGCGTATTCGGCCAGATACGTGCCGGCCAGCACGCCGATCGGTGCGCAGATCAGCAGCGCCATCAAATCCATGATCAAGCTGCCGACGATCGCATTCGACAAACCGCCCTGGTCGGCATACGCCGTGATCTTGGTGAACAAGGTGAGCTTGATCGCGCCCAGGCCGTTCTGCGCGGTGATCCAGAGAATCCAGACGAGAAAGATCAAGCCAATCAGGGTGGCCAATCCACTGAGTGTCAGCGCAACGATGTTGACGATCGAGCGGCGTGCGTAGACGGCGGACATCAGCGACCCTCCTTGCGTTGCAACTGGCGCAACATCAAACGTGCAACCAGCAGCACGATGAAGGTCACGACGAACAGCAGGAAGCCCAGCGCGATCAGCGCCGAACGATGCAGGCCCACCGCTTCATTGAATTCGTTGGCGATGCTGGAGGAAATCGACGTACCCGGCATAAGCAGCGACGAGGTGAGGTTGTACGAGTTGCCCAGCACGAAGGTGACGGCCATGGTTTCGCCCAGCGCGCGCCCGAGCCCCAGGAAGATGCCGCCGATCACCGCCGAACGCGTATACGGCAGCACGATGTCCCACACCACTTCCCACGTAGTGGAACCCAGCGCGTACGAGGATTCTTTCAAGCGCGCCGGTACCGTCTGGAACACTTCGCGCATCACCGAAGAAATGAACGGCAGGATCATCACCGCCAGCACGATGCCTGCGGTCAGCAACCCCAAACCCAGCGGCGGACCTTGGAACAGTGCGCCGATCACCGGGATGTTGCCGAGCGTGTCGCTAAGCGTTGGCTCGATGCTGGCCATGAACGGCACGAACACGAACAAGCCCCACATGCCGTAGATGATCGAGGGAATGGCCGCCAGCAATTCAATGGCAGCAGCGACCGGACCGCGCATCCAGCGTGGCGCGATCTCGGTAAGGAAGAGGGCAATGCCAAAGCTCACCGGCACCGCAAGCACCAAGGCAATCAGCGAGGTGACCAGCGTGCCGACAATGGGTGCAAGCGCACCGAACTGATTCTCGACCGGATTCCAGTCCGAGCTGAACAAGAAGCGGAAGCCGTCTTTGAACAAGACGTCGCGGCCACCCCACAGCGTGGAGAGCGCCGCGCCAAGCAGTGCCGCCAGCACCAGCAAAGCGCAAAAGCGCAGGAGGAAACGAAAGAAGCGATCGTGACGGGCATCGGTGCGCGAACGATGTTCAGTATCGCGGGGAATCGGTTCGGCACTTGTGGCTGACATGTGGCGTGATTTTCTTGCGATGGTTTCAGTCAGCACGACGCGCGCAACGTAATGTTGCGCGCGTCGCAAGAGTCGCTATCAGGCTGCGCATCCTTGCCACAGCGCTCAAGCTTACTGCTTGTATTCGCTGGCCCAGTAGGCTTCGATCTGCTGCACCAGCGAGGCAGGCAGCGGCACGTAATCCAGCGCGCGCGCGGCATCCTGGCCTTGTTCATAAGCGTACTTGAAGAAGTTGAAGGCCACCTTGGTGTTGGCCGCGTTCTTCGGCGTCTTGTACATGATCACCCACGAGGTGGCGGTGATCGGCCATGCATCGGCGCCCGGTGCATTGGTCATCAGCAGGTTGAAGTCCTTCGCGCTCTTCCAGTCGGCCGTGTTGGCGGCAGCCTGGAAGCTGGCGATGGTGGGTTCCACTACGCTGCCGGCCGCGTTCTTCATCTTGGCGTAGCCGAGCTTGTTCTGCACGGCATAGGCGTATTCCACGTAGCCGATCGAGTTCGGGATCTGCTTGATATAAGCGGACACGCCCTCGTTGCCCTTGCCGCCGATACCGGTCGGCCACTGCACGGCGGTGCCTTCACCGACCTTCGACTTCCAATCCGCGCTGACCTTCGACAGGTAGTTGGTGAAGTTGAACGAGGTGCCCGAACCATCCGAGCGATGCACCACGAAGATCTTGGACGACGGCAGGTGCACGCCGGGGTTGAGCTTGGCGATGGCCGGGTCGTTCCAGGTGGTGATCTTGCCGAGATAGATGTCAGCCAGGGTCGGGCCGTCCAGCACCAGCGCACCCGGCGCCACGCCGGCCACGTTGAACGCCGGCACGATGCCGCCGATCACGTCAGGGAACTGACCCAGGCCGAACTTGGCCAGGTCTTCCGCCTTCAACGGCATATCGGAAGCGCCGAAATCCACCGTGCCGGCCTTGATCTGCGCGATGCCGCCGCCGGAACCGATCGACTGATAGTTGATGTGGTTGCCGGTCTTTTCGGCATAAGCCGCCGACCACTTGGAGATGACCGGATAGACGAAGCTGGAGCCTGCACCGGTGATGTCGGTGGCTTGCGCCGTCGTGCCGAACAGCGACGCGGCGACCACCAGGGCGAGCGTGCCAAGGCGGGACGGAAGTTTGAATGAGGTCAACACAGTGGCTCCTTGAGGGAAGTTGGCTAGGTAGTGCCTACGACCCGCGTATTGCAGAGGTAAGGTGTTGCAATGAGATGAGACAAATGTGTCAGCTTGATGACAACCGTAAGATCTTGTGGTTTCCGTGCCGGGAGAGCCCGTAGACCTGGGATGAAATCCCGAGGAGGTAGGTTGGGTTAGCACAGCGTAACCCAACATTTTCGGAGCGATTCGTTGGGTTACGCTGCGCTAACCCAACCTACGGCAATGCCGCGCCCACGCGCTCAAGTTCCAGCACTTCCAGCGAACGCACCCGGTTCACGATGCGGCAAAACAGCAGGGCAGTGCGCTCGGCGTCATACACCGCCGAATGCGCCTCGCTCGAATCGAAGCTGTAGCCGGCGGCCATCACCGCCTTGCTCAGCACGGTTTGTCCATACAGCAGGCCGCTCAGGCTGGCGGTGTCGAAGCAGCTGAAAGGATGAAATGGATTGCGCTTGTGCCCGACACGGCGCACGGCGGCATTGAGGAAACCCAGGTCGAACGCGGCGTTATGTCCTACCAGCACTGCGCGCTGGCAATCGTTGGTGCGTACGGCCGTGCGCACGGCCTGAAAGATATGGTCCAGCGCTGCGCGTTCGTGCAGGGCGGCGCGCAATGGATTGTCCGGATCGATACCGGTGATCTCCAGCGCGCGCGGGTCGATGTTGGCGCCGGGGAAAGGTTCCACGTGGGTGGACACCACCGGGTGCGGATAAAGATTGCCTTCTTGATCCATGCCGATGGTGACAGCGGCGATTTCCAACAACGCATCCCGATCGGCATCGAAACCACCGGTCTCCACATCCACGACCACCGGCAAAAAGCCGCGGAAACGGTCGGCCATGCGCGCCGCCAAGCTATTAGTGGGTTGCTCCATCGGACAAGCATATCAGCCGAATGCTTATGCCGCCGTGGTGGTACATGGGCTGGGATGAAATCGTAGGCTGGGATGGAATCCCAGCACCGCCATGCTGACAAGCGCGGGGAATGCTGGGATTGCATCCCAACCTACAAACGGCACCACGTCATCGTCAGCTTCAAGCAGGGCAAAGCCCCTACGACGGTAAGGTTTGCAGTCAAGAATCTGTGCATACCTGGATGGCAAACCGTACGGTGCGTCATCGTTTTGTCACATAACATCCATCTAACGGTAAAGCTGCCGCTCGATCATGCCGCCAGCCCGCAGGCCGCTCCAGGGGAAGGACTGTGATGCCGCGCGGTTTCATTTGATCTAGCGGAGATAACAACATGCGTTCCAAGATGCTCACGGTAGCCATCGCTGCCGGTTTGGGCCTGACCAGCGTGACAGCGCCGGTGTCAGCCCAGACGTCGAACAAGAAAGTGACCGTCAGCGCCTCTGAATTGGCGCAGATGAAGGCAGAGATCCAAGCACTGGAGCAGAAGGTTCAAGACCTGGAGTCGCAGCAGCAGGCGGCGCAGCAGGCGCAGGTTGAAACGGCGCAGTCCGTGCAGGCGACGCAGGCGCAGGTACAGGCTACGCAGAAGCAGGTTGCGGTTGCCGCGACCGAGCACAAGGGCGACATCCTCGGTGGCACCGGTGGCGTGAAGTGGACCTTCGGCGGCTTCCTCGCGGCTGAAACGGCGTACCGTTCGCGCGACACCGCCGATGACATCGCCACCAAGTTCACCGCCATTCCGTTCATGGGTGGCACCAGCACTGCGCCGATCAATACCAGCAGCGGCGCTACCACCACCTATCCGGTCACCAACGCCAAGAACAACCAGTTCGTCTACAGCGCGCGCCAGAGCCGCCTGTCGATCAAGGCCGAAGGCGACATCAACGATTCGACGCACGTCACGGGCTACTACGAAACGGACTTCCTCGGTGGCGCCCAAACGGCGAACATGAACGAGAGCAACTCGTTCAACATGCGCATCCGTCAGCTGTGGACCAACATCGATTGGAACAACTACGGCATGCATTTGCTGGCTGGTCAGGCATGGTCGTTGATGACCCTCGACAGCGCAGGCATCATCGCCGGCAAGGAAGTGCTGCCGCCGACCATCGACGCGCAATACGGCGCGGGCTTCAACTGGGCGCGCCAGACGCAGTTGCGCTTCGTGAAGGATTGGGACAAGAAGTGGTGGCTGGGTATCTCGGTGGAAAATCCGCAGACCGCTGGTATCGGCGCCACCGCCGGTACGGGCACCAAGGGTTATGCAACCACCACTGCCACAGTTGGCGCTGGCTCGCTGTATGACACGCTGAACTCGGTGTCGCTCAACCAGATTCCGGACATCCTCGTGAAGTTCGCCGCCGATCCGGGTTGGGGCCACTACGAACTGTTCGGCATCTCGCGTGAGTTCACCACTCGCGTCACGCCGACGGCTGCCAACGGCGGTCCGGCCGGCACGGTCAACCAGACAGCGCACGGCGGCGGCTTTGGCTTCGGCATGCTGCTGCCGCTGGTTCCGAAGGTGCTGGACTTCCAGTTCTCGGGCATGAGCGGCAAGGGCATCGGTCGCTACGGTACGGCTGGCCTCAACGACATCACGTACACCACCAGTGGTGCGCCGCATCCGCTGAAGGAAAACATGCTGCTCGGCACGTTGACCTGGCATGCCTCCGAAGACTTCGACTTGTATGTCGAAGGCGGCCGCGAACAGCAGGACAGCTACCAGACCGTGGGCGTGAACGGCTTGCCGCTCGGCTATGGTGCTGCTGCGCTGGGCTACAACAACGCCAACTGCGGTATCTACGGTGCAGCCACTGGTTGCTCAGGTCAGAACCGCGCCGTTTCGGAACAGACGTTCGGCTTCTTCTGGAAATTCTACCAGGGCAAGTTCGGCCGCGTGCAGTTCGGTACGCAGTTCTCGCATCTGTCGCGTCAGCTGTTCACCGACGCCAAGGGCAATGCGCCGACCGCTTCGGACAACATGTTCTTCACCAGCATCCGCTACTACCCGTTCTGATCGGTGGGAAACGGATAACGGATACACGGTTATCGGAAGGGAGTTCGACCCAGGGATGGAAAAACGGCGGGCCTTGCCCGCCGTTTTGCTTTTTTGCGTTCGTGTGACATGTGTGTGCCAGTACGCAAAACAGCTTGTGCGGGATGAATCTGTATTTAGCTGGCGACTTGCGATGTATGTACGCTATCCGATACTTTTCGCGGCATGTCACGCGTTCATCGCTATCGTTCGCTACTGCTGGCGCTCTGCACCTTTGTACTGGTGTTGCTCGCAGGCGCGAACGTAGCGTCTGGTTTGCATCGTCATCACGCGCCTTTCGCGCAAAGCATCGGTGCTTCCGCGCAGATCACCACGAGCGACCACGCCGTGATGCATGGTGCGTCCGATGATGATGTCGCGGATGATGCATCCAGCGGCACCCGTTCGGTTGGCGATGATGACGATCCGGACGACCAGCTGGTTGTGCCTGAACTTGCGCACGTCGTGCCGCGTTCCTTGAATAGCGGCGTTCTTACCGGTACCACGCCCTCTGTGCAGCTTGCGCCTCTCGCCGAGCTACTGCGGCCACCACGCGCCGCCTGATCCACTCGCGGCAGATCTCTGCCGCTGACATTCCTTGACCTCCCTCCTTGGTTCCGCCAGCGCCTCGTCGTGCGCACAGGCGTGTGCTTTGTTGCACACGCTGGCCGTTCGATGCGGTTACCCCCTATTTTTTTTATGGAGCATCCCCATGCAACGTCTGATCGAAGGCTTTCAGTATTTCCGTCAAGAAATCTTTCCCGAGCAGCGCGAGCTGTTCAAGAAACTGGCTTCCGGCCAGAGCCCCAGCACCATGTTCATCACCTGCGCCGATTCGCGCGTGATGCCTGAAATGATGTTCAACTCGCAGCCGGGCGAGCTGTTCGTCTACCGCAACATCGGCAACATCGTGCCGCCGTATGCGCAGCACGTGAGCGGCGTGGTGGCGGCGATCGAGTACGCCGTGCGCGTGCTGAAGGTAAAACACATCGTGATCTGCGGGCATTCCGATTGCGGCGCGATGAAGGCCCTGCAAAAGCCGGAACTGGTGACGGAGATGCCATCCGTCGCGGCATGGATGAAGCACGGCGATGTGGCCAAATATGTCGTCGCGCAAAACAACCAGGGCTTGAGCGAGCACGAAACGCTGGCCTGCCTGACGCGCGAGAACGTGGTCGGCCAGCTCGAGCATCTGCGCACCTTGCCAGTGGTAGCCGCGGGTATGGCGCGTGGCGATCTCAGCATTCACGGTTGGGTGTACGACATCGCGCATGCGGAGATCGAAACGTTTGACGCCGAGAAGGGCCGGTTTGTAAAACTCGACCCCAGCGCCCACCGTGTGCCTGATGCAACACCGCACGTGCGCTTTGCCGCCACCGCCGCGGCCTGAGGAGCGATCCCATGCGATCTTATTTCTCTCAAGGACTGTTCGGCCGGGATCTGCTCGGCTCGATCGTCGTATTTCTGGTGGCGTTGCCGTTATGCATGGGCATCGCCATCGCGTCGGGCATGCCGCCTGCGGCGGGCCTGATTACCGGCATCATCGGCGGTATCGTGGTTGGCGCCATCGCAGGCTCGCCGTTGCAGGTCAGCGGTCCTGCGGCGGGCCTGGCGGTGCTGGTGTTCGAGCTGGTGCGCGAGTACGGCGTGGCAGCGCTGGGGCCGGTCGTGCTGCTCGCCGGCCTGATCCAGATCATCGCCGGCCTCGGCAAGGTGGGCGTGTGGTTTCGCATGATCTCGCCGGCGGTGGTGGCGGGCATGCTGTCGGGCATCGGCATCCTGATTGTCGCCTCGCAATTGCACGTGTTGATCGATGCCTTGCCCAAGGCGCGGGGTTTGGAAAACTTCGCAGCCTTGCCCGGTGCCTTGATCAGCGCCTTCCAGGGCGAAACCGGCAGCGTGGCGGCTTTGATGGTCGGCTTGTCCACCATTGCCATCATGCTCGGCTGGGAAAAGCTGCGCCCCCAGGCGTTGCGCTTTGTGCCGGGCGCCTTGCTTGCCGTGGTGATCGTCACTGCCGCTGTGACCATGTTCGGCACGTCCGTGAACAAGGTGGACATTCCGGCGAATCTGTTTGCGTCAGTGACATGGCCCACACCGGACAGTCTCTCCGCCCTGGCGCAACCGCCGCTGCTCATCGCCGCGCTTACCTTCGCGCTGATCGCCAGTGCGGAAACGCTGTTGTCGGCGGCAGCCGTGGACCGCATGCACAACGGCGCACGCACCAACTACAACCGCGAGCTGACCGCGCAAGGCGTCGGCAACATGCTATGTGGGCTGCTGGGTGCGCTGCCGATGACGGGCGTCATCGTGCGCAGCGCCGCCAACGTGCAGGCGGGCTCCGCCACACGCATGGCGACCATCCTGCACGGTGGTTGGCTGTTGGTATTTGCCATGTTGTTGCCGTGGCTGATCCGCATGACGCCGGTGGCATGCCTGGCCGGCATCCTGGTGTTCACGGGCGTGAAGATGGTCAACATCAAGCAGATGAAGTCGCTGGCGCAATATGGCCGTGGCAATTTCGTGGTGTATGCCGGCACCACGCTCGCCATCGTCGTCACCGATCTTTTGACTGGCGTGCTGGTGGGCGTCGCCTTGTCGGTGCTCAAGCTTGCGCTGCAATCCTCGCGCCTGCAGGTGGAACTTGCGGAACATGCAGAGCCGGGCATGCTCAGGCTGGAACTCGATGGCTCGGCCACCTTCTTCAAAGTGCCGGCATTGACACGCACGCTGGAGCAGGTGCCGCCCAATACGCGTGTGCTGCTGGATATGGACCGCCTGCATCACGTCGATCAGGCTTGCCTGGAAGTTCTGACGGAGTGGGGGCGCAATGCCGAGGCGCGCGGGTGTGAGTTGGTGGTGGATTGGAAGCTGCTGCACAGCCGCGTGGAAGGGTTGCGTCAGGCGGCGTGATATGACAAAGCCGTCATTCCCGCCCAGTGGAAATGACGGCTTTGCGGTTCGTATGCTGGGATGAAATCCCAGCATCGGACGTAGAGACACCGACGATACGAGCGATGTCGGCCCCGTGTTCCGCGGCGTCTGCCTTGGAGCGGTTGCGGGTGGGTTTGGCGGGCACGTGATGGCCTTTGTCGCGCGCTTTGTTGTTCTGTATCAGCGTACAACATGGGGTAATGATGTTGCGTGCGATACATGGTTCCCTCCCCTGCATGCAGGGGAGGGAGCTGTTCTTCGCATGCAGTCAGGACGCAGGCGTCTTGTCTTTGTACCTGCACAAATCCCGAATCACACACTGCGGGCAATCCGGCTTGCGTGCCTTGCACACGTAGCGCCCATGCAGAATCAGCCAGTGATGCGCATCCTGCTTGAATTCCTTCGGCACCACTTTTTCCAGCTTGTCTTCCACCGCGCGCACATCTTTACCCGGTGCGAGCCCAGTGCGGTTGGAAACGCGGAAGATGTGCGTGTCGACGGCGATGGTGTGATGACCGAACGCGGTATTGAGCACCACATTGGCAGTTTTGCGGCCGACGCCCGGCAGCGCCTCGAGCGCTTCGCGGTTGTCCGGCACTTCGCCATCGTATTGCTCTACCAGGATGCCGCAGAGCGCGATGACGTTCTTGGCTTTGGCGTTATACAGGCCGATGGTATTGATGTAGCGCTTGAGCTTTTCCTCACCCAGATCGAGGATGGCTTGCGGCGTGTTGGCGACCGGATAGAGTTTGCGCGTGGCCTTGTTGACGCCCACGTCGGTGGCTTGCGCGGATAGCACGACCGCCACCAGCAATTCGAACGGCGTGGTGTAAGCCAGTTCGGTAGTGGGATGCGGATTGAGTTCGCGCAGGCGTGAGAACAGTTCGATCACATCCGCTTTTTTCACGGCTTGGGTTCCTGTTTTCTGGCTTTGGCGCGGGCGAGGGCATCGAGCACGCTTTGGCTGGCGGTGTGTACCTGCGCTTTGCGTGCGGCCAGTTCTGCTTCGCGCTGTGCACGCTGTGCTTCCAGGCGCGCTTCGTGGCGCTGGAAATGCAGGCGTGCCGCATCGGCGTGTGCGGGGTCTTCGGCCTGCGCCAGTGGCATGGGTTCCAGCACGATGCAGTCGACCGGACAGGCGGGGACGCAGCGTTCGCAGCCGGTGCAGTCGTCGGCGATCACGGTGTGCATGAGTTTGTTTGCACCGACGATGGCATCGACCGGGCAGACCTGGATGCACTTGGTGCAGCCGATGCAATCGGCCTCGATGATGCGCGCCAGCGTGCGTGGTTTTTCGATGCCGTTTTCCGGATTCAACGGCAGCGGCGCGCGGCCGAGCAGGGCGGCGAGCTTGGCGATGCCTTCGATGCCACCGGGCGGGCATTGGTTGATCTCGGCTTCGCCGTTGGCGATTGCTTCCGCGTAAGGGCGGCAACCGTGGTAGCCGCATTGTTCGCATTGCGTTTGCGGCAGCAGGGCGTCGATGCGGTCGGCGAGGGTGGTCATGGTTATGACAATGTTTGGTCTAGCCTCACCGTCATTCCGGCCTGCGCCGGAATGACGAGCGGGAGGGTTACCGCACCGTCGCGCCCGGCGCCGCGCCCTGATCCGCATCCAGCAAAAACAGATCGCTGCCGCCTTCACCCGCCGAAAGAATCATCCCTTCCGACAAGCCAAAGCGCATCTTGCGCGGCGCCAGGTTGGCGATAAACACCACATTGCGCCCCACCAGCTTTTCCGGCTCGCCGTAGGCCGCGCGGATGCCGGAGAAGATCTGGCGCTTGCCGAGCGGACCGGCGTCCAGTTCAAAACGAAGCAGCTTGTCCGAGCCTTCCACGACCTCGCAGGCCAGCACCTTGCCGACGCGCAGGTCGAGCTTGGCGAAGTCGTCGATGCTGATGAGGTTGGATTCGGTGGCAGTGGCGGTCGCTTCGGTCATGGGCTTGCTTTCTTTCTTGGCGGGCTTTTGGGTTTCAGGTTCCGGCGTGGAACCCAGTGATTCCTTCGAGGCTTCGACCATCGCGTCGATCAGTTTGGGATCGATGCGCGACAGCAGCGGCTCAAAGGTATGGATGGTGTGGTTGTGCAAGGTAGCGCAGGCCGAATCGAAATCGGCGATCGGGGCGGCGAGGAATGTCTCGGCCGCTTCCACCGTTGCCGGCAAGACGGGTTTGAGCAAACCACCGAGCAGGCGGAACGCGGCGAGCGCGAACGAGCACACTTGATGCAGTTCATCGCGTTGCGCTTCGTCCTTCGCCATCACCCACGGCGCCTTGGCGGCGATGTGGCCGTTGACGATGTCGGCGATCAACACGATGCGGCGCATGGCTTCGGCGAATTCGCCGCTCTCGTACAAGGCCGGCACGCCTTCGTAATGCGAGATCAGCACGCTCCACAGTTCGTTCTGCTCCGGCGAGAAGGCCGCGGCCAGGCGTCCGTTGAAGAACTTGTGTACGAAGCCGGCGGTGCGGCTGGCGATGTTCACCCACTTGCCGATCAGGTGCGAGTTGACGCGCTCTTCGAAGGCCTTGAGATCCAGGTCCACGTCCACCGGCGCATCGTTGAGCATGGTGGCGAAGTAATAGCGCAGAAACTCCGGATTCAAGCCGGCTTTCAGATACGTGCGCGCCTGGATGAAGGTGCCGCGCGACTTGGACATCTTCGCGCCGTTCACCGTGAGGTAGCCGTTGACGTGCAGCGCCGTCGGCGTGCGCAACTGCGCGCCACGCAGCATCGCCGGCCAGAACAGGCCGTGGAAGTTGATGATGTCCTTGCCGATGAAGTGATGCATTTCCGCACCGCTGTCCGGTGCCAGAAAATCATCGAAGCTCAGCCCAGCGCGTTCGCACAGGTTCTTGAAGCTCGCTAGGTAACCGACCGGCGCATCCAGCCACACATAGAAGAACTTGCCCGGCGCATCGGGAATGGGGAAGCCGAAATAGGGCGCATCGCGCGAGATGTCCCAATCCTTCAGGCCGCCATCCAGCCATTCCCCGAGCTTGGCCACCACGCCTGGATTGGCCACCGGCTTGCCATCGGTGAGCTTGCCGCCGAACCAGTCGCGCAGCAGGTCTTCGAACTTGCTGAGCTCGAAGAAGTAATGCTCCGAATCGCGCAGCACCGGCGTGGCGCCGGACACCACCGAATACGGATTGATCAGGTCGGTGGGCGCATAGGTGGCGCCGCAGTTCTCGCAGTTGTCGCCGTATTGATCCGGCGTGCCGCACTTGGGGCAGGTGCCCTTGATGTAGCGGTCCGGCAGGAACATTTGCTTATCGGGATCGAACAGCTGCTGGATGCTGCGCTTGGCGATGTAGCCGCTATTGCGCAGGCGCGTGTAGATCAGCGAGGCCAGCTCGCGGTTCTCTTCCGAATGCGTGGTGTAGTAGTTGTCGTAGCTGAAGTGGAAATCGGCGAAGTCCGCTTCATGGCTGGCGCGAATATCAGCGATGAAGGCTTCCGGCGAGACGCCCGCCTTTTCCGCCGCCAGCATGATCGGCGTACCGTGTGCATCGTCCGCCGCCACGAAGTACACCTCGTTGCCCATCATCCGCTGCGCGCGGACCCAGATATCGGTCTGGATGTAGCCCAGCATGTGGCCCAGATGCAGCGGGCCGTTGGCGTAGGGCAGGGCGTGGGTGACGAGCAGGCGTCGGGTCATGGGCGGCAGTGGTTCGCGATGGGTTTTGCATTATGGCATGCAGTGTCAAGGGCGCTTACCCATGGCTGCGTGTTTGCACGATGTTGCACGTTTGTGTACATTTGTCCGTACTCAGGCAAGACGGGCACGCTGTGAAAACGACATCCGAAACCGCCGCGGCAGGCAGCAACGCAGCATCGCTTCCCAACGCGCGGCGAGCAACGCGGCTGATCTTTCTGGTGTCCGGCATGGCGATGTCGGCATGGGCGCCGATGGTGCCGTACGTCAAGCTCCACCTCGGGCTGGACGACGCGCAATTGGGCACCGCGTTGTTGGCCTTCGGTGGCGGTTCGATGCTGTCGATGCCGTTCGTCGGCTGGCTGGCGCATCGCTTGGGCAATCGCGCCATGATCCTGAGCGCCGGTCTGCTCATGTGCCTCGCATTGCCCATGCTTGCCTACGTTTCCAGCGTGGCCATGCTGGTGGGTACCTTGCTTTATTTCGGCGTCATGCTCGGCGCGGTGGACGTCGCCATGAATGCCTACGCGGTTGAGGTGGAGCGCCGCAGTGGCGATCGCCTGATGTCCGGGTTCCATGGTCTTTTCAGCGTCGGCGGCTTGACCGGCGCCGCGTTGCTGAGTGGCTTGCTGGCTTTTGGACTTCCGTTGCCGGGCGCCGCCGTCACCATCGCGGTGGCACTGGCGCTTATGGTGCTGTGGTTGCGCGACGGGCTGCGCGGCGATGTATCGGCAACCAGAAGGGATGTCGCGCAGAAGACCCGGCTGGGCATGCCGCATGCGCGCGCCTGGCTGCTGGGCTTGTTGTGCTTCGTCAGCTTTATGGCAGAAGGCGCGATGCTGGATTGGAGCGCGGTATTCCTGCGTGACGAGCGCGGTCTTGCGGCGTCGTCGGCCGGCTTTGGCTATGCGTGCTTTTCGGTGGCGATGGCTGCAGGGCGTTTTTGCGGTGATCGGCTGATTGCGCGGCACAGTCCAGCGTGGGCAGTGCGTGTGGGCGCAGGTCTGGCCGTGGCGGGATTTTTATTGGTGGCGTGCGTGCCGTTTACGGTGGCCGCCTTGGTCGGCTTTGTGCTGATCGGCCTGGGCGCTTCCAACATTGTGCCGGTGATGTTCAGCGCCGCGGGCCGCCTGGCCGGCACGCCGCCCGCCATCGCGATCGCCACCGTAACCACGCTGGGTTACGTGGGTTTGCTGAGCGGTCCGGCCTTGATCGGTTTCGTAGCGCATGCCAGCAGCTTGTCGGCTGCGTTTGTCGCGGTGGCCGGATTGCTGGTGCTGGTAGGTTTGTCGGCGAGGATAGTGCGGTGATGCGTGGACGTATCGATACAGTGATCTTCGATCTGGGTAACGTGCTGATTGGGTGGGACCCACGACGGTTGTATCGCCAATTGATCGAAGACGACGCGCAGCGGGAATGGTTTCTGCGCGAGGTGTGCAACAGCGAATGGAACGAGCAGCAGGATGCAGGTCGTCCGTGGTCCGAGGGCACGGCGCTGTTGCGCGCCAAGTATCCCGAACATGCCGAGCTGATCGACGCCTATCACCTGCGCTGGAAAGAAACCTTGGTGGGGCCAATCGAAGGCAGCGTGGCATTGCTGGCGGAACTGAAAACACGCGACGTGCGTCTGCTCGCGCTCACCAACTGGTCGCAGGAAACCTTCCCGATTGCACGGCAGCTTTATCCGTTCCTGCAATGGTTCGAAGGCATCGTGGTGTCGGGCGAAGAGCGCCTGGTGAAGCCCGATCCGCGCATCTACCAGCGCCTGTTGGAGCGCTACGCGGTGGATCCCTTCACTGCGTTGTACATCGACGACTCGCAGCGCAACGTCGCTGCAGCCGAAGCGCTGGGCATGCGCGGCTGGTGGTTCCGCGATCCGGCCGGTTTGCGCGAACACTTGCGGGAACTCGGCCTGCTTGAGCACGAAACGCGAGCGCACCATGGCTAAGCTTGCTCCCATCGTCGATCGCAACGCGCTGCCGGAGGAGCGCCAGCAGCGCATCCTCGCGCGGTTGCGCAGCGAGGGGCGCGTGGTGGCGGCTGAGTTGGCGGAGGCGTTCGAGGTGTCGGAGGATTCAATCCGCCGTGACCTGCGCGAACTCGCCGCGCAAGGCCTATGCAAACGCGTGTACGGTGGCGCGCTGCTGCCCGCAGTCACTGTGACGCCACTCAAGCAACGGCGTACCGAACATCCGCTGCGTAAGCAGGCGCTGGCACGTAAGGCGGTAAGCTTGGTGAAACCGGGGCAGACGTTGTTGATCGATGCCGGCACCACCAATGCCGCCATCGCTGCCGTGCTGCCGGTTGGCGCCGGGCTCACGGTGATTACCAATGCGCCGCATATCGCGCAGTTGCTGTTGGATCGCGAAGGGTTTGAGGTGCTATTGATCGGTGGCCGCGTTGTTGCGTCGATCGGCGGCGCGATTGGCGCACAGGCCGTGGAGCAGGTGAAACGCATGCGCGCGGACCTATGTTTTCCCGGTGCCTGCGCCATCGATGCCGCACATGGCTTATGGGGTTTCGACAGCGAGGAAACGCTGTTCAAGCGCGCCATGATCGACGCCAGCGACGAAACCGTAGTGGTTGCCACCGACGACAAACTCGGCGCGGTGGCCGCGCATCAAGTGGCCGAACTCGCCCGCGTGCAACATCTTGTTGTCGAGCACTCGGCGGATCGCGCCACGCGCGCGGCTTTCGCCGCGCATGGTGTCATGGTGCATCGAGCCGACGCGGTGCCAGGCTGACATGGCGCCTCGTAGGTTGGGTTAGCGCAGCGTAACCCAACATTTTGATGCGGAATTGTTGGGTTACCCCCGGATCAAAGTCCGGCGTAACCCAAGCTACGCATCACGCGGCAACGCCAGATGATCAGGGGGAGCACGCTTACGGGCAGCCATACCCAGAGCAGCTCCGATGCAACTACCGGCCACGCCTGCGCACTGAAAAAATGCGCGCCAATCGGTGAAACGCGAATAGGATGCCAGGGAAAGAAATAACGCTGCGCATTGAATGGCCATGCGATGGCGACGCCCAGGCCACCATCAGTGCACATGTCCAGCAGCGGGTGCGAAGCGGCGGAAAGACCGACAAATGCGAACGCGCGCGTTGCCGTGCTGCGCAGCGGACGATGCAGTAGTGCGGCCAGTATGGCGATGCATAGAGCAAACATCAGCGAATGCGCGGCGCCGCGATGGCCGAAAGCATCCGCGTAGGGAATGCCAAGTTTGAAGCTCAGCGTATCCGCATCCGGCAGCATGGCAGCGACCATGCCAGCACCCAGCAATCGCCTGCTTACGCGTTGTTTGCCGGCAGCAACGCCAAGCAGGGCAGGGATGGCGGCGTGGGTGAAGATGGTGGGCATGATGGTTCCGGCGTGTGGAAGTGCAGCATGCCTTGCACGCCATGTTGATGTATGGCGTGCGCATGACGACGCTGGGGCAATCTGCAGCCCTGAGATCAGTCTTTTTGCCGTGCGCGTATGCGGTAACGGATGCTCGCCGTGATTGAAGTTCCTCAAGGCCGTCATTCCCGCGAAAGCGGGAATCCATCTTGCTCTGATGCATCCTGAAAATGGATTCCCGCTTTCGCGGGAATGACGGCCTTGAGGGAGTAAATCGCTTACGGATTGTTCACCGTCAACGTCACCGGCCCTGCCAGCACGGTGTAACCGTTGTTGTAGCAGTACCACACGTTGTACGTGCCCGGCGAAAGGCTGGATGTATCGAACGTCACCGTGCCGTTGCCGCTCGGCGCGTACTGCCAGCTGATGGATGAGCCGTTGCCCGGGCTGCTGCCCGCTGCATAGATGCCGATCCAGTTTTCAGTATTGAGCTTGCTGGCTGGCGTGGCGTAATCGAAGTGCACATAGATGCCTTTGCTCACACTCGGCATGCTGCCGGTGAGGCTGGGCGTGGTGATGGCCGGGGTGGCGATGAAGGCATCGTTGATCGGCTGCGCGTACTGATCGTTGTGCGTGAGCGCGGCAATGCCGAGCGCGTTCTCGATGGTGCGGCCGACGCTGTAGTGGTTGTAGCTGGCGTTGCTGGCGTAGCCGGCCTGTACCGTGCCGCGCGAGCCGAGCACGAAGCTGGCGACGTGGTTGGAGCCGGAGGCCTCCGATTCGTCCCAGGTCAGAATCAGCAGTGAGCGCTGCTGCGTCCATGCGGGGGAGTTGAAGATGGGCTGCAACGTCTTTTGCAGCCAGCCGTTCTGCACCTGCAGGCTTTGCGCGGAACCGTTGCCCGACGCTTCACCATCGTAATAATCATCCGCCGCAATCCAGGCGAAGTTCGGCGTGGTTGCTGTCGACTGCAAGTCGCTGGTCAGCTGCGTGGTGTCGAACAGATGCTGCGCGCAACGCGTGGTGTTGGACGAAATATCAGTGAAGTTGATGAACGGCGCATCGTCCGGTTCGTAGTAGCTGTCGTTGTTGTTGCTGGTGTTGCACGGCGTGCCCATGCCTTGTTCGTAGGCTTTCCAGGTTTTGCCAGCAGCTTCCAGCTCATCGCCGATGTGCTGCGCGGTGACCTTGATGTTCGGAAAGTAGATCGCGCCCTTCACGAAGGTGTCGCCGCCGGCAATGGCCAGGTAGTTTTCATCGCTGGGGTGGTAGACGCCGCTGTAGTTGTCCAGCAGCGTCCCCTGGCTGGCCAGGTTATTGATGAAGGGGGCGTCGATGGTCTCGCCGATCACTTGATCGTAGTTGGTGTTTTCCATCATCACCACGAACACGTGATCGAAGGCGGGCACTTGCGATACTGGTGCTTTCAGCATCGGTGCGCTCACCGGCGTGGACAACGTGAGCGAAAGATTGTCGGCATATCCGACATTGTAGGAACCCGACGTATTGTTGAATTGCAGCAGCACCGAAATGCTGCGTGTACCGGCCGGCACGCTGCCAGTGGCCGATTTGGCGACAAAGCCGGTCTTGTCGTTGCGCGTGGAGGCATTCACGCCAGCAAGCTGCGCAGGTGTGCCCAGCGGCTTGCCGTTGGCATCGAGAAAGACGGCCGTCACCACGGCTTGGCCGTTGTAGGTGGTGTAGCCGCCCAGCCAACCGGAAAGCGTGTATGTGATGTTGCCACCGTCAATGGCGCTGGCGGCACTGGAAACATCCACGTTCTGGCGCAGGGCGGAATCGCCATACGGACCATCGGCAATGAATGCATTGCCGCCAGAAGCATTGCCCGGCGTGCTGAAACTGCTGATCGAATAACAAACCGTCGACGGATTGCCTTGCGTCACCGTCCAGCCTGGCACGGTGTTGACCGCGGACCAATCGGCGGTGCAGGTGCCGGCTTCGCCATCGCCATTCACCAGCAGGTTGCCGCTGTTGCCCGCGAAGGCCGGGGCTGCGAACAGGCTACTCAGGCAAGCTGCCGCCAGCAGGTTTCTTGCGCGTGGTTTACGTAGATGATGCATACACGAACGCCCTCCCAGGTTGTTGGAAGGGCGAGACAGTGCAGCGCCGTGGTTGCGAACGCGAGACGGTGGGATGACAAGGCGCGGATGATTGCCGCGCCATGTGAAGTGCGGCGTGACGGCGTAGTGAACTGCCGGATTCGTAACCCCTCGGCTGTCATTCCCGCGAAAGCGGCGGCGCTTTACAACAGCGAAGCTGGTCAATCCATCGTCGCTTTTTGCATCAGAGCAAATGGATGATTCGCTTCGCTCACCCCTTTCAGGGCCGTCCATTCGGACGTTCTCCGCGCTTCGCGCTACATCCCGCTTTCGCGGGAATGATGGCCATACATAGGCTGCAACGGCAGTCTTACTGCATGCGCTCCCACACCTGGCTGCGCCCCAGCAGCGAAAAGCCGATGTAGCCGTGCACGTCCAGTTTCTGCCCGCCATCGGTCAGGCTCAGCTTCACGCTGTACACCTTGCCGTTCTTCGGGTCGAGGATTTTGCCGCCGTCCCACACGTCACCGTCCTTGCTGACGTTCCACATGATCACCATGCCCTCGATCGGCTGATCCTTGCGCTCGCCATCGCACTTCTTGCAGATCGGATGCGGGCCATCATCGGAAAGCAGCACTTGCAGTACCTTGCCTTGCAGTTTGCCGTTGTCGTCGGTGATCTGGATGATGGATTTCGGCTTGCCGGTCACGTCGTCGACCTGCCGCCAGGTACCCACCGGCGTAGTGTCGTTGGCGGCCCAGGCGAGGGCAGGGCCCAACAGCAGGCAGACGGCGATGGCAAATTGCGGTAGACGTTTCATGACGATGAGTCCCTACGTTGGCGTATGGTGCAGCCTGCCGAGCGGCAGCCGAACCGGTCAAGCTGCAATGCGCAAACCTGAGAGCCTGTTTGATATCACGGCGAGCCGCCAGCCCCTGCTGGCATAATTGCATGTCCTGACCCACAGCCCCCTTTTCCATGACGCAGGCGAACGAAGCCCTGGTCCGCCGGATTCTCGGCGACCTTATCGATCCTCACACCGGTGCCCCGCTGGCCGAATCCATTCGCGCCGTTGGCGTGGATGGCGCCAAGGTTTCGGTGGACATCCAGCTCGGCTATCCGGCCGCAGGCGCCGGCGAAGCGCTGGCGGCACAAGCCAAACAGGCACTGGAGGCGGATGCGGCGATCGAGGCGGCGGTGATCTCTCTGTCCAGCCGCATTCATGCGCACAAGGTGCAGGGCACGCTGGCGCCGCTGGCGAACGTGAAGAACATCATTGCGGTGGCGTCCGGCAAGGGCGGTGTAGGCAAGTCGACGGTTGCCGTGAATCTGGCCTTGGCACTCGCTGCCGAAGGCGCCAAGGTCGGCATTCTGGACGCCGATATCTATGGCCCCAGCCAACCGCGCATGCTCGGTATCCATGGCCGTCCGGAATCGCCGGACGGCAAGACCATCACCCCGATGACCGCGCACGGTCTGCAGGCGATGTCGATCGGTTTCCTGGTCGACGAGGAAACGCCGATGATCTGGCGCGGCCCGATGGTCACGCAGGCGATGATGCAACTGCTCGGCGACACACGCTGGGACATGCTCGATTACCTCGTCATCGATCTGCCGCCGGGCACGGGCGACATCCAGCTCACCCTCTCGCAGAAGGTGCCGGTGGCGGGGGCGGTGATCGTCACCACGCCGCAGGACATTGCGCTGCTCGATGCGCGCAAGGCTTTGAAGATGTTCGAGAAGGTCGAAGTGCCGGTGCTCGGCATCGTCGAGAACATGGCTACGCACGTGTGCACAAATTGCGGCCACGAGGAACATATCTTTGGCGCGGGCGGCGGCGAGCGCATGGCGGAGCAGTATCAGGTGCCGTATCTGGGTTCGTTGCCGCTGGATATCCGCATCCGCGAGCAAGCCGATGGCGGCAACCCCACCGTGGCGGCGATGCCTGATTCGGACTTGGCCGCGCGTTATCGCGAGATTGCCCGCAATACCGCCGGCCGGCTTGCGCGCCAGCCGCGCAACAAATCGCTGGGGCTAGGCAAGATCGTCGTGCAGGGCCAGCCGGCGGCATGAGCGCTGCGCGGCGGGTGCTTTGTCTTTTCGCAGGTCGGGGTGAGGCATAGCCGAACCCCGACATCGCCATGCCCATCGCCGATGTTGGGGTTCGGCGTTGCCTCATCCCAGCCTAAGCGGAGCGCGGCAAAACACGCGCTGGCGCAACGCCCCGTTCACCATGTATTTTTGCCGCTTTGCGCCTGGGGCATGCCCGGGCGCCGCTGGCAACACCGGAGTTCGCGTGAGCATCAAATCCGACAAATGGATCCGCCGCATGGCGGAGCAGCACGGCATGATCGAGCCGTACGAGCCGGGGCAGGTCAAGCTGCGCGGCGGCGACAAACTGGTGTCGTACGGCACCTCCAGCTACGGCTACGACGTGCGTTGCGCGCGCGAGTTCAAGATCTTCACCAACATCAACTCCACCATCGTTGATCCGAAAGCCTTCGACCCGACCAGCTTCGTCGACGTGGAAGCGGACGTGTGCATCATCCCGCCCAATTCCTTTGCGTTGGCGCGTACGGTCGAGTTCTTCCGCATCCCGCGCCAGGTGCTGACGGTATGCCTGGGCAAAAGCACTTATGCGCGTTGCGGCATCATCGTCAATGTGACGCCGCTGGAGCCGGAATGGGAAGGCCACGTGACGCTGGAGTTCTCCAACACCACGCCGTTGCCGGCCAAGATCTATGCCAACGAAGGCGTCGCGCAGATGCTGTTTTTTGAATCCGATGAGGAATGCGAAACCAGCTACAAGGACCGTGGCGGCAAGTACCAGGGGCAGCAGGGCGTGACCTTGCCGCGCACCTGAACGCGCTCCGCAGCCCCTCCATCCACCTTCTTCCGGCGGCGCTACACTTGCCTGGCTTCGCTGATATTTGCAGGAGATTTCGCATGATTCGTCTTTCCACGCTGTCAACCCGCGGCGCCGCCGTGCTTATGCTCGGTAGCCTGCTGGTGCTTGGCGGTTGCCATCGCGGCGCGTCCAAGGACACGGTGGGAACCACGCAGACCCAAAGCCAGTTCGACATGACCATGAAGGCTTACAAGAATGGTCAGTTCCTGATCGATGGTGCCGTGGTTTCCGCGCTCGACGCCGGCAGCCATTTCTCGTATCTGAAGGACGCGGGCAAGCTGCCCAAGACGGTGCTGCTGCTGCCCAGCGACGATTCGAAGATCCGCAAGCAGCACTTGCAGTACATGGCCCGCCTGCAGCTCGACTACGGTTTTGTTGCTTATTACGACGACGGCGGCAAGCTTGCCCGCATCAACCCGGTGGAGACCAAGGCACGTGCGCTGGAGGATTACCATGCGCCGTCCAGCGCCCCGACCAGCGACACGTCCAAGGACGCCAGCGGCAAGTCTTACGGTGACCAGGGCGGCAGCGACGCTTCCGGCGGCCACTGATATCGGCTCCGCCATATGTTGAAACGAAAGCGCCCGTCATCGACGGGCGCTTTCGTTTTCGTAGGCTGGGATGAAATCTCAGCTTCGGTATGGCTGGCGATGCTGGGATTTCATCCCAGCCTACTCACTGCGGATTGCAGTTTTTGCACCAAGGAAAACAGCGCATCATCCTGATAGGGCTCGGCACGTCCATGTCCCCACACCGGCCCCGGCCACGCCGCGTCACCTTCTTTCCGCGCGACGATATGCACATGTAACTGCCGCACGATATTGCCCAACGCGCCGATATTGAGCTTGTCGCACGGCGCAACCTCACGCAGCGTTTTGGCAGTCTGGTTGATTTCCTGCCAGAGCAACTCTCGCTCACGCTCGGGCAGGTCGAGTATTTCCGCGCATCCCTTTATCCGCGGCACCAGGATCAACCACGCAAAGCGCGCGTCCTTCATCAACAACACTTCGCACAAGGGCAGGGTGGCGACATGTTGCGTATCCGCACGCAAGCGTGCATCGAGTTCGAAATCGGTGTTGCTCATGCGTTGGCCAGGTATTTTTCAAAGAAAGCCATCGTACGCTGCGATGCCAGTTCGGCGCTTGGCGCGTGGTAATGGCTGGGATCGACGTCCCGATTGAACGCATGGCCGGCGCCGGGATAACTATAGACGTCCATCTGCGGCAGCATCTGGCGATGCTTGGCAACCATCTCCGGCGGAATGGACTTGTCCTCTTCGCCGAAGTGAAACATCACCGGCGCTTTGGGCTGCTCGCCAAGAAACGGTACGTTGCGCGCACCGTAATAACTCACGGAAGGCAACCCCAGGCGGATGGCCGAAAGAAACGCCACCGTGCCACCCCAGCAATAACCCACCGTGCCGATCTTGCCCGCGGATTTGATCGCTTCGGCGGCGCTGGCGACGTCTTCCACCGCGCGATCGAGCCCAAGTTCCATCACCAGCTGCCGTCCCTTGGCCATGCCGTCGTCGGTGTATGCCAATTCGACACCGGTTTCCAAGTGATCGAAAAACGCAGGCGCCACCGCGGTATAGCCCATCGCGGCAAAACGATCGGCCACGCTGCGTACGTGCGCATTCACCCCGAAAATTTCCTGGATCACTACCAGCCCGCCCTTAGGTTTGCCCTCTGCCTCGGCCAGGTACGCGCCAATGCACTGCGTGCCGCTGGTGGGAAGGTTGATGTGCTTGCCCATGATGAAATCCTCAAGCTGGAAAGGGGAGTCGTGATGCGAAACGCATAGAACGCATAGTATGAAGCTTGCACGCAACCGCTGCGATTTGGCGTGCAATTCACATGAAGCCGCCATGGTGGTTTGTGCTGGCGTACGCCATGTCGTCATGAGTAAGATCGGCAACGTTATGCAGTGATCTGCCAACAGAGGATGTCCATGCTTCCCCCTTCCGCGCTTCAGTCCATGAATGTGCTCTGGGCCACGCCCAGCTATGTTTCCGCGGTATCCATGCATTACGTCACCAGCATGTTCGAGCTGACCCACGAATCCATTCGGCTCGGCTTGAAATCCTCGCTCAATATGTACGCCGATAGTCTCGTCACGCGCGGCCGGAACGAGATCGTGAAGTTCTTCCTGATGCATGAGGAATACACGCACCTGTTCTGGATCGATGCGGACATTTCGTTCAAGCCGGAAGCGGCGATGCGCCTGTTGCTATCCGATTACGACGTGGCCGCGGGCGTATACCCGCTCAAGCGCTTCAACTGGCCAGTGGATGGCGTGCCCGCCGGCACCACGCGCGAGCTGTTCGAAACGCTCTACACCGACTACCCCTTGAACGCGGTAGGACATGGCGCCGAGCCGCTGCAGAAATTCATGAATGAAGACGGCTTCGTCGAAGTCGCCGAAGCACCTACCGGCTTCATGGTGATCAAGCGCGACGTCTTCACCAAGATGATGAAAGCCTACCCGGAATTGAACTACCGTCCCGACGGCCCCCCCAACAACCCGCAGCAACCGTATTACTGGCTGTTCTTCGACTGCATGGTCGATCCGGATTCACGCCGCTATCTTTCCGAGGACTACGCTTTCTGCCGCCGCTGGCGCGATATCGGCGGCAAGGTTTATGCCGATATGCGGTCGGATCTTGGGCATTTGGGGCAGCATGTGTTTCGCGGGAATCTGGCGGAGAGTATTCGGTTGCGGAATACATGATCTTTATTGCGAAGTGCTTAGGAACTCACGTGGGAGGCGCGCTATTTTTGTGGCCTGCTTTGAATATCAGGCGTTCGTATCAGCGAGCGACGTGCTGTTTAACCGTCATATCTAGCCCAAGCACGTCCAAAACCGACAGCATGGTCCTGAGGGTTGGATTGCCATCTTCGCTAAGCATTCGATAGAGCGCTCCGCGCGCGAGGCCGGTTTCTTTCGATACCTGTAACATGCCCTTCGCGCGCGCCGCAATGCCAAGGCAGTAGGCGATGTGTCCTGGGTCCTTGGTTTCAAAGGCTTCGGCCAGAAACAACTCGATGGCCTCGTCTGAAGTAAGAAGTTCGGCGAGGTCGAGTTTGGTGAATTTTTCGGTCATTGTCCTGGACTCCACGATTCGGCAAGTTTCTTGGCGAGAGTGATGTCTTTGTCTTGTGTGCTTTTGTCACCACCGCACAGCAAAACGACGATCGATCTGCCGCTACGCTTGAAATAGACGCGATAACCGGGTCCGTAATGAACGCGAAGCTCACTGATGCCTTCGCCAACCGGACTCACGTCCCCAGGGAGGCCGTTGACCAGGCGAGCGAGACGAACAGCAATGAACGCCGCGGCGCGAGCATCCTTGAGTCCACTACGCCATTTTTTGAAGGTGTCCGTTTCAATCAACTCCATCACGCAAGTACTGTCACATAAATGTGACAGTGGGTCAATTTGAGCATCTATCGCAGCAAAGCGCTGTAAAGAAAGGCAGGCTAAAATGGCCGTTTTTCGGCTTCGGCCCCACCTCCAGACGCCTGTTCGGCGCTACGGATCGATCTGTGAAAAGTTCTTTGAAGTCAACGACTAAACCCGCCGATGCAACCGGCGGCGCCACGCCCAAGGTGGGTTTTGTTTCACTGGGTTGCCCCAAAGCTTTGGTAGACTCCGAGCGAATCCTCACTCAGCTCAAGGTCGAGGGCTACGAAATCGTACCCAGCTACGACGCGGCTGATGCAGTGGTGGTGAACACCTGCGGCTTTATCGATGCAGCCGTGCAGGAGTCGCTGGATGCGATCGGTGAAGCGTTGCATGAGAACGGCAAGGTGATCGTCACTGGTTGCCTGGGCAAGCGCTCGGAGTTGATCAAGGAAGCCTATCCGGATGTGCTCGCCATCACCGGTCCGCAGGACTACGCGAGCGTGATGCAGGCGGTGCACGCGGCATTGCCGCCGAAGCGCAATCCGTTGCTGGACATCATTCCGGATACGGGGATCAAGCTGACGCCGAAGCACTACGCGTACCTGAAGATTTCCGAAGGCTGCAATCATCGCTGCAGCTTCTGCATCATCCCATCGATGCGTGGCGATCTGGTATCGCGGCCGGTGGATGAGGTGCTGATCGAAGCCGAGCGCCTGGTCAAGGGCGGCGTGAAGGAACTGCTGGTGATCTCGCAGGACACCAGCGCCTACGGTGTGGACGTCAAATACGCGGAACGTACCTGGCGCGAGAAGCGCTATCGCACGCGCATGACCGATCTATGCGAAGGGCTGGCCGAACTGGGTGCGTGGGCGCGTCTGCATTACGTATATCCGTATCCGCACGTGGACGAAGTGATGCCGTTGATGGCGGAGGGCAAGATCCTTCCGTATCTCGATATTCCGTTCCAGCACGCCAGTCCGCGCATCCTCAAGCTGATGAAGCGTCCCGGCAACATCGACAAGACGTTGGAGCGCATCCAGAACTGGCGCAAGCTGGTGCCGGATCTCACGCTGCGCAGCACGTTCATCGTCGGCTTCCCTGGCGAGACCGACGCGGAGTTCGAAGAACTGCTCGACTTCCTGCGCGAAGCGGAGCTGGATCGCGTGGGCGCGTTCACCTATTCGCCGGTAGAAGGGGCGAAGGCCAATGAATTGCCTGACCCCGTGCCGGAAGAATTGAAGGAAGACCGCCTGGAGCAGTTCATGGCGGTGCAGGCAGAAATTTCCGCCGCAAAGCTGCAGCGCAAGATCGGGCGCACTATCAAGGTGTTGGTCGATAGCGCGAGCGGCGAGGGTGCCGTCGCGCGTTCGGCAGCCGATGCGCCGGAAATCGACGGCGTGGTGCACATCCACAATGGGCAGAAGCTGAAGCCGGGGCAGTTCGTGGACGTGGTGGTGGAATCCGCCGACGAGCACGATCTGCACGCGGCGCTCATCAGCTGACGTGATGTAGCGATGCGTTACGTTGCGCCAGCGCGGGAGGCGGTCGATCCGGTCGTCTTCACGCATGCGCCGTTGAATGGATGGAGCGAATTTGACGGTTGGTTGCAGGGGCTGCGCTGGCCGTCGATCGATGAGCTCAACGAACGCTGGCCGTCGCATGCGCCGGAGCGCTTTGTCCCGCAGACGCGCGAATTGCTCGAAGACGGGCTGCATTATGAGGAACGCATCGCCACGCGTGGTTTGATCGCCACGCGCGAAGCGAACTGGCATGACCTGTTCAACGCGATGATCTGGTTGCGCTATCCGCAACTGAAGCGCGCACTCAACCGCCAGCAGATGGCGGAGATCATGCAGGTCGGCCGGCGCGAGCGCTCGCGTCCGCAATGTGCGCAGACGCATTTCGACGAAGCGGGTGTGATCGTGATGGTGAAAGATCCCGAGTTGCTGGCGCTATGGGATCGGCATGATTGGTATGCGCTGTTCTGGCGCCGGCGTTCGGCATGGGTGGATGGCCTGATAGCGGTGGAGTTGTTTGGTCACGCGTTGCTGGAACATGCATTGATGCCGGGCAAGCTGCTGGTGGGTAAGGCGCTGGCGGTGATGGTGGACGAGAGCGTGGCGCGCCCGGACGCTCTCGACTGTTGCGCAGCGGCCATAGCTGAAGCGCGCTGGTTGCGCGATCCGCAGGAATTGCGGCCGTTGCCGTTGTCTGGCATTCCCGGCTGGCACGAAGCCGGCGATGAGGAGGCCTTTCATCGGCACGCGGCGTGTTATCAGCCGTTGCGTGAAGGACGGCGTTATCCGGCACCGCTGAACATGCGTAGGTTGGGCGAGGCATAGCCGAACCCCAGCATGACCTACCGGCACCTTGGATGTTGGGGTTCGCGTTTTTGCTCACCCCAACAGTCATGCGGCTGCGCGGCATCCATCATGATGAAACTTGCTAAATACTCGTCGCCCCGGCGAAGGCCGGGGCCCAGTGACTTTGAGGCCTTCAAAAGTCGCTGGGTGATTCGCTTCGCTCACCCCTTCGGGGCCGTCCATTCGGACGTTCTCCGCGCTTCGCGCTACGTCCGGCCTTCGCCGGGACGACGAATCAGAGTGAACGCGTTGTTTCATGGCAACCTGCACCCGCGCGGACGTTCACGCGTCGGTGTATTCCACTGCAATAACCGCGAAACGCGTGCGTCCGCCCGGCAGCTCCGCTTCGAACTCATCATCCAGCTTCTTCTTCAACACCGCCCGCGCCAGGGGCGAATCGATACTGATCCAGCCGCGCTTGGCGTCCGTCTCGTCCGGGCCGACGATGCGATAGCGCACCGTCTCGCCGTTGCCGGTGTTTTCCAATTCGATGATCGCGCCGAAGAACACGGTTTCACGGTCGGCGGGCGCGCCCTCGGCCACCTTCAAGGAGGGAATTCGCTTGCTGAGGTAGCGCACGCGGCGGTCGATTTCGCCGAGTTGTTTCTTGCGGTAGGTGTACTCGGCGTTTTCCGAGCGATCGCCTTCGGCCGCGGCGGCGGCGAGTGCTTTAACCACTTCCGGGCGCAGGGTATGCCACAGGTGATCCAGTTCGCTCTTGAGCTTTTCGAAGCCCTCGCGGGTGATGATCGCGGTGGAGCGTGGGGCAGGGGGGCGCCAGCGCGTCATGGTGATGCGACGCCCCAAGTTTCCAGTCCATGCTTAAGTACGAGCGAAAAACGCAGACCGCGTCTGCACGCGGTCAAGCGATATCCGTTGTAGGGAAAGCGCGTTTTCCGCAACCAATTGTTGCGTTTGTCGCAAATGTCTGGCATGAAAGCCTCCAAAGACTGGGGCCCGATTTTAGCGGTGTATCCGCGCGGTATCGAATAAGACCGCGCGACATCGGCAAGAACGTGTTTTGAGTCTGCCCGCGCAGCCGGGCTCAGGCTGCGCTCTTAAGTACCCGGTGTACCCAACATGCCTTATCGTTTCGCTCTACGTTCTTTGTATTTGTCTTTATCCGTGGCCGCGCTGATGCAATTGACTGCCTGCGCAGCCACCCAGGGCAGCGTCACGCCCAAGCCGCCATCGGCGACGGTCACCGCACTGTACGGCCAGCTCGATCAGGCCAGCCGCAGCTACGAAACCGCTTTGCAGCAGACGCGCGCCGGCGATACGCAGGGAGCGCAAAAGACGCTGGATACCTCGCTCGACCAATTGCGCGATGCCGCCGCGCGTTGCGGCGCCACGCCGGGTTGCGATTCGCAGCGCTTCTTTTCGGTGTTCGATCACCTGTTGCGCTTGAAGGATGGCAGCTTTATCGGCGATCAGACGCCGGACGAAGAAACCAGCGGCCCGTCAGTGGCGCCGCTGCCAGGGGAAGCCGGCGCTGGCAGCCTGCCGGAGGCGCAGCGCAGCGTCACCTTGTTGCGCGGGCATCAGCTGTCCGAACTGATCGCCATGAACGGTCCGGTGAAGGCCGCGCTGGAAATGTGGTTGACGCAGTGGCGCGGCAATCTCATGGACGCCTACGTCAACTATCAATTCCTGCGGCACGAGATGTGGCCGCAATACCAGAGCGAAGGGCTGCCGGAAGCGTTGCTGTTCGGGATCATCGCCAAGGAGTCCGGCGGCAAAGTGCATGCGGTGTCGCGTTCCGGCGCGGCTGGGCCGCTGCAATTCATGTACGCCACGGGTCTGCGCTTCGGGCTGACGGAGCAGGATGGTTTCGATACACGATTCGACCCGGCCGAATCGGCGCGCGCGAATGCCGAATACGTCAATGAGCAGCTGAAAGCGTTCAACGACAACCTCGAACTCACCCTGGCTGCCTACAACGGCGGCGAAGGGCGCATGCGCCGTCTGGTCGGCGACGATACCTCGGTGAGCTTCTACGACCCGCGCGTCTATGCGCAGCTATCGCAGGAAACGCGCGACTACGTTCCGTCGGTGCTGGCGGCTGCCTGGTTGTTCCTGCATCCGGACAGCTACAACCTGCACTTCCCGCGTGTGGACGGGCAACAAGGCAGCATCACGCTCAAGCGCAGCGCGTCGATTTCGGAGCTGACCATATGTCTGGGTTCGGCCAACGACATGCCGGATGGTTGGTTTCGCACCTTGCGCAATCTCAACCCGCGCCTCGATCCGCAGCAGGCGCAGCCGGTGGGCGCCGTGCTGCAGATACCCAAGTCGCTGGAGAAGGTCTACGCAGCACGCTGCGTGGATGGACCATGGCCGATTCTCGCCAGCGATCTGCATAACGCTGTGGTGCCGGTATTCCCCAATCCGCCCGCTGCGACGGATCCGGTGGTGCGCTACACGGTGCGCCGCGGCGACACGTTGGGGACGATCGTGCGCAAGCACGGCAGTTGCAGCAGCGAGACCGAGGTCGCGCGCATGAACAACCTCAAGTTCAATCACGTAAAGGCAGGGCAGGTGTTGAAGTTGCCCAGCTGCCGCTGAGCGGGTGTGTCTGATTAGTAACGCCCATCCAAGGCCGAGAGACGAGTAGCGAGGTTGCTTGAAACGGACGCCGCCTGGAGCAATCCGTGTCTCGCTTCGTCAGTCACCGTTTCAATTCCGCGGCGGGAGCAATGGCTGTGACGCCCTCGCTACTCGTCGCTCGCCCCTGTCATGCGGCATGCGGCGCAGTGCGCCGCACCGGCGTTGCGTGAGCCTCGCCGGATTTCAGTCCATCAAAAGGAAACTCAGGCTGCCGCGCCTGAGCGCATCCACTGCGCCATGGTGTCCGGCTGCTCGCCGGTGGCGTCGCGCAGTTCGCGCAGCGCGCGCAAAAACTGGCGGTGTTGCGGTTGCAGGCTGGCGTACGTCGAATCCTTGGTTTCGTGATACGCCACGGCCAGCCACAACGCGATGCCGCGCAAGGCGACTTCGGGATTGTCGGATTGGGCGCGGCTGAAACCAATGTCGGTGCCCTGACCCCATGCTCTGTAGCGCAGCTCGGGCGACGTGCCATACAGATGCGGAAACTCGCAACGGGAGGCTTGGCCGATTTCGCGCAGTGTCATGACGCCCAGGCGGGCGCGGGTGCGTTGAGGCAAGGTGGAGATGCTGCGTTCGATCTGGCGGAACTGACGCTGCAACTGCCGGGCGCGAATCATCGCGATCAGGCGGGTGACAATCTGCATGTGACCCCTCGTTGGACAGATCCGCGAAGGCGCGGATTAGGCAAGAGGATAGCGATCCCGTTCGCGGCTGGGCGCCGAAAACGTCACAAAATGACGACAAATGTCAAAACGCGGCGAGCCGTGCTTGTCATCACGACTTGTCTTGAGCCTCAAGTGTGATGCATATCACCTAATCGCTGCCCGACCTTGATCACCTGCTGCGCAGCAAGCGGATCGAGTTCGCCCACGCCATCGGGCAGCAGCACGATCACGGTGGAGCCCATGTTGAAGCGTGCCATCTCGGCGAAGCGATCCAGTTCGATGTTCTGTGCTTCAAACGACTTGCGGCGAATCGATGGTGCATACGGCGGAATCACCAGACCATCCCATACGGTGGCCACCGATGACACCAGAATCGCGCCCACCATCACCACGGCGAACGGGCCGTACGCGCCTTCGAAGTGGCACACCAGCCGTTCGTTGCGTGCGAACAGGCGCGGGATCGCATCCACTGCAAACGGCGCGACGCTGAAAATGCGCCCCGGGATGTGCACGGTCTCCTTCAACTTGCCGCGCAACGGCATGTGCACGCGGTGATAGTCGCGCGGCGACAGATAAATGGTGACGAAGCGGCCGTTGCGATAGGGCGCGGCGGCTGCCTCGTCGCCAAGCAATTCGGCGGCGGTGTAGCTCTGGCCTTTGGCCTGAAATATGCGTCCGTCGTCAATGGGGCCCGCTTGGCTGATGCGGCCATCGGCCGGCGAAATCAGGGCGCCGGGAGCCGCATCTGCCCGGCGGGCATCGGGGCGCAATTTGCGCGTGAAGAACGCATTGAAATGAGAATAGGCAAATGGATCTGGCTGGGCGGCTTCGGTCATGTCGACGTGATAGCTGCGCACGATCTTGCCGATCAGAAAGTTCTTCCACGGCGTAAAGGTCCAGCGTGTGGCCCAATAGACCACGCGTGACAGCACCCGATGGGGAAGGATGTATTGCAGGAATACCTTGAAAGTCATCCGGCAAGTATAAGGAATCGGGGGCGATTCTTGACGATGCCGGGGGAGGCTAATCCCATGGGCATGAATGAGCCGCGCGACCTTGAGTCGCTATACTTCACGACCCCTAAGCCGGACCGTGCCCACGTGACTGCCGAACTCGCATCGATCATCGACTTCATCCGCTACGGCGCCAGCCGCTTTTCCGCAGCGGGCCTCACCTTCGGCCATAGTCACGACAACCCGATCGACGAAGCCACCCATCTGGTGCTGGCCAGCCTGCATCTGCCGCCGGACATTCCGCCGGCCTATGGCGCCGGCAAGCTCACCGAAGAAGAACGCGTGCGCGTGTTGCAGCTGATCGAGCGCCGCATCAGCGAACGACTGCCGGTGGCCTATCTGGTTGGCGAAACCTGGTTCGCGGGCATCAAGTTCAAGAGCGATCGCCGTGCCCTGGTGCCGCGTTCACCCATCGCCGAGCTGATCGAATCCGGCTTCTCGCCGTGGCTGGATGGCCGTCACGTGGAACGCGCGCTGGATCTGTGCACTGGTTCGGGCTGCATCGGCATCGCCATGGCGGCCTACAACCCGCACTGGCAGGTGGACGTGGTGGACATCAGCGATGATGCGTTATCCCTGGCGCGCGAGAACGTGGCTTTGGTGCATGTAAGCGATCGGGTCGAGGTAGTCCGCTCGGATCTGTTTGCCAGCGTGCAGGGCCGCAAGTACGACCTGATCGTCTCCAATCCACCGTACGTCACCGAAGACGAATACGCCGCGCTGCCTGGCGAATACAGCCATGAACCCAAGCTCGGGCTTACCTCCGGCGAAGACGGCCTGGATGCCTGCCTGCGCATTCTGGATGAAGCGGCCGATCACCTTACCGAAGAAGGGCTGTTGATCGTCGAGGTCGGCGAGAGCGAGCAAGCCCTGGTCGCCTTGCTGCCGGACGTGCCATTCGTGTGGATCGAGTTCAAGGTGGGTCAGATGGGCGTGTTTGCGCTGGAGCGGCGCGATCTGGTCGAGCATGCCGACGCCATCCGTGCGGCGGCGCTGGAGCGTAGCCGCCGTTAAGTCGCGGCGTCTGCGTAGGCTGGGATGAAATCGTAGGCTGGGATGAATCCCAGCATCGCCATGCCAATCATGCTGGGATTCACCCCAGCCTACGTAACCGTATGTCGATATCGAAAGGCTTCATGCGCCGACGATTCATAAGCGCAGGGCGTCCGGCCATGGCAAGATGCGAGACCGTCCCGGCTGAGGCCCGGTCAATCCCACCGCCATTTCGGTTCTCTACGTGTCCAGCAATTCCACCGGCAAGCTCTTTACCGTCACCACTTTCGGCGAAAGCCACGGACCGGCCATTGGCTGCGTGATCGACGGTTGTCCGCCAGGCCTGGCGATTGCACCGGAGGAATTCCGCACCGATCTCGACCGCCGCGCCACCGGCCGCAGCCGGCATACCTCGCAGCGCAAGGAAGCGGATGAGGTGGAAATTCTTTCCGGCGTCTACGAGGGCCGCACCACCGGCACGCCGATCGCGCTGTTGATTCGCAATACCGACCAGCGCAGCAAGGATTACGGCGATATCGCGCAGACCTTTCGCCCAGGCCATGCCGATTACACCTATTGGCAGAAATACGGCATCCGCGATCCGCGTGGCGGCGGGCGTTCGTCCGCGCGCGAGACCACCATGCGCGTAGCGGCGGCGGTGATTGCCAAGAAGTGGCTGGCTGAGCGCTATGGCGTTCGCGTGCGCGGCTATCTGGCGCAACTGGGTGACGTCGTTCCGCACGGTTTCGACTGGAGCGCGGTCGAGCAGAACCCGTTCTTCTGGCCGCATGAGGCGCAGGTGCCGGAACTTGAGAAATACATGGATGCGCTACGCAAGTCTGGCGACTCGGTCGGCGCGCGCGTCAACGTCGAAGCCGATGGCGTGCCGCCGGGCTGGGGCGAGCCGATCTACGGCAAGCTCGATGGCGATCTTGCTTCCGCGCTGATGTCGATCAACGCGGTAAAGGGCGTGGAGATCGGCGACGGCTTTGCCGCGGTGTCACAGCACGGCAGTCAGCATCGCGATGAAATGCATATGGACGGCTTTGCGTCCAATCATGCCGGTGGCATTCTCGGTGGCATCAGCACGGGGCAGGCGGTACGTGCCTCGATTGCGCTCAAGCCCACCTCAAGCATTCTGATTCCCGGCCACAGCGTGAACCTGGCGGGCGAGCCGGTCGACGTGGTGACCAAGGGGCGTCACGATCCTTGCGTCGGCATACGCGCCACGCCCATCGCGGAGGCCATGATGGCGCTGGTGTTGATGGATCACGCCTTGCGCCATCGCGCGCAGTGTGGCGATGTGGGCGAGATAAAACCGCGCATTCCGTGATCGGCCGCCACACAGCGAGAACGCTTAGGCTGGGATGCAGTCCCAGCATCAGAGGTCAAAGCAAAGCGGGGATTTGATCCCAACCTACGTGGAAACTGGACAGCCAAGTTCCACACATACAAAAACACCATGAGCAAGCCACACAACGTCTGGGTTTCCCGCCCGCTCTTTCCGGAAGTACTGGACCATCTGGCCCAGTACGTGGACGTGCAAGCGGAGACCAGCGAACGCAAGCATTCGCCGGACGAATTGCGCGAAAAGCTTGCTGATGTCGATGGCGCCATCATGGGTCTGGGCGACCGCATCGACGCCGACGTGATCGCCGGCAACCGCCGCTTGCGCGTGATCGCCAACCTCGCCGTGGGCTACAACAACCTCGACGTGCCCGCGCTCACCGCGGCTGGCATTCTTGCGACCAACACGCCGGACGTGCTCAACGAAACCACCGCCGACTACGCCTGGGCGTTGCTGCTCGCTGCCGCACGGCGCGTGAGCAGTGCGGAGCGTTGGCTGCGTGCCGGTCACTGGCGCAGTGGCATGCGCTTCGACGATTGGCTGGGGTTGGATGTCTACGGCAAGACGCTGGGCATCCTCGGCATGGGCCGTATCGGCCAGGCGATTGCGCGGCGTGCCTATGGCTTCGGCATGCCGGTGCTTTATCACAACCGTTCGCGCTTGTCGGCAGACACGGAACACGCCTGCCGCGCCAGCTGGGTGGAAAAAGCTGAGCTGCTCAAGCGGGCTGACCATCTGATGCTGATGCTGCCGTATAACGCGCAGAACCATCACGCGATTGGTGCCGCCGAATTTGCACTGATGAAACCCACGGCCGTACTGGTGAATATCGCCCGGGGCGGCATCGTCGATGACGCTGCGCTGGCCGTGGCCTTGCGCGAAGGCCGGCTCGCTGCGGCAGGTCTCGATGTCTTCGAAGGCGAGCCTGCCGTGCATCCTGCGCTGCGCGAACTCGACAACGCCGTGCTCAGCCCGCATATCGCCAGTGCCAGCGCCGACACGCGCCGCGCGATGGCGCAACTGGCGGCGGATAATCTGTTGGCTGCATTGGGTCATGGGCCCGATGCAGGACATCCCCCTTCATTGCTCAACCCCGAAGCACGGGAGCGGGCATGAAACGAAAACGTGATACACCTCACGTCAGCAGTGCTGTGCCGTGCCGTTCGCGCACTGTGCCGGCTAGATTCCCAGATCGGGTTTAGCCAACGCGGTGATCTTTCAACCCAGGCAATTCCATACGACAAGTGACCTAACGAGATGAGCAAGAAGAGTAGCTACAAGGTAGCCATGGTGGGCGCCACGGGCGCCGTCGGCGAAACCCTGCTGAGCATCCTGGCTGAGCGCGAATTCCCGGTCAGCGAGCTGGTGCCGCTGGCGAGCGCGCGTTCGGCCGGCAGCAAAGTGGAGTTCGGCGGCAAACACATCACCGTGCAGAACCTGGATGACTACGACTTCAAAGGCGTGGACATCGCCTTCTTCTCGGCCGGCGGTTCGGTCAGCCGCGTGCATGCGCCGCGTGCGGCGGCTGCAGGGGCGGTGGTGATCGACAACACATCGGAATACCGCTATCAGGACGACATCCCGCTGGTGGTCAGCGAAGTCAATCCGCACGCCATCGCGCAGTACACCACGCGCGGCATCATCGCCAATCCCAATTGCTCCACCATGCAGATGCTGGTGGCGCTGGCACCGATCCATCGCGCGGTGGGCATCGAGCGCATCAACGTGGCGACGTACCAGTCGGTGTCCGGCGCGGGCCGCTCGGGCATGGAAGAGCTGGGCAAGCAGACCGCCGCGCTGCTCAATTTTCAGGACGTGGAAAAGTCCAAGTTCCCCAAGCAGATCGCGTTCAACGTGATCCCGCATATCGACGAGTTCCAGACCAACGGCTACACCAAGGAAGAAATGAAGATGGTGTGGGAGACGCGCAAGATCCTGGAAGACGAATCCATCCAAGTGAACCCCACCGCCGTGCGTGTGCCGGTGTTCTACGGCCACTCCGAGGCCGTGCACATCGAAACACGCGACAAGATCACCGCCGAGCAGGCGCGTGAGTTGCTGGAGCAAGCGCCTGGCGTGGTCGTGCAGGACGAGCGCAAGCCCGGCGGCTATCCCACGCCGGTGGGCGATGCGGCGGGGCAGGACCCGGTGTACGTCGGCCGCATCCGCGAAGACATCTCGCACGATCGCGGGTTGGATCTGTGGGTCGTCTCCGACAACATTCGCAAAGGCGCCGCGCTCAACGCGGTGCAGATCGCCGAATTGCTGATTGAGGATTATCTGTAATGCGAGCAGAGCCTGCTTGTGCTCCCAGCGTCGTCCGCGTTGCGTCTGAGCGGTCGCCAGGTGGTGACGCGTGGCGCAGCGCCAGACTGGCCGTCTGGTCAAGCCCCGTGCCGCCGCCTGGCGATCGCTCAGATGCAACCCCTGGGCGACGCGCGGGCTGCGCCGGGAGCGCAAGCAGGCTCTCAGGTCTGGTTCTGCTGGGTTGCGTGCTGGCTTCAAATCTTTTTGCTCAATCGTCTGGCGATACCGCTCGACAGGCCGAGAAGGTTAGCCAGCGCGTGGCCCAGCACAAGGCCGAAGTGCAGCATTTGCAGCAGGATGTAAGCCAGCAGGAATCCGCCAGCCAGCAGGCGGCGGAGCGGCTGGAGCAGCAAGACCGCACCATCGCCGAGCTGCGCAGGCAGCTCAAGGCGGCCCAGGGTAGCGCCAAGACGCCGGCCACCGGTCATTGATGGGCGTCACGCCTGGCGGAAAAAATCACCGCGAAACAGGTCCGGTGGATACTTCTGGTATTGTTGATTGACGTTTATCTAACTAAAGTGACGCCTTCCAGGAGGAAGGTGCCGCAACCTGCGGTGTCTTTTCAGTAAAAAGCGTCCGGGGTGTCTCGGGGGAGCCAAGCGATGAATCGTTCGTTGAAGCTGTCGATACTGCTGGCGCTTGCGCTCGGCAGCAGTCAGGCAGCAGCCGTGGAGCTGGGGCAGGCGCATGTCAAATCAGCGCTGGGCCAGCCTTTGCTGGTGGATATACCCGTCACCCAAGCCACGCCGGCGGAGCTGCAAAGCCTGAGCGCCGATCTGGCCCCGAACGACGCCTTCGTCAAGGCTGGCAGCCAACGTCCCAACATCCCCTTGCAATTCAGCGTGGTGGATGACAACGGCCACAAAGTCATCCGCGTCACCAGCAGCAGTCCCGTCGACGATCCCTACCTCGATCTGCTGGTCGAAGTGAACAGCAGCACCGGCAGCAATGTCCGCGAGTTCGCGATCCTGCTCGATCCGCCAACCAAGGTCACGCAGGCGGCCAGCAGTGCACCTTCGCGCCGCCGTGCGCCGGCCAGCAGTGCATCGACCGGCAGTGAAAGCGCTGCCGTACCGTCGCGTCGTTCGAGCGTGCCGGCGCGCAATGCCGCAGCCAACGCGCCGGAAGTGAAGAACGGCCAGTTCGGTCCGGTGGAGAAGGGCGCCACCCTGTCGCACATCGCCGCCGAGGTCGCGCCAACCGGTGTCGATACCAACCAGATGATGCTGGCGCTGAAGTCCGCCAATCCGGATGCGTTCTACCGCGACAACATCAACGCACTGAAGGCCGGCGCGATCCTGCGCGTGCCTTCGCGCGATGACGCTGTCGCCACTGCCGTGGCCGCTGCGGCTGCCACGGTGCGTCAGCAGAACGCCGACTGGCGCAACGGCACCACCACGCCGGTGGCGGTTGCCGCCGGTGGCACGCGTGAAAACGCCACGGTTGCCCCAACCGCCAACAGCCATGCCGATCGCCTGGCGCTGGTGCCGCCGGGTAGTGAAGGCCAGGCTGCCGGTGGAACGAGCGGCAAGGGTGGCGCCAACGCCGCCGTCCGTCAGGAACTGCAACGCAGTCAGGAAACGCTCGCTTCGCTGCAGCAGCAGAGCAACGAGTTGAAGTCGCGCCTGAAAGATCTGGAAGACATCAACAGCAAGAACCAGCGTCTGCTGTCGCTGAAAGACAACGAAATCGCCGATTTGCAGAAGCAGCTGGCTGACGCGCGCAAGGCCGCCGGCAAGCCGGTTGCGCCGGCCGCCAGTCCGGCTCCCGCCGCGGCTCCGGCGCCAGCACCAGAGATCGCCAGCAAGCCCGCTGCTCCGGCCGTCACGCCACCGCCGACGTCCGCGCCGGCCACGGTGGCAAGCGTGTCCAAGCCCGCCGCGGCCGCTTCGGCTCCGCATAACGTGGTAACCACGCCGCTCAATGCGCCGGCCAAGCCAAAGCCGGTGGTCCAACCGCATCACGTGCCAACGCCAGCGCCAGAAGAACAGCCCTGGTACATGGAAACCTGGGCCTGGGCGGCAGGCGCTGCAGTGGTCGTGCTTGGTCTGGTGGGCTTGCTGTTGTCGCGCCGCGGCAAGGCCGGCGCCAAGTCGCCAAAGAGCACCACACCGGGCAGGGGTGGTTCGCTTGCCGACCGTTTCGGCACGGCGGACGAGGATGGTTTGCACGCCGCTGGTTCCGACCCGGACCAGGACGAACTGCTCGACCAGCTCGCCGAACAACCCGATGACATCGGCCTGCACCTGGAACTGGTCAGCCTCTACTACACCCGTCGCGACGTCGAGCATTTCGAAGCCGCCGCCGAAGCGATGCACGCGCACATCACCGATCCAGACCAGCCTGAGTGGCAAGATGTGGTGCACATGGGTCGCGACTTGGCACCGGGTCATCCGTTGTTTGCCGAACCAGGCGCGGATGCCACCACCATGCGCGAGCCGGCCCATCATTTCGATCTGGACAGCTACAGCAATCCGACTGGGTCGGAACCCGTTGCGCCTGCGCCCGCCAAGAGCCCGACGGCGCAGCCTGCCAAGGTCAGCGAATACCATTTCGATTTCGACCTGACGCCGCATCATCCGGAAGCGCTCAGCCGTGCTGCCGCTCCGGCACCCGCGCCGGCGTCCGTGGTGAAAGAAGTGGAAGAGGAAGAACCGATCTCCACCTGGAAGTTCGACGAGCCGCTCGACGAGCCGCATACGCACACCACCCACACCGACCACGACAACTTCGGCGAGCTGCATGATGATCCGGTCGACACCAAGCTCGACCTGGCCCGCGCCTATCTCGACATGGGCGACCCCGACGGTGCCCGCGCCATGTTGGAGGAAGTCATGCACGAAGGTAGTCAGATGCAAAAGGAAGTGGCGAAGGAATTGCTGGAAAAGATCAGCTGATCTGCCTTCCCTATGACATGCACCCGTTCGGGCCGGCCATGCCGGCCCGACGCATTTTCGGCACCTGTTACTCTTGCATACTTCTCACGTTTTGAGCTTCACGATCCTCCATGCGCATTGCCCTGGGCATCGAATATGACGGCACCGATTTCTTCGGCTGGCAACGGCTGAGCCATCGCGCCAGCGTGCAGGCAAGCCTGGAGCGGGCGCTTTCGTTTGTCGCCGCCGGACCCATTGAAGTGACCTGTGCAGGCCGTACTGACGCCGGTGTGCATGGACGTTGCCAGGTGGTGCATTTCGACACCAGCGCGCAACGCGACCTGCGCGGCTGGGTACTTGGCGGGTGCTCGAATCTTCCATCCAGTGTGGCCGTGCTGTGGGCCAAGGCGATGCCTGACGATTTCCATGCACGCTTTTCCGCACGCAGCAGGCGCTATCGTTATACCTTGCTCAATCGCACCATTCGGCCGGCGCTGGATGCACGCTACGTTGCCTGGGAGCGCCAGCCGCTGGATGCCGAACGCATGCATGGCGCGGCGCAAGCGCTGATCGGCGAGCACGATTTCTCCGCGTTTCGCGCGATATCCTGCGAAGCCGCGCATGCTCGTCGCGAAGTGAAATATTTGCGCGTGCATCGCGACGGCGAGCAAGTGATCGTGGACATCGAAGCGAACGCGTTCCTGCATCACATGGTGCGCAACATCGTCGGCTCGTTGCTGGTGGTGGGGCGCGGCGAACAATCACCGGAATGGATTGCGGAGCTGTTGGCTGGACGAAATCGTGAAGTGGCCGGTCCTACGGCGGTCGCGTCGGGACTAACCTTTATCGGCCCGCGCTATGAAAAACATTGGGGTTTACCCGAGGAGGTGAGCGAATGACTCGCATCAAATGTTGCGGCATGACCCGCGTCGAGGATGCCTTGCTCGCCGCCGAACTCGGCGCCGATGCGATTGGCGTGGTGCTCACATCACATAGCAAGCGGCAGGTATCGCTGCAGCAGGCGCGCGCCATCGTCCAGGCGATGCCCCCGTTCGTCACTACGGTCGCGTTGTGCATGGATGACGAAGCGAACTTCGTACAGGAAATCATCGACACCGTTCGTCCATCGATGCTGCAGTTCCACGGCAACGAGAGCGATGAATGGTGCAAACAATTCGGCCAGCCGTACCTGAAAGCGATTGCAATGGGCGAGGGCGCCGCCGCGCTGTATCAACTGCGCGATCATCCGCACGCTGCAGGGTTGCTGCTGGATGGCCATGGCCTTGGCGAGCCCGGCGGCAGCGGCAAATTGTTCGACTGGTCGCTGATGCCGCGTGATCTGAAGCAGCCCCTGCTGTTGGCTGGCGGCTTGACGGCGGAAAATGTCGCTGCGGCGATTCGCATGGCGCGGCCGTGGGCGGTGGATGTGTCGAGCGGTATCGAGTCGGCGCCGGGCATCAAGGATCCCGGCAAGATGCGTGCGTTCATTGCGGCGGTTCGCGCCGCGGCATAGCGATGCATAAGCATGCTGGGATTTCATCCCAGCCTACGTCAGGCACTGAGCGCATCGCGCATCCATGCTGCCAAGGCATCCACCCGACGATCACTCCGGCGCCCCGGTGTCGCCAGAATCCAGCTGGCATCCGTTTGCTGAAATCCCCATGGCGCAAGCAAACGTCCCGCATCGATATCGTCCTGCACCAACTGTGCTGGCGCGATGGCAACACCAAGTCCCGCCACGGCGGCTTCCAGCAGATAGAACAGATGCGTAAAGCCCTGTCCGTAATGCAGGGATTCGAACGGTATGTCATTGGTCCGCGCCCACGCTGGCCACGCTTGCGGACGTGAGGTGGTGTGCAGCAGAGCTTCGTGGCGCAGCGCGGACGGGCCTTGCTGCAGCAGGCGCTCAAGACCGGCGTGGCGTGGGCTGACCACAGGGCCGATGCGTTCGGGTGCCAACACATGGACTTGCCAACCGGTTGGCAAGGGCGGCGCCGCCACGGCCAGCGCGGCATCGGGTTCCGCATGCCGAGGCGCGAGCGGATCTTCTTCCGGTGACAGATGCAGCCGCAGCATCGGCAGGTCGCGTTCCAGTCGTTCCAGGCGGGGAATCACCCAGCGGGCGAGCAGGCTGCCGGCGCAGCCGAGCACAAAGGGCGCATCGCTGCGAACGCGTTGCAGGTCGGCCCAACCTTCGCGCAATTGCTCGAATGCGCTGCTGACACGATCGCGCAGTTCCTCGCCGATGGCCGTGAGCGCCACGCCGCGTCCCTGGCGAACGAACAGGGGTTTGTCCAGGGCTTCTTCCAGCACGCGCAGCTGCCGGCTGATGGCGCCGTGCGTGACGTGCAGCTCCGCGGCCGCGCGGCCGACGCTGCCCAGGCGGGCGGTAGCCTCGAAGGCGCGCAAGGCGTTGAGGGAGGGTAGGTCGCGCACGGTATCGTGAGTTTTTCTAACGGATGATGGCGATCATATCGCTTTTTTTGAGCGCCTCAATCGCGCTATTTTCCCTCCCCAAGGCGTCCCTCCGGCGTCTCCGTTCCCTATAGGATTTCTGACCTATGACCCAGGATTTCCACCAATGGCCCGATCCCCACGGGCGCTTCGGCGACTTCGGCGGGCAGTACGTGGCCGAAACTCTGATGGCGCCGCTGGCCGAGCTCACCGAGGCCTACCTGCGACTGCGTGAGGACCCCGAGTTCCTGGCCGAGTTGGATCGTGATCTCACCTATTACGTCGGCCGTCCCAGCCCGATCTACCACGCCGAACGTCTGTCGAAACACGTCGGCGGCGCGCGCATCCTGCTCAAGCGCGAAGACTTGAATCACACCGGCGCGCACAAGATCAACAACACCATTGGCCAGGCCTTGGTCGCCAAGCGCATGGGCAAGCCGCGCGTGATCGCCGAAACCGGCGCCGGTCAGCACGGTGTGGCTACCGCAACGGTCGCGGCGCGCTTCGGCCTGAAGTGCGTGGTGTACATGGGCGCCGTCGACATCGAGCGGCAGAAGATCAACGTCTACCGAATGAAGCTGCTCGGCGCCGAAGTCGTGCCTGTCACATCGGGTTCGAAGACGCTGAAAGATGCCTTGAACGAAGCGATGCGCGACTGGGTCACCAACGTCGCCGACACGTTCTACATCATCGGCACCGTCGCCGGTCCGCATCCGTACCCGATGATGGTGCGCGATTTCAACGCCATCGTCGGGCGCGAAGCGCGCGCGCAGATGCTTGAACAATACGGCCGCTTGCCCGATGTGCTCACCGCCTGCGTGGGTGGCGGTTCGAATGCCATCGGCTTGTTCCACGCCTTCCTCAACGACAGCGGCGTGCGCATGGTCGGCGCCGAAGCGGCGGGCGAGGGCATTGCCACCGGTCATCATGCAGCCTCACTGGCAGCCGGACGTCCCGGTGTGCTGCACGGCAACCGCACGTACGTGTTGTGCGACGACAACGGCCAGATCACCGAAACGCACTCGGTCTCCGCTGGCCTCGACTATCCGGGTGTGGGTCCGGAACATGCTTTCCTGAAAGACTCCGGCCGCGCTGAATACGTTGGCGTGACCGACGATGAAGCCCTTGAGGCTTTCCATCTGCTTGCGCGCACCGAAGGCATCCTTGCCGCACTGGAATCCAGCCACGCGGTGGCGCAAGCGCTAAAACTGGCGCGCGAGTTACCGAAGGACGGCATCGTGCTGTGCAACCTTTCCGGCCGAGGCGATAAGGACGTGCATACGATTGCCGCGCGCGAAGGAGTGCAGGTATGAGCCGCATCGATCAACGCTTCGCCGCGCTGAAAGCCGCGGGCCGCACTGGACTGATTCCGTTTGTCACCGCCGGCGATCCCGCGCCGGAACATGCCGTGACCTTGATGCATGCACTGGTCGATGCCGGTGCCGATGTGATCGAGCTGGGCGTGCCCTTTTCCGATCCGATGGCTGACGGCCCAGTGATTCAGCATGCCAGCGAGCGCGCCATCGCCAAGGGCGTGGGGCTTGCCGACGTGCTCACCTGGGTGGCGCAGTTTCGCGAACGCGATCAGAACACGCCGATCGTGCTGATGGGCTATCTCAATCCAGTGGAAATCCGCGGCTTCCAGCGCTTTGCGGACGAAGCCATCAAGGCTGGCGTCGACGGCGTGTTGCTGGTGGATTGCCCGTTGGAAGAAGCTGAAGTGCTGGCGCCATTGCGCAAGGCGGGACTCAAGCAGATTCTGCTCGCCGCGCCAACGACCGCACCCGAGCGTATGGCGCAGTTGTGCGAGGCCGCTGATGGTTTCCTGTACTATGTATCGTTCGCCGGCATTACAGGGGCGGGACGCTTGAGTACGCAGGACATCGCCGCACGCGTGGCAGATATCCGCCAACGTGCCAAAGCACCAGTCGCTGTGGGGTTCGGTGTGAAGGATGCGCAGAGCGCAAAAGCCATCAGCGGATTCGCCGACGCGGTAGTGATCGGCAGTGTCTTGGTGGAGCGCCTGGATGGTGCGAAGACGGCCTCGGAGATCACGGCAACGATCGATGATTTCCTTCGCCCGATCCGCGCGGCATTGGATGCTGCTTGAAGGTTTAGCTGGCAGGATGCTCTGATCTATTCTACGCACCCGGCATGACGTCCAGAAAGCCTGCAGGGTGTGTTGCATGGCGTAGGGCAGACTGGTGGTCTGTTCAAGCCGCGCGGCGCAGCCTGCAGGCTTTCTGGACGTCACCCCGTCATTGAATTCAATATGTTGGGGCCGCACTGTATGCGCGTTTCGCTGCGTCCCGCCGTCTTGACAGACGGCCAGTCTGCCTTCGCCACCGGGACGCAGCGAAACGCGCATACAGTGCGGTGACGGGTACGTAGAATAGATCAGAGCATCCTTAAGGCGGAATCCATGAATTGGCTGCAAAAAATCATGACACCCCGCGTGCGGACGCAAGGCGCCGCAGCCGGCAAGGGCAAGGTACCCGAAGGTGTATGGGAGAAGTGCGGTGGCTGCGGCGCCGTGCTGTACAAACCGGAGCTGGAACGTAATTTGATGGTGTGCCCCAAGTGCGGCCACCATCATGCGATCGGTGCACGCGAACGCCTGTTGTCGTTCCTCGACGAAGGCAGCACGCAGGAACTGTGGGCCAGCATGGAGCCCAACGATCCGCTCAAGTTCCGCGATTCCAAGAAGTACCGCGATCGCATCATCGCCGCGCAGAAATCCACCGGCGAGAAAGATGCGCTGATCGCGATGACCGGCAAACTCAAGGATCATCCGATGATGGCGGTGGCCTTCGAGTACTCCTACATCGGTGGTTCGATGGGTTCGGTGGTCGGCGAGAAGTTCACGCGCGCCGCCGAGCGTGCCTTGAGCGAACGCAGCGCGCTGGTGTGTTTCTCGGCCACGGGTGGTGCGCGCATGCAGGAGGCGCTGTTTTCGCTGATGCAGATGGCGAAGACGTCGGCTGCGCTTGCGCGCTTGCGCGAGGCCGGTGTGCCGTACATCAGCGTGCTGACGGATCCCACCACGGGTGGCGTGTCCGCCAGCCTTGGCATGCTGGGTGACATCAACGTTGGCGAGCCGAAAGCCCTCATCGGTTTTGCTGGCCCGCGCGTGATCGAACAGACCGTGCGCGAGACGTTGCCGGAAGGTTTTCAGCGTTCGGAATTTCTGCTGGAACATGGCGCGATCGACATGATCGTTGACCGCCGGCAGATGCGCGACAAGCTGGCCGATGTGTTGAACATCCTGCGCAAGGTGCCACGCGCAGCGTAAGTGCTTTGCACGATGCCTTGAACAACGCCGCCTTCGGGCGGCGTTGTTGTTTTCGTGCGGAATGTCTAGCGTAGGTTGGGTTAGCGCCAATGGCACTAACTTAAGCATGCTTCTTCAATCTCGCAAGGATATGTCCCCTCCCCTGCGTGCAGGGGAGGGCTAGGGTGGGGTGCGAGCGCAGCGAGCGGCGTGGAGCAGGCGTCGTGGCGAAATGGGCGTCATCGCGGGGTTCTTATCAGCAAATATCACGGCAACATTTGTCTGCACGCCAAAGCCCAAGCAACCCCACCCCAACCCTCCCCTACTGTCGCAGGGGAGGGGAGCTGATCTCGGCAAGCATCAAGCTTCTCGGCTTAAGCTAGTGCCATTGGGGTTAGCGCAGCGTAACCCAACATTTCGGAGTGGTCCGTTGGGTTACGCTGCGCTAACCCAACCTACAGCGCACGCAGCGCGCGTTGCACTTTTCCACAACAAATGTGGACGCCTTCCGGTAAACCCTGTGGACAACCCGCGCATGCATGTTTCTCATCAAGCACTTGGCACACGCTGATGAAAAATTGCGCAGCAAGTGCGCGTACTTTTCCACAGCGGTTGTGGAAAGTATCCGGTAGAGCCTGTGGATAGATGCGCTATGTTGTTGAGCGCAAAGGTTGTGAGTACAGCGTGATGATCAATTGATCAGCGCAAACTTTGATCAGGCGAACAAATGCGGCGCGCTGTGCACCAGCCACAACGACAATGCACCCAGGCCGCTGCCGACAAATATCGCGGCGAGCACGTCGCTTGGATAATGCAGGCCAAGAATCACGCGCGATGCAGCCACCAATGCCGTGAACGTGAGCAACAGCGGCGCGAGCAGCGGATACCAAGCCAGCGCCACGATCGTGAAGCCCACCGCCTGCAAGGTGTGGCCGGACGGAAAACTGAATTCATCCAGCGGCGGCACGTGCGCGATCACGCCGGGGCAGGTGCGGAACGGACGCGGACGGCGCGTCCAGCGTTTCAGTACGCGATACAAGCCCAGCGCCACCAGGCCGGTAGCTGCCATGTGCGCGGCGGCTTCCAATCCGCGCAGGCCATCGATCAGTGCCAGCGCTGCCATCAGCGAGTACCAGAACACACCATCGCCAAGGCGGCTGATGATGCCGAAGAACAAGCCGACAGCGTGCCGTGCGCCCCAGCGGTTGGCGGCAATGCACATGCGCCGGTCGAACGCATGGCGTGGGAGTGCAACCTGCTCAGGCAGGTGCGATGGTGACATGGCGGTCATGCATGTTCTCCTCGACCAGTTCGCGCAACAGGTTTTCGAATTCGCGGATGACTGCGTCCGGTGAAAGGCGCTCGACGCTCTCCACCGCAGCGCGGCCCATGTGGCGGATCAGGTTCACGTCGCCGGCCAGCATCACGGCGGCTTTCGTAAAAGCAGGCGCTTCACCAGAAGCGATGCGGAAACCGTTGATGCCGTCGAACAGATGCTCGCGTGCGGCGCCTTCCGCATACGCAACCACCGGCAAGCCGGCGGCGAGCGCTTCCAGAATCACGTTGCCGAAGGTTTCGCTGAGGCTCGGGAATGGGAACAGGTCCGCACTGGCGTAATGCGCGGCCAACGCTTCGTCGCGCTTCATGCCGGCGAAGATGAAATCCGGATGCGCCGCCTGCAGCCCTGCACGGGCGGGGCCATCGCCCACCCACACGTAGCGCGCTTTCGGCGCGACTTGCTGGATGGCGCGGAAGGTTTCCACGGCGAGATCCAGATTCTTCTCCGGTGCGATACGGCCTACGTAGAGCACCACTGGCGTATCGGCATCCACGCCCCAGCTTTCGCGCAAGGCGTTATCGCGCTTGGAAGGGTGGAACAACTTGGTGTCCACCGCGCGGCGCAGCAGGCGTGCATGATCCACACCCATCGCCGTCAGTTCGGCCGCGAGCGCATCGGTGGGCACCAGGGTCACGTTGGCGCGCTGATGGAAACGGCGCAGGTAGTTATGCACCACCGGTGTCAGAAAACCTACGCCGTAATGATTGGCGTAGGCATCGAAGCGTGTATGGAAACCGGTGGCGACGGGAATGCCCAGGCGCACGGCAGTCTTTACCGCGGAGCGGCCAAGCGGACCTTCCGTGGCGACGTAGATCGCATCGGGACGGCGCTGCGTCCAGCGTTGGCGCAGCGTGCGGTAAGCAGGAAGCCCGAAGCGCAAACCCGGATAACGGGGCAGGGCGGCGCCGCGCGTTTCCAGGGCATCAATGCCGGGTTCGTCGACATGGCTGGCGGTTTGGCGAGGACGGATGAGATCGATCCCGTGGCCCTTTGCGGCCAGACCGGTCGCCAGACTGTGCACGGTGAGTGCGACACCGTTGATCTCTGGCGGATACGTCTCGCTGATGATGCCGATACGCATGGGCGCATCCTCGTCTTGTACGGCGATAGCTTCCTCTGATGCGGTTGCGCAGCGATGGCGCTCACGTGACAAGGCGGTTACGGATATGACGGAACGAGGAAAACCGTGTCCTGGCGGCCTTAACTCCGCTAGATTGCGTGAACGGATATCTGGATAGGAGGTTCTCCATGAAACGTCTGCTGCTCGCTGCCGCGTTAACCGCCGTAGCCGGTACTGCCCTTGCTGCCGATGCTCCTGCTTTACCCGTCACCAAAGCCCCGGCCGGTGCCGAGGTCTACATCATCTCGCCGCAGGATGGTGCCGCCGTGCCGCAAACCTTCACTGTGCGCTTTGGCCTCAAGGGCATGGGCGTGGCACCGGCTGGTGTTGCCCACGACAAGACCGGCCATCATCACCTGTTGGTGGATGTGAAAGAACTGCCGCCAGCCGGCCAGCCGATTCCGAACGACAAGCAGCACCTGCACTTCGGCGGTGGCCAGACCGAAACCACGCTGACGCTGCCGCCCGGCACGCACACGCTGCAACTGGATCTTGGCGATGCCAACCACATTCCGTTCGATCCGCCGGTGGTGTCGAAGGTGATCACGGTCCATGTGAAGTAACCACGGCGCAGCTCCCCTCTCCGGTCGGAGAGGGGAGTTTGCTGGCGGCATCAGCTAAAATTTCCCGTTCCATCCGCCGCATCGCCGAGCTCATGACCGTCCGCACCCGCTTCGCCCCCAGTCCCACCGGTTTCCTGCACATCGGCGGCGCGCGCACCGCGTTGTATTGCTGGCTGGAAGCGCGCCGTCGCGGCGGGGAGTTCCTGCTGCGTATCGAGGACACCGACCGCGAGCGCTCCACCGATGCCGCCGTGCAGGCCATTCTCGATGCCATGCAATGGCTGGATCTGAGCGCAGACCAGGCGCCGATCTTCCAGACGCATCGGCTGGAGCGCTACAAGCAGGTGGCGCTCGAATTGGTAGCGGCCGGCAAGGCTTACTACGCCTACGAAACCAAGGAAGAGATCGAAGCGATGCGCGAAGCCGCCATGGCGCGTGGCGAGAAGCCGCGCTACAACGGCTACTACCGCGACCGCGACGAGCCCTATCGCGACGATCCGAGCCGCGTGATCCGCTTCAAGAACCCGCTGGATGGTTCCGTGGTGTGGGAGGACAAGGTGAAGGGCAGGGTGGAGTGGTCCAACACCGAGCTGGACGATCTGGTGATCTTCCGTTCCGACGGCTGGCCCACCTATAACTTCGCCGTTGTCGTTGACGATATCGACATGGGCATCACCGAGGTGATCCGCGGCGACGACCACGTCAACAACACGCCGCGCCAGATCAACATCTATCACGCGCTCGGCGCCAAGGTGCCGGAGTTTGCGCACTTGCCGATGATCCTGGACAAGGAAGGCAAGAAGCTGTCCAAGCGCACCAACTCGGTCAGCGTGATGGAATACCGCGAAAACGGCTTCTTGCCGCACGCGATCCTCAATTACCTCGTACGCCTCGGCTGGTCGCACGGCGATCAGGAAATCTTCTCGCGCGAGGAAATGATCAAGCTGTTCGATGTCGCCGACGTCAACAAGGCCGCGTCGCGTTTCGATACTGAAAAGCTGTTGTGGCTCAACCAGCATTACCTGAAGACGGACGATCCGCGGTCGCTGGTGCCGGAATTTGAATGGCATCTGGCGCGTGCCGGCATCGACACCCGCAACGGTCCCGCACCGGCCGATGTGATCGTGGCTTTGCGCGATCGCGTGCAAACCTTCAAGGACATGGCCGAGCGCGCCAAGATCTGGTACGGCTCGATCACCGAATGGGATGACAAGGCAGTCGCCAAGCACCTGAAGAACGACAGCGCCGTGCAGGTGCTGCAGGCCGCACGCGAATTGCTCGCCAGTTCCGAATGGAAGCCTGAGCCGATCCATCAGGTGATCGAGCAGATCGCCGCCAAGCTGGAACTGGGCATGGGCAAGATCGCCCAGCCGCTGCGCGTGGCGATGACAGGTACGCAGGTGTCGCCGTCGATTGATCACACCATTTATCTTGCCGGGCGTGACGTGGCGCTCAAGCGGATCGATGACGCAGTGGCGCTCGCCCAGTCCTGAGTTTTAACTCCCTCTCCCCTACGGGGAGAGGGCTGGGGTGAGGGGACGAGTCTTGCCGAAAAATTTGTGTTTTGTGCAGAAAGATAAAAACAGCAACGCCGTGCAGTGATTACCTTTACCGCGAGTTTGCCCCCTCACCCCAACCCTCTCCCCGTAGGGGAGAGGGAGTAATAAGCGAATGGAAGAACTTCTCGCCAAAGCCACCCAAGGCGTCGACATGGAGGCTCCCGACGCGTTCATCCACATCTTCATCAACCTGATGACGATGATCCCGTGGGCCGCGTTGTTCTGGTGGAATCTCTTCTTTGTGGCCGTAGGTGCATTGCTCGGCTGGTGGCGCGGCAAGTTGCTCAATGGCGTGATCTGGGCGCTGGTGCTCGGGCCGATCGGCTGGATTGTCGTGCTGCTCGCCCCCAGATCGGCCAAGCCCCCGCCGCTGCCTCGTTAGGCGGCGGTGTATGATCGCAACGAGGTGAATCGCATTGAGCAACGGCACGTCCATGAAAGATCACGCCCATCACCATCACGAAGACCCAGCGGATTTCGTGGCGGCGGTGGAGCATGCCAGCGAGGCGCGCGGTCTGCGTCTGACGCCGCTGCGCAAGGAAGTGCTGGAGCTGATCGCAGCGGCCGGCAAGCCGGTGAAGGCGTACGACCTGCTCGATCAATTGCGTGAAAAGCATGGCAACGCCGCGCCGCCCACCGTTTACCGCGCGCTGGATTTCCTGCTTGAGAACGGCTTCATCCACAAGCTGGAATCGATCAATGCGTTCGTGTCCTGCCATCACCCGGCCGAGGCACACCAGGTGCCATTCCTGATCTGCGACGTTTGTTCCAGCGCGCAGGAAGTGTGCGACGAACGCGTCGCCGAGCTGATCGAGGCGCAGGCCAAGGCTTTCGGTTTCCGTCCCCAGGCGCAGACGCTGGAAGTACATGGCGTGTGCAAACAATGCCGCAAAGTCTGAGCGCCGGAGCCGTGCTGGTCCGGTGAGCGCCAGGTGTCCCTTGCGGATAACCGAGAGATGTTATAACGTAACAAAAGTCCCGGTGCCCCGCCGGGCATTCGCATGGTGTCGCCCCATGGATCCCACGCCTACGCAACAGAAAAACCGCTGGTGGAACCTTGTTGACCGCATTGGTGCCACGGCGTCGTTCCTGTGCGCCATTCATTGCGCCGCGCTGCCTTTCGTCCTCGCCATACTCCCGCTGATCGGGTTGAGCTTTCTCGCCGATCACGCGTTCGAACGCGGCTTCGTGCTGTTTGCCAGCGCACTGGCGCTGGTGGCTTTGGTCAATGGTTATCGACGCCATCATCGTGCGCTGCCGTTGCGTCTGGCGTTGCCCGGGCTTGCGCTGCTGGTGCTGGGCGTCACCTTCGCGGAAAACTATTCGATCATCGTGCACAGCGTGCTGGTGACATGCGGTGGTTTGCTGGTCGCTTCCGCGCATTTCTTCAATCTTCGCTTCGATCGCGTGCACGGCCATGTGCACGGGCCGCAGTGCGCGCACGGTTGAGTTCTTTTCGGCGCGGTGATTGTGTAACGGCCGCATCGCTTCCTAGCATGACGGCATGAATCACGCGCATAGCCACACTCACGATCATGATGATCATCATCACGCGCACGCTACGGCTGTAGCCGGGCGCGAGCGCAAATTGCTGTTCGCCTTCGTGCTCACCGCGGGCATGATGCTCGGCGAAGCAGTGGGCGGCTGGTGGTCCGGATCGCTCGCCTTGCTCGCCGATGCCGGCCACATGCTGGTGGACGCGGCGGCCTTGATGCTTGCTTTGCTGGCGGCGCGCATGGCGCGGCGGCCGGCCGATGCGCGGCGTACGTATGGATATGGGCGCATGGAAGTGCTGGCAGGCTTCGTCAATGCGCTGACACAGTTCGTGCTGGTGGGGTTGATTGCCTACGAGGCCATCGAGCGCTTCTTCAAGCCGGTGCAGATTCTTTCCGGCGTCATGCTGGGTGTCGCGATCGTTGGCCTGCTGGTGAACCTGATCGTGCTGCGCAGCCTGCATGATCACGCGCATGATGATGTGAACCTTGGCGCCGCCAGCTTGCATGTGCTCGGCGATTTGCTCGGTTCGGTCGGCGCCGTATTGGCTGCTTTGGCGGTGCGCTGGCTGGGTTGGAACTGGGCGGACCCCGCGCTATCGATCCTGGTATCGCTGTTGATCTTGAACAGTGCGTGGCGGTTGCTCCGGCGTTCCACCCACATCCTGTTGGAAGGCGTGCCCGAAGGCATGGACCCGCATGATGTGGAAACCGCGCTGCGCGGCGCCGATGCATCGATCCGCGACGTGCATCATCTGCACGTGTGGCAGCTCGCCTCCGGTTCGCGCATGGCGACGTTGCATCTGGAACTGCACGATCGCGACGACGGCGCGCGCGCGCTGGCGGCGGTCAACCGTACCTTGGTGGAGCGTTTCGGCATCCGCCACGCCACGGTGCAGATCGATCCGGGCGACTGCCCCGACGGCAGGCCGGGCTGCAGTGCCCAGCCGCATCATCATTAGCCGTAGTCCCAAGCTGCTTGCGCTTTGTCCTGCCGCTGCTACGATGACCAGCCATCAACACATTACGATTCAAGGAGTTTCCCATGGGTAAGGGCGATCGCAAAACCCGTCGCGGCAAGACCTACCGCAGCAGCTACGGCAACACCCGCGCGCACTCCGTGAAGCCGGCCGTGGCTGGCTCCGGCGCCGCCGTGACCAAGCCTGCCGCAGTGAAAAAGGCTGCTCCCGCTCCGAAGAAAAAATCGGCCTGAGCACACCAGCTCGCTGATTTGGAAACCCCCCGCTGGCCGGGGGGTTTTTATTTTTGGTGGAGCGTAAGACTGGCTGGTGAGTGAACTCCTGACTCACGTAGTTGTTCACCCAGACAGCCAGTTCTATACTTGTACCTAAATATGTACAAGTTGGAGTGAGTCCGTGCGGACCATCAATTTCAGCGATGCCCGGGGGAATCTCAAAGCGGTATTGGACACCGTGGCGTCGGATCACACCATTGCGCTCATCAAGCGCCGTGACGCCGAGGATGCCGTCGTGATGTCCCTGAGCGACTACAACGCGTTGCAAGAAACGCTGTACTTGTTCGGCTCAAGAGTAAATGCAGAACGCTTGCACGCGGCGATGGACGAAGCAGACCGGGCGCTTCCCGCAGGCGCGCGCATCCTGGAGCCCGAGGCGCCCATTTACGATTCGGGTGTGATTAAAACCAAACCCGTCAGCCAGGTTTCGAAGGCTAAAAAAGGACCAGCCAAGGCCACAACCAAGCCGCGACGCTCGAAGGGATAAATCGTCAATGGCAGTGCACAAGGACAGGGACGACCTTTGGTGGAGTGGTCATGCCTGGGCGGATTACCTCTATTGGCAGCGCAACGACCTGAAAAAGGTCGACGTCATCAATCGTTTGATCGAAAACATCCGGCGTGAACCTTGGACAGGTCTCGGCAAACCCGAGCCGCTCAAAGGTAGCTACAAAGGCTGGTGGTCACGCAGGATCGATCAAGAACATCGCTTGGTCTATCGCTTGTTCGACATGCCAAGGCCGCAAGGCGAAGATGTTCGGGAAAGCGTTACTGTTATCCAGATTTCGCAATGCAGGTTTCACTACGACAGTTAGGTTTTAGCTGCATTGATGGGTGCGTAGTCGGCGTTCCATCTATGTTGCGAACAAAACTTCCCTAGATGGCCGCAGCCACGCCCCCAATCCAAACCTGCCGCACCAGCCCGCCACCAACCCAATAACAAAGCTCCGCCGGCTGCGTCGCATTCCACACCACCAGATCCGCACGCTTGCCCACGGCGAGCGTACCGCGATCATGCAAGCCCAACGCGCGCGCCGCGTTGATGGTAATGCCGCGCAAGGCTTCTTCCGGCGTCAAGTGGAATAACGTGCACGCCATGTTTGCCGCAAGCCGCAATGAGAGCAGGGGAGAGGTGCCAGGATTGCAGTCGGTGGCAATGGCGATCGGCACGCCATGCGAACGCAGGCTTGCGACGGGCGGCAGCTTGGTTTCGCGCAACGCATAGAACGCGCCCGGCAGCAGTACCGCTACGCTGCCCGCGCGCGCCATCGCCTGGATGCCCGCATCGCTGAGGTATTCGAGATGATCGGCCGACAGCCCGCCGAACTCGGCCACCAAGGCAGCGCCATCCAGATCGGATAACTGTTCCGCATGCAGCTTCACGCGCAGGCCAAGCTGGCGTGCATGCTCGAACATGCGCTGCGTTTCGGCACGCGTAAAGCCGATGCTTTCGCAGAATGCATCGACCGCATCCACCAGGCCTTCGTTGGCGAGCGCAGGCAGCATGTCTTCGCACACCAGGTCGACGTATTCGTCGCGGCGATCCTTGTATTCGGGTGGCAGCGCGTGCAGGCCGAGAAAGCTGGTTCGCACGTGGATGCCAAGTGCTTCACCGATACGGCGCGCCACGCGCAACATGCGGCGTTCGGCATCCAGTTCCAGGCCATAGCCGGATTTGATTTCCAGCGTGGTAACACCGTCGGCCAGCAAGCTGCGTGCACGCGGCAGCGATTGCGCGAACAGTTCGTCCTCGCTGGCATGTCGTGTAGCGCGCACGGTGGAAACGATGCCGCCACCGTTGCGCGCAATCTCTTCGTAAGTAGCCCCGTTGAGGCGCAGATCGAATTCCTGCGCACGATCGCCACCGAACACCAAGTGCGTGTGGCAATCGATCAATCCCGGCGTGACCAATGCGCCGCCAAGATCATGCACCTCGCGCGCCGTTGAGGCCGATGCGGCAGGCAGATCGCGCATCGGCCCGATCCACACGATCTGGCCATCCTGGCATGCCACGGCGGCATCGCTCAGCAGTCCGTAAGTGGCTTCGCCGACGAACGTCGCCAGCGAGGCATGCGTCAGTAGCAGATCCCAATTCATCGGTCGGGTTGTTCCGTTTCGGTTGCCGAAGACGTCACCGGTTCGCCGTAGGCGCTGGTGGCGCCCATGTCGCCGGCGGCCTGCTTTTCCGCCTGCTGCCGTTCGAAGTCTCGAATCATGCGCTCGGCGAAATCCTTATAGACCGGTGTCGGCGAAAAAATGGATGACGCAGCGCGTGCCAGCAGGCAGACGGCCATGATGGGAATCACCATGTCCTGGTTGTTGGTGAGTTCCATCGCGATCACCGCCGAAGTCAGTGGCGCGCCGGTAACGCCCGCGAGATAGGCGCTCATGCCCAGCAGCACCACCGCGGCTTCCGGCGCATGCGGCAGGAAGTAGGCGATGTTGTGACCCAGCCCGGCACCGACGGCCAGCGCCGGGGAGAAGATGCCGCCCGGAATGCCCGCCCAGTACGACACCACATTGGCCAGCAACTTGAGTACGCCAAAGCCTTCACCGGGCGTATCGGCACCACCTTGAACAAAGGCGCGCGCCTGCGCATAGCCGGTGCCATACACGGTGCTATGCGACAGTACGCCGATAATCGCCAAGGCAAGGCCGCAACCGACGGCAAACAGCACCGGATTGCGCTCGCGCAATTTGCCGATGACGGCCAGCGGTCCGCGCCGGCTCAGCAGAATCAAGCGCGCAAACACGCCGCCCGCCAAACCGCCCACGATGCCGCACTCAAGTACAGCCAGCCACGCATGACCCAGCGGCAAGCTCGCCTGCACCGTGCCGAAGTAAGCGTAATTGCCGAGGATGCCCAAGGACACCACGCCGCCCACGAACACCGCAGTCAACAGCAAACCACTGAAGCGGTGCTCGAACGTACCGGCCAGTTCCTCGATGGCGAACACCACGCCAGCCAGGGGCGTATTGAATGCCGCCGCGATACCCGCGGCGCCACCGGCAAGAATGAAACGCGACAGCGCCGTAGGATCGTTGAAGCCAAAGCGCCGGCCCAGCCAATGCATCAGGCCTGCACCCACGTGCACGGTCGGCCCCTCGCGGCCGATGGACGCACCGACAGCCAGGCCGAGCAAGGTCAGCACCATCTTGCTGGCCGCGATCGGCAAGGCCAGCATCTTCGCGCGGAAGCCGACCTCTTCCACGTGGATCGTCGCAATCACTTGCGGAATACCGCTGCCGCGCGCCGCCCGCAGCCGGCCTTCGGTAACCCAGCACAACAGGCCGAATACCAGCGGCGTGAGGATCAAGGGAATCCAGACGCCGTGCGTCAGCAGCTGCTCGAACAACCGGTATGCCCAGTCGCTGGCCTTGGCAAACAGAATGGAAGCGAGCGCGACCAGGACGGCGCCGCTCCATAGCGCAATGCGGCGTTTCCATTGGTAGGGAGCGAAAAACTCGTGGCCGAGGACGGCGCGCAGGCGCGGATTGGAGGCTTGAGGGGATGATGCGGACATCGGGGGATTATGGCAGAGGCGTGCGCTTTCGCTGTGTAGGCTGCTATGAACGTAGCGCTATGTCATGCGCTGCTAGCAATTGGAAAAAGGTATGCGTAAAGCGAGGTCGATGAGTTCATCGCGAACGGCCCTTCCATGCTTGCAGGGGAGGGCTGGGTGGGGTGAATACTTGCCGGAAGCTTTCTCGCAAGGGCTCACCCCCTCCCAACCTCCCCTGCAAGCAGGGGGAGGAGTTAGAGCACTATCGCGACTGCCGCAACCACCGCGTCTCATACAGGTCATAGCGCCGATCCTTCAGGTTCTGCACCGTCCCCGCATTGCGCGCCCGCGCCAGACTCTCCAATCGCAAATCAGCAAACAACACCGTTTCAATATTCGGCGTGGAATCCGCCGCCACGCCATCGCGCGCAAACACAAAATCGCTGGGCGTGAGGATGCAGCTCTGCCCGTATTGAATGTCGAAATTGTTCACTCCAGGCAGATTGCCGACATTGCCCGAGAGAATCACATAGCACTGGTTTTCGATCGCACGCGCCTGCGCGCAATAACGCACGCGCAGATAACCTTCGCGCACGTCGGTGCAGAACGGCACGAACAGCATCAGTGCGCCCTGGTCCACCAAGTGCCGCGCCACCTCGGGAAATTCCGAGTCGTAGCAGATCATCACGCCGATCGGCCCGCAGTCGGTCGGGATCGTCGCCGCGCTGTCGCCGCCGGAAATGTTCCACACGTTGCGTTCGCTTGGCGTGGGATGCAGTTTTTCGCGCTCGTGCACCGAACCGTCGCGCAAGCACACGTAGCACACGTTATGGATATCGCCGTTCGGCTGCTCGGTTGGATGCGAGCCGCCGACGATGTTGATGTTGTAACGCACCGCCAGACGGCTGAAGAGTTCCTTCACCTGCGGCGTGTACTGGCTCAGTTTGCGAATGGTTTCCACCGGCGAGAGTTCTTCGTTTTCAATCGATAGCAATTGCAGCGTGATCAATTCCGGGAACGTCACGAAATCGGCGCTGTAATCCGCCGCAATGTCAGTGAAGTATTCGACCTGTGTGGCGAACTCCTCGAACGACTTGATGCGCCGCTGCAGATACTGCACGGTCGCCACGCGTACCGAATCGGGCAGATGCCGCGGCGATGGCACCGCCGGTATGTCCGGTTGATCGAGCAGGGCAGGGTTGCGCCATACCAGGTGCGCCGCGTAACCCAGCGATTCGTGATCGGAAGGCACGTAACCGCGCAGCAACCCGATGATCTCGAAATCATTGGCCAGCTGAAAACTCAGCGTGGGATCACGGCGATGTCCTTCCACCACGGCCTGCAAATACGCCTCCGGCGTGCCATAGCGCTGGATGTTGCGCGCAAGGCCGGGAATGCGTCCGCCAAAGGTGATGCCGCGCAGCTTCAGATCCATGCATAGCCGTTTGCGCGCCTGATACAAGCGCTGGCCGATGCGCATGCCGCGGTAATCCGGATGCACCACCACTTCCATGCCGTACAGCCAGTTACCGTCCGGGTTATGGCGCGAGGCCATGCCGCCGCCGGTAATCTGCATCCAGGTATGCGGCTTCAACGCCAGCGACTCATCCAGGCGAAAGGTGCCGCAGTAGCCTACGATGCTGCCTTCGTACTCCACCACGAACTGGCCTTCGGGAAAGTGCGTTTGCTGGGAGCGCAGCATTTCCGCCGAGTGGCCCCATTCGGGCGTGTAGACACGGGCAGTGAGGTTGACCAATGCGGATACGTCCGCCGGTACAGCCTGGCGCAAGGTCAATCGCGGCGTATTTTCATTTTTCTTAGCCATAAACTTCATCCTTTCCTAAGCAAGGTGAAGCGGATGCGAGTTCGGCCAACGAGGGCCGGTTACACTTGCAAGCCACACGGAGATTGTTCATGAGCGATACGGCAGCGGTCTACCAGTTCAGTGCGCCCCATCTTTGGCAGGATACGCAATGGCGCAACGACGCCACCTTTGGCGTCGACAGTGTCGGGCGGGTTATCGCCTCCACCGGCCAATCGCCGGAATATCTGGATGGCTGGGTACTGCCCGGCGTGCCGAACCTGCATTCGCATGCCTTCCAGCGCGCCATGGCCGGCCTGGCCGAACGCCGCGGGCCCGGCGACGACTCCTTCTGGACTTGGCGCGAAACCATGTATGGCTTCGCCGAACGCATCGACCCCGATACCTTGCAGGCGATTGCCGCGCAGCTCTACGCGGAAATGCTCAAGGCCGGCTACACCCAGGTCTGCGAATTCCATTACCTGCATCATCAGCCGGATGGCAAACCCTATGCGCAGCCGGAAGCCATGTCGCTGGCCCTGATCGAGGCGGCACGCGAAACCGGTATCGCACTCACATTGCTGCCCGTGCTTTACATGAGCGGCGGCTTTGATGGCCGCGCACTGTCACCACGCCAGCGCCGTTTCGGCAACGACGTCGAGAGTTATCTGCAACTGCTCGGCAACCTGCGCAAGCACGAAGGCCATGATGTGCGCGTGGGCGTTGCCTTGCATTCGCTGCGCGCCATCTCAGAGCAGGCATGGCGTGGCGTGATTGAGCACGACGCTCTGAAAGACGGCCCCATCCATATCCATATCGCCGAACAGATCGGCGAAGTGCAGGACTGTCTCGCCACGCGCGGCGCACGTCCGGTGGAATGGCTGCTCGATCACGCGCCGGTCGACCGTCGCTGGTGTCTGGTGCATGCCACCCATCTCACCGAAAAAGAAACCACGCAACTTGCGCAAAGCGGTGCGGTGGTCGGCTTGTGTCCCACCACCGAGGCCAACCTGGGCGACGGCCTCTTTCCCCTGGCGCGTTATCTTGAAGCCGGTGGTGTGTTCGGCATCGGTTCGGATTCGCACATTTCCATTTCGCCGATCGAAGAATTGCGCTGGCTCGAATACGGCCAGCGCCTCAGCACACGCCATCGCAACGTCGCTGCGCGCCATACCGGTGACAGCGTGGGGGAAACGTTATGGCGAGGCGCACTCAAGGGCGGTGCGCAAGCGGCGGATATGCCGATCGGCGCCATCGCCGCGGACCAGCGCGCGGATTTCATCGTGCTCGACCACGAATCGCCCTTGCTGGCCGCGCGCGACAGCCGTTCGGTGATGGACAGCTTTCTGTTTGCCGGCAACGTCTCGCCGGTGCGTCACGTGATGGCCGGCGGCAAATGGGTGGTGCGTGATTTTGAACATCGCGACGAAGCGCGCATCGCCGCGCGCTATCGCATGGCCGTCACGCGCCTTGCCAGCGCATAAAACGCGATGCCCAGCAGGTTTGCAGCCGGAGCCGGATCATCGGAAGGCTGCTGCCCGCTACCTCGCGTGGCGGTCTCCGGCTGCAAGCCTGCTGGACCTCGGCGTGGCGTGCATTGTGGGGAAGGCGGCATAGAAAGCGAGTAAACACTGCGCGCGTCGGCGTACAGAATGCGTAATTTTGGAACCTGCACACGTAGGCTGGGCACCCGGCAGCCAAAGCAAGCTGGGATTTCATCCCAGCCTACGCGCGACAGGTTACTCGCGAAAGTAATTTCGAAGCGTGTTCGATGAGTTCACCGTAAACGACTCCCTCCCCTGCTTGCAGGGGAGGGCTGGGGTGGGGTGAGTACTTGCCGAAAGCCTTCCCGCAAGGGTTCACCCCCTCCCAACCTCCCCCTGGAAGCAGGGGGAGGGGCTAGTTCCAAGCATGGCTTTCTCTCTCGTAAATGTTGCGAGATTCCTCCAGCCAGCAGTGAGGTTTCGCGGGAATGACGGCCATGAAGTCACGCGACTCACTCCACCTCATCCCCGCCATCCAGCACCTTGCGCTGAATCCGATCCAGATAATCATCCAGTTCGCGCACGTTCTCGAAGATCTCTTTCACCGGCACCGCTTTGACGATGTCGAACACCTTGCGCACCTGCATCTGCGGATTGACCAACAAGGTATGGCCATCGCGTGCGCGCATGGTTTTGCGTGCCTTGGCGATGCTGCGCAAGCCCGCGCTGCTGATGTAATCAAGTGCGGATAGATCAAGCACCAGGGTGCTGCCGTTAGCCATCTGCTCCAGCACTTTATCGGCCTCCTTGTCGAACTCGCCGAAGCTCATGGCATCCAGGCGACCTTCCAGATAAAGCGTGGACCGCTCAGGGCCGAGCGGATCGATGCGTAGATTAAGTGCCATGGCCGTGCTCCGTGGGATGTGCAAAACGCAATTGCAGATGATTGCCGTCTTCGTCGTGCGTGTAGTTCAGTTCGCTGGACATCGCCCGCACAAGATGGATGCCCAGGCCGCCGTCGTCGTCGCGGTCGGCAAGGTCGCCGGTAAGCGTCGGGGACCCGAATTGCAGTGGATCGAACGGTGCGCCGTCGTGGTTCAGCTCCACCAGCACGGCCTCTTTCACCACCGTCATGCGCAAACCGATGATGCTCTCGCCAGCGCTAGGGCTGCCGTGATGAACCATGTTCACCATCAGCTCTTCCAGCACCAAGCGCACATCGGCACGCACGTCGTGGCGCAAGCCGGCTTCGCGCAGCGTCTCTTCGCACAGGTCGAGCGTCTCGAACACTTTTTCCAGCGAGGCAGGAAAGACCAGGTCGAGCATCGGTGTCCCCTTGTCCAATCCGGCGTGATTCCACCGCAAGGCAATCAGGGCGATATCATCGCTCTGGCCGTGGCCGGTGGAAAACGCCTCCACATCCTCCACCAGGAATTTTGCGGGGTCGCGGTGTGCGCTTTCATCGCCGGCATCGTGGAATTGGCCCAGCGTGGCCAATAACCTGTCGCCGCCGTATTGCTCCATGGCCTTGTTGGCTGCCTCGGTGACGCCGTCGGTGTATGCCAGCAGGGTATCGCCCGGTTTCAGGCGCATACGCATGGCCGGAAACGAGGCATCCTCGTCCAGGCCCAGGGCAGGGCCCGAGACCACCGGTAACCATCGCGGCGCATGGTTGCCCCACAGCGCCGGCGGATCGTGCCCCGCGCTGGCCAGCGTCAGCTGTCCAGTCGCCACATCCAGAAAACCGCACAGCAAGGTCACGAACATGCAGCTGTCGTTATGGCGGCACAGCTCTTCATTGATGAGCTGCAACAGTTGCTGCGGCGATTGCGCGCGCGAGGCCATCGCCTTGGCGAGGGTAATGGTGCGCGCCATGAACAACGCGGCGGGAATGCCTTTGTCTGCGACGTCGCCCACCATGAAACAGAAGCGCTGATTGGGCAGCATGAAATAGCTATACAGATCGCCGCCAACCGTGCGCGCAGGTTTCAGCACCGCGAACAATTCGAAGTTGTGGCAGCGCGCATCAAGATAATGCGGGCCTGGCAACAGGGCGGTCTGAATCTGCTGCGCAATATCCAGTTCGCTGGCAAGCCGTGCCTGCTCCTGTGCCACGCGTGTCAGTTCCTGCAGATGCGTGGCCAGTTCAAGCCGCATCCTGTCGAAGGCATGCGTAAGCCGGCCGATTTCATCGTGACGCCGTACCGGCGGAAGCACGAAGTCCAGCGCGCCGCGCGCAACCTGTTCCGCACGCTCCGCGAGCACGCCTAGCGGCGTCAGCGTGCGGCGGATGGTCACCATCACGATCAGGCCCAGCAGTAGCAGCGTCAGCGCGCCAAGCACCAGTACCGACATGAACGCATGGCGCACCTGCGCGTAGATAAGCGCTTCGGGCACCACCAGGATCAGTTTCCATTGCGTGCCGTGGATCGGCTGGTCGTAGATCCATGCAGGTTCGCCATGCAGCGTCAGTTGATGCGGGTTCGCTGGCGTCTTCAGTTGATCGAGCAACGCAGCGTCCGCCTTCCGGCCCACCTCATCGACGGCATCATTCGCCAGGTACGTGCCCGCCTGGTCGATCACGAAGGCGCGTGTACCTGCCGGCAGGTGCATCGACGACAGCACGCCTTGCAGCCAGTCCAGCGTGATATCCGCATTGATGACGCCGATAGCCTTGCCATCGACCAGCATCGGTGCCGAATAGCTCACCAGCAGCCGATGCCGCGATTGCGACCAGAACACGGCGTGCCAGCATCCTTGTTCACAGGCCAAGCCTTGCTGGAACCACGCTGCGTTCCAGTAAGGCTGCGGGTCTTTGAAAAGATCGCGGCGGGCGAGCGTTCCATCACTCTGCCGGCTGACGAACGGCGATTGCCCGGCCTCGTGCGCCGCGGCGCTAGCGGGCACGAACGCTGCCGCCAGGCTCGCGATATCGGCATTGCCTGCCAGCGCATCGTGGATCAGCGGCGCCGTATCCAAGGGGCGTGGCCCGATCACTGAGGCCAGCACGCGACTGGTGTTGGTGATGTCGTCCAGGCGTTCCTGCACCAGGCTGCTGCCCTGGCTCGCCAACGCACCGGCCTCCCGCTGTGCCTGCTCCAGCAAGGGATGCCCCACCATGCGAAACAAAAGATAGCCGCTCGCCAGGAACACGAGCGTCGCACCGGCCAGCACCCAAAGTGCCAGCCTCCACGCAAGACTGCGCAACGGCATGATTCCCCCGTCTGTCATCACCGGCGGTTATAGCGGATCAGCTGACAGGTCGGGTGCGAAGGAGTGCGCAGCTTTTTCGATTGGGCGACGTAGCTTGGGTTAACGCGGAACACCCCGCGATCGTCATTCCCGCGACGCGCATGCAAAAAATTACGCCTGAACCATCGGCATCAGTTCAGCTTGCCAACGTCATCGCAACCTTTTTTGCCTGCGTTTCCCGCCATGAGTTCCAACACTCATACGGGAGAACCATCATGCGTCGTTACCTACCCAAGCTGTTGATCGCGCTGGCCGTGTTTGGCGGTGTCGTTGTGCAAACCGGTTGCGTCGTGGTGGCGCCACGTCCGGCACGGGTATGGGTGCCCGGTTATTGGGCGCCGGAGCATGTGTGGGTTGGCGGTTACTGGCGTTATCGCTGAGCACGTGGCTGCGTGATGTTCAATTCGCGCGCACCCCATTCGCGGATGAAGTCGATGAACACACGCAGCTTCGGCGGCACCTGGAAGCGGCTCGGGTAATACAGGTACATGCCGTCGAACGGCGGCAGCCATGGCTCGAGCACGCTTTCCAGTCGTCCATCGGCCAGCGCGTCACGCGCGGAGACTTCCAGCAGATAAACCAGGCCGATGCCATCAACGGCAGCGCGCAGCGACAACGGAACGTCGTTGACGGTGAGGCTCCCGTCAACGGCGATTTCGAACCAGCGGCCTTTCTGTGCACCGCTGCGATGTGCGAATTCCCAGCGATAAATCGCGCCGCTGCTGGGAAGGCGATGCTTGATGCAGTTGTGCTTCTGCAGGTCCTTCGGCTCCTTCGGGTGACCGTAGCGCTTGAAGTAATCCGGTGATCCCACCACCACCGCGCGCATGGCTCCGCCAATGGGCACCGCCACCATGTCGCGCTGCAGGCTTTCGCCCAGGCGAATACCCGCATCCAGGCCTTCGGCCACCAGATCCGTAAGGCCGTCTTCCACGCGGATATCCAACTGCACGTCCGGCCAGCGAGCCATGAATTCGCCAAGGATGGGCTCGATGACGGCGCGCGACACCACGCTCGCCACGGTCAGGCGAATCGTGCCGCGCGGCCGGTCGCCGTGTTGGCGGATCGCGTCGAGCGCCACGTCCAGTTCGTTGAGCGCAGGCGCAATGCGCTGGAGCATCTCGTGCCCGGCCTCCGTAAGACCCACGCGCCGCGTAGTGCGCTGGAGCAGCCGCGTGCCGAGCTGATGCTCCAGTTGCTGCACGGTCTGGCTCAGGGCCGACGGTGTCACGTCCAGCGCCGCCGCGGCACGGGTGAAGCTGCCGCATTCGGCCACGGCGCGGAAGGCGCGCAGGGCATAGTGGTCACGCATGGCCTTAACTCCATTTGTTAGCTTGACTAAATAATGCATCAAGCCAGTGGTGGTTTTTTAACAGGATCGCCCGGCGCACACTGCGCCCCGTCAACACCCCGATCCGTCAGCTACCAGGAGTTCCGCCATGTCGCTCGATCAATACTTCACGCTTGGACGTTCCGGCCTGCGCGTCAGCCGTCTTGCCCTCGGTACCATGACCTTCGGCGACGACTGGGGCTGGGGCACGGCCGAGCAGACCGCCCGCGCGATGTTCGACCGTTACCTGGAGGCCGGCGGTAATTTCATCGACACCGCCGATCTCTACACCGAAGGCACCAGCGAAAGCATGCTGGGCAAGTTCATCGAAGAAAGTGGCATGCGCGATCGCATGGTGCTCACCACCAAATTCACTTACAACGCGCAGCCCGGCAACCCGAATGCCGGCGGCAACGGCCGCAAGAACATCATGCGCGCGGTGGAAAGCTCGCTGCGCCGCCTGCGTACCGACTACATCGACCTGTACCTGCTGCACACCTGGGACCGCATCACGCCGGCCGAAGAAGTGGTGCGCACGCTGGATGACCTGGTGCGTGCCGGCAAGATCCGCTACGCCGGCCTTTCCGACATTCCCGCCTGGTATGCCGCCCGTGCGCAGACCTTTGCCGAACTGCATGCATTGACGCCGCTGGTCAACATGCAGCTCGAATACTCCCTGGCCGAGCGTCATATCGAACACGAGTACGTACCGCTGGGGCAGAACCTTGGCATGGGCATCACCGCATGGAGCCCGTTGGCGATGGGCATGCTTTCTGGCAAGTACAAGCCGAGCCAGCAAGGCGGCGAGGGCGATGGGCGGCTGGCGAAAGTCAGCAGCGCACCCGGCTTTGAACGTTTTACCGAACGCAATTGGAAGATCGTGGCGGAGCTGGAAAAGGTGGCGAAGGAAGCTGGCCAAAGCATGGCGGCTGTCGCCTTGAACTGGGTCGCCACGCAACCGGGCATTGCTTCGGTGATCATCGGCGCCACCAAACTCGAACAGCTCGACGCGAATCTGTCTGCGCTTTCCTTCCAGTTGCCGGCCGAATTGCGCGCACGTCTCGATGCGGTAAGCGCGCCGGAAAAACCGTTCCCGTATTACATGTTTGCCGACATCCAGCAGACGCGGATCCACGGCGGTGTAGCGGTGGGCGACAAGCCGGCTGGTTACGCGCCACCGGTGTTCATGCCGAAACTGGAAGCACGGGAGATCAAGGCACGTTGACCCTCCGTCGCCCCGGCGAAAGCCGGGGCCTAGTGCCTTGGTTCGCGAGGTCCGCAAACGTCAGGATGAAATGCAATGGCCCACACCACCTCCCACACCATCGACGTCCCCCACGCCCAGCTCTACGCCGAACAAGCTGGCGAGGGCGACACCATCACCATGCTGCACGGTTTCCTGGTCGATCGCCGACAATGGGATCACGAATTCGCTGCACTCGCTGCTACGCATCACGTATTGCGCTACGACGCGCGCGGCTTCGGCCGCTCCAGCATCGAGCCTGGCAGTTACGCGCACCACGACGATCTCGCCGCCGTGCTCGATGCATGCGGCGCGCAGCGCACCGCCTTGCTCGCGTGTTCCGGTGGTGCGGCAACAGCACTGGATTTCGCTCTGGCCTATCCGCAACGCGTCAGTGCGCTGGTTTTTGTCGGCGCGGGTTACTGGGGCCGTTTCGCGGACAGCACACCGGCCGCGCGCGCTTTTCTGCAGGCGCTCGGCACGTTCGACGTCAACGGCCTGATCGACAGCTCGCTGCGCGCCTTCACCGATGGTCCGCGCCGTGCCGTCAACGAAGTGGACCCCGCCGCGCGTCGACATATCGAGGCAATGACCACGGCATTGTTCAAGCGCGAAACCAGCTATTGGACACGCGCGGCGCAGGACCAACGCACCCCCACACCCACCGCACTCGAACGCCTGCACGAGATCGGCATACCGACCGTGCTGATCGTCGGCAGCGAAGACCAGATCGAAGTGCATCAGCTGGCGAAGGAATTGCTGGAAGGCTTGCCGCAGGCACGCATGTATGTGGTGCATGGGGCAGGGCATCACGCCAATCTGGAAGCGCCTGCGCAAGTGTTGGGCATCGTGCGTGAGGCCTTGTCGACGGTCGCGCTGGCGGATTGATACGTGCCGGCTATCGAGCCGGACTTGCAGTGTTATCGACCGTGGACATACAGCGCCTTATGCTGAGGTCACTCCAATGACCCGCCATGAGCCTCAGCGTCATTCCGGCGAACGCCGGAATCCAGTCCAAACATGCCGTGCGAAGCACTCGACATAAATGTTTTGTGTGCTTCGCACGGCGTATTCAAACTGGATTCCGGCCGTCGCCGGAATGACGGCATGAAATACCATGCACGCCACCGACAACCTCATCCACCACGGCACCCCAGCCTTCAAGCGCACGAACCTCGCGCTGTTCGCAGCGGGCCTGGCCACCTTCGGCCTGCTGTACTGCGTGCAACCGCTGATGCCGCAATTCAGCCAGCACTACGGCATCAGTGCCGCCACCAGCGCCTTGTCGCTATCGCTGACCACCGGCGTGCTGGCCTTCGCCATGTTGTTCGCAGGCGGTGTCTCCGACGCGCTCGGGCGCAAGTCGGTGATGGTGGCGTCGCTGCTTTCCTCCGCCGTTTTGGTATTGCTCACCGCCTTGATGCCGAACTGGTACGCGCTGCTGACATTGCGCACGCTACTGGGCATCACGCTCAGCGGTTTGCCGGCGGTGGCGATGACCTATCTCACCGAAGAAATGCACGCCGAATCGATCGGCCTCGGCATGGGCTTGTACATCAGCGGCAGCGCGATCGGCGGCATGAGCGGGCGCTTGATCGCCGGCGTGGTGGCCGATGTGTCCGGCTGGCGCGTCGGTGTTGGCGTGGTCGGTGTGATCGGGTTGCTCGCTGGCCTGGTGTTCTGGAAAGCCTTGCCGCCATCGCGCAACTTTCGACCGCAAGCCTTGCAGTGGCGTGCGCTGTTTGCGCGCTTCGCCGGCATTTTTCGCGATGCAGGGTTACCGTGGTTGTTCCTGGAAGGTTTTCTGCTGCTCGGTGCCTTCGTCACGGTCTACAACTATCTCGGCTACCGCTTGATGGCGGCGCCGTTCAACCTCAGCCAGACGGTGGTGGGCCTGATCTTCGGCCTCTATCTGGTCGGCACCTTCAGCTCGGCGTGGATGGGTCACCTGGCGGGCAAGCTGGGCCGGCGCAAAGTGCTGTGGACAGCGTTCGCGCTGATGCTGCTGGGTGTGGCGTGCACGATGACGGCGTCGCTGTGGCTGATCATTCTTGGCATCACCGCGATCACCTTTGGTTTCTTCGGCGGCCATTCCATTGTCAGCAGCTGGGTCGGGCGGCGTGGTGGTGCGGCAAAGGCGCAGGCGTCGTCGATGTATCTTTTCAGCTATTACATGGGTTCCAGCGTGGCCGGTTGGAGCGGTGGCCTGTTTTACGCCGCGGATCATTGGCAGGGCGTGGCGCTGTTTGTCGGTGCTTTGGTGTTGATCGGTCTGCTGATCGCGTTGCGGCTGTATCGCCTGCCGCCTCTGGCTCAACTCGTTACACCGCCAACGCCGATGAGCAAGGGAGCGATGCCGTAACCCAACCTACCTCAGCCCTTCGCGGCGGTCAGCAATTGCACAAATCGCGGCACCAGCGGCGAGCGTTCGTCGTCGCGATACACCACGTGGATTTCCGACATGGCATTTGCCTCCGACAAGGGTACGTAGCTGACACCTTCCACGTGGATGTGGTCGCACGATTGCGGCAATATCGCCACGCCAAAACCTGCGGCCACCAAGCCGATGATGGTCGACGCCTCGCGCGCCTCCTGCGAAATGCGCGGCGCAAAGCCTGCGCTGCGGCACAACGCCATGACGTGCTCGTGCACGCCCGCGCCCGCATTGCGTGCAAAGACCACAAACGGTTCTTCCGCCAAGGCTTTCACCGATAATTTGCCGCGCGCACCCGCGCGTTTCAGCACCGGGTGATCCGAACGCAATACCGCCACCAGGGGATCGCGGAACAGCCGCTTGGAAAGCAGCGATTCCGGCAGCGTACCCGGGCGCAGAATGCCGACCTGCAAACGTCGTTCAAGCAATGCATCGATCTGTTGCAGCGAATTCATTTCCTCCAGTTGCAGATGCACGGCAGGGAAGCGCTGGCGGAAGGCAAAGATGGCGCCGGGAATGTCCTGCGAAAGCGGCGTCGTGCGCGTAAAGCCGATGCGCAGTTCGCCAAGCTCACCACGTTGCGCACGCTGCACCAGATCCACCGCGCGGTCGGTGCGCGCCAGAATCTCGCGCGCTTCCTGCAGCAATACACGGCCTGGTTCGGTGAGCGCCACGCGCCGGTTGGTGCGCGTCAGCAGCCGGGCGCCGACGGCATCTTCCAACTGGCGAATCTGCTGGCTGAGCGGTGGTTGCGACATGCCCAGCCGCTCGGCCGCCTTGCCGAAATGCAGCGTGTCGGCGACGGCAACGAAATAACGCAGGTGGCGAAGTTCGATATTCATGACCGCTACTTTCGCGGCATGGGGCGTGCGGCTCAAGTGCTGCTACGTGATCCGGCGGAGATCGGCTCCCTCCCCTGCGGAAGTAGGGGAGGGTTGGGGTGGGGTTGCTTGGGCTTAAGCGCGCGGCTGAATTTTCCGAGAAAAACATAACGTGGCGATGTTCGGCTCCCGCAGTTCGCTGCGCTCGCACCCCACCCAACCCTCCCCTACAAGCAGGGGAGGGAATGGTTTTTCGCGATGACCCAGATGTCTGCTTCGCTGCGAAGCAATTTATAGAAGTGCTCTTAAGTTAGTGCCATCGGGCAAAGCCGTTACTGCGCTGCCGCCGCTTCCGGCTTCAACATCCCCTGCACATCGCCGAATTTCCCATCGTTGAACTTCGGAGTGATGCCCAGCAAATGCGCCATCAGCGGATACACATCCACGTTGGGAAAGCTATGGAAACGAATGCCGCTCTGGAACGCCGGGCCATGTGCAACAAACAGCGCCTGCATCAACGGATCGGCATTGTCGTAGCCGTGCTCGCCAACGCTTATATGGCCCTTGTGGCCGGCCTGGTAATCCGTGGTGGTGATGCGCCAGCCCACGTCGGCCAGGCACACCAGTTGCGGTACGCGCGTATTGGAGCCGTAGTTGAAGCGGGCGGGGATGCGCGTCTTGTCCCAGCAGTGCATATGCTGCTGCGGCTGCTCCATCTTTTCTTCGATGGCGTTGAAGTCATGGCCGCGCTTGGGATTGAAGCCCGCCAGCACGCCCATGCCGACTTGCTCCACCTCGTCCAGCGGCATCAGCTTGTCGATGAATATGCTGTTTTCCAGCGGCGTGCTGGCCATGCCGTGATCGGCCAGCACGATGATGTTGATCTTGTCGTACAGGCCGCGCTGGCGCAGGCCATCCACCAGGCGCGCCATGGCTTCATCCGTCTGCTGCAGCGCCTGGTTCACTTGCGCCGAATCCGGCCCGTGATCGTGGCCGGCATGATCGACCTGGTCGAAATACAAGGTTAGAAAGGTGGGCCGTTGCGCTTGCGGCAAATCCAGCCACGCAAGGATCTGGTCCACGCGCTTATCAGGCGTGACCTTGCCGTCGTATGGCTTCCAGTAATCGGGATGCCTGCCCTGGATATCCGCTTCCGAACCCGGCCAGAACATGGTTGCCGTGCGCAGCCCGTTGGCATCGGCGGTTACCCATAGCGGCGTGGCCTGGGCCCACCACAAGCCATTGCTCACCGCCTTGCGATCCTTCAACGAGAACTTGCCCAGCTGCGGATCGATCATGGTGTTGCTGACGATGCCGTTATGGTCCGGCACCAGCCCGGTAACGATGGCGTAGTGGTTGGGGAAGGTCAGCGAGGGAAACGAGGGTTGCATCGAATCGGCATGCACGCCCGTCGCGGCAAGCTGTTGCAAAGCGGGGCTCAGGCCACGGTCGATATAGTCGGCGCGATAGCCGTCGATGGAAATCAGCAGCAGCGGCGCGGTAGCCTCAAGCTTGGTTTGCTGTGCCTCGCTCAGCGTCGGCCCGGACGGATGCGTGGCGCAGCCACTTAGGGCGATCAATGAGCAAAGCAGCAGGCTGGATAAGCGTTTCATGGAGCGGGACCCGTATTTCGATCAGCCGTGAATGATGACGCAGTTGTGTGACTAATTCAGCATGCCCGGCTGCGCGTGGGCATGGAGCAAAGCCACCGCAAGTTTTTATGCAAGGCGAGCCAGACTAAAGAACTACAATGCCGCTTCCCGTTCCATCCCCGTTGGAGCCGTCATGACCGCGATCGAACCACGCCCGCCTTTTCCGCCGTTTACCCGCGAAACCGCCATCCAGAAAGTCCGTCTCGCCGAGGACGGCTGGAACACGCGCGATCCCAAGCGCGTCGCGCTCGCCTATACACCCGATAGCCGCTGGCGCAATCGTTCGGAATTTCTCAAGGGGCGTGACGCAATCGAGGCATTCCTTACGCGCAAATGGGCACGCGAATTGGACTATCGCCTGATCAAGGAATTATGGGCGTTCGACGGCAACCGCATCGCCGTGCGCTTCGCCTACGAATGGCATGACGACTCCGGCAACTGGTTTCGTTCCTACGGCAACGAAAACTGGTTGTTCGACGAAAACGGTTTGATGGCAGAGCGGCACGCCAGCATCAACGACGTGCCGATCAGCGAAGCCGAATGCAAATACCATTGGCCGCAAGGACGCCGACCCGACGATCACCCCGGGCTCAGCGATCTGGGTTTGTAACGACACGCGCGCGTTATTCCGGCATCGCGAAATAACGCGCGTGCATCACGCAGCCTGACGCAGCAGCACTCTGCCGGACGTCAGTTCATACACCGCGCCAACCACTTTCACACTGGCATGCGCCACCGCTTCGGAGACCACCGGCTGCGCCGAAGCGATGCGAGAGACGTTGTAATCGACATTGGTGCCCACCGCTTTGGTCAGCACGTCATCCCCACCGGCTTCTACCGTTTTCACGATACCGGGCCGCACGGCGTCGACGATATCCCAGATATGCCCCGGCAATGGCGCCGGTTTTTTGATCTCGTTGATGGCGGCCTTGATCGCACCGCATTCCGTATGCCCCAGCACCATGATCAACGGCGTCTTGAGCACACCCACTGCGTATTCGAGACTGGCCAGGCTATCGCCGCTCAAGTAATTGCCTGCCACGCGGACAACGAATAGATCGCCCGGGCTCTGATCGAACACCAGCTCCGGCGCAACGCGCGAATCAGCGCAACTCAAGATGGCCGCAACCGGATATTGCGCCTTGGCGCGCGCGGCACGACCGGACGAAAAATCCTTGGCGTCGAGCTGATTGGCCGCGTAGCGCGCATTGCCTTGCAGTAGGCGATGCAAGGCCGCGTCCGGTGAAATGGCATTCTGCGGTGAAGGCTCTGCCGCATACATCCGCAAAGGAGACATCGCGCTCAGCGCGAGCAATCCAAGGCTCGCTCCAAGAAAGTGCCGGCGGGACGGTGAAGAAGCATGATCGCAAGCAGCGTGATCGCACATGGCCTACCTCCATGAGGGTTGTGAGAGGAGCGTGAAGATCTTCTACAACGAGAGGTGTCGCATCCCGATTTGTGTGTTGCGGATCGGGCTTGGAGCATCAGCGGTGGTGCGGTCGTGGGTATAGATGCAAAGGTGCGTGTTTGGCAAGCTTTGGGTTATGTCGCGGGAGATCCGACTCGTCATTCCGGCGAAAGCCGGAATCCAGTAAAAGTGACGTGCGCAGCACACGACATACGGGTTTTGTATGCTTCGCATAACGTGCTTAACTGGATTCCGGCCTTCGCCGGAATGACGAGTATGAGCTCTCGGTGCAAGGAGATGCCTCGTCAGGCAAGCTGCTTACCGGCGCCTCAACCACGCCGTAGCACCCAAGCCCGCGCGATACCCACTCGCAAAACACGCCGTCAGCAAATAGCCACCAGTAGGCGCTTCCCAATCCAGCATTTCTCCCGCACAAAACACGCCGGGCAGGGCGGTCAGCATCAGCGCATCGTCCAACGCTTCCAGCCGCACGCCGCCAGCGCTGCTGATCGCCTCGGCGATGGGGCGCGGCTGTTTCAAGCGCAAGGGCAGGCATTTGATGGTGCGCGCGAGCAGCGCCATATCGTGGCGTTGTGTCGCGTCCAGCACCTCATGCAACAGCGCGGTTTTTACGCCGACGAGTCCGGCCTGGCGCCGCAGATGTTCGCTGAGCGTGCGGCTTCCGCGTGGCTTTGCCAGGTCGTGATGCAACCGTTCCAGCGTGCGATCCGGTGCCAAGTCCAGTTCCAGCACCGCATGGCCTTGTCGATGAATGGCATCGCGCAAGCCGGCGGATAACGCATAGATCACGCTGCCTTCGATGCCGGTTGCTGTGATCACGCATTCGCCTTGCAGCATGGGCGTTTTTCGGGAAAGGTCCTGCAAGCGTGCGGCAACAGGTTTCAACGGCGCGCCGGCAAAACGCGAAGACAGGTGCGTGCTCCAGCCGATATCAAAGCCGCAATTGGCCGGCTGCAACGGCGCTACATTCACACCACGCGCAACCAGCCTTGCTTGCCAGGCGCCATCCGAACCCAGTTGCGGCCAACTGCCACCACCCAAGGCCAGCACCGCCGCATCGGCATGCACGAAGCGCTCGCCCTCGGCTGTAGCAAAATGCCAGGCGCCATCGTCGCGCCAGCCCATCCAGCGATGATGCACGTGAAAACGCACGCCGCTCTCGCGCAAGCGATGCACCCAGCCGCGCAGCAGCGGTGCGGCCTTCATGTCGCTGGGAAAAACACGGCCCGAACTGCCCACAAACGTATCCACGCCCAGGCCGCGTGCCCAGTCGCGCAAGGCAGCGGCGTCGAAATCATCCAGCCACGCACCGATGTCGCGTGTGCGCTCGCCGTAGCGACGATCGAACGCCGGACGCGGCTCGCTGTGCGTAAGGTTCATGCCGCCTTTGCCGGCGATCAGAAACTTGCGCCCGACCGAACCCTTCGCCTCGTACACATCGACGTCCACGCCCTGCGCACGTGCTGTTTCGGCAGCCATCAACCCGGCTGGGCCGCCACCGATGATGATCAGGTGAGAGGGGCGCGTAGATGGCATGTGCGGGCACGGTAGGGAAGACCGTGCATTGTAAGAGAGCTACCCGCCGTTTCCGCGTGGTGCCAGCCGGCGGATGACCGCCGCATGCCGTGGATAGCGGCTCAGCAGCACCTGCATATCCGCCAATTCGAAGTTCGCAAATTCGAACCCCGGCGCCACCGTGCAGCCCACCAATGAATAGCCCTGCGACCCCTCGCGTTCCGCCGCAAACCAGCGGCCCGCGGGCACGACGTACTGACATACCGCATCCGGTTGCTGCAGCATGTTGCCGAGCCGCTGCGCCTTCCATTCGCCATGCTCATCGAAGGTGTGGATCAGCAACGGATCGCCAGCGTAGAAGTGCCACATTTCATCGGCGTCGATGCGGTGCCATGCGGAGTAGGCGTCTTGTTGCAGCAGGTAGTAGATGCCAGTGGATGCATGGCGCTGTGTGCCATCGGCTTTCGTGATGCGCTCGTTGGCGCAATACGTGCGCCGATAAAAGCCGCCCTCAGGATGCGGCTGCAGATCGAGTTTCTGGATGATGTCCTTGGCGTCGGAAGAAAGGGTGGTCATGTGATGCCTGGAGCAATCATCGTAGGTTGGGTTAGCGCAGCGTAACCCAACGATGTCGCTGCGAATATGCTGGGTTACCCCCGGATCAAAGTCCGCGCTAACCCAGCCTGCGTGGCGTTCCAAACAAATCCCCGCGTGCGACCTGATCTTCCATCGCCAACAAATACCGCTTGGTTGGCAGTCCGCCGCCAAACCCGGTCAAGCTGCCGTTCGCCCCGATCACCCGATGGCAGGGCAACACGATCGGCAATGGATTGCGCCCATTGGCAGCACCCACTGCGCGTACGGCTTGCGGCAGCCCGATGCGCCGCGCCATTTCGCCGTAGCTGATGGTGGTGCCGTACGGAATCTTGGCCAGTGCATGCCACACCGCGACCTGGAAAGGCGTGCCGATCGGATGCAGCGGCAAATCGAATACCGTGCGCGTGCCGGCAAAGTATTCTTCCAATTGCTTGCGCGCGAACGTGAGCTTGGCAGCATCTCGTTTCCATGCCGGATCAGGTTCCTTCCGATGCTTGCCGGTTTCAAACCACACCTCGCGCAAGCCGTTTGCATCGGCCGCCAGCAACAGTTTGCCGATTGGCGTGGGTAGGTAGTCGTACCAGATGTCGTTCGATGCCGTCATGCTACTGCTCTCTTGCGTGTTGCTGCAGGCAGCTTCGCCGGTTGGCTCACGCTGCGCCATAAATGCATGACCGCGTAGGCGCGCCAGGGACGCCATGCTTCGGCCATCTGCGTTAATGATTTGGTGCTGAGTGTGCCGCCATCGCCGGATGCGGCACGGCGCAGAATCAGATCGGCCGCCGGGAACGCATCCGGATGGCTCATGCCGCGCATCGCCATATAGTGCGCCGTCCATTCGCCAATGCCGGGCAGCTCGACCCAACGCTGCACGAATTCATCCAGCGACTGCTCAACGCGGAAATCCACCCGTCCATCCAGCAACGCACGCGCCACGCCACGGATGGTTTGCGCACGTGCCGTGGTAATGCCCAAGGCATTCAAATCGGCATCGGCAAGTGTTTCCGGTGTGGGGAACAGGCATTCCAATCCTGGCGCTACGGGCGTCGATAACGGCGCGCCGTAGCGATGCACTACGCGCGACGCAAGCGTACGCGCCGCAGCCACGCTCACTTGCTGGCCGAGAATGGCGCGCACCGCCACTTCAAAGCCATCCCAACTTCCCGGCAAACGCAGGCCCGGATATTTGCGCAGCGACGCTCGCATGGGTGCCGTGGTTTGCAACGCCGTGGCGATCGCTTGCGGATCCGCATCCAGGTCGAACATGCGGCGAATGCGGGTTACCACCGACAGCATCTGCGCCGGTTGCGGGCAATGCAATTGCAGGCGCAGCGCGTTTTCCTGTTCCGGCCATGCACTCAAGCGCAGCCAGCCTGGCGTGTCGGGCGGGCCGAACACGCGCGTGTAGCTTTCATCGTCGACCACGTCAATGCCGGGCAAGGCACGCCCGCGCAGAAACGTCAGCATCGCGTGGAAATCGTAAGGCGGACGGTAATGCAGGCGCAGCACCAGGCTGTCGCCTTGAGCGGCATACGGTTTTCGTCGCAACTCGCGGGGTGCGATGCGGTTGGCCTGTGCGAAGGCCGCATTGAAGCGCCGCAAACTGCCAAAGCCCGACGCGAGCGCCACATCCGTCACCGGCATGTTCGTCTCGGTCAGCAGTTGCTTGGCGAACAACAAGCGGCGCGTGGTATGCACATCGATCGGCGGCGCACCCAGGCGTTCCACGAACAAGCGGCGCAATTGCCGCGCGCCGACGCCAACACGCTGCGCCAGCTCATCGACGGATTGATCTTGCAGCAGCCCATCGTCGATCAGTTTCAACGCACGCGTCACGACATGATCGCCGCGCTGCCATGCATCGTTACCCGGCGCAAGCTCCGGCCGGCAACGCAGGCACGGGCGAAACCCCGCCGCTTCCGCTGCCGCTGCCGTCGTGTAATACGTGACATTCTGGCGCTTGGGCGAAGGCGAGGCCGGGCACACCGGCCGGCAATAGATGCGGGTGGTGCTGACGGCAATGAAGAACAACCCGTCAAAGCGCGCATCGCGGCTCAGTCGAGCCCGCTCGCAGGTTTGCGGGTCCAGCGTGGGAATGGTGTGGGGTTCTGTCATGAGGTGCAGGCTAGCACCGTTGGGGCGGGGAAACTCGCCGTTTTCGGACATCAACGCTGCGAACGCGTAAGGCGTGCGTTGCGGCTGTATGCATGTTTGCCGCTAGTCAAGAAGAAGCAGGCAGCCAAGGATTGCGCGCAAGCATGACTTTGATTAATTTCGCGCCACCGCACAGGGTGGAAGACATCATGAGAAGGAAGCTCGCATTGGCATGCGTCGTGGTGGTGATTTTGGGCGCAGGTGGCGTGCATACGTGGCTAGCCAATCGGGCAGTCACACCACAGGCGGTGTTGGATGCAGCGATTCATGCGGTGCGTGAGCGCGCGCTCAACGCATCGGAGGTGGACTGGGCGACAGAAGAGTCGAAAATTCGTGCGATGGCTGCCGGCGCACAGCGTACCAGCGACGTATATCCGGCCATTCGCGCCATGCTCAAGGCGCTCAACGATCATCACAGTTTTTTGCTGGTACCTGACAAGGCAAACCGGATGAAAACAACAGGCATGGCCAAGACGCCGCCTGTCGTGGAACTTGAGCCCGGAGCGATTGGTTACGTTGCCATGCCTGGGTTTGCTGGTACGGAAGGGCGTGCCAGCGCGCTGTTTTCGGAGGGTATTCGCGCCGATATCGAGAAGATTGCGTCACAGGCGCGCTGTGGCTGGATTGTCGATTTGCGCAGCGATACGGGCGGCAATATGTGGCCCATGCTTGAGGCGCTGGAGCCGTTTCTCGCTCGCCAGCAGTTGGGGGCATTCGTCTTTGCAAAAGGCGATGTCAAGCCTTGGCGTATACGAGTGCGCACGGATGGCAATATGGATTTGCAGCATGCAAACGTAGCGGTGCTTACCGGGCCTCATACAGTCAGCTCCGGTGAGGCGGTGGCGGTGGCGTTTCGTGGCCGCGACAACACCCGATCATTTGGCTTGCCCACCCGGGGCCTGAGCACGGCGAACAGCACGATTGATCTGCCTGACGGCAGCCGCTTGCTTCTCACCACTGCTGTTGATCAGGATCGCCTGGGTCATCGTTATGGCAACCCGATCGAGCCCGATCAAATCGTTGCCGCCGATCCCCAGGCTAGCCGGGACCCTACGCTCGCGGCGGCTTCCCAATGGCTTGCCGGGTTGTGTCCAGTTGATAGATAGCGGCGTAGGTTGAGGTGAGCGAATGCGAACCCCAACATTGCGCGGGCTTGCAGGCCATTGTTGGGGTTCGGCTACGCCTCACCCCAACCTACGTTTCGCACGAGTTACATGAGCGCCGGGTTATCAGCTTCTCGTAGGCTGGGATGAAATCCCAGCATCAGCGGCCCACGCAAGCTGGGATTTCATACCAGCCTACATGGCAATCACTCACTCTGCCTCATGCCGGATGCCAGTCATACTCGACAACACTCCATCGCGGCGAATCAATCCGTGATAAAGCGCCGCACCGAGATGCGCGAGAAAGGTCAAGAACAACAGCACCGCCAACCACGCATGCGCATGCCTCAATACTGCAAACGCCGCGGCATTGACCGGGAAAATCGATGGCAAGCGGAATGAGTGGCTGAGCATTACGGGATAACCGCCCGCTGACAACATGGTCCAACCCACCAAGGGCATCGCGATCATCAACGCGTACAACAGGTAATGCGACGCATACGCGGCCAACTTCTGTATGGCCGGCAGATCGGCAGGCAAGGGCGGTGGTGGATTGCGCAACCGCACGACCAGTCGAATCACCGCAAGCACCAGTATCGCGATGCCAAGCGGTTTGTGGATCGCCAGCAGCCATGCATGCCGTTCGGATACCGAAGCCACCATGCCGACGCCGATAAACAGCATCGACACGATCAGGATCGCCATCGACCAATGCAGCACGCGGGCGGCAAGTACGAATTGGGAAGGTGAGCGCGTCATCACTTGGCCTCCGGCTTGGTGGTGGCTGCGGCAGTGCCAGGCAAATGGGCTTCCTCGCTGGTGCGACGCAGATACGAGGTGGCGTAGGCAGCCGAACGCGCAGGCAGCAGTGGGTCGTCGGATATCTCGATGCCGTGCGGCAACACGGTTGGGTCGTAGTTGATGTCGCGGCATTCGCCGCTTTCCTGCGGCTGGGTGCTGGTAAGCACCAAGGTGCCGGCATCGACCTCGCGCCGGTCCGATGGCCATGCCTTGCTTGCATCACTCGTGGGATCGCCGGGATTGGCGAGCGTCACGATCAAATGCCAGCGCTGCGGGCCTTGCCCCAGCCGTTGCGCCAAATCGGCATCAAGATAATTCGCATCGCTGCCACCGACGGCATCACCGCTGGCTTCCGGCACCACGCGCCAACGTACGGCGTGCTTGTCTCCCTTCGCATCGACGAACTCGAACGCATTCAAGCTCCAATAGCTGTTTGTGACATAGCTTGCCGAGGGCTTTGCCGTTTTCACCCAGGCGCCAAACGCGGCGGTTTCCGGATGCGAGGCGAAGAACGCGCCGATTTTTGCCGGGTTGGGTTTGCCGGTCGAAGGATCGGGCTGTTGTGCCTGCAGCAGCTCATAAAACGCTCGCGGTGTGGCGACCGGAAACACCGGCATGCTGTTCATGCCTGTGCGCCATTGCTGGCCGTTCGCTTGCGTAAAGCGCAGGGCCAGGCTGCGGATGGGAGCGGCGCTGTCCGGCGCATAAGGGTTACCCACGGGAACGGCGAAGCGCCCCACCACCGGCGTTCGTCCCGCTGCGAACACCTGGGCAACGGAATACGTTTGCGCCTGGCCATTGCTGTCGAAATAGCCCGCCACGCATACGCCTTTGGCGTGATTGCGACGATAGCCCGGAAAAACCCCGGCATTGGCTTGCAGCTGATTCACCAAGCGCTGTGCCGTCAAGCGCTGCGGCGTAAGCCAGCCGCCGACATAGCCAATCGCCAACACAATGATGAGCAGCACGAGTGCGATAAGCCCGAAGCGTAGAACAACACCGCGACTGGAAAGAGGAGGTGGTGCATGCATGGAATGGTGTCCTGGCTAGGAGATCGTGGATAACGGAAGGACGTGATCCATCCTTCAACGCGCGTCGGGTACCTTCGTCGATGACAAGCCTTGGGTTACATGCTCGGTATGCACTCCTCCTACAGGCACCAGGTGCCTGTTTGGTGGTGCGCGGTACATGCGCCGCGCGCGTCATCAGGGAACTGCCGGGCCAGCAGTTTTGAGAATACCGGTTATTTCACCGGGGCCATCAAATGCTGATAAGGGGTGCCTGCCCACATCACGTAAGGCATGGAGGTATCAGGGTCCGCATTCTTCGGATACATGTCATAAAAGCTTGCATCCGCCCCCACGATCATGAAATGCGGTCCGGTCTTGATCCAGTGGTTGTTCGGCAACGGTTTCTGCGCATATGGATCGACGTTGCTGGCATCCGTGCCGCCTTCAAGCATGTACATCACGCCGATCTTGCCGGCCGGCGGCGGCTTGTGGGCCATCCACGCCTGCGCCCATTCGAGCGCGTTTTTGTCCATGCACATTGGATCCGGGCCGGGCGTGGTCGGGTTGTCCGGCATGCAGGTGTAGCCGTTGGTGCCCTGGCGCAGCGTGCGCATGGTGCCGTCCGCATTCATGGCGATGATGGTGGCGCCTTTGGCAATGCCGGGCGGCGCCGCCCGCATGGCGCTGGCGATCAATTGGGCATCGGTGGGTGGGTGCGAGTCGGCTGCCCATGCGGCGCTCGTGACAACAAGCAGGGCAGCGACGACGGTGGACCGGTACTTCGAGCCTATGGCGCGCATAAGGCCTCCCGCGTCGGTTGAGCAGGCCATCCGGATTCCGCCGACGAGTCTGGGCGCGCGTGAAAAACGTGTCAATTTGCATTGCAACCAGGTGTGGTTTTTGCCGCAGCGCAGTTGGCGCCCCCGAAATGCGACGCCCATAATGGCGGCTTTCCCTAGGCCGTCGCAGGACCTTCCCGATGAACGCCCCCACCCGTATCGACACCACCCGCACCATTCGCGCGCCGCACGGCTCCGCGCTCACCTGCAAAAGCTGGCTCACCGAAGCCCCCTACCGCATGATCCAGAACAACCTGGACCCGGCCGTGGCGGAAAACCCCGCGGAACTGGTGGTGTACGGCGGCATCGGCCGCGCCGCGCGCAACTGGGAATGCTTCGACGCCATCCTGCGCGCATTGCGCGACCTCAACGACAACGAAACCCTGCTGGTGCAATCGGGCAAGCCGGTCGGCGTGTTTCCCACCCATCCCGACGCACCACGCGTGCTGATCGCCAATTCCAACCTGGTGCCGGCGTGGGCGAACTGGGAGCACTTCAACGAGCTGGATAAGAAGGGCCTGATGATGTACGGCCAGATGACGGCCGGTTCGTGGATCTACATCGGCTCGCAAGGCATCGTGCAAGGCACCTACGAAACCTTCGTGGAAATGGGCCGCCAGCATTACCACGGCAGCCTCAAGGGCAAATGGATTCTTACCGCCGGCCTCGGCGGCATGGGCGGCGCGCAACCCTTGGCGGCATCGCTGGCCGGCGCGTGCAGCCTGAACATCGAATGCCAGCAAAGCCGGATCGATTTCCGCCTGAAGACGCGTTACGTCGACGAACAAGCCACCGATCTGGACGACGCACTCGCCCGCATCGAGAAATACACCAAGTCCGGCGAAGCCAAATCCATCGCGCTGCTCGGCAATGCCGCCGACGTGCTGCCCGAACTCGTGCGCCGCGGCGTTAAACCCGATGCCGTCACCGATCAGACCAGCGCGCACGATCCCGTCAACGGCTACCTGCCGCAAGGCTGGACGGTGGAGCAGTGGTTCGAACGCCGCAAGAGCGACCCTGCCGGCACTGCCAAGGCCGCCAAGCAGTCCATGAAAAAACACGTGGAAGCCATGCTCGCATTCCACGCGCAGGGCATTCCCACCTTCGACTACGGCAACAACATCCGCCAGATGGCCAAAGACGAAGGCTGCACCAACGCCTTCGATTTCCCCGGCTTCGTGCCGGCCTTCGTGCGCCCGCTGTTCTGCCGCGGTGTCGGTCCGTTCCGCTGGGTGGCGCTCTCCGGCGATCCGGAAGACATCATGAAAACCGATGCGAAGGTAAAGGAGCTGATCCCCGACGATCCGCATTTGCACAACTGGCTGGATATGGCTGAAAAGCGCATCAGCTTCCAGGGTCTGCCGGCGCGTATCTGCTGGGTGGGTTTAGGGCAACGCCACAAGCTTGGCCTGGCGTTCAACGAAATGGTGCGCAAAGGCGAGCTGAAAGCGCCGATCGTAATTGGCCGCGATCACCTGGATTCCGGCTCCGTCGCCAGTCCCAACCGCGAAACCGAAGCGATGAAAGATGGCAGCGATGCCGTTTCCGATTGGCCGATTCTCAATGCGTTGCTCAACACCGCCGGTGGCGCAACGTGGGTGAGCTTCCACCATGGTGGCGGCGTGGGCATGGGTTATAGCCAGCACAGCGGCGTGGTGATTGTTTGCGATGGCACTGAAGCCGCTGACAAGCGCATTGCGCGCGTGCTGTGGAATGACCCGGGCACGGGGGTGATGCGGCATGCGGATGCCGGGTATGACATCGCCATTGAATGTGCGAAGGAGCAGGGGCTTAAGTTGCCGATGCTGTAAGGGAAATGGCCCGGGGTCGAGTATTTAACAACGTTGAGATTGTGTGCCGATTGTGCCATATTTGGCCCCAAATTCGGAGCCAAATATGGAAACCATCCTTGCCGACGCGACGATCAGTATTACCGAGCTAAAACGTAATCCCAGTGCGGTGATCGATGCCGCTGGTGACGAGTCGGTAGCAATACTGGTGCACAACAAACCTAGCGCCTACCTCGTGCCAGCAGCTGTATACAAGCGGCTGCTGGATCGACTCGAGGATTTGGAGCTCGCCGAGCTTGCGCGCACGCGTGCCAAGGAGCGGCGGATAAAGGTTAAGCTCGATGACTTATAACCTGGAGTTTGTCGAATCCGCGCTCAAGGAATGGCGCAAACTTCCTTCCAATATCCGCGAGCAATTGAAGGCTAAATTGGCGGAGCGCCTAGCTAATCCACGCATGCCAGCTGCGCGCTTACACGGCATGCCTGACTGCTACAAGATCAAGTTGCGCAGTGCGGGTTATCGACTGGTCTATCAGGTCGATGACAAAGTGATTGTGGTAGTGGTCATTGCAGTCGGCCGGCGCGACAAGGAACTCGTTTACCACGCCGCCAAACGCCGCATAAGGATAAAAAGCTGATTTCATTCCGAGCCATTTTGCTGTTGAGCTGTTTCGGCTAGCTCGTAGGCTGGGATGCAATCCCAGCATTCTCCTAACGCGATGAAGGCTGGGATCGTCGTCTCAGCCTACAATCTGAATCAAACTGGGAGTTTTTTGTCCCAAACTTACGCCGTTGGTATCCAGGCACCCTTCACGCGACGCATGTCTAAGCTCGCCATGTGTCACACATCATTCACGGAGGATGCTATGAACCGTATCGCGCTTTGCATTGTTCCGTTGTGCGTGGCAATGGGCGGGCTGTCGGAAAACTTGCCAATCAGCGTCGTCATCCAGCGATAGCCGGATGTTTTTTGCGTGATGCGCGGCCAAGCTGGCATCGCATCCCCATCTTTCATTGCTCCGTTGTGCGTGACATTGAGCGCTTCCCTGGCGAATGCCGGGACGGCTCAAGATGCCTCTGCGATGCCGATTCCGCGGTTATGTGCAAGGTTTTCCAGATTCCTGGATCTCTGGCATGGTTGATCCATTACCCGCGTATTGTGATAAAAGCTTGCTCTTCCTCATGCTGCCATCTACGCCTTTGCTGGAATGACAGCAAATTGGAGTGGGGTGATGTCTACTGTTTATAAATCACCCCACCCTTCATCACAAACGGCACATGCTCAACCGCACTGATGTCAGCCGTGGGATCACCCTGCACAGCAATAATGTCCGCATCCAACCCGGCCTTCAGCTGCCCAAACTTATCCTGCTGCCGCAAAATCTTCGCATCCACCGCCGTCGCAGCCAGCAGCGCGCGTGCGGGTGACATACCATCGCGCACCATCCATTCCAGCTCCTTGTAATTCGTGCCGTGGGTGAATACGCCCACGTCGCTGCCGCAGCCGATCATCACGCCGGCTTGCATGGCGTATTTGAATGCATTGGCGGCTTCTTGCATGCCGGCATCGGGTGGCTGGCCGGGTTTCCAGTTGCGGAAGTATTCGGCGTAGGCGGCTTCGGCTTCCAGCGTCGGCAGGTAGGCGACGTTGTGTTGTTTCATCAGCGCGAACACTTCCGGCGTGCCGCCGTAGCCGTGTTCGATGGTGTCGACGCCAGCGAGTACGGCGCGGCGCATGCCTTCGGCGGTGGTGGAATGCATGGAGACGGGCAGGCCCAGTGAGTGGGCGGTGTCGACGCCCGCTTTCAGTTCTTCCTCGCTGAAGGTTGGCATGGAGCCTTTGCTTTTACCGCAGTGGTAGTCGGCGTAGATCTTGATCCAGTCCGCGCCGTGGCCGGCTTGATCGCGCACGGCGTCGATCATGGCCGGTACGCCGGAAACGGGAATGCCGCCTTGCGGAAGATTGAGGTCGGTGCGGAAACCATCCGGGCCTGGACCATAGCAATGCGCGGCAATGGTGGCGCGCGTGGCGACGAACAAATGCGGGCCGGGAATCAAGCCATCATTGATGGCGCGTTGCACGTCGACGTCGGCGTAGCCGGCGCCTTCGGTGCCGAGATCGCGCAAGGTGGTGAAGCCGGCCATCAAGGTGTCGTTCGCGTGCTTGACTGCTTCGATGGTGCGATACGACTGCGTTTCCTTCAGTACCTGATCGTTCCACAAGGTTTCGTTGTACGGATGCAGAAAGATGTGCGAGTGCGCATCGATCAGGCCAGGTAGCAGGGTAGTGCCGGGGAGATCGATGGTTTGCGTGCCGGCTGGAGCATGTACCTCTGATGCAGGGCCTACGGCGGCGATCTTGTCGCCTTGCACCAGCACTACCCATCCTGTGTGGGCTTGTTCGCTGCGTGCGTCGAAAACGCGATCGGCTTTCAGCAACCAGGCGTGGTCGGCGGGTTTGGGTGGGGATACGACGTCAGCGGTTGCCGTGGATGCGCCCATGCTGCAGGCGATGAACATGCCGCCGAACAACGCGGCGAGGCGGTGGAGCCGATGCTTCGACATAGTTACTCCCCAGGGTCCTGTCAGCCGGATCGGGCATTTATAGCAAGAACGCACCGAGGGCGATAAGCAGGGCTTGTCGCACATGCGGCAGCTTGCCGCTGTGCGGGTGATTAGCGAAGGCCGTAGGTTGGGTTAGCGCCAATGGCAGTAACTTAAGCAAGCTTCTTCCATCTCGCAGGGATATGTCCCCTCCCCTGCGTGCAGGGGAGGGCTAGGGTCAATGTTCCGAACTTAAGGTTTTCAGTCGCCTCAGATCCGATACTCGTCATTCCAGCGAAAGCTGGAATCCAGTGCCTTTACGGCCTCCAAAGTCGCTGGATGATTCGCTTCACTCACCCTTCGGGCCGTCCATTCGGACATTCTCCGCGCTTCGCGCTACGTCCAGCTTTCGCTGGAATGACGAGCAAAAGTTCTCGGCAATTGAAAAACCTTAAGTTCGGAGCATTGGGGCTAGGGTGGGGTGCGAGCGAAGCCAGTGGCGTGGAGCAGGCGTCGTGGCGAAATGGACGTCATCGCGTGGTTCTTATCAGCAAATATCACGGCAACGTTTGTTTGCACGCTAAAGACCAAGCAACCCCACCCCAACCCTCCCCTACTGTCGCAGGGGAGGGAGCTGATCTCGGCAAGCATCAAGCATCAAGCTTCTCGGCTTAAGTTAGTGCCATTCGGGTTAGCGCAGCGTAACCCAACCTACGTTCACGCAGTTACCTGGCTGGATAGTACTGCGGCGCCTCGCGCCTATCCTTCAAGCTGTAATCGCGCACGACGCGGATCGCATAGATATTCGCGCCGGCATCGTTGCTGCGGATGGCGGCATCGGCAAAATTGTCCGCGTCCTGCTGTGTGCGCCAGCCTGCCAGGAATGCACGGCGTTCAGCCGTATTGAGATGCTTGAAAACGTCGCTTTCCAGAACCTGCGGATGCGTGTTGCTGGTGAGAGGGCTCAGCGATGAACCGTCGGAAAGCGCACCATCGATAATCGTCAGCGCCGCGGCTTGCCCCATTTCGGTCTGGTCCTGCCGCATCCATCCCACGTCACGGTCGGCAAAGCGGCCGGCCACCCGCGTTACTTCGCCAACTCTGATCCGATAATCCTCAAGCACACCTCCACGCCCGCGTACTTGTGCGGCGTGATGCTGCTCCAGCGTGCGCCAATGCACGACAGCCTTTTCGTTATCCCAAAGCGACAGCGACAGCAGAAAACCATCGCGCTGGCTGCTGCGGAACCGTTCGTTTTCGAGAAAGCCAGGTATCTGTTCCAGCGCAGGGCGCAAGCTGGCGGCAATCTGCAAATACTCATCCTTGCGTGCAGGATGGGGCTTTACTTCAAACACGACGGCAAAGAGCGAACGATTGGACATAGGCAACATCACCGGGTCGAATCTTCCGTGGCACGGATAAACGCGTTGACGCTTTCGTACAGCGAGTGCCGGTTCTTTTCCAGGTGCAAGACATGCGTGCCATCATCGATGCGCAACCGCCACCTTAGTGGGCTGTGCGTGAATGTCTCAAGAAAGCGGACGGCGCCGGCGTCGTTCACGACGTCATCGTAATTGCCATAGACAACGAATACGGGGACGGCAACGTCACTCGCGTCATACGGATAATGTCCCGCCGTTACGCTATCGATATCGTCGAGCGGACCATTGGGAATCCGCAATGCATCGGCCGGGTCGCCCGGCACATGCGGTACCGATGCGGCGAAGGCAGGCGCCCAGTGTTGATCCACCGCAGGCTCAAGCAGGTATTTGCCGTGCGGAAGTAGGTCTTTAAAACGCAACTGCTCCAGACGCTGCTGCGCGGTGATCGTCCACCAGGCAGGATGATCCGTGGCAGGCGGAGCAGGGGCGTTCAAAGGCACGATCGGGCCGAACAAGGTCAGCGAAGACAAAGCATGCGGATGGGTTGCTGCAAACGTTGCCGCCGGCACCGTGCCCCAGGAATGCGCAACGAGATGTATCGATGTGATGCCCTGATGCTTGCGCAGTTCGTCGACCGCCAAGGCGATCTGCTGCGCGGCTGCTTTCGCATCGGTAACCGGTGGCGCTTGATGGGCAGCGTTGGACATGGCCGGCGGACGACTGGAATCGCCAAAGCCAAGGAAATCCAGGCCGCAGGCGACATAACCTTGCCGTGCGGTGTATTCGATCCACGAGTCGCCCGGCGCGAATGCAAAGCCGGCCGCGAGCATGGTAGGAAAGCTGGCACCGTGGACGAACAACACGCTCTTGTGCGCAGTGGGCGTGGGGCGCGTGCAATGCAGCGCCAGGTGCTCCGAGGGTGCATCCGGCAGCGTGATGTAGATCGTGTTGACGGGATTGCTTGGCATGGCGGCGGAAGAAGCCAGCGCGAACAGAAGCGATGCGAGCATGGGTGAACTCGGCGTGGAGAGAACGCCGCCACCTTAGTCAGGATCGTCCACGGAGATTTCGGCGTTGGACGAAGCGTTCGAGTGCAACCTGGTGCTAGGGCGCGCGAACGAATGGCCCATGCATTTCAGCCATCCGGCGTGTACGATCCCTCCGGTGATCGTGTTTGGGGCAAGGAGGTCGCATGAGATGCATTGCCGCACGGCTCACCTGGGTGCTGGTCATCGTCTGCGCGCCTTGCTTGGCGCAAGATCAGAAGACCTTGCCGCCCGTCGAGGTGACTGCCTCGGCCTATACGTCGCATCACGGCGGCTATCTCATCTCGGGCGATTTCAAGGTCGATCCGCGCATGCCTTTCTTGGTGTTTCCTTCCCAACCGCTGGTCGCCGAAGACGTTCTCAGCGTGGAGCCGCAATATCTGGCGGATGACGATTATCTGGTGGTGCAGGAATGCGCCTCGGCCGATTGCAGCCGCGCGAGTCTGGTGCGCGTGTGGCATCCCGGCGGCGTGGCGACGGAAATCCAGAACGATCCCAACCGCATTCTGATCAAGCACGAGAACAAATACTGGATCTGGGTGAAGCGGTTGCCGCTTGCCTCCACTGTGGGCTGCAACGATTGCAACAACCAGCATTTCTACACCAGCTTCGAGCCGTTCAGCCCGCCCATGGTGCTGATGCCCAATGGCGAATTGGCCGCCTATAACCGGGAGGCGCTGCTGGCTGCGCGCAACCAGGACCCCGTACCGGTGAAAACGCAAACGCACGAGGGCTCCACCTTCGTGGTCACGTATGCGGACGGAAGCACGGTACGCATCCGGCGCATGCACGCGGAACATTGACGAGGTGGAACATGATGAGCAGCGACACCGGTGTGCTTCGTTTTCGCAGCCCTTATGCGTTCGGCGAAACGGTACAACGCTTGCACGCCGCATTGGCCGAACGCGGTATCAAAGTATTCGCCACCCTCGATCAACAGGCCGAAGCCGTGGCGATTGGGTTGTCGATGCCACCCACCACGTTGATCCTTTTTGGTAATCCCAAGGCGGGTACGCCATTGATGCTTGCCAATGCCACTGCTGGTATCGATCTGCCATTGAAGGCACTGGTGACAGAAGTCGAGCCGGGCAGGGTGGACGTGCTGATCAACAGCGCAAAATATTTGATTGAACGCCACGCGTTGCCGCAAACGCTGGAAGCGAATCTATGGCCGGTGGAAGGCTTGATCGGCAATGCGTTAGGGGCCAGACCCGAACCGGGCTAAGCCGTGACCTTCGATCAAGCCATCGCCTTTATCCACGAACACGGCATCGTGCTCAGCGCGGCGCGCGGCCCCGTTCCGCGCATGATGGAAGTGATCGCCGGCGAACCGATCAAGGGCAGTGGTGGGCGCATCCCAAGGGCCCCCATATTTTTCGGGTATTGCAACAGTTGGCCGCATCGCCGGAAGTGCTTGTCTATCGCCTGGTCGACGGTAAAGTCACCTTCGTGCATCGGCGGCTGTGGCCCGCGCTTGTGCGGCTTGCCGATCAATGCGAGCCGTCACGGCTTGCGCAAGTGCATGAGGAGCACACTGCCAAGGGTCACCATGAGACGCGCGACGTGGCATATCCGCATTGGGTGCCTGCCGACGTGTTCGAAGAGGCCCGGCGGCTTAGCGCAGCGCGGGCACTGACCATGCTGGGGCCGGTGGTGTTGCCGTCGAAAGTGGCTAGGTAGGGCTGCCGTATTTTCGTATTTGTGCCGATGATGACGCCGGTTCCAATACCCGTCTACGCCAGCGGTGCGCTGCATGACGTCAAGCTGCAATGTTGCTTCAATACGCTGCGACGTCATTCCACGACTAACGGCACGCCACAAGAGCATGCGAATGGATGTAGATCGTTGAAGCTGAGCAACCGATTCGTCGTATATCACAAGACCTATTTCGCAAGCTTGTGCGCCGCGCGCATCGATTCGTTCATCCCTTCGTTGCCTGGAGCTCCCGAATGCTTACCCGCCTCCTGCTCGCCTGCGGCGCCCTTGCGCTCGTCATGCCCGTTTTCGCCGCGGACGATGCGCTGCGCATCAACCAGATCCAGGTGATTGGTACGCACAACAGTTATCACGCCGGCTTCGCACCGAGTGCGGCGAAGTTCATGCAGATCAAGGCGCCCAAGGTATTTGCATCGATCGATTACCGTCACCCCGCGCTTGACACGCAGCTGGACGATGGCGTGCGTCAGTTGGAACTGGATGTGTTTGCCGACAGCAAGGGCGGGCGTTACGCGCATCCGGCGATAAGCCATCTGCTCGACGTCGCCGGCTTGCCGGCCGATCCGCCGATGGCCGCTGCGGGCGTGTTCGACAAGCCCGGCTTCAAGGTGATGCACATCCAGGATATCGACCAACGCAGTGTCTGCCAGCCTTTCATGGCTTGCCTGAGCGACATACGCGCGTGGTCCCAGGCGCATCCCGGCCATGCGCCCCTGTTCATCCTGATTGAAACCAAGGAAGGCGAGTTGCACACCGAGATCCCGACGGTAACACCCGAGCCCTTCACACCGGCTGTGTTCGATGCCTTGGAACAGGAAATCGCCAGTGTGTTTCCAGCCGACGAGATCATCACGCCCGATGATGTGCGTGGCCATCACGCAAGCCTGGACGAAGCCGTGCGTACGAACGGTTGGCCCACGCTGGCGAAGGCGCGCGGTAAAGTAGTCTTCCTGCTCGATCAGCGCAAGGTGGAAAACACGTATCTGCAGGGGCACCCGGCACTCAAAGGCCGGCTGATGTTCACCAACGCCACGCCAGGCGCCCCGGATGCGGCTTTTACCGAATGCAACGAATGCAGCGCGCAGGAGATCAACGCATTGGTACACCGTGGATATCTCGTGCGCACCCGTGCTGATGATCCGGCACAGGGGCAGGGCATGCGCAATGACGGTACGCGGCGCGACGTTGTGCTTGGCAGCGGCGCGCAGATGATCAGCACCGATTATCCCGTGCGCGAACCGTCCGCGCACGGGTATGCGGTGGGCTTTCCGGGGGATGTGGCGGTGCGGTGCAATCCGGTGCTGGCGCCATCAGGGTGCAAGGACGCGACATTGGAAAAGCTTTCGCGTTGAATCAGATCGCTCGTAAGCCGGGCGGGTTATCTCAATGGCAGAAAAACATCCGCCACCGCTGCATGCTCCGGCACATCGGGAAAGAACGTCACGCGCTGCACGAACAGTGGAAAATCACGGGGCTCCTCGCCGCTCTGCGGCAGCCATTTCGAATAGAGATACGCAATTGAACCATGCAGGTGATCATCCGAACCGATATGCCGCAATACCGCACAACGGCCGGCAGGAATCGTTTTGTCGATGATCCCGTCGCCAGCTATATCGTGATCCACGGCAACGCATAGGTCGATGCGATAGTCTTCCGGCGCCACCTGATACGGATCGTCGTAGAAAATATTGAACGTGGCATGCCGGCTTGGGTGCAGATGATGCTGCTTGCGCCAGGCGATGAAGGCGCGGATCGAGTCGCCGATGAGGTTTGGATCACCCCGGTGTTCCAGCACGGCAACGCGGGTCTCCGGAAAATCCACGATGCAGACATCGCGAGTATCGGTTTTAGATGGCATGTATTGGGTCCTTAGCGCGGTAAGCGGTTCGTAGGTGTCGTGCCAAGGTGCCCACTGCGGCTGCTTGCGGAAATCGCTGGGCGTTTGTCCGGCGCTTTTCTTGAATGCGCGCGAAAACGATTCAAGATTCTCGTAGCCGCTGTCCAGCGCAATCTCCGTCACCGGTTGATCGTCGCGGAAGGCCAGCTGATAGGAAGCGCGTTTGAGGCGGCGAAGTTGCACGTACTTGGATACGCCGATCCCGAACAGATCGGAAAACTGCCGCAGGAAGTGGTGCTTCGAGAACGCCGCCACGTCGCTCAACCGCGTCACGGTAAGGTCTTCATCGAGATGCTTATCGATATAGTCGAGCACTTTCTGGAACCGGGCGAGGTAGGCATCCGTGGGCCGTGTGTTCAATGCGATATCTCCTTGGCGATCGAAAGCTTATGCACTGGGTACCCTGCACGCCTGACAGAAAGTGCTCAATTCAGTCGCGCGTATACAGGCCGGTGATGCGGCCTTCCCGCAGTACATGCCCTTCCATGGCGGCATTGACCTGTTGTGCCGCGGCGCCGGATGGCAGCGCAGGCAGGTTGTCCAATGCGTAGATATGAAACATATAGTGGTGCGTTGCGCCTCGGGGCGGGCAGGGGCCACCATATCCGATGCGGCCGAAACTGTTGCTGCCTTCTGCAGCATGTTCAAGCCGGCGCGACGACGTCGATACTTGTTCAGCGTTGCCTTAATGACTCGCATCGGCCAGGCTGACCGTTACGAACGTGCGATGGAAGAAGCGTGCGCGCAACGTATTGTCGTCGAGCGAAAACGCGCTGGGCGCCATCGGCTGTGCCGATTCGTAAGGTGGTGCCTGGCTGGCAAAGCGCAGGAACGGATCGACAAATTGCACCGACCATTGCCCGCTATGCGCATTCAAGGGCGTGCCGGGCAGATCGCCCAGGCGCTGCACCCAAAAGGAAACCTGACCATCTTCCGGCAGCACAAATTGCTGGCTGCTGCTCGATTGGCCTGCGTAGTAAGCCGTGAGCGGGAGTGTCTTGATCAAGCGGGGATGCAGGCAATTTTCGTCGCACATCGCCACTTGCAGTATCAGCACTGGCTGCGCGTTGGAGGCGTATATCTTGATGACGTCGCCTTTTTTCAGGGCGGTGGTGCTTTGAAAGACGAGGGGTTGGCCGTTGTTGTTCTGTTGCGCAATGGTGAAGGCGGGGTTGGTTGCGGCATGTCCGCCAGTGATGAATCCTAGGATGGCTAATGCGCTGACGAAGCGGTGTGACGTGGGCATGATGAATACCTCGCAAGTGCCGTTCTGCGAGGGGTATCTTGCGCCGATCTCTTGTTGCTGTCAGCGTCCGGGGTTTTAGTATTGTAGGTTGGGATGAAATCCCAGCAGATCTTGGCGTGGTTTGCCGGGATTTCATTCCAGCCTGCGTCCTGTGAAACCCCACAACAACCAAACAGATCACAAGGCTAATGCCGCATCCACACCGGCAAGCTAAGTTGCTGCAACACCTCGCGCGTCGCACCGCCCAGCAACCGTTCGCGCAGGCGTGTATGACCATACGCGCCCATCACCAGCAGATCGGCTTGCACGTGATGGGCCGCTTGCAGCAGATCATTGCCAATGCTGTTGCCAAACTGCACCAGCGCACCCGGCTGAACCAACAGCCCGTGCTGCGTGAGGTAACGGCCAAGATCGAATCCCGGGCGCCAGGTATCCATGGGCGAGGGCAGGCGGTTGCCTTCGAGTAGAACAATCCGCTGTGCACGCTTGAGCACCGGCAAAGCCGAATGGATGGCGCGCAATGCCGCCATCGATCCGTTCCAGGCAATCGCCACGCAGTTCAACGAAAAAGGCTTGGCATGGTTAACCGGCACGACCACGCATGGTATGTCGCAGCTCAGCATGATGTCGCCAACGGCCGCGGGCGATCCCCAGGTGGTGGCGTCATCGCCGCCAAGCACCAGCACATCGTGCCAGTTGCTGGCTACCGCCAGGCACTCCGGCACGTAGCCTTGTGCGACTTGCCAGGCGGCTTTTTCGACGCCGCGCAGGCGTGCTTCCGTCAGGAAACTGGTCTCGGATTTGCACGCTTCTTCCATCAGCTCGCGCACCTGATCGGCCCATTCCACTTCGAAGCCTGGCACTTCGTAAGCAGGCAGACCCAGATTGAATGACGGGCAGATGAAAAACCCCGTCAACTGCGCATGCAATGCCGCGGTGAGCGCTGCGGCGTATTCCACCTGCTTGGGCCACGCGCGCATCGATTCGGTGTAGACGGCGATATGTTTCATGGCGCACTCCATGATGCGTCGGGTTTGGCAGCAGCGGTGCTTTCACAGGAATAACCCAGCGTGTCCAAGCCATCCTCGATGAAGTCGCTGGCCAGAGGCGAGCCGAGCAAATAAAGCGCGGTGCGCGTGTTGTGCGCCTGTGCGGCCTCTTCGCGGATGGATGGCCAATCAGCTGCAGAACCGCTGTCGCGGCCCAGCCACATCAAGGCAACCAGGTCGATCTGCTGATCTTCCGGCAAATCGTTGATGAAGGATTCCAGTTCGTGCCGCACAGGCTCGTTGCGGTAGTCGTCCCCGTGCTGGGTATAGACGTCGACGTCCTCGGCTTCCAGCGGCGATGCTTCTTCGGTGCCTGATTCTGCCTTGTCGCCAAGCAATTCGGAGTTCTCATATTCGCGCAACATCGCCACGACGAAGCACACGGCATCCGCCGGAATGGCCAGTGGTTGCTCGGGGGAGCTGGGAGTGCTTGCGCTCATGACGTACCTGTCGTCGCGGGAATCATGCGTACACGATAGGGACGCCAGGCTTTGGCGCGTTGATCTGGATCAAGCCGCACGCGGGCTCTTTGTAGGCTGGGACGAAATCCCAGCATCGGGAGGCCCACCATGCTGGGATTCCATCCCAGCCTACGAAAGGCGCACCGCTTCCGTAACCCCGTGGTAGATCTCTTCCTCCTGCGCAAAATGCAAACGCAAAATCGCATCCAGCCCGTACAGCACGCGCTGCAGATCCTGCACGGTTTCCGGCGGCAGGCGGCCGGGCGGGAGGTCTTCCGTCATATGCTGAAACAGGCGGCCAAGGCGGAGAATCTCGCGATGGGTGCGGCTCAACGGCGCCAACGGATCATCGCCGCCCAGCATGCGTTCAAGGCGGGGATACAAAGTCGTTTCGTCGGCATGCTCGTGCGGCAGCAGTCTGGTTTGCAGCAAACCATCCAGCTCGGTCAGCTCGACATGCAGCGCATCTTCGGCAAGCAGCGGCAGGTGATCGGCGCAGGCGCGGATGCGGTCCAGCACGGGGCCGAGTTCGTGGTGTTCCGCGGCAAGGCGGGAGTTCTCCGCCGCATCCAGCTTCCCGCCCGTGCTGATGATGCGGGTACGCAGTGCGCGCAGCGCGTTGAGAATCACCGCCACGTCGATGCCTTCCTGCAACACGGCGCCGGCTACCGGCGGCAGATAACCCAGTGCGGCAACGATCATCGCAAGCAACGACAGGCCCATGCCGGCGATGACGCTTTCCAGGGCGATTTTGCGGGTGCGGCGGGCGATTAGAAATGCTTCGGCGAGGTGATCCAACCGGTCCACCAGCAGCACCACGCCCGCCGCTTCCGACGAAGCCGCCGCGCCGCGCGCGCCCATGGCGACACCCACATCGGCGGCAGCCAGGGCCGGTGCATCGTTGATGCCATCGCCAATCATGATGGTGGTGCCGGCAGATTTCGCTGCCTTGATGGCCGCGAGCTTGCCATCCGGTGTCTGATGCGCCATCACCTCATCGACGCCCAGCGCTTCGCCGATGATTTCCGCGATGTCGCGCTGATCGCCCGTCAGCATCACGATGCGCGCCACTCCCGCACGCCGCAGCAGGCGGATGGCGCGCGGTGTGTCGAGGCGGATCTCATCACCAAGCAGCAAGGCGCCGGCCATGCTGCCGTCGATAGCCACGAATACCCCTGTGGCCGCTTCACGACGCATGCGCTTGCGCAATGTGTCGGCCCACGCGGCAGGTACAGCGACGCGCGAGACGAATGCATGGCTGCCGATAATCACGCGATGCCCTTCGACAGTGCCGGCAAGGCCCGCGCCGTGTTCTTCCTGCACGTCGGAAGGCTTGGCCAAGGCGAGGCCGCGTTGTCTTGCGAAGGAAACGATGGCTTCGGCCAGCACGTGTTGCGAAGCCTGTTCGAGCGAAGCCGACAGGCGCAGCAATTCGTTCGGGTCGAGCGAACCGGCCACCTCGATGGCGGTAAGGCGGGCGTGCCCAGCGGTCAAGGTTCCCGTCTTGTCGAAGAACAGCACATGGCCCTGCGCCAGTTGCTCCAGCACGCCGCCACCTTTCACCAGCACACCGCGCGCGGCGCAACGCGACATGCCCGAGACCATCGCCACCGGCACCGCGAGAATAAGCGGGCAGGGCGTCGCCACCACCAGTACCGCCAGTGCGCGAATGGGATCGCCCGATAGCAACCACGCCACGCCCGCAAGCACCAGCGTGAGCGGCAGCAACAGCAAAGCGTAGCGATCCGCCAAACGTGCCGACGGCGCTTTGGCCTTCTGCGCGGTTTCAACCAGGCGAACGATGCCGGCGAACGTACTGTCGGCGGCGGATGTCGTGGCCAGCAGATCAAACGGTGCTGCTGCATTGATGACGCCACTGCGCACCGTATCGCCTTCGGGATGCTTTGCCGGCAGCGATTCGCCAGTCAACGCCGATTCGTCCAGTACCGCTGTGCCGGATGCGACGCGTCCATCCACCGGAACCACGTCGCCGCCACGGATAAGCAATCGATCGCCGGGCTGCACGTGTGCAATGGGCACCTGCACCAGTGCATCGCCCTGGTATTTGTTTGCCACGCGCGGCGCGCGTTCCAGCAGGGCGGACATGGTCCGTTTGGCCTTGCCTTCGGCGTAATCCTCCAGCACCCTGCCACTGGCGAACATCAGGCCGATAACGACCGCGGCAAGTGGTTCGCCCAGCACGATCGCACCGGCCATGGCGAGCAGCGCGATAATGTCGACACCTGCATCGCGATGGATCAGTTGAACGATGATCGAAACAAGGATCGAAACCGCAACCGGCACGGCGCCGATGAGCCACAGCGTGCCGGACATCGGCGCGTAGCCGATGAAGTGCGCGATGGCTCCCGCCAGCAATGCCAGTGCACTGAAGGCGGCCAGCACGACGTGGATGAAAAATCGCATGCCACCTGTTTCCTCATTCGCAGCGGCGCAGGTTGGGGTGAGCGAATGCGAACCCCAACAGTTACGCAACTTCCGAAACACCGCCATGATGAAACCGCCAAAGGCCCGTCATTCCCACTTTTGCGGGAATGACGGGCCATGAGGCGAAGACGTGTTTCATGGCAACCTGCGTTTTCCTGGGCCCGCTCACGCCGGGAGATGGCTGCGCAACTCGGCGGCAGAGAGCGTCATCAAGTCGTTATCCACCTCGCCTACCACGCGTTTGAGGGTTTGCTCGTCCAGGCGCTCGTGCAATGCACCGAGAAAGCGCGGCGGCGCGATCAGCACCAGTTCGTCGTAACGCCCCTCCTGGCGCCCGCGTTCCACCACCTCGCCCAAGGTGTCGGCAAATTGCTTGGCATGCTTGTCCTTCAAGGTGGTTCTCGGCTCGATCGCGTGGCGCGATGCATTGGCGCTTTCCTGCGCGCGCGGCAGGCGCCCGTGCACCGGATGGCATCCCGGCGTACGGCCATCCGGATGCGTGTAGCACGCAATTTCGGTCAGGTTCGCGCCTTTCTTGGGCAGTTCGAACAAACGTGCCCTGGCGGCGTCGGCGACCAATACCCAGGTTTTTTTCGACATGGCGGTGCTCCCGTACCGGTGGTTGGTGACGTTTTTCAAGCGTAAGGAGGCTGCGCGCGGCCATCTTGACGGCCATCAACAAAAGCCGTGTGCGCGTGGCCGGCATGGGCAGGTGGAGTTGATCTGGATCAACCGCGTCCGCGCCTTTGCCACCTACGCTGAGCAACGACCCAGGCATGGGAGCGTGGGTCTTCCTTGAACAACCGGAGGATGATTGCTATGGCAAATCTCACACGCTGGAGCCCATTCAAATCGCTTGCTCGCTTCGAGCAGCAATCGCCGTTTGAAGACTTCTTCAACAGTTTCGGCATGCGCCCGCGCTGGTCGGAGCTGGAAACGCCGGAGATGCGTATCGACGTAACCGAGAACGAACGCTCTTACTCGGTCAAGGCAGAGATACCGGGTGTCAACAAAGACGACATCGATGTGTCGATCGAGGGCAACCAGATATCCATCAGCGCCGAGATCAAACGCGAAACCAAGAAGAAGGACGATGAACGGGACATCTGCACGGAGCGCTATTACGGCCAGGTTTTCCGCTCCTTCGGACTGCCGAGCGAAGTGGACAACACCAAGGCCAGTGCCCATTACGAGCATGGCGTGCTTACGCTCGAGTTGCCGAAGAAAGGAAACGGCAACGCGCGCAAGGTAACGATCAGCTAAGGATTGTCGGTGCGTTCGCCACGCCGGTGGTTCCGGCGCGGCGAGCCGCCGCGGAGATAGCCATGCCAATTCATGCCTTGCTGGACGTACTTCGCAGCGAAGCCATCCGGCTGGGTGACGGCATGCGCGATTACGATGCCTTGATGGAAAGCGTCGGCACCCGCAGTTTCGTATTGCTGGGCGAAGCCACGCACGGCACGCAAGAGTTTTACCGCATGCGGGCCGAGATCAGCTTGCGCCTGATCGAGGAACATGGGTTCGATGCCGTGGCGGTGGAAGCGGACTGGCCGGATGCCTATCGGCTCAACCGCTACGTGCTGCATGAAGGCAGTGATCCACACGCCAACGATGCGTTTGGCGACTTCCAGCGGTTCCCGCGCTGGATGTGGTGCAACGAAGAAGTACTGCGTTTCATCGATGCCTTGCGCGTACGCAATCGCACACGACAACCGTCCGCGCGTGCCGGCTTCTATGGCCTGGACATGTACAGCCTGTATCGGTCGGCGCAGGCCGTGGTGGATTATCTGGCCACCGTCGACGAGGAACAGGCGGACCTGGCCAGGCGGCAATATGCAGCGCTGGATCACGTGCGCGATCCGCAGCGCTACGGCTACGAGGCCGCCTTCGGACTCCGCCCCGATTGCCGCGAAGCGGTCCGCGACCGGTTGCTGGCGCTGTGGCAACGGGCACCGCAGTATCTGAGTAAGGATGGGCGGGATGCCGTCGACGAGTACTTCTTTGCCGAGCGCAATGCGCAAGTCGTAGCGAGCGCCGAAAGCTACTATCGCGCCATGTTCGGTTCGCGTGCCGCGAGTTGGAACCTGCGCGACGAACACATGGTGCGAACGCTGTTTGCACTGCAGAAACATTTGCGGGCACTGGGTGGTGCCGGGAAAATCGTGGTGTGGGCGCATAACTCGCATCTTGGCGATGCGAGCGCCACCGAGATGTCGCATGCGGGCGAATGGAACGTCGGCCAACTGGTGCGGCAGCAGGCGGGCAGGGATGCCGCGTTGCTGGTCGGCTTCACGACCGCGACCGGCACGGTGACCGCGGCCTACGAATGGGATGGCGAACCCGAATGCCGCATGGTGCGCATGGCGCGTACCGACAGCTATGAGTACCTGTTTCACAGCACACGCCTGGAGCGCTTCTATCTGCGCTTGCAAGGTGAAGCCGCGCGCGTGCTGAGTTCGCCGATGCTTGAGCGCGCCATTGGCGTGCTGTATCGGCCGGACACCGAGTACGAAAGCCATTACTTCATGGCCTCGCTGCCGGCGCAGTTCGATGCGGTGTTCCATCTGGATGAAACCAATGCGGTGCAGCCGCTCGACATGGTGGCGACGGCAACGGCCTGAGGATGCTGGGATTCATCTCAGCCTACGCGACGCTTGATCACAAATCAGACGCAGCTTGAAATTCAGTCTTGCGATGATGGCTCCCTCTCCTGCGGTAGTAGGGGAGGGTTGGGGTGGGGTTGCTTGGGCTTTAGCGTGCAACAGAATGTGAAGGATAAGAGCCAGGACGCTTACGTCTAGACAGAGAGATGATCCCTAAGGTTCTACGTCCCCGCTATGCCGCGAGGCGCCGAAACGTTGAGGAGTTAAAGCGTGCATGCCAGGCGTCGCAGTCTGCTTTAAGCCCTCAGCGCTTGGACGCCTCGCGGTATCGCGGCATGGTAGAAGCGAGCAGGTCAAACCATCATCGCCGGTTCTCAAACGTTTAGGCTTGTAACCTACGTTGTGCCATGAGCTCTTGAGGCCATTTCTTTGGGTTACTTTTCTTTGGGCCAGCAAAGAAAAGTGACTCGAGCGCCTACGGCGATCGAAAGCGCCGCAGGCAATGTTCATGTCCACGCGCGGCAGCTTCCTTCGCAATATCGCCTTCTCAAACGCAAAAAACGTGGGTATACCTCAGCCCTAGCCCTCCCCTGCAAGCAGGGGAGGGAACAGATCTGTGGCGTATTGCGGCTATTGAGCCATGATCACCGTAGGCTGGGATGAAATCCCAGCATGGACAGCCACACACATGCTGGGGTTTCATCCCAGCCTACGCAATTCATTCCAGCGTAGACACTACGCGACCTACACGTTCTCCGGATACCCCACCGACTGCGCAAACAACACACGCTGGTCTTCGCGCAAACCCAACCGCAGCGCCAGCGCAGTGCGATCGCAATTGTGGAACCACGCGGCGAGCCCTTCGCCGGCGCAGAACAGATATACGTTGGCGGCGATCATGCCGGCATCCACGTAGTAATAGGACTTCTGCGTTTCCACGTCCTGTAGGCCAGGTTCCTTGAATCCGGCGGTGTGCGTCAGGCGATGGATGTCGGCGATGTAGATCAATTGCACCGGCACGTCGACGTTGGCCTCGCGCTGGCCGGGCGTCATGGCATAGCCGCGCAGATCGCCGCTGGCGGCTGGCACCAGCTGCAGATCCAGCGGATCGTACCGATACACCGCGTCCCGCATGGCGACATACACGTCGATCTCCTGCGAGTTGCTGGCCGATGCGGCGGTGCGTCCGGTCGCGCCGAACGGGCCATCCGTGCGATTCACACCCCAAGCGGCCCACAGCAGATCGGACAACGTCTGCAGCGAGACCGGCGCGCTGCTGATCTGGCGCGTGGTGCGCCGCCGTTCCAATGCTTCATACAAGGAAATATCGCGCTGGCCATGGCGCGGCGCGGGCAGACGTAGCCGCGGCAGATTCACTATGCCCGAGGATGGTTCGACGCTGGTCATCACAGCACCGGATAAAGCGGTGTATGCGTCTTCACGTCGCCACGGCGGCGGCGCACGTAATCCTCGACGCGACGCGTGACGGCATCGAACGCGCGCGACAGCGTGACGTGCAGATCCTGGTTTTCCACGCCAGGCACGTTGCCATGCGCCGCGCTGATGGTGCGGTTGCGCAAGTGCACGCTGATCTGCACGCTGAAGCGTTGCGGGCGATGGCGACGGCTGGTGTCGGCGCGGAACGTCACGTTGCAATGGATGATGTCGCCGGCGAATTGCGCGAGATTTTGCGCGTGCATGATCGCTTCTTCGCGCAGCGTTTCCGACGTATCGAGCCCGAGGAAGCTGACGGTGGTGGTGATGGGCATGGGCGTATCTTCCTCGCAATGCTATGGAGTGCTGCCAAAAATCGTCCGCGTCCCGCATGCAGCCATGCGGGACGCAGACGAGGTAGCCATGGCCGGCTCTTGCCGAGCTGCGGGGGTCGCGAGTCGCTCAAGCCAGCAATGGCCCCGGAGTGATCATGCGGAGCGGGTGTGCGTGCGGTATTGATCGAAATCAACTGTGGCAGGCATTCAAACGGCTTATCTGCGCAGCCAGTGATTGAAACCGGTATAGACGCCTTGCGAGGCCAGGATCACCAGCGCGATGCCGGCGATGGCCGTCGCCAGACCCACCCACACGGTGACGCCATCCCTCTCCATCATGCCCAGGGAAAACAGCGAAATGGCCGTGCCGGGAACCACATGGCCCAACGGAATGGGCAGCGTAATGATGAGCGCAAGGATCAGACAGGTGACGCCAACCGGAATGCGCATCCAATCGCCCGCCAGCCAACGCTTGCGTGGGCGGACGATTTTTTCCAGCCGCCGCAACGTCGGAAGCACGCTGCGCACCACCTTGGCAAACGCGGAAGCTTCCATTGAACGGCGGGCAAGCCGTTCCGGAATCCAGGCGTGATCACGGCCCACGGCGAGCTGGGCGGAAATCAACACCATGCAGGCGCCAAATGGAACCGAGAGACCGGGCGCGGGAATGGGAATGGCCATCGGCAGCGCCAGCAACAGCAGCAGCGCCCAGATGGAACGGTCATCGAGCAGCTTCAACACCTCGCCGATGGAAATGCGCGTGTGGCCAAGCGCATCCGTGCGGTTTTCCAGGATCGCCGAGAGCGGCACAAGGTGAGGGGGCAACGGCACCGCGTCGCGTGGCGTACTGCTCATGAGATCACCTGAAGCTTGTTTTTCCGTTAGATAAGGCAGCGTTCGTCATAGCATTCTCTTGAGCGTGTTGTCCCGCCGTATGAAGTGATGCCAAAGCGCTGCAAGGACGTGAAAGCCGATCACCACATAAAAAACGTTGCCGATAAGTTCGTGCATCTCGCCGGCAAGCTCCTTGGCCTGTTCGTTCGGATGAACCAGTGCCGGCAGGTGCCAGCTAAGCCATGGCAGAAAGATGGGTTCGCCGCCGTAACTCAATTGCAGCCAACCCAGGATGGGCTCCACGATCAGGAACGCGTACAGCGCCAGATGCACCACGCGGGCGGTGACGGCCGTGAACACATCAGGCGTTGGAAAAATCGGTGGCGTCCGCGCCTGCACACGTATGAGCAGCCGCAATACGGCGGGCAGCAATACAGCAAGGCCAGCGGTGATATGCCACTGCATTGCCTGGATACTCGAGGCAGCGGCGCCATTCTCTTCGCCATTTTCTCCCGCGTCGGCCAGGAGATAGACGGCCAGGATGGCTGCGACGGTCAGCCAGTGAATGATGCGCAGGCTCAAACCGTAGCGCGTGCCAGGGGCAGGCGTGGCAATGATTTCTGACGTGTTCATGGGCGTGGCCGAGGTGTTTCTGCCGTGGTGGGAGGAAGAATCGGTAGCGTCACCACCGGCTGGCGCCCGCTCAGCGCGGCGAGGAAACGAGTGATCTGCGTGACCTCGTCGTCGCTCAACGGGGTGCCCAGCTGACTGCTGCCCATGATCGCGACGGCCTGGCGCAAATCCCACACCTTGCCGGAATGAAAGTACGGAGGCGTAAGCGCAACGTTGCGCAGCGAGGGAACGCGAAAGACGTATTCATCGCTGGCCGTTTTCGTCACGGCGAAACGCCCTTTGTCGTTAGGAGGCAGCACGTCCGCCCCGGGGCGTTCGACAACGCCGAAGGGTGCATACATGCCGCCACCGACATTGACGCCGTGATGGCAGCCGGCGCAGCCCTTGTTGATGAATAACGCGAGGCCTGCCTTCTGTTGCTCATCGAGCGCGCTTTCATCGCCCGCCAGATAGCGATCGAACGGTGCGGCAGGTGTGATCAACGTCGCTTCGAACACCGCGATCGCCTTGCGTACGTTTTCAAACGTGATGGCATCGCCAACACCCGGGAACGCCTTGGCAAAGATCGAGGCATAGCCAGGGATGCCTTTGAGCTGCTCGATCACGTGCGCCTCGGTCGTATCCATTTCCACCGGATTGACCAGTGGCCCGCCTGCCTGTTGTTCCAAATCTTTCGCGCGTCCGTCCCAGAACTGGGCGATGTCGAATACGGCGTTGTAGACGGTGGGCGCATTGCGGCCGCCGTGCTGCCAGCGATGGCCAAGCGAGGTTTCCTGCAGATCGACGCCGCCCATGCCGATCATGTGGCAGGAGTTGCAACTGATCGAATGGCTCTCCGACAGTCGCGGATCGAAATAGAGCATCTTGCCCAGCTCGACCTTGGCAGGCGTGGCGGGATTGCCAGGCAGCGAGGGAGGCGAGTCAGGCAACGGCTTGAACAAGCCTTGCGCCTGCTTCATCAGTGCTGATTGCGGCCATGCCGCGAAAGAGGCCAGGCAGCAGGCCACCATCAACCCTATCGACGCCGAGCGATGACGCATACGAAACCTCCTCAACCGAGTGGCGCAGACGCTGCCACGCCCATGGTTAGCCGCTGGCGAATGGGAATCTTGATCTATATCAAGACATGCGCTGTTGGAGCCAAACCGGCCATGGCGACGTTCGCGTAGCGCGTAGGCTGGGATGCCATCCCAGCACTATGAAAATGCCCTAATGCGACAGCAGAACGGGAATCCGCGCTTCGGCAAGCAGCCCTCGCGTCACGCCGCCCAGCACCCATTCGACAAAGCGGGAATGGCCGTATCCGCCGGCAATCACCAGTTCGGCGCCGATATTGTCAGCATGGGCAAGGATCAGGCTGGCGATATCGATGCCGCGCGAATCAATCGCAACGCACTTGGCATTGATGTCGTGGTGCCAAAGATGATCCGTCACCACTCTTCGGCGATGGCGAGCCTCCTGATCGTCGTCGTCATCGTATACGACGATCTCCACGGACTCCGCCTTGTGCAACAGCGGCATGGCATCGTGGATGGCCCTGGACGCTTCACGCGTGGGGCGCCAGGCGATCAGGATTTTCTTGATCGGTACGGACAGTTCGCCTGCCGGCGGCACGACCAATAGCGGACGGCCGGTCTGGAACAACAGCCCGCTGATGTTCTGCAGTTGCCATTTGCCAGCATCCTTTTGTTGGTGCTTGCCGACCACGATGAGATCCGTGCAATAGCACTCGCGGGCGGCGACGGCCCATGCGTGCGCATACAAGGCTTCCACGATCCGGACGCGGTGCGTGTCGACGTGGGCCGCATCGAGTTCGCTTTGAGCGCGCTCGGCGGCGGTGGACGCATGGCGGCGAAGCTGCTCGTGCAGCGTCTGCGTTTTCGGATCGGGCAGGATGGCCCAAGTGTTGAAGGCCGGCTCGGGAAGTTCAACCACGTAGAGCGGGGAAAGCTTGCCATCAAAATGACGGGCCAGCTTGGCGCCGGCATTCACGGCGGAGCTGTCGCCATCGCCGCCGGTCATGATTACCGCGATGTCTTTGAGCATGGTTGCGCGTCCGGCCAGTGTCTGTCGTTCATCATTCGACCCCGCCGTGGCGGATTGTTGATCCATATCAAGAGAGCTTGAAATCAACGTCGTGTCCGGTTTTTTTTTGTCCCGAATCCCCGCATTGAGCTGGATCAAATGGATGGCGACCGGCTGCCGTTACCTTGACTTGCACGACTGGCCGCCAGCAGGCATGTCTTACGATGGCTTCCGTGGCTTTCCATGTAACCGGCCTCACCAAGGTCTACCGTTCCGGCGACGTGGATGTGCATGCGCTTCGCGGCATCGACCTGGATATTCTCGAATCGGAAATGCTGGTGCTGCTGGGTCCATCCGGATCGGGGAAATCCACCTTCTTGAACATTCTTGGCGGGCTGGATCGCCCGACGGATGGCTCGATCGTGTTTCGCGACCACGATCTGCGTGCCATGAGCGAGCGCGACCTCACGCTGTACCGCCGCGATCATGTCGGTTTCGTGTTCCAGTTCTACAACCTGATTCCCGCGCTGACGGCTCGCGAGAACGTGGCGCTTGTAACCGAGATCGCCGCCAAGCCAATGAAACCGGAAGACGCGCTGGCCGTGGTCGGGCTGGAACAGCGGATGGATCATTTCCCCGCCCAGCTATCAGGTGGCGAACAGCAGCGTGTGGCGATAGCCCGCGCCGTTGCCAAGCGGCCGGACATCCTGCTGTGCGATGAGCCAACCGGTGCGCTCGATTCACCTACCGGCGTGATCGTGCTGAAGGCCATCGAGCAGATCAACGCGGAACTCAAGACGACGGCGGTGATCATTACGCACAACGCCGCGATTGCCGACATGGGCGACCGGGTGGTGTCGTTTGCCGATGGGCGTATCGCGCATGCGGTCAGTCACGCCAAGCGCGTGTCGGCATCGTCGTTGCGGTGGTGATCATGGGCGCCCTGGATCGAAAACTGTTTCGCGATCTGTGGCGCCTGAAGAGCCAGGTGCTCGCCATTGCGTCGGTCATCGCCTGCGGTTTTGCGATCATGGTGATGACCTTTGGCGCGATGGCCTCGCTGAAAACCACGCGCGATGTCTACTACGACGAGTACCGCTTTGCGCAAGTGTTTTCGCACCTGCGCCGCGCACCCTTGCTGGTGGCGGCCGAGATCGGCCGCATTCCGGGCGTGGCCGAATGGGATGTGCGCATTACGCACTATGCGGCGCTCGATGTACCGGGCTGGTCGGAACCTTCGGCAGCGTGGCTTATCTCACTTCCCGATACCGGACAGCCAAGATTGAACCGCGTCGCGCTGCGCGAAGGGCGCTTGCCGGTGCGCGGGCGTAACGAACTGGTGATGAGCGAAAACATGGCGCGCGCACTGGGCTACGTTCCTGGGCAAAAGCTGTCGGTGATACTCGGTGGCAAGAAACAGCCGTTCACCCTCGTTGGCGTCGCCTTGTCGCCGGAGTTCGTCTATGTGCTGGCGCCTGGCCAGCTGATGCCGGATGACAAGGCATTCGGTGTGGTATGGATGAATCGATCCATTCTGGAAGCCAGCTACGATCTATTGGGCGCATTCAATGACGCCAGCGTGCTGCTTGCACCAGGTGCCTCGGAACCGGACGTGATCAGCCGGCTCGATCGCTTGCTCGCGCGTTACGGTGGCGACGCCGCATACGGACGGGTTGATCAAACCAGCCATGCCTTCATCGATCAGGAGCTGACCCAGCTCAGCACCATGGCGCTGGTAATTCCACCGGTGTTTCTTGCGGTGGCGGCGTTTCTCATTCACATGGTTCTGTCCAGGCTTATCGATATCGAGCGCCCATACATCGGCTTGCTCAAATCGTTCGGCTACACCAACTGGGAGGTGGGCCGGCATTACCTGAAAGCGTCATTGCTGATCGCGCTTGTCGGCGTGCTGGTGGGCGCCGGCGCTGGCCTGGTGCTGGGAAGGTGGATGACGAACATGTATCAGCAGTATTTTCATTTTCCGTTTCTGCAATATCGCATCGACTATCCGGTTTTTTCGCTGGCCGTGATCGCCTCGTTCGGCGCGGCGGTCACCGGCGCGCACAGTGCGGTGTCGCGTGCGGTAAAGGTATCCCCGGCGTCGACCATGGCACCGCCGACGCCACCCAGCTATCGCGCGACATGGTTCGATCGCCTGGGCGTAGTGCGGCGTGCTTCTATGCCGACCCAGATGATCATGCGCCATATCGCACGCTGGCCGCTGCGGGCTCTTTTCACGGTGATGGGCGTGGCCATGGCGACCATGCTGCTGGTCTGCCTATTCTTTTTCTTCGATGCCGTGGATGCGTTGGTGGAAGACTTTTACTTTCAGTCGAACCGGCAGGACATTGTTATCAGCCTGTCGGAGCAGGGCAGTGATCGGGCAACTTATGAGGTAGCGCATTGGCCGGGCATGCGCAGGGTGGAACCAGTGCTGACCGTGCCTGTTCGCATATCTCACACACAGTTGCATGAGCGCGTCGGGCTGGAGGGTATTGAGCGCGGAACGCAATTGCGCATGTTTCGCGATAAAGCCGGCATCACGTTCACACTGCCGGCGCAGGGTGTGGTCGTTTCGGACCAACTGGCACGGCTGCTGCACGTTGGCATCGGTGATCGCGTTGAAGTGACGTTTCTCGAAGGCACACGCCATACCACGCCATTGACCGTGGCGGGCATCGCGGCTGAGCACGTAGGCGTTGCCGCCTATATGGAGCGGCAGGAACTCGCTGGCCTGGCGGGCACGCCTGGAAGCGCCACATCCTTTAATGGTCTTGTCGACGCCCATGCATTGCCGCCGTTGTTGCGTTGGTTGAAAGCCGTGCCCGCGATCGTGGCCATTTCGACGCGCGCGCAGGCCATTACGTCACTACGCGAAGTGATGGCCAAAAGCATGACGATCGTGATCGACTTCTACATCGGCCTGGGCGCAGTGATCGCACTGGGTGTCGTCTACAACGCATCGCGCGTGGCACTGTCGGAACGATCGCATGAACTGGCCACCCTGCGGGTGTTGGGATTCACGCGCAGCGAGGTTGGCTATGTGCTGCTCGGCGAAACAGCTCTGCTGGTGATTGCCGCCTTGCCGTTCGGATGCATGCTGGGCACCGGGCTCGCCTGGGGCATGAGCCAGGCCATGCAAACCAAGCTATTCAGGGTGCCGTTCGTGATTGCGCCGGCGACGTTCGGCATTGCGATGTCCGTAGTGCTGCTGTCGGCGATCGGATCGCTGCTGATGGTGGCCTGGCGCATCGGCCGGCTCGATCTGATCGCGGTACTGAAGACGCGGGAATGAGGCTATGAAACCGGTCTGGCGCCGTGCATTCGCCTCCATCGCCATCGGTCTGCTGGTGGCAGGCGGCTTGCTGTGGAGTTTCTGGCCGCGTCCGGTGCCGGTGGACGTTGCACCTGTTACGCGAGGGCCCATGAGCGTCGAGGTGGTCGATGAGGGGCGCACCCGTGTGCGCGAGATCTATCAGGTTTCCGCCCCGGTCATCGGGCAGCTCTTGCGCGTCGACGTGCATGCGGGCGACGAAGTGAAAGGTGGCGTGTCGAAGGTCGCCGAACTGCTGCCCATCTCGCCCGGCTTCAACGACGTGCGCACACGCACCCAGGTGGAATCCTTGGTCAAATCCGCTGTTGCAGCGCGCAGCCTGGCCGCCGCCGAAGTGGCCCGCGCCAAGGCAAGGTTGGCCTATGCAAGCTCGGACCTGGGCCGTGCTACCGCGTTGGCAAAAAGCAGCGTGATTTCGCGTGCCGATTTCGAGCGCACGCAACTGGCCCATGACACCGCCGCCGCGGAGCTGGCAACGGCTCAGGCCAATCTGCAGGCCAAACAGTCCGATCTCGATGCGGCGCGTGCGCTGTTGATCGACCCGACGGACGTATCCGGTCAACCGCAGCACCGCGTCGGCATTCCGATCGTGGCGCCAGTATCCGGGCGTGTGCTGCGCGTGCTGCACGAAAGCGAATCGGTGATGACCGCAGGATCACCGATCCTCGAAATCGGCGATCCGAACGACATCGAAATCGTGGCGGATTTCATTTCCGAAGACGCAGTAAAAATCCACGCGGGCGACATGGCCACCATTACCGACTGGGGCGGCCCGCAAGTGCTTCATGCGCGCGTACGGCGGGTGGAACCCTCCGGCTTCACCAAGATTTCTTCGCTGGGGGTCGAAGAGCAGCGCGTGAATGTGTTGCTGGATTTCACTGGACGCATGGGCGAGGCCGCCCCGATAGCGGATGGTTTCCGGGTCATCGTGCATGTCACCGTCTGGCAACAGGCGGACGTGCTTCGCGTGCCCATCACCGCCATGTTCCGCCGCGGCAGCGGATGGGCGGTTTTCGTCGTGCGCGATGGGCGCGCGAGGCTGACGCCGGTGGAAGCAGGCATGGCCAACGATGAAGTTGCCCAGGTGCTGAAGGGATTGCAGCAGGGCGACAGGGTGATTCTTCATCCGAGTGATCGGGTGGAGGAGGGGGCGTCTGTCGCTTCGCAGGCGAATGCTTCGACACCATAGCGAGTGCAGACAGACGCGTGATGGCTGGTTGCCTCGACGCGTGCGGGAGCAGCGGAGATTTAGGCTGAGGTATCCCCACGTTTTTGTTGTTACCCCGTTAGAGAAATTGAGGGCCACCACAAGCTTGTTTCAGAGTGGAAACGTCATTCCGGCGAAGGCCGGACGGAGCGCGCAGCGCGGAGAACATCCGAAGGATGGCCCGAAGGGTGAGCGAAGCGAATCATCTATCGCCAGTGCGAAGCATGGCTTCCGGCCTTCGCCACGACTCGCTTCGATACGAAATCGATGCGATCGCTGGATTTAGGCGGGTTGGCGAAAAGAAAACGTGGGAATACCTCAGGGGCTGGGGTGGGGTGAGGCGAGCAAAGCTCGCTTCCAACTGCGCTGGAATGTGCCTTCGAGATGATGAACTCTCTCGCAAGCGTGCTTCACCCCACTCCAACCCTCCCCTACTACACGTAGGGGAGGGAGCTGATCTGGCGAGCAAAAAGTTTGCTTGGGCAGCAGTGGGCCTTCGCCGGAATGACGGCGCGCTTCGAAGCGGTTTTTAAGCAACAATGGGATGGGCGCCAATATTCCGGGTGGGTGGGTCGTATTTTCTTGCGGGCTGGGTCATCTACAACCCTTTCACGGTCCGTATTCAATGCTTGCCGGTATTGGCCGGTAAAAGGGCGGTCAATGGGGATGACGACGCGGCGCCATCATTTCGGTCGAGGGGGACACGGAGCATGGGGAACGGGCAGTTTGGTAGGGAATGGCTGACGCAGATAGGTGTCTGTGTCGGCTACGCGCTCGCGTTCTGCGCCATACATGCGGCGAATACCGCGGCTGCGCACTGGCACGTATACGCCGGCTTTCAGCTGATCTGCCTGCTGTTGATTCCGTATCGGTATTGGCCCGCGCTTCTCGTGGGAGAGGCTGTACCGAACGCCTATTTCGCTTGGCAATGCCTGCCGGACTTCAATGCCACCTGGGTGGCGGTCCGCATGATCCCCGAGGTCCTCTTGTGCATGCCAATCGTGTGGTTCAGCCGCGAGCGTCTAGGCGTGTTTCCGACGAAGCACCTGGTCAATGTCAAAGCGCTCCTCAGCTGCTTCGCCCTGGTCGCTGTCGTTATCAGCGCCTACAACTTTGCCCTCATCTCCACCCTCGGCATTACCAGCGGTCCCTTCCGCCCCCGTCCGCTGATCGCTGCCATCTATCTGTCGGGCAACTATGCGGGCCTGCTCACGATCGTGCCCTGGGCGCTGATTGCCCGCCTGGACTACCGGAAGCGTCGGATGAAGGCACTCCTCCACAGACTGCGATCCAGCCGGCTTCTCGCTGATGCCGCAGGCATGGCGATTCCGGTGATCGTCCTGATGGCGATGATGGCCAACTACATGAGCAATGCTCCGACACAGCTACTCGAAACGGCGATGCTCATTCCGGCTACGTGGCTGACCTTCAAACATGGGTGGCGCGCGGCTGCTCTGGCAGGCACCGTGGTGATCGTTTGCAACGGCATTCTGCAGCCCAGGACACCGACACCTGGTCCGGCTGAGATGACGACTGTGATCTGCCTCGCGGTCAGCGCGATGTATGCCCTCGGGGCGAAGGTCTCAGCCCAGCGCCTCCGTGATGAGCGCGAGCGGATTGCAGCTCAGGAGGTGCACGACATGGCACGGCAGCAACTGATGGCGACCGAACACCGGATGCGCCGTGCTGCGGAGCGCTTGGAATTCGTGGCCGGGTCGCTGCACATCGCCAATTCCCAGACGCTGCAGCACATGCGGCGAATCCTTCCCAATATCGAGACGCACGCGTTCTACAAGCAGGCGGTAAAGGCGCACGAACAGGTCTATATGCTGGCAGAAAGCCTGCACCCATCCGCGTGGCGCGATCGCGGTCTACCAGCCGCATTGAATGAGACGCTCGCAAGGGCTTTGGATGAGGCGGGTCTGTCGTATCGCTGCGAGATCGGTGGTCGCGGTTTCATGTTTCTGGAATCGGCGGTTCACACGGCGATCTATCGCACGGCATGCGAGAGCATCGTTTACGCAACCTCGGATATCACCTGCTCCAGTGTGAAGCTGATTGTGCGTGCCGGCGAGACGAATGGACGCCGTTGGGTAGTTGTGCGTGTCGAGGGCTACCTCGACGCCAATGGCGTGGCGAAGGGCGTCTATTCCAGCGGGCCGCGCCGCGAACTCGCGGTGAAACTGGGCACGAACTTGTCGGATGTCCAGGGTATGCGTGCGCACGCTCGAACCTTCGATGGCGTGCTGCATGTTCGATCGAGCGCTGAGCGCGTGGTCGTAACGACGTTGCTCCACAGTCAATCGATCGGGGTCCAGAAGCAAAAAGACTCTGAACCCCTACGATTGTGGGTTGACTGAGTTACTGCACGCCACTCGCGACCGCGGAGCAATTCAGCGGATCGCACTTCGTCATCTGCGCTTGCTGTGTTTGCTGGACGTTGAACGCTGTTCCACCTGTGCTTTGTGGGGTCGCGGTGATGGTAGTGGTGCCATCGTTGTAGACCGTCGTCGCTGCCGAGGACGCAGTGGATGTAGCACTTTGCACGCGTTGCGAATCAACGCCCACCGGCAGCACCACCACCGTGCCGCTTGCTGCAGCTACAGCCGCACGCACAGTGCCGTTCAGATCGTTGACCTGGACGTATTTGATACCGTTGAGATAGAACACGTAGACGTGCCAATTTGGGCTGGCGCTCTGATCGGCTGCATTCGGCCAAGCTTGACCCAACCCTGTCGCAGGCGTCGAAGTTTGCGCGAAGGCAATTGACGTCAAACCGACAGTGATAAAACCAGCGAACAGAGCCTTGCGAACTCCGTGGATGCGTAACATGGGCTTCCCCTCTTTTAGGCCGGCAGCCTACCTGCCGGATCGCCGGAATTTAGCAGCTAAATACCTGTCCCGAGATGAAGAAGCTGGATACTTCCGGCCTGTTCCGTGAAGGAGCCGTCAATGGCTGCGCGGGCATGACTAACGATGAAGTTGCGCAGGTACTGAAGGGATTTGCGGCAGGACGATCTGGCGACACTTCATCCGAATAATTGGGTAGAAGAGGGGTATCTGTCGCTGCACAAAAGTGTGCTTCGACACCTTGTATCGCAACCAATCCACTTCCAGCGGACCAATCGCACCTGCCTCAGCTTCACATCCCACCAGTCAAGAGCATGTACGCCACGCTCACCAGCCCACTACCGCCCAGCACCCAGCCCATACCCACTTTCCATCGAAGCATGGCCACCAAAGCCATGGCGGCCAGCAGCAGCGCAAAATGGTTTACGGAGCCCAACCTCGGCATCTCCATGGACAAAGGCCCCCAACGGTGGATGTCGCGAAAAAGCGTGTGCAGCGTGAACCAGACGGACAGATTCAGCACCACGCCCACGATGGCTGCTGTGACGGCCGATAGTGCCGCGTTGAGCGTGTGATTGCCGCGGAGGGATTCCACATACGGCGCGCCAAGGAATATCCACAAGAAACACGGTGCGAACGTCACCCATGTGGTGAGGATGGATCCCACGATGCCGGCAGACATCGGCGCCAATGCCGTTTCGTGGTGAAACGCGCCCATGAACGCCACGAACTGCAGCACCATGATCAAAGGACCGGGGGTGGTTTCGGCAAGCGCCAGGCCATCGAGCATCTGGCCTGGCGTGATCCAGTGAAAGTGCTCGACCGCGCGTTGGGCGACATACGCCAGCACCGCATACGCGCCGCCGAATGTCACCACGGCGGTCTGCGAAAAGAAAATGCCTTCCTGTGCCAGCACGCTGTGCAGGCCGAACACGCCAATGACGATTGCGACGGGCAGGAGCCAGATCGCAAACCAGGTCAGCGCAATGCGAACGGCGCGCGGTGCGGACGGTTTGGTGTGCCGGAGCTGGCCTTGGCCAATCAGGCGATCGATCAGGTATTGCGATGAAGCGTCCATCGACGTCGACGGTGGCGGCGGAAACCCCTGCGGCAACCACCATCTGCCCAAGGCGCCGACGATGCCCGCCGCCACCACGATCAGAGGGAACGGCACCTTGAAGACGTAGATGGCGATAAAGGCCAATGCAGCAATGCCCACCATGACATGATTCTTCAGCGCCTTCCGGCCAATCCGAAGCACGGCTTCCACCACCACGGCAAGCACCGCGGCTTTCAAGCCAAAGAACACGGCAGCCATGAGGGGAACCTGCCCCCAAAGCGCATACACCATGCTCAACCCCAGGATGGTGATGAAGCCAGGCAGCACAAAAAGAATGCCCGCAATAAGACCGCCTCGTGTCCGGTGCAGCATCCAGCCGATGTAGATGGCAAGCTGGGTCGCCTCAGGACCGGGCAGCAACATGCAGTAGCTCAATGCATGCAGAAAACGCTGGTCGCTGATCCATTTGTGCTTCTCGACCAGTTCGCGATGCATGACGGCAATCTGACCGGCGGGCCCGCCAAAGCTCAGCAGCCCTACCTTCATCCAGACGCGCGTGGCCTCACGCAACGATGGCGTGCCGGCGGTTTGCAGATCCATGTTGTCACTCACGACGCCCATACGATCAAACGCTTCACTGTCGATCCTTAGACATGTTTCGTCCTAGTTGATTTGCGTGTTCCGTTACAGCGGCGGGCAACATCTTCGACGGACGCGCGCAGTGGCGAATGAAAAGCATCAAGGGGACTCTCCAGGGGATTCGAGGTAGGCGGCATAGAGGCAATCGAGCGTCGTTCTCACGTCTTGCAAGGGACCGTCGTCGTCAAGCGCGGTTCGTGCTCCCTATGAGTGTCTCACATGTTCTCAGGCGCATAGTTTGTGCAGCCCGCACAAACTATGGCTTTTGACATGGAACAAGCTATGCCGTTGGCATTTTTTTGCAAATGCCCTGCGTCCCTTAGCGACGCGACTCAGCCACAGCTAGCGTGTCGATGTACTGACGGAAGCGCGCGATCTTGCCGTTCTTCACGTCCCAAACGTGCGCGTAGCGCGCCTGCACGGACTTGCCCGTAGCGCCGTGCTTGCCGGTGAACACGCCCAGCGATACCACTGTGTCGCCTTCGGCGATGAATTCCGTTGGATCGAGCGCAAAGCTCGACCACTCGGCCATCAGAGGTTTGAATAAACCTTCCGTCACGTGCTCGGGACCACGGCCGAGGACTTTGTAATGCCACATGGTGTTCCATTCGATGTCCGGTGCCATCAAGCCAAGCGCCGCGGGTGCATCACCGGCTTTCAAGCTGGCGTAGAAGCTGCGAACGATGTCGGTGGGAGTGTTCATCATGAGTCTCCAGTAGAAGAAAGTGAAAAGAGGGACTTGGTTGCTGTTGCGGCGTATGGGTTACTTGGGCGCGTGTGGCGCGCCCAAGTAAGGGCGCTTAGCCAACGTGCCTGGAAAGGAACTCGCGCATCGCTTGTCCGATTTCCTTGGCGTGTGTTTCCAGGGCGAAGTGCCCGCTGTCGACGAAGCGCACCTCGGCAGATGGCACATCACGTTTAAAGGCTTCCGCACCCGGCGGAATGAAGAACGGATCGTTCTTTCCCCAGATAGCGAGAACAGGCGGCTGATGTTTGCGCAGGTAGGCCTGGATCGTGCCGTACAACGCGACGTTCGTCTGGTAGTTCAAGAGAAGATCCAGTTGAATCTCGTCGTTGCCTGGCCGTGAGAGATAGAAGTCATCCAGGTTGCGACCATCCGGCGACACCAGGCTCGCGTCCGACACGCCATGGGTGTATTGAAAGAGCGTTGTTTGCGGCGCAAGGAAGCCGCGTAAAGCATCGCGATTAGCCTGACTCGGCTCGTTCCAGTAAGCCTGCACTGGAGCAAAAGCCTCCGATACACCTTCCAAATAGGCGTTTCCGTTCTGCGTCACGATCGCGGTGATTCGGTCGGGGTGCTTGACCGCCAAACGGAAGCCCACCGGCGCGCCATAATCGAAAACGTAAAGTGCGAACTTCTCCAGTTTCAGAACTTCGGTAAAGCGATCGACGACATCGGCGATGTTCTCGAACGTGTAATCGAACTCGGTGCGCGAACGCTGTTCGGTCATGCCGAAGCCGGGCAGGTCAGGTGCGATCACGTGATAGTGACTGGCGAGTTGCGGAATTAGATCACGGAACATGTGGCTTGCGCTTGGGAAACCGTGCAGCAAGAGCACCGTTGGAAGCGATGGACTACCGGCTTCACGATAAAAAACCTTGAGGCCGTTTATGTCGACGGTATTGAACTTAATGGACATTGGATTTCTCCGTTGCTGAGGATGAGTTCATCCATTGCCGGTGCTCTTGGGAGCGCCGACAAAAGAGGAGCGGTATTGCAGTAGGGGTGGTTAAACGGGTCGGCCCATGATCTGGGGCAATTGTTTTTTCTTCGAAGCTTCGTAGATGGAGTGCGCTCCTACGACGCATTGCTTCGTGAGCTCCATCGTTAAGCGGACAAGAATTTCGGCGACATTGCTGTTGCCAAGGGAGTCCGCGTAGCTGAGATACACCTCATGGATGGCAGGCTGGTCGGTGAGGCCTCGGAGCAGGTTCCGCACGGCTTTGACCTGGCGGCTCGCCTTGACCAGCAGCGACTGCGTGGGCATGGGTGTTGCGTCGAGGGTAGGGATGGCGAGAAGGCACATGGTCGTCGGTCCAGTTCGCGTTCGTCTTTGATGGAGCGACTTTAGGTCCTTCCATTTGGTGGCAGTAGACGGTAGGTTTGAAAACCTTCATTCCACTTTTCGAAAGGTTCTATGGATCGCTTTGAGGCCATGCGCACGCTTATTGCGGCTGTGGACGGGGGAAGCCTTTCTGCCGCATCGCGGTCGCTCAATTTGCCTTTGCCCACGGTCAGTCGACGCGTGGCCGATCTGGAGGCGTATCTCCGTTCGCAGTTGGTCGTACGGACAAGTCGCAAGCTCTTGTTGACCGACGCTGGCGACGCCTTCGTCGCGTCGGCACGACGCGTGCTGGAGGAACTGGCGGAGGCCGAGCGCACGGCGATGGGGGAATACCGCGCGCCGCGCGGTGAGCTCCTGGTTACTGCCTGGCTATGCTGGCAAGGTTGTTCAGTACCACTGCTTACGGGTCTTTCGCTACTGATCAGCGTCACACATTCTGCCCGATGTCGCTACTGCTGGACGTGATCGCCAGTACTGATTGTTACCGTCGCGCTGTTGCTTTCGTACTGCAAATAGTGGAGGCCGCACTCGCAGCCCTCGTCAAGTTTTTGAACCTAGGCTACTCAGGTGGTCGCCATTTATTTCAGAACCGGGTTGCAACAAAAGGAGGCGGTTTGGGCACCCTTTGTTTATGTGATCATCGCAGCCACGTTGGGTTCTCATGGAAAAATTCCCAGCTGTCCTGGAATATTGGATACTGCCACTCGTAGACGGAAAGTTGCAGTCGTTCCAGCATTCAGAATTTCGATACTACTAACGATCCAGGCGCACCGTAACAACCATCCCAGAGAGTAGGAATCGCGCAATGAATTTGCGAGGCATAAGTATTTCACTGCTCCTGTGTCTCGGACCTGCCATTGTCAGCGCGGGTCAGCCCGATCCCTCACTCAATGTGTACGGTCGCCCCCAACAGCTCGTTGATATCGGGGGCCGACGATTGAATCTCTATTGTTTGGGTCACGGCACTCCGACCGTCATCCTTGAAAGTGGTTTAGGGAGGTCGACCGTTGTCTGGCGCAAAGTTCACGCTGCGCTCGCCAAGACGACTCGCGTGTGCGCTTACGATCGCTCCGGCTATGGATTCAGTGATCCAGGCCCCCTGCCACGCGATACACGGCATCTTGCCGACGATCTGGCCGCCCTTACCAAGACTGCGCGCTTGCGGCCACCCTACGTGCTAGTCGGTGCCTCGCTCGGCGGCATGATTGTACGTCTGTATGCAGACACTCATCTCAAGGAAATCGGCGGCATGGTACTTGTCGATCCAGAGACACCGCACGAAGAGAAACGGCTAGATCCAGTGTCCCCGGGCCTTATTCAGAGGATTAAGAGGGGCATCGAGGAAGATCGCGCGTGCCTAACAGCACTTGAAGCGGGAGTTCCAGCTCCGGGGTCCAAAACGGCCTCCGATTGTGTTCTCGATCCGGACCCCGAACTCCCGTCTGCCGTCAATGACTACTATAAGCAGTTGTCGAGTTATCCGCCCTTCTACCGCGAGACTTTGTCGGAGGAGGAGCAGGCGCTTGGCGCAGGATCGGATCAAATTGACGCCTCCAAAAGGTCCTACGGGACTCTCCCGTTGATCGTGCTAACCTCGACGACGCCTGAGTCAGCGGACCCTAAACACCCTGACCCCTACTTCGACGCGCGGACTAAGGTTGTGATTGCGATGCACGAGGAGACGGCTAAGCTTTCGTCGCGCGGCGTCAACCGCACAATCCCGGGTGCAACGCACCACATAATGCTCACTGCCCCACAAGCAGTGATCAATGCTGTCAACGAAGTAGTTGACGACGTACGTCAAGAGCAAGCTGCCTCGCGGACAAGGCATTAAGGAAGTATCTTTGAGCGTGTAGAAAACCTTCCACCTGATGCTATTTCGATTGAGAAAAACAAGCACGTGAAAGAATGAACTACTGAGCCAAGAATGGTGAGCGGCGATAGCAGTGGCAGGAAAACAAACAGAATGAGTGCCAGCCTAAAACAGCACAGACAACAGCAGTAAACAGCGGCGACGATGGTTAATGCCAGTACCGTCACTGCCCCCATTATGTTTGGGAAACTGCATGTCGCTCCCATCGTTCAGGAGTTTCTTGCGGCCTATCCCGAGGTTACCGTCCGCCTGGTGCTTACCGATGGCGTCATCGATCTTGTCGATCATCATGTCGATGTCGCAATCCGCATTGGCCGTCTACCGGATAGCGCGCTGGTTGCTCGCCGCGTTGGCGGCATTCGCTGGGTTACCTGTGCGAGTCCTGACTATCTGCGTCGGCGCGGCACGCCGCAAACGCCTACAGAACTTCTTGATCACGATTGCATTGCATACGAGGGCTTGGAGCTGGAACGGGATTGGCGTTTCTCAGGGCCCCAGGGCGCATTCGATGTCACGATCCGTCCGCGCTATTCGGTCAATACGGCGGACGCGGTGATCAACGGCGCGCTTGCGGGATTAGGTGTCGCCTCTCTGCTGTCGTATCAGGTCGCAGATAACGTGCGTGACGGCTCTTTGGTGTCGATATTGAATGACTGGGCGCCAGCGCAATTCGCCGTGCAGGTCGTGCATACGGCGAAACAACACCAACCGTTGAAACTTCGTGCATTTCTGGATTTCGCCACACCAAAACTGGAGGAGCGCATGCGTCGCATCGCCGAGCGTTATCAGGCGAAGGGAATCAACGCAGCGAGCGCCATCTAGTTGAACGCAAGCGCTGTGGCATAGACCGCGACGCTGAGTTGTTTGTTGAGCATTGAACATTGCCTCGGTGCGAGGAGCGTGCAACGGGAAAATCAATCTCCGTCTTTGCCACCTCATTCAAGTAATGGGTAAACATGTTTTCACCGACCAGCGCAACAATTTCGATGATCTGCGTTTCGTCCTGAGTTTTTCGTCGGCGGTCGTCAGCCGCACCGGGATGGATCAATCGAACGCCGGCCACTCACTGGGCTCTAAAAAAGCCGGACGCGATACTCCACGTCCGGCCTGGTTGCGCATTAAGCGGCTTTCCTGGTTTGCAGTGCTGGAAATGCCGTGTCGATGTCGGTCTTGAACGTGTTGTTGAACAGGTTTGTGATGAAGCTAAATGCGGTCTCAGCAACGATGTCGACAATTTGCGTATCGCTGTAACCGGCGGCGCGCACAGCTTCGACGTCCGCATCATCGATGTGGCCGCGCGACTTGGCGATCTTGTAGGCGAACTGAAGCGCCGCATCGGCTTGCGGGTCGGTGGAATGGCCTTCGCGGTTGAGCTCCATGTCCTCCGCGCTCAGACCCTGCAGCTTGGCGCCGAGATAGGTGTGGGCCGACAAGCAGTAGTTGCAGCCATTCACTTCGGCGGTCATGACGTGGATACGTTCACGGGTCTTATGGCCCAGACTCTTGCCAAGCGCCCCATGCATGTCGGCGATGGCCTTCAGGGCATCCGGGGACTGCGAGATGAGCGCGAAGAAGTTGGGGACCACGCCCAGGACCTTCTGATAGTTCTGAAGGATCGGTTGGGATTTGGTGGGAGCAGATTCGACGGTGGGAATTGCGAGGCGTGCCATGGGTTATCTCCTAGAGGGCCGAGCCCCAGTGGCTCGGTTGGAGATAGCTTGCGTTATTGCATTCAAAAGAATAATACGGTCAAAAAGATAGTCTGACTTCCATAATTTGAAAGGATGAGGGTCCGTGTGAGAGGCGCGGTGTGAGAGCACCACGGGTAGAGCTAGCGCTAGCGCTGGTCAGAAAGCGCCGATCGCAATCGTTCGACAGCGAAATCGAGAAATACGCGCACCTTGAGTGGGAGAGGCTCGCGCGAGGCACGCAACACATGCACGGGGATCGGTTCGACCTCAAATTCTCGCAGCACGGGAACGAGCGTTCCCGTCTTCAGCGCTTCAACGCAGTGATATCGGTACAACCTCGTAAAACCTGTACGACGTATGGCAGCTTGCACCGCCGCTTCGGCTGTCGAAACCGCTAGCCGCGGTGTGATGTCGACTCCAAATCGCCGACTGGATGCTGGATCACGGAATGACCAATACGTTGTTGCCGGGCCTACGAATACGACGCATGGCAAGTTTCTTAATTCGTCGGGGTGCTTAGGTATGCCGTGAGCGGCGAGAAGATCTGGCGATGCACACACCAAGGTGTCCATAGAACCAACGCTGGTTGCCACCATCGTGCTGTCGGGCAATTCGCCAAGTCGTACCGCCATATCGACATGATCGTCGAAGAGATGAAGGTTTCGATCCGACAACTGCAATTGCACGTTGATCTCTGGGTACATCGCCAGAAAGTCCGTGACGATGGGCAACAACAGAAGCTGCCCGAAGAGAATGGGCGCAGTAAGGACAAGCTCGCCGCGTGGGGTCGAGTATTCGCCGGAAGCGGCCCGTTCCACTTCGTCGATCTGATCGACGATGTGCTTGGCCCCTTCGACGTATTTGAGACCAGCATCTGTCAGGATCAGCTTTCGCGTCGAACGCTGCATCAATTTCGTACCAAGATGCGCCTCCAGTTCACTGACCTTCCGACTGACGGTAGGCAAGGACATGTTGAGAGCCTTTGCCGCCGCCGTCAGGCTGCCTTTCTCGACTGCCGTCAGCACGATCGACATCGCTTCGAGTCGGTCCACGGATTCTTTCGCCTTATGAAAGGGATTACGCCTGAGGCAGCATATTATTTTTACAGGCGGAACATGGCAAAAAGACCGACGCGGGCCCACGCCGAGAGACATCTGTTCCGGCACTCAGCCGGGTCCACTCTTCTGCACGCTGCCGGACCATGCGGTTCTGTCCAGGCGTCCCCCAAAGGGAAAGGAGCAGCCATGCCAGCTACGTAAGACCAAGCACAACCGCAAACCCAGCCACCACTGCAACCGTGCCAGCCACCACGCGAAACGCGTACCCGCGCGTTCCTTTGACGAAAGCAACGATGCACTTGAGCAAGGAATTGGATGCCAGCGCGCTGAGCACGCACCAGGATGCCTGCTGCAAATCGATATGCCCGCTGACGGCAGCTTGCGCAGCGGATGCCGCGGCGGCGTGCACGTCGGCAAAGCCTGAAATGGCCATGATCCAGGGCAGGTTGGCGCTGCCGAGATAACTGCGCAGCATGGCGCTCACCAGCATGATGCTGCCGAGCAATGCCACGAAGCCCATCACGAACCGCAGCTTGAACGGCCTGCTGGCGGCGAGCGGCGTTGCGTCGTTGCCGGACAAGAGCGATCTCCAACTCGCCACCATCGCCGCGATGATGGCGATACCGCCGGCTGCCAGCAGCGGCAGCGCCAGATGTGCAAACAAAGCCTGCGAGAGCAGGCTGATCACGATGCACAGCTGCGCCATGGTGCCTACGTTGGAAATGATCGCCGCGCTCGCTGCGGTGGCAGTGATGGTGGGTATTTCCTTCGCCCGTGCGGCCATCGTCGCGATGGTCGCCGTGCTGGAAACAAAGCCGCTGGCCAAACCGGCGATCGGCAATCCCCATCGCGTGCCCAGCGCACGCAGCGCCAGGTACCCGCCCGATGCCACCGACATCACCGCCACCACCAGAAACCACAGCCGCCTCGGGTTGAACGCATCCCAGGGATCGAGCGTGCGGTTCGGCAGCAGCGGAAGAATCACGAACGATGCTGCCGCGAGTATCAGCAGATCATTCAGTTCGTTTTCCGACAGCCATTTGATGGAGAGGTGGTGGAGTCTCTCCTTGCTGGCCAGCAGCACCGCCACCATCACGCCAAGCCCTCCGGAAAAGGCCGGTGACGACATCGAGAGTATGCCCAGCAGAAACGTGATCAGCATCGCGACCTCGGTGGTGATGCCCGGGTCTTCGACGTTGGTGCGCATATAGCTGGTAATGGAAACCGCCGTGACGAACAGGCCGGCCACAAGCATGGCGCCGCGACCGATGATGCAGGTGATGGCACCTGCCAACGCCAGCAATGCAAATGTGCGCACACCCGCCTGCGCACGCATCGGGCCGGTGCGCTTGTTGCGTTCGCGCTCCAGGCCGGTAAGCAGGCCGATGGCCAGGGCAACGCCCAGGCCCAGCACATGGGAAGAGGCGTCGATGGCGTGGTAGTCCTGCAACATAGGGCCCATCTCTCCTCTATGTGGCCTGCGCGCTTATTCGTAGCGCAACGCCTCGATCGGATTGAGCCGCGAGGCTTTGCGCGCCGGGTAATAGCCGAAGAAAATTCCCACCGCTGCCGAAAACGCAAAGCCGCCGAGAATCGCCATGGCCGACAATTGAATCGGCCAGTGGAACAGCATGGCGATCAGTTCGGAGATGGCGATGCCGGCGAGAATGCCGATCACGCCGCCGGTGAGGCTGAGAAACACGGCTTCGGCCAGAAACTGCAGCAGCACGTGCAAACGCCGTGCACCGATCGCCATGCGCAGGCCGATTTCGCGCGTTCGCTCGGTAACCGATACCAGCAGGATATTCATGATGCCGATGCCGCCCACGATCAGCGAGATCGATGCCACGGTGGCCAGCAGCAAGGCCATGATGCGGCTGCTGCCTTCGGCGGTCTGCTGGATCTGGCTGAGATTGCGCACCGAAAAATCGTTCGGATCACCCGGACGTATGTTGTGGCGACGCGCCAGCGTAGTAGTGATTTGATCGAGCGCTTCGTTCACCTGTTGCTGCGTCACCGCCTGCACGTAGATCTGGTTGACGTAACCGGTAAGCCGCGGCGTGATCGCATAAGGGTTGGGTGGCGGCGGAAAATTGGGATTGCCCGAACCCGCCGCTGCGCTCGGTGCTGCCACGCCCAGCACCTTGGCTTGCGCGGTAGTGAAAGGAATCATCAACAGATCATCCTGATCCTGGCCGAACGGGCTTTGACCTTTGGCGGCGAGCAAACCGACCACGCGCACCGGCATGCCTTTCACCAGCATCATCGCGCCGAGCGGATTCTCCACCTCGCCGAACAATTGCTTGCGCACCGTGGCGCCCAGCAAGGCCACCATGGCGGAGCCGTCGAAATCGTTTTTGTTGAACGGCCGTCCCTCCGCGATCTGCCAGTTCGCGATGGCCGGATAATCGGCGGAAACGCCTTGAATCAAGGTGTTCCAGTTTTGATCGCCATACTGCGTTTGGCCTGCTTGCCGGATAAGGTAGGCCACCGTGCCCACGGCCGTATCCTCCCGCCGGATGGCGGCGGCATCGCTCACCGTAAGGGTGGAAGCGCTGCCGAATCCGCCACGCACGCCGGTCGCCGTGACGGCGCCGGGCACCACCACCAGCATGTTGGTGCCGAGATTGGCGATCTGGCGCTTGACGGCTTCGTTGGCGCCTTGGCCCACCGCCACCATGGCGATCAACGCCGCCACGCCGATGAAAATGCCCAACATGGTCAAGGCCGAACGGGCTTTATTGCGGCTGATCGCTTGCGCGGCGGTAAGCATGATCATGCGCGCAAAACCCGCCGTAACGGCCGTGCCGACATCGACGAGTGGCGCGGGCGCGGCGGGTGATGACGTAGCGGTGGATGTTTCGATGTCCGCGACATGCGCATTGCGTTCGTCCGACACGATGCGGCCGTCGCGCATCGTGATGATGCGATCGGCATACGCGGCGATATCCGCTTCGTGCGTGACCACCACCACGGTGACGCCACGCGACTGATTGAGCGAACGCAACGTATGCATGATGTCGTGCGAACTGCGCGTATCCAGATTGCCGGTAGGTTCATCGGCAAGCAGCAGGCTGGGTTGATTGATCAAAGCCCTGGCAATGGCGACCCGCTGCTGCTGGCCGCCGGAAAGCTGCCCGGGACTGTTCGTTTCGCGCTGCGCCAGGCCAAGATCCTGCAGGATGCGGCGCGCGCGTGACAGCCGTTCGGTTTGCCGCGCCGAACCGGCACTGGCATAGAACAAGGGCAGCGCCACGTTTTCCAGCGCGCTGGTTCGTGGCAACAGGTTGAAACTCTGGAAGACGAAACCGATGCGATTGCTGCGTATGCCGGCGAGCGACGGCTCGTCGAGTTCGGCAACGTCCATGCCTTGGAAGCGATAGAGCCCGCTGCTGGGATTGTCCAGGCAACCGAGCAGATTCATCAGCGTCGATTTGCCCGAACCCGATGCACCGACGATCGCCACGAATTCGCCGGCATCGATACGCAAGGATGCATCATCCAACGCACGTACTTCCGTGTCGCCGCTGCGGTAGATGCGCGAAACATGCTGCAGCTCGACGATGGGTTCGCCCATGGCGTGGTCACCGCCTGCTTACAGGTTCAAGCGCGGCGTGGGATTTGCAGCGGCGGTATCACGCCGTGCGCCGATGATCAGCTCGTCGCCTGGTTTCAATTCACCGCCCAGCACTTCGCTGAAGCTGTCGTCATCCAGGCCAAGCGTTACCGGTACCGGCACGGGCCGCTTGTCGACCAGTTTCCACACTTGCGGCGGCTGGCCTGGTTGAGCGGGCGTGTTGGCTGGCACAAAGCGCAATGCCTGGTCCGGAACGCGCAGCACTTTTTGGCGCGCATCGATGGTGATTCTGGCCGTGGCGGTCATGCCGGGTTTGAGCAGCAGTTGCTTGTTGTCGATGCCGAGCACCACGTCGTAGGTCACCACGTTCTGCACGGTCTGCGGCGCCTGGCGCACCTGCGTCACCGTGGCGTCGAAGGGATGATCGGGATAGCTTTCGACATGAAAGCTGGCCTTTTGCCCCACGCGGATGCCGCCAATGTCGCTTTCGCTGACGTTGGTGTCGACCTGCATGCTGGTCATGTCGGTGGCGATGAGAAACAGCGTCGGCGTCTGGAAGCTGGCCGCCACGGTCTGGCCGATGGTGACGTTGCGTGACACCACCGTGCCGTTTACCGGAGAGACGATATCGGTATAGCCGAGATTGACCCTCGCCGCGCGCAGCGTTGCTTCGCGGCTGGCGATCATCGCGTGATCGAGCTGCACCTGGGCAACAGCGCTGTCGTAACTACTGTGCGCCGCGTCCAGCGCATCCTTTGTCACGTAGCCCGGTTGCACCAGCGTCTTGTCGCGCGAATAAGTCGCCTTGGCATAGGCGAGCGCAGCCTGGTCTTTCACCAGTTGTGCCTTGCCGTTTCTCAACTCGGCCGCCGCGGAATCGACCGCGGTTTGATAAGGGCGCGGATCGATCTCGGCGCAAATCTGCCCCTTTTTTACCTGAGTGTTGAAGTCGCAGGAAATGGACTGGATCACGCCGGATACATACGAGCCAACGATGATGGTCAGCACCGGATTGACCGTGCCCGTGGCGGTGACCGTCTTGGTGACGGGGCCTTCCGTGGTGGTGGCCGTCAGGTATTGCACGCTACCCGATGCGTTGCGTGCCCGTTGAATAAGCACGACAGCAGCCATCGCCAGCACGAAAACCATCAACGCCAGCCACAGCGCGAGGCGGCGGCTGAATGGCCCGATCTTCGGCGCTGCGCGGGCGGCTTTGACCGGGTCGCCAGGTTGTTGTGTGTGCTCGCCGTACATGGAAGTCACGCCTGTTGCTTGAGCATTGATCTTCCGCCTGATCGGTAGCTCGAGCTTGATGTGCGTCAATCGAATGGACGTCCGTGGGCTTGGATGCAATCCCAGCGGTTTTACGCATCCCTCAGCTGGGATTTCATCCCAGCCTATGAGGCGCAGCGCGGTTGATCTGGCTCAATGTCGTCGGCAACCGAAGGTGCTTTTCTCCAGCCTGAACATGCTGCGTTCGGCATAGGTGAGCCATGAGGTATTGCGCGCGCTTGGTATGGGCCTTGTTCCTGCTGCTGCCGTTAGGCAGCGCATGGGGGCAGGGCAGCCTGCATCCGGAGGGAAATCCGCCGTTCACCCAGCAAGAGTTGGATCAGATGCTGGCGCCGATCGCCTTGTACCCCGATCCATTGCTTGCGCAGGTGTTGATGGCTGCGACGTATCCCTTGGAAGTGGTGGAAGCGGCACGCTGGTCCCACAACAACCCCGGGTTGACCGGCGATGCGGCGGTCAATGCCGTGGCGGGCGAAGACTGGGATGCCAGCGTGAAATCGCTCGTCGCGTTTCCGCAAATACTGCAAACGATGGATGCGAAAATCAGCTGGACCGAACGGCTCGGTGATGCATTTCTTGCCCAGCAGGCGCAGGTGATGGATACCGTGCAGACCTTGCGCCGCAGGGCGAAACAGGCTGGCTATCTCCAGTCCAATGCACAGGTGCGGGTCGGGCAGGAAGTTGATGACATCATCATCGAGCCTTCCAATCCCAGCGTTATCTACGTGCCGTATTACGACCCCCGCGTCGTTTATGGCGCGTGGTGGTGGCCTGCCTATCCGCCGATCTACTGGAGCCCTTGGTACGGCTATTACTGGCATGGCGGTATTGCATGGGGCGTCAGTTTCGGCGTGGGCCTGAATTTCTTTTACGGTGGATGGAACTGGCCGCACCATCGTTTGTATTACAACGGCCGCGGCCGTTGGTACGGACCTGTGCGCGGTCCGGCAGGCCGTCCGTGGGGACATGATCCCTATCATCGCCTCGGCGTGCCTTATCGCAATCCGGCGCTGGATCGGCGGTTCGATCGTGCCCCATTCCCGGCGCGCAATGCGCTCGAGCCATATCGAGGGCGCGCGACAGGGAATTCACCGCCAGGTTTTTATCCGCGGCACGGAACCGGCGGACCACCCGGTGGCGCGCATATCCGGGAACGCGGTGGCGCCTTCGACAATGTTGGACATGGGCCGGACACGCGGACAAATCGTGCGCGCGGTGGCGCAAGCATGGGCGCGCCGCATGGCGGTTTCCATGGCGGAAGCGGTGGGCGTCATGGCCATTGATAACGGCATGACCGTTCGCGTGCGGCAGAGCCACCCTTCATTGGCCAGGCGGTGACATGTATGAAACGCAGCAGCACGATTCGCTTGGTGTTCGCATTGGCCGCCGCGTATGCCGCGACAGCGCTGGGACAGTCTGCGGCGACAGGCATGGGACCGTCGCCACCGAAGTCGTTTGCAACGCCCGAAGCCGCGGCGGAAGCCTTGGCGCAGGCAACAAAAACCAATGACCTGATGTCACTGCAAGCCATCTTCGGTGACGATGCGGACGAGCTTTTGCATTCGGGCGACGATGTTGCCGACGCGCACAATCGCCAGCTTTTTAGCCACGCGTATGACGAACAACACAAGCTGATGCCCAAGGGCACCAAGTCCGAGATATTGGTGGTGGGCAAGGACGAGTGGCCGATGCCCATTCCGCTGGTGAAACGCAGTAATGGTTGGGTGTTCGATACGCAAGCCGGCGAATACGAAATACTCCTGCGCCGCATCGGCCACAACGAGCTTTCCGCCATGCACGTATGCAAAGCCATCGTTGCTGCCGAACAGGAATATGCGTCGGAGCACCTGGATGGCGATGGCGTGCCCGTCTATACCGCACGGCTGGCAAGTTCGCCCGGACGCCACAACGGTTTGTATTGGCCGACTTCGGCATCGGAGCCAGTCAGTCCGCTGGGCGCGCTGGTAGCCGATGCCGCCGCCGAAGGTTACGACAACACCAAGGCCGAACCGCTTGCGCCGTATCACGGCTATTACTACCGCATTCTCACCCAGCAAGGAAAAGCCGCCCCCGGAGGCGAGCGCGAATACATCGTGCAGGACAAACTGATGGGAGGGTTCGCCGTACTCGCTTTTCCAGCGCAATACCGCGCCTCGGGCATCATGACGTTCATGGTCGATCGCGAAGGGCATGTCTATGCCAAAGACCTGGGCGAGGACACCGGCAAGATCGCTTCATCCATGGTGTCGTTCGATCCGGATGGGAGTTGGAAGAAGGATGGGATGTAGGCTCAATGATCCGCATTCCCGCGAAAGGGCATTTCTGCCCCAAAAAATGAAGCGTCTCTAAAGAAGCGCGCGACACGTAGCGTGACGCTGAAATTCTTGCGGAAAAATCAACGCTACCGATTCGTCATCCCCGCGAAAGCTGGGATCCAGTGCCTTTACGGCCTCCAAGGTCGCTGGATTCCAGCTTTCGCTCACTGCTGTCCGGCAAGATTTTTGCGTAAAGCGCCCTCTTCCTATGGGCCGTCATTCCCGCGAAAGCGGGACGTAGCGCGCAGCGCGGAGAACATCCGAAGGATGGCCCCGAAGGGGTGAGCGAAGCGAATCATCCATTTTTCGGGATGCATCAGAGCAAATGGATTCCCGCGTTCGCGGGAATGACGGCCATGAGGCGATTGATCGATTCACGCAAAAATCTTGCCGGACAGTAGTGAGCTTTCGCTGGGATGACGGTGTTTGAGATTTCCGGCAAGGTCGACAGATATTTTTCCCGGATAGTCCGTAGGCTGGGATGAAATCCCAGCGATCGGGGGCATGGCGACGCTGGGATTTCATCCCAGCCTGCAAAAGCGTCGGCAGCGATGCGATTGATACACATCAACACCGCGCCTCGGCTCCGTTCCGATACTTCGTGCGTTGCCTGAATCTTCGGCGTGTCGCATGGAGCATCGATATCGCATGAGCAAACGCACGATCATCATTGTCGGCGCGACCGTCCTGATGGTGGCGGGCGCATCGTTCTGGGCATACCGCAGTGGCCTGTTCACGCGTTGGTTCGGGCATGCGCCGTCCTCGACGCTGGTGCTCTCCGGCAACATCGAGGCGCACGAAAGCGTGCTGAGTTTCAAGAGCGTGCAATCGCGCATCGTGGCGCTGCCGTTCGACGAAGGGCAGTGGGTAAAGAAAGGCACCTTGATCGCGCGCGTCGACGATGCGGACTACCGCCAGCAAGTGGCGATTGCGCAGGCGAACGTTGCAACGCAGGAGCGCCTCCTGGCTGCCGCCGGCAGCAATCTGGCCGCGGCGCAGAAGGTGCTTGGCGCCGACGAAGCCGACCTGCGCTACAAGACGCTCAACGACGCACGCCTGCAGCAGCTTGCCGTGAAAGGTTACGTATCGAGGGACAGTCGCGATCTTGCCGATGCCGCTGTGCGCGCATCGCAAGCCGTATTGCAGCGTGACCGCGCGCTGGAGCAAGCAGCCGAAGGCAATGTGCAAGTCGCCGCCGCGAATATCCACAACGCCAACGCAGCGCTCACATTGGCGCAGATCACCGAAAGCTACACCACGCTGGTGGCACCCATCGACGGCGTGGTCCTGGTGCGGCAAGCGGAACTGGGCGAAATCGTCATACCCGGCATGCCCGTGGTGACCATTGCCGATCTGGATCACGTCTGGTTGCGCGCCTACATCAACGAGCCGGATGTCGGCCGCGTACGGCTTGGCCAGACCGCTAACGTCACCACGGATAACCAGTCAGGACGCATCTATGCCGGGCGTGTGTCCTTCATCAGCGACCAGGCCGAGTTCACGCCAAAGAGCGTGGAAACGCATGCCGAGCGCGTCACTCTGGTGTACCGAACGCGCATCGACATCGACAACCCGAAGCACGAGCTGGTGCCGGGGATGCCGGCGGACGTCACCTTTCATTTCTCGCCGTGAACGCGAACGACATCAGTGTGGCGGCATCTGGTTTGACCAAGCGGTTCGGTTCGCTCACGGCCGTGGACAAGCTGGATCTCGACGTTCGCAGCGGTGAAATTTTTGGCCTGGTCGGACCCGACGGCGCAGGCAAGACCACCACGCTACGCATGCTGGCCGCCGTGATGGCACCCGACGAAGGCAGCGTCAACGTTGGCGGCGTGGATGTCGTGGCGGAACCCGAGCAGGTGCGCGAACGCATCAGCTACATGCCGCAGCGCTTCGGTTTATACGAAGACCTGACCGTGGACGAAAACATCCGCTTCTATGCCGACCTGTTCGCCGTGCCGCGCAAGCTGCGCGAAGAACGCGCCGCACGCTTGCTGGCTGCTTCATCCATGGAGCATTTCCGCAAGCGCCTGGCCGGCCAGCTCTCCGGTGGCATGAAGCAAAAACTGGGGCTCGCCTGTTCGCTGGTGCATGCCCCGCGCATCGTGCTGTTGGACGAACCGACCACCGGCGTGGATCCGCTTTCGCGGCGCGATTTCTGGCAGATTCTCTACGGCTTGCGTGCCGAAGGCGTGACGCTGTTGATCTCCACCGCCTATCTCGACGAAGCGGAGCGCTGCGATCGGCTGGCCCTGCTGCACAGCGGGCGCATGCTCTATTGCGATACGCCGGCCGCCTTGCGCGCGCACATGCCGGGCGCCCTGGCTGAGTTCGTGGCGTCTTCGCCGCGGCCGTTGCGCGATGCGCTGGAACGCCAGGCCGGCGTGGCGAGCGTGCTGTTGGTCGGCAACGGCGTGCACGTGCATATGGACACGGCCGAACGCTTGGCCGAGTTGGAAGCCACGCTGCATGGCAGCGGCGTGGCTTACGACAGCGCGCGCATCGTGCCGCCATCGATCGAAGACCTGTTCGTGGCGCTGCTCGGCGATGGCGGTGCAAAACCATGAGCGCAACAGTCGCCGCACATGCCATCCAGGTGCAGGCGCTGTGCAAGCGCTTCGGTGATTTCAATGCGGTGTCGAACGTCAGCTTCGCCATTGCGAGGGGTGAAATCCTCGGCTTCCTCGGACCCAATGGCGCCGGCAAATCCACGGTGATCCGCATGCTGTGCGGTCTGCTGCGGCCGACGTCGGGACAAATCACGGTCGACGGTATCGACGTTGCCCACGATCCGGATGCGGTGCGCCAGCGTATCGGCTACATGTCGCAGAAGTTTTCCCTTTACAACGATCTTTCGGTGCTGGAAAACCTGCAGTTTTTCGGTGGCGTGTACGGCGTGGATCGCCGGCTGATCGACGAGCGCATTCATGGCGCCTTGCAGATGGCGGGTTTGAACGAGCATGCCGATGCATTGGTGCAAGCCTTGGCCGGCGGCTGGAAACAGCGGTTGGCGCTGGGCTGCGCGATTCTGCACCAACCCAAGGTGCTGGTGCTGGACGAGCCTACGTCGGGTGTCGATCCGCTTTCGCGGCGACGCTTCTGGGATCTCATCCATAAGCTTTCGGCGGATGGCGTCACCGTGCTCGTCTCCACTCATCACATGGACGAGGCCGAATACTGCAACCGCGTGGCGCTGATCAACCGCGGCAGCATCGTCGCCCTGGATACACCGGAAAACATCCGCCACCGCGCACTTGACGGCGAATTGGTGGAAATCCGTGGCGCGCCGCTCGGGCGCATGCTGGAGGCACTGGCTGCCTACGCGCCGGCACGCGACGTGGCGGTTTTCGGCAGCGTGGTGCATGCCTTGCTCACGCACGCCAGCGAAGAGAGCCCGGCGCTGATGGACTACCTTCAACAGCGCGGCATCAGCGATGTGGCCGTCACGCGTATCGAACCGACACTGGAAGACGCGTTCGTGCGGATGATCGGCATGCAGGCGCGCAACGCGGGAGCCGCTGCATGAAACTTCGCCGTATCCGCGCGCTGGCCGTGAAGGAATTGCTGCAGGTGATACGCGATCCGCGCAGCCTGATGCTGGCGCTGGCTATGCCAGTGATGCAGCTGTTCCTGCTTGGCTATGGTGTGAACCTGGATATCTCGCACGTACCGGTCTGCGTGTACGACCAGGAAGGCAGCCAGTTCAGCCAGAGCCTGTTCAAGCGCGTGCAGGCCTCGCCGTACTTCCAGATCGTGCGAAGCCTGCATGGTGAGGGGGAGATCAAGCAGGTGATGGACGATGGCACATGCCGCATGGTGCTGGTGACGCCGGCGGATTTTTCCCGCCGCATCATGCTGGAGCGGCATGCATCCGTGCAGGCCATTGTCGATGCCTCCGACGACAACACGGCCACGCTGGCAACGGCCTACGCCAACGTCGTCGTGGCCGGGTTTTCTGGCGACGTGCAGCTCAACCTGATCGAACGCACTACCGGGGCGCCGCTGTTGCCGGCTTCGGTGGCCGAGCAATCGCGGGTGTGGTTCAACGAAGACCTGGAAAGCCGCAATTTCATCATTCCCGGCGTGGTGGCGCTGGTGCTGGCGCTGGTCGGTGCGCAACTCACCTCTCTGACCATTGCGCGCGAATGGGAGCGCGGCACCATGGAGTTGCTGATCTCCACACCGGTCACGCCGATTGAGCTGCTGTTCGGCAAGCTGCTGCCGTATTTCTTTATCGGCATGCTGGATGCGCTGATTTGCCTGGTGGTGGCGGTGTTCTGGTTCCACGTGCCGTTTCGTGGCGAACTCTCCGCGCTGCTGTTCACTACCTCGCTTTTCCTGGTGGTGGTGTTGAGCGTGGGCTATTTCGTTTCCGTGGCGATTCCCAACCAGATCGGCGCGAGCCAGATCGCGCTGTTCCTTACCATCATGCCGATCTCGTTGCTGTCCGGTTATGCCTTTCCGATCGACCAGATGCCTGCTGCGATCCGCTTGATCACCTACGGCATTTACGCGCGCTATTACGTCACGATCCTGAAATCGCTATTTCTCAAGGGATCGAGCCTCTACGACCTATGGTTTCCGGTGCTGGCACTGGCCGGCTATGCAGCGGCGATGGCGTGGCTGGCGGCGCGCTCGTTTCGCAAGCGCATTGGATAACGGCCATGCTCGAACGCATCTGGCACATCCTGATCAAGGAATTTCTCGAAATCCGGCGCGATCGCTGGGCGCGCTTTCGTCTGTTGGTGCCGCCGCTGGTGCAGGTGCTGGTGTTTGGGTATGCGGCTACTTTCGAGGTGTTCGGTGTCTCCACCGCCGTGCTGGACCTGGACCATTCGCAGGAGAGCAGGGCGTTGATCGCACAATTCGCCAGCAACCCGCACTTCAGCATCGTGCGCACGGCGGCCTCCCAGCACGAGGCGGAGGCCACCATCGACGACAGCAGTGCGGCGGTGGCGATCATCGTGCATGCCGGTTATGCCCAGCTGTTGCGCAAAGGCCAGCCGGCGCCGGTGCAGGTGCTGGTCGACGGCACCAATTCCAATTCCGCGCTGATCGCGCTGGGTTATGTCGGCGCCATCGTCAACATGTATTCGCAGGGATATCAGAACGATCTGCTTGGGCGCCTCAATCCGAGAGTGGCCAACACGCGGGTGCAAATCAGGCTGGATGACAGGCCCTGGTACAACACCAGTCTCAACAGCCGCTGGTTTTTCGTGCCGGGCGTGGTCGCCACCATCACGCTGATCATGGTGGTCAACCTGACCGCGTTCGCCATTGTGCGAGAGCGCGAAATGGGCACGCTGGAGCAATTGATGGTGACGCCGATCCGTCCGTTCGAGCTGATCATCGGCAAGACCATTCCCTTTTTCTTCATTGGATTGGGCTTGATGACGGTGATCACGCTGGTAGGAACGCTATGGTTCCAGGTGCCATTTCGCGGCAATCCGCTGGTGCTGTTGTTGGGTACGTCGCTCTATTTGCTCAGTACGCTTTCGCTGGGGCTGCTGATTTCCACCGTGTGCAAAACCCAGCAACAGGCCTTTGCCACCAACTTCTTTCTAGTGAATCCGCTGTTCATCCTCTCCGGCTTCAGCTTTCCGATTTCCAGCATGCCGGCGTTTCTCCAGTGGCTGACATACGCCAATCCCGTGCGTTATTTCATCATCATCATCCGCTCGGTGTTTTTGAAAGGCGTCGGCGTCAGCGTGCTGGCGCCGCAGTTGCTGGCGTTGGCGGGGATTGGCGTGGTGTTGATGAGCGTGGCGACGTTGCGTTTTCGCAAGTCGCTGGATTAGGTGCGGAGCAGATTCGTAGGCTGGGATGAAATCCCAGCATGTTTTGGCATCCGATGCTGGGATTTCATCCCAGCCTACGAAAAGTAGATGGCGCGCATGACTGAGGGTTTCCGGATGACACCCATGGTTACGGTTCATTCGTACGCTTGGGCGTCGCTCAAACAGCCCAGTCCAATGAGAACTTATACCCGCGCCCGTGTCACAGGTGGAACCTATTTCTTCACCGTCAATTTGGCCTACCGTCACGACAACGACCTTCTCGTTCGGCATATTGGCAAATTACGCGATGCATTTCGCGCGACCAGGGCCGAATTTCCATTTTTACTGGAAGCGATCGTGATCTTGCCCGAGCATCTGCATTGCATATGGCAGCTTCCAGAGGACGATTGCGATTTTTCAAAACGATGGCGTTTGATCAAGGCGCGGTTCTCGCACCTGATTCCTCGGGGAGAAAACATTTCACCGAGCCGGCAACGCAAGGGAGAGCGTGGAATCTGGCAGCGCCGCTATTGGGAGCATGCTATTCGCGATGATGGCGATCTTCGAAGGCATCTCGATTACATCCACTACAACCCTGTCAAACATGGCTATGTCACGCGGGTTGCGGAGTGGCCGTATTCATCCTTCCACCGGTATGTTGAGCGTGGCCTATACCCCATCGACTGGGCTGTGGCGCCGGAAACGATCGATGTTGGGCATGCAGGCGAAAAGGTGCCAGCGGCTTTGTAGGCTGGGATGAAATCCCAGCATTTTGTGACATCCGACGCTGGGATTTCATCCCAGCCTACATGTCATCTCGGCCTACATGTCACCCGAGCTTGCGTGGAGACTCCGGCCTCGTTTCGCGTTCATGCGTCTGCTCTTCGATCAGCACGATATTCAATTCGTGCAGCATCAACCCGATCGCGGCGTATACATCGTCGGCGGTAACGATACCGGCCAGGCCGCCACTGGCGTTGACGACCGGCAACCGCCGGATGGCGTTGGAACGCATGATGGCGATCAGTTCGAACAGATTGTGGTTTTCGCCGCAGGTCAATACGGGCGAGGTCATGATGTCGCTGACGATAAGCGATTGGGGCGGCACGGCGGCGGCCACTACCGTCATGACAATGTCGCGGTCGGTGACGATGCCGACCGGAATGCGTTCACCGTCCGGCTGTTCGGTGACGACCAGTGCGCCGGCATGGCGTGCGCGCATAAGCTTGGCGGCATCGGTCACCGTGGCGCCGGCGCTGATGCATGCCACATCGCGAGTGCAGATATCGGAAGCGTGCATGGTTTGTTTCCTCGCTTGCAGATGGCATGGCGTGCAACGGACCACGAGGAGGCGTGGCCAGATGCCTGATCATTGGGCCCCCGGTGGCATGCGCGCGTATTGATCAACGTCAACTTCGGCATGCCGGACAGGGGGGAGCTGGGATTTCATCCCAGCCTACGTAACGCAGCCAACTCGCCTGGCAGTTGATCTCGATCACCATCCGGCGAAACGAAGGCGCTAGCGTGGGCTCATGCCGCTTGCGATGGTTGATGTCGGAGGACGTCATGCACGTGGACGACCTGTTCGAGCCGATCCAGCTCGGCCCCTATCTGCTGGCCAACCGCATCGTGATGGCGCCGCTGACGCGCAGCAGGGCGACGCAAGAGGGCGTACCGACGCCGCTGATGGCCGAGTATTACGCGCAGCGCGCATCGGCCGGATTGATCATCAGCGAAGGCGTGAACATCTCCGCACAAGGACGCGGTTACATGCGCACGCCGGGCCTTTACGACAACGCGCAGACCGCGGCGTGGCGGCCGATCGTGGATGCCGTCCATGCGCACGGCGGCCGGATCTATCCGCAGCTTTGGCACGTCGGGCGCGTCTCGCATCCCGCGTTGCAGCCCAACGGCGCATTGCCGGTAGCGCCGTCGGCCATTCGCCCCAACGTGGATGTCTATACCGAGGACGGCTTCAAGCATTGCGTCAAGCCGCGTGCGCTGACCAGCGGCGAGATCTACGTCATTGTCGAACAGTACCGCCAGGCGGCGCGGCAAGCGTTGCAGGCGGGTTTCGATGGCGTGGAGATTCATGCCGCCAACGGCTATCTGATTGAGCAGTTCCTGCGTGACAGCACCAACGAGCGCGAAGACAGCTTCGGCGGCTCCGTCGAAAACCGCGCGCGCTTTCTGCTGGAAGTGGTGGATGCGGTCACCAGCGTGCTGGGCGGTTCGCGCGTCGGCGTGCGGCTTTCGCCGCTTGGTTATGCCAACGATTGCTCGCTCGACAGCGATCCTGCCGCCATTTACGGTCACGCGGTGGAAAAGCTCAACATGTTTCGCGTGAGCTACATCCACGTTATCGAAGGCACGCCGCAAGGGCCGCGCAACGTGCCCGGCGGCTTCGACCTGCAGTTGCTGAAGCGCGTGTTCAAAGGGCGCTATATCGCCAACAACGGTTATGACCTCAAGCTGGCGTAGGAAGCATGCCGCCAGCATCGCGCGGACCTGGTGTCATTCGGCCGCGCCTACATAGCCAATCCCGATCTGGTCGAACGCTTCCGGCGCGGCGCGCCATTGAACACGCCGGACCACGGCACATTCTTTGGCGGCGGCGCCAAGGGATATACCGATTATCCGTGCCTTCCCGTCACGGCCGCAGCTACCTCGTAGGCTGGGACGAAGTCCCAGCTCCACCAAGCCAACGCATGTTGATCTGGATCAATACCTCTATGCGGCCGATTTCTATAGTGGATCGCCGCGCCCTCGTTATCGTCAACGGCGATTGAGCCAGAGGTATATGCCATGAAAACAGATCGCGAATTGCAACAGGATGTGTTGGAAGAGCTGGATTGGGAGCCATCGCTGGATGCAAGCCAGATCGGCGTGGAAGTGCGGGACGGCGTCGTAACGCTGCAGGGAAGGGTCGACAGCTACGCGCAGAAATGGGCGGCCGAACGCGCCGCGAAGAATGTGCCGGGTGTGCGGAGCCTGGCCATGGATCTGGAAGTGACGCTGCCGGGCAGCTTCAAGCGCACCGACACTGATATCGCCATGGCGGCCAAAAACGCGATCGACTGGAATGCTTCCATTCCCAAGGATGCGGTCAAGGTGGTGGTCGACAACGGTTGGATCACGCTATCGGGCAAAGTGGAATGGGCTTTCATACGCACGGCCGCGGAATCCGCCGTGAGCGGTTTGCTCGGCGTCAAAGGCGTGGCCAATCACATCACCATTACGCCGCAGGTCGAGCCGCGCAACATCAAGACGCGCATTGAAGCGGCGCTGCAACGCCGTGCGCATGTGGATGCGAGCCACATCAAGGTCGAAACCAACAAGGGCACCGTTACCTTGAAGGGCCAGGTGGATTCGCTGGCCGAGCGCGACACCATCGAACAGGCGGCATGGAATGCGCCGGGTGTGCAGAAGGTTGTCGATAATCTGACGGTTGCGGTTTGAAGCAGCGAGGAGCCGCGCCTTGGGTATTCACACATTTTCTTGCCGCTGGCTCGCGTAAATCCAGAGACTTCAGTGTCGAAGCGAGTCGTCATTCCGGCCTGCGCCGGAATGACGAGCAAAAAAACATCACGCATCTATCGCTTAGATTTTCTGGCAACGTTGAGCCAAAAACGCGGGGATACCTCAGGAGCCGCGCTGCCTCGCGGCTTTCACGTAGGCTGGGATGCAATCCCAGCATCTTTGGCATGGCGAATGCAGCGATGTCATTCCGGCGTTATTGCAGCGTGCATAGGCTGGGATTTCATCCCAGCCTTGTATTGTTCTCTTACCGAGTCAATCACGGTCACAGCAACCGGATGCCGCTCCCAGCCTTGGGCTCTAACCCGTGGCGTAGATTTCGCACCGATTGCTGTTCTTTTTCCTTGCTTCAGTTCGGACAGTATCTTCGGCCCGGCTTCGCCGTGAGCCTGCATTCACAAGGTAGATCATGCAAGCGCCTCATTCTTCCGTGGTTTTTCTCGGCATCGACATCTCCAAAGCCAAGTTTGATGTGGCTTTGGCGGTCAACACGAAGTTCCGTACCAAAAGTTTTGAGAACACCCCCAAGGGCTTCGCCGCCCTGGACGCTTGGCTGCAAAAATACGACGTACAGCGCGTTCACGCTTGCATGGAAGCCACGCATGTCTATTGGGAAGAGCTCGCCTTGCATCTGGCCAAGGCCGGTCACCATGTCGCGGTGATCAACCCCGCGTTAGCCAAGGCGCATGCCCAGTCGTTGGGCTTGCGCACCAAGACCGACGCGGTGGACGCCAAAATGCTGGCCGATTTCGCCCGCAGCAAGCAGCCGCCGGCCTGGCAAGCGCCCTCCACCACCGAGCAGCGCTTGCGGGCCTTGGTCTTGCGTCATCAAGCCCTCACCGATATGCAGACGCAGGAAAAGAACCGGCGCGAAGGCCTGCGTGAGGACGTGCGTGAGAGCCTGGAGACCCACCTGCGTTGGCTGGCGGAAGAACTCACACGCCTGGAGAAGGCGATCAAGCAGACCGTCGACGACGACGATGACCTGCGGCGTAAACGCGACTTGCTCGACTCCATTCCGGGGCTGGGTAAACGCAGCATTCCCACCTTGCTCGCTTACGGCATCTGTGGCGAGCGCTTTGAACATGCACGACAGTTTGTGGCCTTCGCCGGCCTCAATCCGTGCATCCGCGAATCAGGGACGTCGGTGCGAGGCCGCACGCGTTTGTCCAAGATGGGACATGCGCCCTTACGACGCGCCTTGTACATGCCTGCCGTCGTGGCGCTCAGTCGCACGAAATGGGGCATACGTTTCCGTGAGCGCTTAAAAGCCAGCAAAAAGATACCGATGGTCATCATCGGCGCCATGATGCGTAAGCTCGCTCAGGTCGCCTTTGGTGTCATCAAATCGGGCCGGCCCTTCGATCCGGCCCTTCATAACACTTGACTCGGATAACAGTATCTACGTTCAATGCGTCAGGCCAGGGATGCGTGATCGGGACTTCCTTCACTGATGTGCCCGAGCACCGTCTGTATGACCTGGCCAAGCTCCATGCGCGAATAGGGTTTGGGAAGCACTTTGACGTTCAATCCCGCATCCGGTTCGGCCGCCGCCTCGATGCTGTAGCCGGAGGTGAGCAGTACCTTGATGCGTGGCCGTTCGGCCTTGATCCAGCGAGCCAGGTCAATGCCGGATATCTTGTCAGACAAGACGATATCGCTGAAAACCAGTGAGAACTTGGATTCCGGCGTCAGCAGTTCCATCGCCTCCGTCGCCGTTCCCGCCTCCACGACGGTATAGCCAAGCCGTTCCAGGATCCGTCTTGCAACGTCACGCACGCCTTCATCGTCTTCGACGACGAGGACCAGCTCGCCATGCCCGCGCGGAATGGGCGTGTTGCCTTCGCCATGTGCGTGCTCGTGCGAAGCTTCGGTTGTGGCTCTGGGTAGATAGAGGCTGACCGTTGTGCCGACACCCAGCTTGCTCGCCAGGTGGATGAAACCGCCGGCTTGCTTGGCAAAAGCTTGCACGCTGAACAGGCCAAGGCCCGTGCCCAGATTGTGCTTGGTCGAGAAGAACGCTTCGGTGGCGCGGCTGAGCGTCTCGCTTGTCATGCCGACGCCGGTGTCGGTGACACCCAGGCAAATGTAGTCGCCTGGCTTGGCGTTCGGCATGGCGGCAGCACTCTTTGCGTCAAGCGTGACGTTGGCGGCCGTGAAGACGATCTTGCCGCCACGCGGCATCGCGTCGCGTGCATTGAGGGCCAGGTTCAACAGCGCGCTGTCGATTTCAAGCGGATCGACATTCGCCGGCCAAAGATGGGGAGCAAGCTCGGTGCAAAGGGTGATCTTCTCGCCAAGCGCACGCCTGAGCAGTACGGCGGTATCGGCGATATGGGTGTCGAGCTTGATGCATTGCGGTTCGTAGCGATGCTTGCCCGCCATGGAAACCAGGCGTTTATTGAAACTTGCTCCCAGTTCCGCCGCCTTGGCGGCGCGATCGATCAACTCACGAATCGGTTCGTCTTCGATAGCTTGTTCGGCAAGTTCGAGGTTGGCGGTGATGACGGTGAGCAGGTTATTGAAATCGTGCGCAACGCCACCTACCAGGCGGCCGACCGTTTCGATACGGCGCGACTGTGCCAGCTCGTCCTGCACGCGGTGATATTCGGTCAGATCGCTGATCGCGCCGAACCATTCGACGATCTCGCCCTTGGCATCCATGCGCGGTACGGCGCGCGAGAAGGCCCAGCCAAGCTTTCCGCCAGCGAGCTTGATGCGATGCTCAAGCATGAAGGTGCTTTTGGTTTGCATCGCCTTTTCGATGGCTGCCTTGACCTCGGGCTGGTCGGATGGGTCGACGTAGGTATCGAGCCAATTCATGCTGGGGTTTGTGGTGTCTTCGACGAAGCCGTGGCCGTCCAGTTCGCGCAGCTCCTTCCAATCCTGGCTCATGCGGAAAATGGCCGAGGAGGATGTGGTGACCAGCGCGCGGTAACGTGCTTCGCTTTCCTTCAATGCTTCTTCCGCGCGGTGCAGTTGCGTCACGTCGATGAAGGTAATGGCCGCGCCTTCAACGCGGCCTTCCTTGCGATAAGGGCGCATGCGCATCAGGAACCATTCGTCGAAGGTGCTTTCGATCTCGCGTTGGATCGGCGTTAGGTTGCGCAGTACGGCGCGCGCGTCTTCACCGAGTTCGGTGTATTTCAGCCGGTGCGTGAAGTCGGTGATCGGGCGGCCTATGTCGCTGGCCGCAATATTGAATTGGTGCACGATGGCCGGCGTGAAGAACGTAATGCACAGGTCGGCGTCGATGAAGAGCGTGCCGCCATCCATCGCGGCCATGAGGTTCTGCAGGTTTGCGTTGGCCAGTGAGATGTTGTCGATCTTGGTTTTCAGCTCGCCATTCAAGGTCAGCAGTTCCTCATTCATGGACTGCAGTTCTTCCTTGCTCGCTTCCAACTCCTCCGCGGTGGCGCGATATTCTTCATTGGCTGAAACCAGCTCTTCGTTGGAGGCGCGCAGTTCCTCATTGGCCGAGGCGTATTCAGCCCGGCTTTCACGCAATTGCTGCTGCGTGAAGTCGACCTCCTCGCTCAACCGCGTGATGATCGCGCTGGCTTCATCCTGGCTTGTTTGAGCCGGCAAAGCATGTCCGGCATGTTCAAACGGACCGCCGTCGAGGAACAGCACCAGGGCACGCGAAACGGCACCCTCCGCCTTGACCGGCAGCACGTGGATGCTCACTCGCCGCGTGGCGTGGTTGAACTCCACCGGCACGGCCATGCTGAGGCTGCTCTCGCCCCGCTCGAAGGCCGAATGCAGAGCGCGCGTCAGCTCCGGCTTCAGTTCCGGCCGGATGAGCTCGACGATATTGGTGGATGGCGGGCCGGAGGGATGCTGCATGAAGCGGCCGGCGTTCTCCGAGAGGTGCAGCATGTGATGATTTGCATCGACCAGCACGTTCGGTGGCGCGAATTCCTCCAGCGCCTGCAGATGGACGTCCGCTTGCGCCACGGCGAGGGCAGCGTGCGAAAACGGCTGGGTGCGGGGCATGGTGGTGGCGGTTGCGCGAAGCGATAAGCGCGATGGCTCCAGCAACGGTTTCGGTGTTCGCAGCAAGGCTTGATAGATGCGGTGCTTGCGGTCGACGGCGCGAAAGAAGTCCGGCTCCGTTTCCGCGGTTTCGTCCGCGCCAAGGAACAGGTAGCCGCCCGGGTTCAACGCGTAGTGCAGCATGGCAAGTACGCGCTTTTGGGCGTCAGGCTCCAGATGGATCAGCAGGTTCCGGCACGATATGAGATCGACCTTGGAGAACGGCGCATCGGACAGCAGGCTGTGGTGGGCAAAGATCACGGCATTGCGCACCGCCCGGTTGATCCGATAGCCATAGCCCTCGCGCGTGAAAAAGCGTTGCAGGCGTTCCTCGCTGACGTCGTTTTCGATCACGGCCGGATAGAGACCTTCGCGGGCTTTATCCAGGGCGTAGGCATCGATATCGGTGGCGAAAATCTGCAGTTCCCGCTGCCCTTGCCGCGCCATTTCTTCCAGCAACACGATGGTGAGCGAATAAACTTCTTCGCCCGTGGCGCAGCCGGGCACCCATACCCGCAGCGGCGTGTTCAAGGATTTGGACACCAGTTCGGGGACCACCCGCATGGACAACGCCTGGAAGGTCTCCGGATCGCGGAAGAAATTCGTCACCGAGATCAGGAAATCGCCGAACAGCGCCTGCACTTCCTCCGGATTGTTCCGCAGATAGACGTCATAGTCCTCGATGCGCTGAAGGTTGTTGAGCTGCATGCGGCGGGTCAGCCTTCGCAGGATCGCCGCCGCCTTGTAGCCGGAGAAGTCCTGGCCGGTGCGGGCGTGCAGATAAGCCAGAATCTGGCGAACGGTATCGTTCGCTTTGATGCCGGTCTGCTTGAGGTCCACGTTTTTTTGGTTGCGGATCAGCTGAACCAGTTTCTCCGCCAGCTCCGCGACAGGAGCCACCGCATCTACACACCCTGTCGCGATGGCGTTGCGCGGCATCCAGGGAAACTCGGCTTCTTTGGGATCTTGCACCAGGATGACCGCACCGGCGCCTTTCATCGCGCGAATGCCAACCGTCCCGTCCGAACCGCCGCCGGACAGCACGATGCCAAAACCGTCGCGATGCCGCTCAGCCAGCGAGCGGAAGAACCAGTCAATGGGTGCGCGCAGGCCCCGCGGTTCCGCGAACGGCTCCGTGCCGATCACGCTGTCTTCAACGACAAGTTGCCGATTGGGTGCAATCACGTAGATATGGTTGGGTTCGATGGGTACGGATTTGCCAACCTCCGAGACCGGCATCCGCGTGCTTTTGGAGAGAATCGAAACCAGGCCACTAGGCTGGTCGGGGTTTAGGTGGGTGATGACGACGAATGCGACGCCGAGATCAGGCGGCAGCTTTTCGAACAATGTTCTCAGTGCGATGAGTCCGCCGGCCGAACTGCCAATCGCGACCAGGCGACAGCCCATTGTGGAAGAGCTGACGTCGGCTTTCGCGAGTCCATCTGTTCCCGTCATGCTGGCGGTTCCCTTTGTCATGGGACTGTCGTCATAGGACTGTTGCCCTAGGCCTGCTGAGGTGCGCGGTGCAGCCCCCACACACCATGCGCCATCGTATTGACCGATGTTTCGCACTCTACGCCGCTTCGTGCAGAATGTCCGGCGATTCGCGACGAACGCGTCCCCCCCCGTAACACAGATAATTACCAAAAAATTAGCTAAACCTGATCCAGTTTTATACATAATCAATTCCCGGTAAAACCAGATGTTTCTTCGGGGGAGGAGGCATCATCTGCGGGGTACAGATGATCAGGATCCGTGCCATCCCCGGCCTCAGCAGGAAGCCGTGGGCCGTTTTCCGTTTCAAACGTGAGCCGCGGGAAAAACAGCTTGGTTCGACCCTGGAGGCGCAGGCGCTCAGCCGGCTCAACGCCGCCGGTGCCCGGTTGTGGCGCGCAAAGAGCCTGTCGCAGGGCTTGCAGGAAATGCTCCTTGCCACGATTGAATTGCTCGCCGCCGACATGGGCAATGCGCAATTGCTCGACGTCGAACACGGCGTGTTGCGCATCGTTGCCCAGCAAGGGTTCAAGCAGGCGTTTCTGGATTTTTTTCGCGAGGTGTCCGCGCAGGATGATTCCGCCTGTGGCAGGGCGCTGCGTTGCAGGCAGGTGGTGATCGTTGAAGATGTGGTGGCCGAGCCGTCGTTTGCGCCGTTTCTCGACGTTGCCCGCGAGGCCGGTTTTCGCGCTGTCGTATCGATGCCGCTGGTTGGCTACGACGGCCAGCCCTTGGGCATGCTTTCGGCGCATTTTCACCGCCCGCATCGGCCCTCGGCATTGGCGCTGGAGCAATTGGCCTTGTATGGCCAACTGGCGGCGAGCTTCATCCAGCGCTGGCAGTCCGACGAGGTGACGCTGCGCGACAACGAGGAGCGTTTGCGCAAAGCACTGGAGACGCAGCGCGTGCTGGTGGCGGAGCTGCAGCATCGCGCACGGAACATGCTGGCGATCGTGCAATCCATCGCCTTGCAGATTCTGGAAACCAGCAACACGCGCGAGGAATTCGAAAACGGTTTCATCGACCGCTTGCTGAGCCTTTCGCGCGTGCTGGGCTTGCTGTCGCGGGAAAGCATGACGCCGGTGACCGTGAGCACCTTGATAAGCATGGAGCTGGAAGCATTCTGCTCGGCCACCGACTACCGCAAGATCACCGTCAATGGCCCGCATGTCGTGCTGCAAAGCCGGATAGCGCAGACACTTGCGCTCGGCATCCACGAGCTCACCACCAATGCGCTCAAACACGGTGCCCTGGCGCCGATGTGCGGTACGGGCACGCTTTCCATCGCATGGAGCGTGGAAGGCGAGGGTGCGGAACGCCGGCTATGGCTGGAATGGCTGGAAAAACACGTCGAACCACGGCCGCACGCGCACGCAGCCAAGAAACATGGCTACGGCCGCACACTGCTCGAAGAGGAGCTGCCTTATAGCCTCTCAGCACAGACCAAACTCGATTTTGCCGGCGACAGCTTGCGCTGTTCGATAAGCATTCCGTTGGGGGAGGGCCATCATGACCATGAACGCATTGCCGCTTGAGGGACGAAAAATCCTGCTGGTGGAAGACAACTTCGGCATTGCGCGAAGCCTGGCCTTGCTGTTCAAGCGGTATGGCGCGGATATCGCAGGGCCGGCCGGTACGCTCGAGGATGCGCTGGCCATCATCAGGCACGGCGCGAACATCGATGGCGCAGTGCTGGACATCAACGTCCGCGATCAGCTGGTTTATCCCGTGGCGGATGCGCTGCGCGCGCAGAGTGTGCCGATGGTGTTCGTCACCGGCTACGACGAGACGTTTGTCTCGCCGCGTTATGCGGATATTCCTTGCATGCTCAAGCCGTGGAATGCGGAGCGGTTGGTGGAGGTGCTGTTCAAGGGTATTGAGGCGCGTGTGTCGTCGTTCCAGTAGGGACATTGACGTTCACGACAAGTTTGTTTCAGAGCGTATCGTCATTCCGGCGAAGGCCCACTGCTGTCCAACAAAAATTTGCAAACAAAGCAGCAGAGCATTGAGAAGGAGTGCATTCGCGCAAATCCATGCTCGAGGCAACTCGCAAAAGATATGTTCAAGGCAAGATTGATGAGTTCGCCGCGAGCGGCTCCCTCCCCTGCTTGCAGGGGAGGGTTGGGGTGAGTACTTGTCGGAAACCTTCCCGCAAGGGTTCACCCCCTCCCAACCTCAATGCTCCGAACTTAAGGTTTTTCAGTTGCCGAAAACTTTTGCTCGTCATTCCAGCGAAGGCTCACTACTGTCCGGCACGCGTTTTGCGGACGGCAGCAAGAATGCAATGCGATGGGCGCTTGATGCCATTTTTCCGGCGTCGAGACTCACAAAGCGCAATGAACCTCATGGCCGTCATTCCCGCGAAAGCGGGACGTAGCGCGCAGCGCGGAGAACATCCGAAGGATGGCCCCGAAGGGGTGAGCGAAGCGAATCATCCATTTGCTCTGATGCATCCCGAAAAATGGATTCCCGCTTTCGCGGGAATGACGGCCCATAGGAAGAGGGCGCTTTACGCAAAAATCTTGCCGGACAGCAGTGAGCGAAAGCTGGAATCCAGCGACTTTGGAGGCCGTAAAGGCACTGGATTCCAGCTTTCGCTGGAATGACGAGTATCGGATCTGAGGCGACTGAAAACCTTAAGTTCGGAACATTGCTCCCAACCTCCCCCTGCAAGCAGGGGAAGGGGCCAATCCCAGCTACGACACATGTCGGCGATTCCGAAAAATAGCCGCCGTCGCCATCATCCGCGGATCCTGCTCCAACGCCTCGATATCAAGCGGCAGCCGCTGTCGCCAATTGGGCGGCTCATCGGCCATGCCCGGCAGGTTGGCTTGACGGCGCATATCAAGCACGTCTTCGATCTGCACGACCGCAAGCCGGCTGGCGCACGCTGCGAGAAAGCGATGAAGCGCGGCGGTATCCAGCGGTTTTTCCTTGTCCTGTGCGTAGGGCACCAAGGCCGAAGCCAGCCTCAGCAGCATGCGCTGGCGTTCGGCTTGCGCCATCTCGACTTGCAGGTGCGATGCGTACAGGTTGCGCGCATGGCGTTCCTGGATATCCAGGCTTTTCACCAGTCCCATCACGGTAGGCAAGTCGTGCGTGGACAGCACCGCCATGCTCATCGGCGTGTAATGCTCGGGCGGTGTGAAGCCTCCGCTTGCATCGCGTTCGAAGTACACCACGCGATAGCCGAGCATGTGCGCTTCCTGCATGCGCTCGCGCAATCCGGGCGGCACCACACCCAGGTCTTCGCCGATGATGGCGCAGTGGTGTTTCACGCTGGCTTGTGCGACGCGCTCCAGCAGGGCTTCGAGCGGATAGCGCATATAAGCGCCATGCGCAGCGTCTTCGCCGCGTGGTACCCAAAACTGGCGCATCAGTCCCATCACGTGGTCGAGCCGCATGGCGCCGGCATGGCGCATGGTCGCTTCCAGCACGGCATCGAAAGGTGCATAGCCCAGTTCGATCAGCCGCTGCGGACGCCACGGTGGAATACCCCAACATTGCCCGCGCGAGGCGAATGCATCGGGCGGTGCGCCAAGCTCGACGTCGAGTGCCGCCAGGCCGGGCCATTGCCAGCTTTCGGCGCTATCCAGCGCTGCGCTGAGCGCGAGATCCGTCATCAATCCCAACTGCATGCCGGCGGCGTGCGCACAGCTGACCGCGTGACGCCATTGCCGGCGCGCCAACCATTGCAGATAGGCATGCCATGCCACGTTCACGGCGTGTTGGCGCGCAAAGATCTCCACGTCGGGTGATGCTGGATCGCGCAGGGATGCTGGCCATTCCTGCCATGGTACGGCGTGCCCATGGCGCTCATCCATGTCATGCCGCAGCGCCTGGAACACGCAGTAGTGATGCAGCAATTCGCCCTCATTGCCGCAAAAGCGCAGGAAGGCCATGCCTTCGGCGCTGGGCTCGGGCTCAAGATGTGTGCGGCGAAACGCGTCGTACAGCAGTTCGAGCGCGCGCTGTTTGAGCGCGATCACCGCGGGATAATCCACCAGCGATGCACTGCGCAACCGTTGCAGTGTTGCGCGCGTGTCCGCACGGTCCAGAAATGCGCGGTACGCTGGCGGTGCATCGTTGCCTGCGGCTTGCGGCACCGAAATAAACAAGGGATTGAGCATCGACCGGCTGTCCGGCGAATAGGGCGATGCCCATTGCGGCCGGTCCCACGATTGCGCATGCAACGGGCTGAGCTGCACGCCATCGGCGCCCATCTGCGCGGCGAGCTCGGCGAATGTCGCAAGGTCTTCGAAATCGCCGATGCCCCAGTTATCGCGCGAGCACAAGCTGTACAACTGCACCGACAGCGCCCAGCGTCCGGGTGGCGTGCTGAGTGAAGCCGGCAGGAAACACGGCGGTGCGTGGCATGCGGCCTGCGAAGAAGAGGCATGCGCAACCGGCGATAGCGAACACGCGACCAGTTTGCGCAGACTTTCCGCCGGTACCTGATGCCGCACTCCATCCGCATCCATGTAGTCCGCGGCGATGCCGGCAGCTTCGGCATCCCTTGCCAATGCCGCGGTCACACCCAGCAAGGGTGAGCGCCGCGGTGCAAGCGCAAGCATGCCGCCAGGCATGATGTTGATCGTGTGTCCGGCGTCATGCACGCGCGGTGCAATGTCTTGCGCGGTGACGTCGCTGTCGAGCACGACGATCCAGCCATCGACACCTTCGAGCATGGGCAACGGGAATCCCAACGGCTCATCGCCGCTGTTGACGACAAGCAGCAAGCGCTCTCGTATTGCATCGTTGCTTTTGACATCCGTCAGCAGAATGCCGAGGCCGCGCACCGTGCCGTCACGCCAGGATGTGGCCGAAAACTCGCCGCCTTCGGGCGCCAGCCAGCGCACGTCCTGGTCGCCGCGCGCGTCGGGTGTGCCGGTGTAGAAGTTGTCGTCGCCGACAAAGCCAAGCACACGCCGAAGCGTGATCGCCTGCCGCACGACATGCCGCAGATCGCGCCGCGCATCGGTGCGTGCGGTCCAGTCCAGCCAGCTCAGCGGGTTGTCCTGGCAATACGCGTTGTTGTTGCCTTGCTGGGTGTGCGATAGCTCATCGCCACCCAACAGCATGGGGACGCCGCGTGACAGCAGCAGGGTGCCGAGCATGGAACCGCGTTGGCGGCGACGGCGGGCCAATAAGGCAGCATCCGACGTCTGGCCTTCCACGCCCAAGTTGCAACTCAGGTTCATGCTGGTGCCATCGCGGTTGGCGTCGCCGTTGGCCTCGTTGTGCTTGCTGGCGTACGCGGTGACATCCGCAAGCGTAAAGCCGTCATGCGCGGTGATGAAATTGATGCCTGACGACGGCGGGCGCGATCTGCGTTCAAAAATATCGCTGGAACCGGCGAAGCGTGTCGCCAGTTCTCCGCGTGAACCCGCATCGCCGCGCCAGTAGCGCCGGACGCCATCGCGGTAGCGATCGTTCCATTCGCGGAAGGGGGGCGGAAATTCGCCCAACGCATGCCCGTGCGGACTGGCGTCCCAGGGTTCGGCGATCATCTTCAGATCGCATAAGTCCGGATCGTCCTTGATGGTTCGCCATAGCAGAGATTGGGTGTCGAGCCTGCCATCCGCGTCGCGCGAAAGCGCCGTGGCGAGGTCGAAGCGAAAACCGTCGACGCCGATCTCGCATGCCCAGTAACGCAGCGCCGCGTGCACCAGTGCGACCACAGCCGGTTCCGATGGATCTAGCGTGTTCCCGCAACCGGAATGATCGACGTATTCCTCCGGATGATCCGGCTGCAGCAAGTAATACGTGGCGTTATCCAAGCCGCGCAGGGACACCGTGGGGCCGAAGGCATCCGTTTCGGCGGTATGGTTGAAGACCACGTCGAGAATGATTTCCAGGCCAGCCTCATGCAGGCGGTCCACCGCATGCACCATCTCCAGTGCATCGCCGTTGGCGAGATAGGCGCCATGGATGGTTTGCCAGGCAAGCGGGTTATAACCCCAATAATTGCTCAGCCCGCGTTGTATCAGCACACGCTCGTCGAGAAAGGCGGCAATCGGCAGCAGTTCAAGCGCGGTGACGCCAAGGTCGCGCCAATAGGCCATCAATGCAGGCTCGGCGAGTGCAGCCAACGTGCCACGCAACGCATCGGGCACATCCGGATGCTGCATGCTGAATCCTTTGACATGCATTTCGTACAGCACCGTATCGCGCCAAGGTGTGTGTGGACGTGGCGGACGTTGGGCCAGTGCGGGCAGGGGCGCGGTGACACGGCATTTGGGCACGTAAGGCGCGCTGTCGCGCGTATCCGGCGTGGCGGCATCGTGCGGCGTGCCGCTGGCATAGCCCAGCACGGCGTCATCCCAGACGAAGCGGCCGCACAAGGCGCGCGCGCACGGATCGATCAGCAGTTTGCGTGGATTGAAGCGATGCCCTTGCCCGGGAAGGTAAGGACCATACGCGCGCAAACCGTACGTCAGGCCAGGCGTTGCGCCTTCCAGATAGCCATGCCAGATGTCGCCGCTGCGCGCGGGCAACGTAAGCCGTGCGAATTCCTGCAAGCCGGTTTCGTCGAACACACACCATTCGATGCGCTCGGCATGGCGCGAATAAACGGCCATATTCACGCCATGGCCATCCCAATGCGCGCCCAACGGTTCGGGTGCGCCGCTGGCAAGCGTGGGGCGAGCCAGCGTGACGCTCATCGCGGTACCACCAGCATCACGGCTGCAAGCGGCGGCAGTGTCAGCGGCAACGACCATGCCTGGCCATGCGCGGGTTTTTCCTCGCTGGCGACCGCACCGGCGTTGCCCATGCCGCTGCCGCCGTAATCGCCGGCATCGCTGTTGAATATCTCGCGATAGACGCCTGGCTTGCGCACGCCGATGCGGTAATCGTGGCGCGGCACCGGGGTGAAGTTGCAGACCACGATCACCGTTTCGTCGTCGTCATCGCCGAAGCGGTACCAGGCCAGCACGCTTTGCTCGCTGTCGTTGCAATCGATCCAGCAAAAACCGGTGCCGTCGCCATCGCGACGATGCAGGCTGCCCAGCAATCGATGGAGCTGGTTGAGATCGTGCACCATGCGTTGCACACCGGCATGCGTGGGTTGGCCGAGCAGATACCAGTCCAGGCCGGTGTCGTGATTCCATTCGCGCTCCTGCCCGAATTCGCCGCCCATGAAGAGCAGCTTCTTGCCCGGCTGCGTGTATTGGAACGACAGATACACCCGCAGGTTCGCCATGCGCTGCCAGGGGTCGCCGGGCATCTTGGCGAGTAGCGAACGTTTGCCGTACACCACCTCGTCGTGCGAGAGCGGCAGGATGAAATTTTCGCTGAAGGCGTACAGCAGGCCGAAGGTGAGCTGGTTGTGGTGATAGCGGCGATGGATCGGGTCATGATGCATGTACGCCAGCGTGTCGTTCATCCAGCCCATGTTCCATTTGTAATCGAAGCCCAGGCCGCCGACGTAAGTCGGGCGCGTGACCATTGGCCAGGCGGTGGATTCTTCGGCCACCATCAGCACACCAGCCGGAGCAATGCCATGCACCACTTCGTTGAGCTTGCGCAGAAAGGCGACCGCGTCCAGGTTTTCGTTGCCGCCGAATACATTGGGCAGCCAGCGGCCGGGTTCGCGGTCGTAATCGAGGTACAACATCGACGCGACGGCATCCGCGCGCAAGCCGTCGACGTGGCATTCGCATAGCCAGTACAACGCGTTGGCAATCAGGAAGTTCGCCACCTCGCGGCGGCCGAAGTTGTAGACCAGCGTGTTCCAGGTTTGCTGATGGCCCAGGCGCGGATCTTCGTGCTCATACAGGCACGTGCCATCGAAACGTTCCAGGCCGTGCGCATCGCGCGGGAAGTGCGCCGGTACCCAATCCATCAGCACGCCAAGTCCCGCGGCATGACAGCGATCGACAAAACGCCGGAACGCATGCGGATCACCCCAGCGCGCGGATGGCGCAAACAGCGCGGTGGATTGGTAACCCCAGGAGCCGCCGAATGGATGTTCGTTGACTGGTAGCAATTCCAGATGCGTGAACCCCATGCCGGCAGCGTAAGGAATCAAGCTGTCGGCCAGTTCGTCGTAGCTCAGCATGGAGCCGTCCGCATGGCGGCGCCACGATCCAAGGTGTACTTCGTAAATCGCCATGGGCGACGACCAAGTGTGGCTTGCGGCGCGCTGCGCCATCCATGCGGCATCGCTCCACGCAAACGGCGTTTGATCCGCCACGCGTGAGGCCGTCGCCGGTGGTGTTTCCGTCGCGAAAGCGTAAGGGTCGGATTTCAACGCGAGTTGGCCGCCGCAGGTCAGCACTTCGAACTTGTAGAGTTCGCCGGCACCGATACCCGGCACGAAGATATCCCACGCGCCGCATTCCAGATGCCGGCGCATGACGTGCATGCGACCATCCCAATGATTGAACGGCCCCACCACGCTGACCCGCCGCGCGTTGGGCGCCCACACCGCAAAGGCCACACCGTGCACGCCATCCATGCTGCAGGGATGCGCGCCGAGTACCTGATACGCGCGCCAATGCGTGCCGTGCGCCAGTTCACGTCGATCCTGCTCGCCGAGCCATGGCGCGAACGCGTATGCATCGTCCACCTCGCGCATGCCCTCGGCGTCGTGAATGCGCAGCCGATAAGCGAAGCGGCCATTCGCTGCACGCAAGGTTGCTGCGAAACATCCCTCCACGCCGGTTTGTTGCAGCACGCCGCGCACGCGTCCGGTGGCGCGCTCCACGACATCGATGCGTTCTGCGCCGGGCATGAAGCAACGCACGATCACCTCGCCCGGTGCTGCGTCATGCATGCCGAGTACGCGGTAGGGGTCATCGTGTTCGCCACGCTGCAAACGTTCGGCATCGCGCCGCGACCACAGCGCTTCGTGCTGGAGGGAAGCTTCAAGCATGCGCATCAGCTCCACCGGCAAGCCAGTAGGCTGGGATGAAATCCCAGCATTGATTCGCATGGCGATGCTGGGATTTCATCCCAGCCTACGACCTGGTTTGACGCTTGCCACGATGTGCTCCCTCCCCTGCGTCAGTAGAGCCTGCCCCGGACTTGATCCGGGGGGAGGGCTGGGGCAATGCTCCGAACTTAAGGTCTTCAATCGCCGGAAACTTTTGCTCGTCATTCCAGCGAAAGCTGGAATCCAGTGCCTTTACGGCTTCAAAGTCTCTGGATGATTCGCTTCGCTCACCCTTCGGGCCGTCCATTCGGACGTTCTCCGCGCTTCGCGCTACGTCCAGCTTTCGCTGGAATGACGAATTGGGGTTTACGGCAGCGGAAGAAATCTTAAGTTCGGAGCATTGAGGGCTGGGGTGGGGTTGCATGGGCTTTAGCGAGCAGCTGAATTTTCGGCAAAAAATGGCTAGTCGTGCCGTTGAGCTCCCGCGGCTCGCTGCGCTCGCACCCCACCCCAACCCTCCCCTGTAAGCAGGGGAGGGGGTGGTTTTTCGCGATGACCCGAACGCCTGCTTCGTTGCGAAGCAATGTATGTCCTCAAACATGCGCACTCATCCCCGCACCATGCCGCGGCAGATACGCCTCGGCGACGTAGCGCAGCATCATGCGATGTGAATTGAAGGTACTGCCGATCTTGCTGATCGATTGCTGCATCATCCACACCCAGCGTGCGTGCTGGTCGTAGTAGAGCGGCAATACGGTGTGCTCCAGCTTGTCGTACAGATGCTCGGCGTTGGCCCAGTGAATATCCCTGCCGTCGCCGCCGATCGACCATCCAGTGACGCCTTCCAGGCAGGCTTCGAGCCACCAGCCATCCAGCACGCTCAAGTTCAACACGCCATTGACGGCGGCTTTCATGCCGCTGGTGCCGGAGGCTTCCAGTGGCGGTTCGGGCGTGTTGAGCCATATATCCGCACCGGCAACCACCACTGGCGCAATGCTGAGATCGTAATTGGGCAGGAAGACGATGCGCATGGCCGGCGCGAGTTTGCCGATCACCTGGTGGAGCTGCTGGATCAGCTCCTTGGCGGGGCCGTCATGCGGATGTGCCTTGCCGGCGAACACCAGTTGGAAAGGACGTGCGGCATGGATGGCGGCGAGGCGATCCAGATTCGAGAACAGCAGGCTTGGGCGCTTATAAGTCGCCACGCGCCGCGCAAAACCAATGATGGGCACGGCGGGGTCCAGTTCGATGCCAGTCGCGCGCCGGGCGAGCGCGATGAGATCTGCCTTGGCACTGGTGTGTGCGCTCCACACGGCATCCGCCGGCAGCTGGTCGAACTGCAGCATGTGCATCGGCAGGTAACCCCAATCCTTGGAATAGCGATTGAACAGCTCGGCAAACGCGGGATGAGTCCAGGTCGGCACGTGAATGCCGTTGGTGACCGCGCGAATGTTGTAGTCGGGAAACATGCGCGTGGTCACTTCGGCATGCTTGACCGCCACGCCATTGATGTAGCCGCTGAGCGCCAGCGCAAGCCGCGTCATGTTCAGGCGGTCGCTGCCTGCCAGCTGGCGCAGCTGATCCAGCTCCACGTAACCCTGCAACAGATGGCCGAACAATTCGTAGGAGAAACGATCGTGCCCCGCTTCCACCGGCGTATGCGTCGTGAACACGCAGCGTTCGCGCACCTGCGCCACGTCATAACGGAGCTGGCCGGGCGAAACTTGATCGAGCGGCCGCGGGTAGCGGCGCAGCAGGTCCAGTGCAAGCAGCGCGGCATGGCCTTCGTTGAGGTGGTAGCAGGCGATCTGGAAGCCCAGCGCCGAGAGTGCGCGCAAGCCGCCCATGCCCAGCACAATTTCCTGCTTGAGCCGATGTGCGGTGTCGCCGCTGTAAAGCGCGTGGGTGAGGCGGCGGTCGTTGTCGCTGTTTTCCGGCAGATCCGAATCGAGCAGCAGCACGGGCGATGAACCGCCGACAGGGCTCCTCAAGATATACAGCCAGGGCCGTATCCAGACTTCACGCCCTTCGATCAACAGGGCCACTTTGGCGCGCAACGGGGTGGCATGGTCTTCCGGCGTCCAGGGATCGGCATGATCCACCTGCCGGCCGTGCTCATCGATTTCCTGGTGCAGATAGCCGTCGCGGTAGAGCAGGGTGACAAACACCATCGGCAGCGCAAGATCGGCACTGGTGCGCGCGGTGTCGCCCGCCAGCACGCCAAGTCCGCCGCTGTAGGTGTGTATCTCCGCCTGCAGCGCGATCTCCATGGAAAAGTACGCCACGCGAGTACGGGCCAGGTATGGGCCGATGGTGGCCGCAGGCATAAGCCGTGGATGCTCGGGGATGGTCATGGCAGCGTCCGCTCAACTTGCCGGCTGCCACTATCGCCGGTCCGCATGCGTTGGGTTTGATCTCGATCAAGATCGGGCGCCGCCGCTGGCGTAGGTTCAAGAGACCATGCAGCCGAACGCAGAAAACGCCATGCGAGCGATTTATGACAACGTTGCACAGGTGCCCATGCCTGGGCAGCGCAGCGCGGCGTTGCGGCTGTTGTTCGTGGCGGCGGAAATTTTCCCGCTGGCGAAAACCGGCGGCCTGGCCGATGTCTGCGGCGCGCTTCCGCAGGCGCTGGCCAGCCAGGACATCGACATACGCATGTTGATGCCGGGTTATACGCAAGCGCTGGATCGCATCATCGCCGCGCGCACTATCGCCGATTTCGGCGAGGTGCTGCCCGGCTTGCCGGTGCGCATCGTCAGCGGGTGGATGCCCGACTCGGGCTTGCCGGTGTGGCTGGTCGATTGCCCGCCGCTGTTTCGGCGCGACGGCTCGCTCTATCGCGATGCTCACGGTGAGGACTGGCCCGACAACGCGTTGCGCTTTGCCATGCTCAACCATGTCGCAGTCCGCATGGCCACCACACGCAGCCCGATCGGTTGGCGCCCGCACATCGTGCATGCCCATGACTGGCACGCCGGACTGATTCCGCTGTTGCTGGCGCGTGAGGCGCAACGCCCGAAAACCGTCTTTACCGTGCACAACATGGCGTTCCAGGGATTGTGTCCGTTGCAGCAGGCCGACGCATTGGGCTTGCCAAATTGGGCGGCCACCCAGGATGGCGCCGAGTTCTACGGACGTTTGTCGTTTCTGAAAGCAGGCATCCGGTTTGCCGACGTCGTGACCACGGTCAGCCGGAACTATGCGCGCGAAATCGCCACGCCCGAATTCGGATGCGGCATGGATGGACTGGTTCGCGCGCGGCATGACGTGGTCGGCATCATGAACGGCATCGACGAGCAGGTGTGGAATCCTTCCACCGACCCATGCCTGCCACGGCAGTATTCGCGCGACGAACCGTTCGGCAAGCAATACTGCAAGGCGGCGTTGCAGCAGCAGCTGGGGCTTGATATCCATCCCGCCGCGCCGCTGGCCGAGTCCGTCTGCCGCATTACTTATCAGAAAATGGCCGACGTGCTGCTGGCGAGCCTGCCGCAATTGTTCCAGCGGCATCCGCTGTTGCAGATGGTGGTGCATGGTTGTGGGGATCAGGCGCTGGAGCAGGGGTTTTCTGCGTTGGCCGAGCAGTATCCGGGACGCATGATCGCGCACATCGGCTATGACGAAACCCTTGCGCATCGCCTGCATGCCGGCGCCGACGTCCTGCTGCATGGCGCGCGTTTTGAACCCTGCGGCCTCACGCAGTTGTATGCCATGCGCTATGGCACCGTGCCGGTGGTGCGGCGCGTGGGTGGTTTGGCCGACAGCGTGATCGACATCAACGACGGCACCGAGCGCATTGATGGCTTCATCGGTTTTGCCTTCGACGATGCCACCGGCGATGCGCTGTGCGATGCGGTGACGCGCAGTATCGGTGTTTACGAAAGCATGCCCGATACCTGGGCGCGGATCCGCCGCTGCGCCATGTCTGGCGATTACGGATGGCGGCGCTCGGCGGTCGAGTACGCGCATGTGTATACCAGGCTCGTTCCCGAATACTTGCCACCGCAATATCTGACACGTGCGGTGCACGATGACGAAGCGAGCGGCATCGACTCCGGCAGCCTTGCCTTGCATGCGGAGTGATCAGCATGGTCACTGCAGCGGCCAACGATAACGGGCCTGCATCGGCAAGCCCGCCTGCGCATGCATGGCTTCCCACTCCCATCGACGCCGAAGCGCGCCACATGATGATCGCGCAAGCCGCGTATTTTCGCGCCGAAAAGCGCGGCTTTGCGCCGGGCTTCGAACAGGATGACTGGTTGGAGGCCGAGCGGGAGATCGCGCGGATGCTCGATGGTTGATACGGCCATCGTAGGCTGGGATGAAATGCCAGCATGCCTGCCGCTTACAGTGCCGGGATTTCATCCCAGCCTACGAAGCGTGTCTCGCACCTGATGTACGCCGTCCTGCCACGCGTACTGCCGCCGGGCCTGGACGCGCTCACCGAGTTGGCGCTCGATCTGCGCTGGACCTGGAACCATGCCGTGGACGAACTGTGGGCGCAGGTGGATGCCGAACTCTGGGAGGACACCCACAATCCCTGGATCGTATTGCGCAACGCGCCGCAGCGCAGGCTGGAGCAGCTGAGTGCCGACAAGGCGTTTTTGCAGCGGCTCAAACAAGCGATGGACGAACGCGAGGCCTACCTGACGGCGTCCAGCGTGAACGCGAGCCACGCATCGCCGGATGCGCCCACGGCGATTGCGTACTTCAGCATGGAGTTCGGGCTGAGCGAGGCGTTGCCCTTGTATGCCGGCGGACTGGGCGTGCTGGCCGGCGACTATCTCAAGACTGCCAGCGATCTGGGTGTGCCGCTGCTCGGCATCAGCCTGCTGTATCAGGAAGGCTATTTCCGCCAGACCATCGATACCGGCGGCAATCAGCGCGAAGCCTATCCGTATGCCGACCCGACCAGCTTGCCGATCCAGCCGGCCGTCGACGCCGATGGCGCGTGGATGGAAGTCAATCTGCCGCTGCCGGGACGCATGCTGCGTCTGCGCGTCTGGCATGCGCGCGTGGGCCGCACGCGTTTGTACTTGCTCGACAGCAACCACGTGCGCAACGGGCCGGTGGATCGCGGCATCACCTCCAAACTGTACGGCGGCGGCTCGGAAATGCGCCTGTTGCAGGAAGTGGTATTGGGCATGGGCGGTTGGGCCGTGCTGGATGCGCTCGACGTCGAAGCGGAAGTGTGTCACTTGAACGAAGGACATGCGGCGCTCGCCGTGCTGGAGCGCGCCCGCCGCTTCATGCACAAGAAGAACGTGTCGTTCTGGGATGCCTGGTGGGCGACGCGCGCCGGCAATGTGTTCACCACGCACACGCCGGTGGCGGCCGGCTTCGATGCGTTTACCCCATCGCTGATCTACAAATATGCGCGCGGCTTTCTGGCGGATTGCCAGCTCTCGTTGCGCGAGCTGCTTGCGCTCGGGCGCGCCGATCCGTCCGACGATCGCGAGCCGTTCAACATGACCTATCTGGCGCTGCGCGGTTGCGCCCAATCGTGCGCGGTCAGCCGCCTGCATGGCAGCGTGAGCCGAACGCTTTTCGATCATCTGTATCCACGCTGGCCGATCAGTGAAGTGCCGGTGCGCTACGTCACCAATGGCGTGCACGTTCCATCATGGGATTCGGCGTGGGCCGATATGTTATGGACGCAGGCGTGCGGCAAGGGGCGTTGGGTGGGCAAATCCGATTGCGCACCTGCGGCGATATCCAATTGCGATGACGCCTCGCTGTGGGGGCTCGCCGCCAATCAACGCCGGGACCTGGTGCATTACGCGCGTGAACGATTGGCCAGGCAATGGGGGCAGCGTGGCGAATCTCCGCAGCAGGTGGCGCAGGCTTTCCAGGTGCTCGATCCCAACGTGCTGACCCTGGGTCTGGCTCGGCGTTTTGCCGAGTACAAGCGCATGAATCTGCTGCTGCACGACGAAGATCGCCTGATGAGGCTGCTATTGCATCCGCTGCAACCGGTGCAGCTGATCATTGCCGGCAAGGCGCACCCCAACGATGAGCTTGGCAAGCAGCAGGTGCGCGCGTGGCTGGAATTCACCCGTCGCCCCGCATTGAGCGGGCGCGTAGTGTTTCTCGAAGACTACGATTTGGCGCTGGCGCAACACCTGGTGCAAGGGGTGGACGTATGGATCAACACGCCGCGCCGCCCATGGGAAGCGTGCGGCACCAGCGGCATGAAAACGCTGGTCAACGGCGGGCTCAATCTGTCCGTGCTCGATGGCTGGTGGGCAGAGGCGTATGACCCTGCTTACGGCTGGGCCATCGGCGACTTTGGCGATGACGCCGCCGACGCGGACAGCATGTACCGCTTGCTTGAAGAAGATATCGTGCCGACCTTCTACACGCGCGACGCGAACGACATTCCCACCCATTGGGTGGAACACATGCGTGCAAGCATGTCGCAACTCGCGCCGCGCTTCAGCAGCAACCGCATGCTGCTGGAATACCTGGATGGGTTCTACATGCCCGCCACGCGTGCGTTTCGCCGGCGCGAACAGCACGGCGCCCGTCTTGCGCATGAGCTGCACGAATGGCATGCATCCATGTCGGCGGCATGGCATGAAGTGCATTTCGGCACGGTGGAGGCGCAGCACGAAGGCGAGCATTGGCGCATCAGCGTGCCGGTGTATCTGGGCGACATCGACGTCAAGCACGTGAAGGTGGAGTTGTGCGCGGAAGAAGATGGCGGTCAACCGGCGCTGCGCATCCCCATGCAGGCCGGTACGCCGATAGCTGGCGCGATTGGCGGTTATCGCTTCATGGCACAGGTATCCGCACTGCGCCCGGCAGATCACTACACGCCGCGTGTGCGCAGCTGGCATGCGGAGGCGTTTTTGCCGGCGGAATCGACGTTGATTGCGTGGCAGCGGTGAGGCTTTCGCAGGCTGGGATGAAATCCCAGCATTCAGTCAACTCCATTAGTGCTGACTTAGGCGGAGAAGCTTGACGCTTGCCGCTGTCGGCTCCCTCCCCTGCAATGGCAGGGGAGGGCTGGGGTAGGGTTGCTTGAGCTTTAGCCTACTGCTGAATGTCAGTAAATAACCTATGGCGGGCACAATTACGTGAGCGGCATACGTAGCTGCGACGTGTAGCTCTCGCCGCTCGCTACGCTCGCACCCCACCCTAACCCTCCCCTGCGAGCAGGGGAGGGGACAGATCTTCGCGAGCGTGTAGAGCGCGTAGGCTGGGATGAAATCCCAGCTTGTTTGTCACCCTGATGCTCGGATTTCATCCCAGCCTACGATCCGCACATCAATAGCGCAGATGTTCCTTCCGCAGCGTAGCGAAATCCTCATTCTGTTCCGCTTCGATCGCTTCCAGCCGATCAAGCGGCGCACCATCGCCAATCGCCTGCAACACCGCCGACGAACCTACCGAACCATGCGTTCCAGCCAAGTCGAACGTACTCGGATAAAGCGCATGCAACGTCGACAGCAAGGCCAAGCCCACCCGCGCGACGGGGCGCGATGCGTCGGCCTTGATGCTCACGCCATGACAAAGCTGGCCGTGCCAGGTGGATTCGGTGGGAACGAAATCGATGGCTTCGAAACGTGCGCCCGTATCCAGCGCATTCAACCAGCGGGCAAGTTTTTCGCCATCGATCCATGGCGCACCGATCCACTCGAACGGGTGCGGCGTGCCGCGTCCCACGCTTATGTTCGCGCCTTCCAGCATGGCAACATCCGGATACAGGTCCAGCTGCGTTGGCGTGCGCAAATTGGGCGACGGGGGCACCCAACCCAGGCCCGTGTCGGCCAAGCGCATGGAACGCCGATAACCGTTCATGGGAATCACGCGCAAATCCGCGTCGATGTCTTTTTCCTGATTGAAAAGATCGGCCAGCTCGCCGACCGTCATGCCCGATTGCAGCGGCAACGGAAAATAACCGGTAAACGACTCATGCCCGCTATCCAGCACAGGCCCCCCAACGCGATCGGCGCCCAGCGGATTGGGCCGATCCAGCACGAACAAGGGGATGCGATGTTCCGCGGCAGCTTCCAGTGCGTAACCGAGCGTTGTTTCGTACGTGAAGAAGCGCACGCCTGCATCCTGGATGTCGAACACCAGTGCATCCAGGCCGGCGAGCGAGTCGGCAGGGAAGCGTTGGTTCGTGCCGTACAAGCTATGCACGATAAGTCCGGTTGCCGCATCGCGCGCCTCGCCGACCGGTGCATCGACATCGGTATTCAAGCCATGCTCGGGGGAAAACAATGCTGCAAGCGTGACGCCCCGCGCGTGGGCAAGCACGTCCACGGTTCGCTTGCCTTGTGCATCGAAGCCGCTGCGGTTCGTGATCAGGCCGATACGCATGCCGGCGAGCGGTGCAAACGTTTGTGCCTCCAGCACGTCGATGCCGGTTTGCACGGGACCTTTGGATACCGGCAAGCGCGATGCCTCGCGCAGCGCCGGCAACGTCCACGGCAGCAGGCGGCTCATGTCGGCCGTGGTCATCGGCGCCGTGCGGCTCGCGAGCAAGGCCAATACTTGCGCACGCAATGGCCGTGCATCGCCGTTGCCATGGGGATGGACGCGGTTGGTCAGGATGATCACGAACTGCCGCGTCGCCAGGTCGATCCACGAACCCGTGCCGGTGAAGCCGGCATGACCGATGGCGCCGATGGGTGGAACGCGGTTTTGATTGGTGACGAAGGGCGCGGCCAGTTCCCAGCCGATGCCGCGCCACGATGTTTCCGAGAGCGGCGAGGCGACCGACGCCAGCGCAGTAATGCTTGCCGGTTGCAGAATGCGTGTGCGGCCTAAGCGTCCGTTGTTCAGCACCATCTGCGCGAAGCGCGCCAGATCGGCGCCGGTGGAAAACAGGCCTGCGTTACCGGAGACACCACCCATCCAGTTGGCGGTGGGATCCTGGACGCGCCCGCGGCGCATGCCCGTAGGGTCCGCCGTGGTTGGCGCGCTGAGTCTGGCCAGCCTGGCGCTGGGCAGGAAGGTCGTGTCCTGCATGTTTAGCGGTTTGAAGATATGCGCGCGGCAGTAGGCATCCAGCGATTGATGTGTGACGCGCTGTACCACCTCACCGAGCGCGATGAAGTTGAGATCGCTGTAGATGACCTTTTCGCCGGGCGCACTGAGCAACGGTTCCGCCGCAATGGCGCGCAGCACACCTTGTTGGCCACGCTGATGCGGCAGGCTGCGCAAGTCCGGCCGCAAACCCGATGTGTGCGCAAGGAGCTGGCGCACGGTTACCGCATGCTTGCCGTTTGCCGCAAACGCCGGCCAGTAATAAGCGACCGGTGCGTCCAAGTGAATGCGGCCCGCTTCGACCAGCTGCATGACCGCCGTGGTCGTCGCGATCACCTTGGTGAGCGAGGCGAGATCGAACGCCGTATCCAAGGTCATCGGCTCCGGCGCCGGCACGATGGCGCGTTGCCCGAATGCCTGGCGATAGAAAACATGCGTGGCATCGCCGATCAGGATGACGGCACCGGGAATGCGGTGCGCGGCGATCTGGCCGTCGACGATCTGTTGCAGTTGTTGCTGTTCGGCCAGGTTGAGGTCGGCGGCTATGGCTGGCGGGATCACCGCGAAAAGTGCGGCCAAGGCGAGTCGCGCGAACCCGTGTGTGACACGGCCGATCAAGGGCGCTGGCTTTTGCGACGATCGAGATGTCCGCTTCGCCTGAGCGAAATTAATGGAAATGCCCGCAAGTTCGGCGCACTCCATCACTGACGCGGCAGGTCGTTGGCGTCGTACTGGTTGCGCGGATTCCATAACATCCACCCATCGCTGTTCGCGGCGTCGGCTGCATCGCTTTGCGCGCGGATTTCCGTGGCGTCGAATACGCGGCGGTCGAACGCATAATCGCGAAACCCTTGCAGCCAGGGACGAAAACGTTCGCCAGGAAGACCGGTTCGGCGTATCGCCTCGGCCAGCGAACGACTGACAATCTGTGCCGGATCGGCGACCGGGTTGGCAAGTCCAGGCAAGCCCCACGTAAAGCCGGACGGGTACAGCATGGGCGAAATGTAATCGAGCGGGGCGCCGAGCTGTTCGAGCTGCTGGCCGATCGCCGTGTCGTTCGCGTTCCAGCACACGTAGCCAAAAATATCGGCCGCGACGAACACGTTGTATGGCGCAAGTCTTGCTCGGGCGGCTTGCAGGAAACCGATGATCGCTGCCGTGCGATTGTCGCGAGTGTTCGGCAATGCAAAGCGCGGACCGCTCTGGTCGGGAAAGCGCACGTAGTCGAACTGGATTTCGTCGAACCCCATGCGGGCCGCTTCTTCGGCGACGTCGAGGTTGTGCTGCCACACATCGCGCGAAAACGGATCCATCCACTGCAAGCCTTCGCGATCCCGCCATGGCTTGCCTTCCGCATTCAGCACGCGCCACTCGGGATGGGCTTGGGCCAGCGGGTCGTCCTTGAACACCACGATGCGCGCGATGAGATACAGATGCAGGGCGTGCAGATGGGCGATCAGGCCAGGAAAATCCTGCATGTACGGCACGCGCGCGCTCACTTCGGCGGCGGCGCCAATCGACTCGCGCGCGGCACTGCGATAAGGCGTGAGCCCACGATCGCCTTTGACATCGATAACCAGCGCATTGATCGCCGTACTTTCGGCCAGGCTGATCGCCTTCTCCCGCAGCGAGGTGTTGGTGACGCCGTACACGGACAGATAAACCGCCTTGGGCCGAAACGGCGTCAGCGTGAGCGTGATGGCTTCGTCACCGGCCACTTTCATCTCGGTGCGCAGATAACCCGGCGCGCGCGCGGCGATGGTGGTTACGGCCTGTTCGATCACGAACTGCCCCTGGTCATTCGTGTGCATGACGCCGGCCGATGTAGTGACGATGGCCCCGGCGACCGGCCGTTGCGTGGCCTGGTCGATCACCACGCCGGTCACCGCCAGGGCCGCCGGGCTGGCGAGTTGAGCGATGATTGCAAACACAGCCGGCACCGCATGCAACCTCCAACGACGTGACATGTTCATGGCGCAACTCCGGCGGCGCTTTCGCCGAGCAGATGCGCGAATGCGCGCGGGCCGTAAGCGTCCACCATCAGAAAGCGCGGTAGTGCGAGCAGCGGAGCATCATGGCTAGCCTGGTGCGGCCGCAACGTAAAGGCCGCCACGTAGCCTTCCTGATTGGCCAGCGCCATCAGCTCGTCGTCGACGATGCCGAATGGCCAGGCCAGCATGTCCACGTGCGCGCCGGTTTCCGCTTCGATGCGCTGGCGCGATTTTTCCAATTGCCAGCGAACGAACTGCTGGAAATCCCCCGCGCTGCGGTGCCTGCGTTCGATGTTGAAGTTGGGATGCCAGTAGGTGTGCGACTGAATGTCGAACCATCCGGTCTGCTTGAGCGTACGCAGCTGATCCCAGGTGAGCGCATAAGACGCATTGGAAATGGCCGATGGATAGATGAACAGCGTGACGGGAAAATGCTCGCGCAACACGATCGGCAGCAGCTTTTCGAACACCGAGCGATGGCCATCGTCGACGGTGATGACCACCGGTTTCTCGGGCAACACGGCGCTCGGATCGCGCAGCCACTCGACGGCATCGCGCAACGGCACGATGTGATAGCCGTGCTCGTTGAGAAAGCGCAACTGGGATTCGAAGGTGGTGATGCGCACGGTCATGGCATCGGCGGCCGTGTCGGCAAAGCGGTGATAGACCAGAATGGGCAGGCCGGGCTCGCTGGCCTGCACAGGGCCGACGCTGCATAGGCAGGCGAAAGCCGCGCCAAGTATTCGCCGCCAGATTTTTCCGTCCATAACGACCTTTGCGGGGGCATGTCGCGTGCGCTGCCATCAGCGCCCGGGCGAGCCTGCGTTGCATTTATCGTGCGTGGATGGCGGGTGCGCTCACGTGATACAGATCAATTGCGCTGCTGGGTGTTTTATGTTTTGGCGAAGAACCACTGTCGCCTGGCTCCGCTTGACCGTTCACTGGCGATGGAGGTGGCGTTCCTGTCGCAGCTGCGTGAAGGAGGCGTATGCATGGAGAGGTCTGCAAGCAACATGCATCGCATCGCAGGTCTTGCGGGTGCATACTCTGCGCGCTGTTTCCCGTTAACTATTTTCTGGGGAGAATCACCATGAATACGCTCGCCAAAATTCTCGTACCCATGCTTGGCGCGGTTGCCTTCAGTGGCGTCGTGCTGGCGCAGGACAGCATGCCGAGCAGTTCGACGTCGAGCATGGCGCCGATGGGCGGCATGCATGGCAGCAAGTCCGGCATGAAAGGGATGCATCACGTGATGGGCATGCACGCCATGCCGGCCACCGTGACATCCGTCGATACGAAGACCGGCATCGTCGAGGCGGACGCCGAAGGCATGAACCTGAAAGTGCATTTCCCGCCGGCTTCCGTGGCGGATTTGAAAACCGGCGACAAGATCACCTTGCACATGGGGTACAGCAAGCCGTGATGGTTGTTGGCGCTGGTGCGCGGGAATGATGACCTGCTTTGCAATGGTCTCGACGCGGGCGACCTTAAGGCATTTCAACAAGTGGCACGCCGTTCCCCGAATGGTGTGACAAGGCGGTACTCACGACGCTCGCCGCGATGTGCTCCCTCCCCTGCGACAGTAGGGGAGGGCTTGGGGTGGGGTTGCTTGGGCTTTAGCGCAGAGCTCCATTTCAGAGAAGAACCTAATGGTGGCGATGTTTGGCTCCCGCTGCTCGCTGCGCTCGCACCCCACCCCAGCCCCAATGCTCCGAACTTAAGGATGTTTTTCATCGCCAAAAACCCTCGTTCGTCATTCCGGCGAAAGCCGGAATCCAGTCAAGTACGCCGTGCAAAGCACACAAAACCTTTATGACGTGTGCTTCGCACGCATGTTTGACTAGATTCCGGCTTTCGCCGGAATGACGGGTATTGGATCTGAGGCGATTGAAACCCTTAAGTTCGGAGCATGGACCCCAGCCCTCTCCTGCAAGCAGGGGAGGGAGCCGTTTTTTCGCGATGATTGAGATCCCCCGCTTGAGTTAGTCAAGATAATAATGATTCTCATTGACCCCCTTTCGGAAATGTACGAGAATGCGACCTACTCTCATTTAAAGGGAGCCAAGGGGCTGCATGCGTCGCATTTTGAAAGGGAAACTGCCGGCATCTCTGCTTGCGGTTGCCGCCACGTTCGGTATCGCCACCCAGGTACACGCCGACGAACCGTTACTGGGTTTTCTCTACACCACCGACCTGCTGCCTCAACACGGCCAGGAAGTGGAGCAATGGGTGACCTGGCGCCACCGGAAGGCCGGCGGGCGGTTCGATCTGCTGGAAGGGCAGACTGAATATTCCTACGGCGCGACCGACTCGCTGCAGCTGTCCGGTTATCTGATCTACGACTGGACGCAGGCCTATCACAACGGTCCGGATGGAACGACCACGCCACCGGAACCTTACTCGGCGTACTTCCCGAACCCGGACAGCCATTTCAACAGCACCAAGTTCATCGGCGCGGCGTTCGAGGCGATCTGGCGCGTGCGCAGCCCGTATACCGATCCGGTCGGCATCGCCTTCCTGTTCGAGCCGGAAATCGGCCCGCGCTTTCAGGAGCTGCAGGTCAGGGCGATCTTCCAGAAGAACTTTCTCGATGATCGCCTGGTGCTGGTCGGCAATGCCACGTGGGCGCCGGAAGTGCGCGAACTGCCCGGCAACCCTTATGCCGATCCGGATTCGGTCGATTTCCGCCGCAACACCAATATCGAGACGGACGTGAACTTCGGTATCGGCGCGTCGTATCGCTTCACGTCCAACTGGGCGGTTGGCTGGGAAGTGCAGAACGAGCGGGAAATCAACCAGTGGAATCTCTTCGACCACAGCCAATGGATGGGCAACGCCGTGTATACCGGCCCCACCATTCATTACGCGAACCAGCACTTTTTCGCGACGCTGACGTGGTGGCAGCAGCTGCCGATCGCGCACAACTACATGGACCCCAGCATGATCGTCAAAGGCTATGACACCGACGTCGATTTCGAGCACACGCGCGTGCGGCTCAAGGTCGGCTATTACTTCTGACGGAACCGAATGATGAAAGCGCAATTCCTGTTGGTGCCCGCCGTCGCGATCGTTGCCGTGGCGGCGCCTGCCTATGCCAAGGTGTTTCTCAGCGTCGAGCAGGCGCAGCAATTGATGTTTCCCGGCGCCACGTTCACGCCGCAGCAGCTGACCTTGACCGATGAGCAAGTGCATGCGATCGAGAAAGCCAGCGGCACGGATGTGCTCAATCACCAGTTGCAATTGTGGAAAGTGTCGACCGGCGGCTGGTTCATCGCCGACCAGGTGGTGGGCAAGCACGAGTTCATTCCCATCGCGGTGGGGCTGGACGACACCGGTGCCGTAAAGAGCATCGAGATACTGGAATACCGCGAAGCGTTCGGCGACGGCGTGCGCAATCCGCAATGGCTGGCGCAGTTCCAGGGCAAGCGCAACGGCGCCACGCTCACATTGACCCGCGACATCCAGAACATTTCCGGCGCGACGCTTTCGTCCAAGCACATCACCGATGGCGTGCGCCGGCTGCTGGCTACCTATGCCGTTGCCATCGCACCCCACTGAACGCGCCAAGCCGCTGCTGGGCACCGTCGTTCGTATCCGGGTCGACGGTTTGGCGCCGGCGTTGGCGAACGACGTGATCAGCGCAGCGTTCGATGGCGTTGCCGAGATTCATCGCCTGATGAGCTTTCACGAAGCCGACAGCGAACTCTCGCGGGTGAACCGCGAAGCCGTGCATAGCCCAGTGCCGCTCAGCGCGCCTACGCATGCGGTGCTGCGCCATGCGCTGGAATTGGCCGCCGTCTCGGACGGCGTGTTCGATCCCACGATTGCGCCTGCGTTGGTGCGCAACGGCTTGCTCCCCGCCTTGTCACCAACACTGCCCGCTGCGGGTGCAAGCTGGAAAGATATCGCGCTGTCGCCGGATGGAACGGTTAGTTTCCGCAAGCCGCTTTGGTTGGATCTGGGCGGCATTGCGAAGGGTTATGCCGTCGACGTCGCTTTCGATTTGATCGCCTCGCATCATCCATCGCGCATCTACGTGGAAGCAGGCGGGGATTTGCGCCTCGGCGGCGCGGAGCCGGAGCTGGTGTATCTGGCGGCGCCGCAACAGGAGGGTGGCATGCCCGCCGTAAAGGTCGAAAACGCTGCAGTGGCCAGCTCCGGCAGCCAGCCGCTGCACGATGACACGCTGGTCAGCCCGCATATCGATCCGCGCAGCGGACGTCACGGCAAAACGGATCGCTTCGTCACCGTGGTGGCACCCCGCTGCGTACATGCCGATGCGCTCACCAAAGTGGTGATGGTGGCTGGAGCTGCTTCGGCAGCGGTGCTCGAACGCTATCAGGCGCTGGCTTTCATGCTGGATGGAGCCGTATGGACGTCCATCGGCGCGAACGCTGCAACGGCAACCTCCTGCGATTCATAACCGATGCGCCTTACCCATCCCATCCGCCTGACGCTTTACCTCATCAGCCTTGGTCTGTGGCTGACCGGTGCGTTGTGGCTCGTCTTTCATTACTTCATGACGCAGCAGACGTCATTCGGGCCGCAGCCTCATCCGCTGGAACACTGGTGGCTTTCGCTGCACGGGCTGTTCGCCTTTCTGGCGCTGTGGATGTTCGGCTGGCTGTGGGGTCGCCACGTCATCTGGGGATGGAAGGCCAAACGCCATCGCGTGACCGGCGGCCTGTTGTTTACGCTGCTGGTCGTGCTCGTGCTATCGGGCTATTTTCTGTATTACCCGCCGAGCGACAACTCGCTTCCCGTCATCGCGGTGGTGCACTGGTCGATCGGCCTTGCGCTGGTGATTCCGTTTCTGGTGCATCGCTTCTGGCGGCCTGCGCGGAAGGGTTGAGCGGGCGGCGAGAACACGAATGCAAGATGAAACGTCTGCGTGATGCGTCGCTTTCCTTCTAAACCAACAGCCTTCGGCAACCGATGCGCGCCTACTGAAAAGCATGTGAAAATACGGCAAAGACTTACAACATAATAGGACTAATCTTGCAGAAAAATCGTCTTTCGTTGCTTTTGCTAATTGGTCCATTCTGAGCGCGGGGAATCCTTCCATCACTTAAAGGACGCGCCATGTTTGATTTCTCCCGCAAGCTTTTTCGTCAAACGATCCTGACCGCGGCTATTGCCTTGAGCATGACCACCGTCGCGACCGCGCAAGATGCCGCATCCGCTACAGGGCTTGGCCAAGCGTGGCCGAATGCATCCGACGTCAGTACCAACCCGCATTTCCATGTCTATCGGTTTGAACGGGATGGTGTTGCATACCTCCAGATCAATGATCTTCAAGGCAACGTGCGCGCTGCTGTCGCGACGACAGCGGGTGTGACGTTTGCCTTGCCGATGGGTGTTGATGCGCAAAACTTTGCAATGACAGCTGGCCTTTCATCAGCGGACTTGACGCAAGCGGTTTATCAGGATGACAGCCTGACAATCGCCGCAGTGCCGAAGAACGATGGAAGCATGAGCATCGTGGCGATGGCCGGGTGTGGCAATCCGCAACAATGCACGGGGGGGCATGTTATTGATGCGGTGACTCAGTGATTATCGCGCTCCGCCAAAATGTTTTCGTCAACCTACCCACAGGCGAACGAGAGGCGCCATGCGCAATCGATCGTGCTGTGCACGCGGTTCTGTATCGCATAACAACGTGGTGAACCGCACTCCCGATGTCGTGGTGCGACGGCGGATGTCTCCTTCGAACAGGCGAGCCAACAGACGCAAGTCATCAAACGTTCGCGCGCTGGCGCCCAGCTTGGGGGCTACGCGCTGACGTTCTTTGGCTTGCAAGAAACCATACGCCACCTGGGATGCGTCCAGCATGCCGTCCATTCGCAAACCCACCCACCGCACGCCGCGATGGCGTCCTGTCCGCACCGTCAGATGAATACCAATACATGCAGGCGACGCACTGATATTCACCGCCGCCTCGCAGGCCATCCGATAGATCACCCCCTGCAAGGCTTCGCTCATAAAGCGAAGCCTTCGCCCCGGTGTTTCGCAGGAGTAGCGGATACCCGCTTCCCGCAATGCCGTGCCAATGGACTCTTCCAGGGCAGCCGCAAGCCCCCGCTCCCTCCATGCACTGGGATGGATGCTTTCGGCGACGTGATGCACCTGCTTGGGGATTTCACGAAAGTCCTTGTCGTAATCATCGCGCGCTTCCATCGGTATGAAGCGCTGCAGCACGCGCGCGTAATCCATGCGTACAACGCCCGCCACTTGCTCCAATAATTGAGAGGTCTGTTGCAAGCGCTGTTCGCCAAATTCCAGTGCCTTTTGTGCAAACCGCTGGGTTTGTTTGGCATCGCGCCAAAGCTGCTCGTGCTGTCGGCATTGTGCGGAAACGTGCGCGCCGAACATATAGAGGCCAGTGATAGCAAAAGCCACTACCACATGCATCTGAAGAGTGGCTGGGTCGACCTGCCAATCCAGCAAATAACGCGTACAAATGAGCGCCGATGTTCCGCCCAGCACAGAGGCCCAACCGTTTTTGAGGGTAAGCCAGACGACCAGCAGAAACAGCGTTGCTAAAACGGCTGGTTTGGCAGCATCGGCTACGATGCCGTGAAGGAACGTTAGAGCGGTAAAGGCCAGTATTGCGAGCGACACATGCAGGAGTGCTGGGTTTTGAACCGTCTTTCGCAGGGGTAGAAGTCCATTTGGCATGAAGTGACGGTGAGTGCGAACCATAACAGCCCATGGCACAACGATAAGTATGGCCATATAGCTGTCAAGGACATACGCGAAGACTGCGCCCGGAGGGGGATGATAGGAACCCGTTGGCAATTGCACCGTTGACAAAATGGCGTAGTTCATTGCGGCCCAAATCACCGACAAGCTTAAGGCGCAACAAAGAAGTGCCTTGATGTTTACCAAATGATCTGACGGGAATAACGCCGCGCGACAACGAAACCACCATACTACCGGCATGCCTAGCGCAATCATCGGGATGGACATAAGCATTGCCCACGTAACGCCAAAGTCCTCAATGCACGCCATATTGGGATAGATCAGGGCCGCAGTTTCACCCACGACCAACGCTGGCCAATAGCGGCATGGGATCAATAACAAACACGCCATACGAAACCCGGCCATGACCGGCCAGTGGCTATCGGAAAAGCTACGCAAAGGCAGATAGAGCAGCCCGTACCCCAGGGCTACCCCCACGTGAATCACCCAGCGGTGGCTCTGCCATGTCTTTTCAATCTGCATACTGCTCATGCGCTCCTTGCCCTCCAACAAGGCCACGCCATCTGTGATTCGTTTCTTGGCGTGGCCCTTTAGTTTGCTTGTGAAAAGCGCAAGGATGGCCGCGCGTATTCCATCTCCGTAAGATGAATACGATGTCTTGTCTTGTCGGAAGAACCTTGGAGCCCTTGCGAGAAATGCCTGTCAGGCAACTGATCGGAACTACATGACCGAGCATGGGCAGACTTATGCCACCTTCTCATGCGGCCACTTACTGCCCAGGAGCAGGCCACTGGGACTTCTCACCCGGGCAGCTTGAGCTTGGGCACCAGCGGCGCTGGCAGCAAGCGCTTTTTAAAGTACGCATCCTCGTAATAGAAAATCTTCTTACCCATGATCGCGTAGCCCAGGCCCTCCACGAAAACCAATATCCGCTTTGAGCTGAGTTGCTTGACCTCGTCGGCGGTCATCAGGCGGCGTTTCTCCAAGACTTCCGTTTCGCTATAGCCACCACCACTGCGCCCATAATTGCGGGTGCGTTGCTTACGACGAATAGTCACCTCGCCGATCATTTGCGAGTAATCCTCGGCGTCGCGCTGTTCTCGTGGAGTGAGGACGGCCTGCACGCCCATGTTAGCCACCATCGCTTGCGCCGTCGCTGCACCGTAGATCGCCTCCAACTGCGCCTTCGATTGCAGAATAAACAAGTAGCGGATGCCGTAGCTGGCAATCCAGCTGAGCGAGTTGGCGATGATCTCTACCTTACCGAGTGCAGCAAACTCATCGAGCAGGAACAGGCACTGGTATTTCAGATCCTTGTTCGTCCCCATCTGTTCGCCGCCGTTGCATTTGATCGCCTGCTCCATGAAGAGATTCAGGATGCCTTTGGCCTCGGCCAAGCGATTGGGAGCCACGCCAACATAGATGGTTTGGATTTTTTTGCGGATCGTGGTGAGATCGAAATCATCGGCCGCGGTCGCGGCATCCACGATCGGGTTACCGAAGATGTGCAGTGGGGACAAGGTCGTGCCCATCGCCGAGGCGAAGGTTTCCGGCGGCAGATCGCACAAGTTGCGCAAGCCCGCGCGCGCCGCCGCGCCGACGTGGGGTTCGGTCATCAACCGCTGGAAATACGCGTGCTTTTTCTCGCCGGGCCTGGCCCCTTCACCAGACAGGGTGCGGTAGACCTTGCCAAGCGTGGGGAAGGATGGCTCGGCCAGCATGCTCGTTTGCTGATCGTTCTTCTGGTGTTGGTAGCAATCGAACAAGTAATGCACGATCGCCTTGAAGGCATCCCTTGACACGTTCTGCCAAAAAGGGTCTTGACCCGGCGCGTCGGGGTAAAGACAGGCTGCAATGCCGTTGATGTCGCCATCGCGCAGCTTGGCATCCAAGCGCACATAGCTGAGCGGGTTCCACCGCGCCGTGCGGCCATCGTCAGCGAATGGGTTGAACAGATAGACCGGACCGAGCGTCTCGCGGTACCCGGCGGTGATCCCGTGACCTTCGAATTTAATGTCGAGCATCACCAGGCTATTAACCACGCCAATGCATTGGGGATCACGATGGCAACACCCTTGCCCGCTCGCGTCCCGGCGATCATTACCACGTGCCGCGATTTGCCAATCCTGATGAATTTGGGGCCATGGCGACCCACGACGATGCCGGTCGGCTCATTGAGCAACAGTTCGTGTTTGCGCAAATCGCCGGTCCTGGCAAAGCGGGCATTGCCGTACAGCTCGCTGTCGCGGTGACTGAAACGCGAACGCAGCAGGCCGGCCAGCAAAAAACCGTAGAGCAGTAACGGCAGCCCGAAGCCGACAAGGCCGCCAAGCTGGATTTTCCATACATATGCGCGCCAGCCTGGGTCGTGGATGACCTGCCAATACCCCAGGTAGGTATTCCAACTCAACGTGTAGTGCACCTCCTGCAAGAGCGTCAGTGTCGCCCAACCGGCCAAGTACAGGCTGCCGATCAAGGCCGCCACCAACAAGCCAACGGCCAAAGCCCATTTCACCCAAGAACTCATGTCATTTCTCCTGATGCAGCGTCACTGCCGCGCAAAACCCCGCGATTCCCTTCCACCGTGCTGACTACCCCTCACGGTGTCCGCCCCAGCCCTGCCTGCTGCGCTAACCGCTGCTCAAACGCCATCGCCTGCTCCTGCAAACGCTGCTCCACCTGCACCAGCGTCTGGCTGCTCTGTTCCACCGGCGGCGCCTGCTTGAGGTCCTCGCCGCTGAATTTGACCATGCTGAAATCAGAGACCGCGCGGAGTCCGGGCTGAGCGCTAAATCTTCCGTCGGGTTCGCAGGCCAGCATGAGCGTGGGCACTTGGTCAAACTGCCGATCGCGTAAGGTCACCGTCACCCGCGCCGCTTCCCGGTCCAGTTGCTCGGGATCGCGCGTCATCCCGTGTGCGGCATAGGCCGCACCCAATTTCTGCCGTGCTTCAAGAAACATCGCATGATGCGGCTCCTGCGGATGGCGCACGTCCGTGCGCGGCACGGGTTGGGGATCGACGTTTGCCGCCAAGGGAGACGCCATCGACAGTGCGGATTGTTTGGGCAACGCCCACTCGCGCCACGCGCTCGCCGTTTCTTCCGGGGTCTTGGTCAACATCGTGCCCAGGTTGCCGTGCAGGACTTCGGAGTCCTGGCCGATTTTCAGGTGATCGGTGACGATCAGGGTGTTGCCTTGGATCTCGATCGCGCGCAGGTCTTGAATGACGAACGCTTTGTGCTGGTCGGTCATATAGGTGAGGCCGGCGGCGATGCGCGCGTGTTGGTCCGCGGTATAGCTCTGCAGGGCAGGCGCTTCCTGCACTTGTTCAAGCAGCGTCGCGTAGCGGTAGTGCTGAGGGTGAGCGGGGTCGGCGAAGGTGGCGGGGACGCGTGGCGGTGGGAGGGGTTCGGACGTCCATAGGGCCGTCGGCTCGTGCACGGCTGTTCGCGAGGTTTCGGTCGCACGTGTTGCTTCGCGCGTGCTTTCGTGGTGCAGGTCGGCCTGGCGCTGCGCGTTCTCCTGTCGTTGCCGCAGCTCATCCGTGCGCGTGGTAGCAAGGTGTGTGGCCTGGGCGGCTGCGTGGGCGTGCGATGGCATCGCTTCCTGCGTCGCTGTCGCGGATTGCATGGCAGTCGGTTGGGGTGCCGGTGATTCGGCCTGTGCGGATGGGGACGGCATCCGCGTCATCGTCGGCGTCCGCTGCGAGGTGATCACTGCGGCGTGTTCGCGTGCTAAGTCGAAGGTTGCCCGATCCGGTAAGCCGGTAGCGTCCAAGCCCAAAGCGGATTGGAAGTGCTGCGTGGCATGACGGGTGTCGGGATCGAGCTTTCCTGTCATGGATAACGGTTGGCCGGTGGGACCGGTCAGCCCGAGGATTGTGAGATGGCTTTGGAACTCGCGAAGGGTCGGGAGGCCTTGCGGGAGCGGTGGACTCGCATCTTGTGTGCGCTGATTGATCACGTCAGTCTGAGCCTGATCCGACGACGCTGACGGCGTGCTTCGCTCGTGCTGTTGCAGGGTGCGGATGGAGGTGGCGTCGAGATTGGGGTGCGCGAGCTGGGGAAGGGTTATGGTTGGTAGTTCAGCCATAGCTTCGGCATTTACGATGGGCGACGCGTTTGCGGTGACCGATGCCGTTCGTGTCGCCTCCTGCAATGCCGCCCATGTGTTGGGTCCGACCACGTCATCAACGTTTAGATTGTGATCATCTTGGAAAGCCTTGATTGCGTATCTCGTTGAGGGGCCGTAGCGACCATCAATGCCAAGGGCTTGACCATAGGCGTCGGTATAACCCAGGGCATTGAGGGTTTCTTGCAATGTACGAACAGTAGCGGAGTTCAGGTCATTTTGATGGGGCGCGCCCGCGCTGCTAGAAACAACATGATCCAACTTTGTCTCTGGGCGTATTCGACCTGCATCGAGATCAGCTAAGAACTCCGGAGTAAGGGTGTCGTTCCAGAAGCCATTTCGTTCGTACCTTTCGGCCAATCCAACTTCACCACCGTTGACCCTATGCGTTGCTGCGGTCACATTTTCGCGTTCTTTCACCGGCACTTTTTTCTGCCAAAACCATACAGCAATTCGAGCTGCATTTTCCGGCAGTGCGGCGAGATCGGGGTTCCCCTCCAGCTCCAAGCGGAGCGCCGCGCCTGCGCCACGATAATTTTCCCTCCCCGTCAATTGAATATATCCGCGGCCACGATAGCGGTACCCATCACCAGGCTCCGTGTTACCCATTCTTCCTCCATACATCAGCTCCGCCAGCGATTCTGCATTACCGGCTAGTGCTTGTTGCCGTGCTGCTTCCAGCGCTTCAGGACCTTTTCTAAGCGCAGAAATGGATGGAATTTGATCGATACCCTTCGTATACAGAAAGCCTTCTTCCAATTTCGTCAGGTTATGCGACTCGACCCCAATTTGCGCCATGAAATTGGCAAGTTCCGCACGGGAAGTGATTCCAGCCGCTCGCGCATCGCGCAACATCTGAATTTCTCGGCTATTTGGCATCGTGCACTTCCTTATGGCCGCTCAACAATTGGCATTTTTTCTGGATCAACAGCCTCAAATGGCATAACTCCAAAATCCTTCTCGCTTAGCGAAACTGTCTTTGATTTTGAATTTGACCGATCTACGATCTTTCGCGTCAGCTTGTCCAAAATCCATCCGCCTTTCGCGTATTTGAAAACATATTCATCAGACCAATATAAGCCTGACCCACCTTCGTTCACGATGGTTATGAAGCCGTCATCCACGCTTAAATCAGCAAATGGATCGCCAAGCATGCCGCCACAGTCGGCACAAGGAACCATTTTGTCGTTTTGAGCTGCTTTACGCAGGGTCCCTGACTCATTGCGCACCAGCAACAATACAGATCGCGATTTCTCTCTATCCGCAACGGATCCCAGCACGATTACGACGTCTGATAAGCCATCATTGTTGATATCGCCTTTTGCTACGGCACGTATCTGCATGCCGGGCTCGACGAATGGCTGCAATTCCGATTGTGCATGCAGGTCGTCGGTTTTAGCGCTTGATATCTCTACTTGCAGCGGCTCGCTTGCGCCAGAGGCTGAAGAGGCCGAAGTAGGGTTGGAAGCAGCTTTTGGGGCTTCTGCTACGTGTGTTGCCGTCGTGGCACTATGATTTGCCTCGCATCCTACCTGTGTCCCTGCTGCAGCCAGTGCCGCTGCAGCGGCCACTTGTCTCAACTTCATCTCGTTCTCCTCGTTGATCGGCGGTGCATCAGGCACCAAATTTCCTCGAAAGTCCCGGTAAGGCACATTCGGCTTAGTTTTCTTCTGCACCGGCAATCCGCCGGAAGGCAACGGTCCGTACAGGCGTACTGCCTCTTCGTTAGCTTTCTCCACCGCATACTTCAGCTGCAGCAAATAGGCTCGATCGGGCTTGTGATGGTAGTAAGGAATCAGGGAAGACGGACGCGCTCCTTCTTCGCCCCAATCGTTGTCAATAACGGGTGTCGGTGCGACGTGCTTTTCCCTGCCTGGATGGTTGCGATCCTCATCGGTGTTGCTCGGCGTGGGGCCTCGTAAGCGTCGCGGAGCCAACTCAAGGCCGAGCAAAATCACCGCTGCCAAGGCCAGCAGGTAGAGCGCGACGAGCACAACGCCCAAAATCAGTTTGAATGTCACCATGGCTATTCATGCACAAATGTTGGCCGTGTCTTGACAATAAAGTTGCCGGCTCCGCACGTCTGTCGGCAAACTGGTTCCAACGCGTAAGGGCGGCGTGCGATCTGATTCGTCCAAGGCACGCAAGCTGTACTTGGTGTCTTTCTTGAGGGCATTTCTACCATTCGCAGGCCAAATGGGGCGATGGGATCACTTCGCTAAGCCGCGAGCATAGGGTCGCCCGCCCCGCGCGTCTGTCGGCGAATGCGCACACGAACTTGGCAGTGGAAAAACGTCGGCTTGGATGAAATCCCAGCATGGATGGGTATGGCGGCGCCGGAATTTCATCCCACCCTACGCCCGCGCGCATTGAACCAGCGAGCCGCGCCATATAAACCAAGCGAGACCAGGGCAAGCGCAGCCCCCACGAAAAACGTGGCGGATGCGCCATGCCGATCCCAAAGCCAGCCCGCAAGCGCGCTGCTGATCAGCATGCACACGCCGCTGGCGAGATTGAAGATGCCGAATGCCGTGCCACGCAACGCTTGCGGGGCCGTATCGGCCACCATCGCCGACAGTACGCCCTGGGTGAATCCCATGTGCAATCCCCACACGGCCACACCCGTAAACACGAGCGCCACCGACGTACTGGTTCCCAGCAGCACATCGGCGATGACCAGCAGAACCAGGCCTGCGGCAAGGAGCATGTGACGGTCCAGCCGATCCGAAAGCTTGCCGATGGGATAAGCCGAAAGCGCATAGGTAAGGCTCATCAACGCCATCACGCCCGGCACCCAGGCGATGTTCAAACCGGTTTGCTGGGCGCGCAGCACCAGAAAGGCTTCGCTGAAGCGCGCCAGCGTGAAGGTGGCGCCAATCACTACCACTTGCCAGTAATTGGTTTTCAATTCGCGCAGGGAGCGCCAGTGCAGCGGCGATTGAAAGCGGCGCGGTGCGTCGTCATGCGCCGGTTCATGGATGCCGAAGGCAATCAGGGCCAACACGACCACCGCCGGAATCACCGCAAACCACAGCACGACGCGAAGGTGGTCGGCGAAGAGCAGCATCAGGCATACGGCAGCCAGGGGTCCCGCCACGGCGCCGTACGTATCCATCGATTGCCGCAAGCCGAAGCATGCGCCGCGAATATCCTGTGGCGTCACGTCCGCTACCAGCGCATCGCGAGGTGCGCCGCGGATGCCTTTGCCAACGCGATCCAGCAGGCGCGCGGTAATCGCCCATGCAGGCGATGTTGCGAGCGGAAACAGCGGCTTGGTCAACGCAGACAGGCCGTAGCCGAACAACAGCAGGGCTTTGCGCTTGCCGAGCCAGTCACTGACCGGCCCCGAGAAAATCTTCACGATCAGCGCCGACGCTTCGGCGATGCCTTCGAGCAGACCCAATGCCGTAACGCTCATGCCTAGCGTAGTGACTAGAAAGATCGGCAGCAGGGCATGGATGAGCTCGGACGAAAAATCCATAAACAGGCTGATGAAGCCAAGCATCCAGACGGTGCGTGGAATCGCTGGCCTGCTCATGGGCTACAGCAGCTTGATGCCGAAAGGACGCACCGCCATCGCAAACAGCGCGAACGACACGATGGTGATCAGCGCACTCAACCCCAGCGCCGGCCAGAAGCCGAAACGGACAAACAGACGCGGAAAAGCCAGAAACATCGGCAAGGTAGGCACGACGTACCAGAACGTGTACCAGGCGTGGTTGGTGATCTTGTCGGCCGGTTGTTTCTCGACGTGCAACCAGGTCAAGGCCAGCAGCGTCACCAGGGGCAGCGATGCAATCAGCGCTCCCAGGCGATCGCTGCGCTTGGCGACTTCGGAGACGGCGACCACGACGGCGGCGGTAATCAGGTATTTGGTGATGAGCCAGGGCATGGGGTGCTCTCGCGAGATGGCGTCGGATCGAGCGATTAGAGCATAAGGTCGTTGCAGCGCCAGCGGAAACGTAGGCTGGGATGAAATCCCAGCATCCGAAGCTACAACAAAAGCTGGGATTTCATCCCAGCCTACGTGCATGCGGGGCGGCGGCGGTTGGACAGCTTCATTTGCACGACAACTGCTTCATCAGCTTGCATACTTGGCTTATCGGAAACCGGAGTACGTCGCATGCCTGGGATCTCGTCGCGTTTCATCGCCGCCGCATGCCTGGCGGCCGTGTTCGCCACGGCTTGCAGCCCTGTCGCCGCAGGCAACCTGCCGCTGCGTACCGTCGCCGACGTGCCACTGACCGGACACACCACACGCTGGGACTATGCCAGCCTGGACGCGAGCCGGCATCACCTGTTTTTGGCGCATCTGGGCGATAGCACTGTGGTCGTGTTCGATACGCAGCAGCAAAAAGTGATCGCCGAGATTCCCGGTATCCGCCACGTGCATGGCGTGCTGTATGTTCCGGAGCTGGATCGCGTTTATGCATCGGCCACCGGCACCGACGAGGTGGCGGCGATCGATGCGAAAAGCTTCGCTGTCATCGCGCGCGCGCCGGGTGGCGATTATCCGGATGGCATGGCGTATGCGCCGGACGCACACAAGCTCTACGTGTCGGACGAGCACGGCGGCACCGATACCGTGATCGACGTACGCACGCATGCGCGCGTGGCGACCATTCCGCTGGGCGGCGAGGTGGGCAACACGCAATACGATCCGGTGAGCAAACACATGTTCGCCAATGTGCAGACGCGCGAGCAGCTGGTGGAAATGGACCCTGCCAATGACACGGTCGTATCGCGAACGGATTTGCCGGGCGCCAAGGGCAACCATGGCCTGTATATCGATGCGCCGTCGCGGGTTGCTTTCATTGCCTGCGAGGACAACGACAAGTTGCTTGTCTTCGATCTTGCCCGCAAGCAGGTGCTGGCAACTTTCGATGTGGCGAAGGACCCTGACGTGCTGGCGTTTGATCCGTCGCTCGGTTGGCTTTACGTGGCTGGCGAATCGGGCGAGGTGTCGGTGTTTCAGAAGGAAGGTGGCAACGTACGCGCACTGGGCACTGCCCGGTTCGGTCCGAACGCGCATGTGGTGGCGGTGGATGCGGCGATGCATCGCGCTTATTTCCCGCTGAAGTCGCTTTCGGGAAAGCCGGTGCTGCGCATCAGTGAGCCGGTGCGATGAGCTGGCAGGTATGCATTTAGCGCATGCTCGTAGAAGCCAAAACCCCCGCCTTTGTTGCTCGTCATCCCAGCGAAAGCCGGGATCCTGCGCCTTTGACGCGTTGAAAGTCACTGGATCCCAGCTTTCGCTGGGATGACGGTGAGGAATGGCAGATATCTCCGCTATTCGAACGAAAGCGGGTAGTGCTATGCATTCCCAAGTGCGCTGGGATGCTCGCGTTCAAGTAGGCTGGGATGCCGTCATAACGTTGAGAGCAGTGCTCTCAAGTTGCGCCAAACTCACAAGCTCAACTGCGCACCCAACATATAGGTGCGACCCGGCGCCGGTTCGAAATAACGGCCGTTGCTGTCGTTGACGATCACCGAGCCGACGTAGCGGCGATCGGCAAGATTGTCGACACGTGCGCTCACACGCAATTGCCTGGGTCCGCCCAGTGCAAATACGTAGGCAGCATCGAAGCCGGCCAGGCCGTAACCGGCCGCGCGAGCAGTGTTGGTATCGTTGGCCACGACGTTGCCCGCACCGGTGAGGGTGATGCCTTCCTGCCACCCCAGCTCACCACCATGTTCAAGCCGCAGTGAACCGTAGTTACCCGGTACGCCAGGAATGCGCGAGCCAGGATGCACCGGCACGTTCGGCGTCGCGCATGGGGTGCCGGCACATGCCAGGAAGCCGCTGCGGAACACCGCCTGCAAATGGGTAACGTTGGCCGCAATGCGCCAACCCGGCGCAAGCGTGCCGTTTGCCGACCACTCCACGCCCTGGCGCCGCGCCGCACCGACGTTCTGATACGTGGAGCGTCCATTCTCACTGGTGTTGACCGCCAGCTCGTTGCGGGTGTCGGCGCGAAAGGCAGCCAGTTCGATATCCAGCCCCTGCATCGGTTGCCACTTCACGCCGGCTTCTTGATTGTCGCTGCGGGTGGCGCGCAGGTTCAAGGCGAGGCCGGGCTGGCCGTCGCTGCGGTAACCCAGTTCGTCGAACGTGGGTGTTTCGAAGCCGCGCCCGAAGCTCGCATAAAGCTGCACGTTCTCGAGCGGATGGAACAGCACGCCCAGCACGGGCGTGGTGGCCGAATAATTCGCGTGGCCGCTGTTATCCGGATTGATCGGCGTGACATAGAAATCGTGTTCGTTGAAATGCACGCCGTCGTGGCGAACGCCAAGCAGCAGCGACCATTGCTCGGCGACATACCAATACCACTGCGCGTAGACGTCGGGGTTATCGACATTGTCGTTCTCATCGCGCCGCAACGCGCCTTGCACACCCAGCACATTGCCGGCGAAGTTCTGGTAGCCGAGGCGGCGTTGCCGTTGCCAGTCGCCGCCGCCGCCCAACACGAATTCGGTATCGCGCCCGAGCAGTTGGCCGTCGTGCGTCCAGCGCAGATCGAGGCCGCCGTAGTTGGTATCCGGCGCCACCACGCCGCCAGGATACAGCGGATTGGCCTGCACTGCCTTGGGAATGGACAGGTACTGCGTGATATCGCGCCGACCGAAGTAAGCCGCCGCGCGCAATCGGTCGTCATTGCCGAGTTGCTGGTCGTACACCAATCCAAGCTGGTTTTGCAGGATGCTCTTGCGCGTGTCGTACTGCAGTGCTGCCGGCGATGCTTGCCGGGGATCGGCGTTGAGCTGGGCGCGGGTCAAACCCATCGGATCTTCGGCACGCGGCTGATCGAAGCGGTCGAGCACCACGGTCAGCTTGCGATGCTCGCCAAGCGGTATGCCAAAGCGCGCGTGCACGGTTTGCCGGTTGACGCGGCTGTGCTGGCGATAACCACCGGCTAGGAACTGCCCCACGGCGATGTTGTAATCCACATCGCCCAGCATGCCGCGCGTGTCGGCGCTGTAACGGAATGCATCGTAGCTGCCGGCGTACATGCCCAGTGTCGTTTGGGGAACCGCGGTGCCCGGCGCAGTCCATAGTTGCACCACGCCGCCAGCCGCATTGCCGTACAGCACGGAGAACGGACCGCGCAGCACTTCCAGCCGGCCGCCCATATTCAAATCGACATCCGAAAGCTGGCCTTGTCCATCCGGCAAGGTAGCGGGTATGCCGTCGACGAACAGGCGGATGCTGCGCACGCCGAAGGTCGAGCGTGCGCCGAAACCGCGGATGGAGAATTGCTCGTCCTGCGCATAGTTCTGCCGGTCGCGCGCCAGCACACCGGGCACGCCGACCAGTGCTTCGGACAGATTCACGCCGGGTTGTCCGGCATTCGCTGGCGCGACGTCGACCACGCTCAATGCAGTTGGCACGTCGCGTGGATCGATCGTCAAACGGCTGATGTTTACCTGCACCGCAGGCAATGTTGTGCGGGTGCTGGCTGCAGCACTATCTTGCGCCGCGCCGGACGATGTTGCGCTCAAGGCCGCGATGCTTCCCAGCAGCGCTAACGCCCGGTGGGCACCACGAGACGCAAATGGCGTCATGGCATTGGCGTTTGATGCTGCTTTCATGCCGTGTGCTTGCATGCTGCCATGTTCGAATGCTTCGGGTGGGTGGCGCAGCGTAACCCAGCAAGGCCGTTTGAATATATGGGTGAGGTGGCGCCAACCCTATGTAGGCTGGGAGGAAATCCCAGCTTTCCTGCGGCTTGATGTGCTGGGATTTCATCCCAGCCCTATTTGCTGACATACAGAGTCGATCATGAAAACTCTTCCCAACATTCACCCCGGTGAAGTGCTACTGGAAGAATTCCTCAACCCGCTCGGCATTAGCCAGAACGCACTGGCCCGAGCCGCGGGCGTACCGCCGCGCCGCATCAACGAGATCGTTCTGGGTAAACGCGGCATCACTGCGGACACCGCTGTACGCCTTGCCGCGGCATTAGGCACCAGCGAGCGCTTCTGGCTCGGCTTGCAGGCCGATTGCGACCTGGAAGAAGCCTGTTGCGTGCTCGGCAAGGACATAAAGCGCATCGAGCGACTTGCTGCGTGAACAGTCTTTCGGAGCGAGTGGCGTAGGCTCGGTCTGTCACTCAACATCGCGAGAATCAGGCATCTCGATGTCACATAAAGCCGGGAATTCAATCAAGCCTGCGATCACTCCTGCGCCTTGCCATGCGCTGCCGCAAACTGGTCATACGCCTCCACCGCCTGTGCCGCATACATCACGCTTGGCCCGGCACCCATGTAGATCGCCAATCCCATCGTCTCCATGATTTCTTCACGCGTGGCACCTCGCTTCACCGCCGCCTCGGCGTGAAAGGCAACGCAAGCGTCGCAGCGAATGGCGACGGAAATGCCCAATGCCAGCAACTCCTTGGTTTTCGTGTCCAGCGCTTTGGGTGCCAACGCCGCCCTGGCGAGCGCGGAGAAAGCGCTCATCGTATCGGGGATTCCTGCGCGCACTTCCTTGAGTATCTCCGACAGGTCCTTGGTCATCTCGGGCCATTGCTTGTACATGGTCGTGTTCTCTTCGTGGATGGAGAAGGGTCAAAGCGAGTGCGATCGCACCCAGCGAACCAGGGCTTCGGCGCTTTGCGCGCCAGCGGCCCGGTCGATGACCTTGCCGCGGTGGATCAACAGCAACGTAGGGATGCTGCGAATGCCGTACTGGTTGGCTGTTGCTTGTGCCTGGTCAGTGTCCAGTTTCAGCAGTCGCACGTGGGGTTCGAGCAGGGCGGCGGCACGCTCGAAGTGCGGCGCCATCATGCGGCATGGGCCGCACCACGGCGCCCACATGTCGACCAGCAACGGCAGCTCATCCTGGCGTACGTGGGCTTGGAATTGCGCTTCACCCACCTCGACCGGATGACCGGAAAACAACGGGCGATGGCAACTCCCGCAGTTCGGCTGCGCGGACAGGCGCGTGGGCGGAACTCGATTGACCTTGCCGCAGGCGGGACACAGCACGTGCAGGGAAGATGGTTGTGCAGCAGATGGCGAAGCGGTCATGTCAGGCAACCTCCTTGGATTGAGGGTGATGCATCTTCTGCAGTGCGCGCCGGACCAGTGCGACCTTGATGGCATCGTTCAGACCCAGCACAAGCACGCCCACGCAGCCAGCCACCAGCAGGCTTTGCGATAGCGGCAGTGCTTGCAAACGTCCCATGCCTTGGCGGCCGATCAGGATGCCGACAAGCGCACCTGCCGCGAACGACGCCAGCAACGCAATGCTTGGGCGCGACATCCAGAATGCACGGCGTTCGCGAATCGAAAGCAGCGAAAACAGGGCGAAAAACAGTAGCAGCTGGAACGTGAAAGTAAGCAGTTGGCCACCTGTTTGAGGTAGCGCGAATACGTGCCAACCCAAGGCCAGCAAGCCGAGTGATTCGATCAACATCAGCAGGCCAAGCACGACCGATACGCCGATCAGCGGCGCGATGTTCCAGGTCTCCGGCGTGCGCGATGCTTCGACGTGATCGGTGGCCAGGGCGATCTTCACGAAATCGGTAAGCAGCACTACCAGCAGCATTCCCAGCGCCGAGATGACGAAACGCCCGGTTACCAGAAACGCCACCACGACCAGCCCTGCCTTGAGGATCGTGTCGGCTACCTTGTTGACGATCCAGGTGAGTACGCGCTGGTAGATAGCGCGTCCGGTCTGCACCAACGCGACGATATTGGTGAGTCCTTCCGTGGTGAGTACCGCGCTGGCCGCACCCTTGGCAACGTCGGTAGCCCCGCTGACGGCGATGCCGACCTCGGCCTGCTTCAATGCGGGCGCGTCGTTCACGCCATCGCCGGTCATGCCGACCACGAGGCCGGCTGCTTGCAGGGTGGTCACCACGCGATATTTGTCTTCGGGAAAGACTTCGGCAAAACCATCGGCGCGGATGATCAGTTCCGCGGCACGTTCGCCGGAAAGCGCGCGAAGATCCGGCGCGCGCAACACTTCGCCAAGCCCCAGCTCATGCGCGATTTCCTGCCCGACGGGGCGCGCATCGCCGGTGAGCATCTTGACGTCGACATGCAGTGCATGCAGTTGCTCGATGAGATGGCGGGAGTCGGGGCGTGGCGCGTCGCACAGATAAGCCAGCCCGACCAGCTTTGGCGACGCCGCTTCGTCCGCACGCGCCACGGCGAGCGTGCGGATGCCTTTCAAGGCTTGCTCGCGCGCAGCCGAGCGCAGCCTATCCAAGGCGACAGCATCGAGTCCGGCCGCTTGCGCCACGGTACGCAGCGCGCCCTTGATGCATCGCATGTTGCCGGTTGGCGTCTCGATCGTTGCCTGCGTGCATCGCGTGGCGGCGGAAAACGGCACGAAGGAAAGTACGCGCTCGCCAGCCGGCAACAGGTTGCGCTCCTTGGCGGCGCGCAGAAATGCCAGATCGATCGGATCGTAATCGGCGGCATTGGAAGCGAGCGCGCCGATACGGATCACGTCGCTGGCGGAAAAGCCCGGTTGCGGGAGCGCATCCACCAAGGTCAGGCGATTCATGGTCAGCGTGCCGGTCTTGTCGGCGCACAGCACGTTCATGGTGGCGGCGTCTTCCACGGCGCTGAGGCGTGTGATCAATACGCCCTTGTGCGCCAGCTCCATCGAGCCCAACGCGGTGCTCACCGTGAACATCACCGGCAACGCGACCGGAATGGCACTCATCAACACCACCAGCGCTACCGGCAGGGTTTCCGCCATCGGCATGCCGCGCAGCAAGGCAGTGATCAGCGTCAACGCCACCAGCGAACCCACGATGACAAGCAGCCATTTGACGACGCGTGCGATCACGTCGTTGACGTGCAAGCGCGGCTGCGCATCTTCCACCAATTGGGCCGTGCGGCCGAAACGCGTGCCCAGGCCGGTCGCCGTGACGACGCCGCTGGCTTCGCCCTGGTTGGCGATCGAGCCGGAGTACAACATGTCGTCGGCGTTTTTCTGGAACGTTTGCGATTCACCGGTCAAAGCGGATTGGTCCGCTTTGACCTCGCCTTCGATGATGCGCAGGTCGGCCGGCACGAAGTCCCCGGCCCGCACGCGCACCACGTCGCCGCGTACCACCTCGCTGGCTGGAACGGGGCGCCAGACGCCATCGCGCAGCACCCTGGTAAAGACATGCAGCCGCTGCCGCAGAGCCACCAGCGCATCGGCCGCGTGCTGTTCCTGCAGAAAGCTCAGCAGGGCATTGATGACGAGCAGCAGCAGCGCCATCCACACGTCGTTGTATTTCTTCAGCAGCAGGGAAAGCAGGGCGACCAGCTCGATCATCCAGGCCGAGACGCCCCAGAATTTCTTGAGCAGCAGCCATAGCGGATGCTGCTTTTTCTGCACGATCTCGTTAGCGCCATCGCGTTTGAGCCGGATCGCCGCTTCCCCCGACGACAGGCCCTGTTCGCGGCTGGAGTGCAGCGCGGCGAGTTCTTCGGTAGCGGTGCGGTCGGCGTCCATCATGGGTGCCTGCTTCTCCTGTCCTGGAACTTGGGTGGGACGGTATCCCAGTTTTTCTGCGGCTCCATCGGCTGGCTTTCATCCGGCCTCCTTGCTACTTGCACACCAGCACAGGTAGATGGCCATGGATCAACACCTTCTGCGTTTCGCTGCCCAGCAGCATCGCCTTGATGCCCTTGTGGCCGAATGCCCCCATCACGATCAGGTCGCAACGCAGGCGATCGGCGGTGCGGATGATTTCCTCATGCGGCGCTTCGCCGGTGACGCACAGGGTGTCGCAACGCACGTCATGCGTATTGGCGACGATCTGCACGAAACGCAAATGCGCATGTGTGATGACATGGCTGCGCGGATAGGCGGTCTTGCGCTCCGGCTCGTGCGTCTCGCCTGGCGCGGTCACGGTGAGGCCAGTGACCTTTGCATGCAGTGACGAAGCCAGTTGCACACCGGTTTTCACCGCGGATTCGGCGTGTGCCGATCCATCCGTGGCCAACAACAGATGCTTGAACATGATCAGCCCCTCAGGCGTCGCGCCTGCTTGCAGGCACGCCGTGCCGTGAAAGCCATGCGTAGTACAGCAGCGGAATCACCAGCAGCGTCAGGATCGTCGACACCAGGATGCCGAAGATCAGCGACACCGCCAGACCCTGGAAAATCGGATCGTCGAGAATGAAAAAGCCGCCCGCCATCGCCGCCACGCCAGTCAGCACGATCGGCTTGGCGCGCACGGCGGCCGCTTCGATCACGGCTTCTCCCAACGGCCGACCGGCGGCCAGCGCGTGGTTGATGAAGTCGATCAAGAGGATCGAGTTGCGCACGATGATGCCGGCCAGCGCGATCATGCCGATCATCGAGGTGGCGGTGTATTGCGCACCCAATAAGGCATGGCCGGGCATCACGCCGATCACGGTCAGCGGAATCGGCGCCATGATGATCAGCGGCACCACGTAGCTTTTGAATTGGCCCACCACCAGCAGATAGATCAGCACCAGGCCCACCGAATAGGCCAGGCCCATGTCGCGGAAGGTTTCATAGGTGATCTGCCATTCGCCGTCCCATTTGATCGCCGGGCCGCCGGTGTCCTGCGGTTGCGCGATGAAATGCTGATCGATCGTTTGACCCAGCACTTTTTCGTGCTTCAGCGTGCTGACCATCTTGAACATGCCGTACAGCGGGCTGTCGGTGGCGCCGGCATCGTCGCCGACCACGTAGGCATACGGCAGCAGGTCTTTGTGATAGATGGCCCGCTCCCAATCATCCGCGTGCATGCTGACGACTTCCGACAGCGGAACGAGCGCGCCAAAAGACGCCGAAGCATGCGGCGCGAACAGTTGCGCAAACGTGGTCACGGGTGCCGGCGCCACGCCGTGTGCGCGGACACGCAACGCCAGCAATTGCGCAAGCGATGCCTGGTCGCCCGCCGGCAAGCGCAGGCGTATCGGCATGGCGTACTTGGCGTGTCCATCCATCAAGTAGGTTGCATCATCGCCGGACAGTGCCGTATGCAATGCCTGGGTGATGTCGGCCTGGCTGAGGCCGAGTTTGGCTGCGCGCTGGCGATCCACCACCACCACATTGCGCGGGGCATCGGCTTCCACGCTGCTGTCGATGTCCACGATGTCTTGCGTGGTTGTAAACATTTTCTTCAAGTGCAGCGCCGTCTTGCGCACGGTGTCGTAATCAGGGCCATACACTTCGGCCACGATCGGTGCCAGCACCGGTGGCCCCGGCGGTACTTCGACGACTTTGATCGCCGCGCCGTAGCGCGTGCCGATCTTGGCAAGCATCGGGCGCGCTGCCAATGCAATCGCGTGGCTCTGCCGATTGCGTTGACTCTTGTCGACCAGATTCACCTGCAGGTCGCCCACCAGCGGCCCGCTGCGCAGGTAATACTGGCGCACCAGACCGTTGAAGGTGATGGGCGAAGCAGTGCCGGCGTAACCTTGCCAGTCCTTCACTTCGGGAAGCGTCGACACGGCCTGCGCCAGTTCCGCCAGCACGCGGTTGGTGCGCTCCAGCGTACTGCCGGCGGGCATATCCACCACCACCTGGAATTCGGATTTGTTGTCGAACGGCAGCATCTTCAGCACCACCGCCTTCACCAGCACCAGGCCAACCGCGGCGAGCACCAGCAGCCCCATCGATGCAAACAGCAGCTTGCGCCGGCGTGGCGCACGCGCACCGCTGATGAAGGGAAACATCAGTCGGTGGAACAAGCGGTGCAACCGGCTACCGCTCGGCGCATGCGCTGCTTCCGCAGGGTGATGTCCATGTCGCAACAAGCGAAACGCCAGCCACGGCGTCACGATCAGCGCCACGGCCAGCGACAGCAGCATACCGGCGGATGCGTTGATCGGAATCGGCCGCATATACGGCCCCATCAGGCCGGATACGAAAGCCATCGGCAGCAGCGCGGCGATGACCGTAAAAGTGGCGAGGATGGTCGGCCCACCCACTTCGCTTACCGCTTCGGGAATGGCCTCGCGCAGCGAGCCGCCCATGGCCATGTGCCGATGGATGTTCTCCACCACAACGATTGCATCGTCGACCAGGATGCCAATGGAGAAGATCAGCGCGAACAGCGATACGCGGTTGATGGTGAAGCCCATCGCCCAGGAAGCGAACAAGGTAAGCATCAAGGTGACGATCACCGCGCTGCCCACCACGATCGCTTCGCGCCAGCCCAGCGCCAGCAGCACCAGCACCACTACCGACGTCGTGGCGAAAACCAGCTTGTGAATAAGATGGTTTGCCTTGTCGGTGGCGGTCTGGCCGTAGTCGCGCGTGACCTCCACATGCACGCCGGCAGGTATCACCACGCCTTGCAGCGACCTCAGGCGCGATGCAATCGCCGTGGTGATGTCGGCGGCATTTGTGCCCGGCTTCTTGGCGATGGCGATGGTGACTGCTGGCGCAGAACCGGCGGCCGGGCCGCCTTGACCGGCCGGCGTGCCGAACCATGCGTAGCTGCTGGGCAGGTCGGCGCCCTGATGGATGCGCGCCACGTCGGAAAGAAATACCGGCTGGCCGTTCTTCAGGCCGATCACCAACTTCGCCACGTCGTCGGCATTGGCGAGGAAGGTGCCGGCCGTTACCGGAATAGCGTTGCCGCCGGCGACACGATCGCCCGCCTGCGTCACCGCGTTCGCCGCCTGCAATGCATTCGACAAGTCGGTGATCGCCATGCCATAGGAGGCGAGCCTGGTCGCATCCAGCTCCACCATCACGGCGCGTTCGGGTGCGCCGATGGTGTAGACGTCGCGCGTGCCCGGCACGCGCTTCAGTTCCGTTTCCAGCGTATGCGCCACTTCGCCCAATTGCGTGGGCGTGTCGCCGGGGCGATCGCTCCATAACGTCAGCGCCATCACGGGCACATCGTCGATACCCATCGGGCGAATAAGTGGTGGACCCACGCCGAGACCGCGCGGTACAAAATCCTGGTTCTGGAACACCTGGTTGTACAGCCGCACGATCGCCGTCTGGCGCGGTACGCCCACCTGGAATTCAACCGTGATGATGGCCATGCCGGGTCGGCTCACCGAATACACGTGCTTGATGCCTTCGATTTCCGACAGCTTCTGCTCCAGCGGAAACGCCACCAGGTTTTCCACGTCATGCACGTCGGCGCCGGGGAAGGGCACCATCACGTTCGCCATGGTCACGTCGATCTGCGGTTCTTCCTCGCGCGGCGTGATCATCATGGCCGCCAGGCCAAGCAACAGCGCGGCGATGGCCAGAACCGGCGTGAGTGGCGAGGTGAGGAAACTGCGCGCAATCCTGCCGGAAAAGCCAAGCGGTGCGCTCATGGCGCGTTCCCGCGATGGCGTTCGACCAGTTGGCGGCCGGCCGCGGCGGGATCGGTGGCGATGCTTTCGCCATCGTCCAGGCCGGCGAGGATCTCGATGCTGTCGTCGTAACGATGCCCGGTGCGTACCTGTCGCAGCGTGAGCTGGTTATGGTCGATCACGTACACGCCGCGCAATTCGCCGCGCTGGACCAAGGCGGAAACAGGCACCAGCACATGCTTCGCCTGGCCGGTGGCGAACGCCACTTTCACCGTCATGCCGGGGTAGAGACCGGTATGGTCGCCGGACATTTCCACGCGCACGGCAAAGCTGTGCGTATCCGGATCGGCATACGGAAACACGGTGACCGACGTGCCGGGAATACGCGCAAGGTCATCGCCGGGCAGCACGAACGCGGTGTGATAAAGGCGAATGGCGTTGACCGCGCTCTGCGGTATTTGCACATTGACGCGCAAATCTTTCAGCGACGCGATGGCGATGAGTTGCTGCGGCACCGGCGGCCCGGCTTGCACCGATTCGCCCACTTGCACGTAGCGGCGCGTGACGATGGCGTCGTACGGCGCGCGCACCACGGTGTAATCCTCCTGCATGCCGACATTGCGCCAATTGGCCTGCGCAGCGAGCAGGGCGGCGTAGGCGCTATCGCGCTGTGCCAGCGCGGCGTCCTGGCTGGCTTTGGCGATCAGCCCTTTGGCGGCAATCGACGCGATGCGTTCGTAATTGATCTTGGCGTTGGCATATACCGCCTGCGCTGCCGTGATCTGCTCTTTCGCCGCCCGCGTGGCCGAGGATTGCTCCACGTTGCTGAAACGCACCAGCACCGCACCGGCAGGTACCACGTCGTTGACGTCATAAGGCAACGCTTCCACGCGTGCATTGGTCTGCGCGGACAGCACGGCGGAGTGAATGGCTTCCACGGTGCCGTCCCAGGTCTGTTCCTGCGGGGCGGTCTGCGCGTGCACGACCAGCGATGCGAGTGCCGGCGGCGTGGTTTGTGCGATCGGGTGCGGGTGCCGGTCGCCGCATGCGCTTAACGTGGCGATCAAGAGAAGCGAGGCGGTGGCACGCAGGTGGCATTGGCGTACAAAGAGTCTCATATCTCGCAGTTGTCTCACGAAGGAAACGCACTGCCGCCCTTCACACCGAAGTGCGCAAGGATCTTGGCCAGCGGGCAAAACCCGGTGAACGCCGATTGCAGCAGATTGGCACCCACGAACAGCGTCAGCAGAAACCACCACGGCGACACGAAATACCCCAACGCCAGGCTCAGCAGCACCAGGCTGCCGGCGAAGGCGAGAACGACACGATCGATGTTCATGAGCTTTGCTCCGTTGCAATGAAGGCCATCAGTGATGATGTGCCGTGGGCTTTAGCGTCTCGATGTCGAGCAGCTTGAGCACGTAGCGTTCGAACACCGGATGCGTGTTGCCGGTGCGCACTTTCTTCAGGTAGTACTTCTCGAAGGCGATCTTCGCCAGGTGCACCCATCTGCCGGTTCTCGCCCACGTGACATTGCGCGGCGGAATCTGCGGCAACGCCACGAACGCGGCGCCGGTTTCGCCCATGTCCGCCAGGCAGATGGCATTCCACGTCGCGCGCGCATCGCCGGTTTTGCCAGCGATCTCGGCCTGGATGTTCTGCACGATGGCGTCGACCATCGACTCGATCATGAAGCCGGTCTTGGGTGCGCCTGTGGGCACCGGTGTGCTCTCAACCGGTGGGATTGCCACGCACACGCCGGCCGCGAAAATGTTGCGGTAGATCGGGTTGCGTTGAAACGCGTCGATCTGCACGAAGCCGCGCGGATTGACCAGGGCGGGTACGGCGCGCACCGCATCAACGCCCGTGAAGGCGGGAATCAACATGGCGTAGGCGAATGGCAAGCCGTGCGCTTGCACCAGCGCGCCTTTTGCATCCAGTTCGTCGAGCTTGATGTGCCCGGCCTCGATGGCGGTCACCTTGGCATTGGTGATCCAGCGGATGTCGCGCTTGCGCAGTTCCGATTCCAACAGGCCTTTGGAATCGCCGACGCCGCCCAAGCCCATGTGGCCGACGTACGGTTCGGGCGTGATGAAGGTGATCGGAGCGCGATCGCGCAGTTTGCGCCGGCGCAGGTCGGCATCCAGGATCATCGCGAATTCATAGGCGGGGCCAAAGCAGCTGGCGCCTTGCACGGCACCCACGACGATGGGGCCGGGATTATCCAGAAACTTCTGGTAGGCGGCCCAGGCCGCCTGCGCATGCGGACCGGTGCATACCGATTGGGTGAAACCTGCTTCCGGGCCAAAACCGGTTATTTCATCGAAAGCCAGGCGGGGGCCGGTGGCGATGATCAGGTAGTCATACCCCATCGTTTGCCCATCAAGGAGCCGCAGCCGGTTTTCACTCGGCAATATCTCCTGTACCGGCACCGCGCTGTAATGGATGCCATGTTTGCTTAATGGCTCGCGCACCTCCACGCGGATACGCTCGGGTGTACGCCAGCCGACCGCCACCCACGGATTGGAGGGCGTGAAGTTGAAATAAGGGCCATCACCGACGACGGTAATGTCTGCCGTAGCGCCCAGCGCCGCCTTCAGGTCGTACGCTGCTGCCATGCCGCCCAGGCCGGCTCCCAGAATCACGATGCGTGACATGACGGATCACCTCGTTGACGTGTTGCAGACGCAAAAACGACTCATGCTCAGCATGCGCAGATCGCTTCAGGGGACATTGACGCAGGTCAACCGGCGGCAAGCCGTCGGTTCATCGCTGGATGACTGTTTATTAAAAATCACTACATTAGAAATATCTTAATTAGCGAGATGCGGTAAAGTCAACCGCGTCATGCGCAACACGTAGTGAGGTATCAATGAAAAGGAACGTCGCACGCAACGCCACGGCCATGCATAACCGGGCCGAAGAAGCTGCCCAACTGCTGAAAGCGCTCGCCAATCCGCAACGCTTGCGCCTGCTTTGCCTGTTGGCGGCCGGGGAGCTCTCCGTAGGGCAGCTCAACGAAGCGTTGCCCGACCTCAGCCAGTCGGCGCTGTCCCAGCATCTGGCCAAGCTGCGCGATGAAGGGCTGGTGCGCACGCGGCGCGAAGCGCAAAGCATCTGGTATGCGCTGGAATCCGGCCCGGCCGAGCGCGTCATCGAGACGCTGTACGGCATCTATTGCGATGCCAATGCTTGAGTCATCCGTAGGCTGGGATGAAATCGTAGGCTGGGTTGTAACCCAGCATCGCCATGCGCTGCGTGCGGGGATTCGTCCCAGCCTACGACCGCGGACCGTGGCATCGAGTGAAGTCTGCGAACTACTCAGAACGCAAGCCACACGTAAAAATACAGCGTGTTGTTATCCGACGCCCGCCTGCCTGCGCCATCCACGTTGTAGACCAGGCCATTGAAGCGCGTGTACCAGGTGTACTGCAGGCCAAAGCGCACATTGGCATATGGCTGCGCCCAGGACGTGGCCTGGCCGAACGGATTCCAGTTCAATTCCACGATGCCGCCGTTGGTGTTGGGGCTGCCGTTGTTGCCGTACAGCGTTACGTCCTTGCTGCCATCGTTGGCGAATGCGCCTAGCGTTACGCCCCAGGTGTTTTTGTACCAATAGCTGGCGTTGGCGTTGAGCGCATGCAGGTTGTCGTGCAGGTTGGACGAGCCGCCGGATGGATAGGTGGCATCCAGCCTTTGCTGTTCGGTGAGGTATAGCGCGTTGACCGTCACGATGTGATCGCTGCCGTTCAACAGCTGATAACTCGCATCCACGCCGTAGTCATGAAACTTGTCGGTAGGCCCGGCCATGGCCACCGGTTTGCCTTGTGCGCTGACGCCCACTTGTCCACGTGCCGTTTCCAATATGAAGCCGCCGAGTTCGACATTGCCGTTGGGCAAGTTCCACGTATACGCCACACGCGCATAGGGTGATACACCCGCCAGGCGTCCGCTGAAATCGGCATTGACGTCGCGCAGAAAAGCCGGCGACAGCGAGCGATAAACGCCGAGCTCCAGATAAAGCGCGTTGTTGTATTGCGCGTATGCATTCAGACCCACCACTTGTCCGGCAAGGCCGCCCATCAGGATGGGCGCAGCCGGTGCACCGGGCGCCAGATCCGATGCCATGTAGGGAAACTGCCAGGCCGGTGCCGTGTTGAATACATCCGTGACGCTGGGATTATTGTTGAGCGACAAACCCCATATCGCGGAGTGTCCGGCAAGGTTGAATGTTCTTGCGTAGCGCAGATCGCTGTTGTCCCAACCGAGCAGTCCGCCGTTCTGCGAATACGTGCCTTGCGCCAGGATGCCGAGATGGTCGGCAAGACGGCCCGCGACGAAGATGGACGCCTGTTGCAATTCAACATTGTCGTTGGTGCTGAAGTTGTTCGCTGGCGGCGAGGTTTGCGCTTTCGCCGTATGCGTATACGTTTCGACCACCATCAATGACAGCGGCACCTTGGTATCGCTGCCTACTGACAAGGTGTAACCCATCAGCTTGAACTGGCGCCCGAACGGCGTGAGCTGCGGTCCAAATCCGCCGATGTGGCAAGCCGTGCACGGCTGGTGTGTCTGGCGCGCAAACGCGGGTACCGCGTGGCTGGTGACAGGGGAGAGCAGCAACAGCAAGCTCAGGACCAGAATCAGCATGCCGGGTGCAAAGCGCCGGCTGGCTGTGCGCATAGAGATGCTTTCGCTGACCATGTTCTTTCCCCTTCGTTGTTGGCCATCGCCTTGCCGTGAAGCTGCGAACACGCGCCGAAAGGCGCTGGAGAAAGCTTGCGCAAGCCAAACATGCTCCGTTTGATCTGGATCAACCGGATGGGACGCCTGCTGGCTAGAGTGACCATCATCGCCATTCCTTCGCGGAGAACGCTCATGTCACAGTCCAAAGCAACGACCGAATCGCGCCGGCGGTTTATGCAGCTGGTAACGGTTGCCATCGGAGGGGTGTGCGTGGGTGGCATGACCAGGTTCGCCCGTGGCGGCGAGCTGCCTCATCTCACCGATGCCGACCCCACGGCCAAGGCGATGAGCTACGTCGAAGATGCCACCGTCTCGAAGAGCGCCCTGTACAGGGCCGGAAGCATCTGCGCCAACTGCCAGTTCTACAACGGACCAGATGTTGGGTTCGGCACATGCCAGCTGTTCCCGGGCAAGGCCGTGAATGCGAAAGGCTGGTGCACCTCGTACACGCCGAAGAAAGTGTGAGTTGCCGTTATGGCGGCGACGGAAAACGACATGCTTTCACCCGCCAGGCCGGCGCAACAGGCCGGCAATACGGCAAGCAAAAGCGCCATCACCTATACCTGTTACGGCGCAGCCAGGGAGGTGACCGGCTCATGCCACCTGCTTGAATACAACGGCCGGCGGCTGTTGATCGATTGCGGTTTGTTTCAAGGCGGGCATGAGCAGGACAAGGCGAACGCCGAACCGTTCGGCTTCGACCCCGCCAGCATCAACGTATTGCTGCTGACGCATGCGCATCTGGACCATTGCGGGCGGATTCCCAAACTCGTCAAGGAAGGGTTTCGCGGACGCATTCTGGCGACGGCCGCCACGCGCGATCTTGCCCGCATCGTGATGCTCGATGCCGCAAGCCTGCAGGAAGAGGACGCGCGCCGCGCGCAGCGCAGCGGCCGCAGACGCGGCGATGCGAGCAAGGAACCGCTGTATACCCTGGACGACGCGCTGCATGCGATGGACTTCTTTGGCGAATCCATGGTGTACGACCGCGAGATAAGCCTCTTCGATGGCATTCGCGTCACATTTCGCGACGCCGGGCATATTCTTGGTTCGGCATCGGTCTTGTTGAAGCTGGGTACTGACGATCATTCGTGCAGCGTGCTTTTTTCCGGCGATCTGGGCAATCCAGGTCGCCCGATCCTGCGTAATGCAGAACCTGCACCGAAGGCGGACGTCGTGGTGATGGAAACGACCTATGGCGATCGCCCGCATCGCGCATTGCCCGATTCGGTGGATGAACTCTATCGGGCCGTGAAACAGACGATCGATCGCGGCGGCAACGTCATCATTCCCACCTTCGCGTTGGAACGCGCGCAGGAAATTCTGTATTACCTCCACCAAGGCATGCAGCAAGGTGTGCTGTCTCCGCATACGTCGGTATTCATGGATTCGCCCATGGCGATCTCGGCTACGGAGACCTTTCGCCGGCATCCGGAATGTTTCAACGAAACATTCCGTCAAGAGATTCAACGCAGCGATCCTTTTGCCATGCCGAACCTGCATTTTTGCCGCGATACGGCCGACTCGATGGCCATCAACCATATCGAAAGCGGCGCGATCATCCTGGCTGGTTCCGGCATGTGCACGGGAGGCCGCGTGTTGCATCACTTGAAGCACAACCTGTGGCGCGAGCGGTGCAGCATCGTGTTTGTCGGGTATGCGGCGGAAGGAAGCCTGGCGCGGCGAATCGTGGATGGCGCTGCCAACGTTCGCATCTATGGCGAGGACGTGCGGGTGAGTGCGCAGGTGTGGACCATCAACGGTTTTTCCGCGCACGCCGACCAGCCGGCGTTACTGGATTGGCTGGGGTCCGAGAAACGCCAACAGGTGTTGCTGGTGCACGGTGAGTATGAGCGCGGCATGCGCGCGATGGAGGCTCGGCTTGAGCAAGCGGGTGTGGCTTGCCGGATTCCGCAGGCGGGGGAGGCGATGGTGTTGGGGGTGGGGTGAAGCTTTGGGGCGCTTGGTGCTGGGATTTCATCCCAGCCTACGAAGAACTCCAGCCCGTCATTCCAGCGAAAGCTGGAATCCAGCGACTTTAAAGCTGAAAGACACTGGATTCCAGCTTTCGCTGGAATGACGAACAAGAGTTTCCGGTGATTGCAAACCTTAAGCCGTTAAAGGGCAATGGCATTAACATAAGCCGCAATTCGCTCGAATATTGTGAAATGCCTTGAACGACATGGATGCATCGCCATGAATCTCCCCGCTCACGACAGCAGCGATATCCCCGAATACTTCAGCGAAGAAATCACCCTGGATGCGCCCGTTTCCCTGGTATGGAAATACCTTGTCGACCCCCGCAGCATGAGCGCATGGATGGGTGGCAGCGATTATGCCGTTGAGGTGGAAACGACGTGGGAGGTGGGAAGCGCGATTGTCGTTCGCGGCGTGCATCATCTGCCGTTCGAGAGCAGGGGCATGGTACTCGGGTTCAAGCCAAACCAGGAGTTGAGCTACACGCAGTTGAGCTCGCTGTCCCGTCTGCCGGATCAGCCATCGAGCTATACCACGCTGAGCTTCGTGCTCGACGCTGCAGGCAATCGAACGATCTTGCGCTTCAAGGCGTCGGGATTTCCTACGATGGTTATCTACAAGCATCTGCAGTTCTACTGGCTGGTCACGCTCGACGTATTCAAGGCCCATGTTGAGGCATGTCATCAAGCTTGAGCATGGCTCAAGAAGACAGCGAGAGATCACCCCAGCGCTTGGTTGAAACACGCCATCAGACCAGGCACTCGACCGCCAAGCCCGCATTCTGAGAGGATGGCGCGACTTTGGGGGAAGCTGATGATCAAGCAATTGCGTTTCTGCTGCATGGGCGTCGGCGTGTTGCTTGCAAGCCACGTGTGGGCTGGAAGCTGCCAGGTGGCAAGGTACGGTACGTTGCCGGTGGAAGTGATCGGCGAGCGCGCCACCACCATGGTGAAGATCAACGGGCAGGACACGCGCTTCGTGATCGATACCGGGGCATTCTTCAACACCATGTCAAAGGCCAACGCATCAGCGCTCGGGCTCAAGCTGCAGTCCCTGCCTTTTAATTTTCGCATCTCCGGTATCGGGGGCAGTGCGGGAGCCCAGTTCACGACCGTCAAGGAATTCGGCGTACTCGATACCACGCTGAAAAGAATCGATTTCATCGTTGGCGGCACGGACATGGGCTACGGCTTGCTGGGCGCCAACCTGCTCGATATGGCCGACCTGGAACTTGATCTCGCGCATGGCAAATTGGCGCTGTTCCAAGTGGAACACTGCGATAAAACGTCGTTGGCGTACTGGTCCAAGGACGGCAACTACTTCGTTGCAGACCTCGAGCCACCCGATAGTCAGGTCGACCGGAGCACGCATATAAACGTGATGATCGGCGACAAGCGCGTGCGAGCGATGCTGGACTCGGGAGCGCCGGTGACCCTGCTGACGCGCAGAGCCGCGGAGCGGGCAGGCATCGACCTCAACGCGCCCGGCGTCAAGACCGGCCATCGCACCTTCGGTATTGGCTCCGGCATGGTCAAGACGTGGATCGTGCCGATTGATTCGTTTTCGATAGGTACCGAAACCATCCACCACAGCCAGATGATGGTGATCGACGGAGACATGGGGGACCGCTACACCGACATGCTGCTTGGCCTGGATTACATCCTTGCCCATCACATGTTCATCGCCAACAGCGAAAGGAAAGCGTTTTTCACTTACAACGGCGGCCGCGTGTTCGCTCTTGCCGATGCAAGCGACGCCGCCGCGGCCAGCACCACTGCCAACACGACGTCTGAAACCGCCAGCGATTACGCGCTGCGTGGCGATGCTGATTTGAACCGCGGTGAGCCGAAAGCCGCCGTCGCCGACCTGGATGAGGCGATCCGCATGGCGCCCAATCAGGCGGCTTACTATCTGGCTCGCGCCAGAGCGCATTTAGCGAACAAGCAGCCGGATGATGCGTTTGCCGATCTGGACAAGTCACTGAGCCTGGATCCGAAAAACGCCGATGCGCTGTTGCTGCGCGCCGAAGGGCGACTGCGGCATAAAGACCGCGACGGAGCTGCTGCTGACGTCAAGGCGGCCAGTGCGTTGGCGCCCGCCGGATCAGCGCAGTCGCGTTTGATTGCATCCTTGTATATCCAACTCGATCAACCTGATGCGGCGTTGCCGTTACTCGACGATTGGATTCATCTGCACCCCAGCGATGCCTTGCTCGGGGCGGTGCTCAACGAGCGCTGCTGGGCGCGTGGCCTGAGCAACCAGATGCTCGATGATGCCTTGAAGGATTGCCATAAAGCGATCAGGCGGGACGGCGAAAACGCCGCGTATCTCGACAGCCTGGGCCTGGTGGAATTGCGGCTGGGGCATTATCCCGAATCCATCAAGGCCTACGAGCAAGCTGTCGCGCAGAACCCGCGTTCTGCCTGGTCGCGTTACGGTCTTGGCTTGGCAAAAATCCACAGCGGCCAGGTTGATGCGGGCAAGGCCGACCTGGTGGCCGCACGCGCGCTCAATGCGGATATCGAAGCACGTGTCACCCGATATGGCTTGAACACGGCAGGGCAGTAGGGGGACGCAAATGCCTTGAGATTCACCTCAAGGCATCGGGGCGGCGCCCATATAAGTCATCACTGCTCCCGCCACGCCGGAGCAGGCGGCGATCAATAGTGAAACTAACGCGATCCCGCCCGGCCACTTCCTTTTGTTGAGGTGCGGGAAGACTGATAACGAAGCCACGACGGCTATCGCCAACAAGGATGCTGAAAAAGCAAAAGCGCACGCGGTGACAAGCCAGGCGGGATCGCCGTGAAGGTGGCCCTCAACGTAGGGGCTACGCGCAATACGACCCACGTCAATGTCGCCACGCTGTGCGCCGCGCAAGCAGTACATGAAGAGCAGGGCGGATAGGCCGCCGATGATCCACAGCACGATTGCCTGCATGACGGTTTGTTTCTTATCCATCTCTTTGCTTATCCCCCTTGCCTCGCTGATGAGCAGCATACGTTAACTTTGCGCCCTCCCGGCATTTCCGTCTTTGATGCGCTGTCCGTACACCGTCCGGACAATGTGGATAGCTGTCCGCGGACAGGGCGGAGAAAACGGTCTCTATGCGGCAAACGGCGCTGTTATGCGGTTTTTCAGATATTTCTGCGGTTGGCATCAGCTATGCATTACTTGGCTCGAAAGCCTTAATTACTGATCGGATGGAGAACCGCCATGAAATTCGAAACCTTGATGCTCAACAGTTTCTTTGCCGCATGTGTAGCGATTTGCGTATCCACGCTGGCCGCCATGTTGGTGTGAATCGCTGCGTTGTCCAAGGCTATGACCGTTTCGGTCACCCCGCGCCATATCACCCACAAAATGCAGGTACAGCATGGGGTTTGTATGCGTCGACCGAAGACATGGCGAAATACATCCGTTGGCAACTGGATGACGGTGACCCGGTTGTCCATTTATCGCATCAGGTCTTGATGGGCGATGCGGACGATGGCGAAGCGATGGCCTGGAACGTGGGTAACGATCACGGTCAGCCCATCATCTGGCACGGTGGCGGCAGCTTTGGCATGTCCAGCCAGGTGCTGCTCTATCCAAAGCAGCACGAAGGCTTCGTGCTGCTAGCCAACGATACATGCACAGGCACCGAGAGTGCGTTGAAGGCCATCGGCGCAGCAGTTGAAGCGAAGTAGGCTGGGATGAAATCCCAGCGCTTTTGGGGTTCCTGATGCTGGGATTTCATCCCAGCCTACGAGGGCGTTGGGGCGACGTTGAGTCTGCCTATGCATCCACCGGCAACGCCTTCACGCGCGACCGTCGCAATGACACGGGCACCGATTTATATGTCGGCGTTCCCGATTCGGGATCGAAGCTGTCGAGCCCGACCAGGCAATTGCCTTCCGGGTAATAGATCGCCACGGTGCCGGCGGCGATGGGGTAGGCCACCGCGACAAAGCCGCGCACGGCGCGAGCATTGCCGTTGCTGTCGGCGGCATGCGGGCCGACGACTTCCACGTCGATGCGGTCGCCATGTTGCAGTCCGCTGGCTTTCAGATCATCCGCGTTGACGAACACCACGTCGCGCCGTCCGGTGATGCCGCGGTAGCGGTCGTTCAAGCTGTAGATGGTGGTGTTGTATTGGTCGTGCGAGCGGATCGTGGTGAGCTTCAAGTGCTTGGAAGGAAGTGCGGGATCTTCGTCCAGGCCGCGCGCCACTAAGAGATGCGCCTTGCCGTCCGGCGTTGCCCACTTCCGTTCGGAGGCGGCGATGTAAAGCCGGAAACCGCCGGGTTGGCGAATGCGTTCGTTGTAGTCGAAGAAATCCGGATACACGATGGCAATCTTGTCACGAATGCGATCGTAGTTGGCTACCAGTGCGTCCCACTCCACGCGCGTGTTGGGTAGCGTGGCCTTGGCAATATGCGCGACGATCCACGGCTCCGAGCGCAGGTGTTCGGAAGCCGGTTCCAGTTCGCCCGCCGAGGCATGCACCATGGACATGGAATCTTCCACGGTGATGGATTGCGGGCCTTCGGCCTGCACGTCCAATTCGGTGCGGCCCAGGCAGGGCAGGATGATGGACTGCTTGCCGATAAGCAGATGCGAGCGGTTGAGCTTGGTGGTGATGTGCACCGCCAGGTCGAGGTTGCGCAGCGCGGCGAAGGTGGCTTCCGGATCGGACATGGCCACGGCGAGATTGCCGCCCAGGCTGATCAGCACTTTCGATTGGCCATCGCGAATCGCCTGGATGGCGCGCACGGCGTCGTGGCCGTGTTCTTTTGGCGCGGTGAATCCGAAGGCGCGCTGGATGCCGGCAATCAGCGCGTCGTTGGGTTTCTCCGTAATGCCGACCGTGCGGTTTCCCTGCACGTTGGAGTGACCGCGCAGCGGGCAGATGCCGGCGCCTTGATGACCCATGTTTCCACGCAGCAGCAACAGGTTGGCAATTTGCTGCACGTTCTCCGTGCCGTGCGCGTGCTGCGTGATGCCCATCCCGTAACACACGATCACCCGCTTGGCTTGCGCGTAGACCTTGGCAATCGCCTCGATGTCTTCGCGCGACAAGCCGCACCTCGCAACAATCGCCTCCCACGAAGTGGCGTCGATGTCGGCCTTTAGCGCATCGATGCCGGTGGTGTGCTCGCGAATGAATTCGTGATCGAGCACGCCGCCTGCGCCCTTACCGATGGTGTTGCGATCTTCATCGAACAGCCACTTCATCACGCCTTTCAGCATGGCAAGGTCGCCACCCGATTTGATCTGGTAGTACGTGGAGGCAATCGGCGTGGACATGCCGGCCACCATTTCCACCGGATCCTGCGGCGAGGTGAAGCGTTCCAACCCGCGTTCGGGCAGGGGGTTGATGGCAATGATCGGCACGCCGCGCTTGGCGACTTCGCGCAAGGTGGCGAGCATGCGTGGGTGGTTGGTGCCGGGGTTGTGGCCGATGCAGAACAGCGCATCGCAATGGTCGAAATCCTCCAGCGTCACCGTGCCTTTGCCCACGCCGATGGATTGCGGCAGGCCGACGCTGGTGGCTTCGTGGCACATGTTGGAACAATCGGGAAAATTGTTCGCGCCGTATTCGCGCACGAAGATCTGGTACAGAAACGCGGCTTCGTTGGAGGCGCGGCCGGAGGTGTAGAACTCCGCCATGCGAGGATCGGGCAAGGCGCGCAACGCTTCGCCGATGCGCTGCATAGCCTCGTTCCATTCGATGGCGACGTAGGTATCGGTGTTGGCGTCGTACGCCATGGGATGCGTAATGCGGCCCAGGCTTTCCAGTGCGTAATCGCTGAGATCCCACAGCGAGGTCACGGTATTGGCTGCGAAGAATTCCGGCCGCACGCGTTTGGCCGTCGCTTCCCACGAAACCGCCTTGGCGCCGTTTTCGCAGAACTCGAAGGAGCTGGTGTGCTTGGGGTCGGGCCAGGCGCAGCCGGGGCAATCGAAGCCAGCAGGTTTGTTCACGCGGCGCAGCGCGGCGGTTTCGCGGCCGATCGCCATCTGGCCGCCGATGGCTTTGGCGACGGCGCGTAGGGCACCCCAGCCACCAGCGGGGCCGTCGTAGGTGCTTACGCCTGGGATTTTGGTTTTGCTGGCCATGTGGGTGTCTCGAGTGGTCAGGGCGACGCTTGTGTAGCCGCGTAGGTTGGGTTAGCGCAGCGTAACCCAACTATTTCGCTGCGAATATGTTGGGTTACCCCGGATCAAGTCCTGTCTCTTGATCACATCTTTTCGGGCTCGCTGATCATGGCTCGATCGTTGCAAAACGCCGCAAACCAGTTCCCTCCCCTGCTTGCAGGGGAGGGTGAGGGTGGGGTGCGAGCGAAGCGAGCGGCGAGGGCCGCGTGTCACAATGAGGCACATGCCGCCACATGATTCATGCTGCCAACATTCACCGCGATGTTCGGTTGCACGCTAAAGCCCAAGCAACCCCACCCCAACCCTCCCCTACTGTCGCAGGGAGGGAGCGATCATCGTAAGACTGGACTTTCGAGCTACGTCGGATTTGTGATCAAGAGACATGGATCAAGTCCGGGGTAACCCAACCTACGTTACGGCTCTGGAAAATGCAGCGTAAAACACGTAACGCCTGCATGACTGCGCACCGACACCGATCCACCATGCAACTCCATGATGCTTTTCACGATCGACAACCCCAAACCCGTGGACGATGCCGAATCGCTGCGTGAGCGATCCACGCGATAGAAGCGGTCAAACAGCTTGTCCAGGTGTTCCGGTTCAATGCCCTTGCCAGGGTTTTCCACGCTGATGTCCACGCCTTGTTCGGTATGTATCGCACGCAGGTGGATCGACTCTCCTTGTGGCGTATAGCGCAGGGCATTGGAAAGAAGGTTGTTCACCGCGCGGCGGAACAGATCGCGATCGGCATGCACGGTGGCCGACGCATCCACTTCGATCATCACGCCGGCCTCGGCAGATAGGCCTTCGAAGTAGTCGGCAATGCGTTGCAGCTCCAGTTCCGTATCGACTTCCACGCGTTGCATCGCAAATTGCGGGCTTTCCGCGCGCGCCAGGAACAGCACGCTTTCGATGGTGCGGCTGACGCGGTCGCACTCCTCGATATTGGAACCAAGCAGCGTCTCGTATTCGTCCAGGGAGCGGCGCCGGGTCAGCGCGACTTCGTTGGCGCCACGCAGATTGCCGATGGGGGTGCGCAGGTCGTGCGCCAGGTCCACCGTGAATTGCCATACGCGCGCAAATCCCTGTTCCAGGCGCGCGAGCATGTCGTTCAGTGATGCGGCCAGTGCGAGCAGTTCGGTGGGCGCATCCTGCAGCGGCATGCGTGTGCTCAGGCGTTGCGCCGTGATGGCCGAAGCGCTTTCCGCCATCTCCCTGAGTGGACGCAGTGCACGCCGTACCAATACAAAGCTCAGCAATACCGCGACCAGCAGGCCGGTCAACAGGGAGAGCAGCACGTCGCTGCGGTATTTGGCGAGCAGGGCGGTACGGTCTGCCAGCGAGCGTGCTACGGCGATGGTTACCTGTTCACCGTCTTTCAGCGTGGCCGCCGTGGCGACGCCGCGTATGGCATTGCCGCTGCTGTCTTGCCACGACTGGATGCTGTCGGGAACGATGCGTTGGTCGGCCGGCACGACGGGCTGAACGGGCAACGTATAACCCATCGGTACGTGATCGATCAGCAGCTTGCCGCCGCGATCGAGCACGCGCAAGCCGTTGGCGTTGTCGCCCAGCACCAGGGCGATCAGCCGATCCTTGTGCGCAACCAGGTCGTCGGGTGATTGCAGCTCCTCGGCCAGGCGGCGCAAGTGCCGTGCATCCAGCATGATGTTGGTCTGGTCGTGGATGTAGATGCGCCGCGATACTTCCTTGAACAGCAGCAGGCCTACCACGCTGAAGCAGGCTACCGTGATCACCACGAACGTGATGGTGAGCCGCGCGGTGAGTGACAGGCGCATTACTCGTCCTCGTGTTCGAGATCGAGCACATAGCCCATGCCGCGCACGGTATGGATAAGCTTGACGTCGAAACCTTCGTCGATCTTCGTGCGCAGACGGCGAATGGCCACTTCCACTACGTTGGTGTCGCTGTCGAAATTCATGTCCCACACGTAGGACGCAATTTGCGTGCGGCTCAGCACTTCGCCGCGGCGGCGTGCCAACAGTTGCAGTAACGAGAATTCGCGCGGCGTGAGCTCGATACGCTGGCCGCCGCGCCGCACGCGCCGGCGGATGGCGTCGATTTCCAGGTCGCCGATGTGCACGTGTTCCACATCGCGCGGAGGACCGCGGCGGAGCAGGGTGCGGATGCGTGCCAGCAGTTCGACGAAGGCGAACGGTTTGACCAGGTAATCGTCGGCACCCAGTTCCAGGCCGCGAACACGTTCTTCCAGTTCGTCCATGGCTGTGAGGAACAGCACGGGCGTATCGCGCTTGGCGCGCAGGCGCTTGAGCACCTCCCAGCCGTCCATGCCAGGCAGCATGATGTCGAGCACGATCAACGCATAGTCTTCTTCCAGGGCGTTATGCAGGCCATCAATGCCGTTGGTGGCGATGTCGACGGTGAAGCCGGATTCCTCGAGGCCTTTCTTCAGGTACTCGCCGGCTTTCTTTTCGTCTTCGACTACGAGCAGGCGCATAGGGGTTCTCGCCCTTGGGGTTGGGCAAATCATAGTCGTATGCCTGGCTGCCTGCGATTACAAAATTGTCAGGGGCGTCTAACTGCAATATGCCCATGTAGGCTGGGATGAAATCCCAGCATCGGGAAGCACAAGCAAGCTGGGATTTCATCCCAGCCTACGAAAGCCGCGCCGCACCGCGATTACAAAATCGTCAGGTCGCTGTCAGTACCCGGCAAGCGCCCGAAGCCTAGCCTCCTAGCCATCCTCCATGAAAGACCGGTTGGGCCGGCAAGGGGTTCGAGATGTGGATCGTTCACTTGGCATTGCGCCGGCCATACACCTTCGTCGTGCTGGCCTTGCTGCTTTTCATCATCGGTCCGCTGATGATCCTGCGCACACCCACGGATATTTTTCCGAATATCAATATCCCCGTGTTGAGCATCGTCTGGAGCTACAACGGCTTTTCCGCCGATGACATGGCCAACCGGATCACTACGCCGTTTGAGCGTGCGCTTACGTCCGACGTGGACAACATCGAGCACGTGGAATCGCAGACCGTCAACGGCACGGCGGTGATCAAGGTGTATTTCCACCAGGGCGCGGATATCAACCGTGCGATCGCCGAGGCGGTATCCAGCGCGCAATCGATCATTCGCGTGCTGCCCTCGGGTACGCTGCCGCCGCTGATCATTTCCTATAACGCTTCCACCGTGCCGATCCTGCAGTTGGCGCTGTCGAGCAAGACGCTGTCCGAGCAGCAGCTGTACGACCTGGGCAACAACTTCATCCGCACGCAGCTGGCCACGGTGCAGGGCGCGGCGGTGCCGTTGCCGTTTGGCGGCAAGGTGCGTCAAGTGGTGGTGGATCTCAACGCGCAGGCCATGCAGGCGCGTGGTTTGTCGCCATTGGATGTAGTCAACGCGGTCAATGCGCAGAACCTGATCCTGCCCGGCGGCACGGCGAAAATCGGTACGCGGGAATACAACGTCAACATGAATGGCAGCCCGGCAACGGTGGCCGAGTTGAACGACATGCCGGTCAAGGCGACGCAAGGCGGCGTGATCTACCTGCGTGACGTAGCGAACGTGCGCGACGGTTATGCACCGCAAACCAATATCGTACGCGTGAACGGCACGCGCTCGGCCTTGCTGCAAGTGGAAAAGAGCGGTGATGCCTCGACGCTGGACATCATCCAGAACGTCAAGAACCTGCTGCCGAAAATCGCCGTCGGCCTGCCGAAGGCACTGCAAATCAAACCGGTATCGGATCAATCGATTTTTGTCAGTTCCGCCGTCGCCGGCGTGGTGCGCGAAGGTGTGATTGCCGCGGGGCTGACCGCGCTGATGATCCTGCTGTTCCTGGGCAGCTGGCGCTCCACGCTGATCATCGCCATCACCATCCCGCTGGCCGTGATCACCTCGCTGATCGTGTTGTCGGCCCTGGGGCAGACCATCAACATCATGACACTGGGTGGCCTGGCGCTGGCAGTCGGCATTCTGGTCGACGACGCCACGGTAGCGATCGAAGCGATCAGCCATCATCGCGATGGCGGCAAGACGCTGATGCAGGCGATTGTCGATGCCTCCGCGCAGATCGCGTTGCCGACGTTGGTCTCCACGCTATCTATCTGCATCGTGTTCCTGCCGATGTTCCTGCTCTCCGGCGTGGCGCGCTACCTGTTCGTGCCGCTGGCCGAAGCGGTGGTGTTCGCGATGCTGGCATCGTACGTGTTCTCGCGCACGCTGATCCCCACGCTGGCGATGTACATGTTCAAGCATGAGAAGCGCGCCGGGCAGTGTGGCGCAGGGCGGTTCCAGGCGCTCAGCCGTTTCCAGCAGCGTTTCGAGCGTGGCTTTGATGCCTTGCACGGCAAGTACAAGAACGCGCTGCAAACAGCCATTGCGCATCCCAAGCGCGTCGCCTTGATCTTCGTGGTGGCCAGTAGTGCATCGCTACTGTTGTTGCCGGTGCTGGGCCGCGATTTCTTTCCCACCTCCGATACCGGTGAAATTCGCCTGCACCTGCGCGCGCAAACCGGCACACGCATCGAGCAGACCGCGCGCCTGGTGGATCTGGTGGAGCAGCGCATACGCGGCATGATTCCGGCCTCTGAGCTGGATACGGTGATCGACAACATCGGCCTGCCGGTCAGCGGCATCAACATGACGTATGACTCCTCGCTGCCGGTGGGCTCGTCCGACGCGGATATCCTGATCAGCCTGAAGGCCGACCACAAACCCACCGCGCACTACGAAACGCTGTTGCGCGATCGCCTCAATCAGGAATTCCCCGGTATCACATTCTCGTTCCTGCCGGCGGACATCATCAGCCAGACATTGGATTTCGGTTTGCCATCGCCGATCGACGTGCAGATCGTGGGCAAGGATGCCGAAGGCAATCGTCAAGTGGCGGAAAATCTGCTGCGCTCCTTGCGCAACGTGCCTGGACTGGTCGATCCGCGTATCCAGCAGCCGAATGATGCGCCGTCGATCAACGTCAACGTCGATCGCGTCAAGGCGCTGGAGGCGGGCTTCCAGCAGCGCACGATTGCGCAGGATCTGTTGATTGCGCTTTCCGGCAGTTCGCAGACTTCGCCGAATTTCTGGCTGAACCCCAAGAACGGCGTGAGCTATCCGCTGCTGACCGAATCGCCGCAATACACCATCGACTCGCTGCAGGCGCTGGGCAATATTCCGTTGAGCGTCACCACCGGCAGCAACCCGCAAGGCGTGCCGCCGATTCTCGGTTCGCTAAGCAGCGTGTCGCGTACCGCACAGGACGCCGTGGTATCGCATTACAACGTCCAGCCGGTGATCGACATCTTTGCCGGCGTGCAAGGGCGCGATCTGGGTTCGGTCTCGAACGACGTGCAGAAGCTGGTGAAACAGGCCGAAACGCAATTGCCGGCCGGTTCCAGCATCGTCGTGCGTGGCGTGGTGCAGACCATGCAGTCCTCGTTCCAGGGCTTGCTGTTCGGGCTCTTGTTTGCGGTGCTGCTGGTGTACGCGCTGATGGTGGTGAATTTCCAGTCGTGGGTGGATCCGCTGGTGATCATCAGTGGCCTGCCGGGCGCGTTGGCCGGCATCACGTGGATGTTGTACGTCACGCACACCACCATCAGCGTGCCGGCGTTGACGGGCGCGATCATGTGCGTGGGCATTGCCACCGCCAACAGCATTCTGGTGGTGAGCTTTGCGCGCGAACGCCTGGCGGCGGGCGCCACGCCGATCGAAGCGGCGTTCGATGCGGGCGGCACGCGTTTCCGCCCTGTGCTGATGACGGCGCTGGCGATGCTGATCGGCATGCTGCCGATGGCACTGGGCCTGGGCGATGGCGGCGAGCAGAACGCGCCGCTGGGCCGCGCCGTGATCGGCGGCCTGATGTTCGGCACGGTTGCCACGCTGGTGTTCGTGCCAACGATCTTCGCTGCCGTGCATCAGTGGCTGCGTGCACACGCAAGCACGCCGGAAGACGAATCCCCCTCCTTGCCTTATCCCTCGGTTTGACCGGAGCCGACTCATGAATCGCTCGACATCACGATTGACCATTACGCTGGTGGCGGCAGCTGTGTGTGCGGCGCTCGCCGCCGGTGGCCTGCCGCGGCTGATCGCACACAACCAGGTGGCACAGCAGACGGCAGCTTTGAGCAGACCCACCGTGTCCGTGATCACGCCCACGCGTGCCGCCACGCAACAGCAGTTGATGTTGCCTGGCGATATCCAGGCGTATCAGCGCGCCGCGATTTACGCGCGCACCAGCGGCTATCTGAAAACTTGGTATGCCGATATCGGCACGCACGTGCGCAGTGGCCAATTGCTGGCCGAGATCGAAGCACCCGAAGTGGACGCGCAATTGGACCAGGCGCGCTCGGATGCGGCCATGGCGTCTGCCAATTACCAGATTGCCAAGGTCACGGCGGATCGCTGGGCGGATTTGCTCAAGAAGAATGCGGTATCCCAGCAATCCGCCGAGGAAAACATCAGCATCATGAAGGCGAAGCAGGCTACGTTGGCAGCCGCGCTCGCCAATGTGAAACGGCTGGAGCAATTGCAATCCTACGAGAAGGTGTATGCGCCGTTCGATGGCGTGATCACCGTGCGCAATGTGGACGTGGGTGCGTTGATCGATGCCGGCAGCACCGGTGTGCCTGCCGCCTTGTTCGAGTTGTCCCAAACCGATCGGTTGCGCGTGTTCGTCAACGTGCCGCAAGACGACGCGCCGTATGTGGCCGCCGGCACCAAGGCGCAATTGAGCCTGTCGCAGTATCCCGGTCACACCTTCGCCGGCACGGTGGCGCGCACATCCGGCGCCATCGATCCGCGCAGCCGCACCTTGCGCGTGGAAGTGGACATGGACAACCCGGACGGCACCTTGTTGCCTGGTGCATTTGCCCAGGTCAGCTTGACGCTTGCCAACGCAAATCCCGGTCTTTCGCTACCCGCCAACGCCTTGCTGTTCCGCCCGCATGGCGTGCAGGTGGCGGTGGTCGATACGCATGGCGTGGTGAGCTTGCGCACGGTCACGCTGGGCCGCGATTTCGGTACGCGCGTGGAAATTCGCAGCGGACTTGAAGGTAACGAGCAGGTCGTCGTCAACCCCAGCGATGCCATCAGCGCAGGGCAGGCGGTTCGTATCAACCAGCATCCCGCCACGTCGGCGTGATGAGGAGCGCGGTCATGGTCATACGCAAGCATGCGGTGAAATGCGCCTACGTGTTGGCGGCGGCGCTTGGCATTGCCGCCATGCCGGGCTGCACACCCGGCCCCGCCTACGTGCGGCCTTCAGTGAAGGTGCCCACGCATTACAAGGAAAGCACTCCGCCGCAAGGTTGGGTGGCGGCGCAACCTGGCGACGTCACCGATCGTGGCGAATGGTGGAAAGTATTCAACGATGCCACGCTGGACGAGCTGGAAGCCCGGGTCGACGTGGGCAACCAGAACATCCAGAAAAGCCTGGCCAATCTGCAGCAGGCGCGCGCGATGATCGGCGTGGCGCGCTCGTCGTATTTCCCGCAAATCAGCGCGGGTACGGATGCCAATATCAATCACACCTCCAAGGATGTGCTTGGCCACTCGTTGGCCGGGCGCACGGTGCAGGATTACGCCGCGAGTGTAAGCGCATCCTGGGAGCCCGATCTGTTCGATCGCATCGGGCATGCGGTGGATGCCGCCAACGCGCGTGCGCAGGCCAGCGAGGCGGATCTCGCTTCGATGCGCCTGAGCATGCATGCGGAGCTGGCGCTCGATTACGTCGACCTGCGCCAGATCGACGTGGAAGCGGCGCTGGTGAAGCAACTGGTCGACAACTACGTCAAGGCGAAGGACCTGGTGCAGACGCAATTCGATGGCGGCATCGCCTCGGAATCGGAACTGGAACAGGCCGAAACGCAACTGCAGGCAGCCAAGGCGCAATGGATTGATCTGGGCGAAGCACGCGCGCAACGCGAGCATGCCATCGCGGTGTTGATGGGCGTGCCGCCGGCGGATTTCAGCGTGGCGCCAGTAGACAAGACTTTGCCGTTGCCCACGATTCCCGTCGGCTTGCCTTCCACCTTGTTGCAACGCCGTCCCGATATTGCCGCGGCGGAGCGCCGTGTTGCTGCGGCCAATGCTGATGTTGGTGAGGCGACCTCCGCGTTCTTCCCCGATCTGGTGATCTCCGCCACCGGCGGCTTTGAAAGTTCGCATTTGGCGCAGTTGGCTTCATTGCCAAGCCGCTTCTGGGCGATCGGCCCGGCGTTGATCGGCACCTTGTTCGATGGTGGCCGCCGTCACGCACAGTTGTCCGCAGCCGAAGCCGCGCAGGATGCGGCTGCGGCGGATTATCGGCAGACGGTGTTGACTGCGTTCCAGCAGGTGGAAGACAACCTGGCATCGCTGCATGTGCTGGCCAATGAATCGATAGCGCAGCAGCGTGCGGTGGATGCGTCGTCGAAAGCGGCTGATCTGGCGCTGGTTCGCTACCAGGATGGCGCCACTGATTATCTGGAAGTGGTGACGACTGAGAGCGTGAACCTGGCGCAGACGCGTGCGCTGGTGGAGTTGTCGCGGCGTCGGTTTGCGGCGGATGTGGGGTTGGTCAAGGCGTTGGGTGGGGTTTGGTAGGCACTAACTTAAGCCGAGAAGCTTGATGCTTGCCGAGATCGGCTCCCTCCCCTGCGGCAGTAGGGGAGGGTTGGGGCTGATATATGCCCACGTTTTTTGTTCTCGCATGGCCCGTGCATGTCGTGAATGGATACATTGCCTGCGGCGTTTTCGGACCCTAAAGGGCCCGAGTCACTTTTCTTTGCTGGCCCAAAGAAAAGTAACCCAAAGAAATGGCCTAAAAGGCTCGCGGCATGGGAAGGATAAGAGCCTGGACGCTTACATCTAGACAGAGAGATGATCCCTAAGGTTCTACGTCCCCGCTATGCCGCGAGGCGCCGAAACGTTGAGGACTTAAAGCGTGCATGCCAGGCGTCGCAGTCTGCTTTAAGCCCTCAGCGCTTCGACGCCTCGCGGTATCGCGGCATGGTAGAAGCAAGCAGGTCACACCATCATCGCCGGTCCTCAAACGTTTAGGCTTGTAACCTACGTTGTGCCAATGAGCTCTTGAGGCCATTTCTTTGGGTTACTTTTCTTTGGGCCAGCAAAGAAAAGTGACTCGAGCGCCTACGGCGATCGAAAGCGCCGCAGGCAATGTTCATGTCCACGCGCGGCAGGTTCCTGCGCAATATCGCCCTCTAAAACTGAAAAAAACGTGGGGATAATACCTCAGCCACAGCCCTCCCCTGCATGCAGGGGAGGGAATGGGTTTGCGGCGTTTTGCAGCTGTCGAACATGATCAGCATGCCCGAAAAAATATGATCAAGAGAAAAGGCGAAAGCCGGGCTCAGAACCGCTCCCCAACCATCTCCTCACTCTTCGCCCAAAGCGCCTTCGCACGCTCCGCATCCAACGCATACGGCCGCACACCCGCACTGATCATCCCCGCTTCCTCACCATCACCCAGCAACTCGCCGACGTGGCAATCCTCGCAATAGCGCCCGCCGACGTCATCCGCGTTTGCAACGACCGCGGCCCACACCGTGGTGGCTGCGCCTTGCTCGAGCGTTTTCCAACGGAAGGGCGGCTTGCCGGCCTTCTTCGCCTGCGCGTTGATTTCATCGATGCGCTGTTGAATCACCGCGTTATCCATATGGCGCGTCAGTTCCGTCTGGATGCCGCCCGGGTGCACCGCGGTGGCGCGAATGCCGTTTTGCTTGTGGCGCCGATCGAACTCAACGGCAAACAGAACATTCGCCGTCTTTGAACGGCCGTACGCCGCCCAATCGTTGTACGGCGTGTGATCGAAGTTCGGATCATCCATATCCACATCTGAAAAACGATGGCCGGCCGAAGACAGATTCACCAGGCGGCTGCCGCTTTTCATCAGCGACGCAATGCGATTGACCAGCACGAAGTGGCCGAGATGATTCGTGCCGAACTGCATCTCGAATCCGTCCACGGTCTTGCCGAACGGGCAGGCCATGATGCCGGCGTTGGCAATCACCAGGTCGAACGTATCGCCCTTGGCCAGCAACTGATCCGCGCATTTGCGCACACTCGTCAGTGACGCCAGATCGAGTTCGATCAGCTCAAGCCCGCCAGGTTGTTTCGCATCGGCAAGCACGCCTTGCGTGGCGCGCTTGGCTTTGGCGATATCGCGTACTGCGCCGACAACGTAAGCGCCGTGTGCTGCCAACGAGCGCGCTGTTTCCACGCCGAGGCCGGCCGATACGCCGGTAATCAATACACGCTTGCCCGCTAAATTCACACCGTCGAGAACCTGATCGGTGGTCGAATTTGCATCAAATGACTTGCTCATCGTTGCCTCGTTGCTTGAATGTTGCGGGCCGGGATTGGCTGACGCGATATCGGCGGGCGTTCGGGCCGGCTATCATGGCCAGCAAAACCGGAGACGACCTCCGGATATTTTATGCGGAGGAATCCTCCGTTTTTCAAGGGCTGTTATGAAAACGCCGGAAAAGGCCGCAAAAACAACGCGTAAGCCGCGCGCGGACGCCGAGCGCAACCGCCGGCGACTGGCGGATGTGGCCAAGGCCGCCTTCGCGGAAGAGGGCGCGGATGTGAGCCTGGAAGAGATCGCCCGCCGCGCCGGCGTCGGCATCGGCACGCTGTATCGGCACTTCCCCACGCGCAACGCCATCCTCGAGGCGATCTATCGGCAGGAAGCCGAACAGCTGGGCGCAGCGGCCACGACCTTGCTGGAAAAGAACACGCCGGTGGAAGCCTTGCGTGCGTGGATGCGTCTGTTCGTCGATTACATCGGCACGAAGAAACTGATCCTGCCGGCGCTCAACGCCGCGACCGGCGATACCTCGGCACTCACCGCGTATTCCTCGGCGCAGATCATGACCGCGGCCAATCTGCTGGTAACGCGTGCCGTGGAAAACGGCGACATCAAGCGCGACGTGCAGGCGTTGGATCTGATGTATGCCTTGTATGGCTTTGCCAATACCGACAACAGGCCGGACATGACAGCGCGCGCCCATCGCCTGATCGACATTCTTATCGCAGGCTTATCGTAGGCTGGGATGCAATCCCAGCATCGCCATGCATGTCATGCTGGGATTTCATCCCAGCCTACGTCGGCTTATCGAGCACTCACCACGTTCGCGCAGGCGCAAGTTTTTACACGCTGCTGACCATGACGATGGTCATATGTCGCAAGCTGTCATTAAGTACTATGTTGGCCCGAAGGGACAGTTGTAGTGAAAAGCGTATAGGCGTCCAAAGCTGTGAAGGGCGCGTGTGCGCATTTTTTCGAACTGTCATTTAGATCGATTCAAATTCGATGGTTTTGATGATGGGGCGAATGGGCATGTGTTTTTGCTTGCGGCAGGTCTCGGCTTTGCGTCGGCGGTCTATGGTGTTGTTGGCCGGTAGTCTTTTCGCCGTTGCGAGCTTTGCCATCGCGGGGGAGTCGGGTGGATTTGCCGACAAGGTCAACCCGCTGATCGGCAGCACCAATGGCGGCAATACTTATCCCGGTGCAGTGATGCCGTTCGGCATGTTGCAGTGGAGTCCGGAGAACACGCGCGGCAAACACGTGCGCACCGCATCGCCTAGCGGCTATCAATACAATGCCAGGCGCATACGCGGTTTCAGCCTGACGCATCTATCCGGTGCGGGCTGCGCCGGCGCAAGCGGTGATGTGCCGATGATGCCGGTCACGCTGCCGATCACGACATCGCCATCGACCGATCTTCGCGATGAACGTTACGCCGCGGACTTCCGCCACGAAGACGAACACGCCACGCCAGGCAGTTATCAGGTGAAGCTAGCCAATGGCGTGGATGTCACCCTCGCCGCGGCCACGCGCAGCGGCATGGCCAGCTTCAGCTTTCCCGCGAATCAACCGGCCAACCTGTTGATTCGAACGTCCGATTCGGAAGTAGGCAGCAGCGATGCATCCGTCGACGTCGATGCGAAAACGCACACGGTCAGTGGCTCGGTCAACAGCGGCAACTTCTGCGGTTATCTGGCCAAGGCCGATCAACGCAGCTATTACACGCTGTATTTCGTGGCGCAATTCGATCAGCCGTTTACGACGAACGGCACCTGGCAGGATGCGCGCGTGCAAAACAGTGCGACTGCGGCCAAAGGTGGCACCGGTTACGACGCAAAAGGTTTTCCGACGCCGGGCAAGGGTTCCGGCGCATGGGTGGCGTTCGATCCAGCCAAAGGCCCTGTGCATGTACGCGTAGGCATTTCCTATGTGAGTCTGGATAACGCGCGCGCCAATCTGAAAGCGGAAATCGCCACGGACGAGACGGTGGCGCAGGTGGCGCAACACGCCAAGGATGCCTGGAACGACCTGCTTGGCCGCATCGCGGTCGACGGCGGCACTTCCGAACAGCAGACGGTGTTCTACACGGCGCTCTATCACTCGCTGTTGCATCCGAACATCTTCAATGACGTCAACGGTGAATACTTTGGTTTCGATCAACGCGTGCATCGCCTCGAAGGCAAACAGAAAAACCAGTACGCCAACTTCTCGGGCTGGGACGTCTATCGCTCGCAGTTGCAGTTGGTGACGTGGCTGTTGCCGGATGTCGGCAGCGACATCGCCCAATCGCTGTACAACCAGGCCAAGCAGAACGACGGCGAATGGGATCGCTGGACGCACAACAGCGGCGGCACGCATGTGATGAGCGGCGACCCGTCCGTGCCCGCGCTGGCGGATATCTATGCGTTCGGTGGCCGGGATTTCGACCTGCACGGTGCGTATGCCTCACTGGTGCACGCCGCAACGGTGCCCACGGCGCACGATCTTTCCGACGACGGTTGCAATGTGGAATGCGTGGGCCAACGGCCATCACTCGATCAATGGCTGAAGCTGCATTACATCGCCACGCAATCGCACTCGTGGGGTGGCGCGGCCGAAACGCTGGAAGACGCGACCGCGGATTTTGCGCTATCGCAATTGGCCGAGGACGTGCATGACAGCGCGAATGCGCAACGTTTTCTGGCGCGCGCCGGCTATTGGCGCAATCTCTACAACCCCAAGGCCACCCCGCAGGAAGGCTATATCCAGAACCGCAACGCCGACGGCACCTGGCCGGCGTTTTCGCCGGGATCCGACGATGGTTTCGTGGAAGGCAGCGCGGCGGTCTATGTATGGATGGTCCCGTTCGACGCACAGGGTTTGTTCCAGGCCATGGGCGGCACGGCCAAGGCCAGCACGCGGCTGGATCGCTTCTTTCGCGATGAACATGGCAACTGGGCGGTGACCAACGCCGGGCCGTTGCATGCCGAATTGAACAACGAACCCTCGGTGGAAACGCCGTGGCTCTACGACTTCGCCGGGCAGCCTTATAAAACGCAGGACGTCGTTCGCACCGTGCTCCAACGTTATTGGAAAAACGCACCCGACGGTATTCCCGGCAACGACGACCTTGGCGAGATGTCGTCCTGGTGCGTGTGGTCCGCATTGGGGCTTTATCCGGAAATTCCCGGCCGTGCGGAGTTGCTGGTGAGCAGCCCGTTGTTTGCGCATGCGGTGGTGCACCGTGCGGATGGCGACGTGACGATCGATGCGCCGGATGCGTCGAACGAAAACCGGTTCATTCATGCGATGTCGGTGGATGGACATGCTTATGCCAAGCCCTGGCTGCCGTCGTCATTCGCGGCCCATGGTGGGCATTTGCGCTTCAAGCTTCAGCGTTCCATCGACAGCACATGGGGCAGCAAATCGACCGATGTACCGCCTTCGTTCTCGGTACGGGGCTGAGAAGCGATCTTTTTTTGGAGTGTTTTGGATCGATTAAAGGATCGGTTTTTGGAAGCAAGTGCCACGGAAGGGAAGGGGGAAGGGAGTGAGTAGGCTGGGATGGCATCCCAGCTTTGTCTCGTGATACCGGGATGACATCCGGCCTACGCAGAAATCGTGGATAGGGACGTCTTTGGGCATCGCCGCAACGGCGGCGAATTGACTGTGACGTATGGGGAGGAGCGTACCTGATGAAGACCCACTGGAAGTATGTGTGTGCGGCGTCGTTATTGGCCTGTTCCATTTCGCAGGCCTTGGCGCAGCAGGCGGCGGTACCATCGCAACAAAATCCGTCTGCCAGTAACAGTTCGTCAAACAGTAACGACCAGCAGCAAAACGAACCCAAGAAACTGAAGATCGTGCAAGTCACCGGTTCGCTGATCCCGCGGGCGCAGGTCGAAGGATCATCGCCGGTCACCACCATCACCGCCAAGGACATCGAGAAACAAGGTTTCGTCGACACCTACGATGCCTTGCGTTCGCTCCCTGTGGCGAACGGTTCGGTGCAGGATCCGCAATTTACCGGCGGCTACACACCGGCGGCCAAGACCATCAGCCTGTTCGGCCTGAGTCCGGATTTCACCCTGACCTTGCTCAATGGCCGGCCGATGGCGAGCTATCCGCTGGCTTACAACGGCAGCTTGAACATTACCGATATTTCCAACATCCCGGTGGGCTTGATCGATCGCATCGATGTGCTGACGGGCGGCGCGTCGTCCATCTACGGTTCGGCGGCGATTGCCGGCGTGGTGAACATCGTGCTGAAGGATCACGTCGAAGGCACGCATATCGGTTTTCGTTATGGCACCTTCTCCGAGGGCGGCGGCGCCAGCAAGCGCTTGCAGATCAGTTCCGGACATACGTGGGGCAACCTGGATGTCAGCGGTGGTGTGCAGCTTTCCAAGCAGAACCCGATCTGGGGCTATCAGCGCAGCTACATCGATTCGCAGGATGACGATCCGGATGTGTTGGGTCGCGTCAACGCGCGTACCTTTCTACGCCTGAACTCCAGCATCGATAAATACATCGATCCGGGTGCTGCGACGTGTGCACCGTTGAGCGGCCTGTATTGGGGCAGTACCACCTACAGCTATCGCCCGGGTCTGGGCAATTACTGCGGCAGCCCCAAAAACGTTGGTTATGCCACGCTTTCCAACGACGAAACGGATGCCAACGGCCTGCTGCAATTGCGCTATCACCTCAACGATCACACCACGGTGTATGCCGATACCTTGTATAGCTACAGCAATCCGACCTATGTGGGCGGCAGTCCGGTCTGGAACAACACGTTCTATAACCAGACCAGCGGGCAATATGAGGAATGGCAGCGTATCTTTTCGCCGGAGGAGGTGGGTGGCGATGCGGGTAAGCAGCACGTGTTCACCAAGACGTACAACGTAAGCATTGGTGTGCGCGGTGAGCTGTTCGATAATTGGAATTACGATGCTTACTACAATCGTTCGCAGACGGACTTGGTGCGCAAGACACGCGACTTTCTCGCCAACAATGGGGTCGATCAGTACTACCTCGGGCCGCAGCTCGGCTTCGATTCGAACGGCTACCCGATCTACGCGCCGAATCTCAACCGTTTGTATCAGCCCATCACGCCGGCGCTATACAACCAGTTCACTGCCGTCGACCGTGCAGCATCCACGTCCTGGACGCAAAACGAAACCTTTACTGCCAACACCACCAGCCTGTTTTCGCTGCCTGCAGGCGATGTGGGTGCAGCGCTCATCGCACAGACCAGCAACCAGCGCTTCGCCAATGCCTCGGCCAGCCCGCTTGCAGCGGAAGGCTATTTCCGCGGCATAGGCGGCACCACTACGGCGGGCGGCGCGAGCAGCCAGTTCGCCTTTGGCGGCGAGTTGCAGGTGCCGCTGTTCAAGCAATTGACCGCAGACGTGTCGGCGCGCTTCGACAAATACGACTACGGTGGAAGAGGGCACGGCCGCCCCACCTACAAGCTTGGTCTGGAATATCGGCCGTTCGATACGCTGCTGGTGCGCGCCAGCGCCGCCACGGCATTCCGCGCGCCCGATCTGTTCTATCTGTTCTCGGCGCACAGTAGCGGCTACAGCACCAACACCGACTATTACAAATGCCGCCTGGCTGGCTATAACCCGGCAACGTACGGGCAGTGTCCGTACAACGGCTTGTCCATTCTGGCGGTGACATCCGGCAATACCGGCCTGATGGACATCACCGCCAAGACGTACACGGCTGGCTTCGTCTGGTCCACCTCGGACAACCGCCTGAGCTGGTCGGTGGACTACGACATCATCCGCGTCAACAACGAAGTGGTGACGTTGAGTACCGATCAGATCCTGTCAGAAGAAGCCAACTGCCGGCTCGGCGTATCCGACAACGGGCAGCAAACCTTTGACATCAACTCACCGACCTGCCAGCAGGTGATCGGCGAGGTGCAGCGTTATCCGTCGACCGATCCGATCAACGCGAATGTGATCAAGCAGGTCAACACGTACCCCATCAACGTGGCGTCGGAATACCAGACCGGTATTCAGTCCAGCGTGAAATACCGGCTGGAAACCGAAAATTTTGGCTCGTTCCAGTTCGGCCTGGATTACTACGACGAACTCAAGCACACGTATCAGCAGAAAGCGGGCGACCCGACACTCAACTACCTGTGCTGCAACAACAACGACGAGTTCAAGAGCCGCGTGAACGGTACGGTTACCTGGAACATCGGCAAGTGGAGCAGCACGATCTACGGTCTGCGCAACGGCAACACCTGGAACTACGCCGGTACCGGACCCAGGATCGGTCCGTGGATCACCTTCAACGGCAGTTTGGGCTACAAGGTCACGCCCAAGACCACGGTGTCGGTCACTGCCAACAATATGTTCAACAAGCGTCCGCCGATGGATAACACCAACAGCGGTTGGCCGTATTTCGATGTGACCGATTACAGCGCGCTGGGACGCTCGGTGTATCTGGACATCGGTTTCGACCTGGGTATCTGATCCATGGCGTGGTGCCGCATGATGCGTGCGGCACCACGCCACGACATTGACGAGGCAACACATGATTCGCAAGAAGTTGATAAGCAGCGTATTGGCCACTGCCGGCCTGGTTCTGTGCGGCATGGTGCATGCGCAGCAGCACAACACGCTCACCTCGCAGGAAAAGGCGCAAGGCTGGCAGTTGCTGTTCGATGGCCATAGCCTGGGCGGCTGGCATTCCTATTTGCAGAAAGCGCCAGGCAAGGACTGGAAGGTGAGCGATGGCGCGATCCTGATGGAGAAACGCCCCAAGGATCCCGAAGCTGATTTCCAGGATCTGGTCACTGACGCCGAATACGGCAATTTCGACCTCAAGCTATCGTGGAAGATGAGCCCCTGCGCCGACAGCGGCGTGATGTTCTACGTGCACGAATCGCCCAAGTACCAGAACACCTATGAAACCGGCCCGGAAATGCAGATAGCCGATCTTGCCTGCACCAAGCCGGACAGCCGCGTGCTGAAGGAACGCTCTGGTGACTTGTTCGACCTGATTTCCTCGGACGTGGAATGGGTGAACGAAGCAGGGCAGTGGAACGACTTTGAAATCATCGCCGATCACGGGCACGTGCAGTTCTTCCAGAACGGCCACAAGGTGATCGATACGCAGTTGTGGTCGGACGATTGGAAGCGGCTGGTGGCCAAGAGCAAGTTCACCGCGTGGCCGGATTTCGCGACGTTCCGCGAAGGGCATATTTCGCTGCAGGGCACGGAGGACAAGGGCGACGTGCCGATACGCTTGTGGTTTAGGGATATCAAGATCAGGAAGTTGTGATGGCCTGATCGACGCTAAAGCCGATGGCTTGTCGTGATCGACTCCCTCCCCTGCGGTGGCAGGGGAGGGTCGGGTTGCTTGAGCTTTAGCGTGAAGCTGTTGATCGCCGCGATGTGCAGCTCACGGCTCGCTTCGCTCGCCCCACTGAAGTGGTGAAGCTCGCGGCTGGGATGGAATCGTAGGCTGGGATGAAATCCCAGCATCGCCATGCCAATCATGCTGGGATTCGTCCCAGCCTACGACCTGAAGGTTTTCGATCGCCGCAAACTCTTGCTCGTCATTCCAGCGAAAGCTGGAATCCAGCGACTTTAGAGTCAGCAAGGCACTGGATTCCAGCTTTCGCTGGAATGACGGGTTGGGGTCTACGGCGGCTGAAAAATCTCTAAGTTCGAAGCATGAACTCTAACCTTCCCTCCGGATCAAGTTCGGGGCAGGCTCTACTATCGCAGGTGGACGGTACGGCCTTTCGCAGTGATCGAGATGCGCGACACTATCCGCGTTTACACGTTGACTTACGACACTCAAACCCGCATCTGTGGGAACAAGGGGAACTAGCCCACTGCAACAGCGGTCTGCACGCAGAACAAAACGGGGAGATAACCGTGAAAGTTTTGGCATTTGCCTTGGCGATGGCCTTCACCTGCAACATCTGCCTGGCGCAAACCACCGCGCCGGCAAGCTCATCCAGCACCGAACCACCCGCCGCCACTGTCGGCATTGTCGACAACCCTTGCGGCGCCTTGCTCCCCCCGCCAGAAACACCCGCGCTGGCCGGTCCGAAGCGTCCCTTGCTGCCGCAATCCAGGGCTGCCTTGGCCGCGGCTTCCAAAGCATGGGAAGAACAGCGCCTGGCGTTCGACTTTGGCGGCTTGTGCCATTACCGCGAAGCCAACGCCAAGTTGCAGGCCGCCACGGCGCATCGCGTAGTCTTCATGGGCGACTCCATTACGCAGGGCTGGATCGATGCTGACCCAGGCCTCTTCACCGACGACGTACTCGACCGCGGCGTCAGCGGGCAGACCACGCCGCAGATGCTGGTGCGCTTTCGGCAGGATGTGATCGACCTGCATCCGGCCGTGGTGCACATTCTTGCCGCCACCAACGACATCGCCGGCAACACCGGGCCGACCTCGCTGCAGAACATCGAGAACAACATCCAGACCATGGTGGAGCTGGCGCAGGCGCATCACATCCACGTGATTCTCGCCACACTCACACCCGCCGCAAAATACCCGTGGCGGCCCTCGGTGGAATCGGTCGAAAGCATCCGTGCACTCAATGACTGGATCAAGACGTACGCCAAGCAGAATGGCCTGAGCTACGTGGATTACTTCACGGCGCTGGACGATGGCCATCGCGGCTTTATCGCCAAGCTCTCCATCGATGGCGTGCATCCGAATGCGCAAGGTTATGCAGTGATGGACAAGCTGGCGAGGGAAGCGATCAAGCAGGCGCTTTCCGCTTCGCCTTGAACGTAGGTTGGGTTAGCGCTGCGTAGCCCGACACTGGCGCTTCGAGCATGAATACGTTGGGTTACGCTGCGCTAACCCCAATGGCACTAACTTAAGCCTGCTTCTTCAAACTCGCAGGGATATGTCCCCTCCCCTGCGTGCAGGGGAGGGCCAGGGTCAATGCTCCGAACTTAAGGTTTTCCCGCCGCCGTAGAACCCCAGCCCGTCATTCCGGCTTTCGCTGGAATGACGAATGTTGAATCTGAGGCGGCTGAAACATCCTTAAGTTCGGAGCATTGGGGCTAGGGTGGGGTGCGAGCGCAGCGAGCGGCGTGGAGCAGGCGTCGTGGCGAAATGGACGTCATCGCGTGGTTTTTATCAGCAAATATCACGGCAACGTTTGTTTGCACGCTAAAGCCCAAGCAACCCCACCCAAACCCTCCCCTACTGTCGCAGGGGAGGGAGCTGATCTTGGCAAGCATCAAGCTTCTCGGCTTAAGTTAGTGCGATTGGCGCTAACCCAACCTACCATTCCAGCCGACGTGTTTACCGCAGCGTATATGTCAGCGTGCCGTACCCAAGCTGATCAAACCCGCCGCTGTTCGGTCCGTAGTCTCCACCACCACCTTCCGGCGCGGCCTTCTGCGCATAGGCCGCGACATGCGGGGCCTTCAGCCCTTTCAGCACGACGTAGTGGTTGTACAGCAGCGCCCAGATCGGTCGCAGGTCGCCGCGGCCGCCGGATGCAATCACCGGCTGAGTGACGTCGCTGTTCGTGTACGGCGTATAGGGCACGTTTTCGCCGAGGTTGTATTGCGCGGCATATTCGGCGCCGCGCAGCACGCGGTTGTCGTCGTAGCCGAACAGATCGTCGCCCTGGTTCCATGCCATCTGGCAGATGGCGCCCAACAGCGCGATATCCAGCATGGTGTGGCCCTGGTCGCGTCCGCTTTCCTGCACCTGACCGAGGCCGTTGGGGTAGAGCTTCCATACCACGTGCTCGATGGCGCCGTTGCCTTGCCCGTGTTTGAAGTAATCGACCGCTTCGGCGTAGATGTCGTGGCGATCGGCCAAGACGCCGATCGCCAGCATGGAGGCCATGTTGGCCAGGTCCCAATTGGCCCAGTAATGATCGATTTTCGCGCCGTTATGGTGCACGAGAAAATCATGGTTCATCGGATAGAACACGGTGAGCATCATCGACTGGAACTGGTGCAAATCGTCGGACTTCCAATGGCGATAGGTACGCAGAATCTCCGCGGCATTGGCCAGTTCGTAACCGTAGATGCCCGAGGCAAGGAAGCGATCCGAGCTGCCACCGATGGCGGTCAGCGTATGCGACCAGGCGTTCAAAATCGCCACGGCTTTGTCTGCGTACGCCTCGTCACCGGAGATCTTCCAGCGCAACGCCAGTGCATACGCTGCCGCGGCATCGTTGAAAAGCACCGAATAATTTTGCGCATGCACGCGATCCACGCCGCGATAAACGACCGGCGTGGCGCGCGGATTCCAGTCGAGCGAAGCGTGATGATTGGCGATCAGCATTTGCCAATCCTGCAGCCACGGTTGGCGTTGTTCGGCGACGGCGGTGCGCATGCGGTCGAAATCAGCCTCAGTGTGCAGCAGACCGGGATGCGCAAAACCCTCCGCATGTGCGGTGTGAGAAAGGTTTTTGCTGCTGCTTGGCGCCGCGGCGCAACCGGAAAAGCAGGTGATCGCGCTGATCATGACAATCAGGCAAAACGCGAGAGGGCGGCGAGGGGGACGCATGAAAAGGACAACTCCGCTTGTGACGCAGCGCGTGCGAGTGCCCGGCATCTTACTTGCCGGTCCTGTGCGGACGACAGTTCAGCGGTGCCTGTCCCGGCAGGCCACTTGGCTGTGGCATTGGGACACCGGTATTCAGTTTTTCCGCGTAAAAACAGGGTTTTTCGTTGGTCCGTCCCGTGGGGACAGATATTGGGCCATCTATTCACATGGAGACGCGCATCACACTTTCATAGGATGATGTTCAATCCATGCTGAGTGCATGAAAGGCATGCGGCGCCATCCATGCGCTGCACACGAATATCCATGAGTCAGGCGCTGTGGCGTAAGCCATCAGCGCACGGAATCGTGTTGCCGTTTTTTTGGAAGAACGCACTTGCAGGATTTTCAGCGCGCCGGATTCACATGCGCGTCGGCTCTTATTCCACGCGCAAACCTGCTGCGGTCACATTATGAAAAAACAGATTATTACCTCCAGCCATTATCTGCGTGCATTCAGCATCGCCGTAAGCGTGCTGGCGATAGCCAACCAAGGCATGGCGGCAACAACCAATACCGTTGCGGTCGGCACGGGTGCCAAAGCCACCAACAGCTACGACGTGGCCGTGGGTTCCGGTGCGGTCGCGGCCGGGCAAGGTGCGGCGGGAAACATGGCGATGGCGATCGGCTCGGGCGCGCAGGCCACCAACGCGGGTGCGATCGCCATCGGCGATGCGTGGAGCGGGGGTGTAAAAGCCTCTGGGCGTGATTCCGTAGCGATCGGTACCGGCTCGGCTGCATCTGCAAACAACACGCTCGCACTGGGTTCGCAATCGATCGCCACGCAAACCAATGCGGCGGCGTTTGGCAACAACAGCAACGCCAGCGGTGTCAGTTCGGTGGCACTGGGTGACGGTGCCAAGGCCAGCAATATCTACGCGACCGCAATGGGGTTCAACGCTAACGCCAGCGGACGCAATGCGTTGGCGCTGGGCGCCAATGCATCGGCGAGCGGTTCGTTGAGCACGGATAGCAATCCAGGCAACGGCTTCGCCATCGCGATCGGGCAGAGCGCCAACGGTGCGGGCAGCTCGTCGATGGCGATCGGCGGCAATGCGCTGGCGACCGGCACCAAGGCGCTTGCCTTGGGCGATACCGCGCATTCGACCGCCACCAGATCCGTCGCCATCGGCGCGAATGCAGACGCCACAGCAAGCAGCGCCGTCGCGCTCGGCAACGGTGCCGCGGCGGCGGCCAATACCGGCGACGTAGCGCTGGGCGCAGGCTCCACGACGTCGGCGGCAGCAGCAACCGACAGCATGACCGTTGGCGGCAATACGTATGCGGTAGCCGGCAGCAATCCCACCAGCACGGTGAGCGTCGGTGCGGCCGGCAGCGAGCGCAGCATCACCAACGTGGCCGCGGGTCGTGTCAGTGCCACCAGCACGGATGCCGTGAACGGTTCGGAGCTCTACGCCACCAATCAGCAGGTGAACATCAACACCAGCAACATCGCCAGCAACACCACGGCCATCGATAACCTTACCAATGGCAAGACTGGCCCGTTCGTTTCCGACAACTCAGTGAATGCCGCGCAGCCGGTGTCTTCCGGTGCGGATGCGACGGCCGGCGGTTTCGGCGCGTCGGCCACCGGTGCGGCGTCGACGGTGATCGGCAATGGCGCGACCGACAACGGCAACGCCAATGCGACGGTGCTGGGGCAGGCGGCAAGTATTGCTGCGGGAGTGAGTGGTTCGAACGTGGCGCTGGGTCAGGGTTCGACGGTGACATCCGCAGCGGTGCCGACCACCGGCGACACGATCAACGGCGTTGCGTACAGCTACGCCGGCGCCTCGCCCAATGGCGTCGTCAGCGTCGGTACGCCGACAGCGCCGCGTCAGGTAACCAACGTGGCGGCAGGACAGGTCAACGCAGGCAGCACGGACGCGGTCAATGGTTCGCAGTTGTATGCGACCGATCAGGCCGTCACCAACGTCGCCAATCAGGTGAACAACCTGGGTGGGCAAGTGACAAGCGTGGGCAGCCTGATCAGCCATCTCGGCAACAGCATGGCAACGGGGCTGGGCGGCGGCAGCGTGTACAACGCTGCCACCGGCGTGCTGACCACCAGTCTCAACTACGGCGGTAAAACCTACGGCTCGGTGCAGAACGTGCTGGACCAGATCAGCACCTCGGTCGACGACGTCGCCAAGCAGACCAGCGCCAATACCACCGCCATCGGCCATCTGCAGTCCAGCGGCAATGCCGCGTCGGCTACCGGCAGCACCGCGAGTGGCACAGGTTCGGCGTCGAACACCGGCAACGGTTCCGCACAAGGCGCAGTCGGCGCGGACGCGGTGAGTGTCAGCCAGCTCAACAATGTGCAGGCCGGATCCGTGCAATACGGCCGCAACAGCGATGGCTCGGTGGACTACGGCAACGTCACGCTCGATCCCAACGGGGCGCCAGCGCAAATCCACAACGTGGCAGCTGGCACCGCGGCGACCGACGCGGCCAATGTGGGGCAGGTGAACGCGGGCATCCAGACGGCTCAAAACTGGGCGAAAAACTACGTCGACCAGAAACTGCAGAACGTTGCGCAGGCACTCAATACCGTGTCCGTGCGGGCCAATGCCGGGGTCGCTTCGGCCATGGCGATGGCCGGATTGCCGCAGGCATACCAGCCGAACCAGAATGCAGCCGCCGTCGCATTTGGATCGTTCCATGGACAGGCGGGCATTGCCGTCGGCGTATCCACCGTGTCGGAAACCGGGCGCTGGGTCTACAAGCTAAACATGAGCGGCAACACACGTGGCGACATGGGTGCGAGCGTGGGCGCCGCCGTCACTTGGTAAGGCGTCACCGCTAGCCTACACTCACACGATTCACCCCAACCAAGGAGGTTTCCATGAAAATCCGTTTCAGCTTGATCGCCCTGGCGCTATTGTCCGCATCGTTCGTGGCGCATGCGTCGTGCGATGACGTGAAGTCCAGCATCGATGCAAAGATCAAGGCCAACAACGTATCGAACTATTCCCTCGACGTGGTGGCGAAAGACCAGGCTGGCGACGGCAAGGTGGTTGGCCAGTGCGATGGTGGCGCCAAGGTGATCGTGTATACGCGCGGCGCAGCCGGCAAGAGTGCGGACGGCGCGGATGCGGCTGCCAAGCCTGCTTCCGATAGCGCGGCGCCGGCGGCGGCTTCGTCGAGCGGTAAGTAAGATTCATCGCTTGATGGTTGAAAAAAGGGCGCTCATAGCGCCCTTTTTTTGTGCTGACGCTCTTCGTAGGCTGGGATGAAATCCCAGCTTTCATTTACATCGCGATGCTGGGATTTCATCCCAGCCTACATTGACGTCCAAGCCCGTCGTTATCGATAGTCGCGCACGATATCGAGCAAGGGCTGCAAATGCGCCTCGAAATGCTTCCACCGCGCCACCGATGATCGATACACCGGGCGCCGCACCTGCGCCGCGCTGGCCGTTTTCACCACGCGCGTGTTCTCATGAAAATTCAAACAGCGCGCATCCCACGGCATCCCCAGATAATCGAGCAACCGGCGCGCCTGGTTTTCGGTATCCGCCACCATGTCTTCGTAGCGCAGTTCAAGGATCGAACCGGGCGGCAGCACGCGCTGCCAATGTTTCATCAACTCGATGTAGCGCACGTAGTAACGCCCCACCTCGCCAAGGTCGTAGGTGTAGTCGAGGTTGTTCTTCTGGAACAGGGTGGCGTAGCAGGAGAAGCATGAATCCATCGGATCGCGCATGGCGTGGATGATTTTTGCATTCGGCAGCATCAGGCGGATCATGCCGATGTAGGCGAAATTGGCCATCAGCTTGTCGGTGATGCGAGTGGCGTGTGGAGCCAGTTGCCACACGCGCTCGGTATACACCTCGCCCAGGCGCAGCAGCGCTTCCGTACTCATGCGGGATGCCACTTCAGGAAAAGCTTCCACCGGTTTGCCGGCATCGGTAGCCATGGCGAACAGCATGTTCTCCAGGTCGGGCAGTTCTCCCGCGCCATGAATATCCGGATGCGTGGAGAGAACCTGCTCGATCAGCGAGGTGCCGGAGCGTGGCATGCCGACGATGAAGATAGGCGATTTGCCAGTTGACGTCGGTACCGGGCGGCTGGCGAAAAACCGCTCGTCGAATGTCGCGCGCACGTTTTCGATCAGCGCAATCTTGGCTGCTTCGTCCGGTGCAAGCTGTGCGTGCTTCAGGCGATTGCCTTCGGCATACGCATGGAAAGCCTCGTCGTAGCGGCCAAGGTCTTCGCGCATCTTGCCCAGCGAGAACCAGTAGCGAATGCGCAGGTTTTCCGATAGGGCAGGGAGTTTGTGCGCGAGTTGCTCCAGACGTTTTGGTTCAGTGTCTTCCGGGGCGAACGTGCGCAAGGAGGCCAGGTTGCAATACGCCTCGACCGAGTCCGCATCGATGCGCATGGCAGCTTCGAAATGCCGGCGCGCTTCATCCAGCCGACCTTGCCTGCGAATGCTTCGCCCAAGGTTGTTGCAGGCTTCTACGTAATCGGGTTTCAGCTCCAGCGCGCGGCGATAGTTCTGTTCGGCCTCTACGTAGCGTTCCTGCAGGTAAAACAGTCCGCCAAGATCGAAATACGCTCGCGCAAACTGGCTATTGAGCGCTATCGAGCGCTCATAGCTGGCCTGCGCTTCAGCGAACGCGCCAAGTTCACGCAGCGCGTTGCCGAGGTTCGCACGCGCTTCGGCATCGTTCGGCCGTAGTGCGATGGCGCGCTGAAAGCATTCCGCGGCATCCGCCATGCGTTTTTGCCCATACAGCACCACCCCCAGCGCATTGTGAAGCGGTGCGCTGTTTGGATGTGTTTGCAGCGCGTGGCGAAGCGGCGGCTCGGCCTCGGCGTAACGTTGCACGCTCATCAGGGTGAAGCCGAGGTTTGCGTGCGCTTCGCTGAAATCCGGCCGTACGTTCAAGGCATCGCGGTACGCCGCGATCGCTTCGTCCCAGCGGTTCTGTACGGCCAATGCGTTGCCGCATTTGAAATGTGCGTCGGCAAAGTCCGGTTTGATGCTGCGCGCGCAGTGATAGCTTTCCGCGGCGAGTCCGGTTTGCCGCATGGCCATCAGGCTTTCGCCCAGCACGTAGTGGCCGACCGCATCCCACGGCGCCAGCGATACCGCCGTGCGTTGTGCGTCCACCGCGTCGGCAAAACGGCCCTGACCATGCAGCGCGGCGCCCAGCGCCTGCCATACCCCGGCTTGCGACGTACCGGCATCGATCAGCTTGCGTGCCAGCGCCTCGGCCTGCGTGTTCTGGCGCTGCTGGATCAGGCCAACCAGCCGCTGGAGGTCCTGCGTTTCAACCTGCTTCGTATGGGGTTCTGCGTTCTGTGGCATGGCTGTCACCGTCATGGCAAGAAATTGCGAACAGGACGATCGAACAACAGGGGGCAAGCACACTATGCGTGGCCACCGCGATGGCGTGAAACGCGGCGCCTTGCTTACGTTAGCGCAAATGCGTGCGGCGAATTTGAAGCAGCGCACGTAACTGGGTTTTTTCCATCGTCAAGCATTTGCGCTGCGCTGCAAACGTAGCTTGGCGGAAGCGACATATACGGGGCCAGACAACCAGTATGGCTTTCGCCGCCCGTGCAAACCAAGGCGCAGCCAGTATGTGACGTCGTGTCACAGATCAGAGCCCCTAGATGGCCGCAGAAGTCACCGTGCGCTTCAGGCCAAGAGCGTGCACGATTCGATCGACTGTTTCGAATTGCGGCGTTGAGCCCGGTCGCACGGCTTTATAAAGACTCTCACGGCTCAGCCCAGAGGCTTTGGCAATCTCTGTCATGCCCCGGGCCTTGGCAACGTCACCGAGGGCACTGAGGAATTCTTCATAATCGCCGCTTTCCATCGCGTCTTTAAGGTATTCGGCGATGACTTCTTCGTTGTCCAGATATTCGGCCGGATCGAAGGGTGTAATTTTGGTTTTCGCAGACATGGTGTGTCTTCTCCTTAAGGTTGACGGCGTTACCACGTCACGTTGAGCCCACCAACCGGCCTCCGCATAAATTTCACCACCCATCGCATTCAATGCCGTATACGGGCGCGATAAGGTCTGTTGGGACAATGCGGCCCATACCGATTGCAGGCTATGTTTGTTCTGCGTGGAAGCCGCGTGCAGCGCGTGTTCCAGCGGGCATTCATGGGAGGTGAGTCGCGTGCAAGAAAACAACGGCATCGCACCAAGCCTTACGGTTGGCGTAGTGGATGGGGCAGAAGGTGCGGTAGACGTGCCGCCGCCGCTGCTTGGCGGATTACTGCTGGAAGCGCCGCTGCTGGACGTGCTGGTGCTGGCGTTGGGGTTGGGCGGGTCGCGATATACGTCGTTATCGGTGTAGCGGTTGAGCGAGATGCTCCGAACTGAGGATTTCTTCAGCCGCCGAAAACTCCCAACCCGTCATGCCATCGAAAGCTGGAATGCAGTGCCTTTCAGCCTCAAAGTCACTGGAATGACGGGTTGAGGTTCTACGGGTGCGGAGGAAACCTAAGCGCATTTGGAAAGAAACGCACGAAACACGTGAGTCGTTACACACCAGCCTACGCGTGCGTCTGACGTGCCTTGAGGACGAAGTTGCGCATCATGCGCTGCACCAGCGGCAGCGATTCGCCCGGCGATTCCACGCGTGGCGTGTCGGCGCCATCGTCCACGCGCAAGGCGCCGCTGGCTTGCATCGCCCAGCAGAAGGCATTGGCAACCGCCACGGAAACGCCGCAATGTTCGGCCAGCTCCGCCACGCGCCAGCTTTTGCGGTAAAGCGCGGACGACAGGCGCAGGGCCTCGCGGTTATCGGGAAGGGCAATGAAATCCGGCCATACGCTAAGGCGATACATGGCATCGCTGATCATCGCCAGGCTGTCGCGGTGGCGCAGGCAGGCAGCAACCAGGAAGCTGTCCAGCGTTTCGCATACCAGCCCTTCGTATTGATGCTCGCAAGGTGCGGTCACCGGAACACTCGCCCATGCATCGTCAAGCAAGTGTTGCTTGGCGTTGTCGAGTTCTTCCCGTGAGCTGGCGTAAAGGCGGCGGCCGTTATCGCGCAGAATCACGGAAATCCTACCATTGCTGGCAAGCACTTCATGGCCGTTGCCGCCTTGCAGCAGGCAGATGCCAAGCAAGCCGGTGATAGGCGTGTGTTTGTCGCGCGGCGCGGCCAGGATCATGTTTTCCAGCACTTTGGCGATCGCCGATGCGGTGGCGTGTTTGTCGATGCGCGTGCCCGCAAATTCTTCGGATTGCGTCTGCGTGGCCAGGAACAGTACGCGCGTATCGCCGTGGATGGCCATTTCGTAGGCGACTTGTCCTTGTTCGCTATCCAGGTCGGCAACCAGGATGTCACACGGTTTTCCATCCCATTTGTGCAGTTGCACAGGCGTGGAGGAAGACATCAGGAGTTTGCAGGCAAGCCAGAACCGAAGTTCGACTTCATAGGGGAGACCTGCCAGACCGATTTGGACTTTCATGTTGATTCCTCCCGATGCGGCGTGTGCAGGTTTCCCCTTAAAAACCGGCGTGCCTGAACATTCGGGTTGCGATGAATGGATGCCTGATGTTTCTCAGGCGGCTGCAGAATGCAGAAGCATCATCGCGTCTGCGCAGTGTGACCGCTATCGCAACTTGGGTCGATTAACTGTCAGATAGGGTCAATGTTTTTGTGCGTCCCGACGACTGTCCCGAAACGACAGAAATGCGGCCGTGTTGTGCGGCCATGCTGAATGAAAACAGCGCATTTTTAACGGGAAAACGCACGTTGAGAAAAAATGCGTTCGCGCAGGTAGGTATTCGGCAAGTCGCAACGTCTTTGACTTGACGAACAGTGGCGCGTCGCCACGGGGGAGAATCCGGAAAGATGAATCGCATGACATGTGCACGCTCTGCATTGGCGTTGGCTTGCATCCTTGGACTTGCGCAACGCGCGCATGCACAGACGGAACCACCCGCCGTCACCATTCCGCTGGATGTGATCAACGAATCCAGCGGTGGCGTCAGTGGAGACAGGCTGGGTATCTACATCGGCGTGAATGGCGCCGCGCCGCAGGAATACATCTTCGATACCGGTTCCACCGCCTTCAACATCGACGTGGGCTCCGGCAGCAACGGCCAGCCGTGGTTTCCGATGGCGCCGGGCGTGCCGGTCACACCTACCGCGCCTGCGCTCACGCTCTACGGCGATGGCACGTATGGCAACCTGGGTGCAAGCACCACGGTGTCGAGCGTGCAGTTCTACGACTCCTCGTCCAACGCGCTGGCGGTGACGGTCAAGAACGAGAAGGGCATTCCGGTGCTGGTCAACCAGGGCGCCGTGGCGACGCAAAACAGCCTCAACGGCGATCAGGCCGGTGCGCAGATCGGTTATTTCCTGCCTAACGAAGGCTATGCCTTCACCTTTGCCGAGATTGCGGCCTATCAGGCCGCCGGCACCCCGCTGAATACGCAAGGCGAGGTACCCATGTATCTCGATGCGACCTGGCAGCAGAATCTCAACCAGGGCATCGGCCCGGAAGACGGCGGCGCGTTCAAGCTGTTCGGTATTTTCGGCGCCGGTGAATTCGGCGGCGACAGCGTGCTGGGCAACCTCACCACCAGCGGCTATATCGTCGCCGCCAACGCGCAAACGGGCGCTCCGCAAAACTGCAGCGGCTGCGCGCACGTGATCTTGAATCTCACGCCGGCCTTGCGTGCGCAGTTCCTCAGCCTGGTGCCGTGGAATGGCGGTTCGCAAGGGACATTTCCGTTGTCGGGCGCGCCGATTTCGGCGAATCAGTTCGATCTGGCGTTTGCGTACACGCTCGACGGCGGCAAATACAGTGCCACGCTGCAAACCCTGCTCGACTCGGGCACACCAACCATCTATCTCAACGATGCCGGTCTGCTGGCGGGCGAAACGGCTGCCGGCCACGTGAATGCGAATGGCAACGAGATACCCGGCGTCACGCTGACCATGACCGGCAGCGCTCCCGGCGCGCAACCGACGTCGATCATCACTGGCGACGACAGCGCGGGCGATGCGAGCAACGTCGTCACACCCGGCAACAGTGCGTTCCTCAGCACGGGGCAGGCGCTTTACGGCATCTCGTTCTACTTCAACAACTCCGTGATGTACGACCTGCAGAACCAGCTGACCGGCTATACGCCGTTCTTCGTGTCGATCGATCCGATATCGACGAACGGCGGCTATACGATTTCAGGCGACATGGCGCCGCAAGGCATTGCCGGCGTCATCTCCGGCAGCGGTCCGTTGATCATCGGCGCGGGCGGCATGGCGCAGCTCACCGGCGCAAACACCTACACCGGCGCCACGCAGATCGAACAGGGTGGATGGCTGGGCTTGGCCGGGCCGGGCACCATCGCGGATTCTTTGGGCGTGCAGGCGGATGGCACGCTGGATATTTCGCGTGTATCGGCGCCAGCATTGATTCAATCGCTGTCCGGCGCGGGCACGGTATTGCTCGGCGCGAACACGCTTGAATTGACCAACGCTTCCGGCACGTTCGACGGCGTGCTGGCCGATGGCGGCATCGTGGGCGGCACCGGCGGCAGCCTGGTGATCGCAAACGGCATGGAAACACTCACCGGCAACAACACCTTCACCGGCAGCACTGGCATCAGCCCGGCGGGCGGCTTGACGCTCGACGGTTCGCTGGCAGGCAACGTGCTCGATGCGGGCCTGCTCGCAGGCAGCGGCAGCATCGGCGGTGGCGTGGTGGTGACGGGTGTGATCACGCCGGGCCATGGCGCCGGCACGTATGAAGTGCTGACGATAGCCGGCAACTATTTGCAGAGCGCGGGCTCAACTTATGTGGCACAAGTCAATCTTGCGCAGCCCGGCAGTTCCAGCCAGATCCTGGTGCAAGGCAGTGCGGTAGTGGCGCCGGGCGCGCAGCTTGCGCTGGTCGCATCGCCGCAGCGCCAGCCTTATCTGCTCGGCACGCGCTACACCTTGCTCACCGCGAATGCAGGCCTCACCGGCACGTACACATTGCTGGGCAATACCAACCTCAGCGCCACGCTCGGTATCAGCACCACTTACGATGCGGATCATTTCTATCTCGACGTGGTGCAGCAGCACGCACTGACCGACGCGGCATATACGCCCAATCAGGCGGCCGCGCTCACCGGTTTGCAGAGCCTGCCGGGTTCGAGCGTGCCGTTCATCACCGTTTCCAACCTGGCTACGGATGCGCAGCTGCGTCGCGCCGCCGATCTGCTGTCCGGCGATGTATATGCCAGCGTGCAGGGCAGCTTCCTCGACGACAGCCGCGTGATGCGCGATGCGGTCACCGAACGCCTGCGCGTGGCGACGGCGTCGAGCGATCAGGTCTACGCGACGAGCCAGACCACGCAAACGCGCGCCGATGATCTCACCTGGTGGGGCCAGTTCGTGGGCTCGTGGGATCGTCTCGGTGGCGATGGCAATGCAGCGCCGTCGACCGACACGCTGAGCGGTTTTCTGCTGGGTGCGGACGTGCCGCTGGGCGAGCACGGTCGCGTAGGTATGGCCAGCGGTTGTACGCAGACCACGTTCCAGTCTCCGCAACGTAGCGCCACTGGCCATAGCGACGACGCGTATCTGAGCGTGTACGCAGGCACGCAGCTGGGGAACTGGGGATTGCGTGCGGGCGCAGCGTATACCGAACACAGCTTGACGATGACGCGCAATCTGCAGCTGCCGGATCTGAGCGCGGCGTGGAATCGCAGCAAGGCATCCACCACGCAGGTCTTCGGCGAAGCCGGCTATACGTTTGCGCTCAAGCGCGCGGCGTTGGAGCCGTTTGCGCAGGCTGCTTACGTGCGGCTCGATACGAATGGTTTCCAGGAGCAGGGCAGTGCGGCTGCGCTATCGGGCAGCGGCAGCCGGCATGCGGTGACCTACACCACGCTGGGTGCGCATGCGAATGCGCATTTCAGCTTGAATGGCGATCTGTTCAACGCTTATGGCACGCTGGGCTGGCGCCATGCTTCCGGCTATGTGGATCCGCGCAGCGTGATGGCATTCGGCGGCGGCGATCCATTCACCGTGCAAGGCGTGCCGATGGCGCGCAATGCACTGGTGATCGATGCGGGGCTGATGCTGCAGGTGACGCCGGCCCTGTCGTTCAACGTGGCCTACACCGGGCAACTGGCGCAGCACGCGGTGGACAGCGGGTTGAAGGGTGGTGTGACCTGGCGTTTCTGACGCTTTGTTGTGGCGTGGTTTGCAGGCTGGGATGACATCTCAGCCTGCGGACGTGCGGACATGTTGGAGTTCGGCTGCGCTTTATCCCAACAATCACCACCGTCGCCCCGGCGAACGCCGGGGCCTGGTGTCTTTGCTTCTGAGGTGTTCCTAAAAGTCGCTGGGCCCCGGCTTTCGCCGGGGCGACGGATCAGAGGGGGCACGCACTTTCACGGCAACCTGCGCGTCTGGTCGTGCCCTTCTCGAAAGGAATGGGCACGTTACCGCTACGGCGTACTGAACAACTTCAAATCCACCGCCTGCGCCATCGCGTTGTAACCGGCACTGTTGGGATGCAGGTGGTCACCGCTGTCGTAGGCGGGCAGCATTTTTTCCGGTGCGGCCGGATCGCGGATGGCCTGCTCGAAATCCACCACGCCGTCGAATGCGCCGGAGTGGCGGATCCAGTCGTTCAATGCTTCGCGCGCCTTTTCACCCGCGACGCTGTGATACGGCCAACCGTTGCCACCATAAGGCGTCAAGGTGGCGCCGTAGATTTTCACGTGCTTGGCATGCGCGCGCGCGATCAGGGTTTTCATGCCATCGATAAGCTGCTGTGCGGAAACCTTGTCCTTGGCTTCCCACGCAAAGCCGGAACCGCCGATGTCGTTGATGCCTTCCAGCAACACGATCCAGCGCACGCCGGGCTTGTCCAAGGCGTCGCGATCGAAGCGAGCGAGCGCGCTGGGGCCGTAGTTGTCGTGCAGGATGCGGTTGCCGCCGATGCCGGCATTCGCCACGCCGATCGATGAAAGCTTTGCATCAGCCTGAAGGCGCTCAGCCAGGTAATCGGGCCAGCGGGTGTTGGCATCCTGCGTCGAGCCGACACCATCAGTGATCGAATCGCCGAAGGTGACGACGGTGGCCTTGGCGGCAGGGCCGGATACTTCGACATCGGTAAGGAAGAAGCGCATGCCGCTTACTTCACCCTTTGGATATTGTGTCGCCGCGGTGGCATCGCCACTTTCGGTGATGTACGCCGTAGCCGAGCCGGCGTTGTGCGCGGTGGACGGGTGGTATTGCGCTTCGGCCGGTGCGTACAGGCTCACGGCCAATTCCTGCAATGGCTTCACGTCCATCTTCACCGGATCGCTCAACACGCTTTGGCCTTTCGCAATCGTCACCGTGGGCTTGCCGTTGAACAGCAGCGCGTGATCGCTGCCGGGCACGGTATCCGCACCGCTGGCATGCAGCGCGATATGCGCAGGGCCCAGCGTGATCGGCACGGTGCCGAACAAATTGGAAAGCCGGATGCGTACTTCCGAACCGCCCACGCTGGCGCGCACAATCTGGCGCACGGTCTGGTCGTTCACGACGGGGCCGGCTGTATCCGGCACCGCGGACCAGGTATCCACCCAGGCGCCGTGATCCGTGCCCGCCGCCATCGCCGTCGCGATGACACCGCATATCGAACCGCCCAAAACCCATTTCAAAAGCTGGTGACGCATGCTGCTCCTCCCATGTGATCTTGCAGCGCGCACGTATAGCAAAAGGGGCTTTATCTTAATTGTTGGTTGGTATTACAAAAGTGTCTGTTGCGACGCAAAACGTCCGTGGATCGTAGATGGCAAGCATGCTGCCGCACGGCTTTGGAGGCTGGGATGAAATCCCAGCCTTGTCAGGCTCAAAGAAGCTGGGGCTTCATCCCCGCCTACGGGTAAAGAAAACGGGGCCGGCAGAGTCAAACGGCACTCTGCTGGCCCCGCCAGTCCAACCGGAGACTCTGCGGGGAAGAAGCCACATCAGTGTTCAGAGTCGGGCGCTCGCCTGCGATTCCGCCATGCAGTCCGCGAAACCCCAGGACGGAATGGATGCAGGGAGGTGATTGGGTTGAGGGAAAGTCTAGGTGGCGGGCTGGCCGAAGCGCAGGGCCGGAGGGGACAGATAGCTGTGCTGATGGGCCGTTGTGCCGCGCACATATTTATATATGTTGAGCTCTCTCCCTCCGGGAGAGGAGTCATTACGGGCCATCGCTTGTCCCGCGATGTCATCCGCACCCAACACCCTCGGTCAGCCCCATCACCACCCATCACCAGGCATGACAGACCCTCTGTCGACTCATTTTTGCCGCTCTGAATACCGTGAATTTCACCGGTTTTGGCGAAGCTAACTCATTGATTGAAAAGCTTGTCATCGCAAACGAATAGTCCGCATAGGCAAACCGCATGCGTGACATGACACCCCTCCCGATGATCCACCCCGCCGCTGAGGGTGACAGGCCGAAACTGGGTCGGCCGGCCCCGGCGATTGAATATCTCGAGGGTTGGATCATGAACGAGTGGTACCGGGGCGACGTCTCCGCGGAGTATGCGATTGGGCTGCTTGAGTATCTGGAGCAGCTGGGTATCGGCATGGATCAGGCATTGGCCGACACCGGCATCGGGTCGGCCCAGCTGGAAGGCGATCTTCGTCTCACCACGCAGCAAGACGCTGCCCTGAACGAAAACGCCGTGCGCCTCACCGGCAACGAAGGTCTGGGTTTCGAACTCGGCCTGCGCTGCACCCTGACCTGGCACGGCATCCTGGGACTCGGGCTGATGAGCTGCCGCACGCTGCGCGATGCACTGCGCCTGTGGACTGGCTATCTGGACGTGCGCACCTCGGGCTTCTGCATCTACCTGCACGAACACGACGGCCTGGCCGAGCTGAACATCCAGGATCTGGCGCCCGGCGCTCCGATGCGCGATTTCGGGCTGGAGCGCCTGGCCACCATGACCGCCCGCCTCGCCGCGCAACTGACACAGCAGGAGCTGCCCGAGGTGGAAATGTGGTTCAAGGACGAAGAGCCGGCCTACGCTGCAGCGCTCGCCGGCCGCCTGCCGAAGACGCGCTTCTCCACCGGCTTGTGCCAGGTGCGCATGCCCAGCGCTTATCTCGATCTGCCGCTGCCCACCGCGCACTCGCTGGTGCTGAGCCAGGTGAAGCAGCATTGCGAGCGCGAGCGCATTTCGCTCGGCCAGAACAATTGCCTGATCGCTCGCATCAAGGGCTTGCTGCCACTGGAAGACGGCACCTACCTCGGCATGGAAGAAGTGGCGCAGGCCCTGTGCATGTCCAGCCGCACGCTGAAGCGCAAGCTGCGCCATCTTGGTTTCAACTTCCGCCAGCTGGTGGACGAGGCGCGCAAGCAGGAAGTGCTGCGCGATGTGTTGAATACGACGATGACGATCGACGAGATCGCCAACCGCCGCGGTTATTCGGATGCGGCGAACCTGACGCGCGCATTCCGGCGCTGGACGGGTGAGTCGCCGAGTCAGTATCGGGCGAAGTTGCCATACAAGCTGGAACGTGGCTTGGCGCAGGTGGCGTGAACACGCCGATGGCCGTCATTCCCGCGAAAGCGGGAATCCAGTTTGAATACGTGGTGCGAAGCACGCAAAAGTTTTTATGGAGTGTGCTTCGTACGTCATTTTTCACTGGATGATTCGCTGCGCTCACCCCTTCGGGGCCATCCTTCGGATGTTCTCCGCGCTACGCGCTCCGTCCGGCCTTCGTGTTCAGACCGGACACATGGTTTACAGGTGTGCCAAGACATGGTGGACACTTTATCGCACAGATCGCATGTCGATGGTCTGTAAACGATGGTGGCTGAAGAACAGGTCGTAGACCCCGTCTTCAGT